>Ga0209062_1000400_pt1 | contig 139823 bp, 114 predicted proteins | sample Coa_R2_2_FD_187158 | JGI IMG/M metagenome (GOLD analysis project Ga0209062, IMG submission 187158) | Surface soil microbial communities from Centralia Pennsylvania, which are recovering from an underground coalmine fire - Coalmine... | ecosystem: Environmental > Terrestrial > Soil >... | reverse complement strand
AGCGCGCCGCGCGCGGCGCGGTGGTCACTCTCCGCCAGCGCGGTCCGTCAGGCACCGGTGCTCCCGGCGGGGACGTCAGGCCGCCGGGCGGTGCGCGGAGCAGGCGCTTCCTTGCTGCCAGGGCGTGGTCGCGGCCGGGCGGAGCGATGGGGTGGCCTTACCGCAAGGGCAGGGAGGCCCGCATCTGGGAGGGCCGCGACGGGTGGGAGCGGGGCGGCCGCGCCTGGGACGGCCGGGACCTACCCCCCCGGCCCCCCTTCGCTGATAGGGAAGGGGGGAGAGGGACAGTGGCCCCGCTCGGGTGGCTCGGGCGGACTGCCAGGCTGGATTCTGTCGGGGCACCTCCCGTTAACGGGGTGTGGGGGCGCTATTGATAGAGACGATTTCGGGAGGCGTAGGGTCCGGGTGGCGCGCGGTGGGAGGGTCGTAGGCGACGGCGGCCGGGCGGCAGGGGACGAGCCCCTGCCCTACGTCCGCTTCGCCGGAGTAGGGGACAGCAGGAGCGCCGGCCGGGCGGCAGGGGACGAGCCCCTGCCCTACGACCAGGCGAGAGCCGGGGCGGAGCGCTGGGCGGTCGCGCACGGCGGCGGTGTCGTCGCGGGTGGCGGCCTACGACCAGGCGAGAGCCGGGGTGGAGCGCTGGGCGGCACGGCCGGGCGGCGGGGGACGAGCCCCCGCCCTACCTTTTGGCTGGTCATATCCGATCCGGCCCTGGGGTTCGCCGACGGAGGCGGGCCCTCACCCCGACCCTCTCCCAGAGGGAGAGGGAGTAAGGGAACGCCAGCCGCGAATGCGGTATGAGTGGCACGACGCCCGGGCGGCAGGGGACGAGCCCCTGCCCGAGCTTGGGGTCGCCGGACGAGGAGGCAGCCGCTGGGGTGTAGCAGGGCGCAGCGACTCGGACGGTGCGAATTCTGGCGGCGCGCTACGGGGGAGTGAGGTGCTGGGCGAGCCAGCCGCTGGCCTCGAGGTCGCGGAGAATGCGGTCGTCGATCAGCTGCTCGGCCTTGACGTTCTTCGCGTCCGGCAGGTCCTCGGAGCCGTCGATCAGCTTCTGGATGGCGGGCGCGGACAGCTTCACGTCCCAGATGGTGCGGTACTCGTCGTACGAGGCCTCGGCCAGGGCGCGGTTGTCGTTGCGCGTACCGCGCATGATGCTGTCGATGGTCGGCTCGCGCTGATGGCGGGCGAACTGGACGCTGTCTACCCAGGCCATGAGGAAGCGCCGGACCATCTCGGGCTCGCGCTGGAGCACCTCGGTCGTGCTCGTGATATTGAGGCCCAGGATGTCGATGCCCGCCGCCAGCGTGTCGAGCAACAGGTAGTAGCCCTGGTTGCGGGCCTGCTGGTTGAACGGGCTCGCCATGAAGCCGGCGGCAACCTGGCCGCTGACGAGCCCGGTGAAGATCGCCGGCTGCTCGCGCAGGTAGAGCACCGACACGTCGTGATCCGGCTCCAGGCCGCGGTCGCGCAGGATCTCCATGAGGGCGATGGAGGTGCTGGAGCCGGGCGTCGAGGTGCCGACCGCCTTGCCGCGCAGGCCCTCGAAGGTCGTGACGTCGGGCTGCGAGATGAGCTGGAACGGCACGCGGTTCGCCAGGCCGGCGATGTAGCGTAGCTCGCGGGCGCCGCTGACGAAAGCCGTGATCGTGCTGCCGGAGGTCGCCGCGAACGGCACGGTGCCGCTCTGCACGGCCTGCGTGGCGGCGGCCGGCGCCAGGCCGGTCACCGTGACGTCGAAGCCGTAGCGCTTGAAGATGCCCTGGTCGGCGCCGACCCAGAGCGGTGTGCTGGTCGCGCTGACCGTGGCGATGGGCAGCTCGAAGGCGCGCATGGGCGGCGGCGTAGGCTCGGCGGTCGGCGCGGTGGCGGCTGCCGGCTGGCCTGTCGGGCCGGCGGACGACTGGGCCGCGGGGGGTGGTCCGGGCGCCGTTCCCGAGCGCCCGGGCGACGCGCCCGGCGTCGAACAGGCGAGTAGCGCCAACGCCAGCCCTATCGATAGCCAACGCCCCACGCGCACCACCGGCAGCCTCCTCTCGGACGCGGGCCCCCCGGCTGCCCGGCGCTGGGGGAGAGGGACGAACCCGCCCCACGGCCCCCTCCCGAGGCGGGAAGGGGGAGAGGGACGGGCGGCCGGCCCTCTAACTCCGGGGAAGGCGGTCTCCTCGGCCTCCCAAATCTGGGGCGAGAACGCCAGTCGCGCCCGCGCTATGGGATGCGTCCATTATACGCGGCGTCGAATCCGCAACCGAGCATGGCGGGGCGTTGCCTACCCCTGTCGCGCCGCTCGGCGGTCGGGCGCTGGGCCGCGAGCAGTCAGCGGGGCACGCGGTGGCGGCGCCAGAGGGCGGGCACGGCGACCAGCGCCAGGCCGAGCGCGACGAGGGCGACGCTATCGGCCTCGGGCACGATGGGCACGCCGCCGGGCGCGCTGGCGCCGAGGACGGGGGCAGAAGACGGCGGGATGAGCAGGCTGGGCGGCACGGGCGGCAGCGGCAACAGCGGCTCGCCGGGCAGCGGAGCGGTGCTGCCCGGCGCCGGCTGCGGCCCCGCCGCGACCGCGCCCTGCGCCACCACCTGGCCCCCGGTCAGGACCGTCAGCGGCACACCCGGGAGGGGCATCCCGTTGAGGAGCTGGCTGCACACTGCCTGGCCGCTGGCGCTCGCCGCGGGGCAGAGGACGACCGCCAGGGGGGCGCCGGCGAGCGGCACCTGCACCGTCGCCTGCTGGTCGGGCGCCAGGCCCTCCAGCGCCACGGTCACGACCGTCTGCGCGCCGCTCGGCGTGAAGTTGGCGATGCCGTCAACGGGCGGGGAGCCGGCAGGCTGGAGGACCGCGCCCGATACGGCGCGCACGGGCGCGGGCAACGGCTGTGCGCCGGGCGCCACCGCGCCCTGCGCGAGCGGCAGGCCCGTCGCACTCGCGGTCACCTGACTGCCGGGCGGCGGGGCGGCGCCGAGCGGCGCCGAGCACGTCACGGTGCCGCCCGGCCCGGCGGCGGGGCACTGGAGCGGCGCCCCGGCGCCACCGGGCAGGCTCAGGGTGACCGCCTGGCCGGCGGCGAGGCCCTGGAGCAGGCAGTCGGCGTTAACGCCGCCGCTGCTGGGCGGGGGGCCAACGGTGAAGTTGCACACGCCGTTCACGCCCGAGCCGGAGGCCGGTGCGAGCAGCACGCCGGCCAGCGCCTGGGGCGGCGCGGCGCCGAGCGCTACCGTGGGCGCGAGCGGCCCGGCGCCGCCGACGATCGCGCCCTGGGCCACGGCCTGGCCGCCGAGCGACACCACGACGTTGGCGCCCACGCTCGGCTGGCTGCTCACCGTCTGGCTGCACGTCACGGGCGCCCCGCCGCTGGCCGGCGCGCAAGGCACCGTGATCGAGCCGCCGGCCAGCGGCACGACGAGCGTGGGCTGGCTGCCCGCGCTCACGCCTTGCAGCGTGGCGGTCACCGCCGTCTGCCCGGCGGCGCCGGGCGCGAAGCTGACCGTGCCGGTGACGGGCAGCGGCCCGAGCGCGCGCAGCGAGGCGGCGAGCGTTCCGGCGCTCCCGCCGGGTGGTCGGCCCAGCGGGGCGACCGGCGCGCTGGCGGCGTCTTGCAGCAGCGTCAGGGCGAAGGGCGCTGCCTGGCTGGCGATGGCGAAGCGACCCAGCGCCGGGTTCGCCGCGACAGCGCCCGCGCCGCCGAGCGGCAGGGTGGCGATCACGGCGTTGGTCGCGGCGTCGACGAGGGTGGCGTCGTTGCTGCCGGCGTTCGTCACCAGCACGCGGCTGGTCGCCGGGTTGAGGGCGATGCCGACCGGCGCCGCGCCGACGCTCACCGAGGCCACGACGGTGTTCGTCGCGCCGTCGATCACGGAGAGGCTATTGCTGCCCTGGTTCACGACGTAGACGCGCCCCGTGCTGGCATTCACGGTCAGCGCGCCCGGCCGGCTGCCCACGGGGACGGTGGCCAGGAGCGTGCCGCTGGCGCCGTCGAGCGCGGCCACCGTGCCGGCCGGGGCGGCGGCGGTGCCGGTGATGGAAACGTAGATGCGGTTCGTGGCCGCATTCACGGCCACGTCGCGCGGCCCCGGCCCGATCGGCACGGTAGCGACGACCGCGTTCGTCGCGCCGTCCACGACCGCCAGGGTGCCGGCCGCGTTGTTGGCGACGTAGACGCGGTTGGTGGTGGGGTTCGCGGCGAGGCCCGTCGGCCCGGCGAGGCCGCCGATCGTCGCCAGGACGGCGTTCGTGCCGCCGTCGACCACGGTCACGCTGTTGGCGATGCTGCTGGCCACGTAGACGCGATTCGTGGCGGGGTTGACGGCTACCGCGCTGGGGCCGGCGCCGACCGGCACGGCGGCCAGAGTGGTGTTCGTGGCGCCGTCGATCACCAGCAGCTGATTCAGCGCGCCGACCGCGACGTAGAGCCGGTTGGTCGCCGCGTTGACTGCGAGGCCCTGCGCGCCACCGGCCAGCGGGATGCTGTCCACGATGCCCTGCGCCCGCGCCGGCGTGCCCACAGCCAGGACCGCGAGCGCGCCGGCCAGTCCCAGCACGGCTCGCCGCCAGGTCGCCCGGGCTCCCATCGGTCCTCCTAGAGCCGTTGCCACAATCCTTAACCCTGGCGGCGCCGGCCGGACGGCGGGGGACCAGCCCCCGTCCTACGTCACGGTCGCCGGCACAGGGGATGGCTCCCCTTGGCCGTACGGCGGCGGCTGGTCCCCCAGCTGCGCTTCGCCGGCGCACACCGCGGGGGGCTTGGCACTCGGCACTACAACGCCGCCCGGCCATTGTGGCGTGCCCGGCGCTGAGCCGCTTAGGATGGGCGCTCACGAAGGCGCTACAGCGGCGGATCACAGGTTCGAGAGCGGGGTGGGGCCGCGGTCGTCGGCGGTGCGGCCGTTGCCCCGCCGCGAGCGGGGTGGTATCGTCCGAGAATGCGCGATCTGTCACTGACCACCGAGGCGCCGGACGCACGCGCCGATGCGCCTGGCGCGCGGGCGCTGGCCCTGACCCCGTGGCCGTTCCGGCTGCTCTGGGCGAGTAGCGTGCTGAACCAGGCGGGCTTCTGGATCCAGCAGGTCGGCGTCGGCTGGCTGATCCTGGAGCTGACCGACTCGCCGCTCCAGCTCGGGCTGGCGAGCTTCATGCGCGGCCTGCCCATGATGATCGTGAGCCCGATCGGCGGCGTGCTCGTGGACCGCTTCGATCGCCGCCGCATGGTGCTGCTGTCGCAGCTCACCGCGGGCCTGTGCGCGCTCGCGCTCGTCGCGCTCATCGCCGGGGGCTGGGTGGCGCCGTGGCACGTCTACCTGCTCAGCTTGATCTCGGGCGCGACGGTGACGGTAAACTTCCCCGCGCGGCAGGCGATGATTCCGGCGCTGGTGCCGCCGGGCGAGGTGGGCCGTGCCGTGGCCAGCATCGCCGCCGGCCAGAACGGCGCCCGCGTGGTGTCGCCCGGGCTGGCCGGCGCGCTGATCAGCGTAAGCGGGCTCGCTACCTGCTTCTTCGCGCAGGTGCTCGTGTTCGCCACGGCGCTGGGCATGACCTGGGGCCTGCCGACGACGCCGCGCCCGCGCCAGACGGGAGCTAGCGCGCTGCGCGCGATGACCGCGGGCTTCGCGCACATCCGCGAGAGCCCGTCGCTGCGCGCGCTGATGCTGCTGGCGATCGTGCCCACGGTCCTGGCGCTGCCGTACCAGCAGATCCTGCCGGTGTTCGCCCGCGACGTGTACGACATCGGCGCGGGCGGCCTGGGGCTGCTGCTCACCGCGAACAGCGTGGGCGCGTTCCTGGGGGCGCTCGCCGCCTCCTGGCTGCTGTCGCTGCCGCGGCGCGGGCTGATCCTGCTGCTGGGCGGCATGTGGGTGGGGCTCGGGCTGATCGTACTGGCGCTGATGCCGTCGGTGCCGCTGGCGATGGCCATGCTGTTCCTCGTCGGGGCCGGGTTCTCGGTGTACAACTCGACGAACAACACGCTGATCCACGAGGCGACGACGGACGCCTTTCGCGGCCGCGTGATGAGCATCTACCTGATGACCTGGAGCCTGATGCCGATGGGCACGCTGCCGGCGGGGGCGCTGGCCGACCGCGTGGGGGCGCCGCTCACCGTGGCGATGGGCGGCGGGCTGTGCGCGCTGCTCGTCCTGCTGGTCTGGCTGGCCACCCCGGCGCTCCGCAAGCTCTGCTAGGGTAGGGATCAAACCTGGCCTTCGGCCAGGTTTGATCCCTGGCTGGCCAAGGGCGAGGAGTTCTTTGGGGGACACCCCCACACCCCCGGCCGGCCGGTACGATGGCCGGTTGACGAAGCCGGGCGGGCGCTGGTATCGTCCCTCGTAGAGTGAGGAAGGAGCGCAGCATGGCCGTATCGCGCGAGGCGAGCTACGTAAGCCGCAGCGTCCAGTGGGGCGACCTGCGCGGCATGCGCAAGATCGAGACGGTCGAGCAGATGACGCCCGAGTACCGCGAGACGGCCCTGAAGATCGTCTACGCGCTCGCCTCCACGGAGTTCGCCTCGGTCGAGCAGCACCAGCCCTGGATCAACGCCGGCCCCACGGCCGAGGACCGCTTCGTGCAGGCGCAGGTGGCCGCGGATGAGGCGCACCAGGGGATGGAAGACTTCCGCCTGCTGGTGAGCTTCGGGCCGGACGGCGAGGCGATGGCGCAGGACCTGCTGCGGCGCAGGTGCGGGCAGCACCTGCTGGAGGCGTTCAACCTGCCGATGGAGAGCTGGGTCGACCTGTGCATGTTCTGCTGCACGATGGACCTGGTGGCCTGGTATCACCTGAAGGCGTTCGAGAACTCCAGCCTGGCGCCCTTCGCCCGCGCGATGTGCTCGATGGTGCCCGAGGAGCGCTTTCACGCCTCGTTTGGCGCCAACCGCGTGCGGCGGCTGCTGACGGACCCCGCCTACCTGGAGGCGGCCGGCGGCACGCGCGCCGACGTGGAGACGGCGCTGCGGAAGTGGTATCCGCGCGCGCTCGACACCTTCGGCGCGAGCAAGTCGAAGTTCAGCGACCTGGCCGTGCGCTTCGGCATCCGCCGCTGGGGCAACGAGGAGCTGCGGCAGATGTACCTCCAGGACATCAACCCGCTGCTGCTCAGCATGGGCCTCCAGCCGCCGGCGCCCGAGTGGGACCGCCACGTCCTCTAGGCTGAGCGGTTGAGCCAGCTTGGTTCCCCGGCCGAAGCCGCGGCTGGCCGCGCGGCACGGTTCCTGCCGATTGCCCTGCCGAGTCCGTAGTGTAGGGTGAGGAGGGTGCCATGGGGACTATCTCGCGGCACATTATCGTGAAGGCGTCGCCCGACAAGGCCCAGGAGATCGAGCGGCTGTGGAAGCAGGACTGCGCGCCGCTGATGATCAAGCGGCCGGGCTGCCTGCGGGAGGAGCTGCTGCGCTGCCGTGAGGAGCCGGGCGAGTTCATCTCGATCTCGGAGTGGGAGAGCCAGGACGCGATCGACGCGTACCTGCAAAGCTCAGAGTACGAGACGATCAAGAACCACACGCGCGGCCTCACCGGCATGGCGGCCACGGTGAAGACGTACGAGCTGGTGGGCGGGTAACTGCTGCGTTCGGCGAAGCACGAGGCGGCGACAGGCCCGGCCTGTCGCCGCCTCGTGCTTCGCCGATCAGGCTCGCTTAGCGCGCGGCGGCGATGCTGGGGACGGGGCGGCGCTCGTCGGCGCGCAGGACGGACTCGCCGCTGGCGATCTCTAGCTGGCCCGCGAAGTCGCGCTCGGCGACGTAGGCGTCGACGCGGCAGTTGCGCCCGAGCTGCACGCCGGCGGGGATGCGGGCGCGCTTGCCGACGATGGTGATGCCGGTGTTCAGGCGCCGCGGCTCCAGGCGGTTGGCGCGGTTGCCCGCGCCGACGCCGAGCTGGCAGTCGGCGCCCACGACGACCTCTTTGTCGAGGATCACGCGGTCGAGCACGCTGTCCGCCCCGACGATGCAGTCGGTCATGAGGATGGAGTCGCGCACCACGGCGCCCTCGGCGACGAACACGCCCGGCGACAGCACCGAGTGCTCGACGGTGCCGGCGATGTTGCAGCCGTGGGAGATCAGGCTGCGCTCGACGCGCGCGCTGGCGCAGACCTTGGCCGGCGGCCGCTCCTCGCTGCGCGTGTGGATGATCCAGTCGGGCTCGTAGAGGTTGAAGTCGGCGGGCTCGGCGAGCAGCCCCATGTTCGCGTCCCAGTAGGACTGGATGGTGCCGACATCGCGCCAGTAGCCGCGGAAGGGGTAGGCGAACACGCGGTCGAGCTCGACCATGCGCGGGATGACGTCGCCGCCGAAATCGTGGCGCGAGCGGGGCATGCGGGCATCCTCGTCGAGGCGCTGCTCCAGCACCGCGCGCTCGAAGACGTAGATGCCCATCGAGATGAGGGTGCTGCGCGGCTGGGCGGGCTTCTCGTCGAACTCGACCACGAGGTTCTCGTCGTCGGTCACGAGCGTGCCGAAGCGGTGCGCCTCGCGCAGGGGCACCTCGAACACGGCGACCGTGCAGTCGGCCTGCTTCGCCTCGTGGTAGGCGATCATCTTCTGGTAGTCCATACGGTAGATATGGTCGCCGGACAGGACCACCACGATGTCGGTGCGGGGATCGTCGAGCAGGAAGGGGAGGTTCTGGTAGACGGCGTCGGCGGTGCCCTTGTACCAGTCGGAGTCTCTGCGCCCGAGGTAGGGCTGCAGCAGGCGAATGCCGCCGCGCGCGCGGTCGAGGTCCCAGGGGCGGCCGATGCCGATGTGGTCGTTCAGCGAGTGCGGCCGGTACTGGGTGAGCACGGCCACGTCGTACAGGCCGGAGTTGACGCAGTTGCTGAGGGTGAAGTCGATGATGCGGTACTTGCCGGCGAACGGCACGGCCGGTTTGGCGCGCTCCATCGACAGCACGCTCAGCCGCTCGCCTTGGCCGCCCGCCAGGATGACCGCGATGGTGTTCCTCATGATAGCTGTCAGCCCTCAGTAATCAGCTCTCAGCTTAGGTCGCGACCGCTGCTGGCTCGCATGGCACCATGTTGCGGTGCGTGGGCGCGCGTCTGCTGACAGCTGACGGCTGCCAACCGACAGCTCGGGTCACTCGCTCGGGTCGTACGGGCTGCGCTCAAGCTCCGCCGGGTCGATCCCGGCGCGCTCGGCCTGGATGGCGAGCTGGATACTACGCTGCATGAGCGTGCGCACGAACGGATGGCGCGGCAGCAGCACCGGGTCGCTGTCGGCGATCTCGACGGCGGCCGCGATGGCGAGCTTCGCCGCCTGTGGCCGGTCCGTGCGCAGGAAGATGTAGGCGGTCTCCTCCAGGCGCCGCTGCCAGGCACGCCGCTGGGGCGCGGTAAAGACCTCGCGGATCGCCTGGGCCAGCACCCGCTCGGCGCGCTGCTCGTCCGACTCGGGCGTGAGCACCAGCCGCGACTCGGCCGCGCGGCGCAGCTCGGCGGCGTATTTCTGTACCTCGCGGTAGCCGAGCACCCAGCGCTCGATCTCCTCCTCCTCGAACAGATCGGGGGAATGCTCCAGCAGCTCGGGCCGCATCTTGACCTCGAAGCGGCTGACCTCCTCGTAGGCCAGCGGGCGCTCGTAGGGCTGGGGCGGCGTGCCGATCACGTCCTGCCAGTGCCGATACTCGAGCGGCACGGCGACGCCGCTCTCCGCGTTCAGGGCGAGCGCCTCCTGAATGAGCCACTGGGCGTAGGGGATCGGCAGCTCGACCCAGACGCCCGCCTGGTCGCGCATCTCCTCCTCGCGCGCCGCCAGCCGCTTGCGCGTGCTATCGCGGGCGAAGAAGTCTTTCATGCCGACGAGATCGTTGAGCAAGAGACTGAACAGGTACGCGCCGCCCAGCGGCCGGTCGGCGTAGAGGGACAGCGCCCGCGACCCCGTGGCGTCGATCTGGCTGGCGACGGCGCGGTAGAGCGTGGCGCGCGGCTGGAGGGCGGCCGCCGCGGCGGCGCGCGCCGGCGCCTCGTCGGCCTGTGGCTGCACGCCCTGGCTGCGCAGGCGGAAGAGGGCGCGGCGGGCGGTCTTGCGCCGGTCCTTGTCGGGCAGCGTCTCGGCCAGGCGGGCGAGCGCCGTGGCGGCCGCGGGATCGGCGAGGGCGCCGAGCTCCAGCACGGCCGCGTCGGCCAGCGGCTCGGCGCCCTGCTCGCTCGCCCGCGTCAGCAACGGCACCGCGGCCGGCCCCGCCTCGCGCCGCACGACCTCCAGGGCCGCGGCCGCGAGCGGGCCGGGCGCCTCGGCCAGGACGCCGAGCGCCGCGTTCGGCTCGTCGAGCGCCGCGCGCACACGCGCCGCCAGCGCCGCCGCCTCGGCGTTATCCACGGGCGGCGCGCTGACGACGCCCCCAGCCTTCTGCTCGGCGGCGGGCCGGCGGGCAGGAGCCGTGCGCGGTCCGGGGCGACGCAGCTTCGGCATAGCTTCCTCGGCGGCACGACCGTGTGCGGGATCCGGCGGGCGCGGGCCGCGGCCGCCTCAGCCCGCCCTTCGCTGAGTATAGTATCGCGCCGCCTGGTAGCGCCGACAAGCCCTGCACGAACGGCGCTCTATACTACTGAGACATGGCACGCGTCCCACACGGCGCCGCGGACGCGAGGAAAGGGGCCGGTCATGACGACGAGCGCAAGCCTGCTGGAGCGCCTGGACGCGACGGTGGCGCAGCACAATCGCGAGGGCGCCGGACTGTACCGCGCGATTCCGACGCGCGAGGCGGCGCAGATCTACGTGCAGCAGTGGGGCCTGTTCACCCGCCACAGCCGGCGCTGCTGGGCCTGGGTGGTCGGCAACTGCCCGGTGGTGGAGGTGCGCCGGTTCATCACGCGAGAGAACCTGTACGAAGAGGAAGGCGCGGACGAGACGTCGCACTACGAGATTCTGGCGCGGCTGGGCGTGAAGCTGGGGCTGCCGCGCGCGGCGATCGACGCCGCCGAGGCGTTGCCCACGACGCGCCTGGCCCTGCTCGTCTGGGAGACGCTGACCAAGAACCGCTCGTGGGCCGAGGGCCTGGCGGCCAAGGCGGTGCTGGAGCGCGTCGGCTTCCCCGACCTGCGGCGCCTGCGGCGCGACAACTGGAAGCGGGCGCTGGGCCTGTCCGACGCTGACCTGGGCTTCTTCACGACGCACATCGAGGCGGACGAGATTCACGGCAGCGGCGCCTACGACCTGCTGGCGCGCTACGTGCCGCCCGCCGAGCACGACGCCGCCGTTGCCGCGGCTCAGGCCTCCATCGAGGCGATGATGCTCCACAGCAACGGCATCGCCGCCGCCATGCAGGCGCGGGGCGCCATACTGCCCTCGGAGTAGCCGTTGCCCTATAACGACAGTATGGACAACGTGCGCGTCGTCTACTCGACAGATGGGGGGCGGCAGGACCGCTGCCCGACCTGCGGGCGGCGACCGGACGCCTGCCGCTGCAACCGGCCGCGGGCGAAGCCGGCCGCGAGCAAGGGGCCGGCGCTGCCCGACGACGGCGTGGTACGGGTCTGGCGGGACCGCAAGCGCCGGCGCGGCAAGACCGTCACGGTCGTGGCGGGCGTGGAGCCGGCGCGGCGCGAGGAGCTGGCGGGCACGCTGAAGCGGCTCTGCGGCTCGGGCGGCACCGTGCAGGACGACGGCACGGTGGAGATCCAGGGCGATCACCGCGAGCGCATCGCCGCCAAGCTGGGCGCGCTCGGCTACCAGGTCAAGCTCGCCGGCGGCTGAGGCCCGCGCTTGCGGCCATCGCGACGATTGGAGGCAGCAGGCCCCACGGATACCTCCGCAGGAGGACGACGATGAGTGATCCGCTGGACCTGGAGCCGATCAAGGCGCGCTGCGCGGCCGCCACGCCGGGCTGGTGGAAAGCGAGCGGCGACACACTCGTCGCGAACGCGGGGAACGGGCCGTGGCTGTCGCTGACCGGCTGGCCGCGCGCCGACCGCCACTTCGTCGAGCACGCCCGCGCGGACGTGCCCGCCCTGGTCGCCGAGGTGGAGGAGCTGCGCGGGCGCCTGGCGCGGCTCGGCGCCGCCCACGCGGCCGCGGGCGCGCACATCGACGCGCTCGCGGCGGCGAACGCGGCGCTCGCCGCCGAGAATGACCGCTTTCGGAGGGCGCTGGCGGTGATCCGGGACTACGTCCTGCTGCCGTGGGCCGATTTCGAGGCGCGCCATCCGGGCCTCCTGCGTTCCGCTGAAAGCAGCCCGCGCTTCGACATCTCGGCCTACGCCGTGGCCGCCCTGGGCGATTCCGCGCCCGAGGAGGGCGCCACCCGGGCGCTGCCCGCCCCCGCCGACGGCCCGCCCCTGCTCGCCGCGCCCCCTATTGAAGCGTAGTGGGCTGATGCGAAGCGGGAAGCGGCGCGGCCCATGCCGCGCCGCTTCCCGCTTCGCGCTGGCGACTAGCCGATGTTCGGCTCGTGCAAGAAGCGGTAGATCAGGTGGTTGTAGTGGACCACGGGGGGGCGCGAGGCGTCGTAGTGCAGCGCGAGCACCTCGGCCACGTACAGATGGTAGTTGCCCGCTGGGTGCTTGCTCACGATGCGGCACTCGATACAGGCGTGGGCGTCGGCCAGCAGCGGCGCCTGCACGTGGGCCGCGGGCAGCCGCTGCAAGCCCACGGCGGCGAACTTGTCCTCCAGCTCGTGGCCGGTCAGCCCGCGGCTCTTCTCGACCACGGGCGCCTGCGCCTCCGAGCAGACGGTGAGCACGAACTCGCCGGAAGCGTCGGCGAGCTGGGACGTGAGGTTGCGCAGGTTCAGGCCGACGGCGACGAGGGCCGGCGGGCCGGGCACCATGCCGATGGCCCGCACCACGAACTGCCAGTTGTCCCGTCCCTCGTGCGCCGCCGTGAGCAGGAACAGCCCGGCGGGCATGACGTTCAGGGTCTCGCGCGGGTCCGCTAGCTCGTACACGTTACACCAGCGCGGGGTCCCAGGCCCGGCCCTTCCGCTCGACGTGCGCGCGCACCTGCGCCATCACGCCCGCGTCGTCCTGGTCCAGGTCGATGTCTTCCTTGAACGGCTGGTGGCACTGGATACCGGTGTCCCAGTAGATCTCCAGGCGGTTGCCCTCGGGATCATAGAAGTAGACGCTCACGGCGTTGCCGTGGGTGATCGTCTCGTCGATGCGCGCGTTCTCGGCCTTCAGGCGGTGGTAGAACTCGCGGACCTCGCCCAGGCTGCCGGTGTGGAAGGAGAGCTGCTGCATGACCTTGCCGTCGCCGCGGCCGCCGCCCATGAGCAGGACCTGGTGGTGCTCGTCGCCGGGCTGCGCGCTCAGGAAGTAGCCGTTGCCGCGCGGGCCGGGGTCGGTCACGCGGAACCCGAGCACGCGCGTGTAGAAGTCCTTCTGCTTCTCCAGATCGTCGCAGAAGATGCCCACGTGGCCGATGTAGGTGATTGCTGGCATGGCTCATTCTCCTCATGCGGGGCGCCCTGGCGCCCGCGTGGCGCGGGGCGCGCGTGCCGCGGACGGGCAATCGCCCGCCTCAGCACGGCAGGCACGGTTGGCGTTGTTAGTCGGAGGGTAGCCCACCCCCGCGCGGCTGTCAAACGCGGCCGGCGCGCTACTGCGCGGGGTACGGGCCGAGCTGCTGCAGCGCGTAGTTGACGAAGCTCATATCGATCACGCGGTCGAAGTCCACCTGGCCGGTCACGTCGCCGCGGTCGCGGTACCACTGGTCCACCGCTCGGATGCTGTCGGCGTTCACGCTGCCGTTTGGGTCCATCCACGAGGGCGCCAACTGGTCGAGCAGGCTCAGGTCGCGCATCCCCGTGATAGTGGAGATCGTCTGGAGCATTTCGGGGCGGCCCTGGCCGTCGCCGAAGAAGGCGCGGTAGTAGTCGCGCATGGCGCGCAGGTAGGCGACCATGAAGCGGCGGCCCACGTCGGGCCGCTGCTCGGCGAAGGTCGGCCCGTATAGGATCACGGCGATCTGGAAGTTGGGCTCCAGGTCGCTGGTCGGCTGCCAGCACTGGGCGACGCCGCGCTGCTCGCCCAGCGTGATGAACGGCTCGACCTCGAACGCCGCGTCGACGGCGTCGTTCCCGAAGCTGGTAAGCATGTCGGAGAAGCTCATCACCGGCATGTTCACGTCTTGCAGGGTGAGGCCGACTTGTTGGAGCTGGCGCTCGAGCACGTAGGTGGTGATAACGGCGGGCGCGTTCTCGGCGACCACGCGGCCGCGCAGGTCCGCGAACGAGCGGACGGCGCCGCTATCGAGCAAGCTCTTGCGGACCATGAGGCAGTTGAAACGGGTGCCCGGCACGGCGCGGGCGCGGTCGGTGACGATGCGCAGGTTCACGCCGCGCAGGATGGCGTTGAACAGGCCGGGGCCCGGGGCGCCGCCGCCCACGTCGAGCTGGTCGGCGCCGAGGGGGGCGACCATGAACTGGGCGCTGTTGAACGGCGTGGTGTCGAGGTCGAGGCCCTGCTCGCGCAAGTAGCCGTGATCCTGGGCCCAGAAGAAGGTCGCGTCGGTGGCGTTGGCGATGGTGCCGACGCGCACGGTTTCGAGGCCTTGGCGGCCGGGCGCCGCGCTGGCCACGGGTGGCGGGCTCCCGGGCGTAGTCCCCACAATTCCCTGGCCGACCAGCAGGAGCGCCAGCAGCAGGCCGAGCGTGGATAGACGCCTCATCGACGACCCTCACTTCCCATGGCGCAGGGCGCCATATTGTTGCCGCAGCGCGGCCCTCGGATGGTTACATCATAGCAGCGCCCCAGGCGCCCGGCGCGTTGACCGCAGGGCGCCGGGCGGGCGGGGCGGCTGCCAGGCCGAAGGTCGCAGGATTCCCGCCCACGTCCTGCCTATGGTCGAAGCGCCGAGCGGCCGGGGCGGCTGCCCGCTTACTGGGTAGCGGCGTACACGCTACGGATGGCCCGCATCGGGTTCCTGAAGATAGACCCGCATGTGCCACGCGGACTGCGGAAATCGCTTGCGGCAGCGGATGGACGCCTCGGAGCCCGGCGCGGACCTTGCGGCTGGGGGGCGAGCGGGCAGCGGGAGGAGAGAGAGTGCCGGGGACGGGGGAGGCAAGCGCGGCGCGGAGCGTTGGCGCGAGCGGGCGGCCTTGATGGACGGGGAGCTGGGGCGCGCTTTCGTGGCGTTCTTCGCCGTCATCGATCCGCTGGGCAACGTGCTGGTGTTTTACCTGCTGACGGCCGGGATGCGGGCCGTGGATCGCTGGCGCGTGGCGCTGCTGGCGGTGGTGGCCGCGGGCGCGCTGCTGGCGCTGTTCAGCGTCGCCGGCAGCGAGGTGCTGGCGTTCCTGGACATCTCTAGCGAGAGCTTCCGCGTGGCGGCCGGGCTCTTGCTGCTGCTGCCCGCCTACCGGCTGGTGACCGAAGGCCAGCCCGCGGAGGTGATCGCGCCCTCGGCGGCCGACCCGATCGAGCTGGCCCTGGTGCCGCTCGCGATGCCCCTTATCGCGGGCCCCGGAGCGCTGGCCACGGCCACGGCGCTGACGGCGAGTCTGGGGCTCGGGCGGACGCTGGCGGCGCTGAGCGCCGTGCTGGTGCTGTCGTTTGCCGCCTTCGCCGCGGCCGACTGGCTGTTCCACTGGCTGGGACGGGCGGTGCTGCGCCTGCTGGCGCGGCTGGTGGGCCTGCTGCTGTTCACGATTGCCGTGGAGTTCATCCTGACCGGCGTCCGCGCGTTCTTTGGGCTAGGGTAACGACGATTGACAGAGGAGGGCGGACGCAGTATGGTGGGGCTGCACGCGAGCGGACGAGCCGGTAGGAGAAAGAGCATGGCCGTGATGACCCTGCGCGACGAGATTCGGGCCGCGGTGGAGAGCCGTCATTCGCGGTTCCATCCGTTCTACCAGCTCTGGCGCGAGGGCACGCTCAAGCGCGAGGCGATCGCCGGCTGGGTCCAGGAACACTACCACTTCACGAAGGACATCCCCTGGCTGAACGGCGCCATGCTGACCCGAGTGCCGTACGCTGACGTCCGCGCGCAGTACCAGGAGAGCATTGCCGAGGAAATGGACCCGCGCGAGCCGCACATCGAGATCCTGTTGCGCTTCGGCGAAGCGATGGGACTCGACCGCGAGGCGGTCAAGCGCTCGAAGCCGCTTCCCACGACGCAGGCCCTGCTCGACTGGGCGTTCATCGTGACGCGCCACCGCTCCATGGTGGAAGTGATCGCGGGGATGCAGATCGGGATGGAGTCGCAGCCGCCCGAGCTCTACGGGGATATCGTGCCGGCCCTCAAGGAGAAGTACGGCTGCACCGACGAGCAGATTGCCTACTTTCCAGTGCACGTGGAGGCCGATACCGAGCACGGGGGACGGGCCTACGATCTGGTAGAGAAGTACGCTCGGAGCGAAGAGCAACGCCAGCGGGCCGTATTGGCGGCGCGCGAAGGCGCCGAGAAGCGCTGGCTGTATATCGACGGCGTGTACATCCACTACCAGCTTGGCTACAAGCTGACGGACGCCCGCTGGGATGAGTTCCAGGCCGCCTATGGCCCGAGCCCGTTCTACGAGGGCGTCTGAAGCCGGGGCGGAGCCGACCCAGCTCAGGGGTAGGGACCGAGCGAGCGCACGGCGGCTTCGGCGAAGCTCTGGTCCACCACCTCGCCTAGCTCGATACGGGCCTGCTGCAGGCCCTCGCCTAGCCACACCTCTTGATCCCGGGCCAGACTGTCAAGGTTGATGCGGCCGTCGGGCTGCAGGCCCGGCATGACCATGCGGTCGTAGAGCGCCGTGTCCTTGACGGCGGTGTGGGCGGCGAGTGTCGCGACCACTTCCTGGCGCTTGGCCGCATCCCCGCGTACGAAGGCGTCGTTGTAGTAGCGGACCGCGCGCAGGTAGGCGACGAGGAATCGCTGAGCTGCGTCGGGGGCGTCCTTGGCGAACTGGCCGCCGTAGAGCACGACCGCGATCTGATCGCCCGGCAGGACGCTGTCTATCCGCTGATAGATTGTCCCGAGGCCCTCGTCGACGATGCGGGTCACGAAAGGCTCGATGTTCACCGAGGCGTCCAAGGTGCCACCGGCCAGGGCCGTCGCGTGCTCCGCGAAGTTGAGCTCGACCATCTCCACGTCGTCGAGGGTGAGCCCGTACGGACGGAGATAGGCGACCATGGCCGGGTCGCCCGCAGTGCCGCGGGCCGAAGTCCCCACCCGCAGGCCGCGCAGGTCTCCCGGGTTGCGCAGGCGTCGGCTCTCGGCCAGGTCGTGGCGGAAGAGGAGGGCCTCGAAGCCGAAGCCCGGCGGCGCCGACCCCTTGTCCGCGACGAGCTTGATGTCGATGCCTCGCGAGATCGCGTTGAACAGCCCCGCGCTGGGCGAGCCTCCGCCCACGTCGAGCTGGCCCGCGCTGAGCGGCGCGACCATCCGCGCGGCGGAGTCGAACGGCGTCAACTCGACGTCCAGGCCCTCCTCGCGAAAGTAGCCTCGGTCGAGCCCCACGAAGAACCCCGCGTCCGTGGTGCTGCTGAGGGCGCCCAGGCGAATGGTCTGCATCTCCGGAGCGGCGGTCGCGGCGCTCGCCGCGGCGAGCGGGGCCATTACGGTAGGCGTGGCAGCGGGCGCAGACGGCGCTTGCGCGGCGGTGCAGCCCGCCGCGAGGATCAGGAGCACCAGGGTGGCTCGGACGGCCGCTCGGTGATGGATGGGGAGACGCGAACTCGGCTCGCGGCGTTTCGCTCTCATCTTGAACTACCCCGGCGGATGGCAGGCTGGTTGGCCCCTATCATCCACCCGCGGCAGGTAGCTGTCAACGTGCTGCCGTGTCGCGCGGCAGACGACGGTAGCACGCTCTGGCCCGCGCTTCAGGGTGGCGAGCGACGCGCGGCTAACTGAGGGCGATGGGGCGGAGGTCGGGGGCGGGGCGGAGGGGCGGCTCGGTGAGCGCCTGGACCTCGTCGACCGTCCAGCCGGGGGCGATCTCGCGGAGGAGCAGGCCGTCGGGCGTCACGTCGATGACGGCGAGGTCGGTGACGACGGTGCTGACGCAGGCGCGGCCGGTCAGCGGGTAGGTGCAGGCGTTGAGCAGGCGGTAGCCGCCGTCGCGCGTGGTGTGCTCCATGCCCACGATCACCCGGCGCGCGCCGCGCACGAGGTCCATCGCGCCGCCCACGGCGGGCACCTTCTGGCCGGGCACGATCCAGTTGGCCAGGTCGCCCTGCGCCGACACCTGGTAGCCGCCCAGCACCGCCACGTCGATGTGGCCGCCGCGCACCATGGCGAACGAGTCGGCGCTGTGGAAGAACGCGGCGCCCGGCAGCAGCGTCACGAGGTTGGCGCCGGCGCTGGCCAGCTCGGGGTCCTCCTCGCCGGGGCGGGCGTGGGCGCCGAAGCCGAGCACGCCGTTCTCGGCGTGCAGCACGAGCCGCACGCCGGGCGGCACGTAGTTGGCGACGAGCGAGGGCAGGCCGGTGCCCAGGTTCACCACGTCGCCGTCGCGCAGCTCGCGCGCGATGCGCGCCGCGATGTCGGTGCGGCTGAGCACCGGCTTGCCGTTGCGCCGCGGCAGCGCGACCTCGCCCGGCTCGGCGGGCGCCGGGGCGCGGCGCGGCGGCATGGGGATCTCGGCCGGCACGACGCGGTCGACGAACAGGCCGGGCGTGACGACGGCCTCGGGGTCGAGGTCGCCAGCCGCGACGATGCGGTTCGCCTCGGCGATGGTCACGCGCGCCGCCATCGCCATGACCGGGTTGAAGTTGCGGGCCGTCGCGTGGAACACGAGGTTGCCGAGGGGATCAGCGGCCTCGGCATGGACGAGGGCGAAGTCGGCGCGCAGCGCCGTCTCCAGCACGCACTCGCGCCCGTCGAACACGGCGCGCGGCTTGCCGTCGGCGAGCACCGTGTCGGCGCCCGACGGCGTGTAGAAGGCGGGGATGCCGGCGCCGCCGGCGCGGATACGCTCGGCTAGGGTGCCCTGCGGCACCAGCTCCAGCTCGATCTGGCCCGCCACGTACTGCCGCTCGAACGGCGAGTCGGGCTGGCGCGCCACGGGGAAGCTGACGATGGCCTTGCGCACCAGCCCTCGCTCGACCAGCAGGCCGATCTCGGGCGTGCCGGGCGGCCCGCCGGCGCCGTTGGCGATCAGCGTCAGATCGCGGGCGCCGTGGTCGGCCAGCGCCTGGATGAGCGTGCGCGGAGCGCCTGGAAAGCTGAAGCCGCCCACCATAATAGTCGCACCGTCCGGCACGTCCGCGACCGCTGCCGCCGCGTTCGCCCACCGCTTGTCCACGCGCCGTCTCCCCTCTGCCCGTCCGCCGGTGCCGGGAGTGTAGCCGCGCCGACTAGGCCCGTCAAGCGCCGAGCCGGCGCGGACGGAGCCGCCACGCCGGCGGGGAGCCGCGGCCGGTCCCGCGGGCAGCGGAACTAGCGGGCGGCTGCACGAGCACTCGCCCCTAGCCGATATTCAAAGTGGTGGTTAGGATAGGGCCGAGGTAGCGGTTTCGAATCGCGCCGCGCTATCCTGGTTCTGACTACTCTGACGGTTAGAAGTGGTTCACTCCATGACGTTCGCGACATCCAGCCTCAGCGCGAGCCTGGTGCGAGCGGCCTGTCTGGTCGCCGCCGGCGAGCCGCCAGCGCGGGGCCTCGCGGCCGTGCTCGACGCGTGCCGTGAATGCCTGGGCGCCTCGGGCGCGGCGCTGCTGCAGGAGCGGGCGGGCCAGCTGGTGCCGCTAGCAAGCGACGGCTTGACGCTGGCCGAGCGGCCGCTGGACACTCGAGCGACCGCCCACTACCCGTTGCGGGTGGAGGACCACGTCGAGGGCGTGCTGCTACTGGCAGGGACGACGCCGGGGCAGCGCGGCGACGGCGGGCCCATGCTGGCGCCGCTGCTCGAGCTTGCCGCCGCGGCCGTGCGCAACGTTCGGCTCGCCGAGGAGCGCGCGAACGCCATTGCCGCGCTTACCGGCCGCGTGGAGGACCTGGAGCGGCGGGCCATGGAGCACGCGCTCGGCCGCGAGCTGGCCGCCTCGGAGGAGCGCTTCCGCACGCTCTACCAGTCCGCGGCGTGCGGCATCCTGGTCCGCGATGCGAACGGCGTGACCACGGACGCCAATGAGGCGGCCACCCGGATCGTCGGCGTCCCGCTGGCCGAGATGCGCGGCCACACGTGGAGCCGCGCCATGGGTGGGGCGACGCGGGAGGATGGCACGCCGTTCCCGGAGGACGACCGACCGCTGGCGGTCGTCCTGCGCGAGCGACGTCCCGTCCACGGGGTCACGATGAGCCTCTATCGGCCGGACGGGGAGCGCCGCTGGCTGCAGGTGGACGCAGTGCCCGTCTTCGACGCCGACGGGGCGCTCAGCCAGGTCGTCACGAGCTTCATCGACGTGACGGAACGCAAGCTCGCCGAGGACGCGGCGGAGCGCGAGCGGCAGGAGAAATCGGCGCTGCTCGACTCCGCGGCCGAGGGCATCATGGGCGTGGACGCGCGGGGCCGCTGCACGTTCATCAACCGCACCGGGGCCGCCATGCTCGGCTACGACCCGGCCGAGCTGCAAGGCCGACACCTCCACCCGCTCATGCACCACTCGCACGCCGACGGCACCCCATATCCGGCCGACGACTGCCCGCTGCGCCGCGCCTTCACCACGCGGGAGAGCCTGCACGTCGACGACGAGGTACTCTGGCGCCGCGACGGCACGTCGTTCCCCGCCGAGTACACGGCGGCGCCGGTCTGGGAGGACGGGCGCATCACCAGCGTCGTCGTGAGCTTCTCGGACATCACCGCGCGCAAGGAGGCCGAGCAGCGCTTGCAGGCGCTCACGCAGTCGGAGAAGCTGCGGGCGCTAGGGCAGATGGCCGGCGGGGTAGCTCACGACCTGAACCAGTACCTGGGCCTGGTGGCTGGGCACGGCGAGCTGGCGCTGCGCGCGGTCGACCAGGGAGCGGCGGGGCGCGAGGGCCTGATCGACTCGCTGAACATCATCGTGCAGGCGGCGATGGACGGCGCGGAGACGGTGAAGCGGCTCCTCGCCTTCGGACGGTCGCGGCCGGAAGGCCCCCCCGTACGCCTGGACGTGGGCGAGCTGCTGCGGGAGGTGGCGAAGCTGACGGCGCCGAGCTGGCGCGACGCCGCCCAGGCCCAGGGCCGCCCGATCAGCTTGCACGTGGAGGTCGAGCGCGACCTGGCCGTGAACGGCTGGCCCGAGAGCCTGCGAGAGGCGTGTACGAACCTCGTCCTCAACGCCGTCGACGCGCTGCCCAATGGCGGCGCCATCCGGCTGGTGGGGCGCCGCAAGGGCGCACGGGTCGTCGTCGAGGTGATCGACACGGGCGTGGGCATGACGCCCGAGGTGCGGGCGCGGTTGTTCGAGCCGTTCTTCAGCACGAAGGGCGAGCGGGGCACGGGCCTGGGACTGCCGATGGTCTTCGGCATCGTCGAGCGGCACGGCGGCGAGATCGCCGTCGAGTCGGCGCCGGGGCAGGGCGCAACCTTCCGCCTGCTGCTGCCCGCGGCGACCCCCACGGCGAGCGCCGCGCCGGCGCCCGCCGCGCCCGGGGGCGCCCGGCCGCTGCGCGTGCTGGCGGTGGACGACGAGCCGGCGCTGGGCCGGATGGCCGCGCTGATGCTGGCGCCCGACGGCCATAATGTGGTCGTCGCCACGTCGGGCGAGGAGGCGCTGGAGCGGCTGGCCGCCGAGTCATTCGATCTGGTGATCTCCGACGTCGGCATGGGCGCGGGCATGAACGGCTGGGAGCTGGCCGAGCAGGTACGCACCCACTACCCGGGCGTGCGCTTCGCGCTGGCCACCGGCTGGGGTGCCCAGATCGATCCCGAAGAGGCGCGCGCGCTGGGCATCTGCGCCGTCCTGCCTAAGCCCTACCATCTGGCCGACATGCGGCGCCTCGTCTCCGCCTCCTGACGCCGCCCGCCCGCGCGGCCCCCCGGCCCCCCGACCCAACGCGGCCTGGTATGCGATTTGCCAGGGGTCTAGCGGGCCGCGATGGCAGGATACAGGGGCTCGCGGGGGAACGGCAGCATGGCACGTCGGATGGGCCGGTGGGGCCGGGAAACGCAGCCGGGCCGGGCCTGGGCGGAAGGACGCCTGCCCGGGCGGGCCGGCCTTGGCTGGCGCGTGGCGCGCGCCCGCGGCGACCGTCCGCGCGGCATCAACCGCCCGCTGTTCGCCACCGGGGTCAGCACCGGCCTGCTCGTGCTGTTCACGCTGGGCCTGATGCTCGTCGTGGGGGTCGGCTCGGTGGCGGCCAGCGTCTACGCCGACGTGACCCGCGACCTGCCGCCCGTCAGCGAGCTGGCCAACCGCGAGCCGTTCCAGACGACGCGCATCTACGACCGCAATGGCGTGCTGCTGCACGAGCTCTACGCCCCCAACGAGGGGCGCCGCACGCTGGTGCCGCTGAACGAGGTCTCGCCCTGGATGGTCGACGCGACGCTGGCCGCCGAGGACGCGAGCTTCTACGACAACCCCGGCGTCGATCCCCACGGGATCGCGCGCGCCATCTGGCAAAACGTCAGCCACCAGGGCATCGTCTCGGGCGCGAGCACGATCACGCAGCAGCTCGTGCGGAACACGCTGATTCCCGAGGACGAGCGCGAGCGCCAGACGCTGCTGCGCAAGTTCGAGGAGGCGGTGCTAGCGTATCGCGTCAACGAGATGTACTCGAAGGACGACATCGTCGACATGTATCTCAACGAGGTCTACTACGGGGACCAGGCGTACGGGGTGGCGGCGGCGGCCGAGACCTACTTCGGCAAGACGCCCGCCGACCTGACGCTGGCCGAGGCCTCGTTGCTGGCGGGCCTGCCGCAGTCGCCCACGGAGTACAACCCGCGCCTGCACCTCGACGCAGCGCGGCAGCGGCAGCGGTACGTGCTCGACCAGATGGTGCGCAGCGGCTTCGTGGACGAGGCGACGGCCGCGAACGCCTACGCGGAGGAGCCGCAGCTCGCGCCGCCGCCCGACGACGACCTGAAGGCGCCGCACTGGGTGTTCTACATCCGCGACCTGCTGGAGCAGAAGTACGGGCCGCGACTGCTCTACCAGGGCGGGCTGCAAGTCTACACGACGCTCGACCTGCGCCTGCAGGAGCGGCTGGAGCAAGTGGCCAAGGACAACGCGGCCAACCTGAAGCTGCACGGGGCCAGCAACACGGGGATCGTCGCCATGGACCCGAAGACGGGCGAGATCCTGGCGATGGTCGGCAGCATGGACTACCACAACACGGACATCGACGGGCAGGTAAACGTCACGGTGTCCGAGCGCCAGCCCGGCTCCTCGATCAAGCCGGTCGTGTACCTGACGGCGTTCGAGAAGGCCGGCTTCACGCCCGCCACGGTGCTCCAGGACCAGGCGACGTGCTTCCCTGGCGGCCAGGGGCAGCCGCCCTATTGCCCGGTGAACTTCGACAACAAGTTCCACGGGCCGGTGCCGGTGCGCGTGGCGCTGGGCAACTCGCTGAACATCCCCGCGGTCGAGACGCTGAACACGATCGGCGTGGAGAACGCCGTCGAGATGGCGAACCGCCTGGGCATCGCCAGTCTCGACGCGTCGAAGCAATACGGGCTGTCGCTCACGCTGGGCGGCGTCGAGGTCACGCCGCTGGAGCTGACCGGAGCCTACGCCGTGTTCGCCAACCAGGGGCGCCGCGTCGGCCCCGTCGCGATCACGCGGATCGTCGACGGGCACGACCGCGTGCTGGAGGAGACCCGGCCGAGCAGCGGTGAGCAGGTGGTCGATCCGCGCCTGGTGTACATGCTGACGAGCATCCTCAGCGACCCGAACTCCCGCCTGATCACGTACGGGCCGCACAGCCAGCTCGACCTGTCGCGCCCGGCCGCCGCCAAGACCGGCACCACCGACAACTACCGCGACACCTGGACGATGGGGTACACGCCGAACCTGACGATCGGCGTCTGGGTCGGCAACACCGACGGGCACCCGATGCGCGAGGTGCTCAGCTCGATGAGCGCGGGCAAGATCTGGCACGAGGCGATGGAGGCGGCCTTCGACGTGCTCCAGCTCCCCGTCGAGGACTTCCAGCGGCCCGACGGCCTGGTCGACGAGCCGGTGCACGACGAGCCGGGCCACAGCACCGACCTCGTGCTCGCGGAGCGCGCGCCGCACCAGTAGGCGCTAAACACTCAGCCAGGTTGGTGTGTAGGTTTGGCTTCGCCAAACCTACACACCAACCTGGGCCGGCAGCTCAGGCGGGCTCCAGCCACTCCTCGTGGAGGTCCACGGAGAGCTTGTCGGCGCTGGGGCCGCCGAACACCTCGCCCACGGCGAAGACCACGCTGTAGAGCGGCGGGTACGAGCCGCGGTGGTCGATCGGGTTGTAGATGACGCCGTGGACCTGGCTGACGACCCCGGTCTTGCCGCGGACGTACTGAGGCGTGCGCGGGTTGCCCTCGCGGTTCTCCATCTTCACGCGGACGCGGCTGCCGACGCCGAAGCGGGGCCGCGTGCTCTGCTCGGTCATCGGCCGTCCGTCAGGCGATTGGCGCGCGGCGCCGGCGCCGCACCGGCGGGCGGCTGCGCCAGCGGCTCGGCCACGCCGATCAGGCTCTCCTGCGTCACCAGCCGCGCCAGCTCCTCCTCGCTCCAACCCTCGGTGCCGGCGGGGCGGCGCGGGATGACCATCCAGCGGATGTCGGACGTGCTGTCGTGGACGCGCAGCTCCATGTGCTCGGGAAGCTGCAAGCCGAACATCGTCGCCAGCGTGCCGCGCGGGTCGCGCACGATCTGCTGCTTGTAGCTGTCGTGCTTGTACCACCAAGGGGTGTCGCCCAGCAGGTCGTAGGGGTAGCACGAGCAGAGCGTACAGACGACGACGTTGTGGACCGCGTCGGTGTTCTCGGCGACGCCCATCTTGCCGAGGCGGCCGGGGGGGATGTCCAGCTCGCGCACGGCCTCGCGGCCCTTCTCGAGCAGCTGGCGCTTGAACTCGGGGTCCACCCAGGCGCGCGCCACGATGCGGGCGCCGTTCCACGGGCTGGGCGCCGGCGCCGTGGTGCGCGCGGCGGCCAGGCGGTCGGCGTCGAGAGCGCCGCGCGCGACCAACGCCTGCAAGAAGGCGTCCTGGAGGCGCATGTAGTCGCGCAGGTCCGCCTCCAGCTGGGCGACGCGCTCCGCCAGGGTGCCGCCGTGCGCCTTTTTGGCGATGCGGAAGGCGGGATCGTAGTCGCCGCGCTCGGTGCGGGTGTCCTCGATGACCATCTTCGCGCCGCCCACGTCGACTGAGGCGAGCGCGTTGCCGCGCACGTAAGCGTCGAGGCCGTCTTCCAGCGCGCGGATGCGCTGTTCCAGGCCGGCGGCGGTGTCGGGCGGGGCGGGCGGCGGCAGCGCGGCGGCGGCGCGGAGGACGTCGTAGAGCGTGATGAGACCTCGCCGGTGACAGTAGAGCACGCGCGGCTCGAACCGCTTGACGCGGTAGTATTCCAGGTCCTCCTCCACCGCCTGGACGTGCGCCTCGTAGTCGTGCATGTGGCCATGTGGCGGCGCCGCTTGCTGGACCATAAGCTCACCGTCCTCTCAACCATCAACGAGAGAAGGGAGGGTCGGGGGGACGCCCCCGAGCCCCCGGCCGAGGTGCTGCCCTGCGCCCCCGGAAACCAGAGTGCGCCTCCGTTGGGAGCGCTACGGAATCAAGCCGACGGTCGGCAGCAGGCGGCGGGCGGCCGGGACGGCGCTCAGGCCCAGGGCCTGCTCCAGGCGGCTGATCTGGTCCGCCGTCGGCGCGATGATTATTGTCGTGCTGGTGCCGTCTACGGTCAAGAGCTGCTGGCTGTCGGGCGTGCGCCACTGCACGCGGTTTGCGCGCTGGTCGACGCTCTGCAAGTTCTGGCGGTAGCGCGCGGTCATCGCCTGGGTGTAGGCGTCGAACCACTCGTTGGCGTTGTTCGGGGTGTCCCAGATGCTGCGCACGACGACGGCCGTCTGGTCGCCGTTGCGCAGCAGGGCGAACGCATCGCCGGCCCAACCCGCGGACGCGCGGTCGCCCAGCTCGCGGTTCACGAACTGCTGGATGAGGATGCGGTGGTCGATCTCCCCTAGCAGGTCCTTGCGGCGCTGCTCCCAGCCGGGGCCGAGCGCCGCGGCCAGGTCGGGGAAGTTGACGGGGACGGGCAGCACGTTGTTGACGTACTTCTCGGGATGGATGATCTGGGCCGTCGACTTGGGCGGGTTCTCGAAGATGGGCGTGACCGCCGGCCCGTAGCCGGTGCCGCTGTCGATCGCCTGGCGCAGCGTATCGCGGCCAATTACCGACGCGATGAACTCGGGCCCGTAGACGTAGGGGAAGTACGTCTCCTCGAGGAGCACCAGCGGTACCCGGTCGAGGTTGACCTGGCTGCTCATCGACTGCTCCTCGCGCCGCTTCTCCTGGCGCTCGGCGCGGCTGAGGGCATGGATCTCGTAGAGCTGCTCAGAGATGAGCGCGTCGCCCTCCAGGATCGACGAGACGGCCAGGTCGCGGTCGGAGTTGTCGGAGTCCTTGGGCAGCAGCGCGCGGATGTCGTAGTACTGGTCCTGCAGCGCGTGGGTGAACTCGTGGGCCAGGGTCACGCGCTCCAGCGGGCGCGTGAGGTCGGTCCCCGTGATGACGTAGAGCTGCTTGGTGTCGGGGTCGTACTCGCCGAGCACGATGCCCGTGCGGAAGTCCAGCTCCATCTGGTAGAGATCGACGTCGGGCGCGAGCAGGCCGAGCGCGACCATGAGCTGGCGGCTGTCCTCGATCGACTTCTGCGAGTCCTCGTCGGCCATGTCGGCGATCATCCGGTCGCGGTACTCGGCCGGCGTGAGCGCCACCTCCGGCACGTCGGCTTTGGGAGTCAGGCCGCGGAGCTGGGTAACGCGCGCCTTGATCGCGTCGAAGCTCGTGTCCGTGTCGCTGGTAAAGCCCTGCGCGCTCACGCTAGCCGTTTGCAGCGGGGTGAAGTCGCTGGACGGCAGGCGCACGGCAATGGCGGCGACGCCGCCCGCGGCCGCGAGCACCAGCGCGACGAAGAGCGCCACGCGGCGCAGCAGCAGATTCATCGGCGGAGTCCCCTTCCATAGGTGAGTGAGCTTCGCGCGCGGCGTCCCGCGAGGTCGCTCGGCGACCGCCATCGCCCCTATACGAACGATAGTAGGCAGGCGGCTCCCGGTCAAGGATATCGCCGGTTTCCGCGCGGAGCGGGACGCCCGACGCGGCCACCCCGTCCACGCGCGGCGCCGTGCCGCCGGCGCGGGGGGCGAGGCGTGGTAGCATGGCGCCAACAGCCTCGCCCGCTCCGCCGGGCGGTAGGGAGGGGTCCGCGGTGTCGAAGCTTCCGCTCACGCTGGCCTGCTGGGACTACGACCGCACGCGCCCGCTCATCGACGGGCGCGTGCAGCCCGAGGGCATCGACCTGAACGTCCTGGTGCTGCGCCCGCACGAGACGTTCCCGCGCATGCTGGAGCGCCAGGAGTTCCAGGTGTCCGAGCTGTCGCTGGCGTCGTACACGACGCTCACGGCGCGCGGGGCCTGTCCCGTCGTCGCGGTGCCGGTGGCGCTCTCCAAGATCTTCCGCCACTCCTGCATCTACGTCCGGCCGGACGCCGGCATCGCGACGCCCGAGGACCTCAAGGGCAAGCGCGTGGGCACGATGCAGTACGGCTCCACCGGCTCGGTGTTCATGCGCGGCATGCTGCAGCACGAGTACGGCGTCCGGCCGGAAGACGTCCACTGGTTCATGGGCGCGCTGGACCGGCCCGGGCCGCCGCCGCTCCTCCCGCTGAACCTGCCGCCGGCGATCCGGCTGGAGTTCCTCACCGAGCAGCAGACGCTCGAGCGGATGCTGGAGGCGGGCGAGCTGGACGCGCTCATGTCCCTGTACATCCCCTCGACCTTCCAGCGCGGCTCGCCGCGCATCGCCCGCCTCTTCCCGAACTACAAGGCAGTCGAGCAGGACTACTACCGGCGCACGCGCATCTTCCCGATCATGCACACCGTCGTGGTGCGCGAGGACGTACACCGGGAGTATCCGTGGGTCGCGCGCAGCATTTACAAGGCGTTCTGCGCGGCGCGCGACCTGGCGGTCAACGGGCTGTACGACACCGACGCCCTGCGACTATCGCTGCCGTGGCTCATCGACCACGTCGAGGAGACCTGGCGGGTGTTCGGGCACGACTTCTGGGCCTACGGGCTGGCGCCCAACCGCCCCACCTTCGCGGCCATCGGCCAGTACGTCCACGAGCAGGGCCTGGCGCCCCGCCCGGTGAGCCCCGACGAGCTATTCGCGCCGGGCGTCGAGTAAGCAGCCCACTAGGCTGCGGGCCCAGGATGGTGTGTAGGTTCGGCTTCGCCGAACCTACACACGGTCCCTGGCCGAGTGCTTAGGCGCGGGTCATGACCTCCAGCATGTGGCCGTTGGGGTCGGGGAAGTAGAAGCCGCGGCCGCCCAGGCGGTGGTTGAGCTGGCCGTCCCAGCCGCCGTCGGGGCCGCTGCCGATGGGAACGCCCTCGGCCCGGACGCGCGCCAGGATGCCGTCGAACTCCTCGTCGGAGACGAGGAAGGCGTAGTGGTGGCCCTCGAACTGCTCGACGTCGTCGAAGTCGAGGGTCAGCGTGTCGTTCACGCGCACCGGGGCGAAGTGGTAGTGGAGACCGTTGTACTCCAGGCCCATGATGCGCGCGAAGAACTGCGCGGACGCGACCTTGTCGTGCGCGGGCACGATGGTGTGGTTCAGCGTGATGGGCATTGCTATCCTCCACAATGTCGGCGGCTGGGAGTGAGAAACCCTCACCCCGACCCTCTCCCAGGGGGAGAGGGGGAGGGATGCTCTCCCGCTGCGACGCGGATTGCTGGGAGCGTCGCTGCTCTCCTGGGGAGGAGAGGGAAACCCGCCGTCGTCAGGCGCGCTGGTTGAGCGATTCCCAGAGTAGCTCCGCTTCGTCCACGAGTGCCGAGATGTACTGCATGCCTGAGCGCCAGAAGCCGGGGTCGGCGATGTCGATACCGACCGACGCCATCAGCGGCTGGGGCGCCACGGAGCCGCCGGCGCTGAACGCCTGGCGGTAGCGCGGCAGGAATGCCGCTCCCTCCTCCTTGTAGCGCGCGTAGAGGCCGAGCGTCAGGAACTGGCCGAACGGGTAGGCGTAGACGTAGAACGGCGTGTGGATGAAGTGCGGGATGTAGCTCCACCAGACGCTGTGCCCCGCGGTCAGCTCGATGGAGCCGGCGAACATGGCACCGATCTCGTCCTGCCAGACGTTCCCGATGGTCTCGGCGTCTAGCTCGCCCTGGTTGCGGCGCAGGCGATGGACGCGCTGTTCGAAGCGGTACATGGCGATCTGGCGGAAGGTGGTGGCGAACATGTCCTCGATCTTGCCCGCCAGGAACGCCAGGCGCTCGCGGGGGTCGTTGAGCCGCTCGCGCAGCGCGTCGAACACCAGGATCTCGCCGAACACGCTCGCCGTCTCGGCCAGCGCGAGGGGCGGGTGGTACTCCAGGATGCTCTGCACGCGGGAGAGCACGTCGTGGACGCCGTGGCCTAGCTCGTGGCCGAGCGTCATCACGTCGCGCGGCTTGCCGGTGTAGTTCAGCAGCACGTAGGGGTGGCGGTCGGGCGTCACGGCGGCGCAGAACGCCCCGCCGCGCTTGCCGTCGCGCAGCGCGGCGTCGATCCAGCGCTGGTGGAAGAAGCGATCGACGATCTCGCCGATCTCGGGGTCGAAGGCGCTGTACGAGTCCACCACCACCCGCCGCGCCTCGTCCCAGGGGATGTCGTTCGCCGTGCCGGGCAGGGGCGCGTAGCGATCGTAGATGTAGAGCGTGTCCAGGCCGAGCATACTGCGCTTCAGGTTGTAGTAACGCGCGACCAGCGGGTACGCCTCGACGGTGGCAGCGGCCATCGTCTCCACGATCGCCGGGGATAGCTCGTTCGCCAGGTGGCGGGCCGACTCGGGCTCGGGATAGCCCCGCAGGCGGTCGTTCGTCGCCTTGTCCTGCATCAGCGTGTTGTAGATGAACACGAGCTGGCGCAGGTGGCGGCTCAGGCCCTCGCTCAGGCTCTCGGCCGCGCGGCGCCGCAGATCGCGCTCGGGGTGGTAGAGGTAGGCGAGCAGCGCCGACTCGTTCAGCGTCTGGGACTTGCCGTCCATCTCCAGCGCGAACTCCATCGTGGAGGTGATCTCGTCGAACAGGCGGCTGAAGGCGCTGGCGCCGGTGAGGTCCTTCTCGTTGAGCACGCGCTCCTCGGGCTCGCTCAGCATGTAGGGCTGTTCCTCGACCACCTTCTCGACGTAATGCCGGACGCGCGCGAACGCCGGGTTGGCGGCGATCTGCTCCAGGCGGGCGGCGTCGAGCTTCGCCAGCTCCAGCTCGAAGAACAGCAGGTGGTTCTGGACCTGCGTGCCCTGCTCCTGCACCTTGGCGACGAGCGCGCCGTGGCGGGGATTGGCGGCGTCCGCGGCGTGGACGAGGTGAGCGTAGGTGCCGGGCGGCCCCGAGCGCGTGAGCAGCGCCTCGTAGCGAGCGAATGCCTCCGCGAGCGCGGCATCGTCCAGGGCGGCCAGGCGGCCCTTGTAGTCCGTCTCGAACGCCTCCGCCAGCGCCAGCACCTCGGCGAGGTCGGCGTCCAGCTTCGGATCGTCCAGGCCCGCGTACAGCTCGGAGAGGTCCCAGCTTGGCAGCGCGGCAGGCGATTGTTGCGCCATCATTCCCTCGTATCTCTGGCCCTCGCATGTCCGGGCGTTTACCAGATTCTACTCGCCGGTGGCGGCAGGCGGCGCGTCCGCACGCCGCGCCCAGATGCCGTACAGCGGGTCGCCGTCGGGCGGCGTGTGCGCGGCCGCCTCGGGGGCGGTCCAGCCGCCGCTGAGCGTGAAGTAGGCACGCACGAGGGCCAGGTGGTCGGCGTCGGTCCCTTCGTGCCAGATGCGCACGGCCTTGGTGGGGAAGCAGCGATTGGAGAAGGTGACCAGGAACGGCGCCCCGGGCCGCAGCACGCGGCGGACTTCGGCAAAGACTTCCAGCGGCACCGTGAGGTACTGGACCGAGACGGTGCAGAGCGCGAGGTCGAAGGCGGCGTCCGGCTCGGGCAGGGCGGGCTCGGCGTTCAGGTCGTGGACCGCCCAGCGCGTGAGCTGCGGGTTGGCGGCCATCTCGGCGGCGTTCAGCCCGATGCCCACGACGGCGCTCGGCCGCAGGGCGGGCGGCAGGTGGGAGCGATACGACGACATCAGGTCGAGCACCGCCGCGCCCGGCGGCGCGAGCCGCGCGACGAGCGCACCCGCCGCCGCGATGGCGCCGTCGTCGATGTGTACGACGTAGCGCGGCACGTCGTAGAACGTCGAGTCGGGCCGGGGGTCGACGCGGTCGAACGCCTCGGGGCGGAAGTGGTCGAGCGTGCGGGGCGCGTGAGCGGGCATCGGCGGCTCCGGGCGCGGGGATCGGCGCCTGGTCGTATTGTAGAGCAGCGCGGCGAGTGTGCTACCCTGCGGCGGAGCGGAAAGGAGGGGAGCGTGCAGATCGAGGCGAAGATCGCGGAGATGGGATACGTGCTGCCGGCGCCGTTCGTCTACCCGAGCCCGAACCGGCGCGGCACGGTGCGAGTAGGCAACCTGCTGTTCGCGTCGGGGCACCCGCCGAGCGAGGCGCACCGGGTGCCGTTACGGGGCAAGGTCGGCGGCGACGTGAGCGAGGCGGTGGCTTACGCCGCGGCGCGGTCGTGCGCGCTGAACATCCTGGCGTCGGTGCGGCAGGCGCTGGGCGACCTCGACCGTGTGCGCCAGGTGGTCAAGGTGACGGGCTACGTGAACACGGCGCCGGGCTTCGAGCGCCAGTTCGCGGTGATCGACGGCGCCTCGGACCTGTTCCTGGCCCTGTGGGGCGAGCAAGGCTCGCACACGCGCTCGGCGGTGGGGGTCTTCGAGCTGCCGCGCGGCTTCCCGGTCGAGGTCGAGGCGGTGTTCGGGGTGGAGTAGCAACGCGTCTTGCCCGCCCTACCCGCCGGTGCTATGATCGCGCCGACGCCGACGCACGGCAAGCCGAGCGCGGGACTGGGCAAGGCTGGCCCCGGGGCGTACTGCTCGACGTCGTCCAAGCCCGAGCGCGCCGGAGGGGGACGCAGGATGATCGCCACGCGCGCCGGTCCGCCGTTGGCCGCCCTGACGGTCGCGCTTGTCCTGAGTGGCGCCTGCGCGAGCGCCGCGTCGACGCCAGCGACCGCCGAGTCCGGGGCCGCGGCCCCGGCCGCCGCGTCGGGGGCGCCCGTCGCCGCGCCCACCGCACCGCCGTCACCCGCGCAGCACGTCGACGTCTGCGTGCCGGGACTGAGCCAGGACTTCGCGGGGGTAGGGATCGCGCAGCAAGCCGGCTACTTCGCTGAGGCCGGGCTCGACGTGAGCATCGAGCTGGTGCAGGGCGTCGCCTGCACGCAGGCGCTCTCGTCGGGCACCGTGCAGTTCAGCGGCTCGCCGAGCACCCTGGATGCGATCCTCCAGGGCCTCCCCTATCGGATCGTGTACGTCTCCGTCGGCAGCCTGGGCCACCAGATGGTGGCGGCGCCGCGCGTCAACAGCTGGGCGGATCTCAAAGGCGGGCGCATCGCCGTCTCCACGCTCGGCTCGGCGCTGAGCGAGGGCGTGGCGCGCGACATGCTGCGCGATCAGGGCCTGAACCCGGACCAGGACGTGACCTTTGTGGCGCTGGGCACCCCCAACAACCGCCTGAGCGCGCTGCTCGCGGGCTCCGTGGACGGCGCCCTGCTCTCGTCGCAAGAGGCGCCGATGGGCCAGGCGCAAGGGCTCAAGCTGCTGCCGCGCCGGCCGCTCACGGCGCTGGGCGCGCCGATGACGACGAACCTGGACGTCATCCAGAGCAGCCCCGATCTCGTGCAGCGCTTCGCGCGGGCCGTGCTGATGGGCCACCTGCTGTACGCCGAGCGTCCCACCGAGGCGCTGCCGCTCGTGCAGCGCTGGCTCGACAGCCCGGATCCTGCCTACGCCGACGAGGTCTACGAGCTAGTACGGCCCGGCTGGACTGCCGACGGCACGCTGAGCGAGGCGCAGATGCGTCAGATCATCAGCGCGACGGCGGCCGCGCAGAAGCTCCCGGCGGACGTCGAGCCGGACCAGGTCTTCGACTTCCACTTCGTTGAGAAGGCTTACCCCGAGCTGCAGGCCGTCAACTGGAACGGGCTCTGGTCGCAATGACTCGTTCCCAGCATCAACAACGCAGCCCGGACCGCGTGACCAGCGAGCCCCGTCGGGCGCCGCGTGGCCCGGGTCGCGGGGTGTGGCTCGTGGGGGCGCTGGCGCTCGGCCTCGCGCTCGCGGCTTGCGGCGGCCCTGCGGCGCCGAGCGGCAGCGGCTCGCGGGCAGTGGCGGGCGATGCTAGCCCACCCGGGGCGGCCGGGGCCGCCACACCGGCGGCGGACGAGGCGGGCGCCGCGCTGGCCGCGCTGCTGCCGCCGCCGATGAGCTTCCAGGCCGACGCCGCGGGCTACCCTGTGCTGGCCGATACCGCGGCTACATCGCCAGCCTCTATCCTTAGCCGCCAGCTACAATGACAGTACCAGTCGCCACGTCCCCGCTCTAGTCAAGACGCGCAGGGCAGCCATTCCATCTCAGGAACACGACGCGCCGAGGAGGCCGCTGTGGCGGAGCTGAGCGAGAACGACGTCTTGCGCATTCTGGAGCTGGTCGACCAGTCCAGCTTTGACTACTTCCAGCTCACGCTCGGCGACCTCCACCTGACGGTCAGCAAGACCGGGCTGCCGCCGACGGCCGCCGCGCCCTCTCCGGCAGCGCCGCCACCGCCCGCCAGCGCGGCGCCAGCCGCGGCGGCCCCCGCCGCGCCGCCGCCTGCCGCCACAGCGACACCGCCGGCGCCCAGCGCCCCGCCGGCCGCCGCAGCGTCCGCGACAGCCTCTGCTTCGGGCGCTGGCAGCGCGAGCGAGGGGCTCGTGCCCGTGCCCGCGCCGATGGTCGGCACCTTCTACGTGGCCCCGGCTCCCGACGCGCCGCCCTTCGTGGAGCTGGGTGCGCGCGTGGAAGCGGACGTCACGGTGGGCCTGGTGGAGGCGATGAAGGTCTTTACGAGCGTGCTCGCCGGCACACGGGGCGTGATCGCCGAGCGGCTGGTCGAGAACGCGCAGTTCGTGGAGTACGGCCAGCCACTGTTCCTCGTGCGGCCCGAGTCGGCGTAGGCGAGGCGCCCCATGGCGGTGTCCCGAGTGCTGGTCGCCAACCGCGGCGAGATCGCCGTGCGCATCATCCGCGCCTGCCACGCGCTGGGCGTCGAGGCGGTCGTCGCGGTTTCCGAGGCCGACCGCGACAGCCTGCCCGCGCGCCTGGCCAACCGCGCCGTATGTATCGGCCCGCCGCCGCCGCGCGAGAGCTACCTGCGCATCGAGGCGCTGATCGCCGCCGCGCAGGGCACCGGCTGCGACGCGCTCCATCCCGGCTACGGCTTCCTCGCCGAGGCGCCCGAGCTGGCCAACGCCTGCGCGGCGCACGGCTTGACCTTCGTCGGCCCGCGCGCCGACAGCATCCGCCAGATGGGCCACAAGCTCGCGGCCCGCGCGCTGGCCGCCGAGCACGGCATTCCGACGGCCCCCGGCTCGGCGCGCGTCCGCACCGCGGCCGAGGCCGCCGCCGTGGCCCAGGAGATCGGCTTCCCGGTGATCGTGAAGGCCGCGGCGGGCGGCGGCGGCCGCGGCATCAAGGTCGTGGAGGACGCGGCGGCGCTCGGCGGCGTGCTGGAGATCGCCGCCGCCGAGGCGCGGGCGGCGTTCGGCGACGACGCGCTCTACCTGGAGCGCTACGTCGCCCACGCCCGCCACGTTGAGGTGCAGGTGCTGGGCGACCGCCACGGCCAGGTGATCCACCTGGGCGAGCGCGACTGCTCGCTCCAGCGTCGCTACCAGAAGATCGTGGAGGAGGGGCCGGCGGCGTTCGTGGCCGACGCGGCGCGGGAGGGTATGCGCGCGGCGGCCGTACGGCTCGCCGCGGCGATCGGCTACGAGAGCGCTGGCACGGTGGAGTTCCTGTACGATCAGGACACGGAGGCCTACTACTTCCTGGAGATGAACACGCGCATCCAGGTCGAGCACCCAGTGACCGAGCTGATCACCGGCGCCGACCTCGTGCAGGCCCAGCTCCGCATTGCCGGCGGCGAGCCGCTGCCGTTCGCCCAGGACGCCGTGCGCCTGGTGGGGCACGCGATCGAATGCCGGATCACCGCCGAGTCGGCGCCGCACGGCTTCCGCCCGTGCCCCGGGACCATCACCCGCTGGAGCGCGCCGTCGGGCCCCGGCGTGCGCGTGGACACGCACTGCTACGCGGGCTACACCGTGCCGCGGTACTACGACTCGCTGCTCGCGAAGCTGATCGTCCACGGCGCCGACCGCGCCCAGGCGCTGGCGCGGCTGCGCATGGCGCTCGCCACCTTCGACGTCGGCGGCATCGACACGACCATCTCGTTTCTGCACGCGCTGGTGGGTGACCCGGCCTTCGTGGCTGGGCAGGTGAATACCCGCTGGGTCGAGGAGAAGCTCGCGGCCGCGCGGGGGCCGCGAGCCGGGGGGCATTGAGGGCACGATGACCGAGATCTACTTCGCCGACACGACCATTCGCGACGGCCACTCGAGCCTGTGGGCGCAGAACATGCGCACCGGCATGATCCTGGCGATCGCCCGCGACCTCGACCGCGCCGGCTTCACGTCGATCGAGCTGATGTATCCGCCGCCCAAGAAGGTCGTGCGCGAGCTAAAAGAAGACCCCTGGGAGCGCCTGCGCCTCGTGCGCGAGCGCATCACCGAGACGCCGCTGCGCACGATCGTTGGCCCGTTCCCGGCGTTCGACTTCTCGCCGCCGATCCTGCAAAAGCTGAAGATGCAGTGCGAGGGCCGGGCGGGTATCCGCCAGGCGCGCATCTCCAGCGAGTGGAACCAGGCATCGGCCTGGGAGTGGAAGATGCAGGCGGCGCGCGCCGCGGGGCTCGACCCCATCGTGAACATCATCTACTCCGACTCGCCGCGCCACACCGACGCCTACTACGCGGAGCGCGCGGCGCAGCTCGCGGCGCTGCGTCCATTCCGCATCTGCCTGAAGGACCCCGGCGGCTTGCTCACGCCCGAGCGCACCCGCGCGCTGGCGCCCATCGTGCTCGCCGCCGCGGGCGACATCCCCGTCGAGCTGCACTCCCACTGCACCACTGGCCTCGGCCCGCTGAACGCGCTGGAAGCCATCCAGTGCGGCATCCACACGATCAACGTCGGCGTGCCGCCGCTGGCGAACGGTGCGGCGCTGCCTAACGTCTTCAACGTGGCCGCGAACGCGCGGGCGCTGGGCTACGAGCCCGTGTTCAACGCGGAGGCGGTGCGCGCGGCGTCGGAGACGCTGACGGCGATCGCCACGCGCGAGGGGCTGCCGCTAGGCCAGCCGGTCGAGTACGACGGCACGCAATACCAGCACCAGGTGCCGGGCGGCATGATCAGCAACCTGCGCCACCAGCTCAAGCTGGTCGGCATGGAGGACCGCGTCGAGCAGACGCTGGCGGAGTGCGCGCGGGTGCGGGAGGAGTGGGGCTGGCCGATCATGGTGACGCCGCTCAGCCAGTTCGTGGGCAGCCAGGCGGCGATCAACGTCATCACCGGCGAGCGCTACAAAGAGGTCACCGACCAGACTATCCTCTACGCCCTCGGCTACTGGGGCGGTGACGAAGCCGTCGAGGCGATGCGGCCGGAGATCCGCGACAAGATCCTGGCGCGGCCGCGCGCCCGCGAGATCATGGCCGACCCGCCGCGCGAGCCGAGCTACGAGGAGCTACGCGCGCGCTACGCCGCCCCCGGCGTGAGCGACGAGGAGATGCTGCTGCGCATGGAGTGCAGCGACGCCGAGCTAGTGGCGCTGCGCGCCGCCGGTCCGCCGCGCCGCTACGACCACCTCGACGCCGCCTCGCCCCTGGTCACGCTCGTCGAGCAGCTCACCAAGCGCGCCGACCGGCGCTACGTCCACGTCCAGAAAGGCGACCTCACCCTCACCCTCGCCCGGCACGGCGGCGGGCTAACGGCGGGCTAGACCTGGCGGGCGACAACCTGCGCCTGCCCACGGCTGGACGCACCGCCGGCCCGGTGGGCAGCCTGGCCGGCGCGGTGACGCACGCGCCCGCGCCGGCCAGGCAACGTCGGCGGGAAGCCGGGACCCGGGCGGAGCGGGCCTAGCGCCCGCTCAGAAAACGCTGTGCGGCCATGGCCACGATGCCAGCCGCGGCCGCTTTGACGACCGGATTGTCCAGCGCGGTTCCGCTGTGGCCCCCGAGCAGCTGGTCGAGCAGATCGGGCTGCTGCTGGCGCACTTGCGTGGTCATTTGCGCCAGCGCGCCCGGGTTCTGAGCGTAGTTCGTGCCGCCCTGGTTGAACGCCGGCACGTTGACGCCCTGCTGCTGCGCGTGGGTCTGCAGCCACTCGGCAAACTGCTGGCGCTGTTCGGGCGTCATCCGCTCGAACGCCTGCTCCGCGGACTGCTGGTACATATCCGCCGGAAGCTGGGGCGCGACCTGCTGGTAGCGTTGGGCCACCTCCGTATTCGAATAGCCCTGGTCGGGAGCGCCCTGCTGGTAGCGGTTCACGAACCCCTGGTACTCTTCCTGGTGTTGGCCGCCTAGCAAGTTCTGGAGAAAGCTCATCGCCACGTCGTTACCCTCCTGAACGCGCGGCACGCGCGCCCGCGCTTGGAGACGCGAGCCGTCGCGTCCGCGCTGCGCCGCCCTGTCGGGGCGCCCCGACAGGGAATCTGACAAGCACCCGCAAGGAGTCGCCTGCTACGGCTCGACCTTGCCCGGCGCTGGCACCGCTCCTTCCGCTATCCCGTGTGGGGAGCAGGCGGCGCACCAGCTACTGGGGCGGGACGCACGAATCATGCCAGTTGGTGAACGGACGGCGAGGAGGGTAGCGCCTGGTGGGGACCATGCGGGCCAGCAAGCGGAGGGCTCGTTGAGCCCTCCGCTTGCTGGCCCGCACCTGGCTCCAAAGCTGCCGCGGGGAGAGCGGCCGACCGGCTGATGCCTCACGCCTGGTGCGCGACCGCCTGCCGCTCGACGTCGCACAGCTCCTGATAGCTGATGTCGCCGAGGAGGCCCCAGCTGCGCATCCACTCGGCGGTGCGCCGCGCCTCCTCCTCGGGGATGGGGGCCGGGTCCGTGACCACCAGGCGGCTGGGGCGCAGGTCGTCTACGGTGAGGGCGGCGACTTCCGGCTCGTCCCGGTGGTAGTCGAGGAAGTACTGGAGGTACTTGCGCTTGTCGGCGTTGATGCGGCGCACGGCTTCGCGGATGGCGCGATTGAACGCCCGGTACGTCTCCGCGTCCACGTCCGCCGTGGCGACCTCGGTGCCGTGAAACCCGGCCTCGAGGATCACGCGGCAACCCGCGCGCTCGGCCACGGTGATGTGCGGCTCGGTGAGCACCGTGGCGTCCAGCTCGCGGTTCATGAGCGCCCGGAAGCGCAGGCCGGCGCCGTTCGGGGCGAGACAGGTGACGATCGCGTCGCGGGGCAGGAAGCCCTCCAGCATCAGGAGCGCCAGGTAGTGCGGCCCTGCATAGTAGGACACGCCGACCGGCACGTTCGCCAGCTGCTGGGGCGTGTAGATCTCCGACCAGGGAGGCACGACAATGGCGCCGTAGGCGATGATCGCGCGCCGCCCGAGCTGGCGGCCACCCGTGGCGGACGTTTCCACGCGGTGGTAGTTGCCCCACTCGCAGGCGTTGAACATCGCCGCCTTGCCCGTCTCCAGGCTGCTGCCGTGGCTGCCGAAGGGGTTCAGCAGCGTCGGGTCGGTGATGCTGCGATCCGCCTGCTTGGGCGCGTTCTCGCCACGGCGGACGAACTCGACCTCCAGCCCCTCGGCGGCGAACAGGCCCTCATCGCGGGCGACCAGCTCAGGGAGCCCTTGGAACGGCGCCGTGCTCTCTAGCTCCAGTCGCTTGACCATCACTCCTTCTCCTGCTCGTGGTCTGCCCCTATGTTAGCCCCGGCACGAGCGGGCCGCCAGGCAGGCGTGGGCGCACGCCCAGACGTCCAGCCGGGGTGCCTTGACGGTGCCGCGGCGCTCGGCTATACAGAGTGACGCGCGGGGGCGTGAGGCGTGGGCGCGATTAACGGAGCGGAGGGCGCCAGATGCTGTCGAAGGAAGAGCAGGAGCTGTTGACGCGCGTGGGCCCCGGGACGCCGATGGGCGAGCTGCTGCGGCGCTACTGGCACCCGGTTGGCTGCTCGGAGCTGCTCACCCACAAGCCGCAGCGCGTGAAGCTGCTGGGCGAGGAGCTGGTGCTCTACCGCACGGCCGACGGCCCGCCCGCGGTGATGGAGCTGCGCTGCGCCCACCGCAACGTGGCGCTGGATTACGGCCGCGTGGAGGGCGACTGCATCCGCTGCCCGTACCACGGCTGGCTGTACGATCGGACTGGCCAGTGCGTCGAGCAGCCGGCCGAGCCCGAGGAGAGCACGTTCAAGGACCGCATCCGGCTGCGGGCCTATCCCACACAGGAGTTCAGCGGGCTGATCTACGCCTACCTGGGCCCTGAGCCGGCGCCGCTCCTGCCGCTGTACGACGTGCTGCGCATGGAGGCCGGCGTCAAGACGGTGCAGGTGCAGACGGTCCACGCCAACTGGCTGAACCACGTCGAGAACATCGTGGACATCAGCCACCTGGCCTGGCTGCACGGCTACACGTTCCCGGCCTACGGCGGCCGCAAGGTGACTTATCGCTGGGAGCGCACCGAGTACGGCGCCAACAACGTGATGCTCGTGGACGGCATCGACGACACGCACATCTCGTGCTACGGCTTCCCGCTCGTGAACCGCTTCGCCCTGCCCCCAGTCGAGCCGGGCGGCGAGCTGGTGCGCTCGATGATCTACCGCGCGCCGGTGGACGACACCTCGACGCTGCTCTACTTCGTGCGCTTCTACCCGAGCGATCAGCCGGCCTTCCGGACGCAGGTGCGCGCCTCCGAGTTCGGCGTGTACACGCCGCTGGAAAGCGACTGGTGGGGCATCGACGTGAACGACCAGGACCGCATGGTGGTCGAGCAGCAGGGCTGCATCACCGATCGCGGCCGGGAGCGGCTCGGCGCGTCGGACGGCGGCATCATCCTGATGCGGCAGATGATGCGCGAGGCGCTGGCGGCGGTGGCCGCGGGCGTGGACCCGCCGGCCATCATCCGCGATCCCGCGCGGCAGCAGGTGGACTTCCCGCAGAAGTCCGACCACATGTACCAGCGCCAGGCCGACGTGTCGTACGCCGTCCGCTGAGGGGCCAGGCTGGCCTGTCGGCGCGAGCTACCGGCGCGACGCTTGGTACCACGGCTCGCCAGCCGCGTTGGGCCCACGGACTCTGCAGGCCGCCGTGATCGTGTGGGACACGAGGGCGATCGAGCCGAGCATTAGGACGATGCTGGCCACCGTGAGCGGCGCGGCGAGATCGCTGACGGCCGCGTTGAAGCGGACCAGCGCGGTGCCGGAGAAGCCCACGAAGCTTAGCAGCGCGGGGATGAGGAGCGGCGCGCAGCACGACACGCTCAGGATCCCGGCGACTGTCCCGGCGAGGCCGCCGGCCGTGCCGATCGCGCTGCGCGCCCTGGTCACCGCCGCGAGCTGGAGGGGCACCAGCAGCCCGAAGAGGGCCGCGAGGACGCCCATCGTCGCCAGCTCCGAGCGGCTCGCCAGCAGCTCCCAGCCCGTCCGGTAGTGGACGAGCAGCCCGGAGCTCCACAGCAGCAGCACCGCCATCCCCGCCGCTGAGGCGAGCGCCACGCCGAAGGCCCACGGGCGCGCGAAGGCGATGGCCAGCGCCAGGGGCACGCTCCTCATCCGTGCCGTCCTCTCCCCCGACTCCGTGCGTCTACCTTGGAAACCTTCACCCCTAAGCGGCCGGCCCCGGTTGGTGTGTCAGTTTGGCTTCGCCAAACATACCCACGCTCCCTGGCCGAGTGTTTAGGGTGAAGGTTTCCAACGCGCATCCACGGCTTTGGGGCTCCCGAGCCACGTTGCGCTCCGAGCTACTGCTGGCACGCGGACGCCGGCTGACCGCCGGTGCTATGGCAGATGTACTTGGTGATGAGGTCGGCCTCGGCGCGGATGGCATCGGTAGCCTCGGTGTGCACCCCGGCGGTGAGCTGCTCGTGCAGCGTATCAAAGTCCATCTGATCGATGAGCCCCGGCGAGTACCCGGAGGCCCCGACTTGCGCGTACTGGCCGTTGATGAAGAGGAAGGGGAAGCGGCCGCGGGGATCGTAGGCGTTCACGATCCCTTCCTCCTCGGCGTCGAACCGATCCAGCTCCGAGCCGTCGTGCGCCTTGATCTCCTTCGAGGTGAAGTACAGGTAGTCGCTGGTATACGTGGCGGGTCGCAGGTCGTAGGTAGGCACCAGGTTGAAGCCGAAGGTCCCGGCGTTGTGCGTCTCCTTGCCCCAGCCCGTGAGGGTTCCGAACCGTTCGAGGGCGCTGACCAGCGCCCACCGCTCCGCGGCGCAGTACGGTCAGCCCTGCACCCCGAAGAAGAATACCCGGACCTTCTGGCCCGGCCAGGGGGCATCCGCGATCACGTCGAACTTGCCCTCGGCCGGCAGGGGCGCCACGTCGGCAGGGCGCTGCCAGCTGACGGGGACCGCCACGCCCGCCGCGGGCGATGACGGCTGGGACACCGTCGCGGCGCTGCCGCTGGCAGCCGCCGGCGCGGGCGCCTCCGACACCGCGCCGGCGTTGCCGCTGGCCGCCTGTGACGGCGCCTGCGAGGCGGCGCTCGAGTTCCCGCGAGTAGAAGCTGCTGGCCCGGCGGCCGGCTGCGCGCAGGCGGCCGCGCCCAGCGACAGGGCCAGCACTACGACCGAGGTGAACCATCTCATGCCGAGCGGCTCCTCCCTCTGCACGAGCATCCGTGCAGGTAAGGTCCCGGAGAGGGACCGAGGCCCTTCCACCGTTTTCGCCTCCGACCTGCGCCTCCCCTCCGCGTGTGGATCGGAACGGGTCCGCCGATCGCTCGCACCTTAGCATACGCACTCGGGGTACACGACGGTTTGCGGTCCCGGTGGGCGGACATGGTGCTACACTACACGTCGAGCCGGCTAAGGGAGCGGGCGAGCGATGGGCGGACGCAGCCAAGGGGCCAACCGGTGGCGCGCGATGGTCTGGGGCGTGATCCTCACGACCCTCGGCGCCTGCGCGGCGCCCGCGGCGCCCGCGCCCGTCGCGCCCGCCGCGAGCACGCCGACGGCGTCCGCGGCGCGGGCCGCCCCAACGGCCGCCCCCACGTCCCCGGAGGAGCTGACCAAGATTCGGCTCGCCGCGCTGAACGGGTCGTCGAACGTGCCGTTCCGGCTGGGCGACGAGCGCGGCTACTTCGCGCAGGAAGGCATCGACCTCGATATGGTCGCCTTTGCCTCGAACTCCGAGATGATCCCGGCCCTCGCCACCGGCCAGCTGGACATGGTGCCGATGCCCAGCAATCCCGCCACGTGGAACGCGATCGCGCGGAACACGCCCGTGAAGCTGGTGCTGGACGTGATCACCTACCGGCCGGGCGGGCTCAGCGACCAGATGCTGTCGATCCGCAAGGCGGTGCTCGACGCGGGGCGCTGGCACGGGCTGGCAGACCTACGGGGCCTGTCGCTGGCCATCACGCCACCGGGGAAGGGCACGGCCAGCGCCTGTGCGCTGTCGGTCGCGCTGCAGCAGGTCGGGATGACGCTCGACGACCTCGACATCGAGCCGCTGCCGTTCCCCGAGATGACGGCGGCGATCACGAACGGCGCGATCGACGCGGGGGTGATGGCCGAGCCGTTCGCCACCCGCGCCGAGCAGCAAGGCTCGGCCCAGCGCGTGCTCGGCCTGGGCGACATGTATCCCAACTTCACGATCTCGACGGTGGGGTTCGCCGACGCCCTGTACGCCAACCATCCCGTCGCCAAGGGCTTCGTGCGCGCCTACCTGCGCGCCGTGCGCGAGTATCGCGCCGCGGTGAACGGCCAGAGCGGGGACGCGGCGCGCGAGCAGATGTACGACCTGATCGCGCGCGGCACCGGGATGGACATCGCGACGGTGCGGGCGATTACGCTGCCCTACATGAACCCGAACGGGCTGCCGAACCGCGAGTCGGTGCTGTACTGCTACCAGTTCTTCCGCGACCAGGGCCTCGTGCCGCAGCCGGTCCCTGAGGCGACGATGCGGAACCTGTGGGGCGCCGACCTGGTGAATGAGGTGCTGGACGAGATCGGCCGCGTCCCCGAGAACTGAGCTGATGCATCGGCCGGGCGCTAGAAGCCCGGGAAGAGCTGGTTCAGGCGCAGGGCGATGGCCCGGTCCCCGCCGATGTCGACCTCGCCGTCGCGCTCGGCTTGCTCCAGCGGCAGGCGGCCGACGCACAGGCGGCAGAACGCCTCGTCGGACGTGCGGAGCGAGGCGGCCGGGGTGCCGGGCGGCTCGTCGACCGCCTCGACGTTGCCGTTGCGCACGACGACCGCGAACTGGCGCTCCACCGGGCCCCAAAGGGCGACGTTCCAAGCCGTGCCGTCGAGCGCCTGCTTGGCGTCCTTGTTGGCGCGGCGGTTCATCGTGCCGAGCGCCTGGGGCAGGTAGGGGCCGATCGTGCTGGCGAGCAGGCGCGCCGTGGGGTCGAGCCCGACGCGGACGTCCCAGGAGTGCATGGTGAACTCGCCCAACCGGTAGAGCAGGTAGCCCGGCAGCGGCAGCTCGCCGGCGAAGAACTTGACGCGGTGCTCGCGCTCGCCGGCCGGGAGCTTGTCGAGGTAGGCGAAGAACTGCTGATTGCGGTCGCGGAACTCGTCGTGCAGCGGCTGGGGCGCGGCGAGGCTGTCGAAGTGGCTCCAGACGCGCTGGCGGGCCTCCTGGTCGGCCGGCGGGCCGCCGCCGACCTGCTCCTGGAGCGTCTGCAAGGTGATCTCGGCGCCCGAGCCCAGGTGGGACACCACCTTGTACACGGGCCACTCGCTACAGGCGGTGGGACCCTGCCAGGCTTGCGCGTGGAGCGCCGTGAGCCAGCGGTCCAGCACCTCGTACTCGCGGCGAATCGCCTCGAGCACGGTGGCGAAGTCGGGCGCCTGCGCGGTCGGCGTCTGCATCGTGCTACCTCCCGGGCGGCTAGGTGGAAACCTATTCGGATGCTAGCATCCGGCAGACGGCCCGACAACGCCGTTGACGCGGCAAGAGCGCGCCTCTACCATCTCAGCCGAGCAGGCCCTTCTCGTCGGGCGCTCGGCCGGCCGTCACCCACGACGCAGCAAGCGAACGCACCGCCGGGCCGTGGGGGCCCGGCGAGAGGAGAACGCAATGCAGGAGCGCGACGCGCGAGCGTGGGGCTGGGTCCCCCTCCGGCGCGGTCTACGGAGCGCCGTGCTGGCGGCCGCCGGGCTGGTGGCGACCTGCGCCCCGGCCGCCCCGCCAGCGGCTCCGGCCGCCCAGGCGCCAGTGCCCGCGGCGAGCGCGAGCGCGCTGCCGGCCGCGGCCCCGAGCACGGCCGCCGCCGCGACGACCACGCCGCCGCTGGAGACGGTCGTCCTCCACACGCCCGGGGAGTCATTGGCCGGATTCGCGATCTCCATCGCCATGGACCACGGGTTCTTCCAGGAAGCAGGCCTCGACGTGAGCAAGCAGCAGATGCAGACGAACACGGCGCTCGCGGCGATGCTGACGGGCGAGGTGGACTACAGCGAGACGATCGGCTCGGTGTCGCGCGCGATCGTCGCGCAGCAGGCCCCGCTGCGGATCATCACGGTGGCCGCGAACGGCATCGGCTTCAGCCTGATGGGCGGCCCGCAGGTGCGCGAGGTGGCCGATCTCAAGGGGAAGCCGGTCGGCACCTATGCGCCGCGCGACACGAGCGTGATCGGCCTGGAGGTGGCGCTGCGGCACTACAACGTGGACCTCCAGCGCGACGACATCACGGTGGTGCCGCTGAACACCGACCTGGGCCTGTTCGCCGGGCTGGCGTCGGGGACGGTTGGCGCCGCGGTGATCGCGCCGCCGTATAACTTCAAGGCCGAGAAGGACCTGGGCGCGACGCACCTCTTCGACGTGAACGACTACCTGGCCGGCGCCTGGACTGGGCTCTCCACGAGCAGCCGCAAGCTGGCCGAGAACCCGCAGCAGGTGCGCCGGATGCTGCGCGCGAACCTACGCGGCCTGGACTACATCTTCGCCAACCGACCCGCGGTGGTGCAGTGGGTGGCGGGCCACTTCGACGTGGACGAGGACGTCGCGGGGCGCGCGGTGGACCAGATGATGCGCCTGCTCGGTCGCGACGGCGAGGCGCCGCCGGAGGCGCTGGACGGGCTGATCGACCTGGCGAAGCAGCAGGCCGAGGTGACCGACGCGGTGAGCCGCGACCAGGTCTTCGACTTCACGCCCCTGCGCGAGGTGCGTCGCGAGCTGGGGCGCTGAGGGCGCCGCGCGGCGGACGGTCTAGCCGTCCAAGCCGGCGCGGGCGTAGTGGGCCTGGGCGGCCTCGGGGCCGGCGCGCGGGGCGATAGGGTGGCCGTGGGCGCCGAGAACCTGTTCCAGCGCGGCGAGAAGCGTTAGGACGTTCTCCAGGCGCGCGTTGTAGCCCAGCGTGCCGATGCGCCAGACGCGCCCGTACAGCGCGCCCTGGCCGGCGCCGATCTCGACGCCGTAGTCGGCCGCCAGCTGCTGGCGCACGCGGGCCTCGACCACGCCGGACGGCACCTCGACCACGACGAGCATCGGCATCTGGTGGTCGGGATCGCCGAAGCGCCGCAGGCCCAGCGCCACCAGCCCCGCGGCCAGCGCCCCGCCGACGCGCCGGTGCCGCATCCAGCGGCGCTCCAGCCCCTCGGCGTGCAGCAGGCGCAGCGCCTCGCGCAGCGCGTAGAGCAGGCCGCTCGGCGGCGCGTGGTGCGGGCGACGATCGGGGCTCCAGTAATCTTGCAGGGCGGCGAGGTCGAGGTAGCTCGTATGCGGCGGGCTGGTGCGACTGAGCAGTGCGGCCTCGACGGCGTCGCCGTAGGCGAGCGGCGCGAGGCCGACCGGGCCGGCGAGGCAGCCGCCGAGGCCGCCGACGCAGACGTCGATACCCCAGGCATCCACGCTCACCTCGCAGCCGCCCAGGCTGGCCGCCGCGTCCACGACGAGCAGCGCGCCGTGCTCGCGGCAGGCGGCGGCCAGCGGTGGGAGCGGCTGCACGATGCCCGTCGAGGGGTCGGCATGGACGGCGGCTACGAGCTTCGCGGGCGAGCGGCGCAGGGCGCGGGCCAGCGCGTCCGGCTCGGGCACGCGGCCCCACGGCACCTCGACGGTGTCCACCACCGCCCCGTAGCGCCGCGCCGTCTCCGCCAGGCGCGCGCCGTAGTGGCCGTGGACGACCACGACCACGCGGTCGCCGTCCTCGATCAAGCTGGCCAGCGCGGCCTCTAGCCCCGCGCGCGCCGTGCCCAGTACGGGAAAGGTACGCAGGTTGCGCGTGCGGAAGGCGTAGCGGGCAAGCGCCTGCACCTCGTCGAGGATCGGCGTAAACAGGGGATCGAGCGGGCCGAGCGGCGGCAGGGCGAGCGCGCGCAGCACGCGGGGGTCTGGATTGCTAGGGCCGGCGCCGAGCAGCAGCCGGGGCGGGAGCGCTAGCTCGTCGTACTGCCGCCGCATGCCACCTCCAGCGTCTCACCGGGATGATACGCGGGCGCCGGGACCGTGGCCCCGTTTGCGGCAGGCGACGGGGGGCATACCGGATCCGGCCCGGGGGTTCGCCTGCCGAGACGCGCCCTCACCCCAACCCTCTCCCAGGGGGAGAGGGAGTAAGGGAACTCCACCGGCGGATTCGATATCAGTGGGGCGCGGCGCTGGCGGCCGCGTCGCGGGCGATGTAGAAGTCCTTGAAGACCGGCTGCCCGCGCGCGTCGTAGTGGACCCGCACCTGCGCCCCGGGGTAGCACGACGGCGGCGGGACCGGGCCGTCGTCGCGCGGGTCCCAGATCACGTCAACCGGGCCGGGCAGGTTGAGCGCGGCGCAGGTGAACCGGCCGCGCTCAACGATCCGGAAGGGGCGCGGGTGCTGGACAACGTAGAGGATGCCCTTCGGCTCCGGCTGGCCGGCCCCGGCCCAGCAGCACGAGTACAGCACGACCGTCGCGTCCGCGGGCAGGGTATCGAGGTAGGCCGCGATGATCTTCCCGTACGGGCTGTTCTGCTCCGGCAGCGCGCTGGCGTAGGCGACGAAATACCGCTGCCAGTTGAGCCAGCCGATGAGGCAGAGGACCACGACGACGAAGGCCGGGCGCCGCACGCGCTCGTCGCGGATGCGACGGGCGACCTCCCAGATGCCGCCCGCGATGACGGCGGCGACGATCGGCAGGATGCCGATGCTCCGCGACGCCGAGGGCGTGGGCATCACCTCGTTCAGGACCAGATTCGCCGGCGCCTGGAGGATGATGAAGGGCACGAGCAGCAGCGGCAGCCAGCGGCGCTGCGGCGCGCGCAGCCAGTAGACGACGCCGACGAGCAGGAAGAGGCCGCTCAGCAGATCAAGCTGCGGCATGCCCGGCGAGTTGACGCGGAAGATCGCGTCGCCTCGAACGTGAAACATCAGGAGCGAGCGCCAGACGTTAGCGGCGATCTTCTCGACCAGGTTCTGCTGCGTGAGCAGCTTGCTGCCGATGTAGCCCGAGCCGGCAATGAAGATGTCCTGCTGCCGCCAGATGACGAGCAGGAACGGCACGGTGAGCAGGGCGGCGAAGGCGACGAGCGCCGCGAGCTGGCGGCGGTTCACATAAAATGCGGCGGCCAGGACGTAGGCGCCTGGTAGCACGAGCAGGGGCGCATAGCCGTAGTAGCTCAGCGTGGACACCGCTAGGCCCGCGACGATCAGCCGGAAGTCCTGGCGCTTGATGCCCAGGACTAGCAAGAGCAGGCTGGCCGCGACGAGCGTGGGCGAGAGAATCTGCGAGTTCCCGAGCCGGCTGAAGGTAACGTCCCACGAGCTGGCGGACAGGACGACGCTAGCGATGAGCGCGAGATCCGTCCCTACCAGCTCGCGGACGACGAAGAACGTCAAGAGGATGCCGAGCAGCCCCACCACGACGGAGGCGAGCTTGTACGGCAGGAAGCCTTGCTGACCGACGACAGCGATAACGGGCGCGATGACGTAGCCGTAGAGCGGGCCGTTGCTCTGCTCGAAGGTCGTCGGCCAGTGGCCCTTGAGCACGGTGTCCACGGACTCGTAGATGGTCGCGATGTCGCCGAAGAACTCGCCCGGCAGGTCGTCGAGCGCGACCAGCCGAAACGTCAACGCGGCCGTGATGGCGAACGCTACTAGCAGCGCGCGGAGCCATCGCGCGCGCGCGAGCGACTCGGCGACGGGCGCCGCGGGGAGCGAGGCCGCCGCCGAACCGTGGGACCGCAGCGGCGGAGCCGGGGCCGCGCTGGCCTCGGGCAGCGCCAGCCGGAACGGGAGCGCGGGCGCCCCCGCGGACTCAGCACGCGGGGGCGCCTCTGCGGCCACCGCCGAAGGCGTCGGCGCCGCGCTCGCGCCCGCGGGGGCGTCGGGCGCGACGCCGACCGCGACGGCCTGGAGCTTGAGGGCGGCGACGAGCGCGGCGCCCGCCCCAGCGAGCGCGAGCAGGGCAGGCAACGCCGGCCCGGCCTCGACAAGCGACCAGGCCAGATACAGAATCACGATGCCGAACAGTAGCAGGAGCGGCGCCAGGGCGGTTGAGACTAGCTGGTAGAGAGCGGCGCGGTTGGTGCCAGGCATGCGCGTCTTCTCCGCGCGGGATGGATTGTGGCGCGGCGCAAGCCGCCGCGCCGGTGGCGTGACGAGCGACTAGCGGACGCTGAACTCCTGATACGGCGTCCATAAGCCAGTATGGCCCAAGTGGTCGATCAAGCGATCGCCGTCCCGCATCTGCACGCGCCAGCGGTAGCGGCCGGCGTCGAGCAGGGGGGCGGGGCCGCGGTATTCGTCGCCGTCCGACGCGGGGACGGTCGCGTCGAGCACGGTGTCCCACTCCGAGCGGTCGTCAGGCTGGAACGTGAGGTCGCGCGACAGGATGATCTTGTCGACGAACATGGCCATGTGCGGCGCCGTGCCGTAGTCTTTCGTGAGCGTCAGCCGGCGCGAGCCGGCCGGCAGGTCCACCGTCCCGAGCGACTCCCACACCCACTCGTTGAGGCGGGTCGTGCCGGCGCGGGCGAACTCGCGCGGCCCGTCACCCGCGTCCAGGTAGACATGGGTGTCGTCGTCCACGCGGCGGGCGGCTCGGACCCAGACCTCGTAGGCGCCGGCCGCCGGCACGTCCACGACGTCGGTCGCGGGCCCGGACTGATAGGAGAGGTCCAGCAGGAACCCCGGCCCGCTGAAGCCGTCGAGAAAGCGCGTGTCCGTGGCCCATCCCGGCCCCTGGAAGCCCGTGGCGTCGACGCGGAGCACGGCGTCGTTGCGCCGCTGCACCTCGACGGCGAATTCCCGCGCAACGCCCGCCGCGCGCCGCCACGCGAGCCCAACCGGGGTACCGCTCGGCAGTGTCGCGCCCGCCGCCGGGGCGAGCAGCGCCGCGCGCCCATCCAGGGTACAGGCGGGGTTGGCCAGAGCCGTCCCGGGCAGCGTGTAGATCACCTCGTAGCGGCCGGTCTCCGTGGTGGTACCCGGAAAGCAGCGCTCGAGCGCGTTCAGGGCCTCACGGCGGTCGCCGCCTAGCTCGTACTGGGGACCGGCCGCGATGACCGTGACCGCTTGATACTGACTTCCCAGCCGGAAGATGCTGGGCAGCAAGTCGGCATAGGGAACCTGCCGATAGGCCGCGTCCTCGTGACCGACCGGCGCCCGCTGCCACACGGCCAGCCGGTTGGGCTCGCGCTCGACGTCGATGAAGTCGGCCCGATCCGGCTGGTAGGCCAGAAAGAGGAACTTCCCGGGGCCGATTGCCGCCGCGATCTCGTCGCTCAACGCGCGCCGGTGGAGGCGGTCCTCGAAGTCGTCGACCTCGTGAAAGTAGATGTACCCGTTGAAGACGGTAACGATACCGAGGAACCCGACCAACAGCGTGGCCAGCCCGGGTTGCCAGGCGCGGGGCACGCTCGCCGCCAGCGCCGTATAGACCCACCACAGGCCGATCGCGACACATAGGTAGAGCGCGGGAAAGCCGGGGTACACCACGCGAAACCAGACGGCACCGATCAGCAAAGGTGTCGGGAGGAACAGCAGAACGAGCCAGAGCGCAATCAGCAGGTTGTGGCGTGTTCGCAGGCGCGCAAGTAGCCAAGCGAGGCCGAGCACCAGAAAGGGGAGCAGGGCGGCGTTTTCGAACGGGCCATCGCGATTGAGCAGGAAGTCGCCGTAATACTGACGGATGAAGAGGCTGCGTAGCAGGTAGTCTAGGTTCGTGCCGACGTATTGCAGCACCTGGGCGACGTTATGCGGCGAGGGAATCAGGTTCTGGCCCCAATAGGGCAGAAAGCCGGTGAACACACCCTGCCGCAAGTGCAGTCCCATCAGTACCCGCGGCGCGGCGACGAGGATAGGCACCGCGAAGGCGACCCCGTACAGCAGATAGCGGCGCCACGCGCGCGGCTGACGGACCAGGGCGAGCAACAGCGTCAGGCCGAGGTACAGCCCGGTGACCGCGGACATCGGGGGGAAGATGTCATACGTAAATAGCCCGCCGACGACGGCGAGGCCGGCGAGGCCAAATAGCGCCGCGGCCGCGACGTCCGAGACCGCCATACGGGCCGGGTCGCTGGCCGGCGACCTGGGGGGCGACGGCTGGCCCACGCTGACGGCGGACCGGACCGGGCGGGAGCGGACAGCGGCGTCCGCGGCGCAGGCGGCGGTGAGGGCGGCGAGAACCGCCCAGAACTTCAGGTGTGACTCCACGTTCGCCATGCGACTCGCGCTGAGGTCCGCGATGGAGACGCCCATTACCAGCGTGGCAAGCAAGGCCACCGGCACGCTCAGCGCACGACGCGCGAATAGGTAGAACAGCACCGTGGCGCCCAGCCCCAGCGCTGCCACGACGACCCGCGCGACGAAGATGCTAGGGCCAAAGAGGTGAAAGATCGGCGCCAGGTAGAGGAACGACAACGGCGCGTAGTCGAAGAAGGCGTTGGCTGGCCAGGCGGTGTGCTCGCCAGCCAGCATGTACTGAGCAACGGAGTGGGTCCACTTGTCCTCGTCGCCCTCGTAGCCCATGGGATAGGTGCCGAGGCGGACCAGGTGCAGGAAGGCGCCGACCGCCAGCACCAAGACGAGCAGCAAGCGCTCGTGGCGGATCGTCCACTGCAGTACGCTCGAAGGGCCAAGCAAGGAGTCCGCGCGGGCCCGCCACCAGGCGAGCGCGCCCGCCGCGAGATAGCACGCCACCCCCGCCGCATCCTGATGGGCGAGTAGCAAGCCCTGGCCCACCGCCGCGAGCCCCAGCGCGAGCACGACCCCGCCGGGCGTCCAGAGGAAGGCCACCGGGCGCCGCCGACCGCCGCCCAGGCGCTCCGCGCTCGCGGCGGGGGCGGGGCAGGCGGGGATGCCGCGCACGAGCGCGCCCGCGCTCAACACGGCGAGCAGCCCCCCCGCGAGGGCAATGGCGACGGGCAGGGGGCGCTGGTTCAGCCAGGCCCGCAGCTGGGGCAGGAGCGCGCTCCAGAGGAAGGGGCCAAGCAGCCACGCGGCCAGCAGCGCCGCCACCGCCGCCAGCGCGACGAGCCAGCGCGCGGCGCCGGCCGGCAGCGGCCGGGCGGCGGCTCGGACGGCGTGCCAGTCGGGGGCCAGCAGGGCGCCGAGGGCCGGAAGCCGAGAGGTGGACGGCGGGCGAGCAACGACCGGCGGGAGGCCGTCGATGGGCAGGCGTCGCTCTAGCCGCGCGACGCGCTCGGCCAGCCGGCGCAGCTCCTCCTCGACGCTGGTAGTCGCCCGCGGCGGATCGGCGGGGGCCGCAGAGGCGACGCGCGCGGCCGCCGTGGGCACGGCAGCCCCGGGCGCAATCAGCACGACGGACGGCTGCGCGGCGCCGCACTGGTTGCAGAAGCGGCTGTTCGCGGGATTGTCCCAGCCGCACGCCGAGCAAGGCATGGCGTCCCTAACCTGATCGATTCGCGCCGAGCGGCAGCCACAAAACGGGCGGCGGGCCGCGGATCGCGCCGGGCACAACGGTCAATGCTGCCGATTCGGGGCTAATTCTACCGGCACGGCTCGCCGGAAGTAAAACGAAGCCGCGTCGGGCCTCGCGCTGCACGGCCGGGGTCGGGAGGCGCGAGGGGTCTGCTATAATCGCCCGCCCAGCGGCGAAGGGAGGCCTATGGCATATCTGCGGATTCTCGTGGGAGTGGCGATCAGCGCCGGCTGCATCGCGGCCCTGCTCAGCCAGATCAACCTGGGCCTCGCCTGGACGGCCCTCACGCGGGCCGATCCGCTGTGGCTGCTCGCGGCGCTCGCCATCCTCGGCGTGACCATGTTCACCAAGGTCTACCGCTGGGGCCTGCTCTACTACCCCACGACGGGCCTGCGCCTCCGCAACCTCACGGCGGCGCTGTTCATCGGCTACATGGTGCTGTCGCTCGTGCCAATGCGGCTGGGCGAGCTGGTGCGCGCCTACCTAATCGGCAAGACCGAGCCGGTGAGCTTCCCCCAGTCGATCGGCACAATTCTCGTCGAGAAAGTGCTGGACGTGGCGACCATCCTGGTGTTCCTGGCCGGGCTGGCCGTGTTCGGGCTGCTGCCGCCGCTCGCGGTGCCCGGCCCGGCGCTCGCCGCGCTGGGCCTGCTGCCACTGGCGGGACTGGTCGCGCTGGCGGCGGTACCGCACCCGATGATCCTGGCGCTCCTCGCGCGGGCGCAGCTTCACCTGCCCGGGACGCGGCGCTGGAACCTGGTCACGCTCGTCGGCCCCTTCCTCGATGCGCTCGCCGTCCTGCGCTACCGACGCCTGCTGCCCGCACTCGTCTTCTGGTCGGCGGCGAACTGGGGACTGTCGGCGCTGGTGAACTACGCCGCGATGCGCGCCTTCGACCTGCCGGTGCCCGTGGCCGCGGCGGTCTTCCAGATGGTCGTGACCAACCTCGGCATGGTGGTCCCCTCGGCGCCGGGCTACGTCGGCGTGTTCGAGGGGCTCAGCGTGTTCGCGGTGACCGCGTATGGCCTGGACGCCAACCGGGCACTGGGCTACGCGCTGGCGCTCCACACGATCGTCTACGGCGCGTTCATCGCCGTCGGCCTCTGGTTCGTGTGGCGCGGCGGCTATCGCTGGGGCGACCTGTGGCCGGGCCAGCGCGCCGGCGAGGCGGCGAGTGAGACTGACGACGCCACGGCCCGAGCGCCGGAGCTGGTAGCGGTCTCCGCGCCGCCCGACGGCTCGAGGTAGGCCGCGGCGCGCTCAGGCGCCGCCCGGTCCCGCGCGCAAGGCGAAGATGACGCTCTCGCCGGCGCGCGTGGGGATGAAGCTGCCGGCGGCTAACACCTGGGCGGCGGCGGGCAGCGCGAACAGCGCGAGCTGCAAAGGCGTCGGCACGAGCGGCAGGTAGGGGACGTCCCACAGGCCGTCGCCGTGCTCGTCGAGGACACGGAAGCCGGCCGCGGCGAACAGCCGCTGCCACTCCGTCGGCAGGAGCAGGCTGACGTGCGTGGGGTCGCGGAAGCCGACCCAGGCGGCACCCTTCACCGGCCGCATGATGCTCGACGGGTTCGGCATCGCGGCGACCAGCGTGCCGCCGGGGCGTAGCACCCGCCGCAGCTCGGCGATGGCCGCGGCGGGCCGGGGCAGGTGCTCCAGCACGTGGCGCGCGAGCACCGCGTCGAAGCAGGCGTCGGCGAACGGGAGGCGGTCGGCGCTGCCCTCCAGCAGCCGGGCGCGCGGCACTACGGCGCGCGCCTGCCGCAGCGCCTCGGGCGACAGGTCTAGCCCCACGACGGCGCAGCGGCCGCTTAGCCGCGCCAGCACGTGGCCCACGCCACAGCCGATCTCCAGCACGCGGGGACGGCCGCTCGTGGTGGCGGGCAGGTGGCGCAGCACCAGCCGCGCATAGTAGCGCACCGACCACCAGTACATCGACGTCGGGTGGTAGCGGTAGCGCGCGGCATAGTACGCGGCGTCGTAGGCGCCGGCATCCGGCGCGGCGGGCACGGTGTCCACGGGAAGCTACTTTCCTGAGGGCGGGGCCGGGCCTCTGGTATAATTCGGCTCCGAACAGGATAGCACAGAGGCCCTGACGCTCGACTGCCCCGCCGGCGGGCGCCGCGCTCCACTCCCGCGCCGCAAAGGGACCCCTTGATCTCCCCACCCGCGCGCCGGCCTCGTCCCACTCCCCCTCCCCTTCGGGCAGGGGGCCGGGGGTAGGTCGGCCGAGCGCCAGGCGCCGAGAGGCATATGCCATGATCCGCCGCGACGCCGCCTACTTCGTGGCGCAGCACCTGCGCCGGGTGCCGGTCCACCTCGCGCTGATCCGCTCGGCCGAGGCGTGCCTGTACGCGGGCGTCGAGCTGCCGCGGCCGCTGCTGGACGTGGCCTGCGGCGACGGGAATTTCGCCGCCACCGTGCGCGCCGAGCCGGTGGACGCGGGGCTCGACCTGAACACCGCGAAGGTGCGCGAGGCCGCGGCGCGCGGCATCTACCGGCGGACGATGGTGGCGAACGCCGCGGCGCTGCCGTTCCCGGACGGCGCCTTCGCCAGCGTGATGAGCAACTGCGCGATCGAGCACATGCCGCCGCTCGACGACGTGCTGCGCGAGATCCACCGCGTGCTGCGCCCCGGCGGCACGTTCGTCTGCACCGTGCCGACCCACAACTTCACGCGCTACCTGGTAGGCGCGACCCTGCCGCGGGCGGTCGGCTTCGGGGCGCTCGGCGACGCCTACGAGGGCTACTTCCGCCGCATCTCCGACTGCTACCACACCTACACGGTCGAGGCGTGGCGGGCGCGCATGGCGGCGGCGGGGCTGCCGGTCGTGCGCTGGCGCGGCTACCTCGGCCCCGCCGCCATGCGCGCCTTCGACCTGAGCCACTACTACGGCGCCCCTACCCTGCTCAGCAAGCGGCTGTTCGGGCGGTGGGTGCTCTGGCCCGACAAGGCGCGCTACTGGCCCCCGGAACGGTGGCTGGCGCGGCGGCTGGTCGGGTATTGTGAAGAGGATCCGGGTGAGGCGGCGGCCTACGTCTTTATGGTGTGCCAGCGCGACGCGGCCCCCGCCGCGCGGCCGCTCGCCGCAGCCGGGGCCGCGAGCGCGTAGCGCCCCCAACCGAGCGGGGGTGTGGGGGTGTCCCCCAATGCTTGTTTTTCCTGCAATAGTGTCTGACCGACCTGAATCAGACAGGGAGACCGCGTGGGACTGATCCTGCTCGATCCGCGCGTTGAGGAGCCGGCGCGCCCCGGCCGTCAGGCGCCCGGCCGCGCGGTGTTCGTGCTCGCCGCCATCCTGCTGCTCGCGGCCGTGCTGCGGCTCACCGGCGTGAACTGGGACGCGGGCCAGCACCTCCACCCCGACGAGCGCCACATCACGAACACCGAGACCGCCATCCAGCTGCCCAGCAGCCTGGGCGAGTATTTCGACACCGCCCATTCGCCGTTCAATCCCTACAACAAGGGGATTGGCTCGTTCGTCTACGGCACGTTCCCGCTGTACCTCGTGCGCATCGTGGCCGAGACCGGCAAATGGACGGCCTATGGCGACATCACGCTGCTGGGCCGCGTGCTGAGCGCGCTGTTCGACCTCGGCACGATCGTCATGGTCTTCCTGCTGGGCCGCCGCCTGTTCGACTGGCGCGTCGGCGCGCTAGCCGCGTTCCTCGTCGCCGTCACGCCGCTGCACATCCAGCAGTCCCACTACTTCGTGATGGATACGTTCGTCGCCTTCTTCGTGACCGTGGCGCTGTACTACGCGGTGCGGGTCGCGCAAGAGGGCGGGCTGCTCAACTACACGCTACTCGGCGTGTTCTACGGACTGGCGACCGCCAGCAAGATCAACGCGGCGACGTTCGGGCTGGTCGTGTTCACCGCCTGCGCCGTGCGCGCCTGGCGCCTCGCCACGGCCCCGGCGGGCAGCGCGCGGACGACGAGCGGCGGGGCGGCCGTCGCCGTGCGCCGCGGCGCCTTCGACTGGAACGTGCTGAACGAGCCGCTGATCGGCTTCTGCCTGGCGCTCGTGTTCGCGTTTCTGCTCTTCCGCGTCGGCCAGCCCAACGCGTTCGCCGGCCCGGGCTTCTTCGATGTCGGACTCAACCCGAAGTACGTCGCGGACCTGGACAGCTTCCGCAAGATCAGCGCGGGCGAGATCGACTACCCGCCGAGCGTCCAGTTCGCCAACCGCACACGCTTCGTGTACCCCATCGAGCAGCTCGTGACGTGGGGAATGGGAATACCGCTCGGCGTGGCGGGCTTTGCGGGCATCGCGCTGGCGCTCGGCTGGCTGGCCCTGAGCTGGGGGCGCCGCCGCGCGGACCTCGCGCAACGCTTGCTGCTGCTGATCCCGCTCGTCTGGATCGCCTTCAACCTGTACTACTGGGGCGGCAACTTCGCCAGCGCCTCGCGCTACTTCCTGTCGATCATGCCGCCGCTCATCCTGCTCGCCAGCTGGGCGCTGGTGGAGCTGCTCGGCTGGGCACGGCGCCAGGCGCCCGCCCGGGCCGAGGCGCCGCCCGAGTCGCGGCCGGCCCGCCCGGCCGCGCCGGCCGCCGCGCTGCGCTGGCTGCGCGCGACGTGGGACGGCCCGCTGGCGGCGCGGCTGGCCGTCGCGGCCGTCGCGGTGGTCGTCGGCTGGACGCTGCTCTACGGCGTGGCCTACACGACGATCTACACGCGGACCACCACGCGCGTGGCGGCCTCCGAGTGGATCTACGCGCACCTGCCGCCGGGGACCAAGGTGACGAACGAGCACTGGGACGACCCGGTGCCGCTGAACCTGGAGGGCCACCCGGCGGCGCCCTACGCCGGCGCGGGCCAGCTCGAGCTGTACGCCGAGGAGGACCCGGCCAAGCGCGAGAAGCTGATTGCCACGCTCGACGCCACCGACGTCATCGCCATCACCAGCAGCCGGCTGTACCAGTCGATCCCGCGCATCCCCGAGCGCTACCCGCTCGCCACGGAGTACTACCGCCTGCTGTTCAACGGCGAGCTAGGCTTCAAGCCGGTCGCCGTGTTCACGTCGTACCCGCGCCTGGGGCCGTTCGTCATCCACGACGACGACGCCTCGGACCTGTGGGTGAACTACGACCACCCGAAGGTGATGCTGTTCCAGAAGTCGGCGGACTACTCGCCGGCGAAGGTGCGGGCGCTGCTGGACGCAGTGCCGCTGGACCAGGTGATCAAGGGGCTGAAGCCGATCGAGGCCTACACCCACGGGCTGATGCTCTCCCCGGAGATGCGCGCGGCGCAGGAAGCGGGCGGCACCTGGTCGGAGATCGTCCAGCGCGACAGCCTGATCAACCGCTTCCCGGCGCTCGCCTGGTGGCTGCTCGCGGTGCTGCTCGGCTGGGCGGCGTACCCGCTGGCCTGGGCGGTCTTCGGCCGGCTGGGCGATCGCGGCTACGGCATCGCCAAGGTGCTGGCGATCGCGCTGCTCGCCTGGGGCGCCTGGCTGCTCGCCAGCGTGCGGGTGCTGCCGTACTCGCGCGGCACGATCCTGCTGGTGCTGGCGCTGATCGTGCTCGGCTCGGCCGCGGTCGTCTGGCGGCGGCGCGCAGCGTTCTGGGCCGACGTGCGGGCGCGCTGGGAGCTGCTGCTGTTCGCCGAGGTGGTGTTCGCCGCCGCCTACGTGTTCTTCCACGGCATCCGCATGGCGAACCCCGACCTGTGGCACCCGAACTTCGGCGGCGAGAAGCCGATGGACTTCGCCTACCTGAACGCCGTGCTGAAGAGCAGCTACTTCCCGCCCTACGACCCGTGGTTCGCGGGCGGCTACATCAACTACTACTACTTCGGCCAGGTGCTCGTCGCCACGCTCGTCAAGCTCACCGGCACCGTCCCGGCCGTGGCGTACAACCTCGCCGTGGCGCTGTTCTTCGCGCTGGTCGTGGCGGGCAGCTTCAGCTTCGCCTTCAACTTCCTGCTCGGTCCGAACGGCCATCGCCTCCGCAGCCCGCGGCAGCTCGCCGGGCTCGGCTGGGCCGAGGGCGGCGGGCTGCTGGCCGCGCTGTTCGTGGCCGTCATCGGCAACCTGGACGGCCTGGTCCAGATCGTGGACGGGCTGGGCAAGGCGAGCGGCACCGCGGCGAACAGCGCGCCGGTGATCGGCGGGCTGTTCCGAGCGCTGGGCGGCATCGGCCCCGTGATGGCCGACCCGCGGCTGATGCCCACCTTCGACTTCTGGCGCAGCACGCGCGTCATCGGCCCCGAGGACCCCGGCCCGATCACGGAGTTTCCGTACTTCACGTTCCTGTACGGCGACCTGCACGCGCATATGCTGGCGCTGCCGCTGACTCTCCTGGCGCTGCACGTCGCCCTCGCGCTCGTGCGCGGCGGGGCGCTGGCGGCGGTGTGGGAGGCGGCGGGAACGGCCCTCACCCCGACCCTCTCCCAGGGGGAGCGGGGGAGGACGACGGCCCTCACCCCGACCCTCTCCCAGGGGGAGAGGGAGCAGACGGGGGCGGAGCCGGCCCCCTCTCCCTTTGGGAGAGGGCGGGGGGTGAGGGCCGGTCTGGCCGTCCTCCGTGCGGCGCTCGGCCAGGAAACCGTGTGGCTGATCGCGCTCGGCGGGCTGACGGTGGGGCTGCTGCGCGCCACGAACACGTGGGACTTCCCGACCTACTTGCTGATCCTGGTCGGCGCGGGGGCGGTGGCCGAGTACCATGCCGCGCGGGGCATCGCCGCGGGCGCGGTGCTGCGCACGCTCGTCATCGCCGCCGCGCTGTACGGCGTGTCGGCCGTCGCGATCCAACCGTATCTCGCGCACTTCGGGCTGTTCTACACCGGCGTCGAGCCGATCAAGGCCAGCACGTCGCTCGTCCACTACGTCACGGTGCTCGGCTTCTTCCTGTTCGCCGTGGCGAGCCTGCTGGCCTACGAGACCTGGCTACTGCGCCGCCGCCTGCTGCCGCTCGTCGCGGCGACGCCGCTGCTGGAGCAGGCCGGGCCAGCGCAGGGCTTCTGGTCGCCGCCGAGCACGGCCGGCTGGCGGCTGAGCTGGACCACCGTGCTTGGCTACGCGGCGCTGGCGGCGCTCGTGATCGCGGCGGGCTTCGTGGTGCTGGGCAAGGTCGTGCCGGCCATCGTGGTGTTGCTGCTGCTGTTCGTTGCCTGGCTGGTGCCCTGGCACCGCCAGCGGCCGGACCGCCTGCTGCTGCTCGGCATGATCGCCGTGGCGCTGGCGCTCACCGCCGCCGTCGAGCTAGCAGTGCTCAAGGGCGACATCGGCCGCATGAACACCGTGTTCAAGTTCTACATGCAGGTGTGGGTGCTGCTCGGGCTGGCGGCGGGCATCGTGGCGATCCGGCTGCTGCGCCGCTGGCGTCCCGGTCGGGCGGGGTGGCAGTGGTGGTCGGGAGCCGCGGCGGTGCTGCTCGCGGGCGTGCTGATCTACCCGGTCGAGGCGACGCCGGTCAAGCTCGCCCTGCGCTTCCACCCGATGCCGCCCACCGACGACGGCATGGCGTACATGCAGGGCGCGGTGTACGCCGACAAGGGCCAGAACATCCCGCTCGACGTGGACTACCGGGCGATCACGTGGATGCAGGACAACATCCCCGGCTCGCCGGTCGTGCTGGAGGCCAACACGGGGCTCTACAAGTGGGGCTCGCGGGTGTCGGTGTATACCGGTCTGCCGACGGTGGTGGGCTGGGACTGGCACCAGCGCCAGCAGCGCGGCGACTTCGGCTGGATGGTCGAGGAGCGCGTGCGCGACGTGCAGGTGATGTACGACACGCCCGACTGGTCGCAGCTCGTGAACCTGCTGCGCAAGTACCACGTGGAGTACGTCTACGTAGGCCCGCTGGAGCGTGCCTACTACTCCCCGGCGGGGCTACAGAAGTTCCGCGACCTCGTCGGCACCGTGTTCGACCTGGTGTACGTGGACCCGGCGCCGGTCGACGGCGTGGTGGACTTCAATCGAGGCGCGCAGATCTACCGGGTGAAGGCGTCGGCGATCGGCGAGCAGCCGGCCGCTGTTAGCTGTCAGCCATCAGCCGTCAGTTGTCAGCCAGCGGCCGACGCCTGCTCACGGACGGTCGATCGCTGCGCCGCAACGCCGAGCACGGCCGTGGCTGTAGCAGAGCGCCCCGCAACAGATCTGCGCTCAGCAGCGACGACAGGAAGCTGATAGCTGACGGCTGATGGCTGATAGCTCAAACATGGCTGCCATTTCGATACTCATCTGGCTAATCGCGCTCGAGGTGGTCGGGCTGTGCGCCCTGCCGCTGGCGGTGCGCGTCTTCCGCCGCCTCGACGACCGGGGCTACGGGCTGACGAAGCCGCTCGGGCTGGCGCTCGTCGGCTACGCCTGCTGGCTACTCGCGTCGCTCGGGTTGCTGAACGCCACGCAGCCGACGATCTTCGTGCTCGTCGTCCTGCTCGCCGTCGGGCTGTGGGCGTGGAACGGGCGCGAAGCGCTCGCCGTGCTGCACGGCCAGCGCCGGCTGGTGCTCGCCTCGGAGGCCGTGTTCCTGGCCGTGTTCGGGCTGGCCGTCGCCGTGCGCGCGTACGGCGCGGCGATCAACGGCCAGGAAAAGTTCATGGACATGGCCATCCTGCACGCCTTCGTGCGCAGCGACCAACTCCCCGCCGAGGACCCGTGGCTGGCCGGCTATGGCATGGCCTACTACTATCTGGGCTACTTCCTGTGGGCGCTCGTGACGAAGGCCACCGACGTGGCGCCGGCGGTCGCCTACAACCTGGCGCTGGCGAGCACCCTGGGCCTGCTGGCAGCGGGGCTGTTCGGCCTGGGGTACACGCTGGTGCGGGCGCAGCTGACCCCTTCCCCCCACCCCCCCTTCCCCCATCAGGGGACGGGGGGCTTGCCGGCGGGGGCGGGACCGACGGCCCCCCTCCCCCAACCCGCTCCCCCCATAGGGGGCGGGGGCTATTCGGCAGAGCCGGCCCCGGGGTCCTCCCCCCTTTCCCCTATGGGGGAGAGGGGGGCGGGGGGGAGAGGGGTCTTCGCCCCCCTCGCCGCGCTCCTGGCCGTCGTCGGGGTGATCGCGACGGCCGTGATGGGCAACCTGCAGACAGCGGTCGAGCTAGCGGCGCGGCAGGGGCACGGCGACGCGGCGTTCTGGCACTGGTTCGGCGTGAAGACGGTGCCGCCGCCGGGGCCGATTACGTTCCCGAGCGACGTGGCCTGGTTCAACGCGGCGCGCGTCATCCCGAACGTGCAGCCCGACGGGATCACCGAGTTCCCCTGGTTCAGCCTGATCCTGGGCGACCTGCACCCGCACTTCGTGGCGCTGCCGTTCGAGCTACTCGCCATCGGCCTGGCGCTCGCCGCGTTCCGCAACCTGCTGGCCGGCCACGACCAGGGCAAGCTGGACCTGGCGGTGAGCGCGCTGGCCCTCGGCCTCCTGATCCCCCTCAACACTTGGGACGTGGGCACGTTCTGGGTCGTCTACGGGCTGGCCGTCGTGGCCGGGCTGGTGATCGGCGAGCAGCGCGCGGCGGCGCCGGCCGGGCGTGGGGATGGGGGGGCGCAGCCGGCGGGCTCGCCGGCCACGCCGGGGGCACGGGCGCCTGGTGGGCACGCGGCGCTGTTGGCTGCCGTGCCGCTCGTCGTCTGGCGCGCGCTCGCGCTGCTGGGCCTAGCGTTCGGCGGCGCCGTCCTGCTGTACGCCCCCTACTTCGTGGGCTACCAGTCGCAGCCGCTCGGCCTGGACGTCGTGCGGGAACGCACGATGCTCGGCTCGCTCGTCGTGCTGTTCGGGCCGTTCCTGGTGCTCGCCGTCGCGGCCGTCGTGCGCGGCTGGCTCGACGCGCTCGCCGACCCGGACGTGCGCGCGACGCTCGGGCGGCACTGGTGGCTGATCGCCATGGCGTTCGTCGTGGCGCTGGCGCCCCTGCCGCGGATCAACCCGTGCTGCGGCGTGCGCGACCCGACGCTGTCGCTGCTGCTGTTGCTGCTCGTGGGGCTGCTGCCACTCGTGCTGGCGGCGCGGCGCGGGCCGGGCGCCGCGATCCTGGCGCCCGCGGGGACGCTGCTGCTGCTGTGCGCCGTCGGGCTGCTGCTCGGCACGGAGCTAATCTTCCTGAAAGACAGCTTCGGCACGCGCATGAACACGGTGTTCAAGTTCTACTACCACGTCTGGCTGCTGCTCGGGCTGCTTAGCCCGCTGCTGATCGTGTACCTGGTGCGGGGGCCGGGTAACCTAACCCCCCCAGCCCCCCTTCCCTCTGAAGGAAGGGGGGAGCCCGCCCAGCCGGGGAAGGCTGCGCCGGACGCCCCCGCCCCCTATGGGGAGAGGGGGGCGGGGGCGGGAGTACGTCCCTCTCCCCCTTCCCGCATCGGGACGGGGGCCGGGGGGGTAGGTCTCCGGGCCTTCGGCGCCCTCGCCGTCGTCCTGGCGGGCGCGCTGATGCTGGGGGGGATGCTGTATCCGGTGGGCGCGACGTGGACGAAGGACAACGCCTTCCAGGGGCCGGCGACGCTGGACGGGGCGGCCTGGCTGCAGGCGTCGCGTCCGGGCGACGCGGAGGCGATTCGCTGGCTGGAGCAGAACATGCCTGGCCGCCCCGTTATCGCCGAAGCGTTCGGGGACGACTACAGCGAGGCGGGGCGCGTGTCGACGTTCAGCGGGCTACCCACGCTACTGGGCTGGATCGGCCACGAGCTGCAGTGGCGCGGCCCGCAGCCCACGCTCGACCAGCGCAAGGCGACGCTCGAGACGATCTACCGGGGCGCCGATCCGTCGACCCTGGCGTCGCTATTGCAGGCGCAGCACGTGGATTACGTGTACGTGGGCACGATGGAAGTCGAGAAGTACGGGCCGGGCGTCCGCGACCGCTTCGAGGGGGCGCTGGAGCCCGTGTACCGGGGGGTGGACGTGACGATCTACCGGGTGCCGCAGCCCACGAGCGTAGGCGTTGGCCTGGCCGAGCTACGGCCCTAGAAAGTGCTGAGTGCTGAGTGCTGAGTGCTGAGTGGACGCCGGCGTGGGGCCTGCGAAGCGGCCTGCTCGACCGCGTGCGGGTATGGGAGGTGGCCGGCTGGGCGGCCGTGCTGGGCGTGGCCGCCATCCTGCGGCTGGCGTCGCTGGCCAACGGGCCGCTGGCGCCCGACGAGGCCCAGCCGGCGCTGGCCGCCTGGCGCATGTGGCTGCAGAACGCGCCGCCCGACGTGGGGCCGGGCGTGCTGCTGATCCACGCGCTGGCGGCTAGCTTCGGGCTGTTCGGCGCGAGCGATTTTGTCGCGCGCCTGCCGACAGCAATGGCCGGCCTGGCGCTGGTCGCCGCGCCGCTGCTGCTGCGCCCGCTCCTGGGACCGGTCGCCACGCTGGCGGCCGGGGCGCTGCTCGCCCTCTCGCCGATGCTGGTCTTCGGCAGCCGCCACGTCGACCCGGCGATCTTGGTGCCGACGCTGTTAGCGCTGCTCGTCGGCGTGTGCGCGCGGGCGCTGCTGGCGGCCCCCGCTGTCGACGGGAGCGATGACGGCTGGGAGCAGGGGGCGACGCCCTCACCCCAGCCCTCTCCCAAGGGGAGAGGGAGCGACGCGCTCGCGTCCGGCGCGGCGGGATACCACGAGCGCCGTGCTGATCCCAGCGAGAGTCAGACGGCGTGGCGGTGGTGGGCGTACGCGGTGCCGGTGCTGCTGGCGCTGCTGCTGACGGCCGGCTCGGTGGCGGTGCCGGCCCTGCTCGCGGTGGTGGGCGCGGCGCTGATCACGTGGTGGCCGGCGAAGGAGCGGGGGCTAGGGGCCAGGGGCCAGGAGCCGGGGGGCGCCGAGGACGCGCGGGCCGCGGCGCGGCTGGCAGCCGCGGGAAGCGCGGCGAGCGACCGGGTGCGTGGCGGGCTGGCGCGCGGGGCGGTCGACGAGAGCGCGGCGCGCGCCCGGCTGCCGAAAACGCAGGATGCAGGGGGGGAGACGGCGCGTGGCGGGCTGCCGCGGCCGGCGGAGTGGCTGGCGGCGGTGCCGCTGCGCGAGCTGGACCCGCGGTTGGCGGGCGTGCTGTTCGTGGCGACGCTGGTGCTCGTGGGCACGGCCGGGCTGATGGACCTGCGCGGCCTGCAAGGCGCGCTCGTCGACCCGTGGGTGAGCTGGCTGGCGCCGTACTATCCGCGGGCCACGCCGATCCCCTGGCTGCCGACGCTGCTGGTGTACGACCTGCCGATCGTGGTCGCCGCCATCGCGGGCATCGTCGTGGTGGTGCGCCGCACGCGGCCCTTCGAGCACTTCCTGCTCTGGTGGACGACGCTCGCGGCGCTGCCGCTCGTGTTCCAGCCACCCGACCCGCTGCCCTACCTGCTCTGCTGGCTGCTGCCGTTGGCGCTGCTCGGCGGCCTGGCGCTCGCCCGCCTGGCCGCGCCCGGCTGGACGTGGCGCGCTGTGGGCGAGGACGCGCTGCTCGCCGCGCTGGCCGGCATCACGTTCGTCTGCGCGGTCAACACGGTGCGGCTGCTCCAGAGCAGCCTCGCCGCCCCGGGCGGGCTGAGCGCGCGGGGGCGAGAGCTGGCGCTCGGCGTGCTCGTGCTAGCCTTCCTGGCGCTCCTGCACCGACGGCTGAGCGACTGGTGGCAGGCCAGCGGGCCGCCGGGCGAGGCGTCGCGGCCACTGCGCGTCACCGCGATCATCGCCGTCGCCCTCGGCCTGGCGTTCGTCGGCGTGACCAACGGCCGCTTGCAGTTCGCGGACTTCGGCGCGGGCGAGGCCGAGCTGCTGCGTCCGCAGGCCCTCTCACCCAGCGTTTATAGTCTCGTGGAAGAAGTGCAGACCTGGGCACGCCAGGAGCCCACGTCGCCGATCGTCGTCAGCGACGCGCTGCAGCCGTTGCTGCTCTGGCACCTGCGCGACGTGCCAACGGTCCGCTTCCAGGACACCTTCCCCGACGCGCTGAGCACGCCGCCGGGCACCGTGCGCCGGGGCCTCTGGCCCGCCGGTCCCGGGGCGCCGGAGGGCGAGCGGCAGCCGCTCGACGAAACGATCACCGTAGGCCCGATTCCGAGCAGCAGCGCGCTCTGGAATTGGTGGGTCTATCGCAATTCATGGCTGATACCCACCCGCCATGATATAATCGTCGTCCGTTAGGCCCTGAAGGAGTGCCATCCGCATGGCCCGAGTAGCCGACCAACCGAAGGTCCGCCAACGTCACCCCGAGCGTGAAGAGTTCGCCCCCGCACTGCCCCCGGCCCCACGGCCAGCCCCCCCGGTGCTGCCGTGGGAGAGCGTCTTCTGGGTGGCGACCGTCGCGGTGGCGTTTCTCTTGCGGATGCACGATCTGGGCGTGCGGGCGCTGCACCACGACGAGAGCCTGCACGCGGTCTACTCATGGCGGCTGTTCCAGGGCCAGGGCTACACGCACGACCCGATGATGCACGGGCCGTTCCAGTTCCACGCGAACGCCCTGATGATGTTCCTGTTCGGCGACAACGAGGTCAGCGTACGGCTGACGGCGGTGCTGTGTGGCACGGGCCTGGTGATTCTGGCCTACTTCCTGCGCGCACAGCTCGGGCGCTGGGGCGCGATGGCGCTGGCGGTGCTGTTCACCATCTCGCCGGCGCTGCTCTACTTCTCGCGCTTCACGCGCGAGGACATCTACTTCGGCTTCTTCACGCTGCTGATGATGGTCGGGCTGCTGAACTACGTGCGCACACGCCAGCCGCGCTGGCTGTACGTGGGCAGCGTGGGCCTGGCGCTCGCCTTCAGCACCAAGGAGGCGATCTACCTGGTCGGCTTCCTGGTCGTGAGCTTCGTGGCGATCAAGATCGTGGCCGAGCACTTCTGGCACCGCTACGACGCGCGCCTGCACGGTAACGGCGCGACCGCCGCGGCGGCGCCGTGGGGCAGCGAGCTGCTGGGCGCCGTGCTGAGCGTGCGGCCGGTGGTGCTGCTGAACTGCGTGGCCATCGTCATCGCCATCTGCGTGACGCTGTTCACGACCTTCTTCACGAACCCGAACGGCATCCAGACGGGCACCATCGGCGCGCTCCAGTACTGGATGGAGCAGCAGGGGGTGGCGCGCGGCTCGCAGCCGACCTACTACTACTTCCTGCTGATGCCGCTGTACGAGTTCACGGCGGTGATCCTGGCCGTGGCGGCCGCGCTCGTCTCGGGCGCGAACAAGCGCGGGCTGGGCCTGATCACGGCGATCTACCTGGTGGTCGGGCTCGTCTTCTTCCAGCTCTCTCGGCCCGAGCGGGTGGCGGTCCTGAGCGCGCACGAGGCGCAGGGCTGGTTCCTCGTCGGCATGGCCTACGCGGCGACGCTGGTGCTGGCGCTGAGCCGCCGCGGCAGCCTGTTCTTCTGGTTCACGCTGTACTGGGCCATCGGCGCCATCAGCATCTACACGCTGGCCAGCGAGAAGATGCCGTGGCTGCTGGTCCACCTGGCGATCCCGCTGAACCTGCTGGCGGCGCAATTCGTCGGCTGGGCGGCGGACCGGCTGGAGTGGCGGCGGGTGTTCAGCGGCCCCTACCTGTTGGCGGCGCTGCTCACGCTGCTCATGCTGGGCATGGTGATCCCGCTGACGACGGTGATGCGGTCGCCGGTCGCCGACCCGCTGGCCCAGCAAAGGGCGCAGCTCTGGCAGATGGCCGTGCTCGTGATGCTGTTCGCGGCGGCGGTGGGCCTGTGGGAGCTGGGGCGGCGCCAGGGCTGGCGTTTCCTACCGGCGCCGATGGGCACCGCCTGCGTGTTGGGCCTGGTGGCGCTCACGATTCACATCGGCTGGCAGGTGACGTACAAGAACGGCGACACGCCCAACGACATGCTGGTGTACGTGCAAAGCTCGCCCGACATCCCACGCGTCATGGAGCAGCTCGAGTACCTGAGCCACATCACGGGCACGGGCAAGGAGTTCCCCGTGATGCTGGACAACGGCTACACCGACACCGAGAACGGCACGCAGGTCGTGCACGAGTCGGTGGCCTGGCCGTTCGAGTGGTACCTGCGCAACTGGACGAAGAAGACGTACTTCTCGCGCACGCTGCCGCCCGACACGGGCGGCGAGCGGCCACCTGCGATCATCGTCATGTCCACGAACATCGACCCCATCCGCGACCGCATCGCGGACTACGTGGGCCAGAAGTACCGCCTGAACTGGTGGTATCCCGAGGACTACAAGGGCTGGACGGTGCAGTCGGTCTGGGACGGCCTGTTCGGCCCCGACTCGGCGACGACGCGGCTGAAGCTGTGGCGCTACTTCCTATATCGCGAGCCGCTGAACCCGCTTGGCTCCCGCGACTTCTACCTCTACGTGCGGCCGGACCTGGCGCGCGGCGTGGTGGGCGGCGGGCCTGGCGCCCTGGCGCCGCTCACCAGCCCGGCGAGCGTCGCGCCGATGCCGCCTTCCGTGAGCGCCCCGGGTGTGGGCGCGGCCGAGGGCGCGGGAGCAGCCCCGGCCGAGGGCGCGGCGGCTCCTGGCGGGGCGCCGGCGGCGGTGGCTCCGGCTACGGCGGCCGGCGGGCTGCAGGTGCTCGGTCGCATCGGCACCGGCCCAGCCACGCTGCAAGAGGCGAAGGAGATGGCGCGCGACGCCGCCGGGCGGCTGTACGTGGTGCAGAGCCAGGCGGGCCGCATCACGATCCTGAATCCCGACGGCTCGGTTGCCGGCACGCTGGGCAAGCCGGGCACCGGCGACGGCGAGTTCCAGGAGCCGTGGTCAGTGGCGATCGCGCCGGATGGCAGCGTCTACGTGGCCGACACCTGGAACCACCGCATCCAGAAGTTCGACGCGAGCGGGCGCTTCATCACGAAGTGGGGCAACTTCGTCGACACGAAGGGCCAGCGCGACGCCGAGCCCTACGGGTTCTGGGGCCCGCGCGACGTGGCGATCGGGCCGGACGGCAACGTCTACGTGAGCGACACCGGCAACAAACGCATCCAGGTGTTCGACCCGAACGGCCGCTACCTGCGGGCGATCGGCGGCGAGGGCAGCGGGCCGGGCCAGTTCAAGGAGCCGGTGGGCATCGCCTTCGATCCGGCGGGCAACCTGTGGGTGGCCGACACGTGGAACCAGCGTATCCAGAAGCTGAACCCGACCACCGACCAGCAGCTAGCCCAGTACCCGGTGCCGGCCTGGAGCAGTCAGGCGATCACGGACAAGCCGTACCTGCGCGTGGACCCGACGGGCCGCGTGTACGCGACAGTGCCCTCCGAACGGCGCGTGCTGATGATCGCGCCCGACGGCACGATGGCGAACTCGGTGGCCGCGCTCCAGAACTACCCGTTCCAGAAGCCCATCGGCGTGCTGGCGGGGCCCGACGGCGCGCTATGGGTAAGCGACAGCGCGGCCGGCGTGGTGGTCGCGGTGCCGGGGGCGTCGCCGCCCGCCGTCAGCAACCACGGCTCGGCCGCCGGCGGCGGCCCGGCGCCCGAGAGCGCGGCCGGCGACGACGCGGCCGCGGAGGCGCCGTAGCTGATGGCTGACGGCTGACCGCTGATGGCTAAGAAGAAGCGGGTCTGGCTGGGACTGGCGGTCAGCCTGGTCTGTCTCTGGCTCGTCTTCCGCTCGCTCGACCCGGCGGCGCTGGCGGCCGCGTTGGCGCGGGCCAACTTCCTCTACGTGCTGCCCGCGGTCGCCGTGTACTTCGTCGGCGTGTGGCTGCGCAGCGTCCGCTGGAAGCTGCTGCTTGGGCCGGCGCTGCGCGGAAGTCGCTCGCCCTCGACCGGACGCCTGTTTCGCGTCCTGGTGATCGGCTTCACGGTGAACAACCTGCTGCCGGCGCGGCTGGGCGAGCTGGCGCGGGCCTACCTGCTGTGGCGCGGCGAGCGCGTCGAGCCGGGCGCGACGCTCGCCACGATCGTGCTGGAGCGCGTGCTCGACGGGCTAACGCTCTGCGCCTTCGCGGGCTTCGCCGCGCTGCTGGTGCCGTTCCCGGCCGACCTGCAGCGCGCGGCCTGGGCCACGGCCGCCCTCTTCCTGGTCGCCAGCCTGGCGCTGGTGGGGTTCCTGCTGCTGCCGGGGCCGTTCGTGGCGCTAGCGGTGCGCCTGCTGCGCCTGCTGCCCGCGCGCTTCGCCTACCTGGGCGAGCGGCTGATCCACAGCTTCGTCGACGGTCTCGCCGTCTTGCGGCAGGCGCACGCGCTCGCGGCGGTGCTGGGGCTGTCGGTCCTCGCCTGGCTGGCCGAGGCCACGATGTACTATCTGGTCATGCTCGGCTTCCCGTTCCCCGCGCGCCCCGAGGCGGCGCTGCTCGGCGCCGCGGCGGCCAACTTCGGCGCCATGATCCCCTCGTCGCCCGGCTACGTGGGCACCTTCGACCTGCCGCTCCAGATCGTGCTCACGGAGGTCTTCGGCGTGGCGCTCGCGCAGGCCACAAGCTACACGCTCGTGCTCCACGCCGCGCTGGTCGTGCCGGTCGTGCTGGTCGGCCTGTTCTTCCTCTGGCAGGAACGGGGCGTGAGCGGCGGCGCGGGCGAGCCGCCGGGGCACGGCGGAGGGCTGTTCGCCGACCTGACCGCGCTCACGCAGCCGCCGCCGGCCGCCGCGCCCGTGGGCCAGGCCGCTGAGCCGCCGGTAGGCGTTCGGTCGGCGCTGGCCGAGCGCTGACGCCGGCCACCTGCCCACGGCTACCTCTTCGCTGAAGGCGGATCGCTCATGACGATTGGCGTTTTGGGGGCCGGCGCGCTGGGGCTGAGCTGCGCGCTGCGGCTCGCCCAAGCGGGCGAGTCAGTGGTGGTGCTCGAAAAGGAGACGGTGCCCGGCGGGCTGGCCGCGGGCTTCCGGGTCGGCGACGCCTACCTGGAGCGCTTCTACCACCACCTGTTCCAGACCGACACGACCGCCATCGCGCTGGCTAACGAGCTAGGGCTGGGCGACGCGCTGTACTGGGGCCAGCCAAACACCAGCGTGCTGCACGACGGGCGGTTCTACCCGCTGAACTCGGCCAGCGCCGTGCTGCGCTTCGGGCCGCTGCCGCTGCTGGACCGGCTGCGGCTGGGCGCGGCCGTGGCGTATCTGAAGTACACCCGCGACTACCGCCGGCTGCCCGACGAGACGGCGGCCGCCTGGCTGCGCCGCCGCATGGGCGAGCGGGCGTACCGCGTCGTATGGGAGCCGCAGCTCGAGGGCAAGTTCGGCGCGCACAAGGAGGAGATCGCGCTGCCGTGGTTCTGGGCGCGTATCCACTGCCGCACGCCGACGCTCGGCTACCTGCGCGGCGGCTTCCACCGGCTGTACACGCGGATGGCCGAGGAGATCGAGCGACTGGGCGGGCGCGTCGCGCTGGGCCGCGAGGTGCAAGCGATCGAGCGCGAGGGCGATGGACGGCTGCGGGTGGACACGAGCGAGGGTGCTGAGCATTTCGACCGCCTGGCGGTGACGCTGCCGACGCGGCTGTTCCTGCGGCTGGCCCGCGGCCTGCCCGACACCTACCGCGCTCGCTGGCAGGCGGGGCCGCTGCACCTGGGCGCGCACTGCGTCGTGCTGGCGCTGGATCGCCCGCTGATGCTGCCGGTGTACTGGCTGAGCGTCACCGATCCGGGCTTCCCGTTCCTGGCCGCTGTCGAGCACACGAACTTCCTGCCGGCAAGCGACTACGGCGGCCGCCACCTGGTGTACCTGGGCAACTACCTGCCCATGGACCACCCACTGTTCGGCTGGGACGACGCGCGGGTGCTGGCGGAGTTCCTGCCCTATCTACGCAAGCTGAACCCGGCGTTCGAGCCCGGCTGGGTGCAGGAGCACTGGGTCTGGCAGGCGCCCTACGCCCAGCCGGTCGTCACGCGCGGCTACACGCGGCAGCTGCCGCCGCACGAGACGCCACTCGCGGGCGTGTACCTCGCCAACATGGCACACGTCTACCCGCAGGACCGCGGCCAGAACTACTCCTTCCGTCTTGGTGAGCGTCTGGCCGCGCGGTTGCGGCAGGAGCTACCGCCCCGCCCAACGCGCTCGAGCCTACCAACGCGCCCACCAGCATCCCGGAACCGAGCATGACGAAGCGCCCGCCAGCAGCTGCTGGCGGGCGCTTCACTCGAGCGGATGGCTGGCGGCGAGGCGTGTCGCCCCGCTCAGTTGGCGGTGTCCTCGTTCAGGCGCGGCCGCCAGGTGGAGAAGCGGTCCTCGACGCGCTGGAGCAGCGCCGACAGGAACACGCCCGCGAAGGTGATGATGAGCACGCCGACGAACACCTTGTCCGTCTGGAAGGTAGCGCCCGCGACGGTGATCAGGTAGCCGACGCCCGCGGTCGCCGCGTACAGCTCGCCGACCACGACGCCGACTAGCGCGCGGCCGAGGCCCAGGCGCGCCCCGGTCATGAGGTACGGGATCGAGCTAGGTAAGACGACTGTCTTGAGGAGCTGGAAGTCGTTCGCGCCGAAGGACTTGGCGCACTTCAGGATGTTCGCGTCCACCGTCGAGACGCCGACGCGCGCGTACATCAGCGGGTAGAAGACGCCCGACATGAAGATCACGGCGATCTTCGAGTTGATGCCGATGCCGAACCAGATGATGTACAGCGGCAGCAGCGCCACACTAGGCGTCGCATAGAGGGCCGAGACGAACGGCTCCATGATGTAGTTGAAGCGTCGGAACCAGCCCATGGCCAGCCCGAGCACGATGCCGACGACCAGGGCCAGAATGTAGCCGGCGAGCAGCTCCTGGGTGCTCACCCAGATGTCCTTCCAAATGCTGCCCTTGGCAATGGCTCCCCAGGCGGCCGCCAGATTCCCTACGAGGAGCGCCCCGAACACTGCGCCGATGCCGCCATCGAAGAACAGCTTGTCGGCCGCCTTGATGATGCGGGACGGCGAGCTGGTGAACATCGGATTGACGATCCCGCTCGTGCCCACCCACTCCCAGAAGATCATGAAGGCGAGCACCGAGATCGTGCCGATAATCAAGCCTTCGTGGGGCGCGAGCGTGCGCTTCCACCCACCGCGCGCGCCTACGCGCAGGGGTCGCGCCAGCGTCTCGGTCTGCTGGGCCACGAGTCGCTCCCTTTCCCCGAGCGGCGCTCGGCGGTAGCGTACTAGATTCACCGAATTCCACGCGGGGTCCGTGCGCAGGGGTCAACATGCCATAGCTGTCCCACGACAGCTTATCGACATTCTATGGGCGACCCGCCCATCTGTCAAGCGAACAGGGAGGGCAAAACCGGCCGTGGGGGACACCCCCACACCCCCGCCCGGACGGGACGCCCGCCCATCTGCCAAGCCAACGAGCAAAGGGAAAAACCGGTTGGGAGACACCACCCCTACTCCCCTGTCCACACGGACCGCCCGCCCATCTGCCAAGCCAACGAGTTGCAGGGAAAGAGGCGAGCAGAGCCCCCCTATCCTCACCCGAATGGGGGGCTAGCCGTTGAATTCGGGGGATGGCTCGCGCTGCTCGATGTAGCTGGCCACCTCGTCGTGGAGCGGCTTGTAGATGAACGCGATCCACTTGCAGGGCTGGTCGGCGTAGCGGTTGAAGTGCTGGTGCTCGCAGCCGCCCGGCTTGATCGGCAGGAGGATGAGGTCGCCGGCCTCCCAGTCGACGCGCTCGCCGTCGATCACGCTGTAGCCCTCGCCCTCGAGCACGAAGATGGCGAGGCCGCCCTGGTGGCGGTGCTTGCCCGAGTGGCGCTGCACGTCGAGCACGAAGCAGTGCCAGTCCTTGAGCGGCACGTCGGTCGTGATGCCGCGGCAGAGGTAGAATTTCAGGCGGCCTTGCCGGGTCTGCTGAAACGGCCGGTCCTCGCCACGGATCACGACCGGGCCGGTGAGCGACAGCTCGCGGATCGCCAGCTGCAGCCGCAGGTTCTGCTCGTAAACGTCGCCCGCGCCCGGCTCGCGCTCGCGCACGCGTGTCCGCTGAAACTCCGCCATACGTGACTCCCTCTTGCTGGTCGAGCGGCGCGGGCCCCGGTGCGCTCGGCCGAGACGCGGCGGGGGTGCGTCGCGCCGTCAGGATCGCATCGCGGCGCCGCCGTGTCAAGCAACCGAGCGGCGGCCCGGTGGGCGGTTCCGGCGTTTACAGGCGGGGACCGCGGCGCGGCAGGTCGCTGGGTTGCAGCCGGCCGCGGCAGGCGAGCAGCAGCAAGCCGTGCGCCCGGTCTTGGGGAACGGCGCGCGCTGCGCGGTCCGCGGTGTCGCGGCTATACTGCACGATATGAGAGGCGGCCGCCCGGCCGCAGAGCGAGGCCTCGCGTGCTGAAGCATCGTCCTGACGGGTCTGGCCGGCGATGAGAGATTGGCCCGATCCGCGGCCGTTCCTCGCGGTCACGTTCATCAACTCGGGCGATGGCATCGCCACTACCCTGGTACCCCTCTACCTGGACCACAGCGGCTACCCGGTGGACGTTATCGGCGTGCTGGTCGCCGTCGCCGGCGTGACCAGCCTCATCTCGCGCATGCCGAGCGGCCTGCTGTACCGACGCCGCCGCGCCCGCCGTCTGATGTACTTCGCCCTCACGCTGCAGGCGGTCGGCACGGCGCTCTACGCTCTGCCCGTCTTCGCGGGCGGGCTCTACCCGCTAGTCGGCGACGTGCTGGTATTCGGGATCATCCGGGGCCTGCACGGCTTCGCGGTCGGCATGGCGACCACGGTCAACATGGCCCTGTTCATGGATTGCCTGCCGCCCGGCGGCAACCGCCACCACCACCTGGCGGCGTACGCCAGCGCGCTCTCGCTCGGCTATACGATAGGCGGCCTGGGCGGCGGGGTGCTCGGGGAATGGCTGGACTACGGGCCGGCGTTCGTCTGCTCGGCTGCCTTCCCCCTACTCGCCGGCTTGTGCGTCACCACACCCGCGCGCGGCGGCGCGCGCCCGGCGCGACCGCCCGCGCCCGCGTCGCTCGGCAAGCGCTTGCAGCAGTTTGCCGCCGCCATGCGCCACCCGCAGGTGGCGAACGTCTCGCTCGTGTCCTTCTTCCTGCAAGTGTTCCACCAGATCGGCCAGACCTACGTGCCGCTGTACGCGCTGGGCATGCAGATGAGCCTGGCGGAGATCGGCCTGCTGCGCGGCACGCACTCGCTCGCCAACACGCTCGCGCGGCCGTTTGGCGGCGAGGTGACGCGCTGGCTGGGCCACAACCGGGTGGGCGTGCTGGGGCTGGCGCTGATAACCGGACTGCTGATGCTCACGCCCTGGCAGACGGGGCTCATCGGACTGCTCGTGCTGTTCGTCGGCATCGGCCTGGGCCGTGCGGCCGTGCTGGTCGCCAATACCGTGGCCGTGGCCGACATTCCGGAGGGCATGGTGAGCCGTGGCGTGGCCGTGGGCCTCTACAACGCGACGCGCGACCTCGGCGGCATCGTCGGCCCCGTGCTGGGCGGCTACATCGCGGCCGCGGTAGGGCTCAGCCCGTTCTTCTGGGTCGGGCCGCCCGCCGTGTTCGCGCTGTTCGGCGTGCTGTTCTGGGCGACCCTGCGCGGCGCGCGGCCGGCCGAGGCCCCCGCGTAACACGGCGCGGTACACCGAGACGAGCAGCGCGGGGCGCACCCTCGGGGGGCGTCCCGCGCTGCAAATGCGCCGCGGCCTGGCGCCGCGGCGGCGAGAGAGGGGACACATGACGCTATCGCGTACCCCAGCTGGACTCGGGGTGGCGCTCGGCCTCGCGCTGACCGGCACCGTGGCCGCCATGGCGCTCGCCGCGCCGGCCGCCCAGACCATCCGTGTGGACATGGCGGCGAACCCCAACCGCTTCGATCCCGCGAACATCACGGTACCCGTCGGCACGACCGTGACCTGGGCCGACGTGTCGGGCACGCACACCACCACCAGCTATGACGGCGTGTGGGACTCGGGGCGGCGCCTGCAAGTGGGCGAGTCGTTCTCCTACACGTTCACCGAGCCGGGCGTGTACCGGTACTATTGCGTGCCTCACGAGGACGACGGCATGATCGGCACCGTCGTCGTGACCGGCGGCGCGAAGTCCTAGCGGCCGGCCGGGGACACAGCCCTGCCGGCAATTCGGCCTTCGGATAGAGCGCGCGGTTGACGCGGCCAACCGCGCGCTCTATGCTTCTCCACCTGCCGACGTGTCCATGACGGTCGCTCGGCCACGCGGCGGGAGGGACGGCGATGAGCGAGACGCCGCCGGCAGCACCGCGTGAGCGCTCGGGCGTACCGGCGACGGACAGCAGCCGTACTGGCCGGGCCGGCACTAGCCGGGCGGCGCCGCTGGCCTGGCTGCCCGCACTATCGCCCGACGGCTGGCTGTTGTTCGCGACCTGCGGCGTACGCGGCTGCGCCTACGGCTTCCTGTCAGTCGTGCTCGCGCTCTACCTCGCCGCCATCGGCCTGGACGCGGTGGCCATCGGCGCGATCTTCACCGCCGCGCTCGCCGGTGGCGCCATCATGACCATCGCTCTTACCGCGGTGGCCGACCGGCTCGGGCGGCGGCGCGTGCTGGTCGTGGGCGCGCTCCTGATGGCGCTAGCCGGTGCGGTGTTCGCGCTCACCGACATCGCCCTGCTGCTTGGCCTGGCGGCCGTGATCGGGACGATCAGCCCCTCGGGCAAGGAAGTGGGCCCGTTCCTCTCCGTCGAGCAAGCCGTTCTGCCGCAGACCACCGACGATACCCACCGCACGAGCGTCTTTGCCGCTTACAACCTCGTCGGCTCGCTGGCGGGCGCCCTGGGGTCGCTCGCGGCCGGCGTCCCGGACCTGCTCGGCGTCGAGCCGTTCGCCGGCTACCGCGCGCTGGTCTGGGCCTACGCCGCGGCGGCGCTCGCCCTGGCGGTGTTGTTCAGCCGCCTCTCGCCCGCTGTCGAGGCCGCGGCTGGCGCCACGGCCCCGCCGCAAGCGACATCCTCCTCGGCGGGCGCCGCGACCGAGATGGGGCCGCCGGTGCGCGGCACGGTAGCCAAGCTGACGGCACTGTTCGCGCTCGACGCCTTCGCCGGCGGCTTCGTCGTCCAGGGGCTGATGGCCTACTGGTTCCACCTGCGCTATGGGCTCGACCCGGCGGCGCTGGCCGCCCTCTTCTTCGCCACCAGCTTGCTGAACTCGCTGTCGTATCTCGCCGCGGTGCCGCTCGCCCGGCGCATGGGCCTGCTGAACACGATGGTCTTCACCCACCTGCCGTCGAACGTGCTGCTGGCGCTGGTCCCCCTCGTGCCCGGCCTGCCGCTGGCGATTGGCGTGCTGCTCGCTCGCAACCTGCTTTCGCAGCTCGACGTGCCCACGCGGCAGTCGTACACCATGGCGATTATCCCGCCCGGCGAGCGCGCCGCTGCGGCAGGCGTGCTATCGGTTGCGCGCAACGCCGCCGCGGCCGCCGCGCCCGCGCTCGCCGGCGCGACGCTGGCGGTGCCGGCGCTGGGCTTGCCGTTCCTGCTCGCCGGGGGGCTGAAGATCGTCTACGATCTGACTATCTGGTCGGTGTTCCGCCAGGTGCGCCCGCCCGAGGAAACGGCGCAGCTGGCGGCGAAGGGGTGAGAGCCGGATGGACCTCTCGCGGCACGCCCAGGACGAGCTAGCGCGGCGGGGCATCCCGCTCGCCTGGGTGTGGCGCGCGGTGCAGGCGCCCGACAGCACCGAGCAGCGGCCCGACGGGACGGTCCACTACGTGAAGCGGCTGCCCGAGCGCGGCGGCCAATACCTGCGGATCGTGGTGAACCACCGCAAGCGCCCGCCGCGCGTGGCGACGATCTTCTTCGACGCGCGCCTGCGCCGCCAGCAGCGCCGCGCCCACACCGCCAGCCGCGAGCCATCCCAGGAGAAGACGCGATGAGCGCCTACTCCCCACGACGAGTACCGCGACCGCCCGGCCACCGGCTGCACGCCAGCTGCGGTCGCTACTCGGCGTCTGACCGGCTGAGGAGTGCGCGCACGCGCGCCACGGCGGCGCTCCGGTCGTAGCCGGTGAAGCGCGTCGCCTGAATCACCCAGGGGTCGCCGCCGAAGAAGCGCTCGTACAGCACCTGGCGCCCGCCGAAGCCGCTGCCCGCCACCTCCCAGGCCAGGCGGAACAGGCGCACGCGCTCGTGCCCGCCGAGGCTCGCGCCCTGGTAGTACTTCTCCACGTCGGCGGCCAGGTCGGGCGCGGCCAGGTCGGCCTCGGTCGGCGTCGCCATGAGGCCGCTGGAGCCGATGAGCTGCAGGATCTCGACGAGGCGCGGGTAGACGCGCGGGAAGTAGCCCCGCGCCGTCGCCATGATGTTCGGGTTGGGGACATAGTAGCCGCGCTCGTCGGGCACGGCGGCCACCTCGGCGGCGCGCAGGTAGGCGCGCAGCGTCTCCACGGCGTCCACGATCTCGCCGAGCATCTGCTGGTAGACAGGCGATTCCGTGCGTCCGATCGCCTCGGCCACCAATGCCGCCACGCCGAGCACGAACTCCGCCTTCGCCAGGTTCTTGGCCGTGAACTGATGCACGCCGTGGTAGAAGGCCGGCGTCTCGCGGAACAGCGCGTTGCACAGCGCCGGGTCGCCCTTCAGGAACACGCGATCCCACGGCACCACGACCTCGTGGAAGACGGCCACCGCGTCCATCTCCTCGTAGCGGGCCGCGAGCGGGTGGTCGGCCGGGTTGCCGCCGGGATCGAGGCTCTGGCGGCAGATGAACTTGAGGCCCGGCGTCGCCACGGGAATGGCGAAGGCGAAGGCGTAGCGGGGCGCGTCGCTGGCCGCGATGCGCGAGGTCGAGGGGTAGACGAGCAGCTCGTCGGCGTAGGGCGCCAGCGTGGCGAGCGTGCGCGCGCCGCTCACCACCAGCCCCGCGGCGCTCTCGCCGACGACGTGCAGCGGCGCGGTGGGGTCGGGCTGCTGCGTCTGGGTGCGGGCGCGGTTGGACTGGGGATCGAGCAGCGTGTGGGTGGCGCAGGGGTCGCGCTCGCGGCACCACTCGTAGTAGGCCGCGACGCGCTCGGCGTACTCGGGCCCGTTGCGCGCGAAGAACGGCGCCACGGTGGCGAAGCCGGTCAGGATGGCGTTCAGGTAGTCGGGCGTGCGGCCCAGCATGCCGCCATGCTGCTCGGCCCACGTCTGGAACATCACGCGGCGGCGCACCAGATCGTCCACGCTGCGCGGCTGGAGAAACGCCAGGCTCACCGGCATGCCGCTGGTGGGCGAGGGGTAGGTCAGGCGCTCGCGGTAGGCCGGATCGACTTGCAGGTCGTAGAGCGCGGCGAGCGTCCGCGCCACGCGCCCGAGCCGCGGGTGCGCCGTCACGTCGGCCACGCGCTCGCCCGCGAACCAGATCTCGCGCTCATCCCGCAGCCCGGCGAGATACTCGGCCCCGCTGCGTGCCGGCATCGGCGCTAGTCCTCCACGAACTCGTCACGGTGGCGGCGGCGCCACCACTCGCCCAGCGCCCCGGCGCTGACGGCCAGGGCCACCGGGATGCCCAGGCACTCCGCGCTCTTGCCGGGATCGGGCTTCGGCTGGTGGACGAGCACCAGGATGCGGCCGGGCAGCAGCGAGCCCACCTCGTTGACGGCGGGCGCAAACGGCTTGAGCTGCTGCGCCTGGCCGTCGGTCCACGACGACCACGACGGCAGCAGCGTGGCCCAGCGCTTGTTGTCGGGCTTGACGAGCGCCGCCAGCAGGTCGCCCGGCTGGGTGAGAATATAGCGCTTTACCGTGCCGTCGCGATAGAACTCGCGGCGGGCGATGCGCGGGAAGTTGCCCGGCTCCCACTCGTCGCCAATCGCGTCCTCGACGGCCAGGAAGGGCACGGAGTCGTCGTCCGGGTCGAAGTGGTACACCTGCATGCCCTCGTCGCCTGGCTCGACCGAGACTGCCTGGTCCCGGTAGTTGCGGAACAGGTCCAGGTATGGCTGGTCGAGGTTCACGTCGATCGCCGGCGGGTTCTCGGTGAGGGCGCCGCGCACCGTCCGCACTTGGATGAAGTCCGGGGGATCCACCTGGAACACGCGCTTCGCCACGTCGGCGGCCGGCACCGACGTGCCGGCGCGCAACAGGACCCGCGCGCGGCTGGGATCGCTCGCGCTCACCTGGCGATACACCAAGGCCGGATCGGCGCGGAAGTGGGTGAGCGTGTCGCCCTGGAACGACACGTACTCGACCGTGCGGCCGCGATCCGGCGTGCTGAGGCTCTGGGTGACGAAGGTGCCGGCGGGCACCTCCAGCACGAAGGTGTCGCCCAGCCGCACGTCGTTGGGCGCCCGCCCCGGGTTCGCGTCCTGGAACGCCTCGGTGATCAGGTCCACGGCCCGCTGGTCGCCGTCTTCGAGGACCACGCCGGGCAGCGCCTCGTGGGCGATGTCCCACAGGCTGGCGCCCGGCCGGACCTGGAACTGATAGCGGTCGGCGCCCGGGCTCGCGTCGTCCGGCTGAGGCTCCGCCTCGTAGGTGCTGGGCGCGTCGGCCAGCGGCGCCGCGAGCGCCGGACTCACACCGCTCCACGCCTGGAACAGCCAGCCGAGGAGGGGCGTGAACAGGAGCGCGGCCACCGCGAGCCGGGGGCCGACGATCTGCGGAGACGCGACAGCGCGGGCGGACGCGCGAGACATGGTAGCAACTCCACAGGGCAGCAGGAACCACGGCAAACGGGTGCTGCCCAGGACAATGAGAAGCGCCAGGGATAACGCGGGAATGGGCGCGGCCGGCGCCGGCAGCCTGCGGCAGCCCGGCCAGGGCGCTCGTCGGGCGACGAGGCGGGCTGGTCGGACCGATCGCCGTCGTGGGCTGGCGGGTGGGGGTGCGATTGCTCGCACCATCCGGTAGCGCGGAGTGTAGCACGTTGACCGCCCGGTCGCTTTGGGGAAGCGCGTCACAGTTTTGTGCGACTCGCGCTACCCGCTCACTCTACGCGCTGCGGCACGGCGCGTGCCAGAATAAGAGATTGAAGCGGTGCTTAGCGCATCGCTTGACACGCGCGCGAGCCGTGCGCCACACTCCGGATAGTCCTCGTGTTCGCTAGGCGCGGCTATCGCATGGCAAGGGCGGTGCCCGCGGGTTGACGACTGGAGCCGGCCGTGCGCTGTCCCTACTGCTCCTCCCGTGAGACGAAGGTCGTGGACAAGCGCGACGGCGATGGCGTGACGCGCCGGCGGCGGCGCTGCGCGAGCTGCGCCGGCCGCTTCACGACTTACGAGCGCCCCGAGATCGCACGGCTGTTCGTGGTCAAGAAGGACGGCCGCCGCGAGGAGTTCAACCGCGCGAAGCTGCGCGCGGGCATCGAGAAGGCCCTGACGAAGCGGCCGGTGAGCGCCGAGGCAATCGAGCGCCTGCTCGAAGAGATCGAGGCCGACCTGCGTCGGCGCGAGGGCCTGGAGGTGCCGGCGGCCGTGCTGGGCGAGCTAGTGATGGAAAAGCTGCGCGCGCTCGACAAGGTGGCCTACGTCCGCTTCGCCTCGGTGTATCGTGCCTTCGCCGACGTGTCCTCGTTCGAGGACGAGGTGCGCAAGCTGCTCCCCGCGCCCGCGGGCCCCAGCTAGCTGCCGTCCCTATGCGCCTGTTAATCCTCCACGTCGATCGATTCGCGTACACTGTGACTGAGGCGGGGCGCTCGCGGCTGCGCGAGGAGGTCGCCGGGCGCAGCCACGCGGTCGAGGAGGCGCTGCTCGCGCTGGCGAGCGTCGAGCGAGAGGACGCGGCGGCGCCCGCCGAGGTGGCGGAGCGCGCGGCGACCGAGATCGCGCGGCTGGCCCGCCAGCTTGGCGTGGAGCAGGTCGTCCTCCACCCGTTCGCGCACCTGTTCGGCGAGCCGTCGGCACCCGCGGTGGCGGTCGCGGTGCTGGACGCGACGAAGGCGCGGCTCGAAGCGGACGGCCTTGGCGTCCATCGCTCGCCGTTCGGCTGGTTCACGCGCTGGGACCTGCAGGCGAAGGGACACCCGTTATCGCGCGTGGGACGAATTGTGCGGCCGGCCGCCGCGAACACGGACCCGGAGCGGGAGACCTCGTGAAAGGCGCCCATTGGCCCACCTCGGCCGCGCTATTGATCGCGGGCGGCGCGCTGGCCGCCCTCGGCCTGCTGTTCAGCCCCGGGATGCTCGGCGGCAGGCTCGCCGGCGGCGCGTTGTTCCCGCTCAGCCTGGTGGTCGGCGCGATCGGCGGGGTGCTCCTGCTGCTGGCGATGGCAACCATCGTCGTCGTGCCCCGTGGGCGGGCCGCCACGGCCTTCCGCGGCTACGGCTCGCACAGCACGATCCTCGGGCTCACGCTGCTGGCAGGGGTCGGCTCGCTGGGACTGGTGCTGCCCGCGCTCATCCCCACGGCGGCGGCCGGGCGCAGCCCGCTGGCGCTCGGTTTCATGCTGATCCTGAGCACGGTCGTCCTCGACGCGGTGCTGATTGGGGTCGTGTACTTCCGCGTCGTGCGGCCCGGCGTTATCACCTGGGGCGACATGGGCTTCTCGCCCCGAGCGCTGCCGACGACCTGGCGCGCGGGGCCGGTAGCAGCGCTCGGCCTATTCCTTGGCGTCGCGACCATCGAAGTCCTTCTCAACAAGCTGGGCGTGCAGCAGACACAGCTCCAAAGCCTGCAATGGCTGCGCGAGGTGCCCCTCTGGCTGTTCGCGCTCGTCGCGCTCACGGCGGCGGTCCTGGCGCCCGTCGCCGAGGAGATCTACTTCCGCGGCTACGTCTTCCGCGCCTACTACGAGCAGAAGGGGCCGCCACAGGCGTACCTCTTCTCCGCGGCGTTGTTCGCCCTGGTGCACCTGAACCTGCCAGCGTTCCTGCCGATCTTTGCCGTCGGCCTCTTCCTGGCCTACGTCTACCGGCGCACCGGCAGCATTCTCCCCGGCATGCTGGCCCACGCCTTCAACAACACCCTCGCCTTCGCCTTCCTCTACTTTGCCGCGTCCTGAGGCGCCAGCCAACTCCCGCACGAACGCGGGATTTGCCTGTCCGTAACAGGCCGCGCGCCCGCGCCGGACCTTGACAACCCGCGCGGCTGCCCCCTACGCTTGATTGGCCGGGCGGCTGTCGTCCCCGAGGCCTCGTTTGTGGAGTAGCCATGCAGCGCACCTCCGACGCGTCGCCGGAGCGCCGACCCGACCCCCGCGCCGCGGTCGCGGACGACCCGGTGGCGCTGCTCGCCGCGGTCGAGCGGCAACTGCTGGAGGCGCGCGAGCCGCTGCGCTTCGAGCAGGCGGTGCGGCTGATCGAGCTGGACGCCGCGCACACGCCCGCGCTGGTGGCGCTCGCCCACCGCGTGCGGCTGGCCTATTGCGGCCCCGACGTGGAGCTGGAGTCGTTGCTGAACGCCAAGAGCGGCGGCTGCTCCGAGGACTGCGCCTTCTGCTCGCAGGCCGCGCGCCACCACAGCCCCATCGCCACCTACGCCTTCCTCGACGTGGCGCAGGTGACGGAGGCGGCGCGGCGCAGCGAGGCCGACGGCGCCAGCCACTTCTGCATCGTCGTCGCCGTCCGTGGGCCGGGCCCGCGCCTGATGGCCGAGGTGCTGGAGGCCGTGGCGAGCATCCAGCGCGCGACCCGCATCAAGGTGTCGTGCTCGCTCGGCCTGCTGACGGCCGAGCAGGCGCGGCAGCTCGCGGACGCGGGCGTCGAGATGTACAACCACAACCTGGAAGCGTGCCGCAGCTTCTTCCCGACGATCTGCACGACCCACGCCTTCGACGACCGGGTGCGCACCTGCCAGCTCGCCAAGGAAGCGGGAATGGAGCTGTGCTCGGGGGGTATCCTGGGCATGGGCGAGGCGCCCCGCCAGCGCGTCGAGCTGGCCTACGAGCTGCGCGCGCTGGACCCCGACGAGATCCCGATCAACTTCCTGAACCCGCGCCCCAACACGCCGCTGGCCGATCGCTCGCTGCTCGCGCCGCTGGAGGCGCTGCGGGGCCTGGCCGTGTTCCGGCTCGTCTTCCCCGACAAGCTGCTGCGCTACGCCGGCGGCCGCGAGGTGGTGCTGCGCGACCTGCAAGCGATGGGGCTGCTGGCGGGCGCAAACGGCCTGATCGTCGGCAACTACCTGACCACGGTCGGCCGCGACCCCGCCGAGGACCGGCAGATGCTCGTCGACCTGGAGATGCCGGTCAAGCGTGGCGCCGAGTAACGAGCGATGAGTACCACGCGACCCACGGAGCAGGGCGTGGCCAGCGGCCAGGGCGTGGCAAGCAGCGCCCCTACACAACCGGACTCGGCACTCAGCACTCGGCACTCAGCACTCGCCCATGACGACAAGGCCTACGTGTGGCACCCGTTCACGCAGATGGCGGAGTACGCGGCCGAGGAGCCGCTGGTCGTCGCGGCGGGCGAGGGCAGCTACCTGATCGACGTGGACGGCCGCCGCTACCTGGACGGCGTGTCGTCGCTGTGGGTGACGGTCCACGGCCACCGCAAGGCGGAGATCGACGCCGCGATCGCCGCGCAGCTCGGCCGCATCGCGCACAGCACGCTGCTCGGCATCGCCAACGTGCCGTCGATCGAGCTGGCGCGGCGGTTGGTCGCCCTGGCCCCGCCCGGCCTGACCAAGGTGTTCTACGCCGAGAACGGGGCGAGCGCCGTCGAGATCGCGCTGAAGATGGCGTTCCAGTACTGGCAGCTGAAGGGCGAAACGGGCCGCACCCGCTTCCTGAGCCTGCAGAACGCTTACCACGGTGACACACTGGGCGCAGTGAGCGTCGGCGGCATTGAGGAGTTCCACGCGCGTTTCGGGCCGCTGCTGTTCCCGGCGCTCCACGCGCCCTCGCCCTACTGCTACCGTTGCCCGCTGGGGCTAGAGTACCCGGGGTGTACGGGGACAGGTGCCCCGGCCTGCGCGGAGGAGCTAGGCCGGCTGCTGGCCGCGCACCGCGACGAGGTGGCCGCCGTGATCGTCGAGCCGCTGGTGCAGGGCGCCGCCGGGATGCTCACGCAGCCGCCCGGCTACCTGCGGCGCGTGCGCGAGCTGTGCGACGAGTACGGAACGCTGCTCATCGCCGACGAGGTGGCAGTCGGCTTCGGTCGTACCGGGCGCCTGTTCGCGTGCGAGCACGAGGACGTGACGCCCGACCTGCTGGTCGTCGGCAAGGGCATCACCGGCGGCTACCTGCCGCTCTCGGCCGTGCTGACCACGCAGGCGATCTACGACGCCTACCTGGGCGACTACGCCGAGATGAAGCACCTGTTCCACGGCCACACCTACACGGGCAATCCGCTCTGCTGCGCCGCCGCGCTGGCAAACCTGGACCTGTTCGAGCAGGAGCGCACGGTGGAGCGGCTGGGACCGAAGATCGCGCGCCTGGCGCGCGGCCTGGAGCGGTTCCGGGCGCTGCCGCACGTGGGCGAGGTGCGCCAGCGCGGCTTTATGGTGGGCATCGAGCTGGTGGGCGACCGGACGACGCGCGCGCCCTATCCCACGGCCGCGCGCATCGGCGGGCGCGTGATCGCGGCAGCACGGCGCCGCGGCGCCGTGCTGCGACCCCTCGGCGACGTCATCGTGCTCATGCCGCCGCTCAGCATCAGCGACGCGGAGCTGGACGAGCTGCTCGCCATCACCTACGCCAGCATTGGGGAGGTGACGGGCGAGCCGTCAGCCATCAGCTATCAGCCGTCAGCAGACGGACTCCCGGGGCTGAAAGCTGAAGGCTGATTGCTGATCGCTAATAGCTGACGACTGATGGCTGACACCTCGCTCGCCTGGCTGGCCGCCGAGCTGGAAGACCTGCGGCAGCACCACCTGCTGCGCGGGCTGAGCGACTTCGAGACGGCGCCCGAGCCGGAGATCGTCTACCAGGGACGCAGGTTCCTGCTGCTCGCCTCGAACAACTACCTCGGCCTGGCGGCCGATCCGCGCGTGGTGAGCGCGGCGACGGAGGCCGTGCGCCGCTATGGTGCCAGCACTGCCGCGTCGCGCCTCGTCTCGGGCAGCACGACGCTCCACCGCGAGCTGGAGAGCGAGCTGGCCGCGCTGAAGGGCGCCGAGGCGGCGATCGTGTTCAGCTCCGGCTACCTGGCGAACCTCGGCACGATTGGCGCGCTAGTCGGCCCCGGCGACGTGATCTTCTGCGACCGCCTGAACCACGCCTCGATCGTCGACGCGGCATTCCTGTCGCGCGCGCGGCTAGTCGTCTACCACCACGCCGATCCCGATCACCTGGCCGCGCTGCTGGAGCGCCACACGGGCCGCCGGCGGCTGATCGTCACCGACTCGGTGTTCAGCATGGACGGCGACCTGGCGCCGCTGCCGGCGCTCTGCGACCTGGCGGAGCGCTGGGGCTGCATGCTGATGGTGGACGAGGCGCACGCCACCGGCGTGCTGGGCGCGCGGGGCGCGGGCGCCGTCGACGCGCTCGGCGTGCGCGGGCGCGTGCCGATCGTCATGGGCACGCTGTCCAAGGCGCTGGGCTCGGTCGGCGGCTTCGTGGCCGGCAGCCGGCGCCTGGTCGACTTCCTGCGTAACCGGGCGCGAACGTTCATGTTCGACACGGCGCTCGCCCCGAGCGCCGTGGGCGCTGCCATCGCGGCGCTGCGCGTAGCGCGCGTCGAGGAGGAGCGTCGCGCTCGGCTGCGCCAGATGATCGCGCTGCTCCACGACGAGCTAGTGGACCTGGGCTACGAGGTGCTGCCGCCCGATGCGGCCATCCTGCCGGTGCTGGTGGGCGACAGCGACGCGGCGCTCGACCTGGCCGTGGCGCTACGTGAGCGCGGCGTGTGGGCCCCGGCGATCCGCCCGCCGGCGGTGCCGCGCGGCACGGCCCGGGTGCGCGTAACGCTGATGGCCACGCACACGCCGGCGCAGCTCGAGCGCGCCGTGTCGGCGTTCGCGGGCGCGCGGCGGGCGCTGCACTGGCGAGCGGGCCGATGAGCGGAGAGCTAGCCCCCCGGGTCCCCCAATCCTGGGGGGAGAGTGGGGGACACCCCCACCCCCCCGGTGAGGAGAGGGCAGGTTGGGGGGACACCCCCCACGCCCCCCGGCAGGGGAGTTCCCCTGCACCCCCGGGGACGAGGAGTAGAGCAGCCCCCCGACAGGGGAGCGCCCCTGCACCGACGGGGACCGCCCACCCGGCCCCCCAAGCCTGGGCAGGGAGGGAGGAGGGGAGGGGCGAGGCTGCCGCGATCTTTGTGACGGGGACCGATACGGGCGTGGGGAAAACGGTGGCGACGGCCGCGATTGCCCGCGCGCTGGCGGCGCGCGGGCGGCGCGTGGGCGTGCTGAAGCCGGTGCAGACGGGCGTGGCGCCGGGGCAGCCAGGCGACGCGGCGTTCGTGCTGGCCGCGTTGGGCACCGACCAGCCACCCCAGCTTGCCTGTACCTATAGTTTCCGGGAGCCAGCCGCACCGCTCGTCGCCGCCCGGGCCGAAGGCGCCCGCCTTGACGTCGGCGTGATCCGCGCGCACTTCGAGCGGCTGCGGCAGAGTCACGACGTGGTGCTGGTGGAGGGCGCGGGGGGGCTGCTCGTGCCGCTGGCCGAGGGCTACAGCATGGCCGACCTGGCGCGCGGCCTCGGCCTGCCGCTCGTGGTGGTGGCACGGCCGGGGCTCGGCACCCTGAACCACACGCTGCTCACGTTGGAGGCCGCGCGCGCGCGCGGCCTGAGCGTGCTGGGCATCGTGCTCGCCGGCTGGCGCGAGCCGGTCGATCTGGCGACCCGCACGAATCCGGCGCTGCTCTGCGAGCTGGGCCAGGCGGCGCTGCTCGGCGTGCTGCCGTGGGACGAGGGCCTGTCCGTGGAGGATCTGCGGCCGGGGCGGCTGCGCGAGTGGGCGCCCCGCGCACTCGCGCCGGCGCTCGGCGGCCACTTTGACGCGGCGGCCTTCCTCGCCGCCTGCACGCGGGGCGAGGCGTGGCCCGCGCCGTGACGGGCTCGGTCGCATCGGCGGGCCGCGCCGAGCGGCCGGCCGACGAGGGCTGGCAGGTCGGCGACTACCTGCTGGCCGCGGCGCGGACCGAGGGCGGCCGACTGGCCGTCGTCTGCGGCGGCGTCGAGCTGAGCTACGCGGCGTTCGCCGAGCGCGCGGCGCGGCTGGCCGGCGCCCTCAGGGCGCGTGGCGTGGCGCCCGGCGACCGCGTCGCCTACCTCGGACCGAACTGCCACGCGCTGCTCGAAGCGTACTTTGGCGTACCGTGGGCCGGCGCGGCGCTGGTACCGCTCCACGCGCGGCTGACGCGCCCCGAGCTGGCGGCGCTGCTGCGCGACGCCGCACCCGCCGCACTGCTCGCCGACGCCGCGTGGGTGCGGCGCCTGCCCGCCGAGCGTCTGACCGCTATCCCCCTGCGCGTCGTCGTCGGTGCGGACAGCGCCGACGGGTGGCTCGGCTACGAGGCGATGATCGCGGACCGCCGAGCCGGAGCCGGGAGCCAGGGGCCAGCGGCCGAGAGCCAGGACTCCGGGGACGGGTGCTGGGATCTGGGGGAGCGAGGACTGGCGGGCGGCGCCGTCGCCGGGATGTTCTACACGAGCGGTTCGACCGGCCGACCGCGGGCGGCGATGCTGACGGCCGGCAACCTCGTGGCCAACGCCGTGGGGGTGCGTGAAGCGCTGGGCCTGGGACCCGACGACGCGGTGCTGCACGCGCTCAGCCTGTTCCACGCCAACGGCTGGGGCTTCCCGCACGCGGCGGTCATGGCCGGCGCGACGCAGGTCATCCTGCGCAAGTTTCTGCCGCGCGCGGCGCTCGCACTCGCGGCGGCGCGCGGCGCCACGGTGACCTATGCAGTGCCGACGATGGCGCGGGCGCTGACGGACGCGCGCGGGCCGACGCGGCGCGACCTGGCGCGGCTGCGGTGGCTGGTGGTGGGGGGCGCGGCGGCCACGCCGGAGCTAGCGGCAGCCGCCGAGGAGCGGCTGGGCGCGACGTTCGTGGGCTCGTATGGCCTCACGGAAACGTCGCCGGTGCTGACGCTAGCCACGCTGCGACCGGAGATGGCGGCGTGGCCGCGCGCCGCGCGCCTGCGCCAGCAAGCCGCGGCCGGCCTCCCGACAGCCGCCGCGCGCTTGCGGATCGTGGACGACGCGGGGCGCGGGGTGCCGGCCGATGGCGTGACGGCGGGGGAGGTGCAGGCGGCCGGCGCGCTCGTTATGGCAGGCTACTGGCGGCGCCCGGCGGAGACAGCGGCGGCCTTCACCGCCGATGGCTGGCTGCGCACGGGCGACCTGGCGACCGTTGATGCGTGGGGCTACTTGCGGATCGTCGGGCGCCAGAAAGAGCTGATCGACTGCGGCGGCGACAAGGTGGCGCCGGCCGAGATCGAGCGGGTGCTGGCGGCCCATCCCGCGGTGCGGGAGGCGGCGGTCGTGGCGGTGCCGCACGCGCGGTGGGGCCAGGCGCCCGCCGCGCTGGTGGTGCCGCGGCCGGGCGCCGCCGTCGATGCCGCCGCGCTGCGCCGCCACTGCGCCCGCCACCTGGCGGCGTTCAAGGTGCCGCGGGCCATCCACCTCGTCGCGCGCCTGCCCCACACCGCCACCGGCAAGCTCGCCCGCGGCCGGCTGCGCGTGCCTACGCGCGCGAAGGACTGAGGGCCGGGTGGGCGGGCGGGCGGGCGCATGGCACAATTTTGATGATACGCTGCTGGCGCGAGCAGGACGGGAACTCGTCGCCTGCCGCCGTGAATCACGTAGGGCAGGGGCTCGCCCCCCTGCCGCCCGGCGCAGTCTGTGCGCGAAGGCCCACGTATCCGCGCGGAGCCGGGGCAGGGCACATGGTATACCGCGCCGCGCATCTGGCGCCCAGCTACAGTGTGCGACGGGGCAGCAGGGGACGAGCCGCCCCTGCCCTGCGACCACCAGTACCGGGCCTGACGATAGGGCGATGAATAGCGGCATCCGCGAGCGACGCTGGCGGAAGATTGGTCCTAGATGAGTCGACACCACAAGCGCTCCGCGCCGCAAGACGTGGTGGCGGAAGAGCTGCAGCTCGAGCTGGACGAGATGGCGTTCGGCGGCGAGGCCATCGGCCGCGTGGACGGCCAGGTCGTCTTCGTCCCGTATGCCATTCCGGGTGAGAAGGTGCGCGTCGCCGTCGAGCGACCCAAGAAGGGGTACGCCCGCACCCGCCTGCTCGAAGTCCTGCGCGCGTCGCCTGAGCGCCAGCCGCCGCCCTGCACCTACTTCGGCGCCTGCGGCGGCTGCCAGTGGCAGCACGTCGCCTATGCGGCCCAACTCGCGTACAAGCAACACGTCGTCGTCGAGCAACTGCGGCGGCTGGGCGGCTTCGACGAGGCCGCGCGCCTCGTGCGGCCGACGGTCGGCATGGTCAGCCCCTGGGAGTACCGCAACCAGGCGCGCTTCTCGCTCGGCCGCCGCTACGGCGAGCTGGGCTTCACGCGCAAGGAGACGCACCGGCTGCTGCGCATCGACTACTGCTGGCTGATGATGCCGCCGATCAACCGCGCGCTGGACCTGCTGCAGCGCCGCTGCGCGGGCCTGGCGGCTCACCAGATCACCATTCGCTACAGCGCACGCACCGACCAGCTGCTCGTCCAGCCGGCGCTGCCGGAGGTGCCCGAGCTGCCGACCGGCCAGCCGTACCTCGAAGAAGAGCTGCTGGGACGACGCTTCCGCGTCGCACCGTCGGCGTTCTTCCAGGTAAACACCAAGCCCGAGCACCGCACGTTGCCTGACACGCTGCGCGTGCCGTGGCTCGCCGAGCGCACGGGCGACTTCGCGATGGCGGAGCTGCTGGCGCTCACGGTGCTCGACCGCCTGGGTGCGGAGCCACTGGGGCGCGTCGTGGACGCCTACTGCGGCGTGGGCACCTTTGCAGCGCTGCTCGCCGGCCGCGCCGACGAGGTGATCGGCATCGAGGAGTCGCCGGCGGCGGTGCGCGATGCAGCCCACAACGCCCGCGACCTCCCAAACCTGCGCTTCGTTGAGGGGAAAACGGAGGACGTGCTGCCGAAGCTGGAGGGCCCGGTGGATGCGGTGGTCCTCGACCCGGCGCGCGTCGGCTGCCACCCGGCGGTGCTCGACGCCATTCTCGCGCGCCGGCCGTCGCGGCTGATCTACGTCTCCTGCGACCCGGCCACGCTAGCGCGCGACCTGCGGCTACTCGTCGACGGCGGCTACAGCCTTCAGCAAGTCGAGCCCATCGACATGTTTCCCCAGACGTATCACATCGAGAGCGTGAGCACACTGACGCTCTGACGGGCGCGGGCCGGCCGCCGAAACACCTGGTCAAAGCTGCGGTGTAGGTTTCGCAGTGCCAAGCCTACACACCGCCGGGAGAGAACGCCGCCTGTGCCCCGGGTTGCAGGCCTCCCGTCACCTGCCGTGACCCCCGGCCGCCACCCCGTGCCAGGTATCACAGTCGCCGTCGGTTGCGAGGACGTGCTGGACCACACCTCGCAGCGCCAATTCGTGGTCGGGAAAGTGGCGGACGACCGCATCGAGCATCCGACGCTGCCACGCTTCGCAAGCCGCCAGCGTTGCGAGTTCTTCGAGACAACGAAGCTCCCGAACGAGGGCGAACCCCTCCGCGGGGAGCTGATCGCGAAGGCGGGCCTCAATCGCCGCGATGCGCTCTTCGAGTGCCATGTCTAGTGATGCCATGGTGAGGCTCCTGTCGGGATTCCGGCTCGGCAGAGATCAGAACCGAGCCTGCTGCTGTCCCGATTTCCACTCTATCCGAGTGGCGGCCGCACCGCTGTGAAATCGGTCACACGCCACGTATGAGCGATTTCACAGTCCGCGGTGGCACTTAACGGACTCGGGGCCACCCGTTCGCCATCACTCGACTCGCCTCACCGCCCTCCCGCCGCTGGCTCCGTTAGCGCCGCGCATGCCTGCCCGAGCGCCACGGCGTGGGCGTGCAGCCGTCGAACCTCGGCTTCCAGGGCGCTCAGTAGATCCGCCACAGATTGCCAGAACGCACCGCAACACTCGCAGCACTCTTCCGGACTGTGCAGAAACCCCATGCCGCCGGAAAGCCCAGCGGCAACGGCCGCGAGCAACGTGGCGTCCAGGTCGGGCTCCCGCTCCTCGGTGACCGCGGCTGCCGGGTTGGCGGTCTCGGCGGGCCGGAGCCGGGACGATTGCTGGGCCCAGACAGTGGTCGCCAGGCCGCCGGCGATGCGGTCGAGATCCGCGGGTTGAGCGGCGTGATAGTACCAGTGGATAGTGCGCCCGGTGGGGAGCGGCTGCACTTGCAAGCAATGCCGCTCGGGACGATGGGTCACCTGGAGGTGGGCGACCCAGCCATCGCCGCGGCCCGCGAGGCGGTGCAGGCGAACCCGGCTGGCGGCGGCCGTACGCTGGCGCTCGACGGGGCGGTAGCCGAGCGCGTCGAGCGCCTCGACCACGGCGCGGAGCAGCGAGTCGGCTCGCGGCCGGTGGGGCCAGCCTGACGGCGGGCCAGACGGGCTCGACGGTGAGAGGACGGGCGAATTCGCGGCCATGCGAGCGCTCCTCTAACAGCGATGCCGCAACGACGACATCGGGCCACGGGCGGTGGCAGGCGTCACGGGCCGCACGAACGGGGCCGCGCGCTTCGGCACACCGCCTGGCAGACGGCGTGCCTGTGCCAGTCTTCGCGCCCCTCCCCTGAAGATGACGGATGTCGGCTGCCTAGCGCAAGGACTGGGCCACTATCTTCCGCCGATCGCCACGTCGCCGCGCCCGCCGCCGGGTCGCCGAGCCGGCTGGCACACGGCTTGCAGCACGCTGCCCGGCTGCTCGCCGGATCTAAGTGCCGCTCGAGGCCGGCGAGCGACGGGGAGGGGTAGATGAATTACGATGCCAGCGAGCTGCGCGAGAGGGACTACGTGGAGCTACTGCCGGGCACCGCGCTCCCACCGGGATATCGCATCCCGGCAGGAGCGCAGGGGCGGATCGTGATGCTCGACGACGCGGCGCCTGGTTGGGCGACCGTCCAGTTCGGTCGCTACGGCCGGCCGGCCTACCTGCCGCTGCGGCAGCTCCGCCGTGTGCCCGCAACGATCAAGGCTGCCGCTGAGGCGGGCGAGCGTTCGGGTCGCTGACCGGCGGCTCCAAGCGCAGGATCGGGGGCGGGGGCTGCGGGGCGGCGGGCCGCGGAGGCACCGCAGCGACCTCCACCTTCTCCAACCGCGGCCCGGCGAGGTCTTTCCGCTTCGCGACCAGCCGGTAACTGAACGGCAGGGTGCTCGTACCGCCCTTCAGCTCGCGCACCTCGAACCCGGCGGCGGTCCTGCCACTCACGTAGAGGCCGTTGCAGTCGCCCTCCGGGAAGGCGAAGACCTGGTAGCTGTCGGCGTGTACAAGAGCCGCGAAGTCCGCGTCCAGGGGCACCCGTGCCTGTCCGTTCACGAGCTGCGCGCGCCCGAAGTCCTCGAACCAGCTCTCGGGCGCCTCGGTACAGTACAGCCGGCGGTAGCTCCCATCGGGATGCGGCACCGCGGCGGACTTCGGCCCGCCGAGCACCGTGAACGCACCGTTCACCTGCACCGGGCCGTCGAAGCGCGCGGCGAAGCCCGCGCCCGGCCCGGTCGCATAGAGGCCGGTGCTCGTGCCCGACGAGAAGTAGCCGCCGATGCTGCTGTTCGAGGTCCCCAGCACCCCCACGTTGCTGTTGGACGCCCCCTGGATGGCGTTGCCGCCATTCGTGCTCGCCACGATGCCGGTGCTGCTGGTCGACGTGGCGTAGAGCCCGTAGCCGTTGGTCGAGGCGCCGTACAACCCATGGCTCGTCGTCGAGGTGCCAAGCACGCCGACGTTGGCGCTCGCGGCGCCGTAGACCCCGTTGCCCGAGTTCGACTGGCCGATGACGCCGGGGATACTGGAGTTCGAGAGCCCGTACACCCCGGCCGGCTGGCTGGGAACCGCGAAGCTGCTCCCCCCGCTGGGCCCCGGGTCCGAGCACCCCAGCACACCCGCGGCCGGCATGCCGGAGATGCCGCCTGAGTTGCCGCGCACGCCGGCGCTCTGGGCGGCATTGCCCACCACCCCCTGCCCGTTCGGGGATGTCCCCAGCACGCCCACCTGGGACGTCGAGAAGCCGGAAACGCCAATGCCCGACCCCGAATCGCCGAAGACGCCGGTGTCACCTACTCCGCGCACGCCGATGCCGCCGCTGGAATAGTTGATGCCCCACACGCCGTAGTTATTGTTGCCCGACGTGGCCCCGCGAATACCGTCGCTGGCCCCGTCGTTGTTGACGATCAATCCCACGTTCGTCCCGGTGGAGAGCGTCGAGCCGTTGCGGTTCAGATAGGTGGTGTTGGTCGAGGTGTTCGTCTGGCCGATGATCAAGTTGCCGCCATCGGCGGCTTGTGCCACCCGTTCGGACGCTTTCGCCAACCACCCGGCCACGATCGCCGCCACGCCCGCCAGCACGCCGCGGCGCGCGACGCCGCGCCCGGCCCGCCGCCGCTGCTCCTGCCCCGCGTCCATACAGCCCTCCCGCCTCGCGGCCGCCTGCCGGGCCGCGCCACGCGCTCAGGATGCCCGAGCGACGAATTACTGTCAACGCCCGCGCCACCGGTTACACGGCCACGCGGGCGACGGCCGAGGGGCCCGGGACCGCCAGCCGGGGAGCGCCCGGCTAGCGAGGCGGCGCGGTGGGAGTGACTTGGAGCGGTGTCGGCGTTGGAGTCGTGGTGAGCGGCGCGGGCGGTGGTGGCGTGGCCGTGAGGGGCGACACGGGCGGTGGCGTGGGCGTGAGCGCAGTCGCAGTAGGCGCGGGCGGCGTGGTGGCAGGCCCGAGCACGGCAGCCAGGCGCGCGTCCACAACCTGAGCCAGGCGCATCGCCAGCTCGAACGGCGGGTCGCCGCCTGCCGCCTCCACGTTCAGCGCCGCGATGACGTCGCCGCGCCGAAAGACGATGATGGTGCTGGCGGCGGGCGGCAGGTCCGGCAAATGGTACTGCGCGCTATGGCCGCGGCTCTCCTCGCCGAGCGACAGGTCGGCGTAATCGGTCGTCGCGTCCGTCACGGCGCCCCCGGCGGCCGCCGCGGCCTGGGCGCCGCTGATCACCGAGTCGAGCACGCCCGGGGTGAGCGCTTCGGGAGTGAGCTGCTGGACGCTGTTCTTGACGAGCAGGACCGTCCCCGCGGGCAGATCCAGCAGGTCGGTGAGCTCCGGCGTCTCGTCGGTGTCGGCGTGGACAAAGGTGACCAGGCGGCCGCTCAGGCCGGGGACGACGAGCCGGCCGCTCTCGTCCGGCGCCAGCCGCAGGCCGGCCGGCACGTCGGCTGCCGTGAGCAGCGCCGTGACGTAACTGGCTTCCGGGGGAGCCTCCTCGGCGCCCGCATCCTGGTCGTCCGAGGCGCCCGGCGCCACGGGTACGGTCGGGGTAGCCTGGGCGTGCAGGCTGGTGGTGCCGATGGCGAACACCAGGGCTGCCGCCAGGAATGCGCATAGCCCCCGTCGGGTCACTGTTGCCCTCCCGCTCACCGCGAAGGCGCACCGCCGGGCGCGCTGACCGCGGCCAGCTACACCGCGTAACGGGACAGTCTAGCACCGCGCGGCGCACAGCGCCCGCGCTCGGTTGACACCGCCCGGGGAGGCCCGGATAATGCGGCCACGCCGAGGATGGAGCATACTACCGGTACGGGGCGGAGGCGGCGGGGGCGAGGGAGCGGCGCGGCAGACGTCGCCGGCCGCGGCGCGGAGGAGAGCGCGGATGCTTACGGCGGATACCCGGGACGAGGCGCTCCAGGCATTCTATGCCGAGGCGGAGCGGCAATGGCTGCACCCCCACTGGCTGCGCGAGGGCGGCAGCTGCGAGCCGCGCGCGGACGTGCGGCCATGGCTGTGGGACTGGGAGCGGCTGCGCGCCTGCATGCTTACGGCGGCGGAAGTGATGCCGGTGGGCGACGAGGGCGCCGAGCGCCGCGCCATGACGATGACCAACCCGTCGCTCAAGGGCCGGCCCGCGACGACGCGCACGCTGGTGTCGGCGATCCAGCTCGTCTATCCCGGCGAGCGGGCGCCCAGTCATCGCCACACGAACGCCGCCCTGCGCTTCATCATCGAGGGCGACGGCGCCTACACGATCGTCGACGGCCAGCCGATCTCGATGGATCCCGGCGACTTCGTGATTACGCCGTCGTGGTCCTGGCACGGCCACACCCACGAGGGCGCGGGGCCGATGCTCTGGCTCGACGTGCTGGACGCCCCGCTGATCGGCGCGATGGACTGGCGCTTCTACGAGGAGTGGAGCGCGGCGAAGGACCTGCAGCCGGCCGCGGCGCCGCGCGACGCCGTGCTGCGGCGCTACGGCGCCGGCGGGCTGCTGCCGACCGTGGGACGCCAGCCAGGCGTGCCCTACTCACCCCTGTTCAGCTACAAGTGGGCCCCGACGCGGGAGGCACTGGCGAAGCTCACCGCGGACGACGCCGACCCGTTCGACGGGCGCGGGCTGTACTACACCAACCCCTGCACCGGCGGCCCCGTCATGCCGACGATTGACGCCTCGATCCACCTGTTACCGGCGGGCCAGCGCACGCTCGCGCACCGGCAGACGACGAACACGATCTACCACGTGGCCGAGGGCAGCGGGTACAGCGTCCTCGACGGCGTGCGCTTCGACTGGCGGCGCGGCGATACTTTCTGCGTGCCGAACTGGTGCTGGCACGAGCACGCGGCCGGGCCGGACAGCGACGCGGTGCTGTTCGCGGCCAGCGACGCCCCGGTCCTCCAGGCGCTCGGCGTCTACCGCGAGCAGGCGTACGCGCCGCACGATGGCCACCAGCCAATCAGCGGCACCTTCGACCCGACCAGTACGCGTTAAGCGCCCCGCCCAGCGCTGAGCCCAACGCCCCGCCCGGAAGCTAGCGCGCCTTCCGGCCGGCTCTCCGCGGCCTCCGCGCTCGCCTGCGGTGCCCTCTCGGCCGCCGGCCGCGACGGCCTGCTCGGCCCGGCGGTCGGCAGGCGGCGCGACCGCTCGCCCCTTACGGCCTCGCCGTGCCCGCTAGCGTGGAAACGAGCAGTGCAGCTGTAAGACGCGGGCGGCGATAGGCGTGATACTAGGTGGAACAGTTTGCGCGGCCAGGTCGCCGCGGGCCCGGCCGGGCGGCGAGGCCCGGTGGTTGTTACCCTTGGCGCTCCGGCCGGGTTGCCGCGGCCGGCCGGGAGCATGGCCCTGGCAACCCGGCCTGGCGACTGATTGCTGACTGCTGACCACTGACAGCTAAAGGATAGAAACGTTGGGTCTGACACGAGTGGCCATCACGCGGCCCGTCTTCATCCTGATGGTGATCTCGGCGATGGTCATCCTCGGGCTGGTGTCGTTCACCCGCCTGAACGCCGAGCTGTACCCCGACATCAACACGCCGGTCGTCACGGTGCTCACCACCTACTCGGGGGCCGCGCCGGAGGACGTCGAGCGGCTGATCACGAAGCCGATCGAGGACGCGGTGGCCGGCATCGCCAACATCGACAACATCCAGTCGTTCTCCAGCGAGGGCCGCTCGCAGGTCACGATCACCTTCACCGACGCCGCCAACGTCGACCTGGCGGCGAGCGACGTGGACCGCCGCGTGAGCGCCATCCGCTCCACCCTGCCGCAGGACGCCGACGCGCCCTCGGTGCTGAAGGTGGACCCGACGCAGCTGCCGGTGCTCTACCTGGCGCTGACCGGCAGCCAGCCGCTGGACGCCATGTTCCTGCTCGCCAAGGACGACATCAAGCCGCGCCTGGAGACGCTGCCCGGCGTGGCATCGGTGGCGATCACGGGCGGGCTCGAGCGCGAGATCCAGGTGCAGGTGAACCCCGCCCGCCTGCGCGCCTACGGCCTCACCGTCGATCAGGTGGCCCAGGCGCTGGCGCGCGAGAACCAGGGCGTCCCGGGCGGCAGCGTCGAGCGCGGGCGCCAGCAGACCAACCTGCGCCTGTACGGCCTATTCCAATCAGCGGCCGACCTGCGTGAGCTGACGGTGGCGAGCACGACCGGCGGCGCCGTGCGGCTCGGCGACGTGGCCGAGGTGCTGGACACCCACAAGCGCGTGACGAGCCGTACCTTCCTGAACGGCCACGAGGCCGTCGCGCTGACGGTGACCAAGCAGTCGGGCGCGAACGAGATCGCCACCGTGGACGCGGTGCGCGGCGAGCTGGAGCGGCTGAACAAGCAGCTGCCGGGCGACGCGCGCCTGGAGGTAGTGAGCGACATCTCGGTGTTCACTCGCCACTCGCTCGGCGGCGTGGAGCGCAGCCTCGTCGAGGCCGTCATCCTGACGGGCCTGGTGCTGCTCGTCTTCCTGCACACGCTGCGCAGCACGACGATCGTGCTGTTCGCCATCCCCACGTCGCTCATTTCGACGTTCATCGTGATGTACTTCCTGGGCTTCAGCCTGAACATCATGTCCAGCATGGCGCTGGTGCTGGTGATCGGCGTGCTGGTCGACGACTCGATCGTCGTGCTGGAGAACATCTTCCGCCACCTGGAGCTGGGCGAGACGCCGTGGAGCGCCGCGATCAAGGGCCGCAGCGAGATCGGCCTGGCCGCCATCGCCATCACCCTCTCCGACGTGGTGATCTTCACGCCGGTCGCCTTCATGTCGGGCATGGCGGGCCAGTGGTTCCGCCAGTTCGGCCTGGTGGTGGCTACCGCCACGCTGATGTCGCTGTTCATCTCGTTCACGCTGACGCCGATGCTGGCGTCGCGCTGGCTGCAAGGGGGCAAGATTCGGCCGGGGCGCGGGCCGTGGGGTCGGTTCGTACGCTGGTTCGAGCGCGGCCTGGAGCGCCTGCGGGCCAACTACGCCCGCTCGCTCGCCTGGACACTGCGTCACCGCTGGCTGCCGCCGGCCGTGGGCTTCGCGACGCTCGTGCTCTCGGGCCTGATGATCCCGCTCGGGCTGGTGCGGTTCGAGTTCATCCCCTCGGGCGACGACGGCTACTTCACCGTGTCGGTCGAATTGCCGCCCGGCTCGTCGCTGGCCGCCACCGAGGAGGCGCTGCGGCAGGTGGACGCGCGCCTGGCCGCGATCCCGGAGATCAAATACTACTTGACCCAGTCGGGCGTCGGCGGCTACGTCGGCGGCGGCGGCAACTCGCTCGGCGTCCAGGCCCAGAACGCCCGCTTCGGCCAGATCGTCGTCGTGCTGCACGATCGGAAGGACCGCCACCGCACGACCCAGGAGGTGGTGGACCAGGTCGCCCACGAGACGACCGACATCCCCGCAGCTACGGTCCGCGCGTCGGTCCAGGGGGGCGGCGGCAGCGGCCAGCCAGTGCAGGTGCGCGTGCAGGGCGACGATCCGGAGATCATCCAGGCGCTGGCCGCGCGGGTCGAGCGCATCCTGGGCGCCACGCCGGGCGCGCGCGACGTCACGAACAGCGGTCAGGCGGGCAGCCCGGAGACGCGGCTGGTGCCCGACCGGCGCCGCATGGCCGACCTCGGCGTGACGGCGCAGCAGGCCGCGTCGGCGCTGCGGACGGCGGTCGACGGCAACGTGGCGACGAAGCTGCGCCCCGCCGGCCGTGACGAGATCGACGTGCGCCTGATCGCCGACGCCGCGACGCGCGACGACCTGCGCGACCTGGGCATGCTGCCCCTTTCGGGGACGGTGGGCGGCGCGTCCACCAGCGTCTATCTGAGTCAGGTGACGACGCCGGAGTCGGTGAACGGGCCGACCTCGATCGACCGCCGCAACCGGCAGCGCGTCGTCACCGTCGGGGCCGATCTCGTGGGCACCACGCCGCTGAACGACGTGACGCAGCCGGTCCAGCAGGCGATTCGGCAGCTCCAGGCCGAGGGCGTGGTGCCGCCGGGCTATAGCGTCGGGCTGGGCGGCCAGGCCGAGGACCAGGCGAAGGCGTTCGGCAGCCTGTTCCTGGCGCTCGGGCTTTCCCTGCTGCTCGACTACATGCTGATGAGCGCCCTCTACGAGAGCATGATCATGCCGTTCTCGCGCATGTTCTCGCTGCCGGTGGCGGTGGTGGGCGCATTCCTCGCGCTGGCGGTGACCCACAACACGCTGAACATGCTGTCGATGATCGGCATGATCGTGCTGATGGGCCTCGTCGGCAAGAACGGCGTGCTGCTGATCGACTACACGAACACGCTGCGCCACCGCGGCCTGTCGCGCACCCAGGCGCTGCTGGAATCGTGCCCGACGCGGCTGCGGCCGATCCTGATGACCACGGCCGCGCTGCTGTTCGGCATGATGCCGCTCGCCGCCAAGCTCGAGGAGGGCTCGGAGCTGTACGGCGGCATGGCGACGGTGATCATCGGCGGCATGCTCAGCTCGACGGTGCTGAGCCTGTACGTGGTGCCGTGCATGTACACCTACTTCGACGACCTGCAGAACCTCCTGCTGCGGCTGTGGCGCTGGCGGCCGTTCCGCAGGCGCGGCCAGCAGCCCGAGCCGCCGCCACTGGACGCGCCCCCGCCGCGCGAGCTGGAGGAGGTCGGTAGCCGCGCCTAGCGCCGCCGAATGTCGCACAGGCGACTGACGGTACGGGCGCCCCCTGGCTATCGTAGTCACAGAACGGGAACGCGAGCCACCGGGACACAGGGAGTAGGTCCGATGAGCGCCGAGGCGGTCGAGCGGCTGATGCGCCGCTGGGTAGACGAGCCGGAGTTTCGCGCCGAGCTGTGCGCCAACGCCGAGGCGGCGGCGCGCCGCCACGGCTTCGACCTCTGTGAGGAAGAGTGGACGGCGCTTCGCCACTTCGACTGGTGGGCCGCCGAGGAGGAGCTAGCCGCCGTGTGAAGCGGGTTCCGCGCTAGCGCCATGTCCACGGCTACTCGGGCAAGCCCGCGGTGATGAGCTGCACGACGAAATGGTCGATCGCTCCCACCCGCGCCATGCGCTCGCTCCTCCCGGCGGCCGGCTCCCCGCGGCCCGCGCCGCTCAGTCCGGATACAACTCCTTGATCAGCCCTGACTCCTCGACCGCGCGCACCAGGCTGTTGTCGTAGAGCGTGGCCGGGTCGATGTTCCGCACGGCCGGGTCCTGTGCGGCGGCGTCCTCGATCATGGCGCGCACGCCCGCGTCCGGCACGTAGGGGACGCGCGGCATCACCTTGACGTAGTAGGTCGCCGCCGCGTCCAGCACGTCGGGGTCGTCCAGCTCCATGTACTTGCCGATGACCTGCTTGGCGTACTCCGGGTTGTGCTTGTAGTAGGCGATGGCCTGCGTCATGGCGCGCATGTAGCGCTCCAGCGCGGCGCGGTGGTCCCGCAAGTAGTCCGGCCGCACGGACGGCGCGATCCCCACGTAGGGCAGGTCGAGGTCGGCGGTGTCGAGCAGCTCCGCGAAGCCGGCCTTCCGCAGCACGGCGTCGTTGGGTGGCACGACGAAGGTCGCCTTGGCGATGCCCTGGCGCATGGCGGCGACCCGGCCGTTCTGGTCCTGAAAGCTGATGAAGTCCACGTCGCGTGGGTCCACGCCGAGCGCCGCGAAGGTCTTGCGCGCCGCTACCTCGTCGGTCGAGCCGGGCGAGCTGGAAGCGAAGCCGAGACCGCGCAGGTCGGCCACCTGGTGAATCGCCGGATCGACCATCAGCTTGTAGGTGAAGCGGTCGGTGAACGAGCCGATGGCGACGATGTTCTGCGAGGCCAACGCGGCGTCGATCACCGACGTGCCGGTGTTCTGGGCCAGATCGATCTCGCCGGTCATGAGGGTAGCCAGCACCTGCTGGTTGCCGCGCAGCAGGTCGAGCGACACGTCGAGGTTGTTCTGCGCGAAGAAGCCGGCCTGCTTGGCCACCCAGAGCATCGAGTGGCCGCCGGTGGGCGAGCTATAGATGGCACGGATGTGGTCCGGGGCCGCCTGGGTCGCCGCCCCCGGCGCCCCGGCCGCGCTCGGCGCCACCGGGCTGGGCGCCACCGCCTGGCAGCCGAGCGCGCCGCCCAGCGCCAGCAGCCCCAGCGCCACGGTCACGTCGATCTGCCACATCCTTGCACCCCTGCTTGCCACCGCACACCTGCCGAGGCAGACGGTAGGGGAAGGCCCACGCGCCTGTCAACCTCGGGCGGCGGGGCTGGCGCACGCGAGCAACAAGGCCGCGCGGCGCCCAGAGCGTATACTACGCAACGGTACACACGAACGGGCGGCGGAGCGGAGGATGCGCGTGGCGAGGTTCGCGGCGGGGCCGGCACTTCGCGGGCGCCGGCCGGCGCTCGCGGCGCTGCTCACCACGATGCTGCTCGCCTGTCAGGCGCCGACGCCGCCGCCTGGGCCGCCCCCCGCGTTCGATTGGGAGAGCGCGGCGCGGCTGCCCCGCCCCTTCACCTGGCGGCTGGAGGACGGCGCCTGGGATACCTGCACAGTGGTCGCGCGAGCACCCGGGCCGCTCGCCGCCGACGACGCCGACGAGCTAGAGGCCGTCCTGACGGACTGGTACAACCTGGCGCGCCTCGGCGCCTTCAAGGACGACGCGCGCCTGCCCGAGGCGGGCGCCGCCGAGGCGATGGGCGATCCCTGGCAGCCCACCCCCGACGCGCTGGCGACCACCTTCCACCTGGGGACCATGCCCCGCTTCGGGCTGGCCGTGCTGCTGAACGCGCTGGAGGGCTACCATGCCGAGCAGGCCCCGCTGGCCGACGTGGTCCTGTGCGCCGAGCGCCCGCCGGCCGTCGCGCCGCGCCATGACACGACGTAGCCCCCGCCCGCAGTAGCGTGGGCGGCTTCATTGGACCATCGTCCTTCGCCCGCGCCGCGTGGGCGCCGTCAGACGCGGGCCGCTTCGCCGTGCATGGCATGCGACGTGCTTTACTAGTACCAAGAGCGCCTGCCCTCGGCGTGCTGGCGCCTGCTCTGGCGCCGATAGGCGCGCTCGCGGCAGGCTGGGAGCTAGTAGCGAAAGGGATCGATCATGGCCACAGCACCCGCCGTCCAGGGCCGCTCGGCGCCGGATGCCCGGCCCGACGCCCAATCCGCTCCCGCCGAGGCAGGCGGGATCAAAGGCAAGCTGAACAGCATCCGCACCAGCATGGAGAAGCACGCGTGGTTCCGCGTGGCGGAGAGCACGGCCGAAGGGTTCATGAAGGACCAGGTGCCGGACCACGCGGCCGCCATGACGTACTACGGTATCTTCTCGCTGTTCCCGCTCATCCTGTTCTTCCTCTCGATCGCCGGCCTGGTCCTCCAGAACAACGCCTCGGTGCGCGACCAGCTCCTGAACCTGATCACGAGCCTGCTGCCGCAGGGAGAGAACGAGGTCGTCCAGGTCATCCGCGGCGTGATCGACGCCAAGGGCGCGGCGGCCGGCGTGGGGGTCGTCGCGCTGCTCTGGAGCGCCTCCGGCTGGTTCACGGTGATCGACTCGAACGTCAACCGGATCTGGGGCGTCAGCAAGTCGCGGTCATTCATCAAGGGCAAGCTCTTCGCCATCGCGATGGTGCTCGCGATCGGCGGCATCGCCGTGTTGAGCTGGGCGGCGACGGCCGCGCTCAACCTGCTCGAAACCTTCACGAACGCCCTGCCGGGCCAACTGTACATCTGGCAAGGGCTGGTGACCCTCGTCAGCGTGCTGGTGATCGCCGTCGCCTTCTACCTGCTCTACCGCTACACGCCGCGCCGCAAGGTCCAGTTCGCCGACATCTGGCCCGCCGCGGTGCTGACCGCTATCGCGTGGGAGGTCACGCGGCGCGTCATCGCCCTCTATCTCGCCCGCACGGACATGATCAGCGGCTACGGGCCGATCGGCGCGATGATGGCGCTGCTGTTCTGGCTCTACGTTGCCAGCATCCTCATCCTGGTCGGGGCGGAGCTGGCCTACGCGATCGCCAAGGACCGGCGGCACATCGAGCCTGAGGAGCAGCTCGAGGTGATGGCCGAGCCGGGCGTGCAGCCGACGCCGAAGTTCGCGCCCCAGGTGGGCGTGGGGCACGCGACGGGCAAGGACCAGAAGGAGCCGACGCGCCCGGCGCCCGGCCCCGCGCAGCAGCGAGCGCGCGCGGCCGAGGCCGTCGCCGAGACGGATGGACAGCAAGGGACCCAAGGGCGACAGGGGGTCGAGTCCCGGTCGAGCCAGCGCACGCCCGTCCCCCAGCGAGACCGCAGCCAGCGTGACGGCTGGCAGGCGCCGGCCGCGGACCAGCCGGCGGGCTGGCAGCGCGCGGTGGGCGCGGCGCTCGCCGCCGTGCTCGGCGGCCTCGTCGTGATCCGCCACGGCCCCGGCCACCAGAGCAAGAGCCGCCACCCGGCCGTGCGCTAGCGGGCAGCGCGTGCCATCGCCACGGCGGCGCTAAGGAGGACGGGCGGGAGGCGGCTAGCTTACCCGCGCGTCACGCGCACGCGGCCCGACTCGTCGGTGACGGCGCCGATCTCGGCGGCCAGCGTGCCCCGCGCGAGCAGCTCGTCGCGCAGCACGTCGGCGCGCTCGGCCGCCACGGCGATCAGCAGCCCGCCGGAGGTCTGCGCGTCGGCCAGCAGGAGCCGCTCGGCGTCGTCGAGGTCGCCCCAGTCGACGCGCGGATCGACGTGCTCCAGGTTGCGGCGGCTGCCGCCGGGGTAGATGCCGGCGCGGAGCAGGTCCCACACGCCGTCCACGACCGGCACCTGGTCGAGCTGTAGCGTGGCGCCCGCGGCGCTGGCGTCCAGCATCTCCAGCAAGTGGCCGAGCAGCCCGAAGCCGGTGATGTCGGTGGCCGCGCGCGGCCCGACCGCCATCATCGCCTCGGCGGCGGCCCGGTTGAGCGTGCTCATCACGGCAAGCGCCTCCGCGACCGTCGCGGGCGGCGCGGCGTCGCGCTTGATCGCCGTCGTGATAACGCCCATGCCGAGCGGCTTGGTGAGGAACAGCCGGTCGCCGGGTCGCGCGCCGCCGTTCTTGACGATGCGGTCTGGGTGGGCCAGGCCGAGCGCCACCAGCCCGTATTTCGGCTCGGGATCGTCCACGCTATGGCCGCCGAGCACGCCGATCCCGGCTTCGGCGACCTTCGCCGCCCCGCCCTCCAGGATTCGTGCCAGCAGGTCGAGCGGCAGCGTCTCGCGCGGGAAGCCGACGACGTTCAGCGCGAAGATCGGCCGCGCGCCCATTGCGTACACGTCGCTCAGCGAGTTGGCGGCGGCGATCTGGCCGAACGTGTACGGGTCGTCCACGACGGGCGTGATGTAGTCGACCGTCGCCACCAGCGCCTGGTCGGCGGACAGCCGGTACACCGCCGCGTCGTCGGCCTCTGCGGCGCCGACCAGCGCGTCGGGATCGATCACCGGGGGGAGGGAGCGCAGTACCTGCGCCAGCTCAGTCGGGCTGAGCTTGCACGCTCACCCCGCGCCGTGACTGAGACTGGTCAGGCGCACCACCTCGTGCGCGGCCATGCTTACTCCGTTACCAGCTCGCCAATGAGCAGCGCCTGCACGCGCGTGCCCGCTGCCAGCGTGCCCTCGCCACGCGGGATGTGCAGCAGGGCGTTCGCGCCGACCATCGACAGCAGGCGGCTCGACGACTGCAGGCCCGTCGTCCGCGCGTAGAGCCCGTCGGGCCGCCACACCACTGTCGCCCGCTGGTACTCGGTGCGGTCGGGCGTCTGGCGCACGTCGTGGCCGAGCGACACCTCGACCGTCGGGCGGTGCAGCCGCGCGAAGCCTTGCAGCTTCCGCAGTGCCGGCCGCACGAACACCTCGAAGCTCACCAGCGACGACACCGGATTGCCCGGCAGCCCGAACGCGGTCTTCTCGCCGACCTTGGCGAACGTCAGCGGCTTGCCAGGCTTGAGCGCCACCGAGCCGAAGTAGACCGTGCCTACCTCTTCGAGCAGCGGCTTGATGAGGTCGCGTGTGCCCACCGACACGCCGCCCGAGGTCACCAGCACGTCGGCCTCATCCAGCCCCTGGCGCACCAGCCGCCGCTGCAGCGCCTCGTCGTCGCGGGCGATGCCGAGCGAGCTAGGCTCGCCGCCGGCCTCGCGGATCGCCGCCATCAAGGAAGGCCGGTTGCTGTCGCGGATGGCGCCGTAGGGGACGGGCTGGTCGGCCTCGACGATCTCGTCGCCCGTCGAGAGCACCGCCACGCGCGGCCGCCGGTACACCTCGACCTCGCCCACCCCGAGCGCGGCGAGCAACCCTAGCTCGGCGGCGCCGAGCGCCGTGCCCGGCGTTAGCACGACCTGGCCCTCGGCGATGTCCTGGCCGCGCGGGTTCACGCTCTCCCCGCGCCGCGCGCCGCGCTCGAGAATGACGTAACCGTCGTCCTCGCGGGTCAGCTCTTGCATGATGACCGCGTCGGCGCCGGGCGGCAGGGGCGCGCCCGTCATGATCCGGATCGCCGTACCGGGCACGACGGGCTCGTCCAGGGGCCGCCCTGCGGTGACGATGCCGAGCACGCGCCGCCGGGGGCTAGCGTCGTCGGCCAGCACGGCATAGCCGTCCATCGTCGAGGCGTTGAAGGGCGGCATCGGCTCGGCGGCGCGAATCTCGCGCGCCAGCACGCGCCCGTAGGCGGCGCTCGCCGGCAGGCGCTCGGTGCCGAGCGGCGCGACGTGCGCCAGGATGGTGGCGGCGGCCTCCTCGACCGAGATCATCGTGTACGTCGCCATGCCAGCCTCCGGTAGCGGTCAGCGATCAGCTATCAGCGATCAGCCCGCGGCTGCTGTGAGGATTCTAGCGCACGGTGGGCGCCGCGGGCGCATAGCCTTGATGAAACCATTCAAGCCCTCGGCTGATGGCTGACCGCTAGCTGTACAGCGGGAGTCGCGCTTCCTGGATGGCCTCGCCGGTCAGCTTGCGGATAGCGGCCCATGCCTCCATGTCCCACTCAGCCACGAACGTGATGGCCTTGCCGTCACGGCCGGCACGCGCCGTGCGGCCAATACGGTGCACGTACGTCTCGGCGTCTTCGGGGATGTCATAGTTGATGACGTGCGACACGTCGGGGATGTCCAGGCCGCGCGACGCCACGTTGGTGGCGACCAGCAGCGGCAGGCTCCCCTCGCGGAAGCGGCGCAGGATCTTCTCCCGCTGCTGCTGGCTCAGGCTGCCGTGCAGCGCCTCCGCGTCGTAGCCGGCGCGCTGCAGCGCGCGGGTCAGCCGGTCCACGCCGATCTGCATGTGGCAAAAGATGATGGCCTGCTGCGGCTGCTCCGTGTCGAGCACGTGGCGCAGCCCCGCGAACTTGTCCCGCTCGGCCACCTCGTAGTACACCTGCTCGACCTGGGCGACCGTCGGCTCCTCCGCCCGCACGGCCACGGTCACCGGATCGCGCATGTAGCGCATCGCCAGACGACGGATGACCGTCGGCACGGTGGCGGAGAAGAGCGCCGTCTGGCGGTTGCGGGGCAGGCGGCGGATAATGCGCTCGACGTCGGGCATGAAGCCCATGTCCAGCATGCGGTCGGCCTCGTCGAGCACCAGTACGCCGACGTGGTCGAGCCGCAGCGTGCGACGGCTCAGATGGTCGAGAATGCGCCCGGGGGTGCCGACGACGATCTGCGCGCCCTGCTCGAGCGCGCGAATCTGATCGCGAATGCTGCTACCGCCGTAGAGCGTGGCGACGGCCACGGGGCGGAAGCGCGCCAGCGCCTGCAGCTCGGCGGTAATCTGTAGCGCCAGCTCGCGCGTGGGCGCCAGGATCAGCGCCTGCACCTCGGCGCGCTCGGCGTCGATGCCCTCGACAATCGGAATGCCGAATGCGGCGGTCTTCCCGGTGCCGGTCTGCGCCTGGGCGATGACGTCGCGGCCCGCGCTCATGACCGGGATCACGCCCGCCTGGATCTCCGTGGGCGCCTCGAAGCCCATCTCGTCCACGGCCCGGAGCAGCTCCGGCGCCAGCCCTAGCTCCTCGAATGGAGATTGGATAGCCTCGATCAACGACTCGTCCTCCTGCCGGGCCGGCAGCGCGACGCCAGGTGCTGGCCACAAAAAAGGGGCGCGACCGAGACGGTCGCACCCCTCGCGCTGGCTTCGGCCCACTGCTGACATACAATCATGTTACCAGCATTTTACCGTTTCGGCCGCCGCCGCGTCCAGTGAATAGCCACGACCAGACCTGGCGACGCGCGGTGGCCGATCGATGGTAGATTGCCCGACCAGCCATCTCTTGGCGGCTGCCTGCGCGTCGTGGCATATTCCTTCTGGTGCCGGACGCCGCGGCGGCGCGGCGCCAACGCGACCGCGCGGAGCGCGCCGGTGGTACGCATCTTGCGGCCGCGCGCCCTTGGCGGCGTCGCTCCGGACGCCCAGTCGCACGCTGGAGGAGGATGGCTATGGCTAAGTTCGTGCGCCACGCGCGCACCTACGGACGGGTCCTGGCGATAACGCTCGCCGCGGTCGTGACCCTCGCCGCCCCGCTGGCCGTACCCAGCGCCCACGCCCAGATATTGCCCCCCCCGCCGCCCCCGATCGCGCCACCGGTAGGCCCGTTCGGCGGCATCGGCATGCCCGGCTTCCCGTTCCCGGGCTTCGGGATGCCGAGCGGACTGGGCGCGCCCTGGACGCCGCCGGGGCCGACAACCGCCCCTCCGCCAGCCGCGCCGGCCGACAGGCAGCGGCGTTCCCTCGTGACCATCCAGGACAACTATTTCCTGCCGGCTGAGATCACGATCCCCGTGGGGACGACGGTTACCTGGGTGAACCGCGGCACCGTCGCGCACACCGTGACCGACGCGGGCGTGTGGGACTCCGGCCGCATCCCACCAGGCGGCAGCTTCTCGGCCGTCTTCGCCGTCGTGGGCACCTTCGACTACGTCTGCACGATCCATCCCGAGATGAAGGGCCGGATCATCGTGCAGCAGCTGGCCGAGACCACCGCGCCGCCGCCGACGACGAGCACGGCTCCCGCGGGCGCCGCGCCGAGCGGCACAACCGCGGCGCCCCCCGCGCCGGCCAGCGCGCAGGCCGCCGCGGGCGCGGCGACCACTGGTGCGGCCGCGGGCGCGGCGCCGGCTGCCCCGGCGGCTGCCCAGGGCGGCACGATGGCGATGGCCGACCTCGCCGCGGAGAACAATTCCGGCGTCACCGGCCACGCGATGCTCACGCAGACCGGCAGCAACACCGCCGTTACCGTCACGCTGAGCGGGATGGCCCCCGGCTCGGTCCACGCAGGCCACATCCACAGCGGCGCCTGCACCGGCCCGATCCTCTTCCCGCTGGCGACCATCACCGCCGACAGCACGGGCCAGGGCAGCGCCACGGCCACCGTGAACGCGCCGATGGACCTGAGCACCTGGTGGGTGCAGTACCACGCGAGCGACAACCCGCCCGGCCCGGGGATCGCCTGCGGGCAGCCGCGGGCGGGGGGCATGTAGGTCAGTTCGCCGCAGGGGCGGCGCGGGTGTGCGCCGCCCCTGCGGCTCCTTCGCACGCCGCCCGCCGGTCAATTCTCCGGCGTACCGCTGTCGCCCGCGGCGGCGGCTGCCTCGGTCTGCAAGCGGTCGGCCAGCGCCAGCAGGCTCGGTACCGGCTGCACGCCGGGCGGGTAGGGGAGACCGCGGTTACGCGGCCAGTCGCAGAGGTACACGACGACCGGGCTGTGGCTGGCCAGGTAATAGGCGGTGGCCCCATCGTCGTCCACGTGCTCGCCGATGCCCAGGCGCCGCAGCGTCCACAGCTTGAACTGCGCGCTCGGTAGCGCCACGTCGTTCAGATAGACGTCGGCCACGAGATCGGCCAGCCCGTGCCGCGTCAGCCAGCGCCGCACGAGCGGCCGCACCACCCACCGTCGCCCCGAGACGACTACCAGCCGGCGCACCGTCGCCAGCCGGGCCAGCGCCGCCGGCACGCCCGGCAGCGGCCGGCGGCCCGCGTAGCGCGCGAATTCGAGCGCGCTCCGCGCGAGCCAGTAGCGCTGCCGCCAGTGGCGCTCAAGCCCCAGCGTGGGCACCGGCTCGGGGAGGGGCGGCGTGTCGAGCCGCCGGCTGATTGCCACGTTCCAGCCGAGCGGCGGCCGCACGACGACGCCGTCGAGGTCGAGCGCGAGGGTGGGGCGCGCATCGCCCGCCACGCCGCTAGCCTCGCGCCGCGGCGCGGGCGCGCGGGCGCCGCGACACCCACGGGCTGTCGCGCAGGTAGAAGCGCCAGGGCTTGAGTGCCCACCCGCCCGCGTAGCCCACGCCGACGCGCGGCCCCGCGACCACGGGGCCGGCCGGGCGCTCGCCCGCGGCCAGGTAGAGCGGCGGCGCCGTCAGGTCGGCGCGATTGTAGCGGAGATCGACGTCCAGTGCGCGACACAGTCGCGCCGGCCCGGTCGTCGGCCCGTCGACGCCCTCGCACGGCTCCGCCGCTCGCAGCAGCACCGCCGCCGGGTATCCCTCTGCCTCAGTCACCACGTTCAGGAGGTAGTGCATCCCGTACACCAGGTAGACGTAAGCGTGCCCGGGCGGGCCGAACATGACGGCGGTCCGCGGCGTGCCGCCGCGCGAGGCGTGGCTGGCGCCGTCGTGCGGGCCGACGTAGGCCTCGGTCTCGACGATCCGCGCTACTTGCCGGCTCCGCGGCCCCTCGTGGACCAGGTACGCGCCGAGCAGGTCGAGCGCGACCGCCTGCGTGGGGCGCGCGAAGAATGCGCGCGGCAGTGGCAGGCCCGGCGCGGGTGTGGCGGCACTCGTGAGCAACACTCCCGCCGGCAGAGCAGCCGGCCAGGCGAGTATAGCAGCGCGTAGGCGCGGCTTGCCGTCCCGCGCGGCTACACCGGCCGTGCCGCCACATGGCGCGCGCGGCGGGCCCGACAGCGCCCGACGGCGAAGGCCGCGATCGCGGCCCCGAGGATGGCGGCGTGCCGCCCAAGCTCCGGGAGGCCGCGCGCCAGCGACGGCCCGCGCCCACCGCCGGGCCGGGCCGCGACGTTCGGTGCCCCGCCTCGATTCGCCGGACGCGCCGTGGCTGCGCCGCCATCGACCGCCGCGGGGGCGACCGCATCGACCGGCCCCGTATCAAGCTTGCGTACGACTTCCAGCTGCGCGTCCGTCAAGCGGTCGGCGCCGGCCGCCGCGCCGCAGCGGAGGGTGGCCGGCTCGAACTGGCAGGCGCGCGGATCGTCGATCAGCCCGTCCATCATGCCGTCGAGGCCGTCGCAGGCAACAGTGAAGTGGGAGAGGGCGATGGAACGGAAGGTGGACGCGCCCCTTGTCGAGCAGTTTGCCCAGTGGGTGCAGGCGTTCGATGCCGAGGCGCTGGCGCCCGATACCGCGCGTCAAGCGAAACTGCTCCTCCTGGATTCGCTGGGCTGCGCGCTCGCCGCGCTGCCGGAAGAGACCGCCCGGAGCACGCTGCGCGTGGTCGACGCGCTGGGAGGCACGCCCGAATGCACGGTCGTCGGGACGCCGCGGCGCACGTGCGCGCCGGGCGCCGTGCTCGCCAACGGCGCGCTGATCCGCCTCCTCGACTCGAATGATCTCTACTGGGGCCCGCGGTTCGGGGGCCATCCCAGCGACAATCTGGCGGTGGCCCTCGCCCTGGCCGAGCGCCAGGGCAGCACGGGCCGCGAGCTGCTGGCGGCTATCGTCCTCGGCTACGAGCTGTACGGCCGCATCCAGGACCTGGCCGACGCCGCCGGCGACTGGGACCATACCACGGCGTCGGCGCTGGTGGCGCCCGCCATCGTCAGCCGGCTGCTGCGGCTCGACCCGCGGCGCACGGCGCACGCGCTGGCGCTCGGCGTCGCTCACGGCAACGCGCTGGCGGTGATTCGGACCGGCCAGTTGTCGGCCGCGAAGCCGGTGGCCAACGCGATCGTCGCCCACACCAGCACGCTGGCCGCCCTGCTGGCAGCCGAGGGCCTCACCGGCCCCCTCCAGGTGCTGGAGGGCCCGCATGGCTGGGCGCAAACGGTGCTGCCGGACGCAGACCTCACGGCTCTCGCAGCGCCCATGGGCCACCGCGCGCGTATCCTGGACGTGAGCATCAAAGCCTATCCGTGTATCGGCACGGCCCAGGCGGCAGTGGCGGCCGCCATCCAGGCGCGGGGCCTACTGCCGGACGTGCTCGCCGAGGTGGAGCGGATCGAGCTGCGGATGGCCGACATACCCTTCGTCCGCGGCCAGATCGCCGACCGCGCGCGCCGCGAGCCGCGCAGTCGCGAGACCGCCGACCACAGCTTCTACTACCTCGTGGCGATCGCCCTGCTCGACGGCGCGCTGACGCCGCACCAGTTCGAGGAGGGGCGCTGGCTCGAGCCGTCGGTGCGCGCACTGATGGAGCGCATCAGCATCGAGGCGGACCCCGCCCTGAACGCCTATACCCCCGCGAGCTTCCCCTGCACGCTCACGCTGGTGACGCGGGATGGGTCGCGTCGCGTGATCGAGATGCCCTACGCGCCGGGCCACCCCCGCCATCCCATGAGCCAGGCCGAGGTCGAGGCCAAGTTCCACGCCAGCGCGGAGGCGGCCCTGCCCGAGCCCCAGCGGATGGCCGTCGTCCAGCGGGTCCAAGCGCTCGAGGAGCTGGCGTCGGTGCGCGAGCCGAGGCCCATGCGATGGGCCTCCTGACCTACCTGGCGGAGCCAGAGCAGGTGCTGCCCGAGGCGCTACGGATGGCCGAGACGCTGGCCCAGCGAGACCCCGCCGCCGTGGCGGGCGTTCTCCAGTTAGCGGCGAGCAGCAAGACGCTGAGCGCCGAGCAGCTGTTGGTCGCCGCGGCGGCGTACCATGGCGCGGCCCACGCGCCAGCCGCCACGCCGCCGCCACTCGCCCGAAAGGAGGGCTCCCCGATCAACTTCAAGCTGTTCCCTGGCGGCAGCGTCTCGAAGGCCCTCGCCAACCTGTTTCGCCCGCGCGACGCCCTGCTGTACGCCCTCACCGGCCGACCGTTCGACGGCAAGGAGGCCGCGCGCATCGGCTTCGTGAACTACTCGGTACCAGGAGCGGAGCTGCGCGACAACGTGCTGGGCCTGGCGCGCGAGATCGCGGCCAAGGACCCGCTGGCCACCCGGGCGACCAAGGAGGCGTACCGCCACTCGCTCGACATGGGCTGGGAGGCGGCGATGAACTACGCCTTCGCCAAGGAGCGCGAGCTGACCCTGCTCCAGCAGGGGGCCTGGCGCGAGGAGGGCATCGGGGACTTCCTGCAGAAGAAGTTCCGCCCCGGGCTGGAGAGCCACGAGCGCGCGGTGGAGCGGGGCGGTGGCTGAGCGCCCGGCAGCAACTTACACCGCTCGTGGCCTCACGCTACGGATCGTCGCCCTGACCACCTGGCGGGTGCGCATGGCGCGCGCCAGTGCGTACACCACGGCGCGCATCAGCCGCAGCACCGGCGTCGAGGCCACGCTGCTGGGCCTGGAGCACGAGGATGGCACCGTAGGCTACGGCTACGCGCCGGGCATGGTGCTGCTGGGCGAGACGGCCGCCACCACGCAGGTGCTGCTGCACGACGTGGTGGCGCCCCTGCTGCTCGGCCAGCCGCTCCCGAGCGCCCGCGCGTTCGGCCCGCGCCTCGCCAGCGCGCTTGGCCTCGCGCACCAGGTGAAGTTCGCCGTCGACGAGGCCCTCCTCGATCGGCAGGGCAAGCTGCCAGGCGTGCCCGCGCACGTGCTGCTCGGCGGGCTCGTGCGGCGCGAGGTGCCGGTAATGCGCCTGGTCGGCATCCAGCCGCCCGCCGAGACGGCGCGCGCGGTCGCGGCGCTAGCCGAGCGCGGCCACCAGTATGCCAAGCTCAAGGTGGGGCTCGACGTGGAGCGAGACGTGGCCGCGGTCCGCGAGGCCCCCGCGGCGGTCGGCCCGCGGTTCCAGCTCCTGGTGGACGCCAACGATGGCTTCACGCCCAAAGCGGCCATTGCCTTCGTGCGCCGCATCGAGGAGTACGGCGTGTACCTCGTGGAGCAGGCCGTGCGCGCGGACGACGTGAGCGGCATGGCGCAGATGCGTCAGGCCATCGCCCCGGAGCTGATGGCGGACGAGGGTGTTCTGACCGCGGCCGACGCCCGGCACTGGATCGAGGCGGGCGCCGCCGACGCGATCAGCGTGAAGCTGTGGAAGCAGGGGAGCCTGGCCGAGAGCGAGCGGATCGCGGCGCTCTGCGCGACGGCCAACGCGCGCTGCCACATCGGCGCCACCGCGAGCAGCCGCCTGCTCGAGGCGGCGCAAGCGGCGTTCGCGGCGTGTCAGCCCGAGATCACCGACGGCGCGGAGATCGCCGAGTTCGAAGACCTTCAGGGCGATCCGGCCCACGGCATCGACGTAACTGATGGCACGATCCGCGTCTCCGATGCTCCCGGCCTCGGCGTGGAGATCGACGCCACCGGCCTTGCGCTGACCGGGCGCACCGCGCTGGAGCCGGGCGGCGCCCGGTGAGCAGCGGGCGGCACACACCGCCGGGCAGGTGCCCGCTCACGAACTGCGCGCGGTTGGCTTTCGACGACCATCGTCGGGGCGCTGCTCCCCGCAGCCGAGGGAGTGAAGAGCTGCGTAGATCTCACAGCCAGCCGCGCCGCCAGAACCAGAGCCACATCCCCACCGGGCACACTACCATGAGCGCCAGCGTGCCCACGAAGAGCACCGGCTGCTGCACCGGCAAGAAGGGAAAGTTCATGCCGAAGAACCCGGTGAGGAAGGTGATCGGCAGGAACAGCACGGTAAACAGGGTGAGCACCTTCACGATCTCGTTGACCCGGTTCGACGCGACCGCGAGGTTGACGTTGATCACCCCGTCCATGCGATCGCGCAAGGTGCTTACCAGCTCGCTCGCGTGCGCCATGTCGCTATACGCTTCCCGCAAGTACCCGCGCGCCTCCTCGTAGTCCTCGGCGCGGCCTTCCCGCGCCAGCTTGTCCAGCGCCTCGGCTTGCGGCCGCAGGATCCGCCCCAGCTCCAGCAAGGCGCGCCGGATAGCGATCGTCGCCTGCTGCTCGGCCGCCAGGTGTTGGCTGAGCACGGAGTTCTCCATCGTTTCAATCGTATCGCCCAGGCAGGAGAGCACCGCGAGGTACCCAGAGATCAGGATCTCGATCACCCGATAGAACAAGCAGGCGGCGCCGCTGGCCAGCGCATCAGGGGCCTCGTGGAGCTGCGCCCATATGCCGTCGCTCGGCACCTGGGCGCTTTGATGGTAGGTTACCAGGAAATTCTTTCCTAGGATCAGGTCCAGCGCATACGTGGTGAGTTGCTGGGTCTGGGGATCGAACGCCACGTCCCCAACCACCATGCTGGGTCCGATTACCAGGCTGTGTACTACGGTGTAGATATGGCTGCCTAGGTCATTACCCCTGGGCGGCGAGCCCGTTTGCACGAGCCGCCGGACAATGGCGGGATGGAGCGCAAACGTCTGGGTAAGCAACGCTTGCACTTGGTCAGCCGGTTCGGCCACAATATCGACCCACAACAGCCCCGCGGGATCCTTGAGGGCGTTCGCCCATCCCTCGGCCGTGAGCGTCTCGGTGGTCTGGCCCTGGCTATCGCGGTAGATACTCCGGATCATTGCGCGCTCTGTGCGGTGCCCGCCCGCGCCTGTTCGACTATCGTCGGAGGCAGTGCGACCTGGTGTCCGTCCACCGTTGCGATCCCGGCGCGGTCGTCTTCCAAAGACACCCGGCCCCATGTTAGTCGATGCCGGGCTGGGCTCGCACAGATCTATCGGCGTTGCAGATCGACCATACCAAACCGCGCCGCCACATCCGAGCCCTTCGCGCTCGTGTTACCGGTGGTGAAGGCGAAGGCCGGCACCCGCGTCCGGCACGTGCGGATGGGCCTAGAACGTGCGACCGCCGTCTGTCGCGGCCGGAGTCACAGGGACATCCGTGCTCAGCTTCAGAGACGCCGATGAGCCGCGAGTCCCGCGTGCGGGGCCGCGTCGCGCGGTCGCTAGACCGCCACGGCTGCCGTGCGCCATACTAACTTCAAGTAACCAAGCGCTCAGCACCCGGCCAGGGATGATGTGCATGTCTGGCTGCGCCACCCATACACCCTAACCGGGGACGGCAGCGCAGGTCGCCGCGTCGGCCCTGATGTGCGGAACTCGCGCATCGGGTATAACTGCGGCACGCAGACGCGGGGCGCACGGGCGGCTGAAGCCGCGACGAGGAGAGCGAGCGATGGCGACGATAGCGCGCAAAGGCGCGGCACAAGCGTCGGGGGCCAGCGGCGCGGCGTGGCGGGCGCTCTTCGTGGCCTGGCTCGGCTGGATGTTCGACGGCTACGAGACGTATGCGCTCGTCCTGGTGGCCGGCGTCGCCATGCGCGATCTCCTGCCCGCCGACCAGCTCGCGCAGGCCCCCGTCTACATCGGCGGGCTGCTCGCCGCCACGCTCGTCGGCTGGGCGACGGGCGGCGTGCTCGCCGGCATCCTCGCCGACTACCTCGGCCGCAAGCGCACGCTGATGCTCTCGATCCTGTGCTACGCGGTATTCACCGGCCTGACCGCCTTCTCGCAGGCGTATTGGATGCTGCTGGTCTTCCGCTTCCTGACGGGACTGGGCTTGGGCGCCGAGTGGGGGCCGGGCACGGCGATCGTCGCCGAGCAGTGGGCGCCCGCGGTGCGGGGCCGCGCGGCGGGGATGCTGAACACCGCCTTCGGCTTCGGCTTCCTCCTCGCGTCGGGGCTGTGGCTGGTCGTCGGGCCCATGGGCCCGGCATCGTGGCGCCTGATGTTCCTGTTCGGCATCGCGCCGGCGCTGGTGCTGCTCTACATCCGGCGCGGGATCGAGAACCCCGAGGTCTGGGTCGCGGCCGACGCCCGCCGCCGCGCCGCCCGTGAGCGCGCGGCCCGCGGCGAGGCGCTGCAGGCCGAGGACCGCGGGCTGCTGCAGTTCACGATGTTCCACGTCTTCGCCGCGCCCGAGCTGCGGCGCCGGCTGGTCCTGCTGCTGCTCATGTCGCTCGCCAGCGTGGTAGGTTGGTGGGCCACTTCGACGTGGATCCCGCCGTTCGCGGCCCAGCTCGCCGGCCAGCGCGGCGAGGACCCCCAGCACGCGGCCGCGGTCACGGGACTGATCTACAACGTGGGCGGCATTCTGGGCTACGCCGCATTTGGCTTCCTGGCCGACGCCATCGGCCGCAAGAAGTCGATCTTCCTTTACTATCTGGGCGCCGTGCTGATCGTCTGGGGGCTGTTCCTGTTCGTGCGCGATCCGGGGCTGTTCCTGGTGGCGGCCGCGGTCAACGGCTTCTTCACGTCAGGGCAGTTCTCCTGGATGCCCACCTACCTGCCCGAGGTGTTCCCGACGGCGGTGCGCGGCTCGGCCATCTCGCTGGTGTTCGACAGCTCGCGCTACCTGGCAGCGGCGGGACCGCTGATTGCGGGCTGGCTAATCGCCAACCTGGGCGGCATCAGCAGCGCGGCGGCGATCCTCGGTACGATCTACCTGCTTGGCCTGGTCGTCGTCCCGTTCGCCGCGCCCGAGACCAAGGGCCAGCCGCTGCCCGCGTAGCGCCGCCGCGGCACCCAAGGAGCGCTCCAATTCTTAACGCGCTTGCGACGCGCCCCGTATTGCCACGCTCTTGCCGTCCGCCTATACTGGTGCCGGCATGCTAATACGGCCCCGGTGAATGGCAGCCGTGGCGTGCGAGGCAGCTAGGGGTGGCAAGATGTCGGTGTCGACGAAAGCGTTCTCTATCGGCGAGGCCCTCAGCTTCGGGTGGGAGACGACGAAGAGCAACTTCCCGTACTTCGTGGGCCTACTGGTGATCGCGGCGCTGGTCGACGGCGTGCCGCAGTTCATCGGGAACCGGTCTGGTTCTCAGAGCGCTGCCGCGCTGATGAACCTGGTCGGCTTCCTACTGAACCTGTTCATCAGCATCGGAATCACCAAGATCTCCCTGGAGTTCTGCGACCGTCGGAGCCCTGGTCTGGCCGACCTGTTCTCGGGCGGGCCGGTATACCTCAGCTACCTACTAGCCTCGATCCTCTTCAGCCTGATGGTGGGGATCGGCCTGGTCTTCTTCGTCGTGCCGGGAATCGTGCTGGCCATCGTCTTCCAGTTCTTCTCCTACGTGATCGTCGACCGAGGGCTGGGGCCCATGGCGGCGCTGAGCCGCAGCGCGGCCATCACGAAAGGCGTGCGCTGGAACCTCTTCGGTCTCGCGCTCGTGCTGGTCGGCCTCAATCTCCTCGGCCTTCTCGCCCTCGTCGTCGGCTTGTTCGTCACCGTCCCGATCACGATAGTGGCGATCGCTTACGTGTACCGCAAGCTGGACGCGCAGACCGGCGCAGTGCCAGTCTTGGCGTGACGGGGGCGGCTGGGTCTTCTGTCGGGTTGACCCCAACCACCGAGCAGCCGTTTCAGTAATCGGGCTGGAGGCCCAGAGCGCGCGTTAGGAGTCGATGATGACGGTCGCGATGGTGGCACTGGCCCAGCAGCAGTCTAGCGGCACGAGTTCCGCCTGGTCGCTGCTCTCCCTGCTCATCGCCATCCTGTTCATCGCCGCGCAGTGGGTAATCTTCACGAAAGCGGGGCGCCCCGGCTGGGCCGCGATCATCCCGGTCTACAACACGCTCCAGATGATCTGGATGGTCGGCCGGCCTTGGTGGTGGCTGCTGCTCTTGCTGATCCCGCTCCTGAACATCATCATCGGGATCATCCTGCTCAACGACCTGTCGACCTCCTTCGGACACGGCATTGGCTTCACGCTCGGCCTCATCTTCCTGGCGCCGATCTTCTTCCTGATCCTGGCCTTCGGCAGCTCGCAGTATCGCGGCCCCGCCGCGCAGAGCGTCGCGTTCGCCGCGGGCTAAGCGAGGCTTGCGACCAGCAGTCGCGGCGTGAGGGGCGGCGGCGCCTCAGGCAGCAGCCCGACCGGTAACGGCGGTCAGGCGAGCCCGGCCGCTCGATTGAGGCGGTCTGCGGTGCGGTAGGAATCGACCATTCCGTAGACCCAGAGGATCGGGGTCGTGATGAAACCTATCAGCGCGAACATAAGCAATATCGAGATGACGTATGCGATCAGCAATACCACGCCTTTGCCAATCTGGCCATTGTAGATCTGTCCAAGGCCACACCAGAAGAAGGACAGGACAGCGGCCAAGCCGGCGCTCTTGCCGGACTTCACAACCATGACCTGGGGAGAGGCAGGCGCGATGCCGGCTGGACCTGACTGCCCAAGCGAAGCGCCACAGCTTGGGCAACTCCCGGTCGCTCCGGCCGCTTGGGCGCCGCAGACTGAACAGAACATGGTAATTCCTCCCCTATGAAGCACTCTTCTCCAGTTAGAGAGTCGGCCAACTGACGGTACTCTTCCAGGCCTTGCAGCAGATCGGCCCAGGTTGGGGGTCAGGGTTCCGGTCCAGCCCGAACGTGGACTAAGCGTTTGATCGCACGCTCCGGTGTTGGTCGCTAGCAGCCAGGCGCTTCGGGCTCCTCGACCGCTGATAGGGAGGGGGTGGCGGCCCGGTGGAGGGCGGGGCCAGTGAGGCGGTGGGGGCGCCAGTCGTCGAGCGGCGCGGCGGCGAAGCGGGCGTAGAAGTCGAGGGCCAACTGGTTCCAGGTGAGCACCTGCCACTCCATGCGGCCGCAGCCGCGCTGCACGGCCTCTCGGGCGCAGGCACGGAACAGCGCGCTACCCGCCCCGTGGCGGCGGGCCTCGGGCAGCACGAATAGGTCTTCGAGGTAGAGGGTGGGCAGCGCCAGGAACGTCGAGTAGGTCTCGAAGTAGAGCGCGTACCCGACCACCCGGCCCCCTAGCTCGGCGAGCAGGGCTTGGAAGCGCGGCGGCGCGGCCGTGGCGTCGCGGGCCAAGCGCGCGCGGGCGGCGGCGTCGGGGCGCGGCAGGTGCTCGTAATCGGCCAGCGCGTCGATGAGCGCGAGCAGCGCCGGCAGGTCGCCCGGCGCGAGCGGCCGCACCCACACCTCCGACTCGGCCTCGCTCCCGCCGGCGATCGACGGCGGGCGGTGCCGGGCATCGGCAGGAAGCGGCGGCACACTATTCGCCATCGGCCGCCATCTCGGCCCGCCAGGCGGCGAAGCGCTCCGGGTCGGGCAGGCGGATCTCGCCGCGCGCCACGCTCACCAGGCCGCGGCGACGCCACTCGCCCAGCACGCGGTTCACCGTCTGGCGGCTCACGCCCACCCGCGCGGCCAGGTCGTCCTGGTGGATGCGCGCCACCCGCAGCGCGCCGTCGGTCCGGCTGACACGCCATAGCGTCTCCGCCAGCCGGATGGCGGCGTCGTGAAACGCGAGGCCGGCCAGGCGCCGATCCGTCAGGCGCAGGCGGCGGCTCATCGCCTGCAGCATCCGCAGCATGATGCTGGGGTGTCGCTCCAGCTCGGCCAGCAGGTCGTCGCGCGTGATGGCCAGCAGCTCGCTCGCCTCGGTACAGACGGCCGAGGCTGAGCGCGGCCGGCCCTCGAGCAGCGCCATCTCGCCGAAGTGGTCGCCGGGGCCGACCTCGTAGAGCACCAGGTCGCGGCCATCGGCCGACTCGACCACGATCTCGACACGGCCGCTCCGCACGATGAAGGCAACGCTGCCGAGGTCCCCCTGGGTGAAGATGACGGCGCCGCGCGCGTAATGGCGGCGCCGCACGACGGCGGCGAGCGGGGCGAGGTCGGCGGGCGGCAGGTCGGCGAACAACGGCTGCCGCGCCAGGAAGCGCAGCAGCTCGTCGTTCGGCAGCGGCGCGGACGGTCGCTGCATTGCGCGCTCTCCCTCGCGATCGCTCCGGCCCGGCCCAGCCAGGCCCATTGTGGCAGACGGCGCGCGTTCTGCCAAGCGCCCCATAGCAATCACGCGCGAGGAGAGCTGAGCCTAGCCAGCCTTCTTCGATGCCTCACCACCAAGCATGTATAAATTGCCGTGATTCAATCGTTCGGCGATGCTGCCACCGAGGCCGTTTTCAACGGCCGGGACACCCGCCTCGCGCGCCGGCTCCCACGGCTTCTGTGGCCGATCATTCGGAGGAAGCTGGACATGGTACATGCGGCACGCGTGCTCAGCGATCTGCAAATCCCACCCGGCAACAGACTGGAGCCGCTCAGAGGCGACCGCTCCGGAAGGTACAGCATTAGAGTCAACAACCAGTACCGGATCACTTTCCGCTTCGAAAGCGGCAACGCTTTCGAGGTTTTATGCGAGGATTACCACTAAGGAGCGCCTCGATGATCCCCACACACCGACCGCCCACGCCGCCCGGAGAAATTCTGCTCGAGGAGTTTCTCAAGCCGCTTGGTATGAGTCAGGTCGAGACCGCCCGTCGGATGGGAATCCCATTGAACCGCCTCAACGAGATCGTCCGCGGCAAGCGGGGTGTTACGGCGGACACCGCACTGCGCCTGGCGCGCTTGCTCGGCACGTCGCCGGAGTTCTGGCTGAACCTGCAGATGGCCTGCGATCTCTACCAGGCGTCGCGCGCGCTCGACCGCGCGGAGGGCTAGGGCGTACAGCATCGCTAGGTTGGGGCACCGGCCGTCCCGCCCGCGTGGCTTTGCTACAATCCCGGCGAGAGTCGCGCCGCGCCCGCCTGCTATCGCTCCCGCGCGGAGGAGACCGCTTGCGCGTCATCGGCACCGCCGGCCACGTCGACCACGGCAAGTCGACGCTGATCAAGGCGCTCACCGGCATCGACCCCGACCGGCTCCAGGAGGAGAAGGAGCGGGGCATGACGATCGACCTCGGCTTCGCCTGGCTCACCCTGCCCAGCGGCCAGGAGGTGAGCATCGTCGACGTGCCGGGCCACGAGCGCTTCATCAAGAACATGCTCGCCGGCATCGGCGGCATCGACGTGGCCCTGCTCGTGGTGGCCGCCGACGAGAGCATCATGCCGCAGACGCGCGAGCACCTGGCGATCCTCGACCTGCTGGGCGTGCGGACCGGCGTGGTCGCGCTCACGAAGTGCGACCTGGTGGACCAGGACTGGCTGGAGCTGGTACAGGCCGAGGTGGAGGAGACGCTGGCGCCGACCAGCCTGGCCGGCGCGCCGCTGATCCCCGTCTCGGCGATGACCCGCCAGGGCCTGGACGATCTGCTCGCCACGCTCGACCGCCTGCTCGACCAGGCGCCCGCCAAGCCGAACACCGGCTGGCCGCGGCTGCCCATCGACCGCGTGTTCACCATCGCCGGCTTCGGCACCGTGGTGACCGGCACCCTGGTACACGGCGAGCTGCGCCTCGGCCAGGAGGTCGAGATCCAGCCGAGCGGCAAGCGGGGCCGCATCCGCGGCTTGCAGACGCACAAGAAGAAGGCCGAGGTGGTGCCCGCCGGCACGCGCGTGGCAGTGAACGTGTCGGGCCTGGGGACGGAGGACTTGCAGCGCGGCGACGTGCTGACGGCGCCGGGCTGGCTGCGGCCGACGCGGACCGTGGACGTGCGGCTGCGACTCGTGCCCGAAGCGCCGAAGCCGCTGCCGCACAACGCGCTCGTCACCTTCCACACCGGCGCCGTGGAGACGATGGCGCGCGTGGGGCTGCTCGACCACCAGGAGCTGCCCCCGGGCGAGAGCGGCTGGGCGCAGCTGCGCCTCGACCAGCCGGTGGCCGTCGTGAAGGACGACCTGTTCATCGTGCGCCTGCCCTCGCCCAGCCTCACCGTGGGCGGCGGCACGCTCGTGGAGACGCACCCGCGCCGCCACCGCCGCTTCCAAGAGCAGGTGCTGGAGACGCTGGAGGTGCTGGAGCGCGGCACGCCCGAGGAGATCGTGCTGGAGCAGCTCCAGAGTCGCGAGCCGGCCGACTTCGCCACGCTCCAGAAGCGCTGCGCGCTGGCGGCGCAAGAGGTGCAGGAGGTCGTCGCGCGCCTCGTGAGTGAGGGCCGCGTGGTGGTCATCGACGCGAGCGCGGCAGCCGTCCCCTCTAGCCCTCCCAACGGCGCGGGGGAGCAGGACGGAAACGGGAGCCGACCGGACGGCACGCCCCTCCCAGCACCGGGGAGCCGGGGGAGCGTGAAGCTGTCGGGCCAGACGGTGCTGGTATCGGCGGCCGGCTGGGAGCGGCTGGTGGGCCAGGTCGAGCGCGTGCTGGCCGCCTATCACCAGGAGTACCCGCTGCGCCGCGGCATGTCGCGCGAGGAGCTGCGTACGCGGCTGGGGCTGGACGCGCGACTGTTCAACCGCGTGCTTGCGCTGCTGCTGGCCCGCGGCCAGGTGGTCGAGGAGGGCCCGGTGCTGGTGCGCCTGCCGAGCCACCAGGTGGTGCTCACCGCCGAGCAGGAGCGGCGCGTGGCGACGCTGCGCGAGCGGCTGGCCGCGGCGGGCGCGTCGCCCCCGGCGCGTGCCGAGCTGGAGAGCGCCGTCGGCCTCTCACCCGAGGTGGTCCAGGCGCTGCTCGACCGCGGCGACCTGGTCGAGGTCGCCGCCGACGTGGTCTACCTGCGGGAGACGTACGACGAGCTGGTGGCGGCCGTGCGGGCGATGATCGCCGCGGAGGGCGCCATCACCGTGGCCGGCTACCGCGACCGCTTCCAGACCAGCCGCCGCTACGCGCTGGCGCTGCTGGAGCACCTCGATCAGGCGCGGGTGACGCGCCGCGTCGGCGACGAGCGCGTGCTATATTAGGTTTCACTGAGGTGAAGCTTGGGGGGACACCCCCCAATCCCCCCGGCAGGGGAGTGCCCCTGCACCCCCGTACCCGCCGGAGGCGAAGGGAGATCGTCGTGAGCACCCCCACCACTCTGCAGAGCACGGCCACCGCGGACCGCACGGCGGAGCTACTGATCTCGGCGGACTCCCACGTGATGGAGCCGCACGACCTCTGGAGCAACGCGCTCGCGAGCAAGTTCGGCGACGCGGCGCCGAAATTCCCGCCCCCGAAGCTCGGCGAGGGCTTCCAGGCGCACCCGGGGGGCCATGACCCGCACGCGCGCATCAAGGAGATGGCGACCGACGGCGTGAGCGCCGAGGTACTCTACCCGACGTCGGGCCTCAGCCTGTTCTCGCAGGACGACGCGGCGCTCCAAGAGGCCTGCTTCCGCGTCTACAACGACTGGCTAATCGACTACTGCCAGGTGAACCTCGACCGGCTGGTCGGCGTGCCCTGCATCTCGATGTACAACATCGACCACGCCGTGCAGGAGCTGGAGCGCTGCAAGAAGGCGGGCCTGAACGGCGCCCTCATCTGGCAGGCGCCGCACCCCGACCTGCCGTTCCACTCCGACCACTACGACCGCTTCTGGGCCGCCGCCCAGGACCTCGACGCCCCCATCAGCCTGCACATCCTCACCGGCCACGGCTACGTCAAGGACCGCAAGCCGAAGTCAACGGCCTCGTACCGCGAGAGCGTGAACCTGAAGCTGCTCGAAGCGATGGATGCGCTGTTCGACTTCATCTTCTACGGCATTCTGGACCGCTATCCCGGGCTGAAGCTGGTGGTCGTCGAGAACGAGATCGGCTGGATCCCGTTCGTCTTGCAGCAGTGGGACTACTACTACCGCCGCTTCCGCAAGGAGAACCCGCCGCCGATCGACAAGGACCCCAGCGAGTTCTTCGCCCGCCAGGTCTACGCGACCTTCTTCAACGACGCGGTGGGCGGCCACAACCTGGCATGGGTGAACCCCGACAACTACATGTGGTCGAACGACTTCCCCCACCCGAACTCGACCTGGCCGAACTCCCGCAAGGTGGTCGAGCGCGACCTGGGCCGCCTGCCAGCCGACGTGCGCAAGAAGCTGGTCTGCGACAACGTGCTGCGCCTGTACAACATGGCGGTGCCGGAGCCGGTGTAGCAACCGCAGGGCGCAGCAAGCGGCGCCCCTACACCGCGTTAACGCAGACGCGATGGCGCCGGCGAGCGCCCTCTGGTCTGATGGTGCATCGCACGCCTCGCGAGGCGTGCGGTGCACCGTCTCAGGGGCGTTGCTTGCTGCGCCCTGGCCTCGCCGCGCGCCATCCCTCGTCTTGCGCCGGCATGTCCTCGCACGCTCACATCTTCCGCGCGCCCGCATCGTCGCGCGCGCCCGCCTCCGCCCAGCGTCCAGCGGTCTGCACAGGTACTATGACGCGGTTGAGCCAGGCAGGAAATAGTCCGGCTTCCGGGCGGCGTGGTACAGTATTTGCGCAGCACCGCGATCGGCGTATGGGCGTGCTGTGCGTTGAACCAGCAGGGGATAGCAGCACATGCGCGTCTTTCTGGCAGGCATCATCCAGGGCTCGTATCAGGGGCTCGAGCTACACGACCAGTCCTACCGCGAGCGGCTGAAAGCCATCTTCCGTACCTACCTGCCGGATGCCGAGACGTGCTGCCCGATCGAGATGCACCCTGCCGGTGTGGGCTATGCGCCCGAGCAGCAGCGCCAGGCGTTCTTCGAGCTAGTCGAGACGGCCAGCCAGGCGGACCTCGTCATCGCCTATCTGCCCCAGGCCAGCCTCGGGACGGCCATCGAGATGTGGGAGGCCTACCACCACGGCCGCCCCGTCGTCGTCATCACGCCGATGCGCGAGAACTGGGTCATCAATCTGCTCGCCCGGGCCGTGTTTCCCACCCTCGACGCCTTCGAGGCATTCGTGCGCGACGGCGGGCTGAAGAACCTAACCCCCCAGCCCCCTTCCCTTCGCAGGAAGGGGGAGCAGGCCGCTGCCGGTAGTGAACGCCCCTCGCTCCTCGAAAGGCAGGGGGAGCAGGCCGCGGCGCTCAACGGGCTCTCGTCACCCCGCGAAGCAAGGCCGGAGCAGGACGCCGCATTCGGAAAACTCCCCCCTTATCTGCGGAGGGAAGGGGGGCCGGGGGAGTTAGGTTGACCCTCGACCTAGGCCGGCTGAGCGCCGAGATTCGCGCGATGGGCGACCATCTGGTCGCCAGCCGCGGGCTGCTCGACGCGCGCATCGCGGCCGCGCGCGACCTGCTCGCGACGGCCGACCGCGCCAGGCTCGCGGAGGCGGCCGCGGCGAAGCGCGGCGCCGCCGTGCCCGTCGAGGAGCTAACGACCCGCGTCGGCGCCGCCGACTTGCCGGACGGCTATCAGGTGCTCGCCACCGATGGCTCGGACATCGAGCCCGACCGCCACGGCCCGGCGCTGTGCTACGTGCTGAACCTCGGCTGGGCCGTGATCGAGTACGGGGCTACCCCTCACGCCGCGCTGGGCAGCGCGCCAGAGCTGTACTACCGACCCGAAGACCTCTACGTGCGCCACGGCAACCAGCAGGCGCCCATCCAGGGCAGCCGCCTCGGCGCCAAGCGCGCCGTCGCCGAGATGCAGCGCCTGGCCGCGCTGTGCGCCGCAGGGGATAGGGACTGGGGGATAGGGGATAGGGGAAATATAGGCGACGAGAACGGTTTCTCTACCCCCCACCCCCTCGCCCCGATCCCCGAGCGCGTAGCCCTCAGCGACGGGCTGCTGTTGCTGGGCAACTACTGGGAAGGGCCCGAGGGGTTCGTGCGCGACTACTTCGTCGGGCAGTTCAAGGCCGCGCTGGAGGAGCTGCGAGCGCTCGACGTACCGGTGGCAGCGTACATTAGCCGCCCGCGGGGCGCCGACGTAGTCGGCCTGCTACGGCTCGATCCGCGTCATCAGCAGGCGTGCGCCTGGTGCGCTGGGCGCGGCACCAACCGCGCCGACTGCGCGCTGGAGGGGCTGGCCGACCGGCTGCTGTTCCCCGATCTGGCGCCCGGCGAGCGCTCGCCCCTGTTCGAGTCGCGGACGCTGGCGCAGCACTACCCGCCGGAGCTGCTGCCGCGCTTCTTCTACGTGAACGTGGGGCGTGAGATCGCCCGCGTCGAGCTGCCAGTGTGGGCGGCCGAGCGGCCGGAGCTGGTAGCGCGCGTGCAGGCCGTCGTGGTTGACCAGTGCCGGCGCGGCCAGGGGTACCCCGTCGCGCTGGCGCGCGCGCACGAGCAGGCGGTGATCGGCGGCGTGGAGCGGCAGCGCTTCGAGGAGCTGGTGGCACGTGCGCTGGTCGCCCGCGGCCTGCCCGACCACCCTTCGGAGAAGCAGGCGAGCAAGCTCGCGCGGGCGGTGTAGAGAATGACGATCTTGGGGGACACCCCCACCCCCCCGGTCCAAGGGGTAGGTCCCGCCCTCCGCGTCGGCGAGATCGTCGAGGCGTCGAGCTGCGACCTGGTCGCCCAGAGCGTGCGCCTCCACGAGGCGCCGGCCTTCGGCAGCCTGGTGCGCGTGCCGGTTGTCCCCGCCGACGCCGAGCGCCCCCCAGCATTGGAGGGGCAGGCGGGCGATACTCTCCCCACAGGATGGGAGGGCGGGGCGGGGCACGCACAGCCCACCGAGCTGTACGCGGTGGTCGCCGAGACGCACACGGCCAGCCTGGAGGCGGGCGGCCGGCCGATCGCGCGTGGCCGCGAGGGCGTCGTCGACGCGGCGATCTACCGCGAGAATCCCGACCTGGAGCATGTGCTCCGCACCGAGTTCCGCGCGATCCTCGTCGGCTTCTGCACCACTTCCCTGGCAGGCTCGAGTAAGAGCGCGGGCAGACGGGTCTTCCAGCACCTGCCGCCGCTCCCGCCGCCGCTGCACTACTCGGTGTACGCCTGCTCGCCGGCCGAGGTCGTCGCCTTCACCGAGCGGCTAGACTTCCTGCGCGCGCTGCTGGCGACCTCGCCGGCCCTGGCGGACGAGCTAACGGCGGCCTGCGTGCGGGCGGCCGCCGCCGCGCGCGGCGGCGCGGCAGGCGAAGCCTTCCTGCTGCGCGTGGGGCGCGAGCTGGCGGTGCTGCTCCGCGACGACTACGACCGGCTGACCGCCGTGCTGCGCCGCCTGCGCCCTGCGGAGGCGCGCTGATGATCGAGGCGAAGGGGCTGGCGAAGCAGTTCGGCCAGCGCCAGGCGCTCCAGAGCATCACCTTCGCCGTCGAGGAGGGGGAGATCTACGGGCTGCTCGGCCGCAACGGCGCCGGCAAGACGACGACCGTGCGCATCCTCGCCTGCCTGCTGCAGCCGACCGCCGGCACGGGCCGCGTGGCGGGCTACGACATTCTCTCTCAGGCGCGCGAGGTGCGCGCTCGCGTGGGAATCCTCACCGAGGTGCCCGGGCTGTACGAGCGGCTGTCGGCCTGGGAGTACCTCGACTTCTTCGGCGAGATGTACGCGCTGCCCACCGCGGCCCGCCGCGCACGCGCCGAGGAGCTGCTGCGGCTGGTGGGCCTGTGGGAGGTCCGCCACGAGCGGCTGCGCGGCTTCTCGAAGGGCATGAAGCAGAAGGTGGCCATCGCGCGGGCGCTCCTGCACGAGCCGCGGGTCGTCTTCTTCGACGAGCCCACCGCCGCGCTCGACCCGGAGTCGGCCAGGACGATCCGCGACTACCTGCAATACCTGGCGGAGGAGCGCCGGGTGACCGTGCTGCTGTGTACCCACAACCTGGCCGAGGCGGAGCGGCTCTGCCGGCGGCTGAGCATCGTGCGCGGCGGCCGGCAGATCGCAGAGGGCACGCCCGCCGAGCTGAAGGCGACCATTGGCCAGCGCATGATCCTGCGCCTGCGCGAGTCGCGGCCGGCGCTCGTCGACACGCTGCGCGCCGTGGACGGCGTCGAACACGTGGAGCCGGTCAACGGCCGCATCTACTTCAAGACGAGTTATCCCGAGCGGGTGAACCCGCGGGTCATCGCCCAGCTCGTGGCCCAAGGGGGCGAGATCGTCACCCTGGAGGCCGAGGACGTGCAGCTCGAAGACGTGTATCTGGCATTTGTACGGGACGTTGGGGACTGATGAGCTTAGCCTTCGCCGTCACTCGGCGCGAGATTCGCGAGGTCTTGCGGGACTTCAACCTGCTGATGCCGATGATCGCGCTGCCCGCGCTGATCGCCCTTATCGCCGCGATGGCCATCGTCGGCTCCAGCCGCGGGCCGGCCAACTTCCTGGGCCAGGCCGTTGGCGGCGCCCTGCTCGATCAGGTGCCCGAGAGCCAGCTCCGGGTGCTCGTGTACCTGGACGTACACGACCAGGACACGATGATCCGCGTCATCCTGAAGGCGCTGATGATCCCACTGTTCTGGGTCACGCCCGTGGCGCTCACCAGCACGATCGCCGCGGACAGCTTCGTCGGTGAGAAGGAGCGCAACACGCTGGAGCCGCTGCTGGCGACGCCCATCAGCGACGTGCAGCTCTTCGTGGCCAAGCTCTGCACGGCCGTCGTGCCGGCCGTCGTCGGGACGTGGGTGGGCATGGCCCTGTTCGGCGTGCTGGTCATGGGGGGCTCGGGCGTGTACTTCCCAAAGTACGTCTTCGCCGACCCAGACTGGCTGTTCTCGGCGCTGGTGGTGGTGCCGCTGATGGCGCTGCTGGCGGCGGCGATCGCGGCGCTGATCTCGACCCGCGTGGCGACCTACCGCTCGGCCTACCAGCTCAACGGCCTCGTCGCCCTGCCGATCATCCTGCTGCTCGTGCCCCAAACCGTCGTGCTGTTCCTGTTCACGCCGCGCGCCCTCCAGTTCATCGCCCTCTTCTTCCTCCTGGTAGACGCGGGCCTGGTCTGGCTCGGCATGCAGATCTTCGACCGCGAGCGGCTCCTGCGCGGCCGCTAGGCCGCCGGCCGATGGAACCCACTCTGTCCCGGGCGCCTACTCGCGCAACGCCTCACGATAACGGTCGTGGAACACGCCGGCCACGCCAGCCAGCACCAGCGCCATGCCGCCGAGCATGGTGGGCGTGATCGCCTCACCGAGAATCAGCGCGCCCAGGAGCACGGCAATGGCCGGATTGACGTAAGCGTACGTCATGGCGAGGCTCGTCGGCAGCAAGTGCAGCACCTGCACGTACGACGTGAAGCCGAGCAGTGAGCCGGCCAGCACCAGGTAGCCCCAGGCGGCCCAGGCCTCGGGCGTCGGCGTGGGGAGCGGCTCGTGCGCCAGCAGCGCGGCCGCGGCCAGGCCCGCGGCGCCGAACAGCAGCTGGTAGCCGGCGCTCACGAGCGGCGGCACGCTTACCGCATGGCGGCGCTGGAGCACCGACCCCAACCCCCAGGTCACGGCGGCCAGGACCAGCGCCCCCACGCTCGCCGCGTCCACCGCCGAGCCAGCCGCGAGCGCGGGCGCGGCGAGCAGCCCCACCCCGCCCAGCCCGACCAATAGCGACGCGGCCAGCAGCGGTGTCGGCGCGCGCCGGTCGAGCGCGGCCTCCAGCAGCGCCACCCACACCGGCGCCGAGGCGACGAGCAGCGCGGCGTAGCTGGACTCCGCTCGCTGCTCGGCCCAGACCACCAGGCCGTTGCCGCCGACCCAGAGCAGCAAGCCCGCCCCGGCGAGCACCAGTGCGTCCCGCCGCCCGAGCCGGACCGGCCGGCCGCTGGCAGCCGCCCAGAGCAACAGCAGGCTGCCGGCGGCGCCGACGCGCATTGCCGCCATGCTGAACGGCGGAAAGCCCGCGCCCTCGCGCACCGCGATACGGATGGCCAGATAGGTGCTGCCCCAGACGACGTAGACGACTAGCAGGTAGCCGAGCCCCACCCAGGGAATCGGGCGGGCCGGGCGGGCAGCCGCGTCCCGGTCGGGGGCGCGCTCCAGGGCAGCGCGGCGATCGGTTGAGGGCACGGTGCTCCGGCTCCGTGGCGACTGGGACCGGGGCCGCGCGCCGGCCGGCGCGGCGCGCCCCGCCGGCCTCCCTCTACTGTACCCGTCAGGCTGCCGCCCCGACACGTCGGCGATCCGGCCCCTTGCTGGGCCCATGGCCCGCCGGGCCGTGGCGACCGCGACTCGGTCGTAGGCCGCCGGCAGCGGTAGTGCCGGCGCGCCCCCGGACGCGGCGGCCCGTGCGCGCCGCGTCCGCTCGCCGAGCCGCCTACGCCGCCTGCCCGGGCAGCACGCGCCCAAGCGTGACGGGGCTGTAGCGGTTGTTGCCACGCTGTCAGGCACCCTGACGCCGGACGGCAGCTATAATCCCGGCATTGCGGAGGAAACGCAGACCCAGGCAGGCCCGGACAATGCGGCGGGCTCGCGAGTAACACGGGATAGGGGAGGCGTATGGAGCACGGCGAGCGGCTCGGCATCGTAGTGCGTGGCTCGCTGGCCGACGGCCTCGAAGCCCGGCTGGACGGCCTGTCCTCGGTCGAGGACATGCGCGTGGGCAAGTTCGTGAAGGTGCGCGGCGAGAAGCACGACTTCTTCTGCCTCGTCACCGACGTGAAGCTCGACGCCGCGAACGACCAGGTGCTGGCCGACCCGCCGCCCGAGAGCGAGCCGTTCCTGCGCCAGGTGCTCGCCGGCACGATGACCTTCGGCCTGGTGCAGGTGCAGCCGATGCTCATGCTCGCCCGCGACGGCGCCGCCGACGACGGCATCGCGCGCCATCCCGGCGCGGCGATCGACGGCGCGGAGGACGGCCCGCGGCCGGTGCGCACCATCCCGACCCACTTCTCGACCGTGTTCGTGGCCGACGAGACAGACTTCGAGCGCGTGTTCGGCGCGCCCGGCGAGGACCGCTTCGAGCTGGGCACGCCACGCGACATGGACGTGCCGATTCGGCTCAACCTGCGCCGCTTCGTCGAGCGCTCGAACGGCGTGTTCGGCAAGTCGGGCACCGGCAAGAGCTTCCTTACGCGGCTCATCCTCTGCGGCACGATCCGCAGCCGCGTGGCGGCCAACCTCGTCTTCGACATGCACAGCGAGTACGGCTGGGAGACGCAGACCGAGGACGGCCACTTCGTGAAGGGCCTCAAGCAGCTCTTCCCCGGCCAGGTGTTCGTCTACACGCTCGACCCCGGCTCGTCGCGCAACCGCAGCGTGCGCCCCGACGGTGAGATCACCATCGGCTACGACGAGATCGACGTGGACGACATCGCGCTGCTCAGCGAGGAGCTGGTGCTCAACCCGACCGCCGTCGAGTCCGGCAGCCTGGCCGCGCAGGCGCTCGGCCGCGAGTGGATGCGCCGCCTGATGGAGATGGACGGCGAGGCGCTGCGGGCCTTCTGCGAGCAGAGCGGCGCCAACGACGCGTCGCTGAGCGCGCTGCGCCGCAAGCTGATCTCGCACCTCAAGCCGCTGCCCTTCCTGCGCGAGCACGCCGAGGGGCGGGCGCTGGACGAGGTGATCGCGCGGCTGAAGGGGGGACAGCACGTCGTGCTGGAGTTCGGCCAGCACCGGCGGCTCCTCCCCTACATGCTGGTGGCGAACATCATCACGCGCAAGCTGCACGGCCTCTGGATCACCATGATGGAGCGCTACCAGCAGTCCCAGGATGCCAAGGATCGGCCGCCGCAGCTCATGATCACAATGGAGGAGGCCCACCGCTTCCTGAACCCGAGCGCCGCCCGCCAGACGAGCTTCGGCACGATCGCCCGCGAGATGCGCAAGTTCAACGTCACGCTGTTGGTGATCGACCAGCGGCCCTCAGGCATCGACGCCGAGGTCATGTCGCAGCTTGGCACGCGCATCACGGCCCAGCTCAACGACGACCGCGACCTCGACGCGATCTTCACGGGCGTGAGCGGCGCGGCGAAGCTGCGCCACACCCTCGCCTCGCTGGACTCGCGCGAGGAGGCGATGATCCTGGGCCACGCCGTGCCGATGCCGGTCGTGTTCCAGGCGCGCAAGTACGACGAGGCGTTCTACGCGGCGATCAACCCGTTCGGCGCCCAGCGCGAGGCCGTGAACGGCGGGACGCCCCGGCTCCGCCTCGTCGAGGCCGGCAGCCCCGACCCGCGCGCCGTCGACGCTCGCGACTACGAGACGCTGTTCCCTGACTGAGCGCCCCGTCGCACTTCCGAATGCGCCGTGGAATTGCTAGCGATCAGGCCAATACCCAGCCCGGAGCGACTGACTCGGTGAAGATCCTGCACCTGGCCGACGTACACCTCGGCATGGAAAACTACGGGCGGCTGGACCCGGCGACGGGCCTCAGCACCCGCCTGGCCGACTTCTGCGCCACCTTCGACGAGGCCATTGACCGCGCGCTCGGCGAGCCGGTGGACGCCGTGCTATTCGCGGGCGACGCCTACAAAACCCGCGACCCAACCCCCACCTACCAGCGCGAGTTCGCCCGCCGCATCCGCCGCCTGGCCGACGCCGGGATCCCGGTGGTCCTCCTCGCCGGCAACCACGACCTGCCCAACGCCGCCCAGCGCGCCACCGCGACCGAGATCTTCGGCGTGCTGGGGCTGCCGAACGTCGTCGTCTCGCGGCGCGTGGAGACGCTGCGCCTGGAGACGCGCCACGGCCCCTTGCAGGTCGTCACGCTGCCGTGGCTCACGCGCAGCGCCGTGCTCGCCCGTGATGAGTACCGCGACGCCACGCTGCGGGAGCTAAGCGAGATCATGGTCACGAAGCTGGAGGCGATGGTCGGCGACCAGGCGCGGGCGCTGGAGCCCGACCTGCCGGCGGTGCTCGTCGGCCACTGCCACCTGTTCGGCGCGGAGATTGGCGCCGAGCGCTGGCTGGCCGTCGGCGAGGATCCCATGATCGCCGAGAGCGCCCTGCGCGACCCGAACCTCGACTACGTCGCGCTCGGCCACATCCACCGCCAGCAGCTCCGCCACGGCGAGCCGCCCATCGCCTACTCGGGCAGCATCAACCGCGTCGACTTCAGTGAGGAGAAAGAAGAGAAGGGCTTCTGGCTGGTGGACCTCGCGCCCGGCCGCGCCGACCCGCAATTCGTGCCGGTGCAAGCCCGCCCCTTCGAGACGGTCGAGGTGACGCCCGACGGCGACGACCCGACTGGCCAGGTGCTGCGCGTGCTCCAGCGCCGCGAGCACCGCCTGCGCGACGCGGTAGTGCGCGTGATCGTGAACCTCCAGCCCGAGCAGGAGGGGCGGCTGGACGAGGGTGAGGTGCGCAAGGCGCTCGGCGGCGCCTTCTACGCCGCGCCGGTCCAGCAGAACGTGGAGCGGCGGCGGCGCGAGCGCCTGCCGGGCCTGCTGAGCGGCCCGCTCACGCCGCTCGACGCGCTGCGCCGCTACTTCGAGGCCACCAACGTGCCGCCCACCCGCCGCGACGTGCTCCTCGAATACGCCGAGCGCCTACTACAGGGTGAGCTTGTTCCGAATGATGCTTGATCTCTTGGGGGTGCAGGGGTGCTCCCCTGCCAGGGGTGTGGAGGTGCTCCTCACAGCCTCCTCTTCTTTCCTCAGCATTGGGGGACCGGGGCGGCGGCCCCAGCCCGGCGGGTATGTGGGGGTGCCCCCCACATGCCCCTCCTCTCCCCCCAGGCTTGGAGGGCTGGGGGGGCCAACATGATCCCGATCAAGCTGCACCTGCGCAACTTCCTGTGCTACGCCGACGCGCACGAGCCGCTGCGGTTCGACGGCCTCCACGTGGCGTGTATCTCGGGCGACAACGGCCACGGCAAGTCGGCGCTGCTCGACGCGATCACCTGGGCGCTGTGGGGCAAGTGCCGCGCCGACAGCGCCGACGACCTCATCCACACTGGCCAGACCGAGATGGAGGTCGAGTTCGAGTTCTACCTGGGCGAGGGGCGCTACCGCGTGCTGCGCAAGCGCAGCCGCGCCGGCCGCGGCCAGACGACGCTCGACCTGCACGTCGTCCACGGCGACGGCCTGCGCCCGCTGACCGGCGCCACCGTGCGCGAGACGCAGGAGCGCATCATCGAGTTGGTCGGCATGGGCTACGACACGTTCATCAACTCGTCGTTCCTGCTTCAGGGGCGGGCCGACGAGTTCACCAAGAAGACCCCGGGCGAGCGCAAGCAGATCCTGGCGGAGATCCTAGAGCTGGGCCGCTACGACGACCTGGAGGCGCGCGCCCGCGACGAGGCGAAGGCGCGCGACGGCGCGGTGCAGCAGGTCGAGCGCGACATCGCGGCGATCGACGAAGAGCTGGCGAAGCGCGGCGAGCACGAGGCGGCGCTGGCGCGGCTGGAGCGCGAGCGCGCGGCCCTCGACCTGGAGCTGACGCGGGCGCTCACCATCTACCAGACGCTGCAAGAGCGGCAGGCAGCCAGCGCCCGCGCGCGCGCCGACCTGACGGTGCTGGAGAGCGCCATCGCCGACGGGCAGAAGCAGCTCGCGGCCGTCGAGAAGCAGGCGGCCGCGCACCAGCAGCGCATCGCCGGCTGCGAGCAGCTCCTCGCCCGGGCAGCCGAGATCGACGCGGGCTACGCGCGCCTGGTCGCCTTGCGCGCCGAGGTGGACGCGCTGCAGGACCAGGCCGCCCGCGCCAAGGAGCTGGAGGACGAGCGCCACCGGCACCAGCGGACGATCGAGGCGGCGCGCAGCGAGCTGGAGACGACGCTCCGCACCCTCGACAAGCGGCTGCCGAACCTCCAGGCCGCGGCGGCACGTCGGCCCGAGCTGAAGCTACAGCTCGCGAGGGCCGAGGGCTCGGCCGCGCGCTATGAAGGGCTCCAGCACCAGCGCGCTGCCCAGGAGCAGGTGCTGGCGACCGCCAAGGGCGAGCAGGCGGCGCTCGACCAGACCACGAAGGAGCTGCGGGAGCGCTTCAAGGAAGTGCAGCGCAACGAGTCGGTGCTGGCCGACGCAGCGCAGTGCCCCTACTGCCTGACCCCGCTCGACGCCACGAGCCGCAAGCACGCGGTCGCCCGCTGCGAGGAGGCGAAAGCCGACCTCACGGCGCGCGGCAAGGCGAACAACGAGCGCCTGGCCGAGCTGGCGGCGACGATCCAAGCGGCGGAGGCGCGGCTGGCCGAGATCGACGCCGAGGCAGCGCCGCTCGCGAAGCAATCCGTGCTCGCCGGGCAATTGCGCCAGGCGCTGCAGCAGGCCGAGGAGCAGGCGACGGAGATGGCCGGCGCCGAGGCCGAGCGGACTGCGGTCGCGGCGCGGCTCGACCGCAGCGACTACGCCGCCGACGCCCAGGCAGCAGTCGTCCGGCTCGACGCGGAGCTGGCGGCGCTGGGCTACGACCAGAAAGTCCATGCCGCGCGCCGAGCCGAGCTGAAGGCGCTCCAGGCCTGGGAGGAGCAGCACCGCATTCTGGAGAGCGCTCGCGAGACGCTGCCGCGCGAACGGGAGCTGCTAGCCAGCGCCACGACGGCCGCCGAGGGCTGGCGGACGCGGCTGGCCGCCGACGAGGCGCGCGCCGCCGCGCTGCGCGCGGAGATCGGCGACGCCGCGGCTTTGGAGCGCGAGCTGCGCGCGGCCGACGCCGAGGTGCGGCGGCTGGAGGGCGAGCGGCGCGACCGCGACCAGCGCATCGGCTCGGCGAAGCAGATCCTCGCCACCTTGCAGTTTCAGGAGGGCGAGCGAGCCCGGCTGGCGGAGCAGCGGGCGCGATTGCAGGAGGAGCGCGGCATCTACGGCGAGCTGGCCCTGGCCTTCGGCAAGAAGGGCCTCCAGGCGATGATTATCGAGAGCGTGATCCCCGAGCTGGAGCAGGAGGCCAACGCGCTGCTCGCGCGCATGACCGACAACCGCATGCACCTGAAGCTCGAGACGCAGCGCGACACGCGCCAGGGCAACACGATCGAGACGCTCGACATCAAGATCGCCGACGAGCTGGGCACACGCAGCTACGAACTGTTCAGCGGCGGCGAGGCCTTCCGCGCGAACTTCGCGCTGCGGGTCGGGCTCTCCAAGCTGGTGGCGCGGCGAGCCGGCGCGCGCGTGCAGTTGCTGGTGGTGGACGAGGGCTTCGGCACGCAAGATGCAGAGGGGCTGGAACGCCTGGTCGAGGCGATCAAGGCCATTCAGGACGACTTCGAGAAGGTGCTGGTCATCACGCACGTCCCGGAGATGAAGGAGGTGTTCCCGGTCCGCATCGACGTCCGCAAGACCCCGCGCGGCTCCGTCTTCCAGATCGTGTAAGGCAGTTCGCGGTGTCAACCGGGCGGCGATGCTGCTACAATGGGGGCGCCGCGCGTCGGCGGTGCCGATGGCTGACGCGTGAACGCACGAGGGAGGGGTAACTTTATGAGGAGAGCGACCGTCCGCGCAGCTCAGGCCGGCCTTTCCCTGGCGCTTCTGGTAGCGCTCACGCCATTGGGCGCGGCTCACGCCCAGACCGATCCGGGGCAGCCTGCTAGCATCGAGCAGCAGGGCGGCGCGGCCGGGGGCGCGGGCGGGTCGAGCGGTGGCGCCGCCACGGGTGGCCAGAGCGCGACCGGCGGCGGCCAGACCGCCGGCGGTGGGCAAACTGGAACCAGCGGGGGCCAGACGAGCGGCGCGGGCCAGGCGCCCGCGACCGGCGGCCAGAACGCGACCTCCAGCGGGCAGACGGCCGGTGGTGAGCAGACCGGCGGCCCGGCGACCGGCCCCAGCACCGGCGCGGCTCCCGCGACCGGCCCGGGTGGCCAGGCGGGCACGGGCACCACGACGGGTCCGAGCACGGCCGGCGCGACCCCAGCGCAGACGGGCACCACCGCGGCCCCCACTGGCCAGCCCGGACCGACCACGGCGCCCGCCGGCCAGCCGGCGCCGACCGGTGGCCAGGCGGGACCGGGCGTCCAGACCGGCGTGGCCGGCCAGCCGCCCGCGGGCGGGGTGACGGCCCAGGGCACCACGCCCACGGGCACGCCGCCGCCTGGCGCCGCGATCGTCTACGGCTTCTTCCGTGACCCGCTGTGGCCCGGGCCCGGCCAGCGCTACATCGCCGTCGACTGCCCGATCGGCCTGGGCGCGGGCATCATCCACTACTGTCCGAGCCTGCCACCACTGGCCGAGGCCCTCGTGCCGCCGGAGCCGCTCGTGCCGCCGGATGTTCTCCAGTGTAACCCCTGGTTCCAGTACTTCCCGGTCTGCCGCCGGCCGATGGAGGTCGCCCCGTAACCAGTTGCGGCCCTTTACGCAACTAGCCGCTGGCTTCGAGCCGCCGAGCGACCGCGGCGCCAAGCTAGCGGCTAGTTGCTACTCACCACCCGCGACCGGCTAGCGTCGCTCCAGGAAGTCGAGGCCGACCGGCTCGGAGCGCGGCCGACAGACGCCGCACCAGAGCACGTTCTCTACGGCCAGACCCTCTAGTCCCTGTGGGGTAGGATACGCGACCGTCAGGTAGGGCATCTCCTTGGCGTGGGCCTTGCAGACGCCGCGCCCGCAGAACCGGCACACGCCGTTCGCCGGCTCGCCGCCCACCCAGCACTCCACGGCGGTCCCCTCCCTCCCCTGGCCCCCACGGGCAGCCGGTGCGGCCGCCCGACGCGCATTCCTCGGCCTAGGCGGCCTCGCTGGACCCTCGCTCCCCGGCGAGGCGCCGTTGCGTCGCCTCGCGGTTCTCCGCCTCGGTCGAGAGGGCCGTGCCCAGCCCGAACTGGCCCAGCATCAGCTCGTGGAAGCTCGCCTTGTCCAGGCTCCACAGCACGACCGGCTCCAGCGCCCGCACCGTGGCCGTGCGCGGCTCGTCGTTCAGCAGCGCCATCTCGCCGAAGTAGTCGCCCGGCCCCAGCTCGGCCAGCGCTTGCTCGGTGCCGTCGTCCAGGCGCCGGGTGATCTCGACCCGGCCGCGCCGCAGCAGGTAGAAGCGGTCGCCCGGCTCGCCCTGGCGAATGATGACGGCGCCCGTCGGGTACTCTTCGGTCCGCAGGTGTTCCAGAATCGGGTCCAGCTCGGACGGCGCCGTGTGCCGGAACAGGTCCATCCGCGCCAGCTCCGAGCGCTCCTCGATCCGCTGGCGCGTCAGCCCGTAGTCGCGGAGCTGCGGCGCGACCAGCGTCTCGAACGCCTCGCGCCCGAGCCCGTAGACCTCCAGCGGCGTCAGCGCGCGCACGCTGGCCGAGCGCGGCTGGTGGTACAGCAGCGCCAGCTCGCCGAAGTAGTCGCCGCGCCGCAGCACCGCCAGCTCGTGCGGCCAGCCGTCGGCGCCCACCTGCACCACCTCGGCCTGCCCGTTGCGGATCAGGAAGAACTCCGCGCCCGGCTCGCCCTGGCGCACGACGTAGGCGCCGGGGCGGTAGCGCTCCAGCGTGAGGTGGCTGACCACGCCCTCCCGCTGCGCGAAGCTCAGGTCGCCCAGGAAGCGCAGCCTGCCGACCAGTGCTCGGGCGTCGAGCCGCGCCCGCGCCCGCGCCTCCTCGCGACGGTGGCGCAGCCGGGCGACGCCGCCGCGCACCGCGCGCTGCCATTGCAGCAGCTTCAGGCTCAGCGCGAACGTGATCGGCACGCCGAACAGCACGATCACGACCACCACCAGGACGCGCCAGACGAGCGAGTTCTGGCCCCAGGCTTCGACGACGATGCGCTCCAGCTTGTTGAACCACAAGTAGACGGCGAACAACAGCCAGAAGATCGAGTACACCAGCGCCAGGGAACCGTAGATCGCGAAGATGCGCTCCTCGCGGTTGAACGGCTCGCGCGCCCGGAGCTTGCGCCACAGCTCGCCCCGCACGAACGCCAGCGCCCGCGGGCGCAGCATCGGGATCTCCAGCCAGTCCATGAGCAGGAAGTAGCCGTCCAGCTCCAGCAGCGGCAGCACTTGCAGGCTGTTGCTGACGAACGCCACGAAGCCGAACATGAACGCGAGCTGCGCCAGCGGCGACGCGGGCTGCAAGACCACGTAGAGCATCGCCAGCCCGCCAACCCCCCAGACGGCGATCATGCCGGCGGCGGAGACGAGCATGCGGCGCCGCCGCGGCTCCAGCCAGATGTCGGTGGTGTCCATGAAGAACGCGGGCCCGCCGTAGTACACCATCACCCCGCCGCGGGGCACCTCGCGGCCGAAGTGCTTCGTCGTCAGCGCATGGCCCATCTCGTGGACCGACACCAGGACGACGTACAGCAGCAGCAACGCGATGGTGCCCAGCAGGTATGAGCCGCCGAACCGCAGGATGTTGGGGCCGCCGTGTGCCTCGATCCAGAAGAACAGCACGAACCCCACGACCGCCGAGAGCAGCCAGAGGCTCAGCACCAGGCGCGTGAAGAAGATCCAGCCAACCCGCCGGTAGATCGCCGTGATCGCGCCGTCGATCCCTTCGAGCGGAAACTCGTGGTACTTGAAGCTCTTGATCAGCCGGTCGATGCGGTACGTCCACGTCTGCCGGCCGAAGTACCGGCGCAGGCCGCCATAGGCATCGCGCGGCTCCTCGGTGAGAAACCGCTGCTGGCGCAGCTCCTGGACGACGTGGGCGATGCGCTGGAAGGCGAAGCTCTTGTACTGGAGAAAGTACGCCATTACCAGGTCCTTGACCTGGCGGCTGCCGTCCATGAGGCTCAGCAGGAAGTACTCGTCGGGAGCCAGGCGCACGTAGGTGCCGGCGGCCGGGTTCTTGGCGATGTAATACTCTTCGCCGCGCGAGTTCGTGAGCAGCCGCGCCTCGATGCCCTCGCGCAGCTTGGGGCGCTCGAAAGCCGGGTTCAGGCGCTCGGCCAGCCGGTCCCACACGCTGGGCGGCGGCGCCTCGTCGGCGGCCGGCGACTGCGAAGCCTGTTGCACGGCATTCTCCGTGGGTCCGCGGCGCGTCGGGCCGGCGCGGTGGCGCGGCCGAGCACGCGGCAGCGGCGCCCGGGCGGGCGCCGCTAGTGTAGCACGCCCCTCCGTCCGCTAGCGAGCGCCGGCCGCGCCGGCAAGTAGCCCACGGCGATCATATCGGCCGCCGGCGCGCTAGCCCACCGCCACCACGTCGGCCGCCGGCGCGCGCCAGTAGGTGTGGAAGTCGAGCGCGCTGGACACGGCCTCGGTGCGGACGACGATCTCGGGCGGTGGCGCCCCCGCGCGCAGCACGTGGGGCGGGTCGCGCCCCTCCTGCACGTCGCGGATGCCCTGGAGCAGCAGCTGCCGGGCCTGGATGATCGCCCGGTCGGTGGTGCCCAGGTGCTCCTGTGTGCGGTCCTGAACGGGGCCCTGGCTCTCCGTGGCGAAGGCGTCGTGGACGTGGAACGAGGCGCCCATGCCGCTAAAGGTACTCGTCTGCATCTCCGCGCGGTCCTGCAAGTAGCGGTTCGCCTGGTTGCGCGGCATGCGGTAGCCCGGCCCGATCGCCGGCGCCATCTGGCGGCGGAACGCCTCCTTGTCCATCGGCGCCGAGCGGCGGAAGTTCACGAGGTATTTCCAGTGCGTCGTGTCGTCGACGGGCACGTGCCAGTGGATCGAGTAGCCGTCCACGCCCGTGCTGCCCGGGAAGGCGGCCAGGTTCGGCATGATGAAGCTGGAGATGCGGACGTAGTTCTGCTCGGCGCTCATCCTGCGCACAGAGTAGATCCGCACCCCGAAGTCCGTCTGCTCCGTCTCGATGGTCGGCGCCACGTCGCGGCCGAAGAGCGTCATGCTCGACTGCTCGCCCGACGCGCCGCGTGCGAGGCGGTTCGCCACCCAGGCAGTCTGGTCGAACTGCCGGTGCAGGAACGAGAGGTGCTGCGGGTCGATGTTGCCCTCGTTCGCCTGCAAGTAGCTGCACTCCTGGAACACTTTGGTGGCGCAGCGCTGGGCGGTCGGCACGCGCAGGAACTCGTAGTCGGGGAGCAGGGGCGGCTCGCCGGGGCCGAGGTAGGCGAACACGAGGTCGCCGGCCTCCTGGCAGGGATAGGCGGTGTGGCGCACGCGCTGGCAGAACGAGCTGCCCGCCGGTTCGCCCGGCTGCTCCCGGCACTGGCCGGTGCGGTCGAACAGCCAGCCGTGGTACAGGCAGCGCAGCCCCCCGTCCTCCAGCCGCCCGTAGCTGAGGTCCGCCCCGCGGTGCGGGCAGTGCAGGCCGA
>Ga0209062_1000399_pt1 | contig 141646 bp, 119 predicted proteins | sample Coa_R2_2_FD_187158 | JGI IMG/M metagenome (GOLD analysis project Ga0209062, IMG submission 187158) | Surface soil microbial communities from Centralia Pennsylvania, which are recovering from an underground coalmine fire - Coalmine... | ecosystem: Environmental > Terrestrial > Soil >... | reverse complement strand
TCTTCCCGCGTCGGCTCAGATTGCGAATCGCCATTCATGAATCCTTGAATCGAAACGCGATTCCGCTGTCTAGAAAAATCTTACCGGCAGAACATCGAAAGGATGGCTATCCCACCTGGGCAGTTACAATTCCCTGTTATTTTCCCTGTTCTCAGGGAAAATGGTATTTTAGTAGCGCGCTGCCGATCTTTGAACGATTGGCGGTGAAGGTGTTGTTTTTGCCGCGATGCCCTATGCAGATACGACAACCGTGTCGTTGCGAGAACCACGATCGCCGGCTCGCGGTCTGGGAAATGGCTCAGTTAATGTTGCCGCTTTCCTTAGCTGGTCAGGTGTTAGCTGGTCAGGTGAAAGCGGATAGAAAACGCGAGACGCCGGTCACCGCGTTTCGGCGGTTTGCGGTTCGCGGGTGGCCGGCCTAAGTGCAGCCTGGGCGAAAAGGTTCTGTTCTGCTTTTTACTTCGTCAGCCTCGCAAGGGCTACCTGCGCTCCACCGCCACGACCCGTCCCTTTTCTACCGCGAGGGCGAGCCGGCCGCGCTTGAGCGCGATGGCCTGTTCGCCGAACATTTCACGCCGCCAGCCGTGCAGCGCCGGCACGTCGGCGCGATCGTCAAGCGCGATACGTTCGAGGTCCTCGACCGTCGCAATCACCTTGGCCGCAACCCCGTGCTGCTCGGACGTCATGCGCAGCAGCACCTTGAGGAGTTCGACCGTGGCGCTGCCGTTGAGGCCCTGCCGGGGCTTGTCGAGCCTCGGCAATTCGGCAGGATTGCGCGCGAGCCCCCGCTTGACCGCCTCGATGATCTCCGCCCCCCATTTGGAGCGCTCGAACCCTCGCGGCAGGGAGCGCAGCGAAGCAAGCTTTTCCATCGTCGTCGGCGCGTGTATGGCGATGTCGCCGATCGCCTCGTCTTTCAGCACGCGGCCGCGCGGAACGTCGCGCGACTGCGCCTCCCGTTCCCGCCATGCCGCGACCTCTATCAACACGCTCAGCTCCTTCGGCTTGCGCACCCGCGTCTTGAGCCGTTCCCAGGCGATTTCCGGATCAGCCCGATAGGTATCCGGCGAAGTCAGAACCTCCATCTCCTCGCCGACCCATTCGCTGCGCCCGCGCCTTTGCAGGTCAGCGGACAGCGACAGGAAAACCTCGCGCAAATGCGTCACGTCGGACATGGCGTAGCTTACCTGCGCGGCAGAAAGCGGGCGGCGCGACCAGTCAGTGAAGCGGCTCGACTTGTCGATGACGTCGCCAGTAATGCGCTGCACAAGCTGCTCGTATGAAATCGACTCCCCATAGCCGAGCACCATGGCGGCCACCTGGGTGTCAAAGATCGGACGGGGAATGAGCTTGGCCTGATGCCAGACGATCTCAATGTCCTGGCGCGCTGCGTGGAACACCTTGAGCACGCCCTCGTTCGCCATCAGCTCAAAGAACGGCGCCAGATCCAAGGCCTCGGCAAGAGCATCGATGACGACGGCTTCGTCCGCGGTCGCCATCTGGGCGACGCAAAGCAGCGGGTAATAGGTGGTCTCGCGCAAAAACTCGGTGTCGACGGTGACGAAGCTGTGGCGGGACATTCGTTCGCACGCCGCTGCGAGATCGGCCGTGGTCGTGATTAAATTCATTGCAAACTCTTACCGGACTCGGCGCGCCGTGTCGCGGGCAGAAACGCAGCACATCACGTGGTATTTAGATAGCGAGAGGTCGCGGGGTTCGCCATGCCGAATTGCAATAAAGAATTCTGGACCCCGTGGCAATTGCTTGTTATATCGGCCGTTTCTCTGCTTTGCCGCGAGGCGGCGACCGGGCGCGAACGGCTCATGGGCGCCTGGGCATAAGATTGGGGATAACTCCAGGGGTAAGTGCGGTCTACCCCCGCACTTTCGGCATGTGAATAAACTCCCATGGCGACGGCATCGGCCCTACCGGCACTTCGATGACAGTCGGTCCGTCGCGACGGGCTAGGCCGCGCTTAAGGGCCGCGCGCAGTCCGGCCGCGTCCTTGGCGCGCTCGGCCGCCGCGCCGAAGCTCTCCGCGAACCGCAAGAAGTCCGGATTGGCAAGATCGCAGGCGATCAACCGGTTGCCGTATTGCTCCGCCTGGATGCGGCGCACATTGCCGAACGCGCCATCGTTGAACACGACGGCGACCAGCGGAATGCGGTGGCGGACCGCGGTGGCGAGCTCGTTCGCCGTGTAAAGGAAGCCGCCGTCGCCCGAAATGGCGAGCACCGGCACGTCAGGGCGCGCGTGCTGGGCGCCGAGCGCCGTCGCATAGCCCCAGCCGAGATTGTCCTGGTAGCCCGGCGAAAGGAATGTGAACGGCTTGTAGACCGGGAAAGCGAGGCGCGCCGCGAAGCCGATCTGGGTCACCTCATCAACGAAAATGCCCTCGTCCGGCAGCTCGGCGCGGATCGCATCGAGGAAGGCGCGCTGGGGGGCGAGCTTGTCAAGACGCGCATTCCAGCGCGCGTGGCGCTCCCGCATTTCATCCGCACGCGACGGCCGTTTTGCATTGTGGGCGGGCAAGACATCAAGCAGCCGTCGCAGGATCGGCGCTGCGTCGCCGATGAGCGACAGCGCCGGCCGATGCACGCGCGCGGGCTCCTCCGGGTCGGAATCGATCCGGATCACCGCGAGGTCATCGTCAATCCCCCATTGCCGGAACGGGTAGAACATCCGCGTGCCGACGCCGAGCACCACGTCAGCCTCTCCCCACAGTTCGCGGCCGAGCGGCAGGGTGACGCTGAGCGGATCGCGGCTGTCGAGCACGCCGCGGCCGCGGCGATAGCCGAGCACCGGAGCTTGCAGCATGGCCGAAAGCGCCGTCACCTCGGCGGCGGCGTCCTGGGCGCCCCCGCCGCAGATGATCAGCGGCCGCTCTGCGGCGCCCAGCCTCTTTGCCGCCGCCGCTACGGCATCCTCGTCGATCGCGGGCTCGCGTCGGGCCGCAGGCGCCTGCACTGCGCCGGCGCCCGGCCGGCCCCACATGTCGATCGCGCATTCCAGCACCGCCGGACCGCGACGCCCGGTGGACATCGCCGCCACGGCTTGCGCTACCAGCCGCGAGGCCTCCGCCGGCGCCTTGATCCGGGCGGAAAAATCCACGAGCCGCGCAATGATGCCGGCTTGGTCGCGGATCTCGTGAAGATGCCCCAAGCCACGGCCGATATCGGCCTCCGGGATTTGCCCGATCAGCCCGAGCACGGGCGCGTTCATCGCATAGGCCGTGAGCAGCGCCGCGCCGGTGTTGAGAAGCCCGGGGCCGGGGACGACCGCGTAGGCCGAGGGCCGCCCGGTCGCGAGCGCTGCGCCCAAGGCCATGTAGCCCGCGCCCTGCTCGTGACGCGGGTGGACCACGCCGATGCGCTCGGAAGCGCGGAAAAGCGCGTCGAATAAATGATCGTTATGGACGCCCGGCAGCGCGTAGAGCGTTTTGATGCCGTGGGCGATCAGCGAGGCGACGATCGCCTCGGCAGTGGTCGTTTTGTCCATTCGGGGCGCCTTGGCTTCGGTTCGCGGCAAATGTGCAGATAAGACCGGCGGTGTCGAGGGGACGGTGGGGCCAAAACCGGTGAGGGGCTGCAACGGGTGAAAAGACCCCTTGCAGAATGTGCAGATCGGACGGCCACTGTCGAATGGGACAGCCGGGTGTTGCATTGTGGCCAAGGTCAGTTAATACCAACGCCGATTGGCGGCTCATCGCATGTCATGGCCGGGCTTGTCCCGGCCATCCACGTCTTTAGGTTTGGAGCACGTAGATGCCGGCAACGATCCCCGGATCAATTCCGGGGACGGCGTGACGACAGGAGAGATGGCGCCGCCCATGCAGGGACGTTGAATCGACACCGGCGGGCGAGGAAGCCCGCGCTTTTGAGGCCCTTGATGCACCGTTATCGCACTCACACCTGCGGCGCGCTGCGCGCCGACAATATCGGCTCCACGGTTCGGCTGTCGGGATGGTGTCACCGCATCCGCGACCACGGCGGCGTGCTGTTCATCGACCTGCGCGACCACTACGGGTTGACCCAGATCGTCGCCGATCCTGACTCGCCGGCCTTCAAGACCGCCGAGAAGTTGCGCGCCGAGTGGGTCGTGAGGGTGGACGGACGCGTCCGGCGGCGCCCGGACGGCACTGAGAACCCGGATCTGCCGACCGGCGCCGTGGAGGTGTTTGCAACCGACATCGAGGTGCTGGGGCCGGCCAGCGAACTGCCGATGCCGGTGTTCGGCGAGCAGGAATATCCGGAAGAGATTCGTCTCAAATACCGCTTCCTCGACCTGCGGCGCGAGCGCCTGCACCGCAACATCATGAAGCGCGGCGCGATCATCGACTCGCTGCGGCGGCGGATGAAGAGCCAAGGCTTCTTCGAGTTCCAGACCCCGATCCTGACTGCGTCGAGCCCGGAGGGCGCGCGGGATTTCCTGGTGCCGTCGCGGCTGCATCCGGGCAAATTCTATGCGCTGCCGCAAGCGCCGCAGCAGTTCAAGCAGCTCATCATGATTTCCGGCTTCGACCGCTATTTCCAGATCGCGCCGTGCTTTCGCGACGAGGATGCGCGGGCGGACCGTTCGCCCGGCGAGTTCTATCAGCTCGACGTCGAGATGAGCTTCGTCACCCAGGACGACGTGTTCGACGCCGTCGAGCCGGTGCTGCGCGGCGTGTTCGAGGAATTCGCGGACGGCAAGCCAGTGACGCCGAAGTTTCCGCGGATTCCCTATGGAGAGGCGCTGCGCAGCTATGGGACTGACAAGCCCGACCTGCGCAACCCGATCCGGATGCAGGATGTCACGGCCCACTTCCGCAGCTCGGGCTTTAAGGTGTTCGCCAGCATGATCGCCTCCGATCCGGCCGTCGAGGTGTGGGCGATCCCGGCCCCCAAGGGGGGGAACCGCGCCTTCTGCGACCGCATGAATGCGTGGGCGCAGGGCGAGGGCTTGCCGGGACTTGGCTACATCTTCTGGCGCGAGGGCGAGGAGGGCGGCGCGGGGCCGCTTGCGAAAAATGTTGGCATCGAGCGCAGTGAAGCGATGCGCAATCAGCTCGGCCTCACTGTCGGCGATGCGGCGTTCTTCGTTGCCGGCCGCCCGAAGGACTTTATCAGGTTCACCGGCCCGGCGCGCGCCAAGATCGCCGCGGAACTCGGCCTGATCGACCGCGATCGCTTCGAATTCTGCTGGATCGTCGATTTCCCGATGTATGAATGGAACGAAGAGGAGAAAAAGATCGACTTCTCCCATAACCCGTTCTCGATGCCCAATCTGCCGCCGGAAGAATTCTTGAGGCTCGATCCAGCCGACAAGGAGAAAATCCTTGGGCTGAAGGCCATCCAGTACGATATCGTGTGCAACGGCGTGGAGCTCTCGTCAGGCGCGATCCGCAATCATCGCCCGGAGGTGATGAAAAAGGCGTTTGCGATTGCCGGCTACGACGAGAGCGTGCTCGAACAAAAGTTCGGCGGCATGCTGCATGCCCTCTCGCTCGGCGCCCCGCCGCATGGCGGCATTGCCCCTGGCATCGACCGTATCGTCATGCTGTTGTGTGGCGAGGAGAACCTGCGCGAAGTGGTGCTGTTCCCGATGAACCAGCGCGCCGAGGACCTCATGATGGGCGCGCCGTCTGAGGTGACCCCGAAACAATTGCGGGAGCTGCACATCAGGTTGAACCTGCCGAAATAAGTTGCGCAAGCTGACGAGGCAGAGGGACAAACGCTTAATCCGATGTCAACCATCGATGAAATCCGATTGAATACGATATTTAAGAATATTCCTTATTGAGAATAAATAATTTAGCGTAATATTGCTATTCATTTAAATCGCGATATTAAAATAGCCTGGCTCTCGATCGGGACAGACCAAGCTCGGCGGCGGCCAAGCTCGGCGCTGCTGCGTGATCCAACCCTTGTAAACGACGAAAAAAGCCCCGCACGTCAGTGCGGGGCAAGAAGGCGAGGCTCGTGCTCCGGCTGATTTGGCGCCGGTTACCACGCGCCGCCTGGTTTGTTTCAAGGGGTGAAGACCAGACGACTTTTCGCCTACCTCATGGCCGTATCCTCTTCCGGCGCGGCCACACGCAGCTTTCGTTCGGCCGCGTCTTCGCGTTGCCGCTATCTTCTTTCGCTCTACTGAGAATCATTGCGCGCCGTGTGCCGCCCGATGGCGGGTCCTGTGGCGGGTCGACGCCGGCACGGCGACGCTTGCCTGCTGCGGGCACGCGCCCCACGAGCCAAAGCCGAGATCCTTCGAGTGCCCTGGGGCGGGTGTGAAGCACTGATTGCCCACCTGTTTCGGCCCCCAATTGTCCACGGCGCCGGCTGGGGCCGAGGCTAAGATCGCTGCAAACGCCGTCATTGCCGCGGCCGAAATCATGACTTTTCGCATCATTTCTCTCCCTCGAGTTTTCGGGTTGTACCTGCTCCAGGCTGGTTGGCTGTCGCCTGGTTGCAGCGTGCGTGCTCTATCTTTTACAATTCCAGGCTATCGAAAAATTATGTTTTAGCAACATGAAATTTATGAACGTCAATTTATCTTTATGAACGTTGCCTGGCGCAAGCCGCTTGCCTATCCGGCGTCTCCAGGGTCTATCGGCAAATTGCCGGTTGCACCTGCGCGGCGACGATGTGAGGGGAATCCCTCTCGATCTTCCCCTCGCAGCGGGAGCAGGATAGGAAAACGACGTCCTGCTCAGGCGAAAGCGCAGCATCAGCGAAAAACGGAGGAACGCAGCGTCTCGCCATGGCCACGCCCCTGTTCACTGTCGCCGAGATTGAATCCGTATTGCCGATCGTGCGCTCCGCCGTGCCGCCGACGCCACAATACGCATGGCCGCGGCTCGCGGCGCGCACCGGCGCAGAGGTCTTTGTCAAGCACGAGAATCATACGCCGATCGGTGCATTCAAGGTGCGCGGCGGCTTGGTTTATATGGACCGGCTCAGGCGCGAGCGGCCGCAATCGGAAGGAATCGTCTCCGCCACGCGCGGCAACCACGGTCAGTCGCTGGCCTTTGCGGCGCGATGCGCGGGCATCGCCGCAGCAATTGTGGTGCCGCATGGAAATTCGGTCGAGAAGAATGCCGCCATGCGCGCGTTCGGCGCCGAACTCATTGAACACGGCCGCGATTTCGACGAGGCCAAGGACTACGCCGTGGCGCTCGCACGCCAACGCGGCTACGCGTTCACGCCCGCGTTCCACCGCGATCTCGTCATCGGGGTTGCGACCTATGCGTACGAATTTTTCGCCGCAGTCAGCGATCTCGACACGGTCTACGTCCCGATCGGCCTCGGCTCCGGCATTTGCGGCGTCATCGGCATGCGTGACGCGCTCGGGCTGGCGACCAGCATTGTGGGGGTTGTTGCGCAGCACGCCAATGCCTATGCGCGGTCCTTTGCGGCCGGGAAGGTTGTCACGACTGACACGGCCGACACGTTCGCGGATGGCTTGGCGGTGCGGGTGCCAGACGCGACGGCCCTTGCTGTCATCCGAGGCGGCGCCGATCGCATTGTCGAGGTGACGGAAAGCGAGCTGGTCGAGGCGATCGGCATTTATTTCACCGATACCCACACGCTTGCGGAGGGCGCCGGCGCCGCGCCGCTTGCAGCCCTCCTCAAGGAACGCGCCAGCATGCGCGGCCGCCGTGTCGGCCTCATCATGAGCGGACAGAATATCGATCGCGCCGCCATGCGCGACGTGTTGGCCGGGCGCGTGCCGGGCGGGTCTCGCGTCTCAATACCCCACCACAGTGCCATATAGATCGTATGCGTCGGCGCGATCGATCTTCACGGTAGCGAGTTCGCCGACCCGCAGCGGCCGGCGCGACGTCACATGGACCGTGCCGTCGATCTCCGGGGCGTCGCCTCCGGTTCGGCCTTTGGCCCAGCCGTCGGGACGCGGGCCGGCCTCGTCAATGATGACTTGCTGCCGCGTGCCGACATGGCGCTTGATGCGGCGCGCTGAGATCGCCTGCTGGCGCTGCATAAAACGGCGCCAGCGCTCTTCTTTGACCTCCTCCGGCACAGCCTCGGCGAGATCATTGGCCGCCGCGCCTTGCACAGGCTCGTAGCGGAAACAGCCGACGCGGTCGAGCGCTGCTTCATCGAGCCAGTCGAGGAGAAAGGAAAAATCCCCCTCGGTCTCGCCGGGAAAACCGACGATGAAGGTCGACCGCAGCGTCAGGTCGGGACAGATGGAGCGCCACGCCCGGATGCGTTCCAGCGTCTTCTCCTGGGCAGCCGGCCGGCGCATGCGCCTGAGCACGGCCGGCGCGGCATGCTGAAACGGAACGTCAAGATAGGGCAAAACCTTGCCTTCGGCCATCAGCGGGATGACTGCGTCCACGTGAGGGTAGGGATAGACATAATGTAGCCGCACCCACACGCCGAGTTCGCCGAGCGCCGCTGCAAGGTCGAGGAAGCGCGCGCTGACCTCGCGCTCTTTCCACCGGCTTGCAGCGTACTTGATGTCGAGCCCGTATGCGGACGTGTCCTGCGAGATGACCAGGAGTTCCTTCACGCCCGCCGCAACCAGGCGTTCGGCTTCGCGCAGCACATCTGCGGCTGGCCGCGACACCAAATCGCCGCGCAGCCTCGGGATGATGCAGAAGCTGCAGCGATTGTTGCATCCTTCGGAAATCTTCAAGTAGGCATAGTGGCGGGGTGTCAGCTTGATGCCTTCCGGCGGCAGGAGGTCGATGAAGGGATCGTGGCGCGGCGGCGCCGCGCGGTGGACGGCATTGAGCACGTCTTCGTATCGCTGCGGCCCGGTGACCGCGAGGACATTGGGAAACTGCGCTGTGATTTTTTCCGGCTCCGCGCCCATGCAGCCGGTCACGATCACCTTGCCGTTGTCCCTGAGGGCCGCCGCGATCGCCTGAAGGGACTCGGCCTGGGCGCTGTCAAGAAAGCCGCAGGTGTTGACGATCACCACGTCGGCGCCGTCGTGCCTGCGGGCGAGCTCATAGCCCTCGGCGCGCAGGCGCGTGACAATGCGCTCGGAGTCGACGAGCGCCTTGGGGCAGCCAAGTGACACGAAGCTGATTTTGCGGGCCGGTTCCGGCGCGGGGGCGGGTTTGGGGATGATCATGAGGTCGTTGGTGCCATCACGGCTTGCGCCTATGAACCCGGCGAAACGTCACATTGAGCCCGCCACGATGGCTATTATCGTCGGTGTTCTTCGTCTCGTGGACGACGCCCGCGGGGACATAATAGGACTGGCCAGCCGTGACGGTTTTCCGGTCTCCTTCCTCCTGCCGCGCCACAACGGCGCCCTCGACCACTGTCCCGTATTCGTCGCCCGGATGGGTGTGCCGGCCAGTGCTCACCCCGGGCGGAAACCCGGCGGTTATGAGCGTAAAGACCTTATCCGGCACGCCCGTCACCGGGTCGTCCGAGACCAGCGTGGTGACCCGAGGTCCCTGCTGCGCCAGCGCCAACACTCCAGCAAACAAAGCGATCGCACAGACAACAGCCAAGCGCCGCATCGTCGCCTCCCAGGCATGGGTTAATTTTCGCCAAAGGGTAGCGGGATTGCGGCGCGATGGCGAAGCGATTTCCGCGCCGCGCCGACTTCCTGCCAATCGCTGCAGCGCCTGCAAAAATAGGAAGTCTGCCCTGTCGGCGCCGAGTAGGGCGCAATGGGTTGCGCTTATTGCCCCTACGAGCTAAATCGCTTTCGCGGCTGCCAAAACCTCCTCAGCATGGCCGTCGATCTTGACCTTCGGCCAGATGCGCGCGATGCGCCCGTCGGGGCCGATCAGCACCGTGGTGCGATTGATGCCCATGTATTTCTTCCCGTACATGGATTTCTCCGCCCACACCCCGTAAGCCTTGAGCATTTCATGGTTTTCGTCGGAGGCCAGCGGCGTCGAGAGCGCATGCTTCGCCTTGAACGCATCCTGCTTCTTGACCGGGTCTGCGGACACCCCGATCACTGCGGTTCCGGCCTTCGCGAAGGCCGAATGCAGGCGGGAGAAGTCCTTGGCCTCGGCGGTGCATCCTGGCGTATCCGCCTTCGGATAGAAATAAAGGACGAGCTTTTTGCCCTTGAAATCCGCGAGCGACACCGTGCTGCCGCCATCGCGGGTCAAATTGAAATCGGGCGCCTTGTCGCCTGCCTTGAGATCCGTCATTTGACTTTGCCTTGGTTTCGTCGTTTTCGAACAGTCTGTTGAGACTTAAACCACGTCCTGCGCCGCGAGGGAGTAGATTTCACGTTAACCCCTGATCGTTACCCTGAAGCATAGGGACATTACAGCAAGCATGGCGGTTGACCACGACAGCAGACAGATGACCGCGGGCTTGCGCACTGTGGAACCGAAGTTCCGTATGCACCGCAGCGCCCAGGCGGCGAGGCGCGCCGCCACCCCCTCCCCTGCGAGCGGGGGAGGGGCTGTTGATTTACCCCCCCTCCTCAGCGGGGGCGGGGCCCGAAACGGAGGCGGACGGGGGCCGTCACCGGCGGCGCGGCCAGAGGTGCGCCGCTGGTGGCGCAGCCGTATCGGGGCGACGCTCTGGTGGCGGATCATGCGGCGCCTCGCCAGGCCGCCACTGCGGGCGATGCAATCCCGATGGATGCGGCGGCTCTCGATCGGTCTGGCGGCGATCGCTGCTATCGTCATGCTGGTGGCGGCTGGGCTGTGGCTGCTGCTGGCGAGCGGACCGATATCATTGGACTTCGCAACGCCATGGCTGGCGGCTGCGGTCGCAGAGAATTTTGGCAGCCAGTTCCAGGTCGACATCGGCAGCACCGTATTGGAACGCGACGAGCATGGCCGCATCGCGATGCGCATCCACTCCATCACGGTGCGTGACCATGACGGCGCGGTGGTCGCGAGCGCCCCGAAGGCGGAGGTCGGATTCTCCGCCGCGAGCCTGCTCGCGGGACGGCCGCGGGCGCAACGCCTCAACCTCGTGGGCGCCGAGCTTGCGGTTCGGGTTGAAGCCGACGGCAAGGTCACGGTGTCGACCGGCGCGAACCAGCGTGCTGTTGCCATTGCGCCGACGCCGGCTCAGGGCGGGTCACAGGGAGGAACCGCGCCGGCCGCTCCTTACTCGCCGCCGGTGGATGCGCAGGCGTCCCGCCCCCTCTTTGACCAGGGAGGGCCGGACCCGTCTGCTCTTATGAACAAAGCGGGCGAGACGCCCGCGCTCGCAGGGGAGGGGAGGGAGGGAGCCGCTGCGGGTGAGGGAGGCCACAGCCTGCAAGAGAATTTTGCCGCCTTCCTCGCCTGGGTGGACAGCCTCACCGCGTTCGGTCTCGACGGCGGCGAGCTCACGGAGGTCGGCCTCAAAAGCGGCAACCTCGTGGTCGATGACCGGCGCAATGGTCAGCAGTCCCGGTTTGAGAACATTCACTTGAGCTTGACCCGCCCGCGCGCGGGCGCGCTCGAATTCGAGCTGGGTTCGGAGGACGCGAACCGTCCGTGGCTTGTGCTCGCATCGATCAAGCCCGGCAGCGACGGCGGCCGCATGATCGACGTCGAAGCGCGCAAGGTTCTGCTCAAGGACCTGCTTTTGGCGTTGCGCGTCGACGGCGGCCAGATCGACACCGACGGGGCCATATCGGCGAGGCTTCGCGCCGAATTTGCCCAGGACGGAACACCGCAATTCGCCTCCGGCCGCATCATGGTGGGACCGGGGTCGTTCACCGACGTCGGCGATCCGCAGGCCAAGGTCACAATCGACCGCGCCGAGATCCAGCTCGATTGGAACGCGGCTCGCCGGGTGCTGGCAATGCCGTTTCAGATCATTGCCGGCGGTACGCGCTTGACGCTCATGGCGCAGGCCGAAGCCCCCCAGGACGGGAGCGGAAGCTGGGCGCTCAATCTGACTGGCGGCTCGGTGGTTCTTGCGCCAACCGTCCCCGGCGAGGAGCCGCTCCTGCTCAACCGCGTCCTCCTGCAAAGCCGGATCGACCCGGTGGAGCGGCGGCTCAACATCGATCACGCAGAGGTCGCCGGCAAAGGCGTCGGCGTCGCCATGTCGGGCAGCCTCGACTACTCCACGTCCGATCCCAGGCTTGCCGTCCGCATGGCGGGGCGCAAGCTTTCGCTTTCGGCGTTCAGGCAGATGTGGCCGCCCTTCATCACGCCGCCTGTGCGCGACTGGGTCATTGAACGGGCTTCCGGCGGCGTGATCGAACAGGGCGAAATCGTCACCAACGCGCCGATCTCGACCTTGCGCTCCGGCGGCCCGCCGGTCCCGGACGATGGATTGTCGATTCAGATCCAGACCTCCGGCGTCACCATTCAGCCGTTCGACAACCTGCCGGAAATCCGCGACACCGACCTCGTCACGCGCGTCAGGGGCCGCACATCGACGGTGACGCTCGGACGGGGCGTGGTCCAGATGCCGTCCGGCCGCAAACTTACGGTGGCGAATGGCGTGTTCGAGGTGCCGGACACCAGCGTGAAGAATCCGCCTTCCAAAGTTCGGGCGAGGGTCGAAGGCCCGGTGGCGGCGGCGGCCGAGCTTCTCAACATGGACCGGCTTAAGGACGCTGCCGGAGTTCCGCTTGATCCCGCCACCAGCCGCGGCAATGTGCTCGCGACCGTCAATCTCTCGCTGCCGCTCGCCAATGAAGTGAAAGCTTCCACGCTCAGCTATTCGGTTGCAGCCGATATCGTGAATTTTTCGGCCGACCGCTTCGTCATGTCGCAGAAGGTCGAGGCGCAGACGCTGCGCGCCAGCGCCAACAATCAGGGCTATCAGCTCAAGGGCGACATGCGCATCGGCGGCGTGCCGGCCTCGGTGGAGCTGCGCCGCGCCGCCGGCGAGCCCGACGCAGAAGTCCGTATGACCGCCACGCTCGACGATGCAGCGCGCGCGCGGTTCGGCCTTGATGCCAACGGCGGCATCGTAGGATCAGTCCCGGTCAAGATCGGCGGCCGGGTCGCCTTGAGCGGCGATGCGGACAGCCGCCTGTCGGTCGAAGCGGATTTTACGCCGGCCAAGTTCGATAATCTCGTCGCGGGGTGGAGCAAGCTGGCGAACCGGCCGGCGCGGGCGACCTTCACCTTTGTAGGGCGGGGCAAGCCAATCAGGCTCGATGATATTGCGTTCGACGGCAACGGCGCGTCGCTGCGCGGCAGTGTGACTTTCGATCAGAACGGCGATTTCGCGACCGCGACGTTTCCGGTGTTCGGGTTGGCCGAAGGCGACAAGGCGAGCCTTGGACTCGAACGCATGCCCGACAACCTCTACAAGGTGACGGTGCGCGGCGACACCTTCGACGGCCGCAATTTCATCAGATCGGTGATGGCGGGCGGCCCGCCCGAGACAAAGCAGCGCCGGCCCCCCGTCGATATTGATATCGACGCGAAGGTCGGCGCGGTCGCAGGCTTTAAGGGCGAAGTGTTGCGCAATCTCGACCTGCACCTGACGCGGCGCGGGGGCACGATCCGCAATCTCGCGGCGACGGCGCGGTTCGCCGGCGAAGGCGTATTGCAAGGAGAGCTGCGGGGACGTCCCGGCGAACGGCAGATCGTGTATCTGGAGTCGACCGATGCCGGCGCGCTGTTCCGCTTCAGCGATGTCTATTCGCGCATGGTCGGCGGCCAGATGTGGATCGCGATGGACCCGCCGACGCACGACGGGGCAAAGCAGGACGGCCTCCTCGATGTGCGCGAGTTCACGGTGCGCGGCGAGGCGGGGCTCGATGGCGTCGTCGCCGGCGCGCCAAACGGGGTCGGTAATGGGGTGCAGTTCTCGCGCATGCGAGTCGAATTCACCCGCCGGCCCGGCAAGATGGTGATCCATGAGGGACTGGTCACGGGTCCGACGCTCGGTGCGACAATCGACGGCGTGATGGATTATGGCGCCAATGAATTGCATCTGCGCGGGACCTTCGTTCCGCTCTACGGACTAAATGCCGCGTTCGGAAATATCCCGATCGTCGGCTTCTTTCTCGGCGGCAAGGAAGGTCTGATCGGCAGCATGACCTACGAAGTGGTCGGCAGCCCGGGGGCGCCAGTGCTGCGCGTCAATCCGATTTCGGCGGTGGCGCCTGGCTTCGTGCGCAAATTCCTGGAATTCCCGTCAAGCTTGCCCAATGATCGCTTCCCGGCGCCGGTGAACCGGGATCGATGAGGATTTTTTCAAACATGCGTCCGTGCTTGATGATTCTGGCAGCCGCCAGCGCGCTCGTACTGACTTCGGCGGCTGACGCGCAGAATTATCCCACTCGGCCGCTGCGGATCATCGTGCCGTTTGCGGCCGGCGGCATCGGCGACATCACCACGCGGCTGATCGCGGACAGACTGGGCGGCAAGCTGGGCGAGCGCGTCATCGTCGACAATCAGCCGGGCGCTGGCGGCATAGCGGCGGCGCGCTCGGTGCTCGCTGCGCCAGCCGACGGCTATACCCTCGCGCTCATCACCAACGGCACCGCAATCAACGTGCCTCTGTTCAAGAGCCTGCCCTACGACCCGGTCAAGGATTTCGCGCCGATCTCCGGGTTCAGCCTGTTCGATCTCACCATCGTCGCCAACGCGAACGGGCCCTATGCCACGCTCGGGGATATGCTCAAGGACGCGCGCGCCAACCCTGGTAAGCTCAACATCGGCACCATCAATGTCGGCAGCACGCAGAACCTCGCTGCCGAGCTGCTTCGCGCGATGGCCAGGATCGACGTTACGATCATTCCCTATCGCACCACGCCGGACGCCATGGTCGCGGCGTTGCGCAACGATGTGCAGCTCGTTGTCGAGTACTACGCTACCACGAAAGCCGGCATCGAGGACGGCAAGCTGCGGCTGCTTGCGACCACGGGCGAGAAACGTTCCAAGCTCACCCCGAATGCCCCGACCGTGGCGGAAGCCGGGGTGCCGGGCTATGAGGTGCGTTCGTGGAACGCGCTGTTCGCCAAGGCCGGCACATCGGCGGACATCATCGCCCGCCTCAATCAGGCGGTCCGCGATGTGGTGGCGCTGCCCGAGATCAAGCGACGGATGTTTGAGCTTGGCCTGGAGGCTCAGGCCGGGTCCCCCGAAGAGGCTGCGGCCCGGCTCAAGGATGACATCGCCAAGTGGGCCAAGGTGATCGACGACGCGCATATTCCGAAGCTGTGAGGGGCAGCGGCTCCCCGGGTTTCGCTTCGCTCAACCCGGGCTACAGCCGGCTGTGTTGGACCATCCTCACAACTCCAACGTCGCCGGTGCGAACAGCTCTTCGAGCTTCACCACCCGATCCGTCAGTCCCTGGGCGTGGACATAGCACGCGATCGTCTCCAGCACCTTGCGCGCCGCCTTCACCCCATAGGCCATCGGATCGCTGGCAAGGGCCATGCGCACCTTATCGCCGATGATGCCGGTCTCGAAATGGCAGGCGAGCGCCATCTCCCCGGCGCGCAGCACCTGCGCGCGCGCCGCCGCGAAGGCGGAGAACAGATTGAGCGCAATCCAGGGGTGCTTCTCCGCCAGCGATCGGCGGATCACCACGGTATGGTTGATCGGGTAGATGCCGGTCTTGGCGTAATAGCGGCGGCCTTCCGCGGCGCGGTCGAGAAACAGCGGCCGCACGCGCTTATCGGCGGAAAGGTCGATGCGGCTGCGGTCGACGAGGTTGCGGTCGGTGAGATAGAGCAGCGTCGCGTCAAGCTCGCCGGAGATGAGCATCTCGCCGATATTGGTGCTGGCGGGGATCTGGTGCACCGTCACGCCCGCCGGCGGCTTGAAGCCGGTGGCGCCGCCGTGGCTCTTGCCGGCGGGGCGCTCCATGAAGAACGCCATGTCGCGCGGATGCACGCCGAACTCGTTTTCCAGCACGCCGCGCCCCCAGATGGCCGCGGTCTGTTGATACTCGGGCACGCCGACCCGCTTGCCTTTGAGGTCGGCGGGCGAGGCGATGCCGGAATCGGCGCGCACCAGGATGCGGGTGTGAAAGAACTCGCGGGTCGTGAATACGGGCAGCGCCACCCACGGCGTCGGGCCGCGCGCGGTCGAGATCAACAGCGACGACATTGACATTTCCGACACGTCGAACTCGGCAAAGCGCAACTGCCGCCAGAACATCTCCGATGGATGAAGAACGGTGGCGGTAAGGTCGATGCCCTCTGCCTTGACCGCGCCGTCGATCAGCGGCCGGGTGTTCGGGTTGTCGGAGAGCGCGATGCTGAGAGGGAGGCGGGCCATGATGATACTCACTCCTCCCTCAGTCCAAGCCGCGCCACGATCGGCCCCCATTTGTCGTGTTCGGCTTTCATGTGCCGGGCGAGGTCCTCCGGAGCGCCGCCGCGCGGCTGGGCGCCGAGGCGCATGAGCGGGTCGCGCATGGCGGGCGAATTCAAAGCGTCGTTGGTCGCCTGGTTGAGCCTTTCGATGATCGGGCGCGGCGTGCCGAGGGGCGCCAGGATCGCCACCCAGGCGCCGGTGTTGATGGCCGGGTAGCCGAGCTCCGGCATTGTCGGCACGTCGGGCAGCTCGGGAAGGCGCGCCGGGTTCGAGACGGCGAGAGCCTTCAGCCGCCCGTCGCGGATGAACTGAAGCGAAGTGCCCACGGTGTCGAAGGTGAGCTGAATCTGTCCCGCCACCACATCGGTGAGCGCCGGTCCGCCGCCCTTATAGGGCACGTGGACAATGTTGGCGCCGGAAAGCTGCTTGAACAACTCGGCGGTGAGATGGGGCAGCGTGCCGGCGCCGCCCGTCGAATAATTGAGCTTGCCAGGGTTCGCCTTGGCGTAGGCGACCAGCTCAGCCACGCTGCCGAACGGCGCTGACGGATGCGCGACCAGCACCTGCGGGGTCTCGGCAACGAGGGCGATCGGGGCAAAGCTGTTCTCGTCATAGCCGGCGGATTTATAGACCATCGGGCTCATGATGAGGCCGCTCGCGGCGCTCACCAGGAGCGTGTAGCCGTCCGGGTCGGCGGCGGCAGCGACCTTGGAGCCGAGCGTATTTCCGGCGCCCGCGCGGTTCTCCACGATCACGTTCTGGCCGAGGAAGGCCGGCAGGGCATTGGCGAGCAGGCGCGCCATCACGTCAACCGGTCCGCCTGCGGGCGTCGGCACGATGATTTTCACCGGCCGGTTCGGGTAGGGCTGCGCGACCGCCGCTGCGGCGGCGAGGATGGGAAGTACGGCGAGCGCCGCCATGACGGCAGCAGCCGCAAGAAAAAATTTGCGCAGCATCGTGCCCTCTCCAGTGTTGCGTGCCAGCGCCGGAACCATTCGGCCGCCTTCGCCGACTTTATAAGTGATTCCAGTCGATCGAAATCCGCCATAATGGTAGCGTCGCGAAGGTTGCGGCGAATACGACGATGATACGCCGAAAAGAAGTAGGAGGAAGCGATGATGAGATTCATGCCCATTGCGATCCTGTGCGCGCTTGGCGCTGTCGGCGCCTTCGCCCAGACCGCCGCAACCGGCACGTCGCAAAGCGCAGGAACCTGGACGCAAAAGGCGCCCCTCCCCACTGCCCGCAATGAAGTTTCGCTCGCGACCGTCGGCGGCAAGATCTACGTGCTCGGCGGCAGCATCAACCGGGTCGCGGTGCCCCACGTCGAGGAATACGATCCGGCGACCGACAAATGGAATGCCCGAATGCCGATGATCCGCGGGCTCGACCACATGGGAACAGCCGTCGTCAACGGCAAGATCATCACGGTCGGCGGTTTCCTCGCCTCGGTGCACGCCTATCCGCAAGCCTTGGTCTACGAGTACGATCCTGCCGCCAACACGTGGCGGGCGCTTGCGCCAATGAAGGCGCCGCGCGCGTCGGTCGGCGTCGCCGTGCTGGACGGCAAAGTCCATGCCATCGGCGGACGCGGGCCTGACGGCAAGACGGTCGCGACCCACGAGGTCTACGATCCGTCAACCGGCGCCTGGAGCGACGCCGCGCCGCTGCCGCAAGCGCGCGATCACATGGCGGTTGTCGCCGCCGAGGGCAAGATCCACGCCATCGGGGGCCGCATCACGTCGCCGGCGGAGCCCGTCGCGCTGCATGACGTCTATGATCCGGCCACCAGCACCTGGAGCCCCGGCCCGCCGCTGCCGACGGCGCGCAGCGGCGTGTCCAGCACGTTCTACAAGGGCCTCATCATGGTGCTGGGCGGCGAATTTCCGCCGCAGGATCGCACGTTCAACGAAAATGAAGGCTTCGACGTCAAGGCCAGCACGTGGCGCATACTGGCCCCGCTGCCGGGCGGCCGCCACGCCACAGCGGCGACGACCGACGGCCGCAATGTCTACCTCGCCGGCGGCTCGCTCAAACCGGGGTCAGGGCAGGTGACGGATCAATTGATTGTCTTCAATTTACCTTGAGCGGTTTCGTTCCGTAGCCCGGGTTTCGCTGCGCACAAACCGGGCTACAGGTCCCACAGGTGCCGGCCATTCAGATCGCAACCCAATCCAGCCCGGCCCTTTTCAATTCGTCGGCGAGCCGCTTGCGCGCGTAGAAGACCCGCGTCTTGGCGGTGTTGCGGGGAATGCCGAGGATTGTGGCGACCGAGTCCATGGATTGCTCCTGATAGTAGACGAGGTCGATCACTTCGCGATGCTCGGGCGAAAGCCTGGTGAGGCATTTGCGCAGGACGATGCTCCGGTCCCGCGCTTGCAGGGGCGCATCCGGATCGTCCTCACTGCCCCGGTCGGCAATCGTGTCGGCGTCAAACTCGACGCTGCGGCTTCTGGCGTACGCCGCGAAGGCTTTGCGACGCGCGATCGCCAGAATCCAGGTCAGCACTGTCGACCGGCCTTCGAACCGGCCGGCGCACCGCCAGACGTCAAGGAACACGTCGCTGGTAACATCCTCGGCTAATGTTTTGTCGCGCAATCGCTGCAGCACGAATCGGTAGACCGCGACGTGATGCTTCGCAAACAGGGCGTGCATCGCGGTTCTGTCTGCCGCGGCGAGGCGACGGATCAGGACCGCATCCTCCGTGCCGCTATTTCCGGCGCTGCCGCGCCTCGCCGGTCTCGGATGTGACGCCGCCGCCCAAGACATGTCCATGGCCATCGATCCGTCCGTTGTGACCCCGGCGGATCGTAGCGTTCCGTGCGCCTGGCCGATGTGATTTACGTCACATTGCTCGCAAATCCTCCCGCTCTGCGGCGGGCGTGACGTGGCGCGGGGGCGAATGATACCTCTCGTTGCTCAGCGAAGCCCGCTCAGGGAGCCTTCGGTGTCGCATTCAGCGATGCGTTCGAGCGCTTGCGCTGACAGGATGACGATTCCGCCGCGCTCCAGGCGGACCCAGGCCTGCTCCTCCCAAATGCGCAATTGCCGGTTGGTGCTCTCCCGCGACATGCCGATGATGTTGCCGAGATCCTTCTGCGTCACGACCGCTTTTCGCTCGCAGGTGCGGGCGTCGTTGTCGGAGAGGCGCAAGAGCGCCTTAGCAAGCCGGCCGGGGAGATGAAGAAACATCAGATTCTCGGCCTGCTCCGTGGTCCGGCGCAGTCTTGCGCACAGGATCTCGATCATCTTGAGCGCTATCTCCGGCTCCTCCCTCATAAGCGGCAGGAAATCGCGCCGCTCGATGACAAACAGCTCGCAATCTGTGACCGCAACGGCATCCGCTGTTCGCGGTCGGCCGTCGAGCAAAGCGATCTCCCCGAAGATGTCGCCTTTGCCAATCAGGTTGAACACCGCATCATGGCCGTCGACCGAGGGCGCCGATATCTTCACGGTGCCCCGGCAGATCGCGAACAGGCTGGAGCCTGGATCGCCCTTGGCAAAAATGCTGGTTGCGCGCGCAACCGATTTCCCCACCACGCAGGCCGCGAGGCGGTCGATATGCTTCGCGCTGAGTTTGCTGAAAAGGTAGTTGTTCTGCAACAGCTCGCGCTTGTCGGCGTCGCGAAGATAAGGCTGGAATTCCTTGCGCATAAATCGATTATAGCCGATGCGCCCCCGGATAAACAGAACGGGCCGCCCGCGAGGGCGGCCCTGTCCGTGTCCGCTGCCGGTCCTGCGGTTCGTCTGCTCAAGGGCAGGGATGCCGCACGCCATCGTAACCGAGGTACGTGCCGGTCGCTGGATCATAGGATCGATAGCGGCTGGCGCAGTAAGACGCGTCGCCACCCGGCGCCGGCGCCGGATAATAGCCAGGGCCGTAGGCGGGAGGCGGGTAGTAGGCCGGACCATAGTAATAGGGCCCATAGTAGTAGGGGGCGGCCAGCGCTCCGCCGATGATCGCGCCGCCGAGGAATCCGGCCCCAAAGCCCCAACCGAATCCTCTGCCCCACACCTTCTCCACGTCGGTGCCGGCCGCCTTCTTGATCGCAAGCGCATCGGCGAAAGGCGCGGCCGACGCTACATTGGAAGCAGTCGCAACGCCGGCCGCCAGCACGACGGCGACCGACAGGTTCAGCATTCGCATGGACATTGGCTTTCTCCGTCTTTTCGGGCAGCAGGCCCGAAACCTCCACCGCCCCAGGTCATTTGTCGCAGACATGCGACCGAAGTTCGACGGGCGAGCGTGATTCGTCAAAGCGCCGCACCTCCCGTGTGCATTGATTACCAAGTTTTCACGTTTTTGCCGCGACGCTGGAAAAGTACGGCCTTGTCGCGCAGCGATTGTGTATTGCGATCCACGGAATCTTCGCGGCATCCGGGTAAGCAGCCAGCCCGCATTGAGCGCAAGCGAAATCCGGGGCCGCTTCGCCACAGGGCACGGCGTTCGCGGCTTTCGCTCCGCTCAACCCGGGCTACTCTCAACCCGGGCTGCTACGGAATCTTCGCGGCGTCCCTCAGACTGTCGATCAGCGCGGTGCGCATCAGGAACGCTTTGGCGAGCGCAGGATCTTCCGCGCGGCGGCGCATCTCGTCGCGGTAGCGCTGCCGTTTGATCGGATCGCGCTGCTCCAGGTTCTGCTTGTTCGCGATGGTCGCGGTCTGCACATGGGCGATCGCCACATGGCGGCGCTGGCGCACGTAGCGGTCGAGGGCGGCGTCGCTCTCCTCGCCGCCAAGTACGCGGATCAGATTTTCGGCGAGGTTGACGGCATCGTGGATCCCGCTGTTCATGCCCATGGCGCCGATCGGGCTGTTAAGATGCGCGCTGTCGCCCGCCAGCAGGATGCGGCCCTTGCGGAAGGTCGCAGCGACGCGTTGGGCTACGGTGTAGCAATCATAGAACGCGATATCGTAGCTGTCAGGACGCGGATTGAAGCGCTGCAGCTTGCGTTGCGCAGTTTCGAGCGCGCGGTCGCCGTCAAGCGGCTCGTCCGGGCGCACCGGCGCGACGAGGCGGTAGATGCCGGGCGGCCCCTGCCATGAAATCTTGAAGAGGTTGTACCACTCCTCAGGGTCGGCGATGTAATTGCGATACGCGTAGCCGTCGGCAGCGAAATCATAGGGCGTGCCGATGATCATGCACCGCTCCGGATAGGTGAAGCCCTCAAATTCGACCCCGATCGCCTTGCGAATCGTGCTGCGCGCCCCATCGGCCCCGACGAGATAGAGGGCTTCATGGCGCTCCTGCCGGCCGTCAGCCGCTTCGACCACGACCTCGACCGCATCGTCGCGCTGGCTGCAGCCGATAACCTTGGTGGCGGTGCGAAAGGCGATGTTTGAGTTCGCCTTCCCCATCGCAAACAGGGTGCGCGAGAGCTTATCCTGCTCGCATTGCAGCACCCATGGATGACGAGTCTCGCCCTTCAGCAGGGCGTGATCGAACGAGGCGAGCTTAAGCTTGCCGTCATAGTAGTTCACGATTGGACACACGATGCCTTGCGGCTCGAGCAGCGCGTACGCGCCGAGAGCGTCAAGGATGTCGAGCGTGGCCGGGTGAATGGTCGCGGCCCGCGGCTGCGAGTGGATGATGTCGCCCTTGTCGAACAAGGTCACTGCGATGCCGGCGCGGCCGAGCATCAAGGCGACAATGAGTCCGACCGGTCCGCCGCCTGCCACTATGACGGCCGCCCTGCCTTCCCGGCCCCGGATGCGGGAGAGGGGAGAGGAGAGCCGGGGGGCCGATGGCATCGACACGGAGGACCTATTCGGCGGCAATCGCGGCATCGGCCGGCACGACTTCCTTCACGGCGCCGATCCAACCCGTGTGGGTCAGATCGAAAACCACCCCGTCAGGGTCCTTGTATTTGACCTCATAATAGGTGTTCGGGTTGTCGTCGGCGCGGCCCATGTAGTAGGAGCCGCCCGCCGCGACCACTTTCCTGGCCGCGTCATCGAGATCGTCGACCCACATGCCGAAATGAATGAGGCCATAATGGCCGGCCGAGAACCCCGGCACCTCGCCGGGGAATTTGAGCAGCGCCACGTTGACGGTGCCGTCGGTCACGTAAAGCCCGACGCCGGCGCGCCCGGCGACCTTCATGCCGAACGCCTCCTCAAAGAATTTCGCCGCCCTTTCAGGGTCCGGCACCGAAATGGCGATGTGACGAAGGCGAGCGGCCATGGGGAACTCCTCTTGCGGGATTGGTCGACGCGCGATGCTAGAGCGGATTGCGACCGACTGGAATGACTTGGACGCCCGCCGGCCGGCGCGACCATTGAGGTCACGCGCAGAGAGCCGGTCTTATATTAAACTGCGCATTTGTGTTCGTTATGTCTGTCCAAGAGGGCGACCGCAAGGGCTCCCCCATAGGCGTCAAGTCAAGCGGCGGGCGAACACTCGCGGCTCGCTCCCCTTGTGGGGGGTGGGAGCGTGCCGTGGGCGCGGCGGTCCCACTTGGTCAGACCCGGCACGAATCCATCGTGTGGGCCGGGTGCGAGCGAAAGGAAACGACCGGCGGCAAGAATCAGGTGTCGCTTGCCAAGCGGCAACCATCACGTCTCGCTCACCAGGAAGTGAGGTGTCGAGGTTCGTCGTGGTGTCGCCGCTCAGTGGCCGTAATTATTGCCGCGGCGGCGGTATCAGTTTCCGTTTTGCCGCCCCCGCAAGCAGGGGAGGGCAGGGCGCCGCAAATTTCTGCGGTGGTCAGCCAGCGACTCTGCAACTATATAAACTCTCAATGAAATGAGAGTCTGATCGACCGCCAGGGAGGCAGTATCGTTTTGGGCAGCATTTGCCCGAGAGGAGGCAGCTATGAATCAGTCAATTCATCAACTGCTCCAAGTCATCCTTCAAGGCATCTCCTGGGTATTGCGGACGATTGAGACATTATGGGTGTGGTCGTGGTCGCAAATCACTCATGCGTTCGAAATGTCGTGGTGGAGTTTGCCGCCATGGAAGATCGTCGTTGGACTGATTTTTATCGCGGTTCTGGCCTGGATTCTTTTCCAGTTGCTCAGGCGCAGCCTGGCGGCCTTTGAAAAAATCGCCTCCGCCTTCTGGACGATGACGCTCACTCTGCTGGGGGTTCTTACGTTCGTAGTCCTTGCCGGAGTGTTCTCGCGCAGCTTTCAATGGGTCGTCACCACGGTGCCGGACAAGTTCTGGGAGAAATTCCTGTGAGCGATCTCAATACGTCGCCCGTCCGCCTGAAATGTCGAATACCGCGCCGGTCGTGAACGCGCACTCCTGCGAGGCGCAGAACGCCACCAGATCGGCGATTTCCTCGATTTTGACGAAACGGCCGCGCGGGATCTTCGAGAGCATGTAGGCGATGTGCTCCTTGGTCATCTGGTCGAAGATTGCGGTCTTAGCGACCACCGGCGTCACGCAATTGACTGCAATGTCATAGCCGGCGAGTTCCTTGCCAAGCGATTTCGTCAGCGCGATGACGCCGGCCTTGGAGGCCGAATAGGCGCAGGCGTTAGGGTTGCCTTCCTTGCCGGCGATCGAGGCGATGTTGACAATGCGGCCGTAGTTTTGCGCCACCATTATCGGCGCCGCCGCCTTGCAGCAGTTGAACGTGCCCGTGAGGTTTACGGCCAACACCCGCGCCCACTCCGCTGGCGGATACTCCCAGGTCGGCAGGTTGGGTCCCGATATGCCGGCGTTGTTGACGAGGATGTCGATCCGGCCGCCATCGACGGCCGCGGCGGCGGCTTCGACCTCCGCGAGGTCGGACACGTCAACCGGCACCGCGAAGGCCTCCCCGGTGGAACCAAGCTCTGCCGCGGTGGATCTTGCAAGCGCGATATCGCGGTCCCAGAGCCAGACGGTGGCGCCGTCCCGGAGCAGGCGCTCGGCAATGGCGCGGCCGATGCCCTGGGCGCCGCCGGTGACGACCGCGACGCGGCCGCGAAAGTCGTAAACCGTGGGCATTCGCACCTCGATCGACAAAGCACAATGATCCCCGGTCGTATCGGCTGCTTGCCATCTCTCCCGCATCGTGGCCGGGCTTGTCCCAGCCACCTCGATTTCTCTGTGCTCCAACGCCCGGGGTCGCCGGGACAAGCCCGGCGGCGACGATGGATACCGATTCGAAATGATCCAAGCCGCTGTCGGCGCCGGATTTTCGATGGCGTCTTGACATAGGCGCAATCGAGGCCGATTGCCAGCGCGCGAACCGCGGCCCGCAAGAAGCAGGCCGCGCCCGTTAACACCGAGGCAAAACGCCGATGACCGCCAAACCCCGCCTGCGCTCGCAGTTGTGGTTCGACAATCCCGATAATCCAGGCATGACGGCGCTCTATCTCGAGCGCTATCTCAACTACGGGCTCACCAAGGATGAACTTTGCGCCGGCAAGCCTATCATCGGCATTGCCCAGACCGGCTCCGACCTCGCGCCCTGCAACCGGCACCATATCGAGCTGGCCAAGCGCGTGCGCGAGGGCATCCGCGATGCCGGCGGCATCGCGTTCGAGTTCCCGGTGCATCCGATCCAGGAGACCGGCAGGCGCCCGACTGCGGCGCTCGACCGCAATCTCGCCTATCTGGGGCTCGTCGAGGTGCTCTATGGCTACCCGCTCGACGGCGTGGTGCTGTTGACGGGCTGCGACAAGACCACTCCCGCCTGCCTGATGGCGGCCGCGACCGTCGACCTGCCGGCGATCGTGCTGTCCGGCGGTCCGATGCTCAACGGCTGGTGGAAGGGCGAACGTTGCGGCTCCGGCACCGCCATCTGGAATGCGCGCCAGGACCATGCGGCCGGCCGCATCGACTATAGGGAGTTCATCGACATCGTGGCGTCGTCGGCGCCCTCGATCGGCCATTGCAATACCATGGGCACCGCCTCGACCATGAACGCGCTCGCCGAAGCGCTCGGCATGTCGCTGCCGGGTTGCGCGGCAATCCCCGCGCCCTATCGCGAGCGGGCGCAGATGGCCTACCAGACCGGATTGCGCGCCGTCGCCATCGTGCATGAGGATCTCAAACCCTCGGACATCATGACCCGCAAGGCGTTTGAGAACGCCATTGTGGCATGCTCCGCGATCGGCGGCTCGACCAATGCGCCGATCCACATCAACGCCATCGCGCGCCATGTGGGCGTAAAGCTCGGCATTGCGGATTGGGAAAAGATCGGCCTTGATATTCCGCTGCTGGTCAACATGCAGCCGGCCGGCAAATATCTCGGCGAGGAATATTTCCGCGCCGGCGGGCTGCCGGCTGTGATGCATGAATTGCTGGGGGCAAAGCGCATTCACGCCGACGCCTTGACCATCAACGGGCTCACGATGGGGGAAAACGCCGCCGCGGCGAAATCGCAGGATTTCGACGTGATCCGCCCCTACGGGAAACCGATGAAGCCTGACGCCGGCTTCAAGGTGCTGAGCGGCAATCTGTTCGACGCCGCCATCATGAAGCTCTCCGTCATTTCCGACCAATTCCGCAAACGCTATCTGTCGAACCCGGACGACCCTAATGCCTTCGAAGGACGCTGCGTGGTGTTCGAGGGCCCGGAGGACTATCACCGCCGCATTGACGATCCTGCGCTCGGCATCGACGAGAGCACGCTCCTTGTGATTCGCGGCGTCGGGCCGATCGGCTATCCGGGCTCCGCCGAGGTGGTCAACATGCAGCCGCCGGCGGCGCTGATCAAACGGGGGATCACGTCGCTGCCTTGCATTGGCGACGGCCGGCAATCCGGCACATCGGCCTCGCCGTCGATCCTCAACGCGTCCCCGGAGGCTGCGGCGAACGGCGGCCTCGCGCTCTTGCGCACTGGCGACCGCGTTCGCATCGACCTCAACAAGGGCAGGGCGGACATTCTGATCTCCGAGGGCGAATTCTCAGAGCGCCGCCGTGCGCTGCAGAGCGAGGGCGGCTTCAAGTTTCCCGAGAGCCAGACGCCGTGGCAGGAGATTCAGCGTTCCGTGGTTGACCAGCTTGCCGATGGCATGGTGCTCAAGCCGGCTGTGAAGTACCAGCGGGTCGCCCAGACCTTCCCGGCGCCGCGCGATAATCATTGAGCCGATCCCATGACGCAGCGCCTTGCCAACAAGATCGCATTGGTGACAGCTGCCGGGCAGGGCATCGGCCGCGCCATCTGCGAGGCGTTCGCGGCCGAGGGCGCGCGCGTGATCGCGACCGATCTCGATGCCGGGAAGCTCGCGGGCCTTCCCTGTGTGCGCCGCGAACAACTCGATGTGCGCTCGACCGCCGCTGTCGAGGCGCTGGCGCAGGAGGTGATGAAGGCATTCGGGCCGCCCGACATCCTGGTCAATTGCGCCGGCTTCGTGCATCACGGCACGGTGCTCGATTGCAGCGAGCAGGACTGGGACTTCTCCTTCGATCTCAACGTCAAGTCGATGCACCGCACCCTGCGGGCCTTCCTGCCAGGCATGGTCGAGAGGCAGCGGGGTTCGATCGTCAACATTTCGTCCGCGGTGTCGTCGATCCGGGCGGTGCCGAACCGCTACGTCTACGGCGCCACCAAGGCCGCCATCATCGGGCTCACCAAGGCCGTAGCGGCAGATTTCATCCGGCACGGCATCCGGGCGAATGCGATCTGCCCCGGCACCATTGAGACGCCTTCGCTGGAAGGGCGGGTCGAAGGCTTGGCCAAGGCGACCGGCAAGCCGATCGAGAAGGTCCGCCAGGATTTCATCAACCGCCAGCCCATCGGCCGCCTCGGAACCGCGGCGGAAGTCGCCGCGCTCGCGCTGTTCCTGGCGTCCGACGAGGCGAGCTATATCACCGGCCAGACCCATCTGGTCGACGGCGGCATGGCGCTGTAGGGCGGGTTATTTCAACCCGCCATCGCCCCATGGCGTCATTGGCCGGCTTGACCGGGCAAGGCAATCGAGTATTCCCCGCGGTGGTTACTATGGATCGCCCGGTCAAAACCGGGCGATGACAAGCAGAGTGAGTGTCAACCCAAGCGGATCGGCGGCGCGGCGCTGTGAGCTGTCATTTCGCTCCATCGCGAACTTCGATGGTGGCGATGTTGTGCACAAAGCGGCCGCCGGCCTTGTCGCCCGGCGCGACGATTTCCGCCGGTCCCTCCGTCCCGAGCGGTTGCCCATCCACTTCATAGGCGACCAGCACCTGATTGCCGCCGAAGTTCGGGGCGATCTCGCCGGCGGTGAAGACTGCCACGTAGCCGTCGGTTCCCGTCACAACGATGGTCTTGCGAAGAATGTCGTTCTTGATCGCGGGATCGACGATGATGCCGACCGATTGCAGCAGGTCCCACAGCAGCGCGCCGGTAAATGCATGGCTCTCTATGCTTCCGGCGGCAAAATATGTGACATTCTCGTTGGTATCCGGCAGTTTCCGCAATGCCCTCACATCAAACATCTTCGGCGTTCGCACCTCTCCAAAGACGCGAAAGAACGGCGGGCACGGCGGACTGCACGCGGACGATTGGGCGAGCGTCGGGACGGCGGTCACGGCAAGCAGCAACAGCGCTGCAGGAAAACTGCGCACTTTCATTTCAGACCTCATGGTGCAGATCATAAGACGCGGCCCCCGGAACGCGCCGCAAAGGTCTTGGGGCGCTCGCCCTGTTGCGCTGCTTACTTAAGAGACAGATAAACCTCGGAACGGTGAGGAACGTTGCGTTATATATAGAAAAATATAGCGGCGGTCAACTAACCCACGGTGGAAGAGAACGGACCCATGCACATCCTCATCACCGGCGCCGCCGGCATGATCGGACGCAAGCTGACGGCGCGGCTCGTGCGCGACGGCGCATTGGCCGGCCGCGCCATCGAGCGGATGACATTGACCGACATCGTGGGGCCGGAGGCGCCGGCACGCGCGCCATTCGCTGTCGCGACCGCCGCAAGCGACCTCGCAGCGGCGGATGCCGCCGCGGAGGCCATCGCTCATCGTCCCGACGTTATCTTCCATCTCGCCGCCGTCGTCTCCGGCGAAGCGGAAGCCGATTTCGACAAGGGCTATCGGGTGAATTCCGACAGCATCCGCGAACTCCTCGAAGCTATTAGGCTCGCCGGCGACGGCTACCGCCCGAAGCTCGTGTTTGCGTCGTCGATCGCGGTGTTCGGTGCGCCGTTCCCGGACGCCATCGGGGACGAATTTTTCCTCACCCCGCTCACCTCATACGGAACCCAGAAGGCGATCGGCGAGCTTCTGCTTGCCGATTACACGCGGCGCGGATTCCTCGACGGCATCGGCATCAGGCTGCCGAGCATCGTCGTGCGCCCTGGCGAACCCAACAGGGCGGCATCGGGTTTCTTCTCTTCCATCATCCGCGAGCCCCTGGCCGGGCAGGAGGCGGTGCTGCCGGTGTCCGAGGATGTGCGCCACTGGTTCGCGAGCCCGCGTGCAGCGGTGGAGTTTCTCATCCATGCGGCCTCTCTCGCGCGCGAGCGGCTGGGTGCGCGTATCAATCTCACCATGCCGGGCCTGAGCTGTACGGTTGGCGAGCAGATCGCGGCGCTCGCGCGCGTTGCCGGCGCCGATGCCGTAAGACGCATCCGCCGCGAGCCCGACGCCGCGATCGCCAAGATCGTGGCCGGCTGGCCGCAGAATTTTGACGCGCGCCGCGCCGCCGCGCTGGGCTTTCGGGCCGAGACGTCGTTCGACGAGATTATCCGCGCGCATATCGAGGATGAGCTGGGCGGACGGATCGGGTAGCCCGGATAGGTGCAGGCTGGGCAAAGGCGCGCTCCTGAGCCCGTCGAAGGGTGCGCCGTGCCCACCGATCGCCGACGTCGGCGCCCATGCTTGTTGCGGTGGGCACGCTTCGCTTGCCCGCCCTGCAATCCGCGCAAAGTCACTCCGGCCGGATGTTGGCCGCCTTTATCAGCGGCCACCACTTCTCGATCTCGGCTTTCTGATAGGCGTAAAGCGCCTCCGGCGTCTGCTGCTCGCGGGGCGGAATGTCCTGACCCAGCTCCTCGGTAAGCCGCCGATGAACAGCCGGATCGGCCACGGCTTCGACGACCGCCGCATTCAGCTTGTCGATAATGGCCCGCGGGGTCGCGTGCGGCGCCCACAGCGCCGTCCACACCGCGATGTGGAACCCGGGCAGCCCGGCTTCGTCGACGGTCGGCAGGTCGGGCGCTGCCGCAAGCCGCGTGGCCGCGGTGACCGCATAGGGCCTGGTGCTCCCGGTGCGCACCAGCGGCAGCGATGTGGCGGCCTGGTCGAACATCAACTGGATCTGTCCCGCCATCATGTCCTGCATGGCGGGCGCGGCGCCGCGATAAGGCACAAGCGTCAACCTGGTGCCGGTGAGGTTCTGAAAATATACGGCGCTGACGCGATGCGACATGGAACCGATGCCCACGGTTGCGCGCTCCGGGTTCGCCTTGAGCCAGCCGATCAACTCCGTCAGGTTCGCGGCCGGCACGCCCTTGTGGGTCACGATCACGAGCGGATTGGTCGACATCAGCGCCACCGGCTCGAAATCCCTCAGGAGATCATAGGGCAGGGAATAGGCCGCGCCGTTGAGCACATGGGTCGACCATTGCCCGACGCTGAGCAGGTAGCCGTCGGGGGCCGCCCGCGCCGCGCGGCCGACCCCGATCGCGCCGTCGGCCCCGGTGACGTTCTCGATGATGATGCTCTGGCGCAGCGTCACCGACATGCGCTGGGCGATGACGCGCGCAATGGTGTCGGTCGGCCCGCCGGCGGCGAACGGCACGTTCACGGTGATGGGGCGGGTCGGGTAAGTCTGGGAGTGGGCGGGCTGCCCGGTGGCTATCCACGCTGGGGCCGCAAAGGCGCATACGGCGATTAGTCCTTTCATTACGAACGTCTCCGGAAAGCCACATGGGATTCGAGCGACCGCTCTAAGCCGATCATGCGGGATTGGAAGCGGCGCCGCTTCAATCTGCAATTACCTCTGCACCTTAGTGTGCCCAAATTACCACCATCTGGGGAATAACGCATTTTGGTATCCTTTGGTTGACGGGACATCACGCCCTGGATAGCTTGCGGTGAATGTAGCGCACGGGTCGGGGGGCTATGAGTACTGTCGATCGCGCCAGCAACGCGGCGCGTACGATTTCCAGTGATAAGGTTGCCAATGAGGCGGTTCATTGGCGACGCCTGACGACGGCTGTGGTGCTGGCCGGCGTCCTGGCGCTGGCGAGCATTGCCGCGGGCCCGGCGGCAGCGCATGATCCCGATGGAGGGGGACACTGCCAGGGCGGGATCGTGAACGGCCTGTTGAATAACACGGGGGCGGTGATCAACAACTGCCTCCACATCGGCGCGCTCAACAACACCGGGCTTGCGGCGGTCGTCACCAATTCCGCGCTCGGCGCCTGGATCGGAAACCTCCTGAGCAATACCGGCGGCGCCACAGTCAACAACTTTGGCCGATGGACCGGCGACGCCAACAATGCGAGCACCGTGGTCAATTCAGGAATTTGGAACACGGTCGCTGCGGGCTTTACGAACTCCGGCACGCTGATTACGACCGGCACGCTCAATGTCGCAGCTGGCGGCCTGACCAATACCGGCGCCGTCAACGCTCAGGGCTTGATCAAAGGCGACATCGCGAACATGGACCGCGGAATCTTCACGGTGACGGGTCCGTTGGCGGCGGGCGGCGGCAACTTCCTCAACGCGAATGGCGCAATTCTGAACGTCGGCGCCAGTGTCTTCAACGATATCGGGACTCTCACCAACAGCGCCGCTGGACTCATCAATATCGCGGGCGGGAGGCTCGGGGCCATCACGACCGTCAATGCAGGCACCATAAACGTCAGCGGTCTTTCGACGATGAATGGCTCGCTCACCAATTCCGGCATCATCAATTTACAGAACAACGTTGTCGGAGATCGACTCACGATTAGCGGGAACTTCACGGGGACAGCCGGCAGCACGATCGCGCTCGATCTTAACGCTCGAGCAGGCATTGCCGACCAGGTCGTCATCACCGGAAGCGCGAGCGGTTCCACCACGCTCAATGTCGCCGGCTTGGCGCCAGGCAGCCCCTTTACGATCGGCCCCAATCTCGTTGTCGTCCAGGCAGGGGCGGCGCTTAACGCATTCAACCTCGTCAACCTGCAGATTTTCGGCACCTTGCAGGTGGTGTTGCTGCCGCAGGCTAACGGCGCGGGGGTGAGTTTCGCCCCCGTCACGGTCGCCTCGACCGCAGGGCTTTCGGGGTCGGTCGCAACGACCGCCGCACAGACCGCGAGCTTTGTCTCGAACGAAGCGGCGTTCGATCGAATGGCGGGCTTGCGCAATTCCATTCGCGCAGATTCACCTCAAAACGCCGCAGTTGCCGCTACAGCATATGCTCAGGAATTCGCCAAGAATGATCCCATCAGCCCCTACGTGAGAGCTGAAGCTGCGACAGCTGCTCCGGGAGGCTTCGGAAATCCAAAGTCTGCGGTCTGGGTCAAGGGATACGGAGACTACGAGCAGCGCGACGAACAGGCGAGCTTTAGTATTGCCGGCGCCAGTTTCAGCTCCAATCTCGGCTATCGTCAGGGAACCGGCGGCGTCATGGGGGGATTTGACGCCGTTTGGAGCGGCCTTGCCTCATCCACCGACGGCCTCGTGCTTGGTGTCTTGGGCGGTTACATCTATTCGAGAGTCGATCTGCGAGATTCGCCGACCAGCCAGATCTTCTCCGGACCGTCCGTTGGGGTTTACGGAACATACCTCACGGGAAACTGGTTCCTCGATTCGCTCTTCAAGGCCGATTTGCTATCGCTTGACATAGATATCCCGGGCATTTCTCAATCCGCCAATCCGACCAACTACAATCTGGCGACCAATATCGGCTACAAATTCGAGCTTCCGAACCACTATTACATCGAGCCCACCGCCGGGTTGGAATACGTCCGCACCAATTTCGATCACGCATCGGCGCTCACCGCGACGACGGCGCCTCTTAACAATGGCGATGCGCTGCGGACCCGCGCGGGGGCCCGCATCGGGGCCGAATGGGTCGCCGGCAGCGTGCGCGTCGAGCCCAGCCTGTTGGCGCTGGTGTGGGAGATCGCGGACGCCACCAACAACGCGCTTCTCGTCAACGACACCAGCATATCGCTGCCATCTGACGTAGGCCGGCTGCGTGGCGAACTTCAAGGCCTGGTCAATGTCTTCGACCTGCAAACAGGCCTTTCCGGATTCGCTCGCGTCGATTCGCGATTCGGCGACGGCCTCTGGAGCGTGGGCGGAAAAGCCGGGGTGCGCTATCAGTGGTGATCCCGCCATCAACATTCGCGATGCGCTAGCCGCTTAAAATCGCGCAAAGGCCCGCGCTGCGGCAATTTCCGTCGGCCCAAATCTTCCCGGCGAGGCCTGCCCCGGCCGCAGCGCCGCCTCGCGCTCCGTCTTCTGGGGTTCGCGCTCCGCGGCCTGGCGGTGCTCACGTTGTTCGCGCCTCACCGCGATCTCGCGCGAAGCCTTGCGCCGTTCGCGCCCGCCGGCCTGCCGGCGCTCCTGTCGGCCGCGCCCTGGCGCAGCCTCAGGCTCAGCGCCCGGCGGCTCGCGCTCGGCAGCTTGCCGCCCCTCCTGTTCGCGCACCGGGGCGGATTCGCGCTCGGCCGCGGTCGATTGCTCATCCTCGATCGTCAGGCCCCGGTTACGGCCGGGGCGCGGCTCCTCGTCGCCTGTCCGCCCCGTTCGCTGCGCCTGGTGTTCTCCTCCTCTCGCGAGCGGCTCCGGCGCCGCGCCATTTCCGACCTTGCTCATCGTCGTCGAGGTCGAAAACGTGGGCCCATGGAGTGCATATCCCCCCACTAGCACGACAGTGAGAACGGCAGCGGCGATCGCCTCGGCAATGATGATGCGGTTCCGCCGCTGACGTTCCAGCGACCGATCGTAGGCTGCGCGGCTCTCCGGATTGCGAAGGATTTTAATAGCAGTTGCGATCTGCTCGAACCGACGCACGGCGTCCGGATCGCCCACATTGAGATCCGGATGGTGGGCCTTAGCGGCCTTGCGGTAGGCCCTGACGAGGGCCTCATCGTCAGCATCAGGCCGAACGCCGAGCACATCGTAAAGGGTTCTCATCAGGTTCTTATCCCGTGCGCTCTCGAACAGCGGGCTGCGAAGTTGGAGTACTCTTTTGCGTTGGCGAAGGTAGTCGCCAACTTCGGGCCGAAGCCTATCCTACGAGCGTGCGAAGAACCATCGTCCTGAGCGCCCTGAGTTGCCGGCCAGCGGGGCCAACCGCTGCCGGGGAAAGTCTTCTCTCCAGTTCGGCGCGCCCGGATTTATTCTCACTTTTGTATAAGGGCGATGTGTAAGAGCGCGTGAAGAAATACTGCCGTCACCCTGATGGCGTCCCGCTTGGCAACCGGGCTTGAGGGGCGACGCCAGGGGCATCGTCGCAAGGGCGGTCCCGGATTGAGCGGAACCGAAATCAGAGATGCACGTGCCCCAAATAGGACAGTTTGGGCTGCCCGAACCGGCGTCCAGGCAACCCATGCCCAGCCCCTGAAGCCGAATAGCGCAAGCCCCTTGAGTCCGACGGGTTAGACCGCTTCCTTGAGTTCCTTGGCGGCGCGGAACGCGACCTTTTTACTCGCCTTGATCTTGATCGGCTCGCCCGTGGCCGGGTTGCGGCCCATGCGGGCGGCGCGCTTGCGGACCTGAAGGATGCCAAGCCCGCCGATGCGAATGCGGTCACCCTTCTTTAGGTGCTTCACCACGAGGCCGACGAAGTCGCCGAGGATCGTTTCCGACTGCTTCTTCGGCATTTCATGGCTGCCGGCCAAGGCGGCGGCGAGGTGCTTCAAGGTAACGGTTGTCTGGGTGGCTGCCTTTGCCATCGAAGTCTCCTTTTATGGCGAACAACGCCGATTTTGGGCGATACGCGGCGACACATAATCGATTCTGCGGGCGTTTGACCATGCCCCATTTGGCAAAAAGCCCGAAAAATGTGAGGATTCTGCGAGCATAGGGGCGGAAATGGCCAATTTATGCGGGCTTGTGAGCAGCAGGGCGTTAACGATTGCAATTCTCTCCCGCATTCTCTGGTGTTTGCGGCAATGATCGTGGCGCTGGCGGCCCGCTGTCGCGCCCCCTCCCGCTGTTGCCCGATTCGGTGAAGGATAACCGCGCGACTCGTGATCCCTCTCCCGCCTGCGGGGGAGGGCTACGGCGCGTCCCGACGAGGTGGAATCGCCTCTGCGTCGTCATGCCCGCGCTTGTCGCGGCCATCACTCTGGAGAAGTGGTTCATTTCGCCGAAAAAGGCTGAAGGAAGGCTGCCCCGGATTGGGCTGCGCTCCATCAGCACTGCGACGGGCAGGCGGCGCGGGCGCTTGACTTCGATTCCGCCGGATCGTATCGAACCACACCCGACATTGGGCGGTTACTACCGGCAGTGCGGGGGCGTAGCTCAGTTGGTCAGAGCGTCGGCCTGTCACGCCGAAGGTCGCGGGTTCGAGCCCCGTCGCTCCCGCCATAGCGAAATCAATCACTTAGCAGGAGTGACGGCCTGCTGCGGCAAGTTTGCCGCTTTTGCGCTTTCGGACTGCGCAGGCGTGGTCGGGGGCGACGCGGTCAGCCCGATAACCTCGCCATCGGCCGGTTCGGGCGGCGTATCGCGAGGGTCGATTGCCCCTTTGGATTTTGCGTTCAGCTTCGTGATCAGCGCAGCTTGTACCTGCAGGAGGGCGGCGATCTCGTTTTGCATGTGACTAAGCTGCGTTTCAATCGCCTGCATTCGTTTCTTGATTCGCATTTTGCTCGACATCAGACCGGCCGCGACCATGCATGCGCCGATCGCCAACGCCGCGGATCCGACGGTCAGTTGGCGCCAATCGGCTTGCATCGCGATTTCCCTAAGTTGGTCGTACAGCATGCGTTTCCCTATCGGCCAGGCGGAGGCTCTTCTTGCAAAGGATGTACTGTGGTCGAGTATCCCCTCATATGACTTGGCTCACACTCAAGCCGGCAGCGCTGGAGCGCGTTCCGCCCCTGTAAAAGAAGCGCCGGAGAGCGCGAAGCCAGCGGACAGGCCGAGGCAGCTTCGGTCGATCCAAATTCGCGTCCAGCGGACTTCGCTCGACGGGATCACGAGTGGAGCGGACACGCTGCTCTCTGAGCTTGTCGAAAAGCGCCCACCCCATGACGCTTCGATACGATCGGAATACGCTCCAGGCGCTCAGGATTGGCCTCTTTGGGATGTCCGATTCAACCCCGCGCATCCCTGCCATAATTACTCTTCAGGTAATCGCTGATGATCTTGGCGTCCGTGGGGCCGATCGGCGCCCCGAAGGCGTTGATCATCTTGCTCACCTCGGCATCCCATCCGGCCGCGTTAAGAAAAGGCGAATTCATGACAATGTAGTCGAGAGTATGGCACACAGCGCAATTGGTCTCGACCTTGTCTCGGCCAGGGGCCTGCTTGAGCAGCACCGGCTTTTCCTCGGCCGCCGCCCCAGCGGCGCCGCAGATGGCGGCGCACAGCACCGCAACAGTGATCGATCGCATGACAGCGCTCCTCAGGCCGCAATGAGGTTGAGGGTTTGAACGACGTTGTGATGATAGCCGGCCGGATTCGCGATCAACGCGGAAACCTGGCTCTGGCCAATCCTGTTGGTGGCGCGCGCCATGATCCTGTAGCTCCCCTTCGTCGGCGTGGCGACGTCGTAGCTGAAGGTCCGGAAGGCGAAACGGCCGAGATCCTCGCCGAGCGCGGCGGCCGTCCAGGTGCCGCCGCCGTCGGTTGACATTTCCACCCTGTCGATGCCGTAGCCTGCATCCCAGGCGACGCCGCCAACCGTGACCTTGCTGCCTGCCCTCACGGTAGCGCCGTCGGTGTGGCTCGTCATCAGCGAATTGACCACCATTTCGGTTATCGGGGTGTTGGCCGCGGTTTCCTGCGACGCAAAGCGCGACACCACCGGGAACTTGCCGAGCGGAATGCGGTAGGCGGATTTCATCCAGAAGCCTTCGAACGGCCTGGTGACGACATCGACTTTGGACACGTGCTTCATCCAATAGGTGGCGGTCCATCCAGGCACGATGATGCGGGCCGGAAAGCCGTTCCAATGCGGCAGCGGCGCGCCGTTCATCTCATAGGCGATAAGCGTCGTGTCCTCGATCGCCTTCCATAGCGGAATGCTCTTGACGAATTGCGGCGTCTTGTCCACGGCGCCGTTGTCGGTCCCAGCGACGACGATTTCAAGGGCTTCGCTCTTGAGCCCCGCGCGATCGAGCACGTCTTTGAGCCGCGCGCCCCTCCAGCGCGCACAGCCCATGGCGCCGTAGCCCCACTCGACGCCCGGGACATGGGGATCGAACAAGCCGCGGCGATTGCCCGAGCATTGACACACCGCGGCGACCTCAACAGCGGGCAGTTGCCGGAGCTCATCAAAGGTAAGGCTCATTTCCCGACCGGCCCCCTCGCCGCCGATCGCCAGCCGCCACGTTTGCGCATTGATCTGCGGAATGTCGGAGAGATGGTAGCGCACGAAGAAGGCGTCGTTGGGCGTGATCGCGGTGCGCAGCAACTCGATAGGGGTCTCATAATTCGGCGGCCGATAGGCGAGCTTGATGAGAGGCTGCTTGCCCGGCAAGGCGTCAAGCACCGCTTCCTGCCTGGTGCCCTCCGGCAACTGCGTCGGCAGACTCAAGGTCGCTGCCTGAGCCTTGGCCTCGCTTACGACAGTCCGCGAGAACTCGTGGCTCCCACCCACCAGTATTGCGCTTGTGCCTGCCGCCTTAAGCAGGCTGCGACGTGTGATCATAGCGTTTCCCATCCAATGAAGCGGTGCCCCCCACCCTTGCCTCCCGGTCCTCATCGTAGGGCGGCGCAATGTAATCCGCCAGCCAGGGAGGCTGCGGACCAGGCCTTCGGCCAACCCTTCCTCAAGGCGCGGGAGGGAGGCTGGGAGCGCCAATCCCCCTCTTGTTTTTGCGCCGGTCGCGCAGAGGTAACGTAAGGCGAAGTGTCGGGAATGTATTGCGGTTTTTTCGCCATTGCGCTGACGTGCCGCATACGGCCCCGCAGCCCGGATGACGGCCGCTCCTTGGGCCCATAGTGCGCATATGCCGATTTAATGTCGTCGCGTCGTACGACTACGGCGCCACGGTCAAACCTCGCAAAAGATGAGTGCGCCTCCGCCGCCCTGCCATGCCGCACCAATTTCGTCAGGACGCGCCGCTAGCTCAGGTCGCTCAATGCAATTTGTTGGGCATTGCAACCATTCCTTAACCAGCCGGCTTCACGATGGCGCGGAGGGTTGGCGATCCTAACAGCTTAATTGAATTCGCCACCGCATTCGCGGGCGAGGACCAAGGCTTCCTGGCGAGCTCCGGGCGGCGGAGGGATTGCCTGTGGAGTGGCCCTTACAGCACCCGGCGATCTGTGGGCGATGCGCGAAACCCACATTTTCTCCGCTACCTGCCTCGCGCCCTTGTCATCTGGAGTAAAACATGAGGAGCAAATGGAATTCTCTCGTGGTTGGCGGCTGCAACGTCTTTGGGCTGGCTCTGCTTGCGTTGTCTGCCACGGGCGGCGGTTCGGCGGTTCGCGCCGGGGACCCTGCGGCGTTGCAGGGTGACGTGCTGGAGAGAATTGTTGCGGGCATCGAGCAGCGGGTCGCGGGCATTGAAGCGTCCATCGCCGCCTTCGCGGATTCCCTCACCGCAAGACGCATCTCGGCGCAGGAGCTTTGCCTCGCTGATGGCAGCGGCGCGCAGACATGCATCACCAAGGCGCAGCTCGACGCCTTGCTCAAGGGTGCGATGCAAACGGGTCAGGCGCCCGCTGCGATCGAGCCGCAGGCCGAGCAGACCGCATCCGCTGATCGATCTGTTGCGGCTGTCGCCACGGCGGAGACGGCGCCGTCTGCAACGCCCGCGATCGACCCGCCAGGCGCCGCGGTCTCCGTCCCGCAAGCAGGGGAGGGCCAGGTAGGGGAGGCCGAAACTCAGCCCGAGGTAGCGGCCGTGCCTGAGGCGGATGCTGCGCGCGAAGTGGCGACTACGCCGCAGGTGGAAAGCGTGCCCCAGGCGGAAACGGCGCCTTCGGCGGAGGCCGCCGTGCCGTCCATGACGCAACCCACAACCGAACAGCCGACGGCCGCATTAAGCGAGGCTGCCGCGTCGCTTCCCGCCGAGGCGACGGTTACGACGCAGGCGAGCGAACCCGGCGAGACCGTGGTCGCGGCGAGCGGCAAACCGGGAGCCATCGGCGCCGGTGAGCGCGCCGTGAAGGATGAGGAGCGGGCGGAGCCCCGCTCCACGGAAACCACTGTGGCAACGCCGGAAGCGAAGGCCGCTCCCACTGAAGCGCCAGCGGCTTCCGAGCGCGTGGAATAGCATCAGTCAACGTATGACCCGCGACGCCCGCCCCAGTCGCGGGCGTCGGCGCTCCAACCTCCCGCAACTCGCGCCGCAACGAGTCGGCCAAACCCGACATGGACTGTGAGGCCAGCAGTTTCAGCCGCCATGCCGTCCAGCGCATGTTCGAGCGTGCGATCAGTCCGGAAGAAGTCCGTGTGGCACTGGTGAACGGCGAGACAATTGCCGAATATCGCGACGACACCCCGTATCCCAGCATGTTGATTCTTGCGCTCGTCGGCAAGCGGCCGCCTTATGTGGTCGTGGCGCCTGACGACATCTCCAGGCGTTGTCATGCGATTACCGTCTATGTTTCCGATCCCGCGCTATGGGGGAGCAATTTCAGGACGAGAAAGCCAACATGAGATGCGTCTCTGCCGAGAAGGAGATACGGCACCCGGAACGGTCACAGTTACCTTGCAGCGGGGCGATACCGTCCTCATTGTCCGCGACGTGCCCGCCGCTGTCTGCGAGAATTGTGGCGAGTATTACTCGGAGGAGGCTGTTGCAAACAAATTGTGCGAGCAGGGGGGAAGAAGCGGTCCGGCGACATGCCGAGTTTGAAATCCTCCGCTGCGCCGCGTGAGGACGCCTCTTGAGCGCCGGCGAGCCCATCAGCGCCTCAACGGCGACGCAGATAGTGGTTCCGTTGCGCTCCCACCTTATAGCTCTCTGGCGCGTTATCCAGCCGCCGCCACTCCCACCTGCGATGCACGAGGCGCGCCTTTTGCCCCCTCCGCCTCGTTCAAGATCGCCGCAAGCTCCGGCACGCAAGATCCGCAATTGGTTCCAGCGCGCAGCGCGGTGCCGATCTCGGCGACGGTCGCAAGCTTTGCCGCCTGGATCGCCTCGATGATGGTCGCGCGGCCAACCGCGAAGCAGGCGCAGACCGTCGGGCCCGGAGAGGCGACGCCTGAAAGCGAGACGCCGGCGAGGACCCGCGCTCGGTTGTGGTCCGGCGGCGGCTCGCCGAACATCATGACGGCGGCGGCGCGATCCGGCAGGCTTCCGGGGTCCCGCGCGACGAAGAGGCAGGCGTCGAGCGCGCCGTCGATGAAACTCGCATAACGAAATACTCCGCGGGCGGGATCGGCATAGACCGCGAGATCGGACGTTGCGTCAGCGCCAAGCCAGACAAGGATGCGCGCCGCATCGGGGGGTTCACCATCGGCCGCAAGCTTGTCCACTCCGGAGAGTGCATAGCCAAAGCCGCCTTCGATGGCGAAGCGGCACCAGTAGTCGGCCGCCAGCAGGCGAACGCAAGCCCGCCGCAGCAGCAGGCCGTGCCAGGCCATGGGCTGCGCCTTAACCCGCACGGCCGTGGCCTTCAATTCGGGCTGCCCGGAAACCGGATCGCAGGCCGCGCCCACCAGCCTGTCAGCCGGGCCGGCGGAGGAATTGTATTCGCTCCAATGCATGGCGGCGAAAACCTCGCCGGAGCTTTGAGTCTCGGTCACGCGCACGCGCATGATGGCAGCGCCGTGGCGGCTTTCGATCCGCGCAAAGCCGCCGTCAGCGAGCCGCAAGCGGGCCGCATCGTCCGGGTGCAGGTCGAGGAAAGGTTCGGGCGTGTGCTGCGCCAGGCTCGGCACATCCCCGGTGCGCGTCATCGTATGCCACTGGTCGCGAACGCGGCCGGTGTTGAGCATCAACCCCCCTCCCCAGTCCTCCCCCGCGAGCGGGGGAGGATAAATCGATATACCCTCCCCCGCTTGCGGCGGAGCGTAGGGAGGGGGAGCGCAGGTCTCGACAGGCGCGCGGAATGGCGTCGGCACGAAGCGGGCGCGGCCGTCCGGATGGGCGAAACGTCCATCGCCGAACAGCCGGGCGCTTGTATCGCCGTCGCCGCGCACCGGCCATTGCACAGGTTCAAGCGCGTCATAGCCGGCATCGTCGAGCGCGGCGAGGCCGCCGATATGGAAGGCGCGTTCGCCAGCGTTCTCAAATGCAGAGAGCGCGGCGTGCTCGCGGAAAATCTCCGCAGGATGGCGATAGGCGAACGCCTCCTCAAAGCCCATGCGGCGCGCAAGTTGCGTCAACATCCACCAATCCGGCCGCGCCGCGCCGGGCGCCGGGCGAAAGGCGCGCTGGCGCGAAATGCACCGCTCGGAATTTGTCACCGTGCCGTCTTTCTCGGACCAGCCCATGGCAGGCAGGCGCAAATGCGCGAATTCGGTCGTGTCGTTGCGCCGTACATCGGCTACAACCACAAACGGGCATCGGCGCAGCGCTTCCCGCACGCGGTTCGATCGCGGCAGGCTCACCGCCGGATTGGTGCCGGCGACCCACAGCGCTTTGATCTTGCCGTCATGCACAGCGTCGAAAAGTTCGACGGCCTTGAGACCTGGCCGCGTCGCCATGTTCGGCGCTTTCCAGAAACGGCGCACGCGCTCGACATGGACGGGCGAATCGAAGCGCATATGAGCGGCGAGCTGATTGGCGAGACCGCCGACCTCGCGTCCGCCCATGGCGTTGGGTTGCCCGGTCAACGAGAAGGGCCCCATGCCGGGACGGCCGATGCGGCCGGTGGCGAGGTGGCAATTGATGATCGCATTCACCTTGTCGGTCCCGGCGGAGGACTGGTTGACGCCCTGCGAATAGAGGGTGACGACGCGCGCGGTGTGCGTGAACAGTGCGTAGAATTCCTCAATCTGCGCCGGGTCGAGCCCGGTCAGTTCCGCGACCGCAGAAATGGAGGGCGCCGAGTCCCGCGCCGCTGCCACCGCGGCGTCGAAACCCGAGGTGTGCTCGGCGATAAATTTGCGGTCGAGCGCTCCGCTCGCGGCGAGATGCGCGAGCAACCCGTCAAACAGCGCGACATCGCTGCCGAGCCGGAGCGGCAGATGCAGGTCCGCATCGTTGCATGTCGCGGTGCGGCGCGGGTCAATGACAACAATGCCGGTTCCGCGCGCGGCGCTCGCCGCGATAAGCCGGCGGTAGAGAACCGGGTGACACCAGGCGGCGTTGCTGCCGACGAGCACGGCGAGATCGGCCTCCTCGATGTCGGCGTAACAGCCCGGCACCACATCTTCGCCGAAGGCGCGGATGTGCCCGGCGACCGATGAGGCCATGCAAAGCCGCGAATTCGTGTCGATATTGGCCGTGCCAAAAAAGCCTTTCATGAGCTTGTTGGCGACGTAGTAATCCTCCGTCAGGAATTGCCCGGAGACATACATCGCGACCGAGTCCGGGCCGTGCTTGGCGATGGCCGCGGAAAATTTCGCCGCGGCGAGATCGAGCGCGTCGTCCCAGCTCGCGCGCTGGCCGTTGATTTCGGGGAACAGCAGGCGCCGTTCGAGGCCCAGCGTCTCGCCAAGCGCCGAGCCTTTCGAGCAAAGACGGCCCGCATTGGCGGGATGCGCCGGATCGCCGCGCACTGCGGCGCCGGGCAAGCCTGTCGCAGAGGGTGCCGCCTTTTGTTCACGTCTCCCCGCTTGCGGGGAGAGGTCGGAGTTTGCGCGTTCTCGCGCAAATTCCGGGTGAGCGGGCGTCTCCGCAGGCTCTGAGTCGCAAGTTTGAGCTTGCGGAAAGGCTCCCTCTCCCCGCAAGCGGGGAGAGGGAGCACCCGCGAGGACCCCGCAGCCCACTCCGCAATAAGGGCATGTGGTGCGGACTTCCGTAGCAATCGGAGCAAGGAACATGCGCAGCTCTTTCCTATGCTGCCATCGCCAAGGCGCGCCCAAAGATCAGGCTGTCGCGAAGCGGCGCGATGTCGCGTTTGGATTGGATGAGTTCGACGAACCAGGGCCCGTCGCCGATCTCGCCGTAGAGAATCGCGCCGGCGAGACGCCCGTCGCGCACGACGAGCTTCTTGTATTGGCCGCTGCCGGCGTCGCGCAGGGTGAGTTCCTCGTCGCCGTCGTCGCGCGCCTCCAGCACGCCGGCGGAGAAGACATCGACGCCGGTGACCTTGAGACTCGTATGGGGAACCGGCGCGACATAAGGCTCAGGAATGCCGCCGCAGAGAACCAGCGCGCAGATGCGCGCCTGCTCCCACAACGGACCGACGAGGCCAAACGTCTGCCCGTGATGCTCGATGCATTCGCCAACGGCGAAAATGTCGGGCTCGCTCGTCGCCATGACATCGTTGACGATGATGCCGCGATTGACGTCGAGCCCCGCATCGCGCGCGAGATCGATGTTGGGCCGCACGCCGACGGCGAAGACGACGAGGTCCGCGGCAAGTTCGCGCCCGTCGGCGAGCTGCACCGCCCCGGCGCGCGTGTCGCCAATGATCGCCTCGGTTTGCGCCTTTGTGAGCACGGTTATGCCGCGTCTTTCGAGATCGCGCTGGAGCAGCAGGCCGGCGGCCTCATCGAGCTGGCGTTCCATCAGGCTTTGCATGAGGTGGAGCACGGTCACAGTCATGCCGCGCTTCATCAGGCCGAAGGCCGCTTCGAGCCCGAGCAGGCCGCCGCCCACCACGACGGCGCGTCCGCCGCGGCGGCTCGCCTCGCGCATGAGTTCGAGATCGGCGATGTTGCGAAAGGCGCAGACGCCGGGGAGGTCGAGCCCCGCGACAGGCGGGACGACCGGCCGCGAACCCGTTGCCAATACGAGCTTATCGTAGCTTGTCACGCGGCCCGACGCAGTCGTCACGGCCTTCGCGCCGGCGTCGAGCTTCACGACGGCTTCGCCGAGCGTGAGCTTGATGTCGTTCGACTGGTACCATTCGCGGGAGTGAAGAACGATGTCATCGATCTCCCTCTCTCCGGCCAATACGGAGGACAGCAAAATACGATTGTAGTTTGGATGCGGCTCCGCGCCGATGACCTCGATCTCGAAGCGCCCGCGGTCGCGCGCGAGAATTTCGTCGATCGTGCGCATCCCGGCCATGCCGTTGCCCACCAGAAGGAGACGCTGTCTTTGACGCGGCGCCAAGCAGCGTCCTCAGATGCGCGCCGAGCCAAGCTCAGGAGAGGCCCCCCACGTGCGCCGCCAGCGGCTCTTGACGCCCGTGAGCGCCAGCAGCGCGGCGGCGGCGAGCAGGCCGAACACCAGGAAGCCCGGGTGATAGGAACCCGTGAGCTGCTTCGAGATGCCCAAGCTGGACGCGAGGTAAAAGCCGCCGACGCCGCCGGCCATGCCGACAAGCCCGGTGATCACGCCGATCTCGCTGCGAAAGCTCTGCGGAATGAGCTGAAACACCGCGCCGTTGCCCATGCCGAGCGCCAGCATGGCGACGATGAAGACAAGGAGCGCCACCGGCGCCGACCACACCCCAAGACTGATGAGCGCGAGCGCGGCTGCCGCGACCGTATACATGATCGACAGCGAGAATACGCCGCCCACCTTGTCGGCGAAGGCGCCGCCGACCGGCCGCATGAAAGACCCTACGAACACGCAGGCCGCCGTGAAGTAACCGGCGACGACGGGGCTTAGTCCATACTCATCGTTGAAGTAGATGGTCAGTGACGACGACAGGCCGACAAAGCCGCCGAAGGTGACGCTGTAGAGAAACATGAACCACCAGGCATCGCCGATCCTGAGCACGCGCAGATAGTCGGCGCGCTTTTGCGGCGCTGGGACTTTGTCGCTGTTGCGCGCGAGCAGGACAAAGACCGCGAGCGCCACGCCAAGCGGAATAGCGGCAAGGCCGAAGACGTTGTTCCAGCCGAAGTGCTGGGCGAGCGTCGGCGCAAACAACGCCGCGAACACGGTGCCGGAATTGCCCGCGCCCGCTATGCCGAGCGCCGTTCCCTGGTAAGCCTGCGGGTACCACTGGGACGCCATCGGCAGGGCGACCGCGAAGGATGCGCCGGCGACGCCGAGCGCGAGTCCCACTCCAAGAGTCGCCGCGAAGGACTTGACGCCGATGAGCCAAGCTGCGAGCAGGCTTAAGATGACGATCGTCTGCAGGATGATGCCGGTGAGCCTGGGCCGCAGCCGGTCGGCCATGATGCCGGCCGGTATGCGCAGCAACGCGCCGGACAGGACCGGCACCGCGACCATGAACCCCTTTTGCGCCGGAGAGAGATCAAGGTCCCTGGCGATCTGCACGCCCAAGGGGCCGAGCAACACCCAGACCATGAAACTCATGTCGAAGTAGAGGAACGATGCAAAAAGCGTGGGCAGGTGACCAACGGAAAGGAACCCCTTTTTCATTCCAGAAATGCTCCCGGCTGCGTTATTCACCCAAGGTGTAGCAACTGGCATGCCAGGGCTCGCACCTGCGAAATGGCTTGATTTTTCGCGGAGGCGCCGTTCGACTGACCACGCACTGCGGGATAAATTTTAGACAGCATGTCGAAATAATGCGCGATTGCAGAATTTCGCGGCAATTGACTGAAAAATAACGGTTAAGATGATAATTTGGTCATGTCGTCTAAAAATTTAGCGCCACTGGTGTTGTGCCGCAATCGTGATCCTGGCTGATTATTTTTTGCGGAAATAATTTATGTGCGATGCAGCACAAGACCGCATCACCCAGGTCCTGAAGGACATCCTTGATAGGGCTTGACCGAAGGGAGAGTGCGCGGTGATTTCTCGATGCCACATAGGCATAAAGGCTCTGGCAAGTGTACGTGATAGGACTTGTTTTCATTGAACCTAAATCCGTGAGTTGGAAAGCATTCACCCCCGCAGAAAGCGCTGATAAATCGACGAATCTTTGAAAATCAGTCAGCTGCGGAGCAGTTACAATTCGGTGCCTCCAAGCGTTCTCTTTCTTGCTCATGGGCCAAGGAAATCGCGAAATCAGCGACGCCAACTCACGGATTTGATGAAATTACCCTGGACACGCACATGCACCCCGAGATCGCCAGCAGGCCCTGATAGCGCTGTGCAAGCGCTACGGTGTGGAGCGGCTCGACGTCGTTTGGCCCGCGGCGACCCAGCATCTTGACCCATTGATCACGGCCCTGGAGCCTGAAGCCATTGATCGGGCAGGAAAGCCCGCCAGACCTATGATATGATGGAAAAGGCCCGCTCAAGTATTGCGGGTGCGGCGGCCTAGCCTTTTCCACAAAAGGCAGGCGATACGCCTGCGCTCCCAGCCCCCCCTCATCCGCCCTCCGGCAAATCCCTTGCCCATTTCGTCCTGATGCGCGCGTCAAGCTCGCGGCTTGAGCGCGCCACCGCCGGGAAGCTGTCGCGGCGGGCGAATGGCTTGCACGCGTCGATCACGACGCGCGCGTTGCGGCGGTCGCTGTCGCCGTCGTAGCACATGGGGTCGAGGTGGGTCGACCAGCAGCCGCGCACGATGTCGACGTCCTCGCGCGGGTCGCAGCGCGTGCACATCGCCCAGATCACGTCGTTGATGTTGGTCGGGTCGATGTCGTCGTCGACCACGACGGTCCAGCGGTTCGAATAGGCGCCGGCATGGCACTGCGAGGCCACGAAACCGGCTTGCTTGGCGTGGCCGCCGTAGAGCTGCTTGATCGACACGGTGAGCCAGAAGCGGCTGCCGCCCGCCTCGTGCGCCCACACGCCCCGGACCTCCGGCACGCCCGCGGCTTCGAGCTGGTTCCACACCGCGCCGCAGCGGTAGGCGCCGAGATAGAACGTATTATCGTTGGGCGGCACCGCCGGGATGGCGCCTAGCAGGATCGGGTCATCGCGATGCATGAACGTGGCGATGCGGATCGCCGGCTCGGGCCGCGAGCCGCCCGCGTAGTAGCCGGTCCACTCGCCGAGCGGACCCTCCTGGATCATGTCGCCCGGATGGATGAATCCCTCGAACGCAATCTCCGCATTGGCCGGCACCGGCAGGCCGGTCTTGGGCATGTTGAAGACCTCGACGGGTTCGCCGAGGATGCCGCCAGCCGCCTCGTACTCGCTCTTGCCGTAGGGGATCTCAAGCCCCGCGAGCATGAACAGCGCCGGATGCATGCCCGCCACCACAGCGACCGGGCAGGGCTCCTTGCGCTCGTGATACCGCGTCATGATGATGCGGCCATGCTTGCCGGGCGACATCATCACGGTCGCCACGTCCGGCCCCTGGCTCTGGATGCGGTAGGCGCCGTAGTTGACCCAGCCGGTGTCCGGATCCTTCATCACCACCATGCAGGCGGTGCCGATGAAAGCGCCGCCGTCGTGCTCGTGCCAGACCGGGGTCGGAATTTTGCCGATGTCGACGGCCTTTCCCTCGGCGACATTATCGAGCAGCGGCCCGCCGTTGACCTCCCGGGGCTTGTGGCTTGGCGCGTCCTTCATATAGCCGCGCCACCACCTGATCAGATCCATCTCGGAGCCCTGGGGCGGCAGGCCGAGCGCGATATTGATGCGCGGCACCGAAGTGAGGATGTTGGCGAGCACCCGGTGACCCTTGGGAAAGCCCGGCACCTCATCGAACATCACCGCCGGGTTTCCCATCTTGCGCTGATAGATGTCGAGGATGCCGCCGATCTCTTCCTTGGGCTCGGCGCCCTTGATGACTTTGAGCTGGCCGGCGGCCTCGATTTCGGCGATCCAGTCGCGCAGGTCTTTGTTGGGCACGGAGAAATCTCCTTTCTGGCTATCGCGCCGGTCGCATCATACGGCCCGGCGCGATGACGGAGAAATGTCCTGCCCAGTCGTGGCGCTCAATGATTATGTTGGCAAGCCTTTGCCCAATTGCAGGCGGTCACATTTGGCGGCGGCGCCTCAGGTGCCGGGCCTCCTGTAACTGTCGATACCCCTCTGTACGTCCGGATCGCCGGTCGGATTGAGTCTCCGCGGCACAGGCGGCGGCTTCGCCGGCGCGATGTGGACAGTCGGTTTGAACTGGCTGGTAGGAACGCCGACGACGCTTGGTTTGGGCCCGGGATTGGCGCTGACCGGCGGGACTGGCGCCCGGGTGCCGTCGAAGACATGATTGCGGGCAGCCGTACCTTGGTTGGCGGTCGACAATTGCTGGCTAGGCGAAGGCTGCTGGCTAGGCGAAGTCCTTTGGTTGGTCTTTTGCATCTGCGCCAGCGCCGGATCACCTGCGACCATCAATCCGCAGACCGTCAGTCCCCAGACCACAGCAACTCGACGCTTCCTCGAATCCCCCGATCAAGCGGCATTAACTTCGATGCAGCGCGGTCTCTGCCATCGTCCGCGGATTCTGTCAACAACCTGTCTACGACCGAGCCAGGCACTCAATCGATCGCCTCCGCCACCGCCTTGCCGCACGCCACCGTATTCGCGTTGCCGCCGAGGTCGCGGGTGCGCAAGGTCTTCTCGCCGAGCACGCGCTCGATTGCGTCGACGATAGCGCGGCCGGCTTCCTTCTCGCCGAGATGGTCGAGCAGCATCGCGCCCGACCAGATCTGGCCGATCGGGTTGGCGATGCCCTGCCCGGCGATATCGGGCGCGGAGCCGTGAACCGGCTCGAACAGCGAGGGGAACTTGCCTTCCGGGTTGATGTTGCCGCTCGGCGCAATGCCGATCGTCCCGGTGCAGGCCGGCCCGAGGTCGGACAGGATATCGCCGAACAGGTTGGAGCCGACCACGACATCGAACCAGTCCGGGTGCAGGACGAAATTCGCGGTGAGAATGTCGATGTGGAACTTGTCCCAGCGCACGTCGGGGAACGATTTCGCCACCGCCTCGACCCGCTCGTCCCAGTACGGCATGGTGATGGAGATGCCGTTGGACTTGGTCGCCGAGGTGAGGTGCTTCTTGGGCCGCGTCCGCGCCAGCTCGAAGGCGAATTTCACCACGCGGTCGACGCCGATGCGCGTCATGTAGGTCTCCTGGACCACGAACTCCCGCTCCGTGTCGGCGAACATGCGGCCGCCGACGTTGGAATATTCGCCCTCGGTGTTCTCGCGCACCACATAGAAGTCGATGTCGCCTACTTTGCGGTTGGCGAGCGGGCAGGCGACGCCGGGCATCAGCCGCACCGGCCGCAGGTTGACGTATTGATCGAACTCGCGCCGCCAGGTCACCAGCGAGCCCCAGAGCGATACGTGATCCGGGACCTTGGCGGGCCAGCCGACGGCGCCGAAAAAGATCGCGTCGTGCCCGCCGATCTTGTCCTTCCAGTCCGGCGGCATCATGCGGCCGTGCTTCTCGTAGTACTCGATGCAGGCGAAATCGAACCAGTCGAGCTTGAGGTCGAAGCCATGCTTCTTGGCCGCCTGTTCGAGCGCGCGCACGCCTTCCGGGACGACTTCCTTGCCGATTCCGTCGCCCGGTATGACGGCGATCCGATAGGTTTTCTTCACGTCAGGACTCCTCCGCCAGGGAGGCTTCTGATATCAGAGGCGGCGGCGCGGCGGAATGGCCGGACGCAAGTAGCTCGCCTTGCGGCCAGCCCTTCGTAGCTGAATAGAAAAATCCGGACTGGCAAAATGCCCGGCGCCGTGCAAAACAGGCCGGCATCAAGCAGGGTGGACGCTACCAAAGCCGCCGTCCAGCGGCTACGATGCGGGACCGGCTCTGCTCGGGCCGTCACGTGGTCATCCGGTCGTCATCAATAAACCGCCAAAAACGGTCACAAGGAGGGAAAACATGATGCATCGTTGGTTATTGGGTCTTTCGGTGGCGTTGATCGCGCCCGCCGCAATGCCCGCCTGGGCGGACGATGTTCCGCAAATCCCCTATGAATCCGTTCCGAATGTGCTGAAAATGCCGCCGGATATGTATCTTGGCGAGGCCACGGGAGTGGCGGTCAATTCGAAGGGCCACATCTTCGTCTATTCCCGCAGCGGCTCGAGTCTTGGTCCGGCCTACGGCAACGCAGCTTCGCAGCTCCTCGAATTCTCGCCGGAGGGCTATTTCATCCGGGAGATCGGCAAGAACCTCTATGCGTGGTCGTTCGCCCACACGGTGCGGATCGACAAGGATGACAACATCTGGGCCACCGACAAGGGCTCGGACATGATCATCAAGTTCAACAACGACGACGGCCGGGTCCTGATGGTGTTCGGCCGCAAGTCGGAATCCTCCGACGAGGACGCCCACCCGCTGCATCACCCCAAGCCGCCGCTGCCGGCCATCGACGGGCGCTTCCGCCAGCCGACCGACGTCGCCTGGGATCCGCAAGGCAACACCTATATCGCCGACGGCTACATCAATTCGCGCGTCGCCAAGGTCGATAAGGACGGCTACTGGGTCAAGCAGTGGGGCGGTCCCGGCAGCGAGCCCGGTCAGTTCCAGACCGTCCACACCATCGCCGCCGACGCCAAGGGCAATATCTATGTGGGCGACCGCGCCAACCGTCGCATCCAGGTGTTCGATGGCGACGGCAAGCTCCTGAACATCATCAAAATCGACGTACCTTTCGACCCCAACGCCAAGCCCGCAATCGGTAACAAGCCCGACGTTTCGAAGTGTTCGACGGAAGGCGGCACCTTCTGTCCGGGCGCGCCGTGGGCATTGTGCATCACCCCGCCGGATTCCAGCGGGCAGCAGGTGCTCTACAGCTCCGATGCCTATCCGGGCCGGATCTACAAGCTCACCCTGGATGGCAAGGTGCTGGGCGTCTTCGGCAAATCCGGCAAGCAGCCGAAGGATTTCGGCTGGGTTCATGAAATCGCCTGCCCATCCGAGAACGTGCTGTATGTCGCCGAAATTCTCAACTGGCGCATTCAGAAGCTGATCCTCAATCCAGGACAGCGAGCAGCCAGCCGCTGATACGGTTCTTCTGCTTGGGGCTTGCCTTACGTCGGACCGCCGGCACTTGCGCCGGCGGTCCTTTCTGTTTGCCTCTGTTGAATCTTGAGTGGGTGAAGAAATCTGCGGCCTTAGAGCGTATTTCAGCCGCGTTGAATTATCGCCCGTGTCGCCGCCGGGCTTGTCCCAGCGATCCTGAATGCTGAGGCACAGAGCAAGAACAATCGGAGTGGCTGGGACAAGCCCGGCCACAACCATGGGAGAAAGCGAAGCGCCTCAACCCGACCGGAATCCGCTCTGGAGCGCAGACGGCCGCATAAAATTGCTGTGGCAATTGGAGAAGAAAGTTGCAAAACAGTTGTCCACTTACCACCTGTCATGAACTTGTCGGTGACAAGACGCGACTGATGAATGTTTACCGCAGGAGCCCCCTTCCTCGCTTGTAGGGAAGGGGCCGAGCGGGGCGGTCGCTTAGGTTGATGTTAAAGCCCCAGGCTCTGCCAGGGGTGGATCGGGACGTTAACAACTAGACGCGGCCGCGGGAGGGCCGCATCTGCGGACACGGGGCACTTCTGATGGCGTTGCAAATCCAGACGCAAATCCAGACATTGTATTCGTTGGGCGCGGCCGCGGTGGCCGCATTGCTGCTTTTGAGCGCGGGCGCCGCCCGCGCCGAACCGGGGCCGTTCTCGGCATTGGCCGGGTCGTGGTCCGGCAGCGGGATCATCAAGAAGTCCAACGGCACGAGCGAACGAGTCCGCTGCCGCTCCGCTTTCGAACCCGCCGGCACGGCAAATCTTTCGCTGCGGCTGCGGCTGCGGTGCGCCAGCGACAGCTACAATTTCGACCTGAGCGCAAGCGTCGCCTACCAGGGCGGGTCAATCTCCGGCTCGTTTCAAGAAGCAACACGAAGTGTAGTCGGCGGAATTTCCGGGCACTCGAGCGGCGAAGGCCGCCAAATCCAGGCCGTCGCGCAAGCGCCGGGCGTTACGTCCAACATCACCATGACCATCCGCGGCAACCACCAGTCGGTGTCGATCGTAACGCCGGGGGCCGAGGTCCCGGAGGTCACGGTGAGCCTGGAGAAGAGGTAGGAGTCGCCGGGGGCGGCGCCCCTGCGCAAGTCTTCCCCCCTCCGCAAATTCCTCCCTCGCAAGCGGGGCAGAGGCAAGGTGGCGGCGAATGCGACTGTGCGCTTAACGCGCACGGCGCGGCCATGCGGTGCGCGCAGACTTTCTTGTTGGGGCCAGCAAATAAGCATAGTTTTATAGTATAAATACGTTAGAGGGTTTCTTTTCGTCTGGGTGGTTTTGGTTTATTCGAAGAGCGAGAATTCGAGAATTCTTGTTTATTCCCTGATTCCGCGGATCGATTCCCTGTTCGGACGAACAAAATTCCCTATTTTCAAATTAACAGGGAATTCCCTGCAAGAGATTGAACTTTCAACGATTATAGAAATAAAAACGGGGGGAAAACGTCCCGAAAACAGGTAAATCCCCTGTTATTTTCCCTGTTCTCAGTTCGCCACCGGGCTTTGGCCGGACCTACAGGGCACGAAACTTTTGCTACTCTGTGGCTGCGTCGGCGGCACCAGAGGTCGGTAATCCCTTGGTGCGATTAAGCCCGTTTCTCCGTTGGGCCCGGGGTTCCTGGAGCACCTCAGATTGCCGCCGCCGCAGGCGCAGCGCGGAATCAGCCCGAACGCGATCTGCCATTCCACCGCGCAGCGGCGGGTTACGCGCCGATCTTGCCCTCAGGCCCCGCTTTGTTCGGACCCGTTCGGCTAAATACTACTGAGTCGACACAGTAGGACTAACCCGCCCACGAAGCCTCATCGTCAGCCGCCGCAGGAACATGATCGTTGGCCGCAGGATCAACATGTCGGCCACCAGCGCGGATATCATTGCAAATGCGCTGAGCCAGCCGAACAGGCGCAGCGACGGCAGGTCGGAGAGCACCGTCGCGATGAGCCCGCAGGCGAGCACGATCGAGGTCAAGATCAAGGCCGGGCCGACCAGAATCGTCGCCCGCTCAACCGCTCCCCCGGGATCCTCGTGCGGCCTTTCCTCTAGCCGCAGGCGGTTGAGGAAGTGGATGGTGGCGCTGAGCGCGAGGCCGAACGACACCGTCAGCGCCACAATGCTGGCGAATTGCAGGCCGTCGCCGAGCGCCCACAGAATGTCGCCGGACATCAGGACCGGGAAGATCCCGGGCGGGATGACGGCCAAGGCCACGATCCATGACCGGAAGGCGAGGCCGATGAACGCTGCGACGAACACGATTTCGATCGTGAGGCCATAGTTGAGCTTCTTGATCATGTCGGCTGAGTTGCGCGCCGCGATCGCCGACAGGCCCGTCACCGAGATGCGGTAGCCGGGATACTTGGCCCGCACCGCAGCGAGCGACCCGTCGAGGCTCTGGACAACCGGCAGCAACTGGCTGGCGTCCTTGTCGGGAATCCGGCCCGAGACCACCACCGCGTCCTGATCCGCGGACAGGAAGCGGCGCACCAGATAGGGCGGCAGGATGTCGATATATTGCTTGAGCGTTGCGACATCAGATTTGCCGGCTTTTTCCGCAAGCCAGCGGCGCAGCGTCTCAATCGACCACACATTGCCGACGCCCGCCTGCTTCTCCAAAATGGTGTGGACCTCCGCCAGGCAGGACAGTGTCGCCGGGTCGTAGAGTGAGGCGCCCGGCGGAAATTCGATCAAGATGTCGAGTGGATTGGCGCCGGTGAGCTTGGCGTCGAGGCGGCCGCTCGCTTCCACCGCCTGCTCCTTGTCGGGCACGAGATCGGCGAGGCGGTAGCGCGGCTGCAGGTTGGCGTAGACCAAGCCCAGCGCCGTGATCAGCGAGACGGCGATCAGCGTGTAAAGGCCGGGCCGGCTCACCATGCGGTGGGCGATCCAGCCGCAGAACCGGCGCAGCATGTCGACCGCCGAATCTGCCCCTTTGATCCGGGTGGCGAATGTCGTTTCGCCGTGGACAAGCAGGACGCCGAGCAGCGGGACGAGCGTGAGCACTGCGGCGAGCGCCACCACGGTCGCGATGATGCCGGCCTCGCCGAAGGTGCGGATCAGTTCCGATTTGGCGAACAGCAGCGAGAAAAAGGAGAGGCCCGCGGTCGCGTGGGTCAGCACGCAGGCTGGCCCCGCGACCAGGATCGCGTCGCGGAATGCCTCATATTTGGTGTGGCCGGCGATCAATCGGTCGCGGGCCAGGAACGTGAGCTGCATGCTGTCGGAAAAGCTGATCACCATGATCAGCGGCGTCATCACGTTGAGGAAGATGTTGAGGCGGAACTCGAGCCAGCCGAGCACGCCGAGCGCGAGCAGGATGGCGGTCAGCGGCGGACCGGCCGCGATCACCATGAACGACACGCGGCGGAAGAACGCGATCGCGATCACGCAGCCCGCGACGAACCCGAGCGCATTGTAGACGACCCGGTCCCGCTCCATGGCTTTGCGGATGTCGAGCTGCATCACCGGCACGCCGGAGAGTTCGCCTTTGAGGCCGGTGCCGGCGATGTTCTCCGCCAGGGTTTGGCGGATCTCGGTGACGACCTTGGACAAAGCATTGCCGTTGGCGGCGCTCGGATCGAGCGCAAGCACGATCAAAGCAAGCTGGCCATCCTCGGAGAGGAGCTTGCCGCGGATGATTTCGTTCGAAAGCACTTTCTGGACCAGCGCATCGTAAGCCTTGCCCTCGGGCAGCGGATCCGGAAACAGCGGCTCGGGCAAGTGGTCGTCCTCGGGAGGCTGGCGCGCCGAGAACAGAGAGACAACGCCCCTTGTCCCGTCGATGAGCTGCAATTCAGTTACGAGATCGCGCAGTTTTTCGAGCGAGTCCCGCTCCAAGAGGCTCTTGCCCTCGACCACGATCAGCACGTCATATTCGCTCGACGGAAAGCGCCTGGTCACCTCCTCGTATTGCTTGAACTCCGGAGTGTCGGAGCGAAAGAGCTGGCTGAGAGAGTCATCAGCCTGAATGCGCATGACCCCAACCGCGGCGAGGACCGCCAGCAGGACAAATACGATCGCGCTCGGAATGGCAAACCGCAGCGGAACGAGCCCGAATCGCTCGATGCCGAGCGCGAGCCGAAACGGGCGCCTGAGCTCCGGCGCTCCTGCGCGGGCGCCGTTCGCCACGGCGTGATCGGGCTCATCGTGTCGCACCTTAACCCTCCGCCATCAATTTCCCGAAGCGTCATCGCCCGCGAAAGCGGGCGATCCACCATTACACGACTTCGCGCGCCTCGGTTCTCGTTCCACGCGCCCCGCGGCGGTTATTGGATGCCCTGCCTGCGCGGGGCAGGACGCCAGAACCGAGTGAACCATCTCCGTCACAACGCTAGCCCCGATAAACCGGCTCTGGCTGAGAGAAGAAGCTCAGCAGAATATGCAGGCAGAGTTCGTAGTTTTTGCATTGGAAGCTCGCATGGGAGACGCCCGGCATGACGGCGAACTGCTTGTCCGGATTGGGCAGCAGCTTGAAGAACTCCAGGAGGTCGTCGACGCTGGCAATGCCGTCCCATTGGCCCCGCATGATGAGGGTGGCAGGCTTGATCCTGGTGGGATCGACCACCGGCAGGTTTGCGCACATGTCGACATAGGTGCCGGTGGGAACCGACGAGTCCAGCGCCAGGATGGCGTCCGCGAAGGCATCCACCACTTTTTCGTCGGCCGAGCCCGGATGGTCGCGGTTGAAGATCGAATGCACGAACGCGCGGTCGATGGGCCGGCGGTTTCTGGCGCGGAATTCCGGCAGCCGCTTCGACCGCTCGGCGAGCGTCGGGCTGCCCTTTCCGGTCCACACCATTGCGTCCAGGGCGAGCCGGGACACCATCTCGGGGTGGTTCTGCGCGAACAGCGCGGCGCGCAGCGCGCCTGAGGAAATCCCATAGACCATCAGCGGCTTCTGCCCGCGCAGCTCCTGAATATGGGCAGCGGCGGCGAAGCAATCCTCGGCTCCGAGCGCAATCGGGGCGTTGTTGTCGCGGGTCTTGGTAGAACGGCCATAGCCCTCCATGTCGACCGACCAGGTGTCGTAGCCGTGCCGTGCGAAGAACTCCATCGCAGATGAATTCGGCCGCCACGGGATATCAAGATCGAACGTCGGCTGCGACGCCATGGAGGACCCGTGCACGAACAGGATCGAGGCTTTTGCCGTGGCCGGATCAACCATGCATTTGTTCCACAGGAACAATTTCACGTCACCTTTGCTGGTCCAATGCTCGGTGCCGGCCAATCGCTGGGTCGTTTCGTTCATGGACGGGTCCTTCTTTGAGGGCGGCCCCTCCCTGCCTTTCCGCATGCCGGGAGGGTAGGGAGGGCGGTTGACGAATCGAGACGGGCTCAACGGCGCTTTATACAGATCCCATAGCAACGGACATGCATAGTTCTCACACCGGACCTCCAATTGCGGCGGAACACAGGCCGCAAGCGAACCCGGCGCCCCCTTCCCCCATTTTTGGGGAGGGGACGCCGTCTGTTACCCCTCATTGCAGGCTTTGACGCAGCCGTTGCGGCGCATTCATGGCGGTCGGTTCGCAGGGAGAGGTGCAAATCGCCGCAACTCTCCCCAAGTCCGGGCCCCTCGAATACCGGCATGACCCGAGCCTCCAGCAGGGATCCACGCCCGCGTGATGGGCAGCACTTTGTCATAGGCCTCAATGCCGCGAACATGACTTGCTACTCATGGTGCGCTGCGCTAAGCCTCGCGCGGCCCCTGGCGTGGATTGAATCTATGGATTTCCGAAGTTTGTGGGCGGCGCCAGACCCTGAGGCCGGAACGGGAAGGACGTTGCGCATCGGCAGCCAGCCGCCGGAGGCGGAATTCGCGGCGGGGCCCGGCCGCAGCTTGTCACCGGGGCGACCCACCGGGTCCGGCCTTCGGCCGGCCCGATGGGCAAGCTGCGGCCGGCAAGGGCGCCGCTGGCAAACTCCGCGTAAACCGCTTGGGGGGGCGTGAGCGCGGCACGGCGTCGGCTATTGCGCGACGATTTGGGTAGTGCCGAGAGGGGACTTGGGAGTGCAGAGAGGTGACGATGAACGCGCTGCTGCAGGAATACCTTCCTCTGGTCATCTTTACGGGCATTTCCCTGGCGATGGGGCTTGCGTTGCTCGTCGCACCCTTCATCGTCGCGTATCGGCAGCCGGACCCTGAAAAGCTTTCAGCCTATGAGTGCGGATTCAACGCCTTCGACGACGCACGCATGAAGTTCGATGTGCGCTTCTATCTGGTTGCGATCATCTTCATTATCTTCGATCTCGAAGTTGCATTCCTGTTTCCGTGGGCCATTACATTTGGCCAGCTTGGCGTCTTTGGCTTCTGGTCGATGATGGTGTTCCTTGCGGTTCTGACCGTCGGATTTATCTATGAATGGAAGAAGGGAGCGCTCGAATGGGATTAAGCGACCGTATTGCTCCCGCAACGGGATTGCTTGACCCTCGCACTGGGCTGCCGGTGGGGGCAGATGACGGTTTTTACGTCGGCCTCAATAATGAACTGGCCGATAAGGGATTTCTCCTCACTACCGCCGACAACCTGATCGTGTGGGCGCGCACCGGCTCGCTGATGTGGATGACCTTCGGACTCGCCTGCTGCGCGGTCGAGATGATGCAGATGGCGATGCCGCGCTACGACGTCGAACGCTTCGGCTTCGCGCCGCGCGCCTCGCCCCGTCAATCGGACGTCATGATCGTCGCCGGCACCCTCACCAACAAGATGGCGCCGGCGCTGCGCAAGGTTTACGACCAGATGCCGGAGCCGCGCTACGTGATCTCTATGGGCTCGTGCGCCAACGGCGGCGGCTACTATCACTATTCCTACTCGGTGGTACGCGGCTGCGACCGCATCGTGCCGGTAGACATCTATGTTCCGGGATGCCCCCCGACGGCCGAGGCGCTTCTGTATGGCGTGCTGCTGCTGCAGAAGAAAATCCGGCGCATCGGGACCATCGAGCGGTGACGAGATGACCCACGAGACGATGGAATCCCTCGGCCAGGCCATCGCCGGGGCGCTTCCCGGCGCGGTCACCGGCTATGTCACCGCCCACGGCGAATTGACGGTGAGCGCCAATGCCGCGGACATCGTGAGGGTGGCGACGTTTCTGCGCGACGATCCACGGTGCGCGTTTTCCTGCTTCATCGACGTCACGGCGGTTGATTGGCCGCAGCGCGGGCGGCGCTTCGACGTGGTCTATCACCTGTTGTCGCCGACCAGGAATCACCGCGTTCGCGTCAAGATCGAGGTGGACGAAGCAACCCCCGTCGCTTCGCTTACTGACGTGTTTCCCGGCGCCAACTGGTTCGAGCGCGAGGTGTACGATCTTTACGGCGTGGTCTTCACCGGCCATCCGGACATGCGCCGCCTGCTCACCGACTACGGCTTCGAAGGCCATCCGTTGCGAAAGGATTTTCCGCTGACCGGCTTCGTCGAGGTGCGTTGGGACGACGAGCAGAAACGGGTCGTCTACAGCCCGGTGCAATTGTCGCAGGAGTTCCGGACCTTCGATTTTTTGTCGCCCTGGGAGGGCCCGCACTATCCGCCCCTGCCGGGCGATGAAAAGGCCGGCAATGGCGCCTCGAAGGGCGGCGCATGACCGAGGCCGCCATCCGCAATTTCACCCTGAATTTCGGGCCGCAGCATCCGGCGGCGCACGGCGTGCTGCGCCTGGTGCTGGAACTCGACGGCGAAGTGGTCGACCGTGTTGACCCGCATATCGGCCTGCTGCATCGCGGCACCGAAAAGCTCATCGAATACAAGACCTATCAGCAGGCGATCCCGTATTTCGACCGGCTCGACTATGTCGCGCCGATGAACCAGGAGCACGCCTTCTGCCTCGCCGCCGAAAAACTGCTGGGCCTCGTCATCCCGAAGCGGGCGCAGCTCATTCGGGTGCTCTACGCGGAGATCGGGCGCCTGTTGTCGCATCTTCTCAACGTCACCACGCAGGCCATGGATGTGGGCGCGCTCACGCCGCCATTGTGGGGCTTTGAGGAGCGCGAGAAGCTGATGGGCTTTTACGAACGCGCCTCGGGCAGCCGCATGCATGCGGCCTTCTTCCGCGTCGGCGGCGTTCACCAGGACTTGCCTGAGAAGCTGATCGACGACATCGAGGCGTTTTGCGGCCCGTTCCTCAAGGTTTGCGACGATCTCGAAGAGCTGTTGACCGACAATCGCATCTTCAAGCAGCGCAACGTCGATATCGGCGTCGTCAAGCTCGCCGATGCCTGGGCCTGGGGCTTTTCCGGCGTCATGGTGCGCGGCTCGGGCGCCGCGTGGGACCTGCGCAAGGCGCAGCCCTATGAATGCTATGCGGAACTCGACTTCGATATCCCGGTCGGCCTTAACGGCGACTGCTACGACCGCTACTGCATCCGCATGGAAGAGATGCGCCAATCGGTCCGCATCATGCGCCAGTGCATCCGCAAGCTGCGCGCGGCCGAAGGGCAGGGGCCGGTGACCGTCGCGGACCACAAGATCGTGCCGCCGCGGCGCGCCGAGATGAAGCGCTCGATGGAGGCGCTGATCCATCATTTCAAGCTCTACACCGAGGGCTTCCATGTGCCGGCCGGCGAGGTCTACGCCGCCGTCGAAGCCCCGAAGGGGGAGTTTGGCGTCTATCTCGTGGCCGACGGCACCAACAAGCCCTACCGGTGCAAGATCCGCGCGCCGGGCTTCGCCCATCTCCAGGCGATGGATTTTCTCTGCCGCGGCCACCTGCTGGCGGATGTGTCGGCCATCCTCGGCTCGCTCGATATCGTGTTCGGGGAGGTGGACCGATGAACGTTTCCCTCGTCCCTGATGTCCGGATGAACGTGGAGGAGTTCCTCGCGTGGTCCGAGCGGCAGCCGGATGACCGCTACGAGCTGGTGGATGGGGAGATCGTAGCGATGACGCGGGATAGGGCGGGACATAACCGGACTAAGGGCGCAGCCTATGTTGCGCTGCGCGATGCGGTGCGGGCGTCAGGGCTGCGTTGCGAAGTCTTCATTGATGGTATGGCAGTTGCGATCAATGAGAATACCGTCCGAATTCCAGACGTCATTGTTCAGTGTGGAGCTGAACTGGACCCGGCTGCGCTGGTCGCTGACTCGCCGGTGATCGTGGTCGAGGCGGTGTCTCCGTCGAGCGAACGAGATGACATCGGTACCAAGTTCATGGACTACTTCTCGGTCGCGACCATCCGGCATTACCTCATCTTGCTTTCGGAAAGGCGCGCCGTCGTGCACCATCGCCGCAATGAGGGAGGCGTGATTGAATCACGGATCGTGAAAGACGGCCATATTTCGCTTGATCCGCCAGGCCTGTCCATTTCGGTTGCCGCGTTGCTCGGGGTCCAGGAAATCTGATGTCCGTCCGCCGCCTCGCCCCTCCCGAACAGCAGCCCGCGAGCTTTGCCTTCACGCCGGAGAATCTCGCCTGGGCGAAGCGAGAGATGACCAAATATCCGGAGGGCCGGCAGGCCTCGGCCGTGATCCCGATCCTGTGGCGTGCGCAGGAGCAGTGCGGCGGCTGGACGCCGCGCGCGGCGATCGAATACGTCGCCGCGCTGCTGGGCATGGCGCCGATCCGGGTGCTCGAAGTCGCGACCTTCTACACCATGTTCCAGCTCGCGCCGGTCGGCCGCAAAGCTCACGTCCAGTGGTGCGGCACGACGCCGTGTCTGCTCCGCGGCGGCGAGGAGATCAAAAAGGTCTGCCAGCGGCGCATTCACCATGAGCCCTTCCACGTTTCCGCCGACGGCGACTTTTCCTGGGAGGAGGTCGAGTGCCTGGGGGCCTGCGTCAACGCCCCGATGGTCCAGATCGGCAAGGACACCTACGAGGACCTGACCCCTGAGTCCTTTGAGAAAGTGCTTGACGCAATCGCCCGCGGCGAGAGCCCCAGGCCGGGTCCGCAGAATGGCCGGCAATTCTCCGCTCCGCTCGGCGGCGACACCACCCTGACCACCTTCCCGTCCTCCCCCGCCCCCCTCCCTAACCATCCCCGGCAAGCGGGGGAGGGGAGGGTAGGCGAGGGGGCATCCGGCAAGGCGTAACCGATGCTCGACGACAAGGATCGCATCTTTCGCAATCTCTACGGCCGCGGCGACTGGCGGCTGGCCGGCGCCCGCGCGCGCGGCGCCTGGGACGGCACCAAGGCGATCCTCGAGAGGGGCCGCGACGCCATCATCAACGAGGTCAAGAACTCGGGGCTGCGCGGCCGCGGCGGCGCCGGCTTCCCGACCGGGCTCAAGTGGTCGTTCATGCCCAAGCAGGCGGGCGACCGGCCCCATTATCTTGTGGTCAACGCCGACGAGTCCGAGCCCGGCACCTGCAAGGATCGCGACATCATGCGGCACGATCCGCACCTCCTCATCGAGGGGTGCCTGATCGCGAGCTTCGCAATGGCCGCTCACACCTGCTACGTCTATGTGCGCGGCGAGTTCGTCCGCGAACGCGAACGCCTGCAGGCGGCCGTCGACGAAGCTTACGAGGCGAGGCTGATCGGCAAGAACAACATCCATGGTTGGGATTTCGATATGATCATCCACCATGGGGCCGGCGCCTATATCTGCGGCGAGGAAACCGCGCTCCTGGAGAGCCTTGAGGGCAAGAAAGGCATGCCGCGGCTCAAGCCGCCTTTCCCGGCCAATGTCGGCCTTTACGGCTGTCCAACCACGGTCAACAACGTGGAGTCGATTGCGGTCGTCCCCGACATCATGCGGCGCGGCGCTGCATGGTTTGCCAGCATCGGCCGGCCGAACAACACAGGGACAAAAATTTTCTGCATTTCCGGCCACGTCAACAATCCCTGCAATGTTGAAGAGGCCATGGGGATCCCGCTCCGCGAGCTGCTGGAAAGACATGCCGGAGGGGTGCGCGGCGGCTGGGGCAATCTGTTGGCGGTGATCCCCGGCGGCTCTTCGATGCCGTTGATCCCGGCCTCGCAATGCGTGCCGTTGCCGATGGATTTCGACGGCACCCGCGAGGTGAAGTCTGCCCTCGGCACCGCGGCAGTGATCGTGATGGACAAGTCCACCGACATCGTGCGTGCGATCGCCCGCATCTCGTATTTCTACAAGCATGAGAGCTGCGGCCAGTGCACGCCCTGCCGCGAAGGCATGGGGTGGATGTGGCGCGTGCTCATGCGCATGGCCGAAGGCCGCGCCCACAAGCGCGAGATCGATATGCTGATGGACGTCACGCAGCAGATCGAAGGGCACACGATCTGCGCGTTCGGCGACGGCGCCGCCTGGCCGGTGCAGGGCCTGCTGCGTCACTTCCGCCACGAAATCGAGCGGCGCATCGACGAATACGCGGCGAACCCGCATCCGGAACCGGTCCGGGCGGCTGCGGAGTGAGCGTCGATGCGGGGCGGAGCAAAAGGGGTAAAACCGCAGCGGCGACAAATGCTTGCTTGGGCGATGATGGGCGCCGCATGCGTCGCCTTTGCGGCGAGATCGCAAGCTCAGGCGCCAGCTCCGCCCGCACAGAGCATCGCCCTCAAAGCCGATGCCGCGTCGCTCTGTGCTTTGGTGGGAAAGATGCAGGTAATCGCTTTCAAGTACGGTTATGACCCTGCGGCGGCGGAGCCGAGAGAATTGGAGCCCTACGGGGTTGGGTATACTCAGAAGCGAAACGTCCTGCTCTTTGGACGTCAGGTGAAGGGCTATTCGAAGTCGGCCGACGGCGGCGCGCCGGAGCTCCCGGGTTGGCGAAATTTCAGGATTGACAAGATCAGATCAAGGACGGTCAACGCCCTGGTTTCGACATTTGACGCCGTTCGGCCGGAGCCCGAGGAGTATCGCTATATCTCGGAATTTATCTGCAAAAACGACTCTGTTCGATAAGCGATGTGGAAATCAATGACGACCGCCGCCACCGGACCGACACGCAAGACCAACTGGCTGGCGAATCTCGGTTTGGCCATCATGGCGGTCGCGTTTGTCTGGTGGTTCCTGTTTTATGCGCAATGGACCGGGCCGCTTCGATTGCTTGATCTCAAGGCGCCTTGTCTCGTCACCACTATTGACGAGTGCAGCTTCTTTCAGTCGCGGCTCGAAGAGTTTCACGCCTCCGGGCCCGCCTATCAGCCGGCAGTATGGTGGATCGGGATGGCCACCTACGCGGCCGGACGCTTCGCGGGCCGGATGCGCGGGCCCAGGAAAGACGGAGCCCACCAATGACGAAGATCATCGTCGACGGCGCCGAGGTTGACGTTCCGCCTGAGTACACGCTGCTCCAGGCGTGCGAGGCGGCGGGCGCAGAGATTCCGCGCTTCTGTTTCCACGAACGTCTGTCGATCGCCGGCAATTGCCGCATGTGCCTGGTCGAACTCGTGGGTTCGCCGAAACCGGTCGCGAGCTGCGCGTGGGCGGTGCGCGACTGCCGTCCCGGGCCGAAAGGCGAACCTCCGGAGGTCAAGACCAGGACGCCGATGGTCCGCAAGGCGCGCGAAGGAGTAATGGAGTTCCTGCTCATCAATCACCCGCTCGATTGCCCGATCTGCGACCAGGGCGGCGAGTGCGACCTGCAGGACCAGGCCATGGCCTACGGCGTCGATTCCTCCCGCTTCAAGGAGAACAAGCGCGCGGTCGAAGACAAGTATCTGGGCGCTCTGGTGAAGACCTCGATGAACCGCTGCATCCAGTGCACCCGCTGCGTCCGCTTCGCCACGGAGGTCGCGGGAGTGCCGGAGCTGGGCGCCATCGGCCGCGGCGAAGACATGGAGATTACGACCTATCTCGAGCAGGCGATGGTGTCGGAGCTGCAGGGCAACGTGGTAGACCTGTGCCCGGTCGGGGCGCTCACCTCGAAGCCCTATGCGTTCGCGGCGCGTCCGTGGGAGCTGACCAACACCGAATCAATTGACGTCACCGATGCGGTCGGCTGCGCCATCCGCGTCGATACCCGAGGCCGCGAAGTGATGCGCGTCCTGCCGCGCATCAACGAAGACGTGAACGAGGAGTGGATTTCCGACAAGACCCGGCATCAGATCGATGGTCTGCGGGTGCAGCGCCTCGACGAGCCATATGTGCGCCAGGGCGGGCGACTGCGGCCGGCAACCTGGAGCGAGGCGTTTCACGCCATCGCCGCCAAGCTGCGGGCGACCCGGCGCGAGCGGATCGGCGCGATCGCGGGCGATCTTGCCGCCGTCGAGGAGATGTTCGCCCTCAAGGACCTGCTGGTGCGGCTGGGCTCGACCAATTTCGACTGCCGGCAGGACGGCACGGCGCTTGACCCCAGATGGGGCCGTTCCAGCTATCTGTTCAATGCGACGATCCCGGGCATTGATGAGGCCGACGGGCTGATGATCATCGGCTCCAATCCGCGCAAGGAGGCGCCGGTGCTCAATGCGCGCATCCGCAAGCGTTGGCGCACCGGCGCCTTGAAGATCGGGGTCATCGGCGAGCGCGCCGACCTCACCTATGATTACGCCTATTTGGGCGCGGGGCCCGAAACGCTCGCGAGGTTCGCCGAGCACCCGCCGGCCCGCCTCAGCCGCCAGATCTGGCTGGTCGGGCAGGGCGCCTTGGCGCGCCCGGACGGCGCCGCGGTGCTTTCGGCCGTCGCCAGGGCCGCCGTCTCGACCGGGGCGCTCACCGATGGCTGGAACGGCTTTTCGGTGCTCCACACCGCCGCGGCGCGGGTCGGCGGGCTCGATATCGGGTTCGTGCCGGGCGACAGCGGATTGACCGCAGCCGCGATGGCGTCGGGCGGCGTCGACGTGCTGTTCCTGCTCGGCGCCGATGAGATCGAGGTGGAATCGCGGGCCTTTGTCATCTATATCGGCACCCACGGCGACCGCGGCGCGCAGCGCGCCGATGTCATCCTGCCGGGCGCCGCCTACACGGAGAAATCCGGCATCTACGTCAATACCGAGGGCCGGGTGCAGATGGGCGACCGCGCGGCATTTCCGCCGGGCAACGCGCGCGAGGACTGGGCTATCCTGCGGGCGCTGTCGGAGGCGATCGGAGCGAAGCTTCCCTATGATTCGCTGGCGCAGTTGCGGGCCGCCTTGTTCAAGGCGTTTCCGCATCTTGCGCGCATCGGCGCGATCATGCCCGGAAACCCGGACGACGTTCGCAAGGTTGCCATGCGCGGCGGCGCGATGGAAAAAGCGCCGTTCCGGTCTCCGATCGACGATTTCTATCTGACCAATCCGATCGCCCGGGCGTCTGCCGTGATGGCCGAATGCTCGGCGCTCGCCGAGCGGGCGGCCGCAACGGCGGCTGAATAGGGATGCCAATGGCCTCGCTTTGGACCGATTACATCTGGCCGCTCCTCGTGATCGTCGCACAGAGCGTGCTCCTGCTCGTGGTGCTGCTCGTCGCGATCGCCTACGTGCTTTATGCCGACCGCAAGATCTGGGCGGCGGTGCAGCTCCGGCGGGGTCCCAATGTGGTCGGCCCCTGGGGCCTCCTGCAAAGCTTTGCCGATCTGCTCAAGTTCATCCTCAAGGAGCCGATCATCCCGGCCGGCGCCAACAAGGGCGTGTTTCTCCTGGCGCCGCTCGTATCCTGCGGGCTGGCGCTTGCCGCCTGGGCAGTGATTCCCGTCGACGCCGGGTGGGTGATCTCCGACATCAATGTGGGCGTGCTCTATATTTTCGCGATCTCGTCGCTTGGCGTCTACGGCATCATCATGGGCGGCTGGGCGTCGAATTCGAAATATCCGTTCCTGGCGGCGCTGCGTTCGGCGGCCCAGATGGTCTCGTACGAGGTCTCCATCGGGTTCGTCATGATCACAGTCCTCTTGTGCGCGGGCTCGCTCAATCTTGGCGACATCGTCGAAGCCCAGGCCTCGTCGGGGCTCGGCCGCCTTCTCGGCGCGCCGTGGCTCACAATGCTCAATTGGTACTGGATCCCGCTGTTTCCGATGTTTGTCATCTTCTTCATCTCGGCGCTGGCGGAAACCAACCGGCCGCCCTTCGATCTTGTCGAGGCGGAATCCGAGCTCGTGGCCGGCTTCATGGTCGAATATGGTTCGACCCCTTATATGCTCTTCATGCTCGGCGAGTATGTCGCGATCGCCACCATGTGCGCGATGACCACCATCCTGTTCCTGGGCGGATGGCTGCCTCCGCTGGCGGTGGCGCCCTTCACCTGGGTGCCGGGCATCGTGTGGTTCACGCTCAAGGTTCTGTTGGTGTTCTTCATGTTTGCCCTGGTGAAGGCGTTCGTGCCTCGCTATCGCTATGACCAGTTGATGCGGCTGGGCTGGAAGGTCTTCCTGCCGATCTCCCTCGCCATGGTGGCGATCGTGGCGGGCGTCCTGCAATTGACCGGATGGGCGCCAGCGCCGCAATGAGGGTTCTTAAGTCATGAGATTGAGCCAGGCGGCCAGATCACTGTTCCTGAAGGAATTCGTCGACGCCATCGTGCTGTCGATGCGCTATTTCTTCAAGCGCAAGGCGACGCTCGACTATCCGTTCGAAAAGGGGCCGATTTCGCCGCGCTTCCGCGGCGAGCACGCGCTGCGCCGCTATCCGAACGGCGAGGAGCGCTGCATCGCCTGTAAGCTCTGCGAGGCGATTTGCCCGGCCCAGGCCATCACGATCGAAGCCGGACCGCGCCGCAACGACGGCACCCGGCGCACCACGCGCTACGACATCGACATGGTGAAATGCATCTATTGCGGCCTCTGCCAGGAGGCCTGCCCGGTCGACGCCATCGTGGAGGGCCCGAATTTCGAGTTTGCCACTGAGACGCGCGAGGAACTCTATTACGACAAGGAGCGCCTGCTCGCCAACGGCGACCGGTGGGAGCGCGAGATCGCGAAGAACATCGCGCTCGATGCGCCGTACAGGTGACGAGATGACCGTCGCTGCGCTGTTCTTCTACGTGTTTGCCTCCATCTGCGTGGCGTCCGCCGTGATGGTGATCGCATCGCGCAACCCGGTGCATTCAGTTCTGTTTCTGATCCTGGCCTTCGTCAATGCGGCCGGCCTCTTTGTTCTGATGGGCGCCGAGTTCCTGGCGATGATCCTGGTGATCGTCTATGTCGGTGCGGTCGCGGTGCTGTTTCTGTTCGTCGTCATGATGCTCGACGTCGACTTCACAGCGCTGCGTCAGGGCTTTCTCAATTACCTGCCGGTCGGCGGCCTGGTCGGCGTCGTGTTCTTCGGCGAGCTTGTGGCGATGCTCATGGTGGGAGCTGGCGCGCTTGCTCCCGGCGCCGCCAAGGCGATCACGGATCCCATACCGCCGCTGGCCGACGTGACCAATACGGAAGCTCTCGGGCTCGTGCTGTACACCCGCTATGCGTACTACTTCCAGGCGGCGGGCGTGGTGCTGCTGGTCGCGATGATCGGCGCCATCGTGCTGACGTTGCGGCACAAGCCGCACGTCAAACGTCAGAATATTGCCGATCAGGTCGCCCGCACAAAGGCGACTGCGATCAAGATCCGCCGGGTGAAGCCCGGGCAGGGGATTTAACGATGACGATCGGACTGAACCATTACCTTGTCGTGGCGGCGATCCTGTTCACCCTCGGCATCTTCGGCATTTTTCTCAACCGTAAGAACGTCATTGTCATTCTGATGTCGATCGAACTCATTCTTCTGGCCGTGAATATCAATCTCATCGCATTTTCGGCTCATCTTGGCGATCTGGTGGGACAAGTGTTTGCCTTATTCGTGCTCACGGTCGCCGCCGCCGAGGCCGCCATCGGGCTCGCAATCCTTGTGGTCTACTTCCGCAATCGCGGTACGATCGCGGTGGAAGACATCAATCTGATGAAGGGCTGAAATCCGCCATGTATCAGGCGATCGTTTTCCTGCCGCTGCTCGGCGCCATGCTTGCCGCGATCATTTCGCTCGTCGGCGCCCATGCGCGGCACCCCGGCGGATCGCCGCCGCCCGGCGGCGAAGAGCACATCGGCGGACCGACGCCCGAGCATCCGCACGGCGCCCCGTCGGCTCGCGGCGGAGCCGCCGTGATCCGCGAGACCCATGCGGAGCCGGAGCGCCATGAGCCCGCAGCCGCAGGCTCGCGCACCGCCGAACTGATCACGACGACGTTGCTTTTCATCTCCATGGTGCTGTCCTGGATCGCCTTTGTGCGGGTCGGCTTCTCGCACCAGGAAGCGCACGAGGTGGTGGCGCCGTTCATCTTCTCCGGCGACCTCAAGGTCGATTGGGCGCTGCGGATTGATGCGTTGACGGCCGTCATGCTCGTCGTGGTCACCACCGTGTCGGCGTTCGTCCACCTCTATTCCATGGGCTACATGGAGGAGGACCCTTACCGGCCGCGCTTCTTCGGCTATCTGTCGATGTTCACCTTCGCGATGCTGATGCTGGTGACCGCCGACAATCTGGTCCAGCTGTTTTTCGGGTGGGAGGGCGTTGGTCTCGCCAGCTATCTCCTGATCGGATTCTGGTATCACAAGCCGGAAGCGAACGCCGCCGCGATCAAGGCCTTCGTCGTCAACCGCATCGGCGATTTCGGCTTTGCGCTCGGCATTTTTGCGGTGTTCATGATGACCGGGGCGGTCGACTTCGGCACCGTCTTTCACCAGGCCCCGGCGCTCACCGGCAAGACCATCCCGTTCTTCAACTGGAACGTCGACGCGCTCACGCTCATCTGCCTCCTGTTGTTCATGGGCGCCATGGGCAAGTCGGCCCAGTTCCTGCTGCACACCTGGCTGCCGGACGCAATGGAGGGGCCGACTCCGGTCTCGGCCCTGATCCATGCCGCCACCATGGTGACGGCGGGCGTTTTCATGGTGGCCCGGTTGTCGCCGCTGTTCGAACTCGCTCCCGCCGCGCTGACCTTCGTCACGGTGATCGGCGCCACCACTGCGATGTTTGCCGCCACGGTCGGGCTGGTTCAGAATGACATAAAGCGCATCGTCGCCTATTCGACATGCTCTCAGCTCGGCTACATGTTCGTCGCCATGGGCGTCGGGGCCTATTCGGTTGGCATGTTCCACCTTTTCACCCATGCCTTCTTCAAAGCGCTGCTGTTCTTAGGCTCGGGCTCCGTGATCATCGCGATGCACCACGAGCAGGACATCCGCCATATGGGCGGGCTGCGCACAAAGCTTCCTTTCACGTACTGGACGATGGTGGTGGGCACCCTGGCGCTCACCGGCGTGTTTCCGTTTGCGGGATACTTTTCCAAGGACGCGATCATCGACGCCGCTTTTGCGGGCACGAATCCGGCGGCGCTGTATGCCTATCTGATGACGCTCGGCGCCGCCGGCCTCACTGCGTTCTATTCCTGGCGGCTCATTTTCAAGACCTTCCACGGCGAACCCCATGATCGGGAGCATTACGAAGCGGCGCATGAAACCCCTGCAACCATGCAGATCCCGCTGTTCGTGCTGGCCGTCGGCTGCGTGCTCGCTGGGTTTCCGTTCGTTGGCATCTTCGCCGGCTCCGGCGTCGAGGGTTTCTTCGGCGAATCGCTCGCGACTGGCGGTTCCAACACGATCCTGGAGGAGATGGAGCACGTGAGCTGGGCCATCTCGCTGCTGCCGACCTTGCTGATGGCCGCCGGATTCGCTGTGGCCTGGCTGTTCTATATCCGGCGCCCCGAACTGCCGGTCGAACTCGCCCGGCAGCACTCGATGCTCTACCGGTTCCTGCTCAACAAATGGTATTTCGACGAACTCTACGACTTCATCATCGTGCGGCCCACCCTCTGGATCGGCCGGCTGTTTTGGAGGGGCGGCGATGGCTGGCTGATCGACGGCTTCGGCCCGGACGGCGTTTCGGCGCGGGTGCTGGACGTGACGCGCAATGTCGTGCGCCTGCAGACCGGCTACATGTATCACTATGCCTTCGCCATGCTGATCGGCGTCGCCCTGTTCATGACGTGGTTCACGTGGCTCATGTTTAGCCGCGGGGGCGGTTAAGGTCGGATTTCGCTATGGTCGAATCAAACACATTGCCGCACCCCTCTTCAGCTCTCCCTGTGGGGAGAGGCGAAGCGGCAGCCGCTCAACCTCATCGGAAAATGCGTTAAACATGGCGAGCTGGCCGATCCTTTCCGTCACCGTGTTCCTGCCGCTCCTCGGCGCGCTTTTCATCATGGCGATGCGCGGCGAGGACGCTTCCGTCGCCCGCAATGCCCGCTGGGTGGCGATGTGGACGACGCTGCTCACATTCGTGATCTCGCTGATCCTGGTATGGCGCTTCGACCCCAGCTCGCCTGAGTTTCAGTTCGTCGAAAGGAAACCCTGGCTCGCCGGCGCCATCAGCTATCACATGGGGGTCGACGGCATCTCCCTGCCGTTCGTGATTCTCACGACGGCGCTGATGCCGCTGTGCATCCTCGCGAGCTGGCTGCCGATCCAGCGGCGCGTCAAGGAGTACATGATCGCGTTTCTGGTGCTGGAAACTTTGATGGTCGGCACCTTTACGGCGCTCGATCTGACCTTGTTCTACCTCTTCTTCGAAGGCGGCCTGATCCCGATGTTCCTGATTATCGGGGTCTGGGGCGGCCCGCGCCGGGTCTATGCGAGCTTCAAGTTTTTTCTCTATACCCTGCTCGGCTCGGTGCTGATGCTGCTCGCGATCATGGCTCTCTACTGGGATGCGGGCACCACCGACATTCCGACCCTCATGCACCATGCCTTTCCGCGTTCGCTGCAGACCTGGGCGTGGTTCGCCTTCCTGGCCTCGTTCGCCGTGAAATTGCCGATGTGGCCCGTCCACACCTGGCTCCCCGATGCGCATGTGGAGGCGCCGACCGCGGGCTCCGTCATCCTCGCCGCCATCCTCTTGAAGATGGGCGGCTACGGCTTCCTGCGCTTCTCGCTGCCGATGTTTCCGCTGGCGTCCGAGCAATTCGCCCCGCTGATTTTCACGCTGTCGGTGGTGGCGATCATCTACACCGCGCTGGTTGCGCTGGTGCAGGAGGACATGAAGAAGCTGATCGCCTATTCCTCGGTGGCCCATATGGGATTCGTCACCATGGGAATTTTCGCCGGCACCATCCAGGGCGTCGGCGGCGGCATCTTCCAGATGGTGTCCCACGGCATCATATCGGGCGCGCTGTTCCTGTGTGTCGGTGTGGTGTATGATCGCATGCACACGCGGGAGATCGCGGCCTATGGCGGCCTCGTCGATCGGATGCCGCTCTACGCGGCGGCATTCATGGTGTTTACGCTGGCGAATGTGGGGCTCCCCGGCACCACCGGCTTCGTGGGCGAATTTCTCACCCTGATCGGCACGTTCCGGGTCAACACGCCGGTCGCAACGCTGGCGACGGTGGGCGTCATTCTGTCCGCCGCCTATGCATTGTGGCTCTATCGCAAGGTCATCTTCGGGAAACTCGAAAAGCCTTCGCTTGCCCGCATCCTCGATCTGGACGGACGCGAGATGGCGGCGTTCGCGCCGCTCGTCATCCTCACGATCCTGTTCGGCGTCTATCCCAAGCCGGTGATCGACGTTTCGCAGGCTGCGGTCTCAGCATTGGTCGAGAATTACCATCAGGCGCTGGGCGCCGCGAAAACCGCTGAGCTTGCCAAATGAGGCGTATTGCACGATGAACGAAGCCTCCGCGCTTTATCCGGCGCTTCCCGAATTGATTCTTGCAGGCGGCGCTATGGTGCTGCTGATGATCGGAGCCTTCGGAGGCGAACGCGCGACCTCCCCGATGCTGAGCTATGCGATCGCGCTTCTGGTTGTTGCCGGTCTTGCGATCGCAGCGATGCCGGACGAGCGCGTGGCGCTTTTCAACGGCAGCTTCGTGGTCGACGGATTTGCGAAGTTCTTGAAAATTCTTGCGGTATTAGGCTCGATCGGAACCCTGTGGATGTCGGGCGATTTCCTCGCTGATCCCGACCGGCGCAAATTCGAGTACTCGGTTCTCATCCTGCTCGCCACCGCCGGCATGTTCGTGCTCATTTCGGCCGGCGACCTGATTGCCCTCTATCTTGGCTTTGAGCTGATGAGCCTCTCTCTCTACGTGGTCGCTGCGTTCGATCGCGACAACGTGCAGTCGACCGAAGCGGGGCTCAAGTATTTCGTGCTCGGAGCGCTGTCGTCCGGCATGCTGCTTTACGGCGCGTCATTGATCTACGGATTCACCGGCACGGTGAAATTCGCCGGCATCGCCCAGGAGGCGGCGAATGGCGGCATCGGGTTGATCATCGGACTGGTTCTTCTGTTCGCCGGGCTGTGTTTCAAGGTCTCGGCGGTGCCGTTTCACATGTGGACGCCCGATGTCTATCAGGGGGCGCCGACGCCGATCACGGCCTTCTTTGCCTCTGCCCCGAAAGTGGCGGCGATTGCGGCATTCGTGCGGGTGTCATTCAGCGCCTTTCCGGCCATCGCGGCGCAATGGCAGCAGATCATCATATTCGTCGCGATCGCGTCGATGGCGCTCGGCGCGTTCGCGGCGATCGGCCAGCGCAACATCAAACGGCTGATGGCCTATTCGTCGATCGGCCACATGGGGTATGCCCTGATAGGGCTTGCGGCGGCGACCGGCGAGGGCGTCCAGGGCGTGCTCGTCTATATGGCGATTTATGTGGCGATGACGCTCGGAACCTTCGCGTGCATCGTTTCGATGCGGCGAAACGATAAGCCCTTTGAGGAAATCACCGATCTTTCAGGCCTCGCACGCACCAATCCGGCTCAGGCCTTCGTTCTCTCCATGCTGTTGTTTTCGCTCGCCGGCATCCCGCCGCTGGCCGGATTTTTTGCAAAATTCTACGTCTTCCTTGCGGCCGTCAAGGCCGGGCTGTTCACGCTCGCGGTGCTTGGCGTGCTCGCCAGCGTCGTGGGCGCCTACTACTACCTGCTGATCGTGAAGATCATGTATTTCGACGAGCCGGCGCCGGCATTCGACCCGATGGGAAACGCCCTGCGCTCAATCGTGGCGGTGACAGGGTTGTTCGTGATCTTGTTCTTCGCCTATCCGGGACCGCTTGTCGAGGCGGCGGCGGTTGCGGCGAAATCGCTGTTTTAGTGAGAGCGCATGCCGCGAATCGGTTACTCCCTCTCCCCGCTTGCCGTCAGGGCGTTGACGCCCGTCTTCGACGGGCTACGGAGAGGGTCGGGGTGAGAAGGCGTTTCCACAGACTCCGATGCGAGATTCACACTGGTGGAGAGGCCCCCTCATCCGGAATTTGCGCGACAAGCGCGCAAATTCCGGCCTCTCCCCGCAAGCGGGAGAGGTAAAGGGACTGCTGCGTCAATTCCGTCGGAACGTGCTCCATTGATGACATCGAATCCCAAGACTGCGGCGGCGCCACGCATCCTCCTCGACGTGGTGGACTCCACCAATGCGCAAGCGCTTCGGCTCGCGAAAGCGGGAGAGCGCGGTCCATTGTGGATTGTCGCAAAGGAGCAGAGCACGGGGCGCGGCCGGCGCGGCCGGGCATGGATATCGCCCGCGGGCAATCTCTATGCGACGCTGATGCTGACGGATCCGGGGCCGGCAAGAGCGGCGCCGCAACTGGGATTCGCGGCTGCCCTTGCGCTGCACGATGCGGCCGTTGCCGCCGCGCCCGCGCTCGCGCCGCGATTAGCCCTCAAGTGGCCGAACGACCTGTTGTGCGGGGGGCGAAAAATCTCAGGGATCCTGATCGAAGGCGAGGGCAACCCGGTTGCAGTCGCAATCGGGATAGGAGTGAATTGCCGCCATCATCCGGACGCGACCGAGATGCCGGCAACCGATTTCGCCGCCGAGGGCGCCGACGTGGACGCCGCCACGTTGTTCGGTCATCTGGCGGAGGCCATGCAGGCGCGCCTCACTTTGTGGGACCGCGGCGCCGGCTTCGCGGCTGTCCGTGCTGCCTGGCTTTCCCGCGCCTTGGGGGTAGGGAAGCCGATCCGGGTAAGGCTTGCCGAGCGCGAGACGACCGGATGCTTCGAGACGATCGACGATGCGGGCCGGCTGGTGCTGCGCACCGCGAAAGGCGAAGTTGAAGCGGTTGCCGCCGGCGACGTGTTTCCTTTTGGTCAGGCCGCGTGAGGGCGGGCGGCCCGGTAGGCAGTCTAGTAGCGCTTACCCGCCCCGCGGGGGCAGATCGGATTCATGACTTGAAATGACATCTCCGGCGGAAGAACTGGTCTTTGCACCGCTTGGCGGGGTCGGTGAGATCGGCATGAACTTGTCGGTTTATGGCTTCGGCTCGCAGCGCAATAAGGCTTGGCTTGCAGTCGATCTCGGCGTCGCCTTCGCTGGCGACGAATTGCCCGGCATCGAGGTGATCATGCCGGACATCCGCTTTCTCGTGGAGGAACGCCGCAATCTGGTGGGGCTGGTGCTCACCCATGCGCACGAAGACCACTACGGCGCGCTGATCGATCTGTGGCCGCGCCTCAAGGTGCCGCTCTATGCGACCCCCTTTACGGCCGCGCTTCTGGAGGCCAAACGACTCTCAGAGCCGGGCGCGCCCGAAATTCCCGTCACTGTCATCCCGCCCGGCGGCCGGGTCAAACTGCCGCCGTTCGATATCGAATTCGTTTCCGTCGCCCATTCGATTCCTGAATCGAACGCTCTGATCATCCGCACCAGGCTCGGCACAGTGCTGCATACCGGCGACTGGAAGCTTGATCCGACGCCTCCGATCGGCCCGCCGACGGACGAGGCGAAGCTACGCGACCTCGGCAACGCCGGCTGCCTTGCCGTGATCGGGGATTCCACGAACGCCGTGCGGGAAGGGCGGTCGGCCTCTGAACGCGACGTCGCCAATTCGCTTCATGAACTGATCCGTAGCGCGCCCAGGCGCGTTGCGGTCACGACATTTGCGTCTCATGTGGCGCGCATCCGCGCGGTTGCGGATGCGGCGCGCGCCTGCGACCGCGAGGTCGTGCTGGTCGGACGCGCCATGGAACGCATCGTCCAGGTCGCCCGCGAGACCGGCTACCTTGACGGCGTCCAGGAATTTCGCGGCACCGACATTTACGGCTATCTGCCGCCCGACAAGGTGGTTGCGCTCTGCACCGGCAGTCAGGGCGAGCCTCGCGCCGCGCTCGCCCGCATTGCGCTTGACGAGCACCCCGACGTGACGCTCGGCAAGGATGACCGGGTGATCTTTTCCTCACGCACCATTCCGGGCAACGAAAAAGCGGTCGGCCGCGTGATCAACGGCCTGATCCGCCAGGGCATCGAGGTGATCACCGATCGCACCCACCTGGTTCACGTCTCCGGCCATCCGCGCCGGGCCGAACTTGAAGATCTCTATGGCTGGGTGAAACCGCGCCTTGTGGTGCCGGTGCATGGCGAGGCGTTGCATCTTGCCGAGCACGCCGCGCTCGCCCGCAAGATCGGCGTGCCGCAGACATTGATGTGCGGCAACGGCGACGTGGTCAGGATCGCGCCGGGGCCCGCAGGCATCGTAGACGAATTACCGCAAGGCCGGCTTTACCGCGACGGCCGCCTGATCGTGGACGCCGAACAGCGCACGGTTCCGGACCGCCGCCGGCTGGGCCTTGCCGGCGTCGTGTCGATCGCGCTGGCGCTCGACGGCAAAGGCGCGCTCGCCGGAGAGCCGGCGATCGACTCGATCGGGATCCCTGAGCTGACAATGGATGGCCGTCATTTCGATGACGTCGTCCGCGAAGCAGCGGTCGAAACGATCGAAAGCTTGCCGCGCGTGCGGCGGCGCGATCCGGATTCGGTCGCCGAAGCGGTCAAGCAGGGCGTGCGCGCTGCGGTCGCGGTGCATTGGGGCAAGAAGCCGTTGTGCATCGTCCATGTTTTGACGATATGATGCGAGCGGATCGCGGACCAGTTACTGCCAGGAGTCACGGTCGGCCCCAGTCCGGCAACTCGCGTCTTGCTTCTCTGCCGGTCCTCCGCATGTGGGGAGGAAGGGGTGTCGGACACGATCTGCGCGATAATCCCGGATCGAGTCCGGGGACGGGCAGACGCCAGGAGCCGATTCGATCTTATTGGCGCGGGCTCCCTATGAGGCTCAGGCATGATCGGCAGGCTCAATCACGTGGCGATCGCGGTGCGCGATATTGCGGCGGCCGCCAAGGTCTACCGCGAGACCCTGGGCGCCAAGGTGTCCGCCGCAGTTCCGCAAGACGAACACGGCGTCACCACCGTTTTCATAACCTTGCCGAACACGAAAATTGAGCTGCTGGAGCCGCTCGGCGCCGCGTCTCCGATCGCGAAATTCCTGGACCGCAACCCGGACGGCGGCATCCACCATGTCTGCTACGAAGTCGACGACATCATTGCGGCGCGCGACCGCCTCAAGGCTGAAGGCGCCCGCGTGCTGGGCGATGGCGAGCCGAAAACGGGCGCGCATGGCAAGCCGGTGCTGTTCCTGCATCCCAAGGATTTTCTTGGCACGCTGATCGAACTCGAACAAGCATGAGGTAAGCGGTGCCTTGGTACACGATGCTGGCGATCTACTTCATCGTCTGGTGGCTGGTGTTCTTCACGGTGCTGCCGTGGGGAGTCCGTTCCCAGGAAGAGCACGCCGATGTGGTGCTCGGCACCGATCCCGGCGCACCGCGGGTCCCGGCGCTTAAAACCAAGGTGCTGTGGACGACCGCGGTGTCGGCGATCGTTTTTGCAATTTTCTATTGGGCCTTCGTCACCAAGGCGGTGGCGTTTGAGGATTTGGTCACATTGTGGGGGCTGCTCAAGCTATAGCCTCGGCTCATAGTTTCGTAGCCAGGGTCGAGCCCCGGCGGAACCCGCCGCCTTGCCCGCGCCAGCCGATGCCCCGCGTTGCGCGGCCCCGGGCCGGCGGCCGCGACGGGACGCCGGCGAATTTTGCAGGGGTGTCATGAGCACCTTGTTTTCGGCCTGCACAGCACTGCGCCCTGCGGCGGATATGGACTACAATGACGCAGGCTCGTCGTCCAAACGAGGCGGCTCTGACTGTAGTTGCCACAGCCTCAGGGAGGGACACTTATGAAATTCTTCCGACGGAATAGCCTGGTCATCGTCCTTTTGGCCGGTCTCATGTTGTGCCAGCGAGGTTCAGTCGGAGCGCAGACGCCGCAGACGGACGATCACAGGCATTTGGACATAGATGACAGCGGCGGTGCTGCGGTCGAGCCGGCAGAAGTCCAGCTGGCGCGGGCGATAGCTGCGGGGCCACGGAACGTTACCGACTCCGCCCGGATCGTCGGCGCCGATGCGCAAGGCAAGAGAACGGTTCTGCGCGAAGGCAGCAACGGCTTCACGTGCCAACCTGGGAACCCCGTCCTTGGCCGTCCCGCATCGTGTGCGAACGAGGCGGCGCGACAGTGGAGTGCGGATCTGGCTGCGCACAAAGCCAAGCCGACGAACGCTGAGCCCGGCATCGTGTACATGCTCGCGGGCGCCGTGCAGCCTGGCGTGTCCGCTCCGTCCGACAGCACCACCCGGCCCATTATGGTCGGTCCGCATTGGATGATCATGTGGCCGTTCGATCCAAAGACGACAGGGCTGCCGGCCGCGCGCAAAGACACTGGCGCGTACATCATGTTGGCCGGCACGCCATATGCCCACCTGCACATCATGGGGCAACCGGCCGGCACGCCAATGGAACATGCGGCCGTTGACCTGCCGGACGAGGGCGGCCCTGTGCAGGTCGAATCGCCAGAAATTCAAATGGCGCGTGCGATCGCCGCCGGGCCAAAGGAAATTACCGACCAGGCTCGCATTATGGGTTTCGATGCGCAAGGCAACAGGATTGTTCTACGCGAAGGCAACAACGACTTCATCTGCCAGCCCGGCAAGCCCCAATTCGTCGCCCAACCCGCCTCGTGTTACACGACGAACTCGAAGCCCCGCATCACTTACATGCTTGCGGGCGCGACGCAGCGCAGCATATCCGATCCCGACGACAAGACCAGCACTCCCCTCGCAGTCGGTCCGCATTGGATGATCATGATGCCGTTCGATCCCAAGACAACGGGGTTGCCAGTCACCTACAGCGATACGGGGGCGTATATTATGTGGGCGGGAACCCGCTCCGCCCACCTGCATATCATGGGGAGGCCGTAGATCGAGACGCAGTCTGGCGGCGAAGCGGCGGGGCTTTTTGCGGGATGGTAAACTCAGCGAAACGCGGGGCAGGCGCCCCACTTGCGACGTCATCCCACATCGCGCTTCGCTCCCTGCGCGCTACGAGGCTACGCGCGCCGTTGCAGCACTTGCAGCCAATCACACTCAGCCCCCTCACACATCCAGCATCTCGTCGCTCGCAAATTCCGCGCGCTCCTGGATGAACTCGAATCGCGCCTCCGCCTTGGCGCCCATCAGGCGATCCACGGCCTTTGCGGTGTCGGCGCGGTCGTCGGCGATGAGCATCACCTTGAGCAAGGTGCGCTTCCTCGGGTCCATGGTGGTTTCCTTGAGCTGCGCGGGCATCATCTCGCCGAGGCCCTTGAAGCGGCCGATCTCGACATTGGCGTTGGCGCGGAATTCGCGCCGCATGATCTCGTCCTTGTGCGCGTCGTTGCGCGCGTAGAACACCTTGCCGCCGTGGGCGAGCCGGTAGAGCGGCGGCACCGCTAGATAGAGATGGCCGTGGTCGATGAGCTGCGGCATCTGCCGGTAGAAGAACGTGATGAGCAGCGACGCGATATGGGCGCCGTCGACATCGGCGTCCGTCATCACGATGACCTTGCCGTAGCGCAGGTCCTCGTCGCGGTAATGGGCGCCGGTGCCGCATCCGAGCGCCTGCACGAGATCGGCGAGCTGCTGGTTCTGGGCGAGCTTGTCCTTGCCGGCGCTCGCCACGTTGAGAATTTTTCCGCGCAGCGGCAGCACCGCCTGGCTCGCGCGGTCGCGCGCCTGCTTGGCGGAGCCGCCGGCGCTGTCGCCCTCGACGATGAAGATTTCCGAACCCTCGGCGGCGGTGTTGGTGCAGTCGGCGAGCTTGCCGGGCAGCCGCAGCTTGCGCACTGCGCTTTTGCGCGCGATCTCCTTCTCTTGCCGGCGGCGGATGCGTTCCTCCGCGCGCTCCACCACGAAGTCGAGGAGCCGGTTGGCCTGCGCCGGGTTGCCGGCAAGCCAGTGGTCAAACTGGTCCTTGACTGCGCTTTCGACGATGCGGGTGGCTTCCGCAGTCGCGAGCCGATCCTTGGTCTGGCCCTGGAACTCCGGCTCGCGGATGAACACCGACAGCATCGCGGCGGCGCAGGCCATGATGTCTTCGCTCGTCACCAGCGCGGCGCGCTTGCCCTGGTTGACGCGCTCGGCATGGTCCTTGAGGGCGCGCGACAACGCGGCGCGCAGCCCGGTCTCATGGGTGCCGCCGTCGGCGGTCGGGATGGTGTTGCAGTAGGACGACAGGAAGCCGTCCGCATCCGCCGTCCACGCCACCGCCCATTCGACCGAGCCGTTGGCGCCAGGCCGGCCGGATTTGCCGGTGAAGATTTCGGGATGGACCAGGGTCTGTCCCGCAAGCGTCACAGCGAGGTAGTCCTTGAGGCCGCCCGGGAAGTGGAAAGTCTCATTTTCCGGCACATCGGTTATGCCGTGCAGGAGTTCCTGGTCGTAATGCCAGCGGATTTCGACGCCGCCGAACAGATACGCCTTGGCGCGCGCCATCTTGAACAGACGCAGCGGATTGAATTTCGCCTTGGCGCCGAAGATCTCGGGGTCAGGCTTGAAGCGCACTTTGGTGCCGCGCCGGTTTGGGACGCGGCCAAGCTGTTCGAGCCCGTTCTTCGGCTTGCCGCGCTGGTAGACCTGCCGGTAGAGCTGGCCGCCGCGCGCGACCTCGACTTCGAGGCGCTCCGACAGGGCGTTGACCACGGAGACGCCGACGCCATGCAGGCCGCCGGAGGTCTCGTAGACCTTGGAGCCGAACTTGCCGCCCGCATGGAGCGTACACATGATGACTTCGAGCGCCGATTTGTTTGGGAATTTCGGATGCGGATCGACCGGAATGCCGCGCCCGTTGTCGGTGACGGTCAGAAAGCCGTCGGCCGTCGCCTCGACCTCGATGAAGCTTGCATGCCCGGCCAGCGCCTCGTCCATGGCGTTGTCGATGACTTCGGCGAAGAGATGATGCAGCGCCTTCTCGTCGGTGCCGCCAATATACATGCCGGGCCGCCGCCGCACCGGCTCCAGCCCCTCCAGCACCTCGATGTCGTGGGCGGTGTAGTCGTCGCCATTGCGGGACCGGCCTTTTGCGGCCTCGCGCCGCAGCGCCTCCCGCCGCGGCATATCGGCGAATAGGTCGGCAGGCGTGGAGGACTGTTTCTTTGCGGTCTTGGCCATACGGTTCCGTTGCGATTTGTGGACTGCGCACCTCATGTAAACCGCAAAATAGTTACCAATCAATAACTTAATGCGTTATTATGATGCTTCAAGCGAGGCGTCTTTGGCGTGCGAATCACGAGGTTCCAATATGATACGGCCCGGCCGCGAACAAGACCATGAGAGGATCGCCGCACAGCGCCGCACAGGCGACTGGCGCGAGGGGCGGCGATCGGGTAAGCGGCTATGAGTTCCTTATTCGTTGCCATCCCATCGAGACGCGCTCTGTGACGGCTCAACTCAGATGAGGCCCGCGATTTCCTAAAGGCCTCCTCGCGAAGAGGCTGCACTGTTGCGCGGCCCCCTGAGAAGAGGGCTACGCGAGCATTTCCCATCTCCTGCAGGTCCCATGTCGCTCGAAAGCCAGGCCCACGTTCTCACCCAGCAGGTCGTCGAATTCGTGCGCGCCCACGAGGCGTGGGCGGCGCCGATTGTCGGCGCCTTGGCGTTCGGGGAGTCGCTTGCGTTCATCTCCCTCGTGCTTCCGGCCTGGGCGGTCCTTGTTGCGCTCGGCACGCTGATCGGAAAAAGCGGCATCGATTTCTGGCCGATCTGGATCGCTGGGGCGGTCGGAGCGGCGCTCGGCGACTGGCTGTCCTACTGGGTAGGCATCAAGCTCGGGCCCGCTGTGGCCCACGTGTGGCCGCTGTCGAAGAACCCGGAGCTGATTCCACGGGGTGAACGTTTCGTCGCCAAATGGGGCCCGCTGGCGATCTTCATCGGCCGCTTCTCCGGCCCGCTGCGGGCGACGGTGCCTCTGGTGGCCGGCGTCTTTCTGATGCCGTATTGGCGCTTTCAGACCGCCAATTTCGTTTCCGCCTTCGTGTGGGTCGCAATGCTGCTGACCCTGGGGGATGTTGTGGCGACGATTTTCACTTTAATATGGCCCTGAGCCCCTTCTCAACCCGCCTCCGTAGGATGGGTTGAGCGCAGCGAAGCCCATCAGCGGCTGGCCGGCTGGCGCGATCCATGACGGGTTTCGCTGCGCTCAACCCATCCTACGAGGAGGGTGGGGCAAAGGGGACGCGCAACCCGGGAGGAACCCATGACGATTCTTTCACGCCGCACATTGCTGGCGGGCGCCGCGTCGGCGGCCGCGCTGCCGAGCTTCGCCCTGTGGAGCGCGCAATTTGCCCGCGCCAACACGCCTCAGGCCGGCAAACAGGCGGCGAGCTTCTATCGCTACAAGGTCGGCGACATCGAGGTCACCGTTCTGAGCGACGGTATCGCCCGCGTGCCCGTCACCGAGGCGTTTGTGCTCAATGTCAAGCCCGAGGAGGTCAACGCCGCCCTGCGTGAAGCCTATATGGAGCCGGGCGTGTTCATCGGTCCCTACAATCCGATTGTGCTCAATACCGGCAACAGGCTTGTGCTGATCGACATGGGAACCGGCGAGGCCAACTACATCGCCACCAAGGGCGTCGCCGGCCAGCTTCTCACCAACATGGCGGCGGCCGGGATCGACCCCAAGGCGGTCGACACCATCATCATTTCCCACTACCACGGCGACCACATCAACGGCCTTCTGCGGGCCGACAATTCGCTCGCTTTCCCGAATGCCGAAATTCTGGTGCCGGCGCTGGAGCACAAATACTGGACCGACGCCGGCGAGGAGAGCCGCTCGCCGACGCAGCGCATCGCCGATAATTTCAAGAATGTCCGCCGCGTGATGACGAACCCCGAAGTCATGAAGCGCCTGCGGACCTATGAATGGGACAAGGACGTGATCCCCGGCGTTCACGCTGTCGGCACGCCGGGCCATACGCCGGGCCACACGTCTCACGTCGTTACCTCGGGGTCGCACACGGTGTACGTCCAGGCCGACGTCACCCACGCGCCGTTCCTGTTTGCCCGTCATCCGGGGTGGCATGCCTTCTACGACCACGAGCCGATCCAGGCCGAGGCCACCCGGCGCAAGGTCTACGATATGCTCTCGGCCGAGAAGATGCTGGTGCAGGGCTTCCACTATCCGTTCCCCTCGGTGGCCCATGTGGAAAAGACCGCGACCGGCTATCGGGAAATCCCGGTGCTGTGGAGCCCGGTGCTGTAAGCGCCAAATCCTCCAGGCGGCTCAGCCACGCTGGCCCTGGCCGGACACCGGGGACAGCTCCGCCAAATGCGCCATTCCGCTCGCAGAGGCGGGTTACGCTTTCGGCTAACCCGCCCTATGTTCTACATGAAAGCGGGGAGAAACCGTGCAGGGAATAAGCATTGCCCGAGGAGCGGGAGACCGCTAATGGAGTGAGGCGGACCGCCGGAACAACGGGTTCTTGAATCGATGACTGACCACGACCTGGAACAAATCCGTGCCCTTTTGCGCGATGCGCTTGGGCCGATGGAAGGCGACCTTGCCGCGGTCAGGACGGACGTGGCTGCGCTCAAGACCGACGTGGCCGTGCTCAAGACCGACGTGGCCGTGCTCAAGACCGACGTGGCCGTGCTCAAGACTGATGTGGCGGCGCAGGGAGCGGCGCTCGCTGCAGTGCGCGCCGATGTGGATGCGCAAGGAGCCGTGCTTGGCGCGGTGCGCACCGACGTCGATGCCATCAAGATCGATGTGGCGGCGCAAGGAGCGGCACTGACCGCCTTGCGCACCGAGGTTAATGCCATCAAGACCGAAATCAGTGGCTGGCCCGACCTCCATTTCCTTCAGGCCATGGCGCAACAGCAAATCCGCGAGGCTGACGAGGCACGCGAGGCCCGCCGATATATGGAGATCAAGCTCGACGAAATCTATAGCTCGATGGCGACCTCATCGGAAATCAAGAGGCTTCGCGACGAAGTGTCGGAAAGCCTCAACCGCGAAAGATTGCTGGACCTGCGCATCTCCGCGATCGAAATGCGCCTTGGCATCAAGAACCCGCTGGCCCCGACGGAATAGGCAAGCGCGCGGCGGCGGAGTTGACGAAGCATTGCGCCGCCTTTATATGCGCCGCCCATGATGATCGTCGCGCCCATTTCTTCTCGCTGCCGCAGCGGTTCCGCGGCCGGCGATCGCGTCTGATCGTCACTCCCGGCTGCGGATTGCATCGCCGCGGCGCTTTTCTCAAAAATCCTCCGCGGCATTGGAATTAGGGCGCTTACTGCGAAGAGGATTTCGCGATGCCAAAAACTGCAAAAGTCGGCGTACTCGGCGCATCCGGCTATACGGGGTCGGAATGCGTGCGCCTCTTGTTGCGCCATCCGCAGGTCGAGATCGTGCTCCTGACGGCCGACCGCCGGGCCGGCCAGCAGATGCGCGATGTGTTTCCGCAGTTCTCCCCGTTTGCCCTGCCGAAGCTCGTTGCGATCGACGGCGTCGATTGGGCGGCGCTCGGCCTTGATCTCGTGTTCTGCGGCCTGCCCCACGCCACGACGCAGAAGGTCGTGAAGGATCTCCTCGGCAAGGCGCCGCTCACCAAGGTCGTGGACCTGTCGGCCGACTTCCGCCTTGCCGATCCCGCTCTCTATGCGCGCTGGTACGGCCACGAGCACCACGCGCCGGATTTGCAGAGGGAGGCGGTGTACGGCCTCGTCGAAGTGCATCGCGAGCGCATCAGGAAGAGCCGCCTCGTCGCCAATCCGGGCTGCTACACGACCTGCGCGCAACTGCCTCTGGTGCCGCTCATCAAGCAGCGCGCCATTGATCTCGACGAGATCGTGATCGACGCGAAGTCGGGCATGACCGGCGCGGGCAGGGCCGCCAGGGAGAACATGCTGTTCTCTGAAGTATCCGAGGGGTTTCACGCCTATGGCGTGGGGCATCATCGCCATATGGCCGAGCTCGACCAGGAATTTTCGCTTGCGGCCGGACGCGATGTCACCGTCACGTTCACGCCGCATCTGGCGCCGATGAATCGCGGCATCCTGTCGACCATCTACGTCCGCGGCGTTTATGACGGGTCGCCGCAGGACATGCATGAAATCCTGTCGCGAAGCTATCGCGACGAGCCGTTCGTCCACGTGCTGCCGTTCGGCAAAATGCCGCAGACGCGCCACGTGCGCGGCTCCAACATGACTTTCATCGGCGTCGCCGCCGACCGCATCAAGGGCCGCGCCATTATCGGGTCGGCGCTCGACAACCTGGTCAAGGGGGCCTCCGGGCAGGCGGTTCAGAACATGAACCTTATGCTCGGCTTTCCGGAGACCACGGGGCTTGAGCAGGTCGCGCTGTTTCCGTGACGGGGGCGCTCAGGCAGCTTGCGATGCGCGCGCGACATGCGTAAGTAATCAGTTGCGAGGTATCTCCCCCATGGTCGTCGTGCTCGACGCCGTCAATGCTCCGCCGAAACGGCCGCGCCATCCCGAAAAGGCGAATCGGCCTGACAACCCGGCGTTGAAGAAGCCCGATTGGATCAGGGTCAGGGCGCCAGTCTCGCGCGGCTTCATCGCGACTCGCGACATCGTGCGGGCAAACGGGCTGCATACGGTGTGCGAGGAGGCGGGCTGTCCCAACATCGGCGAGTGCTGGGACAAGAAGCACGCCACCTTCATGATCATGGGCGATACCTGCACGCGCGCCTGCGCGTTCTGCAATGTGAGGACTGGTCTGCCGGGGCCGCTTGATCCGGATGAGCCGGCGCGCGTGGCGGAGGCGACCGCGCGGCTCGCCCTCGCGCATGTGGTTGTAACCTCGGTCGATCGCGACGATCTCGCCGACGGCGGCGCGGCGCATTTTGCGGCGGTGATCCAAGCCATACGGGAGCGCTGCCCGGCCACGACCATCGAAGTGCTGACGCCGGATTTTCTGCGCAAGGATGGCGCCGCGGAAATGGTCGTCGCGGCGCGGCCCGATGTGTTCAATCACAATCTCGAAACCGTGCCGTCGCTCTATCTGACCGTGCGGCCCGGCGCCCGCTATTTCGCCTCGATCCGGCTTTTGCAGAAAGCGAAGGAGCTTGACCGGCAAATCTTCACCAAGTCCGGCATCATGGTGGGGCTCGGCGAAACACGCAACGAAGTCTTGCAGGTGATGGATGACCTGCGCGCCGCCGATGTTGATTTCCTCACCATCGGGCAGTATTTGCAGCCAAGCCTCAAGCATCACGCCGTGGCGCGTTTCGTGACGCCCGACGAATTTGCGGCCTACGAGACCGTCGCCTACGCGAAAGGCTTCCTGATGGTGTCGGCGTCGCCGCTGACGCGCTCGTCCTACCATGCGGGGGAGGATTTTGCGCTATTGCGCGCCGCGCGGGCGACTGGCGCACCGTGTCCGTCCCGTATCCCGCAAGCCGGACAGCAATCGGAGGACCCGCCTGCGCCTGCGGCAAGGGAAGGGAAAGGGCTCTCGTAACCGCGATCGAACGACTCTGATGCCGAAGTTTTCAACACGCCGCCGCGTCAACCACTCCGCCGCCGACATGTTCGACCTCGTGGCCGACATTGAGCGCTATCCGGAATTCGTACCGCTGTGCCGCGCCATGCGGGTGATACGACGGGCGCAATTTAAGGACCATGACGTCGTCGTCGCCGAAATGACGGTCGCCTACAAACTGATCCGGGAATCCTTCACCAGCCGCCTGACCCTCGATCGGGTCAAGCGGACCATACTTGTTGAATATCTCGATGGCCCCTTCAGCCGCATGGAGAACCGCTGGTCATTCCGGTCCCCCGGCAAGGGCGGCAGCGAGGAGGCGGGCGCCGCACAAGCTCGATCATGCGAAGTCGAGTTTTTTATCTCCTACGAGTTTCGCAGCCGCACTCTGGGGATGCTGATGGGGGCAATGTTCGACACCGCCTTTCGCCGCTTCGCTTCCGCCTTCGAGACGCGCGCCGACGCCATATTCGGTCCCGTGCGCGCGCCTTCACCGTTGCCCCTGTAGACGCAATTTTACCGCGTCGGCCGCGACTGCTTCCACCGCAGAAATTCCTGGAACAGTTCATCGGAACGCGCCGGCGAAATCGGTGCGCGCTGGGCGCCGCCCTGCTGCGACGTGAACTGACGGAAATCCGCCTGCAGGCTCGCAACATCCGGGCTGCGGGCCGATGCGAGCCATTCCTCCGCCGGCTCGAAGCGCTTCCAGTCTTTCAAAGTGACTGCAAGATTGACCTCGCGCCATTTGGGATGGTTCGGCGGCTTGCGAAACTCCTCGATCTTGGGGAAGAACGCATCGACGAACCGCTGAACGCGGCGGTAGCGATCGGTGTTTTTCGGCCAGTTATATCCGATCAAGACCACTTCGTCGGCGATGGTCTGGATGACCTGGCCGGCCGGGATCTGGTCCGGATAATCTTCGTGCGCGAGTTCGGTCGGCAGGTACTCTGCCTCCGAGATCTCCTTCGAGAACGGGACAGGGATGAAGTGTATTCCGTTCTCGAACTTCATATTGGAGATGAGCTTCGCGGATTTGCCGGAGACGTAAGCGGTCGCGGCGATCTCACCGGCCTTGAGCATTTCAAACGCCTGGCCCTGGACGACGTTGACCACTTCGACCTTGATACCGAGGCGCTTGAAAACGTCGCGCATGGTTTGACTGGTGCCGCTGCGCGCCTCGTCGATGTTGACTTTGCGGCCGTTGAGGTCTCCGATCGACGTGATGTCGCGGGCGGCGATCAGGTGCACCTCTTCATTGAACAGCTTGGCGATGTAGACGATCTTGTCGTCATACTTGCCGAGCGTCTGATTGGAGCTGCGAAAGCTGTTAAGCACGCTCAACTGGGTGAGGCCGATGTCCACCCCTTTGAGATACCGCACGTCGCGAATATTTTGCGGACCGCCGACGCCGACGACAGGCAGGATCCGGAGCCTGTCGGCGTCGTTGAGCACGTTCGCCATATCGTTCGCGATCTGCAGGTAAGTGTCGTCCGCGCTGGGGCTGCCGGAAATGATCGCTACGGTATTTTCGTTGACCTGCTCGTTTCTGTAAATGCCGACGCCGATGCAATAATTCGTATCGCCCATTCGTTCGATATAGCTCGATTTATCGTCGATCTGCTGAGTGACGGGACTGAGCCATCTAAAATCGACCCAGCCCTGTCCGGCTTTGCAGACCGCTACCTGTTCCTGCATGAAATATTTGCCGTTCTGGTCGCGGAAATTCCACAGATTGGTACCCGTCGTCATCGTCGGGATGACGCCATTCGCCATGACGACGCCGTTCTGGTCGACGATGTAGGCGTAAAGATCGCGGTCGACTGTTCCGGGCGCTTTGCGTTTGATGGCTTGAAAAGTGCCTTCGGCGCCGAGCTTCTTGTACATGTCCTGGACGCGATGCACCATCGCAACGGCTTCTTCGCGCGTGCCGAACTCAGAGGCTGCGCCGGCCGGACGCAAAGCCGCGAGCAATGCAAGGAATACGCCGGCAATCAACATGCTTGCGGCGGCTCCCAAGGCGACCGCGGTTGGAAACACAACCAAAAGACGGCGCAATATTGTCACGATAGACCCCCCCTCTTGCGGTCCAGCAGGTCGAGTATCTGCGGTTGGATTGTCAGCCCATTGGCGAGATCGACCTGCTGAATGAATGCCTACAGGCGTGCTCACCCTCCCTGGCCTCCCGGCAAGCGCGGGAGGCTGGGGAGCGAGTCTTTGCGCCCGCCGGCTGCGGAGCCGCATGGTCCGCAGCCGTTTCCAAAGAATTTTGCGTCACCGCAAAATGCGATTGCGTCATTGCAAAATGCGATGCAGCGACGACGATTGTGTGGCGCTGGCAAGAAAGATTGTCAACGTGTGATTTTCGACAACTAGGGCTGGTGCCACTTCGAGAAACGAGAAATTGAAATCTATGCCGGCGTGCCTCGCCCCGGCTTGTGAATACGGTGCATATCGGGAAATAAAGCAGCGATCGAGCAAATCGGCCCGCCGTCATCAATCAAGTGCAATGTGGTCAAACACGATGGACGCGACTGTGCCGGCCGCTTGTAAGGCACGGTACGGGACTTTGCGGCATGGCCGCGATTGTGCCTTGTATCGCCAGACTTGCTGCCCATTATTGCGCTAAAGCTTGAATATTGGATTCGATGCCGCCTCCGTCGGCCGCTTAATCTTGCTCTGCAAGCAACTCGACCAGCAAGGGAGAAACCCGATGCCAGAGCGCGTGGAGCTGTTTGAAGAATTTTTGCGGTGGCGGGAAATTCAGCAGACGGTGAGCGGGCCCGGCGGTTCGCCCTCGTCCCGCTAGCCAGATGCTCAAGCCCGGCCCGGCTTGCTTTTCGTCTGGACGCCGGCGGCAAGCAATTCGAGCATCGCCAACGCTTCTGCGACGGCCTTTTTGCGCACGGCGCTGCGGCCGATATCGGCATAGCGTTTTTCGCGATGGACGCGCTGACCGTCGCGGGCGGCGGCAGCGAAATGCACTAACCCTACCGGCTTCGCCGCGCTACCGCCGCCGGGCCCGGCGATTCCTGTGATGGCGATGGCGAGGTCCGCGTTCGACGCGGCGAGCGCGCCCCTGGCCATCGCCTCGGCGGTCTCCCGGCTCACCGCGCCGTGCCGCTCAAGGATCGCAGCCGCAACGCCAAGCATCTCCTGCTTCGCCGCGTTGGAATAGGTGACGAAGCCCCGATCAAACACATCCGAGGAGCCTGCGATTTCCGTCAACGCCCCTGCGACCAGTCCTCCGGTGCAGGACTCCGCGGCCGCGACCTTGAGGCCGCCGCTTCGGCATGCGTCGAGCACGCGCGCGGCGGCGTCTCGGATCGTGTCGTCGATCATCGCGCCGCCACCGGCAGCCGGATCGTTGCGGTCGCCATGGCGGCAATGCCTTCGCGGCGGCCGATGAAGCCGAGTTTCTCATTGGTGGTCGCCTTGACGGCGACCCGGTCGATGTCGGTGCCGGCAATCTCGGCGATGCGCGCACGCATGGCGTCGCGGTACGGTCCGATGCGCGGCGCCTCGCACACGATGGTGATGTCAAGATGGGCGATGCGGCCGCCGCGTCGCCGCACCCTATCGACTGCAAACGCCAGGAACTTGTCCGACGAAGCGCCGCGCCACTGCGGATCGCCGGGCGGAAAATGGGCCCCGATATCGCCTTCGGCAAGCGCTCCCAAAACGGCATCCACCAAGGCGTGGAGCGGAGCGTCGGCATCGGAATGTCCTGACAGCGATCGAGTATGGGGAATGCGCACGCCGCCGAGCCAGACGTGATCGCCGTCGACAAAGGAATGCACGTCATAGCCGGTCCCGGTGCGGACATCCGCGAGCGCCGCCCAATCGTCCGCCGCAATGCGCGCGAAATCTTCCTCGGTCGTCAGCTTCACGTTGCCGGCTTCGCCCGCAAAAACCGTCACCGCCATGCCGGCCCATTCAGCCAGCGCCGCGTCGTCGGTGAAATCATTGCGCCCCGCCGCAAAAGCGCGGCGGTGGGCGGCCAAGAGCTCATCATAGAGGAACGCCTGCGGTGTCTGGACTGCGCGCAGCCGGCTGCGATCAAGCGTGCGGGCGACGCGCCCGTCGGCATCGACTTCTTTGATGGTATCGGTCAGGCCTACGCCCGGGACTGCGGCGCCGGCGGCGCCGGCCGTGATAGCGCGGGAAATGAGGGCAGGGGAGGCGAACGGGCGCGCGGCGTCGTGCACGAGCACGATCCGAGGATGCTCCGTCTCCAGCGCTTCAAGCCCGGCCCGCACGGAAGCCTGGCGCGTCGCGCCGCCGACGGCCGCAGCGCAGAGCTTCAACCCCGCGGTCGCTGTCGCAAAGGCCGCCGCATCGTCGCGATGGATGACGGGCTGGACGAGCGCGATCTGCGGATGACTCGTAAACACTGAGAGGGCATGGCGGACAACCGGCGCGCCCCGCACGACGCGATATTGCTTGGGAATGGCGCCCCCCGCGCGGACGCCGCGGCCGGCCGCCACCACGATGGCCGCTACTCCTCCAGGCATCGCATTCATCCGTCCGTCTCCATCTCATGCCAATCCTCCAGCCCTAACCCGGTACACGGGAATTCATGTCAATGCACCGTATATTGCACCGCAGCACTTGCATTGTTGCGTTCTGCTGGCTAAACTCTATGCAAATAATGATCACGCCTAGAATATAGGCAGGAAGATGCGTGCGTCGAAATTCCCACGGTTTGTCAATCCGCTCAGCGTGGGCGGGCTGACGATCGCGAACCGGGTTTTCCTGGCGCCGATGTCCGGCGTCACCGACGCTCCCTTTCGTCGGCTGGCGGCTCGCTTGGGCGCAGGGCTGGTGGTTTCCGAGATGACCGCGTGCGCGGCGCTCGCGGCAGGTAAGCGCGACGCAAAGCTGCGCGTCGAAGCGCCAGGCATTGGCCACCACGTGGTGCAAATCGCCGGCTGCGAGGCGAAATGGATGGCCGAGGGGGCTCGCATCGCCGCTGACTGCGGCGCCGCCATCATCGACATCAATATGGGTTGCCCGGCGCGGCACGTCACCACCGGCTGGTCAGGATCGGCGCTGATGCGCGATCTCGACCATGCGATCAGTCTCGTCGATGCGACCGTGGCGGCGACGAACGTGCCGGTGACCCTCAAGATGCGTCTCGGCTGGGACGACCGCTCCGTCAATGCGCCGGAGCTGGCGCGCCGCGCGGAGGCCTCCGGAGTAAGGCTCATCACGGTTCACGGGCGCACCCGCTGCCAGTTCTACAACGGGAGAGCCGATTGGGCGGCCGTGCGCGCTGTGAAGCAGGCGGTGTCGATCCCGGTTGTGGTCAACGGCGACATCATGAGCTGCCGCGACGCCGAGACGGCGCTTGCGCGCTCCGAAGCGGATGCCGTCATGATCGGCCGCGGCGCCCAAGGCCGGCCGTGGTTTCCAGGACAAGTCGCGCGCTATCTCGCGGGCGGGCCGATCGAGGCCCCGCCGACGCTCGCTGCGCAGTTTGAACTGATCGCGGCGCTTTATGAGGAAATGCTCGCGCACCATGGCGAGCCGATCGGCGCGAAGCATGCCCGCAAGCACCTCGGCTGGGCGCTCGACACGGCTGGCGCCACCGCAGGCGCGTCCGGCGACACGCTGAGAGCCTTGCGCTCCGGCGTGCTCACGGCGCCAGATCCGCGCGAAACCCTGTGCCGGCTCGCAGCGGCCTTCGATGCCTTGTCGTCTCCCGGATGCGACTGGAAGGCGGCTGCATGAGCATGGTCGGAAGCCGCAACCCGGATGCCGCCTTGAGCCCGGCGGAAGCGATCCTCAATGCGCTGCCGCTTGCCGTCATCGTCGTTGGGTCCGACGGCATGATCAAAGACGCCAATGTGGCGGCGGAGGATTTTTTCGACATGTCGGTCGCGCTGCTGCGCCGCCACGCCTTGCGCGACCTGGTGCCGTTCGGAAGCCCGTTGCTGGCGCTGATCGAGCAGGTCCGCCAGCGCGGCGGCGCCGTCAATGAATACAAAGTCGATCTCGGCACGCCGCGCATGCCCTCAGAACGGCTGGTTGACCTTCATGTGGCGCCGGTGCCGGAGGGACCCAGCGAGGTGGTCGTGATGCTCCAGCAGCGCACCATGGCCGACAAGATGAACAGGCAGCTCACGCACCGGGGGGCAGCGCGATCCGTGACCGCGCTCGCCGCCATGCTGGCCCACGAGATCAAGAACCCGCTGTCGGGAATTCGCGGCGCGGCGCAGCTTTTGGAGCAGCAGGCGAGCGACGACGACCGCATTCTGACGCGCCTGATCTGCGACGAGGCGGACCGCATCGTCAAGCTCGTCGACCGCATGGAAGTGTTCGGCGACAAGCGTCCGGTGCAGCGCGAGCAGGTCAATATTCATATGGTCTTCGATCATGTGCGGCGGCTGGCGCAATCGGGCTTCGCCCGGCACATCCGCTTTGTCGAAGACTACGATCCGTCCTTGCCGCCGGTGCTCGGCAATCGCGACCAGCTCGTTCAGGTGTTCCTCAACCTCGTCAAGAACGCCGCCGAGGCGATCGGGGAAAGCGCCACGGACGGCGAAATCCAGCTCACGACAGCATTCAGGCCGGGCGTGCGGCTGTCGCTGCCAGGCAGCAAATCGAAGGTCTCGCTGCCGCTCGAGTTCTGCATCAAGGATAACGGGCCGGGCGTCTCCGACGACCTGATGCCCAATCTCTTCGATCCTTTCGTAACCACCAAGCCAAGCGGCAGCGGCCTTGGCCTTGCGCTTGCCGCCAAGATCATCGGCGATCACGGCGGCATCATCGAATGCGAGTCGCAACCGCGACGAACCATCTTCCGTGTGCTTATGCCCAAGTTCACGGGCGACGACGCCGAGCCGGGCGGAGAAACCTGAAGGTGATGCCAATGCCCGCTGGTAGTATCTTGATCGCGGATGACGATGCTGCGATCCGAACCGTATTGAACCAGGCGCTGTCGCGCGCCGGCTACGAGGTGCGCTCGACCGGAAACGCCGCCACGCTTTGGCGGTGGGTCAGCCAAGGCGAGGGCGACCTTATCATCACGGATGTGGTCATGCCCGACGAGAGCGCGTTCGATCTCTTGCCACGCATCAAGAAGCTGCGGCCTGACCTCCCGGTCATCATCATGAGCGCCCAGAACACGTTCATGACGGCCATCCGCGCCTCAGAACGCGGCGCCTATGAGTATCTGCCGAAGCCGTTCGACCTCAAGGAACTGACCGCGATCGTCGGTCGAGCGCTGTCGGAGCCGAAGGACCGCCCCGCGGCAGCGGCGGGCAAGGCGGAGGAGATCGACATCCCGTTGATCGGCCGGTCGCCCGCGATGCAGGAAATCTACCGTCTGCTGGCGCGGCTGATGCAGACCGACCTCACAGTGCTGATTTCCGGGGAATCCGGCACCGGCAAGGAACTGGTGGCGCACGCGCTGCACGATTACGGCAAAAGGCGCGCCGGGCCGTTCGTTGCCATCAACATGGCGGCGATCCCGCGGGAACTCATCGAATCGGAGCTGTTCGGCCACGAGAAGGGAGCTTTCACGGGCGCCAACACGCGCAATGCCGGGCGGTTTGAGCAGGCCGAGGGAGGCACTCTGTTCCTCGACGAGATCGGCGACATGCCGATGGAGGCGCAGACGCGGTTGCTGCGGGTGCTCCAGCAGGGCGAATACACGACCGTTGGCGGCCGCACTCCGATCAAGACCGACGTTCGCATCGTCGCCGCCACCAACAAGGATTTGCGCATCCTGATCCAACAGGGCCTGTTTCGCGAGGATCTGTATTTCCGGCTCAATGTGGTGCCGCTGCGGCTGCCGCCGCTGCGCGAGCGCGCCGAGGACATCCCCGACCTGATCCGCCATTTCTTCAAACTCGCCGAGCGCGAAGGCCTGCCCAACAAGCAGATCGAAACCGCCGCGATCGAGCGCCTCAAGCGCTATCGCTGGCCCGGCAATGTGCGCGAGCTGGAAAATCTCGCGCGCCGCCTCGCTGCGTTATACCCGCAGGAGACCATCACCACCGCCGTCATCGACAACGAGCTTGCGCCGCCGACGTCAACGCCGCTCGGCGAGGAAAGCCGCCCCGAAGAGAACCTGTCGTCGGCGGTCGAACGGTATCTCAACAAGTATTTCGGCGGCTTTGCCGACGGCCTCCCGCCGCCCGGGCTTTATCATCGCATCCTGCGGCAAGTCGAATATCCGCTCGTGTCGGCCGCCCTTGCGGCCACCCGCGGCAACCAGATCCGAGCCGCCGATCTCCTGGGGGTCAACCGCAACACGCTGCGCAAGAAAATCCGCGATCTGGAAATCCAGGTGATTCGCACGAGCGGATGAGGCGACAGCAGATCGCGGGGTGACAGGCTGCTGGCCCAATATTTGGATATGGCTATCCGCCCGGGCATCGCCGCGAGGCCGCCCCAGTCAGCGTTCAGATGCGTGCTCCACCGGGCGCCTCCCGCGCCGCAGCCGCCCCGCTGGCGATGGTCGGCTGCGGTTTCGGAAGTCCAAACAGCGGACCGAGCGCCCAGTAGATGGCGAAAGCGCAGGCGAAAAGCGCCGTTCCGGCCCCCAGCATTTTCTGATCGCTCGCGAGGTAGCTGTTACACAACCGCACGGGCGCGGCCGTGTAGAGCCAAGCGAGAACGGCGAGCATCGACACGAAGTGGGCCTTGAGCGCCCCCGCGAGCAGAGGGATCGTACGAGGGAAGCTAAGAGCAAGAGCCGCGCCCGCGCACGGCAGGCCCGCAAACTTGAATATTTCGTACCCGGTATGAGCGATGGCGGTGTCGACCGAACGAGGCACCATCCAGAAGAGCATTACGAATATCGCAAATGTGAAGCCCGCGACGCCGAAGCGGTTCCATTGCTCCATGACCCTTTCGAGCTTCTCCGCCAACGCGGAGCCGAGCAGCCATCCGGCCAGAACAAGCAGCGGCATTTGTACGAGCACATGGCCCACGAGGGTCGCTTCAAGCCGCCCGCGGGAAAACGGCAGCATAAGCGCGACGATCACGCCTGCCCCCGCTGCTGCCTGGAACCCGGCGGTCGCGCCGCTCTTCTTCACTGCTGCCTCCGTAGCGCGGCGAGCACCTGCGGTTCCTCGCCGATATCGAAGATCGCGATGAGCCTGCCCTGCCGATCGACGACATGAAGCGCTGCGTTGTGGACGAAGCCGCCGGCGCCGTCCGGGATGACAGTGACACCGAACGTCGTTAGCAAGGCGCGCAGAGCCTCATCATTCTCGGGGCGCACGGCGATCCAAAGGCGCCCGTCAGCGCCTCGGGCTTGCGCATAGTCGCTGAGCGCCTCCGGCCCGTCGCGCGCAAGGTCGAAGCTTATGCTGATCAGTCGGATGCGGTCGGCGAGGCCGTCCATCCATATCTGGTCCTGGAGCTTGGCGAATGACTCGCCAAGCGAGACGCAGATTGTGGGGCAGGTTGTGTAGATGAACTCGACAACCATCGCCCGGCCGAGTTCATCGGGGAGCGTCAGCTCGCGGCCCTGCATGTCGATCAGACGAACGTTCGGCAACGGCCGCGGCTGCTCCATGACGGAGAGCCGGCGCAAGCCTTCCGTGGTGAACGCCCTCAGGCCGCTGGTGCCTTGCCAGAGGACGGCGCCAAGGATGCCGGCAATTGCCAGTGCAGCGGCAGCGGTCCGCAGCATGACCGCTCATGCTTTCGCTGCGGCGGCGAGCCGGGCGAGGTAGCGCCCAAGCAATACGATCGTGCCGATGATGGAAATCAGTGCGAAAAATGCGGCCGCCCGGTCTTGCATGAACCACTCCGGCACGTGGACCGCCCAACGCCGAGGCACGCTCATGGCGCCGCCGATCAGAAACGTGACGGCAACGCCCGTGCCGCCGATCAAATACGCCAGAAAGCCCCAGTAGCTCGCGCCCGGCAGCCCTTCGGGCACGTCGGCGCGCGTGAGCCAGGCCATGAAGCCGAACGCCATCGCCATCTCGCCGATCAGCAAATAGAAGTGGAAGTGGCCAGGGACCCACAGCGTGTTGTGCATCACTCTATTGACGACGATCACCGCGTCGACGATCGCCGGCATGACGCCGGCTGTCCAGCCGAACACGCCCGTCACAAGGAGGGCTGACGCAAGGTCCCACCTCATCCCGGAACGGGTGAGATAGACCAGCAACGAGAAGGCGGTTACGACGATGACCGGAAGACCCGCGGCGTAGGAAACGACTTGCCCGATCGCGAGCGCCCACCCAGGCATGACGGTATCCTGCAGGAGATGGTGCGGATAGACGGCGAGGACCATGAGCATGATCGCGCTCCAAGCGGCGGCAAATGTCCGCGACGTCTTCCACGGCCGGCCGGTGTATTCCGGGATGATTTCGTAGACGGCGATGACCGCCATGTAGATGGTCGCGTTGATGAACACGTGACCGAAAAAATAGATCATGTTCTTGGCGAGCAGCGGATCGATGGTGAAGCTGGGGGCGTAAAGATTGATGAGGCTGATCGCGAGCACCGCCGCGCCGACAACGATGCCGATGCCGTTGAAGACGATGACGGCTGCGCTTGCGACGACCGCCGGCGGCGGCGCGTCATCCTGGGAGCCACGCAGCAGGAGCGGCCAGGCAAGCGCCTGGCTGAGGTTACCGTAGCGCGCGATGATCGCCCGGCCGGTCTCCAGGTAAAAGAGAAGGAAGGCCGTCCCGATCGACAGCAGGCCGGCGAGGAACACGGCGGCGGCGCCCGTCTCCCAGACGCCGCCCGAGTGCGCCGGCAGCGGGTACAAGAATGTCCAGGCGCCGGCAAAGCGTCCGACGAAGATTGCGCCAAGGACGAGCGCGACGCCCAGGAGAAAGCAGCAGAGCATAAGCCAATAGACCGCGGCCGTAAGCTGCACATGGCGCGCGAGAAAGAACCACATGATGCCGGCGCCAGTCAGAGCGGCGATGCCGACCATGCCGGCGCCGTGCGCTGTCATGATCTCGTAGAAAAGCTCCGGCTCCATGCTCAGCAGGCCGCCCTGCGCAAGGCGCATGCAGAGCCCAAGGAGCATCAGCAGCACCAGCGCGAGCCCGCCAAGCCCCATCGAGAGCTTTACCGCGGTCAGCGCCGGCTTCGCGCCGACAGCCGTCGAACGGTCTACAAGCGCGCTGACGTTTGCCATGGCATCCTCTCCGCTATCTGACCTCGATCTCCTCGATCATGTCGTGGTGCACCAGCCCGCAATACTCCATGCAAAGGACGCGATATTTCCCGGGCTTGGCGAAGGTGTAGCGCACCTGGTTCACATAACCGGGCATGGCCTGGGTCTGGAACAGCATGACGCCATCCGGGTCGTAGACGCCAAAGCCGTGATTCACGTCGTTGCTGGTGACCTTGAAGACGACGGGACGGCCGACCGGCACCTGTTGCGGCGCGATCTCCCAGCTCCATTGGCTGCCAGTGGCAGTGACGACAATTGCGCCCTCGGAGGCTGACGCGTCGTACGGCCAAGGCCGCAGCGTCGCGACTGCGGCAACGGCCCCGAGCACGACCAGCGCCCAGAACAGGCCGGTACGGTAACCTTCGACATGGCCGCTTGGCCGGGGTTGCGCCTCGTCGGCCGCGCTATGGAGCACTGCCCGCCAGAAGGCGGCGGCAACGGCGATCATGAGGACAAGTGAAACAACCAGGACAGACACCTGCATGTTCTCAGGCTCCAGCTTCCCGCGCGCCCGCAGGCCGCGACCGGACGGTGAGACATCCCATAAGTCCCCGTAGGTGGTGCGACATTGATCTGTCTCAAGCCACGGCGATGAGACTACTGCTTTCTCTCGACCCAAACAAAAGCACTCCACGCCGCCGCTGATGGCGCCGGGGCCCTGATCAAACCGAGATTCTGCGATGTCGCGTTCAGCCGGGGTGCAGAGATCCCGGCAGGCTGTCAGTCGTCCTTCAATAAAAAATGGCGCACCACGCCAGATGTAAGCTTACTTTTATCAAACTAAGCTAATTTTTGCCTATCCACAAATTTAAAGCAAGAAAATTAGGGAGAGATGACCTCAATATTCTTTACATGGACTTTCTCCTTCGATCCATCATTTAACTTTTTCTGCAATATACGCGACCAAACCGGGGGCTCAAGGAGCCATCAAGCCCATCTTGGATCGGCGCGACCCGCCGCGGAAATGTCGCAATTGGGCAACATTGTTGTATTTGCGCATCACATGTCATGTCCTGTCGACTTTCTCGACATCATTAAGCCGTCCGGCCGCGATGACGCGAAAGCACGCTAAGAGGCCGGATTGAGCCGACGATGGCCCCAATCCCAGGAGAGCGATGACGACCGTCGAGGAGGCTTCAGCCGTCGAAACCGCCGAGGGCCCGACGACGGCGACACGGCTGGCCACTGGAATGATCGGCCCGGTCGCCGTCGTCGCGGCGCTGCTGTCGGCATTGACGACATTCCTGGTGCTGGCGAACCTGACCTTCGTCAGCCCGACCTACAATGTGGTCGTGACGCTGCTGGCCGTGAATTTTGTCACGGTGGTGCTGCTGCTTGCGATCATCGGCCGTGAGGTATGGCATATCGTCCAGGCGCGGCGGCGGGGCAGCGCGGGGGCGCGGCTCCACGTCCAGATCGCCGCCCTGTTCTCGGTGATCGCCGTCGTGCCTGCGGTGCTGGTTGCTGTGGTCGCCAGCGTCAACCTCGATCGCGGGTTCGACCGCCTGTTTTTGATCCGCACCCGCGCCGTCATGGAAAACTCGGTGATTGTCTCGCAAGCCTATCTGAACGAACACGAGCGTGCGATCCAGGCTGAGACCAACTTCATGGCGAGCGACGTCGCGAAGGCGAAGCCCGTGTTTGACCAGGACATCGACAGGTTCCGCCAGGGGTTCACCACGCAGGCGCTGCTTCGCAACATGCCCGTTGCGATGATGCTCAGGCCCGATCAGTCGGTCATCCTGAAGGCCGACATTCGGCTTCCGCCCGGAGTGCAGGAACCGCCGTTGCCGCCCACTGATCGGCTGGCGCAGATCGGCGATGCCGAGGCGGTTGCCGGCTGGCTGCCGGACACCAATTACGTGGGCGCGCTGATCAAGCTGAAGGGCTATGACGATGCCTACCTGTTCGTCGCCCGCTTTGCCGATCCGCGCGTGCTGGAGCAGATCAAGCAAACCGACAGCAACATCCAGGAATACGCCAATCTCGAAGCGAGGCGCATCGGCGTGCAGCTCGCCTTTGCGCTGATGTACACCGTCATTGCGCTGACCGTGCTGTTGTCGGCGGTCTGGATTGGCTTTGCGTTCGCCAACCGGCTGGTGGCCCCGATAAGGCGGCTCATCGGTGCCGCGAACCTTGTCTCGACCGGCAATCTACACGTGCAGGTGCCGGTGCGCCGCTCGGAGGGCGATCTTGCCCAACTCGGCTCGACCTTCAACAAGATGACCCAGGAATTGCGGACCCAGCGCAACGACATCATGCGGGCGCGCGACCTTGTCGACAGCCGCCGCCGCTTCACCGAAGCGGTGCTGGCCGGCGCCAGCGCCGGCGTCATCGGCGTCGACGGCAACGGGCATGTCAGCATCCTCAACCGCTCTGCCGAAAAACTGATCGGATCGAGCGAGGCCGAAGCCCTCGGACATCCGCTCGAGGAGATCGTGCCCGAGCTGCGGGACCTGATCGGACCGGCGCGCCTCGCGGGTCACCGCCTTGTCCAGGGACAGACCACGATCCACCGCAATGGCCGCGACCGCACCGTCTCGGTGCGGGTCACCTCCGAGCAATCGGCAAATCCCGACCACGGCTACGTCGTCACGCTTGACGACATCACCGAACTGGTGACAGCGCAGCGCACGGCGGCGTGGGCCGATATCGCGCGCCGCATCGCCCATGAGATCAAAAATCCGCTGACCCCCATTCAGCTTTCGGCTGAGCGCTTGCGCCGCAAATACGGCAATCTGATCAGCGAGGACCGCGGCATATTCGAGCAATGCACCGATACGATCGTCCGACAGGTCGACGACATCAGGCGCATGGTCGATGAGTTCTCGCGCTTCGCCCGGATGCCGAAGCCGGTGATGACGCTGGACGACGTCACCGACACGGTGCGCCAGGTCGCGTTCATGCACCGGGTGGGCAACGCCGATATCGACATCGAGGTCGAAGTGGCCGAGGACCCGATGCCGGCCCGCTTCGATCGTCGTCTGATCGCGCAGGGGCTGACCAACATCATCAAGAATGCTGGCGAAGCGGTCGCGGCAGTTCCGCCGGACCAGCTTGGGCGCGGCCGCATCGTGGTGTCGGCCGCGCGGGTCGATTCCGACATCGTCATCGATGTCATCGACAACGGCATCGGCCTGCCGAAAGAAAATCGCAGCCGCCTCTTGGAGCCCTATGTGACGACGCGAGAAAAGGGCACCGGCCTCGGCCTCGCTATTGTCGGAAAAATCCTCGAAGAACATGGCGGGCGGATCGAGCTGCGCGATGCGGCAGAAAGATTCCCCGGCCAACGCGGCGCCTGGATGCGGCTGCGGTTCGCGGCCGAGCCGGCAGAAACATTCGTCAGTGAAGCCAAGAACTAATCAGTGAAACCAAGAACTAGTTGAGCGCTTCCGAAATTCGAAGCATATGGAGCCCGCCCGGAAGGCCGCGTTTACCGGCCCAAGTTGAGGTCTCCAATTGATAGGTTTCATGGAATCGCTGAACTAGAACAAACGGGCAGCAGCATGGCGTCGGACATTCTGATTATCGACGACGAGGCCGATATCCGCGATCTGGTCGCGGGAATCCTGGAGGACGAGGGCTACACGACACGCACCGCGCGCGACAGCGACGAAGCGGCGGCAGCGATCGCGGCGCGCCGGCCCAATCTGATTTTCCTCGACATCTGGCTGCAAGGCAGCCGCCTCGACGGCCTGCAGATGCTGGCCGGCATCAAGGCGGAGCATCCGGACCTGCCGGTGGTCATGATTTCCGGCCACGGCAACATCGAAACCGCGGTTGCGGCCATCAAGCAGGGCGCCTACGACTTCATCGAGAAGCCATTCAAGGTCGACCGGCTCGTCCTTGTGGCCGACCGCGCCCTCGAAACCTCGCGGCTCAAGCGCGAGGTCAAGGAGCTCAAGCAGCTCGCGCCCCATCCGGCGAAGCTCATCGGCAGCTCAGGCGCGATGCAGCATCTGCGTCAGACGATCGAGAAGGTCGCGCCCACCAACAGCCGCATTCTCATCGTCGGGCCATCGGGCTCCGGCAAGGAACTGACGGCGCGCACGATTCACGCGCTGTCCTTGCGTGCCGCGGCGCCGTTCGTGGTCGTCAATGCGGCGGCTATCACGCCGGAGCGGATGGAGATCGAGCTGTTCGGGACCGAGCCGCTCGACGGCCGCCCGCGCAAGATCGGAGCACTGGAGGAGGCGCATGGCGGCACGCTGTTCATCGATGAGGTCGCCGACATGCCGCGCGAGACTCAGAACAAGATCCTGAGGGTGCTGGTCGAGCAGACTTTCCTTCGCGCCGGCGGTACGACAAAGGTCGAGGTCGACACGCGGATCATCACTTCGACCGCGCATAATCTCGAGGAGGAAATCGCCGCCGGCCGCTTCCGCGAGGACCTCTTTCACCGCCTCTCGGTGGTGCCCATTCGCGTACCGCCGCTCACCGAGCGTCGCGAGGATGTGGCGCCCCTCGTCGAGTATTTCATGGAACAGATTTCCCAGGCCACTGGCTTGCCCAAGCGGCGGATCGGAGACGATGCCATGGCGGTGCTGCAAACCCACGACTGGCCCGGCAACGTCCGCCAGCTCCGCAACAACGTTGAGCGGCTGATGATCCTTGCCGGCGGCGACCCCGACGCGGTGATCACCGCCGCCATGCTGCCGCCGGAGGTCGGATCCATGGTGCCGGCGATGCCCAACGGCAACGGCGGCGAGCACCTGATGGGGATGCCGCTGCGGGAGGCCCGGGAAGCTTTCGAACGCGAATACCTGCGCGCCCAGATCAGCCGCTTCAGCGGCAACATATCCCGCACCGCCGAATTCGTCGGCATGGAGCGCTCGGCGCTGCATCGCAAGCTCAAGGCGCTGGGGATGGATTAGCGGACCGATGTCCCGCATCGCCTATGTGAACGGCCGCTATCGGCCCCATCGCGACGCCCGGGTCCATGTGGAGGATCGCGGCTATCAATTCGCCGACGGCGTCTATGAGGTGTGCGAGGTGAGGGAGGCCCGCCTCGTCGACGAGCGCCGACATATGGCCCGCCTGGTGCGATCGCTCGGCGAGCTGCGCATCGGCTTGCCGATGCCGCTGTCGGCTCTCAGTGTCGTTCTGCATGAGACCGTGAGACGCAACCGCGTGCGCAACGGCATCGTCTACGTTGAGATTACGCGCGGCGTCGCAAGGCGCGATTTCGCCTTTCCGCCGCCGGGCACGACGCCGTCAATTGTCGTCACCGCGCGTTCCCTTGACAGTGCAAAGGCGGAGAACACGGCCGCGGAAGGCATCGCCGTGATCACGCTTGCGGAGACGCGGTGGGCGCGGCCTGACATCAAGTCGGTATCCCTGCTGCCGAATGTCCTGGCGAAGCAGGCCGCACGCGAGGCCGGGGCGCGCGAGGCATGGCTCGTCGACGCGCACGGCTTTGTTACCGAAGGCGCCTCATCCAATGCCTGGATCATCACCGCCGGCGGCGAGGTTGTGACGCGCCCCGCCGACCACAGCATCCTGAGCGGCATTTCCCGGGCCGTCGTGCTGGACGCGCTCGCCGCCAAGGGGCTGCCTTTCACCGAACGGCCGTTCACCGTGGCGGAAGCCAAGGCAGCGCGGGAAGCGTTCATAACGGCCGCAAGCCAGATCGTGCAGCCGGTGGTCAGCATTGACGGAACGCCGGTGGGCGATGGCCGGCCGGGCCCGCTCGCCCTCATGCTGCGGCGGGAATTTCACCGTCATGCGGAATTCACCTGACATAAGGGGGCTGGCAAATTCGCTTAAAAAACGCCAATTTGAGGCGTGAGGCGGGCTTGGGCGAAGAGGCCCGCCCTACTTGTTATTGTGATGTCCGGGTCTTAGACTGACTAAGTAACTACGCGTCCGGGAGAGTAGATCAATCAACCGCAGTGCCAGACTGCAAACAAAAAGGCGGAAAAAACGGCCATGGCAGCCGATCGCGCACAAAATTTACAAGACACCTTCCTTAATCATGTACGTAAAGCAAAAATCCCCCTCACAATTTTTCTCGTCAACGGCGTGAAGCTGCAAGGGGTGGTCACGTGGTTCGACAATTTTTGCGTGTTGCTGCGCCGGGATGGGCACTCCCAACTCGTCTACAAGCACGCCATATCGACCATCATGCCGGGGCACCCCGTGCAGCTATTTGAAGGCGGCGAGGAGGGGGCTGCCGTGGAAAAAACCTGATTGGAGCCGCGTAAGCATACCACTTCAAGGCTGAGCCCGCCGGAGGGCGGAACGACCGGGCGCGCCATCGTCATCGGGCCCTATCTCCGCGCGCGGGATGCGCGCAAAGACGGTCGTGGCCCGGATGGAGCGCAGCGCAATCCCGGATCGGCCGTCCCCGGATCTCGCGGAGCTTATCATCGGACTGGACCAGCGGGCTCCGCCGGAGCCTGCCATCGGGCCGGCCAAAGGCCGGACCACTCATTGGGCAGGCCCGATGGCAGGCTCCGGCCGGACCCCGCGGCAGCGTCCGGGCTGCGCGCCCCACAGGCAGGGGAGGGGAGGGCAGAGCCGGCCCGCCTTGACGAGGCGGTTGGCCTGGCTTTGGCAATTGATCTCGAAGTGGTCGAAAAGGGCGTCGTCAGCCTGGCGGCGATCCGGCCGTCGACCTACCTGGGCAAGGGCAAAGTCGAGGAACTGGCGGGCCTGGTGAAGACCCACGAGGCCGGGCTCGTGGTCATGGATTGCGCGTTGTCGCCGGTGCAGCAGCGCAATCTTGAAAGGGCCTGGAACGCCAAGGTGCTCGACCGCACCGGCCTGATCCTGGAAATATTCGGCGCTCGCGCCCGCACCCGCGAAGGCGCGCTTCAGGTGGAGCTTGCCCATCTCAACTATCAACGCAGCCGTTTGGTGCGATCCTGGACCCACCTCGAACGTCAGCGCGGCGGTTTCGGGTTTCTCGGCGGACCCGGCGAAACCCAGATCGAGACCGACCGCCGCCTGATCGCCGAGCGCATCGCCAGGATCGAGCGCGAACTTGAAGGCGTAAAGAGCACGCGAAAGCTCCATCGCGAAAGCCGCAAGCGTGTGCCCTATCCGATCGTGGCGCTGGTCGGCTATACGAATGCCGGCAAGTCGACCTTGTTCAATCGATTGACCCGGGCGACGGTCGTCTCGGCCGACATGCTGTTCGCAACGCTTGATCCGACCTTGCGGGCCATCGACCTGCCGCACGGCGCCCGGATCATCATGTCCGACACGGTTGGCTTCATTTCGGACCTGCCGACCATGCTGGTGGCGGCGTTCCGCGCGACCCTGGAAGAAGTGATCGAAGCCGATATGATCCTGCATGTGCGCGACGTCTCTCACGGCGACGCCGCTGCGCAATCAGCGGATGTTATCACGGTGCTCCGCGATCTCGGCATCGAGCCGGACGATCCCCGGCTGATCGAGATATGGAACAAGATTGACCGTCTCGACCCGGCCGCGCGAGAGCGGCTCGGCAACATCGGGCGCCGCTGGGGCAGCGGGCGGCAACCCGTGCTGGTCTCGGCGCTGACAGGGGAGGGGCTTGACGGCCTGATCTCGACCATCGAAGCCGAACTTGCCCGCTCCCGGCTCACGCTCGATGTGGCCCTCGACCTTGCCGACGGGGCCGGCATGAGCTGGCTGCACCGTCATGCCGAAGTGCTGGCGCGCGACGCGGGCGCGGACGGGCGCATGCATATGACGGTGCGGGTCGCGCCCGACCGCGCCCGTCTGGTGCGGGAGAAGTTCGGGGCGGAGAATATCCGGGACAGCGGCGTGGGTTGAGCGCAAGCGAAACCCACAGCGGCCTTGCCACTGCTGCATCAGTTTTGTGTGCAGTCGACTTGAGCTGTCATCGGCCAACGCCCGACTTCGATCGCGGCAATGATGTCGCCTACCACAAGGCAGGCGTCTTGACTCCGGCACGCGTCTTGACTCCGTGCCTTATACTGCCGTATCGTATCTTATCATACAGTAGATCCGTAAACTGGTATCCTGGAGTCATAACCAGAGAGAGTCGCCATGCCTTCTATTGACATCTCTGACGACCTGTTTGTGCGCTTACAAAAGTACGCCACACCGTTCGTGGATACACCGGAAACGGTGATTCTAAGGGCCCTCGAAGCGTTGGAACGACCCAACGGGCGCGCGCCGCCCAAATTAGCGGTTGCTGCGGGCACGCTGCCTGAGTTCGAGGCAATGCACCCGCCAAACTTGACTTTTGCGAAGGTCGTGAGCGCACTGTGGAACGGGCAGCCCGTCAAGCCGGCGAATTGGAATCGATTACTCGACACGGCCATAACCTATGCCGCTACTCAGATCGGCGATCTCAACAAGCTCCGCAGGATCGTGGGCATCAACATCGAATCCGGCCAGAAAACCGATGAGGGATACCACTTTCTGGAAGACGTTAACCTGTCCGTGCAGGGGCAGGACGCGAACGGCGCATGGCGCAGCATTATATTCATCGCCCAAAACCTTAAGGCTTCGGTCGAGGTTTCGTTCATCTGGCGCAACAAGGCAGGCGCTGAGCACCCGGGCAAAGCCGGCAGCATGCGTTTTGGCTAGTCGTTTTGCCTGGCCAATTTCGTCGATGGAATAAAACGAGTGTAACGCAGGCGGCGGGAGCCGCTGGGGGCAAGCCTCGGCCCGCAAGTTGATCCCTAATCACTTTCCCGCCCCTTCGCCTCATTCCACAGCTCATCCATTTCGGCGAGCGTCGATTGCTCGGGCGTTTTTCCGGCCGCCGCCAGAGTTTGCTCGATATAACCGAAGCGGCGTTCAAATTTTTCGTTGGCCGCGCGCAGCGCGGCTTCCGGGTCGGCGCCGAGATGGCGGGCGAGATTGACAACGGCGAACAGAAGATCGCCCACCTCCCGTTGGGCCGCGCCCGTCTCGCCCGATGCGACCTCGGCCGCAATCTCGTCGGCCTCTTCGCGGATTTTTGCGAGCACCGCCTGCGGATCGTTCCAGTCGAATCCGACCTTGCCGGCCTTTTCCTGGAGCTTGAGCGCACGGATCAGGGCGGGGAGGGCGGCCGGAACGCCCGCCAGCGCGCCCTTGCCGCGCTCGCGGGCGCCCTTCGGGTCAATCGCCCGGGTAGCGCGCCGCTCGGCCTTCTCCTGCGCCTTGATCTTGTCCCATAGCGCATTGACCTGATCGGCATCGAGGCCTCGCGCGTCGCCGAACACGTGCGGATGACGCCGCACCAGCTTTTCGGTAATGGCGTGAACCACATCGCCGAAGTCGAACAGCCGTGCTTCCTCGGCCATCCGGGCGTGAAACGCCACCTGCAGCAACAGGTCGCCAAGCTCGTCGCGCAAATCGTCGAAATCGCGCCGCTCGATCGCATCCGCGACCTCGTAGGCTTCCTCGATGGTGTAGGGCGCAATGGTGGAGAAATTCTGCGCCAGGTCCCATGGGCAGCCTGTCCCGGGCGTGCGCAGCGCCGCCATGATCTCGATCAGGCGCACGATATCGCGTGAGGGAGTGACATTCGCCATTTGGATGGTCCGCGACGCCCCGCGGCTCACGTACCAGGGCCCTGTGTCGGCATGCAAGCCGATTGCAATCATGACCGACCCGGCCGGCTTCGCGGGATCAGCGAGCGCAATCTTAACACCGCGAGCGCCATCGTGTTGGTGCATGAGGCGAGGATAGGTTCCATGCCGCTGCGCCCATTCTGCCGCTGATCGAAGATATCCACCGCGAATCGCATCCCGCATCCGCAAAGGTCGCTTGCGCTTCTTGACATTAGAACAAACAACGAACAGTAACAGCGAGTCGCACGGGGGCGAGTCGCTGTTGTCGAGGGTGGCGGAGCAGGGGCAGCAGCATCAGGTTCGCGGCTGACTGTAGGAGGGTTGGGCGGGCGCATCGAGGCCCGCAGTTCGCTGCCGGGTACGTCGGGGACTGCATCGGGGGACGATAAATGGATTATCGCACGCTCGAAACGCTGCGGCATAAGCATCCGGCGTGGCGGCTGCTTAATGCCGACCATGCCTCCCTGATCATCGGCTTCCTGTACGAGACCTTCATCCGCCCGAACCTGCGCACCCTGTCCGAGGGCGAGCTCGTAACGCGATTGGAGGACTATCTTTTTTCCCTGCGGGCCGATCTCGGGGAGGACAAGTTTCCGCGCGAGGCTGCCCATTATCTCGACAATTGGGCCTCTGACGAACATGCCTGGCTTCGCAAGTATTACCCGCCCGACAGCGATGAGGTCCACTTCGACCTCACGCCGGCGACCGAGCGGGCCATCGACTGGGTTGTCGATCTCGGGCAGCGGCGCTTCGTCGGCACTGAATCGCGGCTGATGGCGATCTTCGATTTGCTGCATCAACTTGTCCAGGGGACCGAGATGGATCCCTGGGCGCGAATCAGCGAGCTTGAGCGGCGCAAGCAGGAAATCGACCAGGAGATTGCGCAGATCCGCGATGGCGCGCTCTATGTGCTCGATGCGACCCGGATCAAGGAGCGATTCTCGAACATCGCCGCGATGGCGCGCGGCCTGCTGTCGGATTTCCGGGAGGTCGAGCAGAACTTTCGCGATCTCGATCGCGCGATCCGTGAGCGAATTGCGACCTGGGACGGAGGAAAGGGGGCGCTCCTCGACGAAATATTCGGCGAGAGAGACGCCATCGCGGATTCCGACCAGGGCAAAAGCTTTCGTGCGTTCTGGGATTTTCTGATGTCGCCATCGCGGCAGAGCGAACTTACGGAGTTGTTGGCAAGAGTGTTCGAACTCGATCCCGTGCAGGAGCTCAAGCCGGATCGGCGCCTGCTCCGCATTCATTACGATTGGGTGCAGGCGGGCGAGGTGACGCAACGCACTGTGGCGCGCCTTTCCGAGCAGCTCCGGCGCTATCTCGACGACAAGGCGTGGCAGGACAACCGCCGCATCATGAAACTCGTCAGGGATATCGAGCAGCACGCGCTTGCGATTCGCGACGCGCCGCCGAGCGGGCCGGTGATGGAGCTCGACGAGCCGGCGCCCGACATTGCCCTGGTGATGGACCGGCCGCTGTTCTCGCCGCCATTGAAAGCGCGCATCGACGAAATTGCTGCCGATGCTGCTGAGGAGGTGCCGTCGGATGCGCTTTTCAACCACATTTATGTGGACAAGGAGCGGCTCGCAGGGCGCGTGCGGCGGGCGCTGCAGACCCGATCGCAGGTTTCGCTTGTCGAACTGGTTGAAGCGCATCCGCTCGAGCAGGGCCTGGCGGAGCTTGTTGCCTACATGAGTCTGGCGGCGGCGGACGGCGCCTCAATCATTGACGATGCGCGGCGTCAGACCCTGACCTGGACCGACAACGACGGCAGACTCCGACAGGGCACGCTGCCGATGGTGATGTTCTGTCGCCCCGCCGCATCGCCCGGCCGGACCGGGAGACAACGATGACAGATTCCAGCGCGCTTTCCATTGTCGTCGTTTCGCTGATGAAAGGCATCGCCGACCGCGAAGGCGATCCTCACCTGTGGCAATCGCTGATGGGGATTCAGGCGCGCGTTCGCGATTATGTCGCCTGCCTCGGTCTGGACCTCATTCTCGACGAAGCTGAGGGTTTTGCGTACCTCCGGCAGCGGCCGGCAGAGGAGGGGGCGCCTGAGGTTCCGCGGCTCGTTCCGCGCCGGCAGCTCGGTTACCAGGCAAGCCTGATGCTGGCGCTGCTGCGCAAAAAGCTGGCGGAGTTCGACGCCACGAGCGGGGAGGCGCGCCTTATCCTTCGCCGCGATGACATCGTCGAGATGATGCGCGTGTTTTTTGCCGAGACCGCCAACCAGGTCCGGCTGAGCAGCCGGATCGAGGCCGATATCAATCGCGTGGTTGACATGGGGTTCCTCCGCCGGCTGCGCGGCGCAGACGACAGGTTTGAAGTCCGGCGCATCCTGAAGGCTTTCGTCGATGCCCAATGGCTCGCCGATTTCGACCGGCGCCTTGCGGCTTACCGGTCCCATGCGTCAAGCGAACAGGCGGCTGCCGAATGAACGAAGCGCTTGTAAGCCCACCCATCGCGAATGTCGAAACCATCTCTTCTCCCTCCCCCCTTGTGGGGGAGGGATGGGATGGGGAGTCGGGAGGATTGGCTGCGAAAGCGCCTCCCGGCTCGACCCCCACTCCCGACCCCTCCCCAACCGAAGCCCCCTCCTTTCCCTCACCCTCAAGCGGGGAAGGGAAGGGAGGGCGAGGTTCGGCCGCTCAGCACAGCGACCGAAACCGGCGACAGCTGATTTCGGTTGGGGGAGGAGAGCTGGGCGGGGCGGCGGCCGTTCGCGCCGGGATGCGCCTTCATCGCTGCGAATTCTTCAACTGGGGAACCTTTCACGGGCGGGTCTGGGGTCTTGACCTCAACGGCGACAATACGCTGCTGACGGGGGACATCGGTTCTGGGAAATCCACCCTTGTCGACGCAATCACTACGCTGCTCGTGCCGGCGCAGAAGATTTCCTACAACAAAGCCGCCGGCGCCGACGCCAAGGAACGAGACCTGAAGTCATACGTTCTCGGGCACTTCAAATCAGAACGGGGCGATTCCGGCTTCGCGGCAAGACCGGTAGCCTTGCGCGGGCTCAACACCTACTCGGTCATCCTGGGCCGGTTCCGCAACGAGGGCTTCCAGCAGGAAGTGACCCTGGCGCAGGTGTTCTGGTTCAAGGACGCGCACGGCCAGCCAAGCCGGTTCTACGTCGTTGCCGACCGGCCGCTCGCCGTCTCAGAGCACTTCAGCAACTTTGGATCCGATATCAACGCGCTGAAGAAGAAATTGCGGTCGATGCCTCGCGTCGAGGTGCACGACACGTTTCCGCCCTACAGCGCATCGTTCCGCCGGCGCTTCGGCATCGAGAACGAACAGGCGCTCGACCTCTTCCATCAAACCGTGTCGATGAAATCGGTGGGGAACCTCACCGACTTCGTGCGTCAGCATATGCTCGAAGCATTTCCGGTAGAGGCGCGGATCGACGCATTGATGGCGCACTTCGATAACTTGAACCGCGCTCATGAATCGGTTCTGAAGGCAAAAGCGCAGATCGCGCGCCTGACCCCGCTGATTGCCGATTGCGATCAGCACGTCGCACTGATGGAAGAAGCGCATACGCTGCGCGCGTGCCGTGACGCGCTGCGCGCCTTCTTTGCCGGCATGAAGGCCGGGCTGCTCGAACGGCGTTGCGAGAGCCTGCAACTGGATCTCGACCGTCTCTCCGAGCGCGTCGTCGCGCTTGATGACAAGGAAGCCAGTCAACGCACTCAGCGCGATGAAATCAAACGCGCAATTGCCGAAAACGGCGGCGATCGCATTGAGAACCTGAAAAGGGAGATCGCCGGACGAGAGGGTCTCAAGCGAGACCGCATGGGGCGCGCCGAACAGTACGCGGGATTGGCGCGCGCCGCCGGGCTGCCCGACGTCCTGGACGCGGATGCTTTCGCCGCCAATCGCGCAATGATCGCGTCCGAGAGCGAGGCCATCGCCGCCCGAAAGGCCGAGACGCAGAATGCCATTACGGAGGAATCCGTTGCGCTCCGCGAGCTGCGCACGCAGCACGCTGAGGTCGACAGAGAGATCGAGTCGCTCAAAAGGCGTCGTTCGAACATCCCGGCCAATATGCTTGCGATTCGCGAGAGCCTGTGCCGGGAACTGAGGGTCGACGAAGACAGATTTCCTTTCGCGGGAGAATTGATCCAGGTCCGCGACGAGGAGGCCGCCTGGGAAGGCGCGATCGAACGCGTGCTGCACAATTACGCTCTGTCGCTCCTGGTTCCGGACGAAGACTATCCGCGGGTGGCCGAGTGGGTTGAGCGCACGCACCTCGGCGGGCGGCTGGTCTATTACCGGGTGAGGGCGCGCCATGCGGCGCGTCCGTCCGATCTGCATGCAAGATCGCTGGTCCACAAGCTTGCGATCCTCCCTGAGTCGCCTTTTTATGCGTGGCTTGAGGCCGATCTCGCGCGCCGCTTCGATTATGCCTGCTGCGATACGATCGACAGCTTTCGGCGCGAAGAGATGGCTCTGACGCGGGCGGGCCAGATCAAAGCCCGCGGCGAGCGGCACGAGAAGGACGACCGCCACAGGATCAATGACCGCACCCGCTACGTGCTCGGCTGGTCGAACGAGGGGAAGATCGCCGCCCTCACGGACCAGGCGCGTTCGCTGGAGGCGCGCATTGCGGCGTGCGCAGCGAAACTCGCAAAGCTGCAGGGCGCGCAGGCCGCGCTCGACCGCCGGCTCGGGACCCTGCAGCGCTTATCCGTGTTTGAGAGCTTCCGCGACCTCGATTGGAGACCCCTGGCCATCGAAATCGACGCGCTTGAGGCTGAGAAACGGCAACTCGAACAAGGTTCCGACGTTCTGCGCACCCTCCAGGCGCAGCTTGCCGACGTCGAGCAGGCGATCACCGAGACGAAGACGGAACTCGCGAAGGCCAATGCAGAAAAGGCGCGATTGAGCGAGCGCGCGGACGTCGCCCGCCGTCAGCTCGACGAATGCAGGGCTATCCTCGCAGCGTCCGATAAAGAGGCCAATGCGCGCTGTTTCCCCCGGTTGGACGCGATGCTCACCGAGGGCGATCGGCGCATCACGATCGAGTCCTGCGACGGCCGGGAGCGCGAGTTGCGTGACCGCCTTCAGGGCCAGTACGACGGGGTCGACGACCGTATCAAGCGGCTGCGCGACAAGATCGTAGCTGCGATGACCGCCTATAACGGCCTTTATCCATCCGAAACGCGCGAGGTCGATGCCTCGCTCGAATCGGCGCCCGACTATCGAAAGATGCTGAAGGACCTTGAAGCCGACGGCCTTCCCCGCTTCGAGGCGCGGTTCAAGGAGCTTCTCAACGAAAATACGATCCGGGAAATCGCCAATTTTCAGTCGCAGCTCCATCTGGAGCGCCAGTCGATCCGCGAACGCATCGAGAAGATCAATCAATCGCTGCACGAGATCGATTACAATCCGGGCCGCTTCATCGTGCTGGAGGACGACCACAACGGCGATCCCGAGATTCGCGATTTCCAGCAGGACCTGCGCTCCTGCACCGAAGGAACGCTGACCGGATCCGAGGATATCCAGTATTCCGAGGCCAAGTTTCTCCAGGTCAAGGCGATCATCGAGCGGTTCCGCGGTCGCGAAGGCATGACGGACCTCGACAAGCGCTGGTCCCGGAAGGTCACGGACGTGCGCAACTGGTTCACGTTCTCGGCCTCGGAGCGTTGGCGCGAAGATAACAGCGAGCACGAGCATTACACGGACTCCGGCGGAAAGTCCGGCGGCCAGAAGGAGAAGCTCGCCTATACGGTGTTGGCCGCGAGCCTCGCCTATCAATTCGGTCTGGAGTGGGGCGAGACCCGCTCGCGTTCGTTTCGCTTCGTGCTGATCGACGAGGCGTTCGGACGCGGCTCGGATGAATCCGCGCGCTATGGGCTGGAGCTGTTCAGGCGGCTCAATCTCCAGCTCTTGATCGTCACCCCTTTGCAGAAGATCCACGTCATCGAGCCCTTCGTCGCCGCGGTCGGGTTTGTTCACAATGATGAAGGCAGCCGGTCGATGCTGCGCAACCTGACGATCGAGGAATATCGCGCCGAGCGGCTGTCGCGGGCGGGCTGAGGGCGATGATTATCTCGCGAACTGATTGTGATGGTTCATTCGCGCCGCGGCGTCACGCCCCGCGAAAGCGGGGCATCCGCTAACCCCGGTGCGTCAGGCGGAGCTGAAGCCGCGCCCGGAGAAAGTCTGTGGTCACTGGATTGCCCGCTTTCGTGGGCGACGATGACATTGTGCATTGAAGGCGAGACAACAACCGTCGTTGCCCATGGCTGATCACAACTGGACCACGCCGAGCAGCTTGCGCGATCAGGTGATGCATGTCTGGGAGCGCGGCAAAATCCTTGCTGCCTGCGTCACCAACGAAACGCTGTTTCCGCTGAAGCTTTCGCTGCGCTGCCCGGACGCAAAAGCGATGACGCAGTCCTTCGACGCAGTGCGCGGATGGATTCGCGAGCTGGAGGAAAACAGCCGCTCCAGCAAGGGATACGGCTACGAAATCGAATGGGCCGAGATCAATCATCGTCAGCTTGGTCGAAACCGGATGCCGGGCCGCATTGTGGTTCCAACTGAACATGACGCGCTGCGGCTCATCGGCAAGGAAAGGGCGGGGCGGCGCTTCAGAGAGCTGGCCGGCGTCACGGCCGCAAGATTTCCGGCGCTCTTGCAATGGGTTTCGCGCCGGCCATTCGTGCTCATCGAGCGCGCCGACGAATGGCTGCGACTGCTCGACGTGCTCGCCTGGTTCCGCGATCACCCGCGGTCGAATCTCTATTTGCGTCAGGTCGACATAGCGGGAGTCGATACGAAGTTTATTGAAGCGCGGAAGGCGCTGCTGTCGGAACTGCTCGACGTCGTGCTGCTGCCTCCCTGCCGGCCCCGGCAGGCGGGCGCGATCGCACATGACCCGGCCCCCTCTTCTCGCTTCCCTCTTATGGGGGAGGGGCGTGGTGGGGGAGGGGAGGAGGGAGACGACGTCATATGCTATCACTCTGCGCCTGCGGGGGAGGGCAGGGAGGGGGCGCTGATCCGGGCTGCGGCGCAGACATTCGAGCAGAAATACGGATTGCGAGCCAAGCCGCCTATTATCCGGTTCCGGGCGCTCGACCGCCGCTTGGCCATCGCCGGCTTGACCGACCTCGCGATTCCCGCGAACGATTTTGCCGCGCTGAATCTTGCGCCGCGCCGCGTCTTCATCACCGAGAACGAGGTCAACGGCGTGGCGTTTCCTGACTTTGCTGAAGCCGTTGTGGTCTTCGGCTTGGGGTACGGCGTCGAGCTTTTGCAATCCGCTTCATGGATGATGCAAGTGCAGATCTACTACTGGGGCGATATCGACACCCACGGTTTTGCCATGCTCGACCGCTTGCGCGGCGTGTTTCCAGGCGCGCGCTCCCTTTTGATGAATCGCGAGACGCTGATGGCGCATCGCTCGCTTTGGGTGCGCGAGCACGCGCCATATCGCGCTCCGCTTTCCCGCCTGGACGAGCATGAACAGGCGCTGTTCGACGATCTGGTCTATAATCGGCTTGGCGAAAAAGTGAGACTGGAACAGGAGCGCGTTTCCTACGCTTTCCTGGAACGAAGCCTCGAGACGATCGCGCATTACGCTTCGTCGGGACGCGCTTCGCCCGGAGTATCGCCATGACAGACGCCGCCCCGCGGCCATGGACCGTTGACGAATTCTTCGCGTGGCAGGAAAGGCAGCCCGAACGCTACGAGCTCGTCGACGGCTTTCCGGTCCGAATGATGGCCGGGGCCAAGAACGTGCACGACGACATCGTCGTCAACGTTCTCGCGGAACTGCGCAATCAGCTCCGCGGCGGAGGCTGCCGGCCGTTCACAAGCGACGGAAGCGTGGAGACAAAACCCGGACAGATCCGCCGTCCCGACATCGGCGTCGACTGCGGACGAAGGGACCCCAACGCTATGAGGGCGGCATCTCCCCGCATGGTCGTCGAGGTTCTCTCGCCAACCACGCGAGATTTCGACACCATCGGCAAGCTCGAAGAATACAAGCTCGTTGACAGCCTGGAGCGCATCGTCGTGATCGAACCAAACGCTCCCGAAGTAATCGTGTGGGCCCGAGGGACAAATCGAAGCTGGCAGAAAGCCGTTCGCCAAGGGCTGGACGAGGAGATCGGCATGCCGGAGATCGGCGTGACGCTGCCACTGAAGGAGATTTACGACGGGGTGGAATTCCCGGCGCGGCCACGGCTGGTGGCGGCGGAGGAGGAGGCGGCCGTTGGCGCGCCCGAAATTGCGCCGAAGAGCCGATAGGGCAACCCCCGCCTGAAGCGTTGATTCGCATAAGATATATTATGGAATATTTGTAGACGTTCCCGATCGGATCCTTTTGGGTTCCGTTCGCAGGATCTGACTATGCGGTCACGAACAAACAGAGACCAGAAACAAAGAACACAGTCTGAAGCGGCAACGGACCCGTCAGCCTTCAAACTCAACCCGCATCCCATCATACGCCGGCTCCACGTGCGGCGGCAGCTTGGCGCGCAGTTTCGCGTAGTCGAGATCGCTGTGCATGTTGGTCAAGATCGCGCGCTCGGGGCGGATGCGGTCGATCCACCGCAGCGTCAGGTCGAGGTGAAAGTGGCTCGGATGCGGGCGGTACCACAGCGCGTCCACGATCCACACCTTGATTCCGTGCAGCGCGTTTATGGCAGGCTCCGGCACATCCACCAGGTCGGGCGTGTAGGCCATTGTGCCGAAGCGGAAGCCGAGCGCCTCGATATCGCCGTGGGGGACCTGAAATGGGACAGCCGAGACGTCGCCGCCCGCCCCCTTGATGGTCACCGGCACTCCTGCCGTAATTGGGTGCCGGGTGAGGTACGGCGGGTAGCTGCTGCCGGGGGGCGTCACAAAGCAATATCCGAACCGCAGCGACAGGATCCGCCAGGTCGGCTCGTCCGCATACACGTCCACCCGCCTCTTATGGGCGATGAACAGGGCGCGCAGATCGTCGATGCCGTGGATGTGGTCGGCATGTTCATGGGTGTAGAGCACCCCGTCGAGATGATTGACGCCGGCGTCAAGGAGCTGCTCGCGCAAGTCCGGCGAGGTGTCCACCAGCACGCTGGTCCGGCCGCCGTCGGGAGCCGTCCGATCGACCAGGATGGAGCAGCGCCGCCGCCGATTCTTGGGGTTGGTGGGATCGCAAGCGCCCCACCCGCTTCCCGGCCGCGGCACGCCGCCCGAAAAGCCGCATCCCAGGATCGTCACTGCAAAGGTCATGCGGCCGCCGCCCCTCCCCTGCCCTACCCTGGGACCGCGGGCGTCCCGCCCGCGCTTTCGTGGGATGCGCGCGAGACGCGCGCAGTTCCGGGGAGAGCAGGCACCTTGCGGAACAGGCGAAAGAAATTCTCCGTTGTCTGCTGCGCAATCTCGTCAAAGCTGACGCCCCGCGTCGCGGCGAGCGTTCTTGCGGTCTCCGTCACATAGGAGGGCTCGTTGCGCTTGCCGCGGAACTTGCCGGGGGCAAGATAAGGCGCATCGGTTTCGATGAGGATGCGGTCCGCCGGCAACTCCGCCGCGATGGCGCGCAACTCGTCGGATTTCTTGAAGGTGAGAATGCCGGTGAAACCAACATAGAATCCAAGATCGATAGCCCGCAGCGCCAGTTCCCGACTTGCCGTAAAGCAATGCAGCACCGCCGGGAAGGCGCCCTTGCGGCTCTCTTCCAGAAGAATCCGGCCGATATCCTCATCCGCCTCCCGCGCATGGACAACAAGCGGCAGCCCCGTTGCCCGCGCCGCCGCAATATGGCGCCGGAAGCCGATTTCCTGCGCCTCGCGCGGACTGTAATCGTAGTGATAGTCGAGCCCGGCCTCGCCGATTGCCACCACCTTGGGGTGCCGCGACCGCTCGACCAGCTCCTCGACTGTCACGTCAGGCTCCTCGTGCGCATAATGCGGATGCGTTCCGATCGAGCAGTACACGTCCGGAAATCGCTCGACGATCGCCGTGAGCTTGTCGAACCGGCGCACCCGCGTCGAGATCGACACCATGCGCGCGATATCCGCGGCGGCGGCCCGCTCCACGATGGCGTCAAGATCGGGAGCGAAGTCCGGAAAGTCGAGGTGGCAATGGCTGTCGACAAGCGCCGTCATGCGGCCGGCTCCGGTTCAACATAGCGCGGGAATACCGGCGCGGGCGGCGGCAGCCTTAAGCCCGGCGCAAGGCGGGACGCGCCGCCGAGGACCGCAAAGCCGCGCTGATCCGCGGGCACGGCGATGAGATCGAGCAGGCGCGCGGCCGCTTGCGGCATGAAAGGCTGCGCCAGGATGGCGACCTGCCGGATCACCTCGGCCGTCGTATAGAGCACCGTGCCCTGCCGCTCCGGATCGGTCTTGGCGAGGGCCCAGGGGGCCTCGTTGGCGAAATAGCGGTTGGCGTCAGCGACCACCGCCCAGGCTGCGTTGAGCACCTGGTGCAGCTGCTGCGTCTTCATCGCCTCGCGCGCCTTGCCGATCAGCGCGTCCGCGGCGGCGAGAATTGTCTTATCGGATTCGCTGAACGGGCCAGGCGCCGGCAGCGTGCCGCCGCGGTTCCTGGCAATGATCGACAGCGAGCGCTGCGCCAGGTTGCCGAGATCATTGGCAAGGTCGGCATTGATGCGCGCCACGATCGCGTCGTGGCTGTAGCTGCCGTCCTGCCCGAACGGCACTTCGCGCAGCAGAAAATAGCGAAGCTGATCGACCCCGTAGGCATCGGCAAGCGCGAACGGATCGACCACGTTGCCGACCGATTTCGACATCTTCTCGCCGCGGTTGAACAGAAAGCCGTGGCTGAAAATCCGCCGGGGCGCGTCGAGGCCCGCGGACATGAGAAAAGCCGGCCAGTAAACGGCGTGGAAACGCACGATGTCCTTGCCGATCACATGCAGATCGGCCGGCCAGTAGCGGCGGAATTTCGCGGCGTCGGTGTCCGGATAGCCGACCGCGGTGATGTAATTGGTGAGCGCGTCCACCCACACATACATGATGTGCTTCGGATCGCCCGGCACCGGGATGCCCCAGGTGAAGGTGGTGCGCGAGATCGACAGGTCCTTCAGGCCGCCGCGCACGAAGCTCAAGACCTCGTTGAAGCGCTCGCGCGGCAGCACGAAATCCGGCGTCCGGCGGTAGAGGTCGAGAAGCTTGTCCTGATAGGCCGAGAGGCGGAAAAAGTAGCTCTCCTCCTCGACCCATTCGACCGGCGTGCCCTGCGGGCCGAAGCGCTTGCCGCCCTCGGCGAGCTTTGTCTCGCTCTCGTCGTAATAGGCCTCATCGCGCACCGAATACCAGCCGGAATATTTCGACAGATAGATGTCGCCGGCAGCCTTCATGCGCTCCCAGATCGCCGACGAGGCACGGTAATGCCGCGGCTCCGTGGTGCGGATGAAGTCGTCGTTGGAGCAGTCGAGCCGCTCGACCATGGCGCGGAAGCGCGGCACGTTGCGTTCGCTCAGCTCGCGCGCCGAGACGCCCTCGCGGTTCGCGGTCTGCAGCATCTTGATGCCGTGCTCGTCGGTGCCGGTCAGAAAATAGACGTCGTAGCCGTCGAGCCGCATGAAGCGAGCGATCGCGTCGGTCGCAATCGCCTCATAGGCGTGGCCGATATGCGGGACGCCGTTCGGATAGGAAATCGCTGTGGTGATGTAGAAGCGAGGCTTGTCTGCCATCTGTTGAAAACCTTCGCAAGTTCTGCGGCAGAATCCTGCCCCGATTTCTGAGCGGATTTCGACCGATTGGAATCAATTGTAGGGTGGGCACAGGCGCGCTCTTGCGCGCCCTGCCCACGAGGCGGCCTTTTGGTGGGCACGTTTCGCTTTGCCCATCCTACGACGTTCCGCCGGGCAATGAAGCGACCCAAGGGTCGCCCCGGCAGGCCGCCGCGATACCTATCAACCGCGGGCCGCCTCGGCAAGCAGACCGAAGATCAAGAAAACGAAGGGCTTGCGTTCGAGGTTGAAGACCTCCACTTCGCGGGCCGAGCGGTTGAGGCGCTCCCACACGTCGGCGGCGCGGGCAAGCCGTGTGAGGTTTCCGGCATCTGTGTCGAGCCTCGCCGAGAGCCAGTCGCGGACGGCGTCGACAAAGACGTCCAAGAGGGTGCGGTCGCGGTCGAGTTCATCGCCGAGGGCATGAAGGGCATGCGGATCGGTCGACGGCAGCGCGTTGAGCAGCTTCCCCACTTTCTCGCGCAGGGCCAGCATCGGGCCTCCCGCCAGCGCGATGGCCCGAGAAACGCTGCCGCGGGCGGCTGCGGCCGCCGCAGCGACGGCCGGATCGTCCGGGTCCGCGCCGAGCGCAATGGAAGCCGCCCTCACGACATCGCCCTGCCCCAACGGCCGCAGCGCCAGCCGGCGGCACCGCGAACGGATGGTCGGCAGCAATCGCCCCGGCGCGTGGCTCACCAGCAGGAACAGCGACCGCGCCGGCGGCTCCTCCAGCATTTTCAAGAGCGCGTTGGAGCCCTCCGGATATTTGAGTTCATCGGCGCTGTCGACAATGCACACCCGCCACCCCCCCTCGCCGGCCGTGGAACCGAAAAAAGTCACCAGTCGCCGCACCTGGTCGACCGTGATGACCGTGCGCATTTTGCCGGTGTCGCCTGCCGTGCGCTCCAGCGCCAACAGGTCAGGATGGGCATTGACGGCGACGCGCCGCACCGTGCGGTGAGCGGGGTCGAGCGCCAGCGATGCCCCCTCCCTGCCCTCCCCCGGATGGGGAGGGGGCGCGTGCGACGGATCCGGATAGGCGAGCACGAACCGTGCGATACGGTAGGCGAGCGTCGCCTTGCCGATACCGGGTTCGCCGGTGATCAACCAGGCGTGAGGGACGCAGCCGGAGCGATAGGCCGCAAGGAACTCGCGCGCGGCGCCGTCATGGCCGAACAACACCGTAGTCTCCCGCGGCAGCGGTGCATCGCTTTTGTCTTCAGCAGCCCCCCGCGTCATCGCGCGATGTCTTCAACCGTCAGCGGCGCAGTTTCGGGATGCAGTCGCTTGCACACGATCTGCAGGATCTCGGCCGCAACGCGCTCCTGGGGCTCCTTCGCATCGATCAGGACGCAGCGCTGCTTCTCCTCGGAGGCGATGGCGCGAAATGCAGCATTGAGCGCCCGGTGGTAGGCGAGATCTTCAGTCTCAAACCTGTCGGTCGCGCCGTCGCCGCGCCGCGCATGCGCCCGCGCAAGGCCGATCTCCGCCGGCAGATCGAGAATGAACGTAAGGTCGGGCTTGGAGGCCCCCACGGTGAGCTTCTCCAGGCCCTTGATGAACGCCAGGTCGACCTTGCCGACGATACCCTGATAAGCCCGCGTGGAATCAAGAAAGCGGTCGCAGATCACCCATTGCCCTGCCTGCAGCGCCGGTCTGATGACCGTGTCCAGATGGTCGGCGCGCGCGGCCGCAAACAACAGGGCTTCCGCGTTGGGACCAAAGCGCTTGGCGGCGCCGGACAACAGCACGTGGCGAATGATCTCGGCGCCGAGCGAGCCGCCGGGCTCCCGGGTCAGCAGGACACCGATGCCCATGCCGCCCAGCCTCTTCTTCAGGAGCGCCGCCTGGGTTGACTTGCCGGCGCCTTCGCCGCCCTCGAATGTGATGAATTTCCCGGCCATCTCGTCCTGAGTTTTGTGGTGGGCGTGTCGCGTTGCAGCCCGGGTTGAGCGGTCAGTGAAACCAGGGAGGAGGTTGCCCCCGTGGAGGCCAAAGCCCGGATTTCGCTGCGCTCAATCCGGGATACAACTCACTACAAGCCCGAAAGCTTCTTCGGCGCAGCGCGGAACAGGCCGATCATCAGCTCGGAGGCCGCATCAAAGGCGCGCCGCGGAAGATCTCCCCGCTCGACATTCTCGGCGGCGAACAAGGGAACCTCCGCCACCACCCGCTCGCCCCGATACACATCCAGATTGCCGATGGGTTGGCCTTGCTTGACCGGCGCCGGCACCGGGCCCCAGTAGACGATCTTTGCCGTAAGGCGCTCGGGCGCATTTTTAGGGTTCAGCACGCTGATGGGCCCCTCGCCTATCAGCCCCACCGAGCCCGACGCGCCGCCGAACAGCTTGGCATAACCGACGATCTGTCCCGCAGCGAACAGCGGCTTCGGCTCGAAACTGCGATAACCGAATTCGATGAGTTTCTTGGCTTCGTCGGCGCGATCCTTCGCGGTTTTCAGTCCGTTGACGACAACGATCAGGCGCGTGCCGTTCTGCACGGTCGAGCCGACCAGGCCGTAGCCGCCATCCGAAGTGAAGCCCGTTTTCATGCCGTCAGCGCCGAGATTCATCGTCAGCAGCGGATTGCGGTTCTGCTGGCGGATTTTGTTCCAGGTGAATTCGCGTTCCCCGTAAATGCCGTAGTAGTCGGGATAAGTGCGTATGATATGGCGAGCGAGTCGTGCGAGGTCACGCACCGTCATCTTCTGCGCCGGATCAGGCAGGCCGGTCGAGTTGGTGAAGTAGGATCTCGTCAACCTAAGTTCGCGCGCGCGCTGGTTCATCATCGTGACAAACGCGGCCTCGCTGCCCGCAATGCCCTCGGCGAGCGTAATGCAGGCGTCGTTCCCGGACATCACGATCGCTCCCCGCAGCAGGTCCTCGACGCGAACCCGGCTATGAATCGGAGCGAACATGCTGGAGGTGTGCGATGGGGCCCCGCCGCGCCGCCAGGCGTCTTCGCTCACCATATACTCGTCGTCGATCTTGATGCGTCCTTGCCTGAGCTCGTTGAACACGACCTCCGTGGTCATCAGCTTGGCCATGCTCGATGGCGGCGTTGGCACGTCGGCGCCCTTCTCGAACAGTACGGTGCCGGTCTCGACATCAATGAGAATGGCGTAAGGTGCCGCGGTTTGAAAATCATCCTTTTTGGCGCCGACAAGTCCTATCGCGCCCGGCGCCGCTGCGGCAGAAGCCGCAAGACCGGCGAGCGCGAGCGCAACAAGGCCGCGTCGCACCAAAGCGCGCTTTGTGAAATGTGCGGGCACGGTCGAATCTCGGGTTCCAGCACGCGCCGCCAAAACCGGGCGCTTCACTGACCATTATTTTTCGTCTCGGGACGCGTATTTCAATAGCAAGCGCCCCGACGGGAAACAATCGCGGCCCACCTTACGAGGCCGTAATGTCATTCATTAGAGAGGCCAGATTGTGGGCCGGCGTAGGGGCGCCGGCGTAGGGCCGTAGGTTGGGCAAAGCCAACGGGGCCGGCCCGGCTCCGCGCGCCCACTGACCCTCGAAAGGCCGAGCGCTGGCGGGCTCGGCGCACCGAAGTCGGGCTTGCCCGGCTTCGATACTCAACAGCGCCGCTGAAACAGCGGATTCCGGTTGCGTCTTTGCCCACCCTGCCCTGCCCGGCGTCAAAACAAGCTGCCGGCGTTGGCTGCCCGCATCAAGGTCGGCAACGCGAGATCGCCATTCTGCCTGTCGGGTAACGCTGGCGCATAGGCCGAAACCGCGGGCCGGATCGGCGCCGCGACGTCGGCGGTCACAGATGTGTTATAATCGACGGCGGACGCTCGGAATACGCCCGAAGCGTCGTTTTCAGGCCGGGAGTCAGAAGCCTGCCCTTCGCCCAGCGAATAAGGCCGCTCGGACGGAAGGGGGACGTTGCGCACCCAGGGTTTCGTCGATGCAACCCGCACGAGGGACGGCGGCGGCGCCGGCTCGCCCTGGCGCAACGTGGCGATCAGCATGCTGTCATCGGACCCCTCAAGCGGCGCGGTGCCGACATATTCGACCCGCACAGGCGCAACGCCGCTCGTGTAGAAGCCGAGCAAGATGGCCGTCTTGACCGAGACGTCGATGACGCGATCGGGATGATAAGGACCGCGATCATTGACCCGCACGATGACGGAACGGTTGTTGGAGAGATTTGTCACCCGCACATAGCTCGGCATGGGCAGCGTCGCGTGCGCCGCCGACACGGAATTCATGTCGAAAATCTCGCCATTGGCGGTCTGCCGGCCGTGGAAATCCTCGCCATACCACGACGCCAGGCCCTCTGCCCGGTAGTGCGGATCTTCGGCCGGCACGTAGGTACGTCCGCCGATGGAATAGGGAGCGCCGACGCGGTAGACGCCGCCTCCCTTAGGAATAGGCTCTCCGAGCGCATACAAACGCGCGCTCGAAGATGCGCCGTAACGCGGATCGACAATGCCGATCTTATCAACGCCGGAGCAGCCCGCGAGCATGCACAAGGCGACCAGCGCATGTAATCCGGTCGTGAAATGACGTTCTTTCCCCAACCCCAACCACCCCGAATTGCCGAGGCGCGGCACAAGCCCGCCTTCAATCGCCCCCGAAGTTGTTTTCCGGGTTCCTCCCTGCCCTCCCCTGCGGGACAGGATGGGGAGAGGGCGGCCGCCGGAAAAAAACCTCGCCCGCCCGCCGCTCGCAGCGACAGACGGCGAGGCTAAGTTGGCTTTGTAAATAAAGCGAAAAGAAGACGCTAGCGGCGCTTTTAAGGATCCGCCGGTAATCTGGTCGGCTCGCCGCGGCGCAAACGGTCTTCGAACAGGCTCAAAAAAGCGGGTGGCTCTCGTGTTGATTGGCGCGGCGAGAAATCCGGGCTTGATCGTCCGTACTGGAGCTTTTCATCATCGAGGTCGGGCAGGGCTGATTCATAAGGCGCGACCTGTTGTCCCATTTTGCTTTGCGAATTTTTGGATGCAAGATTTTTTGCGGCACTCTAACATTAAAAAAAAATCTGGATGCGTTGGTCCGCATCTCCGCTCCCACCCCATGAGCCTCCCCAAGCGGACCAGCTCGGAGCCAGAAATAGCGTATCGATCAACTGACCACCCTGTCCTTGGGTGGTCGCTTGTTTTCTTACGCCCTTCGCCGGGCGCGCCGGTCAAGCACGCCAGCGGCGAGAACGAGCGCCACGGCCTGGATGGCCTCGAAGGCAAGTGGCGCCAACGCCGCTCCAGTTGCTTGTTTCTCGGGGCGAAGCCTCGGCAGCCCGCGAATAACCCCGCCGGCGGAAGAATGCCCGTCTGTCCTTATTGAAATCGTTACATAATTAGCTGTTTTCATTGGGGAGCCCAGAGGGCTACCGAAGCCGCCAGTTTGTTGTAGGCTGCCTTCAGCCCTGGAGCTAAGGGAGGCATTCATGAGATCCGCCGTTTGTGTGTCCACCGCTTTTTTTGCAGCAGCGCTGGCAAGCCCCGCGATCGCCCAGCTCGAAGACAAGCCGGTGCGTATGGAGAAAGCGCCGTTCCATATCCCGGTGTTCGAGAACGACTATCTCATCCTTCTGAATGTCAACATCCCGCCGGGACGCAACACCGGCTACCATATCCATTACGCCGATTCCGTTTCGGTGAACCTGATGCCGGCCTCGCAGACGAACCAGAATTACGGATCGAACGAGGTCAGCGCGCCTGGTACCGGGGGCGAAGGCGCGCCTGGCCGCGTGACCTTCACCAATGTCACCAAGAACGGTCCGCGCACCCACAAGGCCACCAATGTCGGCCCGACGCCGTTCCACAACATCTCGTTCATCTTCAAGAAGGCCGGGCCGGACGGGAACACGGTTTCAGACCGCACCGGCGTTTCCGGCTTTACCCAGATCATGGATAACGCGCGGGTGCGCGCCTGGCGGGTGATCCTGGAGCCTGGCCAATCGACCGGACAGATCACGCAAAGCGCGCCGGGCTTGCGCGTCTATGTGCACGGCGGCGTGCTGGCGGAAGTCGTTCCGGGCAATGCAGATCGCGGGATGGCCCCCTATGACGGCGACTTCATCTGGAAGGACGCGGGCGAAACGCGCAGCATCAAGAACACCGGCACGACCCGGCTCGAATTCATCGAATTCGAGCTCAAGTGACACGCTTGTGTCGCCCCGCGAGCGCGAGCCAAACTCTCGCGCGATGAGGGACGGATCCGATCAGTGAAAGACACGCCGCATGCGCGACGCAAAACGCGGCGACGCCGCGATAGATCTCGCGGAATCGGTAGAGTGTCATTTGCATCAAGTACAGGCCAAATGGCGATGAAGGCGGACAGGCGATCGGAAAGGCTGAGTGCAGACGTCCTCTCAGTCGTGAGGGACTCCGTTCGGGACGGAATATTTCCTGGCGCAGTTGCTGCGGTGATATCGAGCACTCATGAGATATATGTTCCATTCGGGCGTGAAACGTACGATCCAATTGCTCGGCCCATCTCAGAGGACTCCATCTTTGATGTTGCCTCGCTGACGAAAGTCTTAGCAACGGCTACGGCCGTCATGCAATTGGTGGAGCGAAGGCGGCTCGCTCTGGATGACCGGGCTTTTAATTTTGTCCCGCAGCTGAGGCAAGCACCTAAGGACCAGATAACAATATTTCAATTGCTCGCACATACGGCCGGGTTCCCCGGCGGGGAGCCCCTTCCCCGATACCTCAAATCTCGCGACGAAATCTTGGAATCAATTTGTTCGATAAACCTTTTGTATCTACCAGGCACTGGCCGTATCTACGATGACTTGGGGTATATTCTTTTAGGCGTTATTGTAGAATCCGTAACGGGTCTCACGCTGGATAAATATTGTCAAAACGAAATCTTCGAACCACTGGGAATGAGCGAGACAATGTTCGTTCCCCCGAAGGCGCTGTTAGGACGCGTTGTTCCAACGGAGATTGATTCCGATCGGGGTGGATTGTTGCGCGGCATTGTTCATGATGAGCGCGCGTACCTGATGGGCGGCGTGGCTGGCCACGCCGGAATTTTCACGACGGCGCGTGATCTCGGCAAGTTTTCCAGATCAATGATAGGCCACGATAACGGCGCCCTGGCAAGGACATTGTCCGCCGCGAGCGTAAAGCTGATGTGGTCCCGTCAATGGCAGGACAGCGAAGGAGAATATGGATTAGGCTGGGATCGACTGCGGCCGAGCTACATGAACGGAATCGATGACAGCGATGCCGTCGGGCACACCGGCTTTACCGGCGTTTCCTTGGTGATATGCCCGAAACGCGGCCTGGCCATGATTCTGTTGTCAAATCGTGTTCACCCTGTGAGGTCTTCCACAAGCCTGATTGGTCATGCCAGGCGCAAATTTGTTGAAGCGGTGATGCGATATTGCTAGCGAAGCTTTTGCGTCAGCCCACGAGGACGCTGTTGCCGCCAAGGCCGCGTACCGGGAGGTCAGTTCTCAACGGGCGCGAGACACCACGACCCTATCGCCCTCGCCAATGCTGGCGCAAGGTTGCCCGTCCTCGTCGGGACGGCGTTCTTGGGTCGGGATAAATCGGGCTTCGTGCTGTTCGCGAGCTATGCTTCACAGTGCCGTTCACCTGCGAAGGAGGGATTATGCGTACCTCTGTTTGCGCCATTGCTGCTGCGATCGGTCTAGCGCATCCGGCATTCGCGCAGGCCAACCGCACCGCCATGAAGTTCTGGAATGGCGTGCAAGTGACCTGCAACGCCACCGCCGCGAAAGCGCCAACGGAGCTCGGCCAGCGGATCGCGCAGACTGCGATCGACGAGTTCACCCGCTTCGGCGGCCATCAGATTGATTCCGACGGCCGTCTGTTCCACTTCGGCCTGACGGAGGCCGAGCACGAGGAGGACGACGGTGGCAACCCACGGGCACTACCGGGCCATTTCGGCTGGTGGCAGGTAATAAAATACTGGCGGGGGCTGTTCGGCGACGATCCCACGAGCAAGCTTGAGGTGCGCGGCTACCGCGATGCCTCGGTCTCGACGCAAGACGCCCAGGAGGCGGCGCAGCTACGGACCTCTGCCGCGCAGCTCCTGCGCCTGGCCGAGGGCGTGTCCGATCCGGATATGCGCGAAATCTTGCGTGAGACGGCTTTGCGCGCCGCCGTCGTCGATACCTCATGGTCAGCCGCCTTCATCAGCTACGTGATACGGCAGTCGGGCGTGGCGCCGAACGTGTTCCAGTTCGCCAACGCACATCGGGTCTATATCTACGACGCTTTCGCGGTAAGCGCGGCCGAGCAGCAAAACGAGGCCAGGGACGGAATCTATCGCGCGTGTCCGCTTACCACCAGACCTCGCGCGGGTGATTTGATCTGCCAACAGCGGGAGTCCGCGCTCGCTGACGCCACCGACGAGGCGGTGCGCGAGCGCATCCGGGCAGAGCTCGACGGCAGCGTCCAGGCGCGCTCGGTCCGGCGCACCCATTGCGAGGTCGTCGCGTATGTCGATAAGGCTGCGCGCAAGGTTTACACCATTGGCGGCAATGTCAATCAGGCTGTCACCGCCAGGAAGATGAACCTACGCCAGAACCTGACATTTTCGGCTTCGCAAAAGGGTAATTGCGGCGGCCCCAAGCATTGGAGCTTGCCCCCGCCCGCGGGCCACCCGCCGCATGCGCCGGGCCTTTCCAAGAATTGCTCCCTCAATGACAAGAAATGGTTCGTGCTGCTGCAGTTGAGGTGAGCCATAGCGCTCGCGCGGTGCGACCTTGCGGTTGGATCGGTATCCGACTGACGCAAATCGATTTTTGCCATGATTTCAGCCATAGTTTGCGCGATAAATCTGAAAGGGGCACGAAAGGGCAAGGGGCACAATTGTTTCCAGAACGCCAGTTCATCGTTGGTCCCAGGTCGGCCGTGTCGCTGATTGCCGGCGCTTTTTTTTTCGTCCTCTGCTCGGGAATGGACTCGCGGGCCGAAGGTTCACCCGGCGCCTGCGAGGATGCGGCCGAGCTTGCGTTCCTGGCCTCGCCAATCGAACCGTGGAAGGGCGCTCCGTTACGCGTCGTGTTCGCCGCGGAGAAACCCTTTGAGGGCGAGATCCGGCTGACTGCACCCGATGGAAGCACTGCCGCTCAAGCGCGAGAGCGCCACGGCGGACCGCCGTATTTCTGGTTGGCCGAGATCAAGTCGCCTGCTCCGGGGACTTGGCGTGCGACGCTCGTGCGCGCCCAGGCGCCAGCCGGGTGCAGCCCCGTCACGCGTGAAATCAGAGTGCGTCCCAATGCGCCGCCGCGGCCCGGCTCGATCGCGGGGAGCACCTGGCCCTTGCGCAATACCTGGAATCGGGCAACGGAAAACCTGTTCTCCGCCTGGATCGAGAAGCTTTTCGACGACCCTCTGGATGCAGAGCCGTCGTGGCCGGCGCTGCACCTGGTGCTGCGCGACCGGTCCCGCAATTTCCTGTTCAATCATTTGGGTCTTGGGGAAGACGAGATGAAAATCGTCCTTCGCCCCGACTGCGCCGACCTTCCGTACTTCCTGCGCGCATACTTCGCGTTCAAGATGGGGCTGCCATTCGGGTTCTCGAAGTGCTCTCGCGGCGGCGGAGGCAGGCCGCCGCATTGCCCGCAGTGGTTCAGCATTCAAAATGCTGAGGAGGCTCGTCCGCCGCCCCCGCCCCCCGTACCCGGAACTGCCCCGAATGAACTTGGGACAAGGGGCGCAGCTGCGCCGGCGACAGCGCCCCCACCTGCGCCAAAGCCGCTGGGCCTGGCGGCGTCGTTCGCCAATTTTATTGGAATTGTCTCCGACAGCGTCCACTCCGGTTCCGCGCGGACGGCGCTGAGCGACAACAGCACTGATTATTATCCCGTGCCGCTCAAGCAGGAGACGCTCCGCCCGGGAACCGTGTTTGCCGATCCCTACGGGCATATATTGATGATCGTGCGGCGGGTGCCGCAGTCGGACCGCGGGGCGGGCGTCATTCTCGCAGTCGACGGGCAGCCTGACGGGACGGTCGCGCGGAAGCGTTTTTGGCGCGGCAATTTCTTGTTCGCGCAGGACCCGGCTCTCGGAGGCCCGGGATTCAAGCGCTTCCGGCCGGTTGTGCTTGGGAAGAACGGCATGTTGCGACGGCTCACCAACGACGAAATTGCAAAAAATCCGCAATACGCCGATTTTTCGCTCGATCAGTCGCGGCTCGGGACTGAAGACTTTTACGATCGAATGGACGACGTGATATCGCCGGAGCCCCTCGATCCGGTGCGCGCGATGATGGAGGCGATCGCGTCGTTTGAAGAGCAAGTGAAGGCCCGCGTGACGTCCGTCGAAAACGGGCGGAAGTTCCAGAACAGCGGGCGCCGCGACGCGGACATGCCGGACGGGGCGTCGATCTTCGAGACCACCGGCGCGTGGGAGGATTTCGCCACGCCGGCGCGCGATTTGCGGCTGTTGATTGCGCTGGATGTGGTGCGCGGTTTCCCGGAGCGCGTCGCGCGGCGGCCTGAGCGGTACGCGATACCGAAGAATAAGAGCCTTGCGGAGGTGAAGGCCGAATTGGAGAGAGTGCTCGCATCGGAGCTCTCGGCGAGGAAGTTTTCCTATACGCGCAGCGATGGCTCCCCATGGACGCTCTCGCTCAGCGATGTGATTGATCGTGCGGCGGATCTTGAGATGGCGTACAACGTGAACGACTGCGTCGAACTGCGGTGGGGTGCGCCGGACAAGAGCGATGAGGCCTCGACGTGCAGGCGGCATGCGCCGCCGGCGCAGCGCGCGAAGATGACGAAGTACCGCGCGTGGTTCCACGAGCGGCGGCGGCCGCCCCGCGCCAGCGGTTAGTCCAGATTTTGATATGGTCGAATCGAAAACGTTGCCGCGCCGCTCTTCACCTCTCTCCGCAGGGCGGAGGTGAAGAGCCTCCCGGTCAACCTTACCGTAAAATGCTCCAGTCCATGCCACAGAGAAAGCAGCGGGGCCTCGGACGGGCCGCTCCCTGCTCTGTGCAAAACCGCGCCGGGCGATTGCGGTCGCGGCCTGCGCGGGGGGCGTCAGCGTCGCATCGCCCTTGCCGCCGCGGTCGACGCCTTACGGTTGCATTTCGGACCTGCTGAAGCATGATGAAGATATGACAAAAGTCCATTTGCTGCGGCGGCTGGGTTTCAAAGAGTCCTTCGCGATCGTGGTCGGGTCCATCATCGGAACCGGCATATTCCTGAAGACGGCGGTGATGGCTCAAGACGCGGGCCCTCCGCTCTATGTTTTGCTCGCGTGGCTGGTGGCCGGCGCGCTCTCGTTCATGGGGGCGCTGACATATGCTGAGCTGAGTTGCCTGTTTCCCGCGGCCGGAGGCGAATACGTCTTTTTGCGCGAGGCTTACGGCCCGCTCACCGGCTTTCTCTATGGATGGACGAGATTCTGGATCGCCTCGCCGGGTTCGATCGCCGCGTACGCGATCGGCTCCGTGACGTTTCTCGAAGGCTTTCTGCCGATGGCGAATCACCGGCTCGAGATGGCGATTGCCATCATAGCCTTCTTCACTGTGCTCAATTGCTTCTCCGTCCACTTCGGCGGAGGGGTGCAAGCCGCGATGACCGCGGTGAAGATTCTGATGATTTTCGGGCTGGCGGCGTCGATATTGGCGTTCGGAGCGGGCGCGAGCTGGCATCATCTCAGCGACGCCGCCTCATCAGCGGGATGGAAGAGCTGGTCCGGCTTCGGGTCGGCGGTTCTGGCGGCGCTTTGGGCTTTCGACGGATGGAACAATCTGCCGATGGCGGCGGGCGAAGTTCGCAACCCGGAGCGCGTCATTCCGCAATCGCTCGCATGGGGACTCCTGGCCGTGCTCTTTTTGTACACCGGCGCCAATCTCGCCTATTTTTACGCTTTGCCATTTGAGGAAGTCGTAAATTCGCACTCCACGCTTTATCCCGACGCATTGCCGGTCGCGACAAAGGCCGCCTCGCAAAGTTTCGGCGGCGCCGCGGTTGCGATACTTTCCCTCGCCTTCGTCTTTTCTGCGTTGGGCGCGATGAACGGAACGATCTTGACCGGCGCCCGCGTTCCCTACGCGATGGCCCGGGACGGCTTGATGTGGTCGTGGCTCGGCGAAGCGAACGCGCGGACGCACTCGCCTGTCGGGAGCACGGTCGTTCAAGGCTTGTGGGCATGCGTGCTCGCCGCGTCGGGCACCTTCGATCAACTCACGGATTCCATCGTGTTTGCGTCGTGGATCTTCTACGCGCTCAACACATTCAGTCTATTCTGTTTCCGTCGCAAACTTCCGGCGCCTGCCTATCGGACGCCCGCGTTCCCGTGGCCGCCTGTCATCTTCATCGCCTGCGCGCTCCTGCTGATCGTCAACACGCTTTGGACAACGCCGAGAGAAAGTTTGGCCGGATTAGGCCTCATCGCAGCGGGAATCCCGGCTTATTTCCTGTTCCGCAATTACCGTTCTCCGACCGGAGAGGAAATTGACGGATGAGGCCTCACCGACCACGATGAAGGAGCTGATCGAGCGCCCGCCGCCCCATACCGCATGTCGGCGGTCGGCGCCGTCTCGATCTACAGATGAGGCGAACCATGCTGACGACGAAGCGCAAGCCGGCCACGGTCGGCGAAATCCTGGTCGAGGAGTTCATGCAGCCCATGGGGCTGACGCAGGCCGCGTTGGCCGAGGCGATGGGCGTTCAGCGCAAGCACGTCAATGAGCTGTGCAACGACCGCAGCGCGGAGCCAAGATCAAGAAGAAGCTGGAGATCGATCCTTTGCACGCCGGCACCGTGCGGCTGATTTATCGACTTGCGCTTGAGGGCGACGGCACGTCCTGCTCTATGGGCGTCAAGAACATCGTCGCCTGTCTCAACCAACGCCGCATCTTCACCCGCGGCGGTGGGCGCTGGGGCATCGGCCGGGTGCACCGCATTTTAACGCGGACGACCTATGTCGGTCGTCACGACTTCAACAAGCGTGCCAAGGACAAGACGCTAAAACCCACCAGCGAGATCCTCACAGGCAATGTGCCGCCGCTGATCGAGCAGGCGACGTTCGATGCCCTGCAGGCGCATCTGCGCGCCCGCAATCCAAAGGTGACGCCGGCGCATGTCGTGAGCGGCCCGACCCTCCTTAGCGGCATCTGCTTTTGTGCCGACTGCGGCGGCGCGATGACGCTCAGGACCGGTAAGGGAGGGCGGCATCGCTACGACGCCTGCTCGATCAAGGCGCGGCAGGGCGAGACCGGCTGCAAGGGCCGGTCGATCCCGATGGACAAGCTCGACAATCTTGTTGCCGAGCACATTGCCGACCGGCTGCCCCAGCCGGGGCGGCTCAAAGTCCAGAGGTTCGCCAGGAAGGCGCGCGAGCGGATCAGGATCGACGGCGGCGGCTACCGCCGCGACCATCTCCGCGCGCTCGCCCAGCGCGTCGAGGTCGCAGATCGCGAGGTCCGCATCCTCAGGTCGAAGAGCAATCTGCTTCATACGCTCACCGCCGCGGCTGGCGCGAAGCCGGCTACACCCTGCGTTCGCAGTTCTGTTCTGAGTGGCGGAAGGGGTGGGATTCGAACCCACGAGGGAGCTTTACCCCCTGCCGGTTTTCAAGACCGGTGCCTTAAACCACTCGGCCACCCTTCCCTGCCCCCGTTCGAATCGCGAGCGCCCCGACATATAGCAAATGGCGCATGCGGGCGGGACAGTGTAGCGGCAACCGCGCGGCGATCAGCGGAAGTGCCGGCAACGGGCCGGGCGCTCCTTGAAGTCCTCACGACGACGGTTCCGCGCCGGAGGCGGCGGACGACGGGACCTGGTCCTGCAAAATCATTTTTTCGCACGCATCGCACGTGAAGACCTGCACTGCGGGCAGTCCGCACTGGCCCGGAAACGCCTCGAAGAGACGGAGCTCCTTCCCGCAAAACGGGCAGGCAAGCAAAGTTCCGTCGGACATGGACCACCAGCTTTCTTGTTGCGCTGCGGTAGATTTTGTTGACGCACTGCGATATGCAACAAAATTTATTGTTATTAAACACCCGTCTTCGCAACAGAGCCATGCTCTTCATGGGCCGTGCTTCTTTCAGGTCAAGTTTTTTTTGGCCCTGCCAACATGAAAGGGAGAACCTTCTCCGCCTGCGACATGAAAAAGGGATAGCCTTCTCTGCGGCCGCATCAGGGAGCGCGCGCCCGCAGCGGCGGCCAAAAGATCGCCCCCGGCCGCTTCTCCTTGATGCCCGACCTTATGCTCGACCTTCGCTTGGCTGATGCGAGCCAGCCAGACCAATTGAGGGTCTTGCACGCGCCCGGACCCAAAACGCGGAAATGAGCCGCAGCCGTGAGCATTGAGCCTCATTCAAGCCTGTGGAGAACTCAATGTTCACTCGTTGACCCGATTGTGCGAAGCACCAAACCGGCATACACAGGATGCCCCAGGCTCCTGGGGCGCGGCCCCTCGCCGAAATCAGCCGAAAAATTTTTGCCAGACTGGATCCGCCATGAGCACCGGAAGCGCCGCGTTCATTGTCGATCACGCCGGGCGATTTCCGACATTTTGCACCGTCGCGTTCCGCAACGAGCGACAGGCCGGATGGATCGACTTTTGGGCGGTCAAGCCGTCCGGCGACCCGGCCGTCGACTATGCGCGCGGCCGGCGCTACGCCGATGAGGCAATCCGGCATGTGCGGACGACCGGCCAGCCCGTCTTCATCGAATGCGTGCTGGTGTTCATGAGCATGAAGTTGCGTCACCGCGAGGCGGGCGAATTGGAACGAGGATTCATCGACCGCATCGTGAACGAATTTCCCCACGCCCTGGACGACGTCATCATTCGCCTTTCGCGTCATCGCCTCGGGCGGTTGAGTTGACGCGATCAACAAATCAATGCGCCCGCCCTTCCTCGCACCTTCCTCGCCTGGAAGACCGCGCTAGGATAGACAAAGGCGCATATCATGGGGGCGCTTAGTAGGGCGCGTTCCGATGAGATTGAATACATCTTCGCGGCGTCATGCCCATCCCCGGACTTGATCCGGGCATTGTCGCGGACGTCCACGGCTTTCTTGCGCGCCTTCGGGGAAAGACGCGGATCGCCAGGGCAAGCGAGAAAGACGCTGGCTACACCCATTTGCTGGCACACGCCGCCTTAAATGTGCAGATATGATCGGAACGCGCTCGAAGTTATGCGGTTCTTGCGCCTCTGAGGCTGCCGAAGCGTGCCCGCGCCGAGGACCTTGCCGCTGGACAACGTGAGCACGCTCCGACGGGCTTCAAAAACGGGGCACGCCCCCCGCATGCTCGGTGACCGTGACGCGCCTCCCGCTGACCCTTCCGGTCGCCCCACGCCGGCAAGCACGCGCGCCGCCCCGGCGAAGGGTCGACCGATGCAGTGCGTTCGGTTGGAAGCGGCGTGGCGCTTTATTGCCTGGATGATGTCGACCAGAGGTGCAGCATCATGGGGAGATTACGCTGATCGACTTCCTCGCCCTCTGGCCGGATTTTCCATAGCGCCTGCGCAAGCTCAATCATTTCTCCGTAAGTGAGGCTGCGCATGAGAGTGGCGATTTCATTCAAGCGGTTGCGCCCCAATTGCAAGCGATTGCGGCTCAATTCGTCTTCAGACCGGTGCAGGCTGAGTTCGCGTGAAATGTCCAGCGCCGCTTCCGAATAATCCTGATCGCGCAGCTCGTCGCTGTATGAACTTTCGCTCTCCGCGCCGCTTGTGTCGAATAAACGCATTTTTTTTGGACGATAATCGCCGGCGACCGGGCGCGTGTCGAGTTCGCGCGGCGTCGGCGCTCGTTTTGGAAATATCACATCGGCCATGTGGTCTCTCCTTCAACTTAGGTTGGGGCCGCAACTTCGAGCCTCCTCTCGCTTTTGTGCCTGCCTGCGCGTCGGCCCCGAGTAGCCAGGCAATTTGTTCGAAATTCCGCCGCTGCTCGATGTTCCCTCGCTGCCAAATGCCGTTTCACAATTTGATTCGATTTGTCAAATCTACCCTTTTCGCCTTATAGGCTCAAATCCGGACTGATCAACAGATCGCATGGCTGCCATTTTAGAGGAGCCGCCGGCGGCGCCTCCCTCACGCTCGTTCTGCTTGGCGGCGCGGAGAGCGGCGGGAATCAGGACCCCGCCTGCGCCCGCAAGGTGTAGGTCTTGGCCGCGCTCGTCCCGCGCACCAAGGCCTTCAGTCGCGGATGCCGAAGGAAGGCTTGAGAATATCATGGGCGCGGATGCATGCGCTTCTGGCGCAAGCGATCCCGCCAGCTCCGGCCGATCGCTCACCGAAGAATGCAGCGCCGCCGCGAAGGCGACGGCCGACATCACAGCGGCGCAAAATCTCGCGCTGCCTTGCGGCCAAAAGTTGTAACGCCTTATGCTCGTCGGCGCGAAATCAACCGTCCGGATCACGTAGCGGCTTTCAGACTCGAACAACGCACGATAGTGATCCCTCCCCAGCAAGGTCATTATTGCGATACCGCCGGAAATGTAAAGCGCCTTTCCCTGGCAGGGTTAATCATTGGGTTAATCATTGCCGGACCAAAGTTACGCTTGAGGCGCCCCATCCTGCCCTACCCTCTTCCGCCAACCGCGAGGGACGGGGCCGCGGGCCTCGCGGCCGCCCCGTCTTCCAGCTCCTGCAGTTGCGCGAGGAGGGCGCCCGCGCGTCGTTCGACGGCCTGACGCGCTGATCCCAGGACATCGTGAGCGCCGCCGGGCATTGCGGCGACCTCGGCGGCGGCGGCGACGGCTTCTGCAATCGCGGATTTCGCCAACGCCCCGACCCGGTCGACGACCTGCTTGGGATTGAGGCCGCAATCGCGGGCAAAGCGCTGCCAGTCCTTCCCCTTGATGTCGTCGCCCCGGCTCTTGCCGGCGATCGTCTGCGCGAGGTTCTTCGTAACGTTGCCCCAGACTTCGCCGCACATGATGTCGTAAATGGGCGCGAGCGATGCGCCGTTGCCGCGGATCATGATCGAGTAGTTCTTGGCATGCGCATCGGTGTTGCAGCACAGGACATTGAGGACAACGAGGTCGAGCAGCCGGATAATCTCGGTCGCCGGCAGATGCCGCCGCGTTACGTCAAACATGTCCTTCAGGTTAGGCCCGCGAATACCGGTCTGATGAGCCTCATACTTGGCGGATGGCGGCAAACCGAGCGCCTGGCAGTAATCCTCCTGATGCAGACGGCGCCAACGGCCGCCCACATTGGTGCGGTCGTATCGCTTGACGAGCAGGAAGGTTCGCTTGCCGGCCCTGCCCGTGGTGACGTCCGGCGTCGGAATTTTCATCCGGCGCGCCAATGTCAGACAGAAAGCCTCATTTTGAACGCCTCCCGGCAGGCGCGGCGAGTCCGGCTTGAGGATGTGCGTCGAGGGCGAGCCGTTCATCGGAATGCAGATCCGGCCGCCTTCGTCCACTGCCACCGCGAGCTTCGATTGAGCGCCGGCGAGCGACATCGATACGCCTTCCTCGCCGGCCAGGAACGGTTTGTTCGGAAGGTCCTCCAGCACAGCCTCGAGCTCTTCAGGCGTCGCCAACGGCCGCCATTGAACCGAGGAGGTACGTCCCGGTTGCCCGATCGAGAGCGCGCCTGCCGTGTCGCCGCCGATCGCCGACAAGAGACCGATCACATCGCTGCGCGCCATGCCGAGAAGCTGGCCCAGCGTTCGCAGTTGCTCATTCTCTGGAAGGAGGTTTGCGGCCCACGGCAGGAAGATGTCGGGCCCGACCCGATCAGGCCGCAGCGGCATTGTTGTCGAGATCGGAAATGCGCCCCGCAGCCTGATCCAGCCTGCGTCATAGGTGAATCCGGGTCCGGCCTTGTCGACATCGATCGTGCCGACGAGGCGCTGCTCAAAGTATACCGGCAGGCCGGCCATCAGGCTCCTCCGCGGCGTCTGGCAGATCGGGCAGCTCCGGCGCCGCAGCGGTTGCGCACGGGTCGCGGCCGGCCAGAATGTCGGCCGGCGTGAAGCCCAGCGCTTCGGCGACAAGGAGGCTTCGGCCGAGCTGGCATGACGGCTTGCCGGCCTCAAGCTCGATCAAGAACCGGCGGCCGACTCCGGTCGCGAGCGCCACCTGATCCTGGCGGAGATTCAGGGCCTTCCGCCGGCCTCGGATCATCGATCCGAACGCCGATGCGGTCCCCGAGGCTCTTCGCTCAATCGAGTTTTCGTCGGTTTCCATGGGTCGCCGTGCGCGTGGCCGGGAGTATTTCATTGTAGGCGAGCGAAAGTTAAGCAAATGTTCCCGGCGAGGAACATTCGGCGGTTGCGGGTGGCTTTGAGGGCAAAAAGTACCCGAGCGGGAACATTAGAGCAGAAAACGGGACCAGAAATCAAGACAAGGGGAAGCGCTCGATGACAGGACTACGGAAGCTGGCGAGCACCGTCGCGGTTGCACTGGCGTCGGCCGGCCTTGGATTTTTCATGGGCCGCAGTCCGCCGACGCCGGCCGCCGCCAAGGAACCGCGATTTCCGCAATTGACCATGGCGCAGCTCACCGACGCGCAGCGCCCGCTCGGCGAAGCCGTCATGAAGATTTCGAGCGTGGGCATCGCCGGTCCCTATAATCCCATGCTGCGCAGTCCCGTGTTCGGACAGCGCATGTTCGATCTGTTGGATTATCTGCGCTGGCATTCCTCGCTGCCGCCGCGGCTCAACGAGTTTGCGATCCTGATCACCGGGCGGTTGTGGCGTTCGCAGGTCGAATGGTATGCTCACGGCCCTCTCGCCCTGAAGGCGGGCCTGTCGCCGGCGATCATCGCCGATCTCAAGGCCAACAGGCGGCCGGCAGCGATGCAGGCGGACGAGGCCGCGGTCTATGATTTCGTCATGGAGCTCTCGACAAAGCACGCGGTTTCAGACGAAACATTCGCCCGCGCCAAAATGCTCCTTGGCGAGCAGAAGATCGTGGACTTGACTGCCGTGACCGGCGCCTATGTGACCGTCGCCATGTTGCTCGCCATGGCGGAGGAAGGCGTGCCGCCCGGCAAGGAAGCGCCCTTCGGACCGGGCGATCCTTAAAGTAAGGAGCCGCGCGAGCGCTACCTCTCCCTGCCATCGCTGCATGCGGGGGATGGCAGGGAGAGGTGGGCGCGCCTGGGAGGAAATAATGGCGTCAGTGGCGATCCGCGGCGTCCGCAAGGCGTTCGGGTCCTCTTACGTGATCCACGATGTCAGCGTGGACATCGCCGATGGCGAATTCGTTGTTCTGGTCGGCCCTTCAGGCTGCGGCAAGTCCACGCTGCTGCGGATGATCGCGGGGTTGGAGCATATCACCGGCGGCGAAATCCGCATTGGTGATCGCGTCGTCAACAATCTGCCGCCCAAAGAGCGCGACACCGCGATGGTGTTCCAGAACTACGCGCTTTATCCGCATATGACCGTCGCGGCGAATATGGGCTTCTCCATGCGCCTGCGCGGCGCCGGGACCGCCGAAATCGCCGACCGGGTCAGCAAGGCCGCGGATATTCTCGGCCTCAAGCCCTATCTCGACCGCTATCCGCGCCAGCTTTCCGGCGGCCAGCGCCAGCGCGTCGCCATGGGCCGGGCGATCGTGCGCGACCCGAAGGTGTTCCTGTTCGACGAGCCGCTGTCGAATCTCGACGCCCAACTGCGGGTGCAGATGCGCACCGAGATCAAGGCGCTGCACCAGCGGCTCAAGACGACCACGATCTACGTCACCCACGACCAGATCGAAGCCATGACCATGGCGGACAAGATCGTGGTCATGCATGACGGCCGGGTCGAGCAGATCGGCGCGCCGCTCGACCTCTATGACCGGCCCGGCAATCTTTTCGTCGCCGGCTTCATCGGCTCGCCGGCCATGAACTTCTTTCCGGGAACGATCCGCCTGCCCCCACACCCCCTCCCCAACTCTCCCCCGCAAGCGGGGGAGGGAAGGGCGGGGGAAGCCGGGGAGGGTAGGGAGGGGGCGTTCGACGGCCCGGGCGGCGTGCGCCTGCCCCTGTGTCCGCCGGAACGGCGGACGCCGGAATGGTCCGACGGCAGGCCCGCTGTCTATGGCGTGCGTCCCGAGCACTTTATGCTCGCGGACGACGGCATCGATGCGGAGGTCCAGGTGGTCGAACCGACCGGCTCGGAAACCCAGCTTGTCGCGAGGCTCGGCGGCCAGGATGTGCTTGCCGTGTTCCGCGAGCGCTATGCGTTCAAACCAGGCGACCGCGTGCGCCTCAAGCCCAGCGCGGGCCTCGTTCACCTGTTCGACAAGACGTCCGGCAAGCGGCTCAACGGGTAGATTCCCTCCCCCGCTTGCGGGGGAGGGCCAGGGAGTGGGTAGTTCACAGACTCGCGGCAACACCCCCCTCCCCGACCCTCCCCCGCAAGCGGGCCAGGGAGAAGGACATGGATAACTGGAGGAAACCGATGATCACCGATTTGACCCGACGCGCCCTCGTGAAGGGCGCAACCGCAACTGCGGCGGCCGGCGCGCTTGCCGGGCCGGCGCTTCTCGCATGGGCCAAGGCTTGGGCGCAGAGCGCGCCATGGAAGCCTGAGAAGAACGCGCAGCTCGCAATGCTGCGGTGGAAATATTTCGTGCAGGCGGAAGACGACGCGTTCGTGGCGCTGCTCGACGCCTTCACCAAGGCGACCGGCGTCAAGGTCATCGTCACGCGGGAGTCCTATGAGGATGTGACGCCGAAGGCTTCCGTGGCGGCCAATACGGGCGCGGGGCCGGACCTGTTCTGGGGCCTTTACTCGCTGCCGCATCTGTTTCCGCAGAAATGCATCGACGTCACCGACGTTGCCGATTATCTCGGCAAGAAATACGGCCCCTGGGCGCCGTCTGCCGTCACTTATGGCAAGAGCGGAAACAAGTGGATCGACATTCCGGTCTGCTACACCGGCAGCCTGATCAACTACCGGATTTCGACCCTGAAGAAGGCCGGGTTCTCCAAATTCCCGGCCACCACCGATGAATTTCTCGAATACGCCAAGGCGACCAAGGCAAACGGCACGCCTGGCGGCCTGGCGCTCGGCCATGCATCCGGCGATGCGAATACCTGGGTCTATTGGTGCCTGTGGGCGTTCGGCGGCAACATGGTCGACAAGAACGACAAGGTCATCCTCAACTCGCCCGAGACTGAAAAGGCGCTCACCTGGGCGAAGCAGCTTTACGACAACATGATCCCCGGCGTCGCCTCATGGAATGATGCATCCAACAACAAGGCGTTTCTGGCCGGCGAGATTCACTGGACCAACAACGGAATCTCGATCTATGCGGCGGCGCGGCGCGATCCCACCAAGACCGACATCGCCGACGACATGGATCACGCCTATTTCCCGATCGGCCCGGTGGGCAAGCCGACCGAGCTGCACCTGATGTTTCCGCTGCTTGCCATGACGCACACGAAATATCCGCAGGCCTGCAAGGCGCTGATGGCTTTCATGCTGGAGGCGAACCAGTTCAATCCGTGGATCGAGGCGGCGGCCGGCTACCTGACGCCGGGCCTTGCCGCGTATGACGCCAATCCGGTGTGGACCTCGGACCCCAAGCGCACGCCCTACCGCGACGTCGCCAAGCGCTCGCTGACCGTGGGAGGATTGGGCTCGGTCGGCGAGAAAGCCGCGAGCGCGGTTTCGGATTTCGTGCTTGTCGACATGTTCGCGAGCTATTGCACCGGCCGCGAGGAGGCCAAGAACGCGATCAAGATCGCCGAGCGGCAATTGCAGCGGATCTATCGGTAAGGGATGCACTCGAGAAGGGCGCGTTAGCTTGCGCCGTAATGGCGCGGCGGACTCCTCCCCTCCCCTTGTGGGGAGGGGTCGGCGGTGGGGGTCGGGAGATGCGGCGCTTCGGCGCCCCGCCGGCATGCCCCCCACCCCATCCCTCCCCCACAAGGGGCGAGAAAGTCGCAAATCGCTCGGACCCCGCGGAAGCTCACAGGCGTACGATGGGTTGAGCAACGAAACCCGTGTTGGGCACAATGAAGTCCCGGCAAACGGACGGAACGCATGACCGACATCGCCCTCAAGGCGCCAGGCGTACCCCCTCCCTCCCCTCCCCCGCTTGCGGCGGAGCGCGGGAAGAGGATCAGCGCATGGACGAGGCTTACGGCAAACCGCAACTGGCTCGGGCTGTGGTTCATGCTGCCGGCGGCTGCGTTCCTGATCCTGTTTCTCGCCTACCCGCTCGCGCTCGGCATCTGGATCTCGTTCACGGACGCGCGCATCGGCCAGAGCGGCGCGTTCATCGGACTTGAAAACTACGAATGGCTTTCCGACGACTCGGTGTTCTGGCTCTCGGTTTTCAACACGCTGCTCTATACGGCGGTCGCGAGCGTCGTCAAATTCGCAATCGGGCTCTATCTCGCGCTGCTCCTGAACGAGAATATGCCGTTCAAGGCCCTGCTGCGGGCGATCGTGCTGATCCCTTTCATTGTGCCGACGGTGCTCTCCGCGATCGCGTTCTGGTGGCTGTTCGACGCCCAGTTCTCCATCATTTCGTGGTCGCTGCGCCACCTCGGGCTGATTTCCGGCAACATCGACTTTCTCGGCGACCCCTGGAACGCGCGCTGGTCGGTGATCTTCGCCAATATCTGGCGCGGCATTCCGTTCGTGGCGATCACGCTCTTGGCCGGCCTGCAGACGGTGCCGCCGTCGCTCTTCGAGGCCGCCACCATCGACGGCGCCAGCCGGTGGCAGATTTTCCGCCACGTCACCTATCCGCTGCTCACCCCGATCATCGCGGTGGTGATGACCTTCTCGGTGCTGTTCACCTTCACCGATTTCCAGCTCATCTGGGTGCTCACCAAGGGCGGCCCCGTCAACGCGACGCAGCTCATGGCGACCTTGTCCTATCAGCGCGCCATCATCGCCGGCCATCTCGGCGAAGGGGCGGCGATCTCCTCGGCGATGATTCCGTTTCTGCTCGGCGCCATCCTGATCTCGTGGTTCGGCCTGCAGCGGCGCAAATGGCAACAGGGCGAGAGCAATGACTGAGCTTGCCGCCGATCCGAATCTCGGCCCCGCAAAGCTCGCGGCGGCCGATCACGCCGAGGGCATGAGCTATCTTCAGACCGTGCCGCGGCGGCTGGTGACGCTCTATCTGCCGCTCGGCATCATCCTCGTCGTGCTGCTGTTCCCGTTCTACTGGATGGCGCTCACCGCCATCAAGCCGGACGAGCAATTGCTCGACCTCGATACCTACAATCCGTTCTGGACCACCGCGCCGACCCTCAAGCACATCGCCGCGCTCTTGTTTGAGAGCCCGTATCCCCACTGGCTGTGGAACACCATGCTGGTCGCCGTTGTCGCGACCACGCTGTCGATCATCGCGAGCGTGCTTGCCGCCTACGCCATCGTGCGGCTGCGTTTCCGCGGCGCCACCTGGGTGGGCGGCGCGATCTTCCTCGCCTACCTGGTGCCGCCGTCGATCCTGTTCATCCCGCTGTCGTCGGTCGTGTTTCAATATGGGCTGTTCGATACGCCGTTCGCCCTCATCCTCACCTACCCGACGATCCTGATCCCGTTCTCCACCTGGCTGCTGATGGGCTATTTCAAGGCGATCCCGTTTGAGCTGGAGGAATGCGCCCTGATCGACGGCGCCAGCCGCTGGCAAATCCTGACAAAGATCATCGCGCCGCTCGCGGTGCCCGGGCTGATCTCCGCCTTCATCTTCTGCTTTACGCTGTGCTGGAACGAGTTCATCTATGCGCTGACGTTCATTTCCTCGACCCAGAACAAGACCGTGCCGGTCGCGATCGTCAACGAGTTCGTCGACGGCGATATCTACCGCTGGGGCTCGCTGATGGCGGGGGCCCTGTGCGGGTCGCTGCCGCTCGTCGTGCTCTACGCCTTCTTTGTCGAGCACTACGTCGCGGCGATGACGGGCGCCGTGAAGGAGTAGGTAGCCCGTCGCCTCCCCGGGCAAAGCCGCCGCCTCCGCCGAGTCGGGCGCGGGTTGAAGGGGCGGCCTTTGGCGAACAACCTGCGGTAAGCGGCGATTGCAATTGCCGCACCCCAGATCGGACATTTAGCCCTTTCCCGCAGCGGCCGACTCAGCCTACACGGCTGCGCATCTCTTCGCTGCGGGTTAGGAACTTTACGCGATCGCGGCTTGTTGGCTATAGTCAACCGCAAGCCGCGACAGTCGAGGCGGAGCACTATGGGCACAGAGCTCGAAGAACTCGTCGAACGTGCGCGTAAAATCCAGGTGACGCCGCAGCAATTGCGCGAGCACCGACGCAGCTTCGTTTATGGGAATACCCACATTGAGAACGAGCGCATCACGCGCGAAATGGTGGCCGAGATTGATCGCAAGATCGAGCAGGAGTCCAAGTAGGCTTGTCTGGCGATCGGCATAGCGTTGCGGCCGCGCCGCTCATCATCACAGATCCAGAAGAAATTGCGCGCAAGGAAGCCGAGAATGGCATCCGCCAGTTCAACAGCGCGGTGGAGATCATTCGATCGTTCGTGAGAGACCCAGAGCGTCCGTTTAAGCTCCGATCTTCAATGATCCTCCAACTGCATCACGCTGCTTTGGAAGGACTGCATCCACTTGCAGGTACGTACCGTAACACCGCTGTAACGATTGGGGGCAGCGGGCACACTCCGCCTCATTCTGCGTTCGTCGCCGAAGAAGTTGAACATCTCTGCAATTACGTGAACGACAATTGGAGCAAGTCGTCAGCGCTACATCTCGCGGCTTATGTGCTTTGGAAGCTGAACTGGATTCACCCATTTTCGGATGGCAATGGCCGCACGGCGCGGATGGTGTCGAATGTTGTCCTGAATGTGAAGCTCGACAGCTTGCTTCCACAGGGCAGCGAGGTCAGGTTAACGCATTTTTCTCATTGACGGTACGAAAGGTTCTGGTCAGCCGCATGCTGGACTGATTCTCTGCGACCCAACCGATTCGGGAGGGCCTGATGGAGGATTTGTCTGC
>Ga0209062_1000397_pt1 | contig 142177 bp, 109 predicted proteins | sample Coa_R2_2_FD_187158 | JGI IMG/M metagenome (GOLD analysis project Ga0209062, IMG submission 187158) | Surface soil microbial communities from Centralia Pennsylvania, which are recovering from an underground coalmine fire - Coalmine... | ecosystem: Environmental > Terrestrial > Soil >... | reverse complement strand
CAGTTGCCGGCCGAAGCCGAGGCGGATGGTGATTAGCGTGATCAGCGCGATCAGCAAGGTCTGCACGCCAACGCCGATCAGCGCCCGGCGCCAGACTGCTGCGGTTTGTTGGTCAACGTAGGCGGCGTCGTGAAAGATCGCAAGCACGCCGATCATGAACGGATCGTCGCGCAGCGGAACGGCGATTACGTGCATGGGATCGCCGCCCAGCGTGATAAATCCTTCGTGCGTGAGGCCGTCTCGGAGCGATTTTCTTACCGGATCGGGATATTTGTCCAGGCGATGAGCCAGGCGGGAGGTCACGGCGACGGGTTCGCCTGCCATGTTGAGTACCACGATTCCAGCAATCTGTTCGCGGTTCTCGAACTGATCGACCAGCCGCTGGAGTTGGGCGAAGGAATGGTCGCCCAAGAACGGCTCCGCGGACTTCGACACGGTTTCCGCGAGGACGAGCGCGTGCCGCTCGAGCTCACGATTCAGGCTGCGCCGGTTGGCCCGGGTTTGCATGTAGGCGAATGCAAGCGAGACGAGGCCCACCGTGGTGATCAGCGAAATCGAGAGCTTGGAACTCAAACGCATGCCAAATCAGTGCTTCGGCTGAGGTTGCAACCATAGGGCCAGAACGAAGGTTTAATCTATGTTGTTGAACCAGGATACGCGGCCTTGCGGCGCTCCTACAAGTTACAAGGCGTTAGGAATTTTTTGCCGGGCGAAGCGGGTAACGTGTAGGGCGCGTTCCGGCGATGCGCTTCAGGCGGCGCTGGTGCTGAGCACGCGTTGTAGAAGCTTGAGCGGCGTTTTGGCTCTTTCAGGTTCGGTGCGCAGCACCTCGCTCATTTCTTCCAGCGCCTGTTCGAGCAGGAACGCATCCAGCAGAACGCGAGCCTGGGGATCGGGCTCGCTGAGAACGGAAGAGCCACCGATCCCGCGAAAATATCCGTTCAAGAACATGGCGCTGGCCCACTGCAGCCAATAGGTGGATAGGGTCTCCAGGACGGCCGCAGTTTCGGCGCGGAAACTAATGCCGGGGACCTGCCCATAGAAGACGGCGTCAGAGGCGACTTGAAGGGACATCAGGAGGCTGGCGACGTCGCGCATCGGAGAACGCTTGATGCGGCGTTCGCTCAGAGGCCGGCTGGACCGGCCTTCAAAGCCGATGAACACGAAATCCTTGCCGGTGTGCAAGAGGCGGCCGAGACGAAGGTCATCATGGATTCGAATTCTTTTGGCGGGGAGCCGGCGATCCGAGATCAGACGAAAAAGCTTGCGGAGCTTATCCTGCTGATCGAGGACTTTCTGCGCTTCCGCTTGAGTCGCCGTCGAAAGACTCTTCATTTGGAAGCGGAGGAATTGAAAAGCTTGGTTGGCCAGGGCGATTAAACTATGCTGCAGAGCCTGGCGGTAGTGATCGCTGAAGACTTCAGGCGCGAAAGTCGGATCTTCGGGGGCCGAGCTGAGAGTCAGATGGAGCTCGGCGGTGCGGCGGCCCATCATATTGGCCGATTCAAGGTAAGCGCGCATCATCTCATGCACGTGAGGAGAAGGGTCAAGGTTGCGGAGCTCGAAGGGATGACGGTTGATCTCCGGAGCGGTGTATTCGGATTCGCGGCGCGCCAGTCCGGCTTCGAAAAACTGGCTCAGCGAGTCGAGGGTGTAGCGCCAGGCGTCACCTTGATTTTCGACGAAGGCATGAAGAGAGGCGATGACGGTGCTATCGCCGTTAGGAGCGCGATATTCAATCGATCCGGCGAAAGGCGCCGAGTGCGGGAACTCCCGCTCGGTAAGGAAAGCGCCCATTTCCACTTCGGGATGAATGCCAGGCTCGACGCGGCGGTACAGCTTGAGCAGAAAACGGCGGCCATACACGATTGCGGAATTGCTGTGCTCGGTGGTAAGGACGGCAGGGCCGAGTTCGGGGTGACTGGCGCCCCAGGCTTTGCGGAAAGCGCGGGTGTGGGAGCCGATGAGCTCGCCCACACGCCCTCGAAAGCGGCGGCGGCGCGCGATGGCCCCAAGCAACGCATCGCAGAAGGCGGGATCCCAGAGAGCACTATACATTACGCCCTTTGAGGTATCCTCGGCCTGGAGTTCGGCAACGGAGACGTCTTTCAGCCTGGATTTGAGCTGCTCGGCAGCTTCGCCGATCGCGACCGAACCGGGCAAGACGTAAGTCTCGGGGTCGCCGTCGTTGTACTCGACCACGCCCAAGAGTACGTGCGCCGGCGTGTTGGGGATGGGAATATCATCGACAAAATCAATGGAACGGATGGGCCGGTTCATGCCGCGGAACCAGCGGCGGGTTCTGAGAAAGGCGGGGAGCCGCCGGAGAAGCGTCGCGAGGCTGCGGCCTTCGAACACGTGATCCCAGGATTCGACAATGATGAGCGGGAGCAGGCCTCCAGGCATTGCCGGAGCGACAGCCTCCTGATGGCTGGCGCGGGCTTCCATCGAGAACCAATAGAAACTAAGCGCGCCGAGGGTCAAGTTGTAGAAATTGTCGCCAACCGGCGGGAACTCCGTCTTACCGAAGATCTCAACCGGCGTCGTTCCTTTGGCGCCACTGAGGTCGAGCTCGACGTACTGCGGAAAACGGGACAGGTTCGCGATCACGAGAATGGTTTCGTCCTGATAGCGGCGGAAGAAGGCCAGCACCTTACGATTGGAGGGGCGCAGGAATTCCAGAGTGCCCCGCCCGAACGCCTTGAACTGCTTGCGCTGTTGAAGCAGGTGCTTCATCCACCACAGCAGCGAGTGCGGATTATTCTGCTGCGACTCGACGTTGATGGCTTCGTAGTGGAACTCAGGATCGATAATGACCGGCAGGTAAAGCTTCTGAGGATTGGCGCGGGAGAAGCCGGCGTTGCGGTCCGCACTCCACTGCATGGGCGTCCGGACGCCATTGCGGTCGCCAAGGTAGATATTGTCTCCCATGCCGATTTCATCGCCGTAGTAAATGACGGGGGTGCCGGGCAGAGAGAACAGTATGGCGTTCATGAGCTCGATTTTGCGGCGATCGCTTTCGAGCAGTGGCGCGAGGCGGCGGCGGATGCCAAGATTGATGCGCATGCGCCGGTCATGGCCATAGACACGATACATGTAATCACGTTCCTCGTCGGTGACCATTTCCAGCGTCAGTTCGTCGTGGTTGCGAAGAAATAAGGCCCACTGCGCGGGGGCCGGAATGGCGGGGGTTTCCTGGAGGATCTCCATGACAGGAAACCGGTCTTCCATGCGGATTGCCATGAACAGGCGGGTCATCAATGGAAAATGAAAGGCCATGTGGCATTCGTCGCCGGATCCGAAGTAGGCGACGGCGTCCTCGGGCCACTGGTTGGCTTCGGCGATGAGCACGCGATCTTTGTACTTGGCATCGAGATGGGCGCGCAGGGTTCTGATAAAGCCGTGGGTTTCGGCCAGGTTTTCACAGGAGGTACCCTCGCGCTCGTATAGGTACGGGACAGCGTCCAAGCGGAAGCCGTCGACACCCATGTCGCACCAGAAGTCGAGGACATCCAGGATGGCGCGTTGTACGTGGGGATTGTCGAAATTCAAGTCGGGCTGATGGGCGTAGAAGCGATGCCAGTAGTAGGCCTTGGCAACGGGATCCCAGCTCCAGTTGGAGGTTTCGAAATCCTGGAAGATGATACGGGCATCGCGGAATTTCTCGGGCGTGTCGCTCCAGACGTAAAAATCGCGCCAGCGATTGCCTGGCAGAGCGCGGCGGGAATGCTGGAACCAGGGATGCTGGTCCGAGGTATGGTTAAGAACGATTTCGGTGAGAACGCGAATGCCGCGGCGATGGGCCTGCTTCAAGAACGCTTGAAAATCGCGAAGAGTGCCGTAGGCGGGATGAACTTCTTTATAGTCGGAGATATCGTAGCCATCGTCGCGCCAGGGAGATGGGAAAAAGGGCAAGAGCCAGACGGCAGTGACGCCCAGGTCCTGCAAGTAATCGAGCTTGGCGCTGAGTCCGCGAAAATCGCCCATGCCGTCGTCATCGCTGTCGAAAAACGCACGCGCATGCACTTCATAAAGGATCGCGTCTTTATACCAAAGGGGATCAGCTTCCAGAGTTGCCGAAGAGTTAGGGATCACTTTTCAGTGTGACAAGCCGGACAATCGGGTTGTTACATCAGATGGGCTCACACTTTCCGCGGAGTTACCGCGGGCCGGCAATGCCGAACCGTCATGGGGGGGCCGTTCGGCTGCTATGGAACGCGCCCGGCGGAGGGAGGCAGCACTTCGAACGAGTTTCCTCGCTCGGGCCCCAAATTCGGGACCGTAGTAGAGAAGACTGCGTTGTCCGCAGGCTCTGCAGCGGAAAGCGCGGACGAAAAATACTCGCAGGGGTCGTTCCCAGCTTCTGCGCTGGGACAACGCGATCTGACACGAACTACATTTCGGGCAGGTGAGCACTGCCGGTTGGATGCGAAAACCGGCGGGGTTGTTACCTTAAGTTCCGGCGAGGGCGTTTTCCGTTGAAATGAAAGAATCAATTGCTGGTATTCCTGCGATTTTGCTAAACTCGTAAGTTCGTTAACGCTGTGACAATCTACGCTGGTCGCTGCGCCATTCTTTTTGACTCCAAGTTCTTGAATCGAAGGTTTCTGGCATGAACATTTCTGTTGTGGGATTAGGCAAGTTGGGCGCTGTATTAGCCGGCGTAATGGCCGACCGCGGGCACCATGTTACGGGAGTCGACTTGAACCCGGCGCTGGTGGACGCGGTCAACCAGGGCCGCGCGCCCGTGAGCGAGCCGGGCCTGAGTGAGCTGGTACACAGAAACTCCGACCGGTTGTCGGCAACCGTGGACCTCGCCGAGGCGGTGGGCAGAACCGATTTGACATTTGTACTCGTGCCGACGCCATCTGGGCCGGATGGAACGTTTTCCCTAAAGTACGTCTTGAAGGTGGTGGAAGGCATTGCTCAGGTGTTGCGAAGCAAATCGACTTACCACCTGGTAGTGATCACCAGCACGGTTATGCCGGGATCGACCGGCGGCGAGGTATTGCCGATGTTGGAAGCGATTTCGGGCAAGAAGTGCGGCGTCGATTTCGGGCTTTGTTACAACCCGGAGTTCATCGCGCTGGGCAGCGTGATCCAAGACATGTCCAACCCGGACATGCTGTTGATCGGCGAGTCCGATCCGCGAGCCGGCTCCATACTGGAGGACCTGTACCACACCGTCTGCAGAAATCGGCCGCCGGTGGCGCGCATGAATTTCGTAAACGCCGAGTTGGCCAAGATCTCGGTGAATACGTATGTGACGACCAAGATTTCCTACGCCAATATGCTGGCCGAGGTTTGCGAGAAAGTAGCGGGCGCGGATTCGGAAGTGGTTGCGGCAGCGCTGGGACTGGATACACGGATCGGCAGGAAATATCTCAAGGGCGCGGCGGGTTATGGCGGACCCTGCTTTCCTCGCGACAACACGGCCTTCGCGCGGTTTGCCGAACAGCAGGCGGTGGACGCGACGTTGGCGAAGGCGACCGACCAGGTGAACCGCCGGCAGGTGATGCGGCTGCTGGAACACATCTCGGCGGAAACCCCGGCGGGCGAATCGATCGGACTTCTCGGCCTGTCGTACAAGCCGGATACCGAAGTGATTGAGGAGTCGCAAGGCTTGATGCTGGCGTCGCAACTGGCGGATGGAGGCTACCGTGTGGTGGTCTACGATCCGGCCGCTATGGACAATGCCCGCCGCGTGTTGGATGGCCGCGTCGAGTATGCATCTTCCATGGAGGCGTGCGCGGGTCAGGCGGCTACGTTGGTCATAACGACTCCATGGAAACAGTTCCAGTCGCTGCGTCCGCAGCATCTGCGACAGCCGCCAAAACCAGCCGTATTCGATTGGTGGCGCATTCTGCCTCCGGCGGTGTTCGAGCCGGCCACGCGTTACCATGCCTGCGGGCGGGGGCCGTCGCTGGCGCGGGCTGGAGATTTTGCATTAGCGGCGGCCGATGGCGTCGCGCATTCAAGCTAGATTATTTGCGAGCTGACAAGCTTTGCGAACTGACAAGCATGAGGGGAGCTGACAAGCCATGAGTACGCGGGTTTTAGTGACTGGCGCGGGCGGATTCATCGGACACCACCTGGTGAATTTCCTGAAGCAGCAGGGCTGCTGGGTGCGTGGCGCGGATTTGAAGGAACCGCTGTACGCGCCGACAGCCGCCGACGATTTTCAGGTGGCCGACTTACGGAACTGGGAGAGCGCCCGCAATGCGACCCGCGACGTCGACCAGGTTTACGCTCTGGCTGCAGATATGGGAGGGATGGGCTTTATCAGCTTCAATCACGCCACCATCCTGCACAATAACTCGCTGATCAATCTCAACACTCTGGAAGCTGCCCGGCAGAACGGAGTGAAACGGTACCTGTTCACGTCCTCAGCGTGCGTTTATCCGGAGTTCAAACAAACCGAGACGAATGTTCCGCCGCTCAAGGAAGAAGATGCGTATCCGGCTCAACCTCAGGACGCGTACGGGTGGGAAAAGCTGGTAACCGAGCGGCTGTGCCTGCACTACGCGGAAGATTACAAGATGGAAACGCGGATTGTCCGGTTCCATAACATGTTTGGCCCGCTCGGCACATGGGATGGTGGACGTGAGAAGGCTCCGGCGGCGTTGTCGCGTAAGATTGCGGTGGCGAAACTCACGGGCAACCCCGAAATCGATATTTGGGGCGATGGACAACAAACGCGGTCATTCTGCTACATCGACGACTGCATCCAGGGACTGTACCGGCTAATGCAGTCGGATTTCCGGCAGCCTCTGAATCTGGGACAGGACCGGATGGTGACCATCAACGAGCTCGCGCACATCATCGCGAACATCGCAGGCATCTCGATCCGGATTAAGCACGTCCCCGGGCCGATGGGCGTGCGCGGACGCAACTCGGATAATACGCTGTTGCGCAAAGTTCTGGGATGGACCCCGCAGATCTCGCTCGAAGAAGGCCTGCGGCAGACCTATCCCTGGATTGAGGCGCAGGTGAAGGCCAAGATAGCGAATGCCGTTCCGGCGGCTGCCACACGGGCATAATAAGCAAGGCTAAAGCTTGCTCGGCCGGCGGTGTCGTAAGATAGCCGTGCGTCACCAAGGGTGGGCGCGATAAAGCCAATTGGCGCGCTTACGCATTTCGCGTAGCGGAGACTCCAGCGAGCGGTCACTCAAGAACGACTTTCGACATATCGACTGTCGGTGGCGGGTACTTCAGCCGCAAGTTGTCCAAGGCCTGCACAACGAGAGCGGCGACAAGATAATTGCGGAACCATTTCTTATCGGCGGGAATGACGTACCAGGGCGCGTGCCGCGTGCTGCAGCGGGTCAGAGCGTCTTCGTAGGCCTGCGTGTAATCGTCCCAATGCTGGCGTTCCTCGAAGTCCGGCAAGGAGAGTTTCCAGTTCCTGGATGGGTCCTGGATGCGCGCTTCGAACCGTTTTTTCTGCTCTTCCTTGCTGATGTGAAGAAAGAATTTTAGGATCGTCACGCCGTTTTCGGTCAGCATCTCTTCGAACTCATTAATCTGGCGATACCGCTTATGCCAAACCTCTTTGGGGACCAGCTTGTGGACGCGGACGATGAGCACATCTTCGTAATGGGAGCGGTTGAAGATTCCGATGTTGCCCTTGCTCGGAGTTGCTTTGTGGATACGCCAGAGGAAGTCGTGCGCCAGTTCCTCATTGGTTGGCGCTTTGAATGAGACCACCTCGCAGCCCTGCGGATTCACCCCGGACATGACGTGCCGGATGGTGCCGTCTTTTCCGCCCGCATCGAGAGCTTGCAGAACGATGAGGAGTGCGTAACGCTTGTCGGCGTACAGGAGGTGCTGCAGTTCGCGCAGCCGGTCGAGAGTTTTTTCGAGCGCCTCGTCGTTGCGACGATGTCCGAAGGTATCGTCGGAGTCGCGATCTTTCAGGCGGAGCTTTGCGCCAGGCCGGACGATGCATTGTTTAGCTAGGTTCATCGGAATCACGGTACCAGATTGTGCCGGCGCGAGTTCCGGCACGGGTTGTTGCGAAGAGCCGCGTCGCGAATCGGCAATCAGCGGTAGGTTTCGACAAAGAGATGCGCACCGTCCGTACGGATAGTGATAAGACCCTGTTGGTCCGTGCGATAGATGGCGGCGTGGTGGGTGGCAAGGCGGGCTAGAACCTGGGAATGGGGATGGTGAAATGAGTTCGCGTAGCCGTCCGAAATAACTGCAAAAACCGGGGAGACGGCATCCAGGAACAGATCGGTGCTGGAGGTGTTGCTGCCGTGGTGGCCCACCTTGATGACATCGGCGCGAATCGGGTCGCCGGGGGATAGCAACCGCTGTTCCATAGGTTTTTCCATGTCGCCGGTCAGCAGGAAGGAACGGCGGCCATAGCTGATCCGAAACGCGAGCGAATCGTTGTTCGTGGGCGCGTCGCCGGGAACGTAATCGAGCGGAGGAGAGACGATCTCGACTCGCGCTCCGCCAAACTCGAAAGTGCGCCCGCCGCGCATCGAGACAATTTTGACGTGCTCGGTTTGCGCCTTGGCCAGTATTTCTGACCACGCTTCGCTGGTTGGCGTCGCGCCCGTCCAAAGTTCGGTGGGATGGAAATTTTCGATGACCGCGGGCAGGCCGCGCGCATGGTCGTCGTGCGCGTGCGTAAGCACAGCCACGTCGATCTTGCGAATGGAACGTGTCCACAGGTATGGCGAAACCACCTCCTCGCCGATATCGAAACGCGGTTTGGAATTCCGGCCGAACGACAACAGGCCGCCCGCGTCGACGAGCATAAGTTTCGAGTCAGGGAATGAAACCAGCAGGCTATCGCCCTGACCGACGTCAATCGCGGTCATTTCGAGCTCGCGTGGATGAACTTCGGGCCGGAAAGGATGGCTGTAAAGCAGGGCGAAGAGACAAACCACCGGTACTGCAGACGCCCATGCCAGGACGCGAGAGCGGCGCATAGCCCAAGCGAGCCACAGCACAGCAACTGAAAGCGCCATCGATAGCCAAAGGGGAGGGTCGGGTATGCGCCAGTCAGGCTCGAACCGCAGATGCCAGGTGGCGACGCTCTCGCCGGCTCTCAGGAGCAACTCGGCCGCGGCCGCCGGTAAGTGCCACCCGGTGAAAATCGCGAGGAACCCGGCCGGGACTACTAATCCGAGCAGCGGAACCGCGAGGATGTTGGCCGAGAGACCCGTGAGCGAGATTCTGTGGAAATAAATGGCCATCGGCAGCGCCACGCCAATCTGAATCGCGGTGGAGACGACGGCAATTTCATAGGCGTAGAAGACGAGCCGCGCCGTGAAACCGAGAGCGTGGAGCGCCCAAGCTTTAGGAATCTTGAGACAGGCGCGAAGCGTTTGCGCCAAGAGGCGCAATTCCAGGCGAAACTGCGCCGCGAGCGGTTCAAGACGTGGATCGCGGCTCGGGTCGTTAATTCCGGCGAGCGCGCGCGAATAATGTCCTGAGGTAGCCTCCAGAACCGGAACGGCAAGCGCGCCTATGGCGGCCACAGCGAGAAAAGACAACTGGAATCCGGACTCGAACAGTTGGCCCGGATCGACGGCCAGATACACAATGCCGGCCGCGGCTAGCAGGTTCAAAAATCGGCCGCGGCGATAGAAATAGCGGGCGATGACATACAAAGTGAATCCGCCCGCGGCTCGGATGGCGGGGGCGTTCCATCCCGAGACCACCGCGTAGAGCCACGCGCCTGAGGCCGTCAGGGCGAGAGCCGGCAACTCCGGCACGAAGAGCAAGCGCAACAGGAAAAGGAGGACGGCGGCCAAAACAGTAATGTGCAGCCCATCGATGACCAGCATGTGATACGTTCCCGTGCGGCGGAAATGATCGGTCCAGATAGATTCCAGTTTTTTCGCTTCGCCGATCAAAGTAGCTTCCATCATGCCGATCGCGTAAGCGTTGCCCGCGTACAACCGTTCGATTCGATTCAGGGCTGCGGTGCGCAGGCTAAAGATAGCGGCCAAGGACCGCGAGCCGCAGCGGTCCGGAAGAACATCCAGGCGCGCGCTGGGGGGCACGGAAGCAGTCCAATAGACGGCTGAGCGAGCGAGATACGCCTGGTAATCGAATGCTCCGGGGTTTTGAAAGTTGCGCGTGGGCCAGATACGGCTCTCAAACTGGATCCGTTGACCGTAGCGTAGATCGGGGGGAGTTTCGCCGTCACGAACAGTGAGGGAGACCTGGGCACGGGCGTGGGGGGCGAGTTCTACAGTAAATTGATCGCGCCCGTCGTAAAATGCAGGCGGAGTGACGACGCATCCATTCAACAGCACGATTTCACGCGCACCCGCTTCGATTTGCGGGGGCGTGCCAGGCCGGCCTCGCGTCTCAAGCATCGCACCGGCTGCCATCGCGGCGAACAGCCAACAGAGGCCGATCAGACGCCGGGCGCGCCAAGCGGCCAGCATTCCCAGCGCAACGGCCGCGACCAAGGCACCCATAACGGGTCGAGCATCGAGTAAAAGCAGGCGTGAGGAGACGATGCCGGCCGCAAAGGCGACTAAGGGCAGGATGAGCGGATTCTTCACTGGTCGTTAAGAGCTAGTGTGAGCGTTAGGGGAAAAGTTGCCGGAAATCGCGCGGTAGAGCCGCTGGAGCTATGCAGTTCTCTATAATGGCCGCATGGCCAAGCTAATTCTCGGTCCTTTTCTCGTCCTGGCGGCGTTTGCCCAGACGCCGACGATCGAGCAGTCGCTCAGCATGCGATCGACCAGCGGCGCGCAGATCTCGCCCGACGGACGTTTCGTCGCATACACGGTGCAGCAAGCCAGTTGGGACCAGGACGAGTTCGTCCAGCAGATCTGGGTTTCGATGGTGGCGACCGGCGAACGGTATCAGCTGACCAGCGCGAAGAAATCCAGCCAAACGCCGAAATGGTCGCCCGACTCGAAACGCTTGGCGTTTGCTTCCGAGCGCGACGGCAAACGGCAGATTTACATCATTAACCCGCTGGGGGGCGAACCGCAGCAGCTCACGAGCGATGAAAACGGGGTGAGCGAGTTCGAGTGGGCGCCGGACGGAAGCGCGATCGCGTATATTTCCAGCGGGCCGGAATCCAAGGCGAAAAAAGACCGCAAGGAGAAGTACGGCGATTTCGAGGTGGTCGAGGGAGATTACGCGATGATGCGCTTATGGCTGGTTAAAGCGCCCGCGGAAATTCCCGCCGATCCGAAGCAGCGGGCCACGCCTGAGCCGCTCACCGAAGGCGGCAAGTTCAGCGTGGAGGACTTCTCGTGGTCGCCGGATGCGAAGCTGATCGCATTCAGCGCGCAGCGCGATCCGGCTCTCAGCTCTTCGGCCACCCAACAGATTTACCTGGTGGATCTGGCTGACAAGCACGTCAGAAAGCTGCTCGATTCCAACGGGCCGAACCGGAAGCCTCGCTGGTCACAGGACGGAAGGCAGATCGCGTTCAATACGGCGAATGGCGATCCGTTCTATTACTACTCGAACCTGCGCGTCGCGGTAGCGCCCATTGCGGGCGGGCAGCCGAAAATTCTCACGGCTAATTTCGACGAAGACGCGAATCTGATCGATTGGGGCCCCGATGGCATTTACTTCTCCGCGCTTCAAAAGGGAGCCGCGCATGTTTTTCGGGTGAATCCAGAAAACCTGACGATAAACCGCATTTCCGGTCCCGATTCGTTCTACGCTTTAAACGCTTCCTTCACGCCGGATCACCGCACGATGGCGGCAGTGGGCGCGATGCCCAATCATTTCGCCGAGGTGTTGGTGTCGCCTGTGAAGGATTTTTCGCCTCGATATTTGACGGCAGTCGAAGACCAATGGAAGAATTTCCAGCTTACGACGCGGGAGATGATCGAGTGGAAGTCCACGGACGGCACGCCGATCCAAGGCGTTCTGGTCAAACCGCACGATTACGATCCTTCGCGCAAATATCCGCTGCTGGTAGTGATTCACGGCGGGCCCACCGGGATGGACACGCTGGTCGCGGCTGCCGACCGGTATTATCCGGTAGAGCGGTTCGCGGCAAAGGGCGCGCTGGTGCTAAAGCCGAATTACCGGGGCTCGGCGGGATACGGAGAAAAGTTTCGGGCGCTCAATGTCCGCAATCTGGGATTGGGCGATTACGCGGATGTGATCTCGGGCGTAGACTACTTGATCACAAAGGGCATGGTAGATAAGGATCGCGTAGGCGCGATGGGCTGGAGCGAGGGCGGTTACATTTCGGCGTTTATCACGACTTATAGCGACCGTTTTCGCGCGGTATCGGTCGGCGCGGGCATCTCCGACTGGACGACGTACTATGTGAACACCGACATTCACCCCTTTACACGCCAATATCTGAAGGCGACTCCGTGGGAGGATCCAGGCATTTACCAGAAGACTTCGCCGATTTACTACATCAACAACGCCAAAACTCCCACGCTGATCCAACACGGCGATCAGGACAAACGCGTGCCTCCACCCAATTCGTTCGAGCTTTATCAAGCCCTGAAGGACCGTGGAGTCCCGGTAAAACTGATCCTTTACAAGGGATTCGGCCATCCCATTGACAAGCCGAAACAGCAGCGGGCTGTAATGGAGCACAACTACGACTGGTTCGCTAAGTACATCTGGGGCGAAGATCCGCAGCAAGAGGCGGCCACAAAGTAAGGTGACGAATATGAAATTGGGCGGTTTGCTCCGGACGGTTCTCGTTGTGGCGGCGGCATTGCCTGCGCTTGCACAGCCCGTGGTGCTGAAGGCCGCGCGGATGTTCGATGGCCGCAAGATGATTACGCCGGGCGTAGTAGTGGTTAGCGGTTCGACCATTCTCGCGGTAGGTAGCGACGCGCCCATGCCGGCTGGTTCCCGGACGCTCGACTTCGGCGCCGCAACTCTGTCGCCGGGGTTTATTGACGCGCATACGCACTTGTCGATCATGTACAGCACGGACTACCGCCAGTCGGCGCTGGATGAACTACAAAAGACGATTCCTGAACGAACCTTGCTCGCTACGGAAAATCTGAGGAAGACGCTCATGGTGGGCGTCACCACCGTGCGGGACGTAGGTTCGAGCGATTTTATGGATGTCGGGCTGCGCAATGCCGTGCGCGCGGGTGTGATTCCCGGGCCGCGCATGCTAGTCGCCGTGCATGCCATCGGCGCTACCGGAGGCCATTGCGACGATCAGAACGGTTTCCGGTTCGGTCTTTTCGGGCATGAAAGCGGAATCGAAGACGGCGTGATTCATGGCCCGGAGCAGGCGCGCCAGGCGGTCCGGTTCAACATCAAGTATGGCGCAGACGTGATCAAGACCTGTGCCACCGGCGGCGTGCTCTCGCTCACGGACGATGTAGATTCCCCGCAACTCACCCAGGAAGAGTTGAACGCGATTGTCGACGAGGCGCACGCGTTGCGCAGAAAAACCGCGGCTCACGCGCACGGCACTGAAGGAGCAAAGCGCGCCATCCGGGCCGGCATCGATTCCATCGAGCACGGCACATTTTTGGATGACGAAGCGCTGGAAATGATGAAGGCGCGTGGCACTTACTTCATTCCCACGCTGATGGCGACGCAAGGCGGGCGCGAGAAGCTCGGGAAGGGTATGTACCCGCCGGCCGTGGAAGCCAAGATGCGCGCGGCGATTGAATCTATCAACCAGACCGTGAAGCGCGCTTTGGCCAAAGGGGTGAAGATCGGGCTGGGCACCGATGCGGCGGTCTATCCGCATGGGCGCAACGTGGAGGAGTTTCACTTGATGGCGGATCTCGGCATGAACCCGCTGGATGCATTGCGCGCAGGAACGTCTGTGGATGCGGAACTGCTTGGCATCCAGAACCGGGCGGGCACGCTCGAAGCAGGAAAGTCGGCCGATATCGTGGCCATGCCAGGCGATCCGACGCAAAATATCCGCCAGACGGAGAAGGTTTTCTTTGTCATGAAAGAGGGGATAATCTACCGCAACGACGCGAGCCACTAAGCGCGCCTCACCCGTCTCACGACTGCTGCCGTCTTCCTGCTCAAAACGCGCAGCGATTTAATCTTCCGCCTTGCTAAACTGAATGTAATGCCATCGACTACAGCGAAACCTGAGGCTCAACCTCAGCCCACACGCTCCTGGTATCCGATCGTTGGCCTCGGCTGGCTGATCCCCGGCGGCGGCTACTTTCTGCTGAAGCGGCCCGGCCGCGGCGCGCTGGTTCTGGCTTCCGTGCTCTGCATGTTCATACTCGGTTTGATGATGCGCGGCGCCATGTTCCAGCCTCAAACCGGGGATATTCTAACCACCGTGATCTACGTTGGAGGCTTCATCGGGGATCTCGCATCGGGTCTCCTGTACCTGTTTACGATCTGGCTCGGATACAACCAGCCTGATGTAGCCGGGCACGTCCACGACTATGGAACGAAGTTCCTGGTGGCCGCGGGTCTCCTCAATATATTGGGCATGGTGGACGCGTATGAGATCGCGATCGGGAAGAAGGACTGATGCCTAAGATGAACCTCTCGCATTTCGAAGCCTCGCTGCTGTTCGCGCTCTTTTCCTCGATTGTGCTGGGCGTAATCACTAAGCGCACCGACAGCGACCGGTTTCGTTATGGTCTGCGCTGTTTCGCTTACTTCGTTGCTGCCTTAATTGGTTTAGGGTGGCTGATGCATCTCGGCCACGGGTAGGAATCAGAGCGACCGGCTAGGGTTTGCAGTTCCCTTTACAAAGCGTTTGAGAAATTTGTCGGGCCGGACCTAATGCGTTTGGATCCGACACGCTGGGCCGGCGTACGCTGACCGTTTGGGTAACGGTATCGTTCGGGCCTTTCTGCGTATCGACGAGCTGCTGCTCCTGCAGTTTCAAGGCTGACCCCGGCGTGCTCACTGTTCCTGGAACATTCGATCCATAGATGTTGAGAACGGTTTGCTTCGAACCATCGGAAGCCGTAATCGTGTTGGCGACCATCTGGCTATGGACGCGCAACGAGCTGTCAGGGCTCGCCTCATATTCCACGGTGTTGTCGGTGGTCTCCGAACCTCTTTCGGTGCGGTCTGTGACTTTCCGCACCGCCGCATAGAAGTCCCCGTTCCCAGTGCGGCGATAAGTGGTCGATTCCTGCTTAAAACCGTTGGGCTCAGAAATCTTCGTCTGCTCTTGCTTTTCCACCGTATCCAGCGAACCGTTGACGGTGGGCCGCTGCACTATGGTCTCGCTACGCTCTTCGGTTCCGCTCTTGCGCGCTTCAGTTACAGATTTCTCCGCCAGTTGCATATTGCCGTTGATGTCGCCGCGATAAGTGGTGGCAATCGTGGTAGAGCTTCCGTCCGAGCGCTTCTGTTCCTCAATTCTTTCCCGCACCGGCGCGGTCGGATTGCCCTGGGGATCGTAGCGGTGAATAATCCGCTCCACAACTTTGCCAGCTGCGTCGTCGCGCAGTACCCGCTCTTCCACGCGCTCCAGCGGAACGGTTCGTCCATTAATCGACTGCATGATTTCTGTCGTCTGCACTCCGGCCGGTGTCTTACTGGTGATCACCTGGGGTCCTTCGGCAACACGGTGTCCGTTGATATCGACGCTAGTGGCTGAGGAGACACTGGCACTCTGGGCACATAGCGCAGCAGCCGAGAGAAAAAGACTCGCGAGTAGCTTCATCACGATTCCAGCCTAGCGCTCCCAACCTGAGGCGGCAATGCAGCAAACGCCTTAGTTGATCCCCCGCATTCGTGGGATTGCCTCGGCTTACGTGCCTCCGAAGACGCGGTTCAACCACGGCCGCACAATGGCCGCGGCTTTGGAGGGGAATCGGTGCGGCCCCGGGATCATGTGGAATTCGACGTCCTGGGCACGTTCGCGTAGCCGGTCGCCGAACTTTGAAGCTACCTCCGCCGGATAAAACTGGTCCTCATCCCGGGAAATATGCAGCAGCGCTGCGCTGACCGGTTTATATTTTGGTTCGTGCCAATCGCGCGGAACGCCGCCACAGATTCCAATGATTCCTCGCACCTGATCTGGGTGGGTCGCGGCAAAGCGATAATTCAATCCGACGGGCTGGGAGAAGCCTAGCAAAGCGCAGCGGTCCGGCCCAACGCGAAGCCGCTCTCGGACAATTGCTAAGACCTTCAAAACCATTTCATGATGCAGCCGCACGGTGGAATCCCAATGATTGCTGATTCCCCAGTTGTAGCCTGCCGCCGGGCGTCCCTGAGGAAGCGCGGCAGTGACGTAGTGCTGGTTCGGAGCCTGTACGGAAGCCACGACGTGCTCGTCGCCGACAGCCATTCGCGCCAGCCTTAGCATGTCCTCCGCATTGGAACTGTAGCCGTGCAGCGCTACGACGAGCAGCGGATTGGAGCACAAATCGTCTGGAACATCAATAAGATAGCGGCATTCCAGAGACGCCGCGAACGCATGTTGTTCTGCGCGAGCCATATGCATGGGAATACTCATCATAATCCGGCAAACTGCCGATAACTAATTTGAAGCGCCAATAGAACTAACAAGCATGTTGAGTAAACTTACGGACCGAAGAAGCCATTTGGGCGAAACCTCGCTGCCGCTTCTTGTCGCCGCTATGGAACATGCGTGCAGAACTGAGTCCGTGCGGGGGAGGCTTTCGTGACAAATCTTGACGCGCAGCATCGGCACGTTGAAGAGCAGCTCCGGTTTCTCGATGAAGCCGTCGCGCTAAGCCGCGTCGGTGGAGACCGCGACCTGTTGCGCGAGATCGTGGATCTGTTTCTCGTTGACTATCCGAACACTTTGGAAAACATTCGTGCCGCGGTTTCAGCGTGCGATGCTGTCGCACTGGAACATCACGCTCACAGTTTAAAAGGCTCGGTTTCGACCTTCGGCGCGGAGCAGGCCTTTGAAGCCGCGCTGGCGTTAGAGTCCAAAGGGCGGAATCATGATCTGTCCGGTGTTGAAGACGGGCTACACCAGCTCGAATCTGCTCTTCAGGCGCTACGTCCGGAACTCGAGATGCTCCAGACACGGTAGCCCCGCGAAAACAACTTTTCACCCGCCATACCACCGCCCTCTTGGTCATCCGATCGAAATATTCGTTCTGACTGCGTCAACCGCTTTGGTATAGTGAAAGTCTGCGTTTGTCTAAACCTGCTTTCCTATGTCCAGCACCTCGGTAACAGAAATCGTCTGTGCGCATAGCCCAGACTCTGATGACGCCTATATGTTCTACGGTCTGGCCACCAAGAAGGTGCGGACAGGCATGCTGACCTTCCGCCATGTGCTCGAGGACATTGAAACGCTGAACCGTAAGGCTATGCAAGGCGCGTATGAGCTGACCGCGATATCCTATCATGCCTACGCCTATGTTTCTGACAAGTACGTCCTTATGGCGAGCGGCTCGAGCATAGGCGACGGCTACGGCCCCATCCTGGTTAGCACCCGGCCCATGGCTCCCGAGGAAATCAAGGGCAAGCGAATCGCTATACCAGGCAAGATGACCAGCGCGTATCTGGCGTTACGTCTGTTCGAACCGAATTTCGAGGAAGTCGTGATTCCCTTCGACAAGATTCTGGACGCGGTGGCTGAGCACGCTGTCGATGCCGGGCTAATCATTCACGAGGGGCAACTCACTTACGGCAAAAGCGGTTTCCAAAACGTGGTCGATTTGGGACGATGGTGGAAGGCAGCCTACGATCTGCCGCTGCCGCTAGGAGCCAACGCGTTGCTGCGGTCATTGCCTGAAGAGGTAAAGAGCGAGTGTTGCAGGTTGATGCGTGAGAGCATTCAATACGCTCTCGATCATGGAGAAGAGTCTCTCAACTACGCCATGCAATTCGCGCGCGATCTGGAACCTCGCTTAGCCGAGAAGTTCGTGGGAATGTACGTGAACCACTTTACTCTCGATGGTGGCGAGCTGGTACCGAAAGCCGCCCAGAAGCTGCTGGACCTGGGTTACGAAGCAGGTCTAATTTCTAAGAAAATCAATGTGGAATTCGTGCGTTGAAGTACCCCGCATTTCTCCCTTGATGCGGGTCACGATCTGTGTGTTGCTTGCAGTTCTGACGCTCAGCGCCCAGGACGATGCCAAGCAGAGGGCCAAGGCGGTTCGCGAATATGGCAAAAACGCAACCTCCGATGCAATTCCGAAACTGGAAATTTATATAACCGATCCTGACGTCGATGTGCGGCGCGAGGCGGTGAAGGCCATCGTCGATATCGGAACCGCACGTAGCCTGGACCCATTGGCCAAATTTTGCTCCGACAATGATCCTGAAATCCAAATTCGCGCCGTCGATGGTCTGGTTAACTTCTATCTACCCGGGTACATCAAAACTGGCTTGACCGCGTCGCTGAAGCGGGTGGGCGCTACGATTAAGAGCAAGTTCACGGATACCAACACTCAGGTAGTGGACGTCTATGTTCAGGTCCGTCCCGAGGTCGCTGTAGCCATAGGCAGAGTGGTCCGCGGCGGAGCGAGTCCGGAAGCGCGCGCCAATGCCGCCCGCGCGGCTGGCGTGCTGCGAGCGAAGGAAGCCGTTCCGGATTTGGAGGAGGCGCTTCGTTCCAAGGATTCCGAGGTACTTTATGAGGCGCTGATCGCACTGCAGAAAATCCGGGACCAGAGCGCCGGCCCAAGTGTTGCCATCCGTCTGCACGACTTGGACGAGAAAGTTCAAATCGCAGCTATTGAAACGACAGGATTGCTGGATAATCGCGCCGCGGTCAATGACCTTCGTGGAATTGTAGACCGGTCTCGCAACATGAAAGTCAAGCGGGCTGCACTCACCGCGATGGCTGAAATGCCCGATCCGCAGTTGCATGGCGTGTACACGGCATATCTGGAGAACAAAGATGACGGTTTGCGCGAGGCAGCCGCCGAAGGGCTTGCACGGATCAACGATCCGGGGGACAATGCCACGCTGGAGCGCCTCTATGAATCGGAAGGCAAAACCGGCCCCCGTCTCTCGCTCGCTTTCGCTCTGGTCGCGATCGGCAAGCGAAGCATGGGTGAGTTCGATCCCTTGCGCTACTTGGTGAACAATCTGAATTCCGCGGCATACCACGATAGTGCACAACCATACCTAACTGAATTAGCCCGCAATCCCGACGTCCGCCGCGCTCTCTATCCGGCACTTCACGATCCTATGGCAACCAAGGACGAGAAGATTGGTCTGGCTCGCGTATTCGCTGCCAGTGGCGGTGAAGATTCTGTTGCCCCGCTGGAGACTTTGTCTGCGGATACGGACACCGAGGTATCGGAAGAGGCGCGACGGGCATTGAGAAATCTTCGCGCGCGGCTGCCGTAATCTTTCAGTTATAGGATCGGCACAAGCTTTTCCTGCACCTCGCCTGTAACTCGGGCGCCGTCCTCACCCACATAGACGTTGACTTCCGAGCGGATTCCGAACTCGGGAAGATAGACACCGGGCTCAATCGAGAAGCAGGTCCGCGCAATTACGCGGCGCTCGTCGTGGGTCTCCAGGTTGTCCATGTTCGCTCCGGTACCGTGGACTTCCTCTCCGATCGAGTGCCCGGTGCGATGTATGAAGTAGTCGCCCAATCCGTGGTCGCAGATGTAGGTTCGAGCGGCGTTGTCAACTTGGAATCCGTACAGTGTCTGTTTTTCGGAAACCGCATTCTGGACGAGCGCAATTGCACGGTCGCGAGCGCAGCGTACGACTTCGAAGACATTTTCAATGGCCGAGGGAGGCTGCTGGCCGCAATACCCAGTCCACGTGATGTCGTAGTATACGGCTCCCGGCCGGCCGAGCTTGGCGAACATATCGATTAAAACCGCGTCGCCGCTGCGAATCGCCTGATGGCGATCAGCGCGAGGGTCGTAGTGCGGGTCGGACATGTTCGCGTTCACCGCAACCGTGGGGCCATGATCGGTCACCAACCCTGCCTTGTCGAACTGGTCGCGAACGAACCTGTTCACGTCCCATTCGGAAATCGCCTCTCCTGCGCGTAAGGCATTTGCAATTTTCTCAAAAGCGGCTGCCCGAATACGATCCACTCGCCGGCCCGCTTCGAGGTGCATCTCCAACTGCTCCTCGCTCCAGCGTGACTCGAACAGCTGGACCAAATCCGCCGAGCTAAGGACCTCGACTCCTATCGCGCGCACCAACTCCAACGTTCCGCCGTCAACCAGCGAAACATACGGAATCGAGCATTTCGGCGAATATTGCATCGCAATGCGCCGGCAACCACCGAGCAAAATGCTCAGCCCTTCAGACTGCGAACTCCAACTGGAATAGGTCCGGATGTTGCCTGGCAATCCCGAAAGAATGCCGGACTCAATCGCATGAACCAGCCCTCGCGGCTCCCCATTTGCCGGGATCAGATAATACCAGCGACGCGTGACCGTACGTCCCTGCGGGAGGCCCAAGATCCTGTACGCGAGCGGATCGCGTTCGTGGTGATCGAAAAAAAGCCAGCCATCGAGTTGCTCCTCGCGCAATGCCTTTTGGATTTCGTTTATCTGCACGGTCAAACCTCAAGCACCCTCTGCGCGTTGTCGATTTGCAAGCCGCCGGTTGTTCTCCGATAACGTACGCGCGCGTTCAGGTTCAGCACGCCGGCCACATCCTTTGAATCGACTACCTGGAAGTCCAGTACGTCGTCCAACCAGTCCTGGCTCAAACCGTTCCAATACTGTGTAGCGGCAGTAAGGGTATATTCCTGTCTGCTCAGAAGGCAGTCCAATTCGAATTCTATTTCCAGCCGGTCGCCCGCCTCAAAGTTTCCAAGTTGGATTCCTTCCAGCCGCGTGTTGGTTCCGAAGACATCCATCCCGATGCGATTGCGAATCAGGATTCCAACCACGGGCTCCGACACACGGCGATGAAACGTAGCTTCGACCCGGATAACAAATGACTCAGCAGGCCGGAGCGTGCGTGTCGGTTGGCCTTCGGAATCTAGCAACTGAACATCGACAATACGGCTTGTACCGTCCCCGTGCCGGAAACTGCTGGTGGCAGCGGCGCCATCGCGCGCCACGTGCTCTTTATCATGCTGCTCCTGCTCCAAGGCGAAACCGACGTAGCGATTCACGGCGTCCTTAGGCGTCCCTTCCAGCACGATCTCGCCGTGAAGCATGAAGGCAGCGCGGTCGGCCAGCCGCTTCACAAGACCAAGATCGTGAGAGACGAGCAGCACCGTGATCTTCCTTTGGCGCAACTCTTCGAATTTCTGGATGCAGCGGCTGGCGAAGATCGCGTCACCGACGGCTAGAGCTTCATCGACAATCAGGATTTCAGGATCGACATGGATCGCCGTCGAGAATGCCAAACGGACATACATACCGGTGGAGTACTCTTTCACCGGGCGATCGATAAAACTGCCGATTTCGGCGAATGCTTCAATTTTCGGAAAGGCCTGTTCCATTTCACGCCGCGATAATCCCATGATTTCACCGTTTAGAAATACATTATCGCGGCCGCTGAATTCGGGGTTAAAGCCCGCCCCCAATTCCAGTAGCGCCGCAACACGCCCCCCGCGGAGCACGCGACCCGTTGTAGGCTGCAGTATCCCACTGATGATCTGCAGCAGGGTGCTTTTCCCTGAGCCGTTAGGCCCGATCAGAGCGAACACTTCGCCACGTTCTACCCGGAAATTGACGTTGCGCAGCGCGTAAAAATCCGTGCTCCGGCGCGTACGTCCGAAGCTGCCGAGGAGCCGGTCAATCGGATGGCGGTAAAGACGGTATACCTTTGAAACGTTCTGAACCGAAATCACGGTGCATACTCAATGTACCGCGAACATCGCAAGGCGCGCGCTGCTAACCCAGCCGGATGCTTCGGCGCATTCCGCGAGACAGGGGCAGGTCGTATCCGATCAAGCACAGCTGGTCCAGCGCAAATAGAACGACCGATTCAAAGCCGTAGCCTTGGGCCATCCGCGCTTCTTTCAACCAAGCTGTCGAGGAATCCCCAACACCGACCAGGTGGCTCCGCTCGGCTGGCAGAAATCCGAATGCGCCGCCAGTCTGCATCGATGACCTGGCCAGATTGAGATTCCGTTGATCCGTGTAGGTGAAGCTTTCTGTCTTGAGGCAGTTTAGGGTCGCCGATGTCCACGCATTGCGCGGATAGTTGATGACTTGGTTTAGCGGCGTGTTGTTGACGTCCGTTGGGTATAACACTTCAAAACGGCAATTTGGATGAGCCGAGCGAACGTAGTTAACGATCTGGGTGGTAAACGTCCCGATTAATCCTGGCAGAAAAGAAGCTTCGTCCGGAATTGTAGCCGGGTCTACCGTGTTCGCCGTGATCACTGCCATCGAACGCCCGTACTGCGTCTGAAACGCGCTCGTTGTGTAGGCATCGTAGAATGGCATGCCGGAGCCATCATCCGGGAAATACCACCACTGCACTTCGCCGAACTGCAGATACGGGGTTAGTCCCGCCGAACTCAGGATTCCGGCCATATCGCTGTAAACCTGCTGCCAAAAGGCGATGCTGGCAGGAGAGAAGTTGGTCTGCCAAGACGGAGTGGTCAGATGGCATGCTGCCTGGCTAGGATAACGCTGCACGATGCCGGCATCGGCGGATGGGTCGGCATTTCCCAATTCCATGCTGAACGACGCAACCACGTCGATTCCGTATCCCTGAAGCGCTCGAAAGAAACTCAAGCTCCAATCTCGAGCGGCCCGGTTCAATCGCGGCGTCGCTTCGAGGTCCGTTATCCAAGCGCCGTCTGTGCCCCCAGACAGCGTCGCGCCTGACGTCTGTATCGTAAGGTTAGAAGTATTTGGGCTGGTCGAAATCGTGATCGCGTTTCCGTCGGATCCGAGCGAGCGAGAATAGATGATCAGCTGATTCCCAATCGCTTCCGCGCGAATCGCCGTGTATCCGCGGTTCAGCTCCAGAGCAAAAGCCGTCGCCAGAGTTGCCGTTGTATCGCCGATCAGATTCAAGTGTCCGATTACATTCTGCGTTGAAGGGGGCTGATCGGTCCGACCGATGATAACTTCCGTGATCAGGTTCGGATCAGGCGCACCCGTGAATGTGATGGTTCCGGAAGCGTATTGGTTCTCCGGATTCGTTAACTCGTAGAACCACAACGCGCCCGCGTAGTGATTCGCACGGCCCTGGAAACCCAGGCTATTTATCAGCCAAGCGGTGCGCTCCGGCGCTAGGGCAAGTGAATGTTCCGTGTCCCAGTCAGTCGCAAGTGCAAGCGCCTTTTCTACCCTCTCAACCGGGAGGTCCGTCGTCGGAATCACAATTTCCACGAAATCAAAATAGAAATACGTGCCCTCTGCCCCGGCGTGCGTAGCAGTGACCGAATGTGACCCGGACGCAAGCTCACCCAAAGGAAGCCGCATCAGCACGTCCTCACCGGCAACGTCAAGGTTCGCAATCAAAGGTGCTTGCCCGTCAATGGAGACCGAGATCTGAGCGCCGCTCGCGACCAAACGGGTACCTAGATACAATGAGTGTTGCTGGGCGGCCGTGTAACTGTACGATACGCTGGATTGGCTTTTGCTCGTCGAATGTATCGTGCCGCCGGAAAAGTTTCCGTTCCCTGCTGTCCACAAGCCCACATACCGGATATCTGTGGAATCATCTTCGATACGCCTGCTCCCCGGTCCGGCCACCGAATATGTCCGCCCTGATCCTGATACGTTCCAGTCGGATACGACGACCTGAAATTCAGTCCGTGAAAATGGCCCCGGTTGCAGATCGGCGGAATAAGTCCATCGCAGCTTTCGGACCCGCCTCGCCGGGACGGTTCCCAAATTCGGGTCGGCCAGCGATGCGAACGGCAACGTAATCTGCCATTGCGATGACGATATGCCCCCACTGAACATCTTCCACGATCCATCCCATTGCTCTGTCCGTGCGCCAGACACGTATGTATATACGCCGATTCTGTTTCCATTTGCGCCGGTGGTGTAATTTTGCGACGGCTTTGAACCAACATACGTAAGCGTTATTGTGGCACCGTTCGGTTCCGCGACGGTCGTTGGTGAAAAGGCGTTCACGCCTTGCGCTATGTTCTGAATCGCGATCTCAGGTGTGTCTCCGTCATTCATCAGATACGGGTAATGCTCGCCAAGAAATGCGATGCCCACATAATCGCCGGCGGTAACGGCACCACCGAGTTGAAATTGGACGATAGGGGACTGATAGTTCCCCGCAACCGGGGTAGCGTAATTTTTGATTGGAACGTGGTAGACCTTCTCGCCCGAGCCATCATCGGCCCATACACGAAGATTCGGCCAGTCCACCGTAGCATAGAGATCCGAATCGAGTGGTATGCAATTCTGCCGCGTTTCTTTGTATGTCAACGTCAGGCCGCTCAGATCGCTATCCGGCAAGGATCGAAACGCAGGATGCTCGAAAACATTGTCTCGATTCCACTCGATGACCGCCCAATCGAACTGTTGGCGCCAGCTGCCGGACACGGTAAACCCCGACGCGCTAGTGGCGCTCAGCGCCGCCATGGCGGATGGCTGAAAGAAATAGCACTGTAGATCGTGATCCGGCCGCAGCTTCTCCAGAATTTCAGCCATTTTCTATAGCCGGATCGTTACGGTAAGGTCGCTACCCGGTGCCGTACCCGCTGCCTGCGTCACGCCTGTGATATCTACGTTAATTTCCGCCTGAGCATGCAGCGGGCCGAGCCCGGCACCGTCTACAACATTGGACATCGTTGCATTGATCGGAATCGTGAGCTGGCAATACGGCTGGCCGTTTTGAGTAACTTGTAGACTGACTGCTGCCTCTGTCGGCGGCTCGCCTACAACCGCATAGACGTCTCGTACCGAATGCGTGCTGTCAACCATCAATGGAGGAGCTGCACTCGTCTGGATTGCAAGTGGGCCCTCCACTTGAATACAGAGTTGCCCTCCCGACAGCGTACGGAGACCGAAATTAGAGGTCGAAGTGAACGACTCGCGCGCAACATCGCTGTTGCCTTGACTGTTCGTCATAAACAACTCAGCAGCCGCGATCCGCACGTCAGGAATGACGATCGGATAGGCGTAGCTGCCGCTTGCCGGACTCCCAATGAAGTCTCGCGCGAACGGCAAAACGTATGTCTTCTTAGCAAGGAAATAAACCGGCGTCAGCGGATTGTGCGCGGCTGCCGTCGTTCCTTCCGCACCCCGTGTCACGGGCACTACGGTGCCGTTGTTAACGTCGCCGCTGACCATCAGAATCTCTGACTCGATTTGGACCAAGTCTCCCGATTGTGCGGATACTGCAGTCCCCAGTGTTAGTCGTACGTCGTTGGCCGCAACCGCCAGGCTCAGTTCAACCGAAGACGAGCCGCTCAGTTCGTCCCAATAGGCGAGCGTTAGCGTCCCCGCTGTAATCGTCCTGGTGTTTTCTAAGCTCGTGAATCCGATTCCGCCGATTTCCACCGTTCCTTGGCCTGGCGCCGACAACCCGAACATGGGAGTTCCAGAAACGTCAGTATCCAGGTTGCTGCCTGCTGCTCCAGAGACTCGCCAATCCGTAATCGGACACAGTTCGTAAAGGCTTTCCTGATCGAGCACGTTAGCCGCCCGCCCTGAAACTTGGATCGTAACTCCTTCCCGGTTCGGCACCGAGAACGATACCGGCGATGCGACGCTCGTCGCGCCAAAATGCCAGCTCGAATCGGCAATCATGAACGTGCTCGTCACATCCGGCTCTATGTCCCATTTCACGAGCGTCGTGACTGTCGTATTAGTGTTCGCACCAATGATCCGTTCCTGGCCCATTCCAGTTCCTGCTGCGATGCGAACGGTCGCCCCTGCGTATTCATTGGGCAACATGTTCAGCGTGCTGTTGCCTATTGTGTTGGCAGAATGCAGATCCACGGTCTCCCCCGGTTGCAGTTCCAGGCGCCAGTAGAAGTTGGCGTGATCATAGTTAGGATCCGGAGGCCCAATCAGGCTCGTACTCAAACCTGTGTCCGTGAACTGTGAAGCCAGCGCCACCCCCGAGGCGATCCGCAGCAGTTGCGCCGGGTTGGCGCCGCGATAAACATCGAATGCCGTCGCACCTGCTGAAAAGCTCAGACCAGTCAGCGCCACTTGGTTTGTATTACCGCCTGCCGGAATGCTCGCTGGTACCGTGAAAGAAAGTGCTCCTTCCGCCCCAGTGGCATCGGTTGCGCTTATCGCGTAATAAAGCGTCTGGCCGCCCATCAGCGTTCCGCCGCTGCTACCAACTTGTGCGTTAAGCCCCACAAGCGGGATTCCCGCGCTGCTGGCTGTCGGCGATCGCGGCGCCGAAAACCCTACCGTCAGCTCGATGTCGATGCCTCCATCGCTGGCGGTGACCGCCGATTGCGTGATCCCAAACTGAGCCACACCATTGGCGTCGACGACACTGCCCACAAGCGGGCGTGGAAGACGGGAGTCGAACCCAGGTTGCCGTCCCGCACCGGCCGATCCGGGACTCGCTACGCTGTACCAGGAATCATCGTGCATTTGCGCCGTGATCCGTGCCGTCATGAAGTTCACGCTCGGCGAGACTTTGGTGATGCGAAATGGATTCCTGTTGAAACCTTCTCTCGCGTACGTCAGCGCTATCAGATCTCCGGGCCGAAGTCCTGCACCCTTTACGCTGGTTTCAAATTCAATATATGTGTTGCCACGAACTGATTTGTATAGCTGGAGCCCAGCTGCTCGAGTTGCCTGATCGAAGTTCGGCAGCCCTAATGCCGTCAGAGTTACGGTGATATCCTGCCCGTTTAGGACACAGTCGTCAACATCCACCAGCGATAGGCTGTCTTGTTGGTATTCGTTAAACTCGTCTTGAAATTCCGCTGTATATCGATTCGGCGTATCCGACGTTGCGCGGCTGCTAATCGTCAGCGATGCTTGTCCGCTAGACCGACGCACAATACCGGAAAAGCTGTCGCCAAATTCATAAGCCGGCCACCCGCCATTCAACGGTTCGCTGCTGTTGCTACCCGCTCGCTTCGCCGGCTGTTGGACTGCTAACGTGTCTTCCCCGTTCAGTTGTAGGCGGCCAGTGCTATCGAAGCTCAAATACAGAGCCGAACCGTTGCGAATCCCGCGCACGATGTCACCGGCACTGCGCCGTCCCGTCAACATCAGATTGCACTGATACCGGGGAATCAACGTGTCGTTGCCGTGCAAGTCCGTCGTATGCACGAGCGCGTCACAGCTTTGGGCTACGGTGGCGAAGCTCGGCAGGTCCAGCAAATCTGTTGTCCATCCGCTCCGCAGAAGTACATCCAACATTACCCACGCCGGATTGTTCGTAAACGACGTGTCGAGCGGATTTCCGTTCGAATCAAACCGTGCTAGTTTCAAACCTTGAACGAGCACTTTAATAGCGGGGAGCGAGGTTCCGCTCGACATACCGTTCGGAACCACAACCGAAATCACTCCCATGCTTCCGTAAGGGTCCCCCAGTGAGTTTCCCGCCGAATCGCAAAAATCCAGGTTGAAGTTGCCGCTCCGCGTTCCCAACGTTACAATGCTGTACCAACCAGTTGCAGTCATGTTGGCCCCGCTTACTCCAACCGGGATGTCGAAGTCATTGACGATCACTTTCAGAACGCTCGTGAGCTCGCCGGCTCCCAATAAAACTTCGAGATGCGTGAGATTTCCGTCATTACGAGCAAAAACAATCGGCGGCTCGTACCACCCCGTTCCATACACCAGCGGCACGACATCGTTATAAAGCGCCTGATTCGGAAGAGGGATTGCCAGGTGCGATCCCTTTTCCCCATAACTTCGAACTTGTATTGCCGGCGGCATGAACTCGATGCCCCCGAATCGTCGGGTCACTAGCTGGTTCGCATCGAGATTGAACATTCCCCGCTGCTGGCACTGTAAGCGCGAGTAGTCGCAGGCGGTGTATGGCACTGATCCATTCAGTGTTCCGGCTCCGCCAGGTTGGTCGGCAGAGTACCCACACCGGTAAAAACGCGAAAACTGGCCCTTGCTACCGCCCGCCACCGCTTCTTGCCGCTGCGCGCTGGTGGAAGGAAACATCCAGGGGCAGCGCTTTTGGATTGTAACATCGGGCAGGTACACGCGCTGCAGGTTCAGCCTATTTGTAAAACTGAGTCGAACCGTGGCATCGGTGACTTGATCGGGAGGATTGGCCACGCCACGAAACACCACCTGCGTATCTGACGCTGGAACGCCCGCCTTCAAGTCAAAGAACAGAAATGTCACCCCGAGCTGGCTTCCCTTCCAGCCGGCATTTCGCTCAACCTCAGACAGAATGCCATCGGCATTCGCAAGCGTGACGGAAATCTTCGAAAGGCCGTCAGTAGCCGCCTCAGGCGATGAGGTCAGGTCGAAGGCGTTATGCTGCAACACCCGGGCAGAATAGCTCTGCCCGTTAACACTTACGTTATGCGTGCTCCACCTCTGGATGTCCCCCGAGCTTAACGTACAGTCGAATAGGAATAGCGGTGTGCCCGGCGTTTCAAGTTCTTTAACGTCGTTGATGGTTGGCATTGAGATTTTCGGCCGGCGCGGTCAGGACAGTTTACTCATCACACGCACGATACAGGAGTTCTGGTTTGGGCCGTCGACCGCCCTTACGAGTACGTCGCTGTCAAACCGGGCATTCGCATAAACCCCGCCAAGGTCCGTCGTTTTCTTGTACGTCCCAGGCGCAAGTTGCGCCTCCACCTGTGCCCCGAAACCATACACGCGAGCGCCCGCTGGCACTTCTATGCTGAACGTCACTCCGTCCTGAACCACCGACAGGGCTGCGCTCCCCGATGCGCGGTTCCAAGTTGCTCCAACCGCCACCGCCGTCGCTACCTCCTGACTGCCAGTCGAACAAACAAGCTGTACCTGGCATGCCGCATCGGTTCTCAGGAACACGCTGAAACAGTACTGAAACCAACTCGGTCCCCCAATAGCTTGCTTCATGCGCTGAGTAGTTTGGGCATTGTTCGTGAGCTGGATCGCATTGCTACCAGCGAACGGATCCTGCGCCCCGATTCCAACCGTCAGAAGCGGATCCGCGCTCCACCCTCTCTGGGTCCAGTCCTCGCTCCACACAAGCAGATTGTCACTCGGATCGAGAAATGTGAAGGTATTGAACTGCCCTTCGGCAGCTTGGAATAGCTGCGCGATGGACAACCATTCGGCATCCGTGAGTCCACCATAATGCAGTTGCCACCGAACTGTACTAGCTCCGGGGTCTGCGGCTCTTATGTTCTCGCCCCCAAGCAGTTCATTCGTGATCGTTCGCGACTGAACCGACCGCTGGATCGGGAACTGCGATATCGATCCGGTCACGAGCTGTGGAAAATAGAGCATTTCAGGTTCGGTTCTCTCGGACGATCAACTGGGTTCTTCCGTCGGACACATCGCCCAGCACATCGCTCATAACGTCACTCTCAAACGAACAACTCGGATATACGGTCCCGTCCCACGGGTCGGTAAATCCAAACGTCCCAAGCTGGCCGGCTTGGGCGCGAAAGAACTCACGTACCTGGTGAAGCTCGCCTTCATCCAGCAACCTCAGCTGTACCGTCCATCGATGCAGAGGCGCTGCCTGGAGTCTGTATCTCTGTTCAGATCCATCCAAAAAGCGCACGATGGAGGTGGCGCACGTAATCCCCGTGCCCGCTGGGTATTGCATCACTGCTCCGGTTTTCAAAGTGGGAAACTGGTTCATCAGAGAGAATTAATCACATCGCTCAGTGCGTTCGAGTTCAGTAAGGCCGTTCTTACAGCGTTCGCAATTTCATCCGAATGGTCTAGAAAAGACCGGCTGTCCATCGCATTCACTTGAACCGTCACTTGGGGTGCCGGCTGTACCGATTGCGCGCGGGGCTGGCCGCCTTCTGCGTAACTAACCGGCGTAACCGCTCCTCCCGGGTTGGCTGTCAATCCCGCGTCGTATTGAACCGGCGCCGGAAGCATGAATGGTGTCATCGCCGGAGCCGGCGTACTGCTGCCTCCCCCAAACAGCGACATAATGCCACTGATGATCGGGGATAAACTCAGTGCGCCTCCGAACAGGCTTTCTGCAACACCGGCAGCTTGGCTGCCCGCGGAAGTCCCAGCACCTTTTGATGACGTGTTCTGCGTGACGGCCTGAGTGTTTCCTTGTAAAGCCGTGATAGCGGCCTGTTGCGTTGAGTTGAGTCCCGCGATCTGCGTAACCAGCGACGACATTTGTTGAATCATTTCGTTGCTGTTTGAATTCTGCTGCACAGCCCCGCTACTGTTCGCGCCGGTTACGCCAGAGTTCGCAGTCGATAAGGCCGTAGCTGATGAGGTAATGCCTGCGACTTCGCGAATCACGTCACTGGAAGACGTACCTCCAACCCCGCTGTGGCTTAGTAACTGCTGCCATTCACTCCGCGCCATCGCCCCGCTCCGTTCTCGACTCGTTTTCCAGCACAAACATCGCTTCCACCACCCGCGCCGGGACGGCCCGATAGTCTGTCACGCCAAGTAATTTCACAGTCTGATATTCCTCAAGCAGCGAAATGCTCTCCGCCGAAATGTATGAAGTCGGGCACTCGGACGTTCCCGTCCTGCCGCGCGCCCATACTATCGGTCCCGGGATGACGTGGGCTCCAAGCCACCCGCACTGCCGCCGCTTCTCCAAGCCGCTTGCCCTGCAGTTGTCGCATTTCCACGCGGCTTGATTCGCAAATTGAAAGTGGAAAGCGACTATGAGTTTTTTCTTTCTTCTTCGCTCAAGCCGCACTGCGCCTTAATTGCTGTCACGACCTCTCGTGTAAGCTCTTCAGGCCCCTTCTCGATCAGCCGCTCCGCTGTTGCCGGTTCTCCATCGATCTTCAACCCATCGATCCGAACCAGCCCCCAGCGAATGTAGATCGCTTCGATTTCTTGTTTCAGCAAGTTGGCATCTATCTTGTCCTGCAGCTCCGTGCCGGCTTGCAGGAACTCTGCCTTCTGGCTGAGCTCCCGTACCTGTCTCGCCAACTCCATCCGCCGCCCGAACGAGATCCGGTGAATCGAAAACAGCACGGCCGGCATTGCCTGCGATCGAATATTGACGACACTTTCATACGATGCGACGCCGCTCGCACTGCTGGGAGCTGTTGCATCAGCTTCCCGATGAGCTTTAACCAAATGCGACAAAAAGTTCATCATTCACGCTCCCCTGCGCCCGGCACGATTGAAATTGCCATTGCTGCCGCTTGTCCGAATCGTCGAATTCGGGAACCTCAGGAATTACACTCTTCATGTAAATCCCGAACAGCTGCCCCGCCTGCTGCCCGAGCTGAAGCATCATGCTGACCGGGGACCTCTGGCGTGCGGCCTGGTATAACGCGGCCGTCGCCGCGTCGTCCTGCTGATAGATGCTGAAGTCAACAGTCACAGTGCGTTCCCCGGGGGCGATGGCCAACGGCAAGCTCGCTCCAAACTCTCTTGTTCGCAGATCTAAATTGTTTTGGAAAGTAATCTTGGCTTTAGTGAGCGTAAAGAACTGGTCGGGCGTACTACCCAGCCAGACTTGCCCCAGATGCCCTGGAACAATCTGATAATTAATCCCACCTACGCTAGGCTCGGCTGGAAACGCACTCACCTGCGCTTGCCCACTGACAAAACTGGAGCTGTCTAGCAAGTCCTGCGCTTGGCCCGCGAAAACGAATTCGTGAAAATCTCCGTTCACCGCAACAGTGAACGAATCGACTGCTGCTCCTGACAAAATGCGCTGGACGGCGCTTCCGGGACTCCAGTAATCGAAAATCGTGACGCTGCTTAGATCCGTTGCGGGCTGGATTGCCGCCGTCGGACCCGTCTGCGCCCCGATGTTTAGGGGCGCGCTAAACGGCGCGTTTAATTGCACGGTCTGGTTGTCCACGATTGCCGCCGCGAACCGGATCTCGCCACCGCTCGTCAGAGCCTGTCCTGGAGCGAGCCCGTGCGGTGCTGCAAATACAACGTTGCCGGAGGTAGAGGCCTGCGCCACGGCTCCCCCAGCTGATTGCATCGCACCTCCACCCAGGCAGGCTTGAAACAAGGGCCAGCACGCCGGCAGCGCCGTCTGGTCCGCCCAGTTCGTCATATACGTCCTCAACTCGAACGTAGTCTCTTTCCTTAACCCGCTCGGGTTCCCCAAGAACGTCCGTGACCCGCTCTTGTCCCTCCTCTGCACCTTCTCGGACCTCTGCCTGGTCGTGAGCTTGATGGCGGGTATCCGATTCGTACTGGTAATTGATCCCGCTTTCCCATAACTCTGCTCGGGCGCAACGTAGAACCGATTGTTGTTCGATGAAATGTATGACATAGTTATTTGCGTGTTTGCTGCTTTTCCCTAGTACATCCGGAGCTAACCCGCGCTGACCTCGAGATCGAAAGAAATTTCCGCTGTTTGAAGAAAGTTTCGCCCGCCGTGCTTAACCTTCCCGAAAGTTACTTCATATCCGCCGCCGTAAAAAAATCCATCGCCCCAATCGCCACGGTTGCCGTCCAATACCGACGCGATCGCGTCCACGTACATGTGGAGGTTTGACTCGATACTGTCTAAACGGTCTTGCGACACTCGCGCCTCGATTGACATCTGAGCGTCGCCGGAGAACGTACGAAATTTCTCACGCAGATCGTTCACTAACTTGTTGCAGTAAACGTAAATGAGCGGATACTTACTCGGCAGGCTCTTCTCCGCAATATCCGGCGCTACATTCTGGCCGATAATCTGCTGCGGCCCAATCTGAGGCAGCGGTACGCTCTGCTGCGAACTGAGAGCCTCCACCGCCGCTGGGACGCCGTTGCTAGCCGCTAAAATCGATGCCAGCTTCCTCGTTGCGGCGCTTGCAATGGACAGCATTGCTATCCTCTCTCGATCACTTTCTGATCGACGCAAAACCAAGTTGGCATTTGTCCGGGGCCCGGCGGTCTTCCCGCCGCAATCGAGCACGCAGTCCAGCTATCGCTGAAACCGATAGGACTGCCGTTTTGCAACATGAGCTGGCTAGGCGCCTCGCCGGCAAATACATTCCATCCGGATGCATTCGCCGGAGGCCCCACCACCGTAACCGCTAGCTCCTGTCCATCCGACGTCGTTATAACCGCCACCTCGCTTGGGCTGCTTTCGTCACCCGCGGCATTTGTCCAAGTAACGGCGACGTAGTACGTGGCGGCTTTACCGGGTCCGTTAACTCCTAATAGCAGGGGTACCGCCGGCCGCGGAAGCGGATCCGATACCAGCCCCACCCCGATTTGCAGATATGTTTCCGCGCTCGTCTTCGCGAGGCTTTCATACTCATTCCATTTACTCAGGTACCGATCGTTTAGCTGATTGTTATAGCTGTCGCGATAAACCAACGCCAGCGTTTTTAGGGCATGCCACTGCTTCAGCGGCGCCGTGATCACCACATCGCTCGTGCCTCTCGCTCGTCGGGTGTTCCAACGCAAATCGGAAATCGGTAGCCGCCGCAGAAGAAACATCATTAGCTCGCTTGCGATCTCGTCTTGCGCGAGCATCATCTTCCCTTCCAGGTCGATTCCTTCGGTGCTGGCCACCCCCAAAATACCGCTCTCGTAATTTTGGAGATCGATCTCGGAACTGATCGGCCCATCGTTGAATAAAGCCATCCGCTTTTACCGCTTCTCCGTTTTGGAATTCCTTACCGCTCGTAGTTCCGCTTCTGTGATAACGTTCACCTGCACTCGTTCCGCCATCGCACGCTGCTCGGCGTCCCGTAGCGCCGTTTCCACGCCGGCCCGATACTCCGCTGCTTCTTCTGTTGTTGCCAGACGCGCTCGTCCCTCTAGAATCGAACGCGCTGCGATGCATCGCGAAACCTCGGCCTTCTGCCCGGCCCGGCCTCCGTCTGGCGTTTCATTGCTGACAATGATTACGTGCGGATCCGTGATTTCCTGCTCGATCTTGCGAAGTTTTTGATAAAACAGTCTTAGGTCCATGTTCGTCCTTGGTCGCAAACCCGCTGAGACGCGGAGAACCGCCCAAGTACCTCCGCGCCTCCTCGAGTTCACCCACTAACAGGTCACTTGCACCCCAAATGGATTACGCAGCACCGCCGTTCCGTACAAAACGTCTACAGTGAACTGCTGCGCCAGCGTGTTCGGCTGGTAACTCATCACCACACGAATCCCGAAGTTGCCCATCTCGGCGTACTCCGCGATCGCCCCGGTACCCGGCAGTGGTTGCGGGAGTCGCCGGATCACGAGACCAATCGCGTCCCGCGAAAATGCCATGTTGTGCGTAGCCACCGGCCCGCTTCCCGTCTTCGGCACTAGTTGGGATCGGAAGACGAAAAAGTCTTTAATCTTTCCAACCGCACCTTCTACCAGCGCCCGCAATCCTGCGTCGCCTGCCGTATAGTATTCACTGAATCGTGGGATCTGCCGTAAGGTCGAATAAGTTGCTGGGTCGACAACCAGGTACTTGCCCGCGCTCGGAGGCACCTTGGCTTGGAACAACGTCGTCTCCGCCGAATCGATCACGGCTTCCGTCAGCGGCATCCCCGCGCTACCAATCGCTGGATTCGCGGAAAACTGCGAATAGAGACTCAAGATGTCTGTTTCGATTCGCTCCGCAATTGCAACCACAGCGGGTTGCATGTAGAGTTTCAGTAAGTCGGGAACCGCCAGAACCTTCGTGACATCCGGAATCTGGAAGGTCGCTTCTGCGTGCGTGTTCAGCACGATTTGTGCGTTCCCCAGGTTCGGATTTTGTGCCTGGACCGTTCCGCCTTCGGCTATGTTGTTCGCCACTAGCGTAGGCGGTATCGGCACGTTCACCGTGTCGCCGGCGTGAGCTAGTGTCGGCTCATAGTCGCGGTTTACCAAATTGCCCATCACCAAATTACTGACTAGGGCGGGCAAGGCATCCACGGCTACCAGTTTTACGATCGCATTCGCGACATTTGCTGATGTAATTGCTGCCATTGATCTGTCCTTCTCCTTTTGTCAACTCTCGCGCTCGATCGCGGCTTCGGCCGCATCGGCGCCTTGCTCATCAAGCCCCTCGCAGCGCCTGATTGGCTACCCGCGAGATCTCTTGGCGAACCTTCGCCAATTCCTCCTCGTTCATCCCCGGACGGATCTTGTCCAGATCGATACTCGACGCGCTCGCAGGCGCCTTCGTGCCCGATCCCATACCCGACCCGCCCGGAATCCGCGCCGGAAGAAGCTCCGGGTTCTCCTGCACAAAACCGGCCAGATAATCCTTCAGCGGAACGTCTCCCCGGTCCGCCCGCACCATTAATCGCCCGTCCTCGGACCGTTTTACGTCGTCTTTGACGGCGCGGTATGCCAAGTCGACCTTGGCCACCCCAAGCCGTTGCAGTTCTGCGCGAATGGATACGCTCCGTTCCGCCTCTTCGGCGAGGTGACGGCTCCTCTGGTTCTCTTTCACCAGCTCGTTTACGCGGTTCTCTAATTCCTCCCTTCGGCGCCGTTCGTCGATCAGTTCTGCTTTGTAGGCAGGTTCCGCTTTCACCTGCTCCGCTTTCACAAATTCCTCGATGACGCCTCGAATCAAGGAACGCAGCTCGGTCCCTTCTGTTTTTGTTTCGTCCATAAACCCCCTTGGTACCTGTGGCACACGCACTCATGCGTAACGCATTCAGACTCGTCTGAACGCGTGAGCAGACCTCTTCCTCTTCGCTCGCGGACCGGACTGCTCGAGACTACCCCGCTTGGTCGATCTCCCGCCCAATCCGGTCCTTCACCTCCTGCCTGACATCGCACAGGAACTGAAAAGCTACTTTCTTGAACACCTGCCTCTTCAGCGTCGGAGACTCGATCCCCAGTGCTAGCAGCCTCTCCGCATCGCTTAGCTCTGTGCCAAAGTCCCCAATATCAAACTCGTCCACGCCGGAAACATCTATACTCAAACCGTCCTCGCGCGCCTGGTCAATAGCCCGCAGTACGCGTTTCATCCCATCCTTCACGGCATCCCCGTAAGCCCGCAGCACTTCTTGCGTGATCGCGAAATCCCTCTGCTTACTCGCCCCCGATTGCGCGACGGCACCCGAAATTGCCCCGCCGGCGTGCGTCACATAGCAAACCCGGTAAATCTCTTCCTGCAGCCGCGTCAGGTTGTCCGCCGCGATCTGGTACACGTTACCCTGTGGCTCGGTCCACCCGAACCGGTCTTGCGGGCCCAACTGAATGTAATAGGACTCCCCCATCACCTGGTTCCAGTCGCGCTCGGAGTAAACCACCGGCATCGCAAACAGGCCCATCGTAAGGGCCCAACCCAGAGCATTCGATTTATTGAAGTGCTCTAGTTGCAAGCTTCCGGCTTTGTTGAGAAGCCAAAGTCCCTCCGAAATTCGCAACTCCAGAATTGGCACCCGCAACTGCTTGGCCAGGCCGTGCCGGCCTTCTGCCGTCATCTGGATTCGCCCACGCTCCTGCCCTTCTCCGGACTGCTCGTAGATTCTATAGTTCTCCTTGTCGTAGTAAACCCAGCGAGTCTGTTTGTCCCATGCCGCGTCCTCAATCTTGTCCTTTCGCAGACTTTCGGTCCGAAGCACCACCCACTGGAAATGGCCGTGTTCGTCGTAGCTCCAGTTGATTAGTTCGTCCGCCGAATAACCGACCAGGTAGGCTCGCGACGCCCCGCGTTCGTCTTCTTCTGCCCGCGTTCCCGCCGGCCGGATTTGCCGCGGAAAGTCAACCAGGATGTAACTCTTTCCGCAGATCAAAGCTTCTATGAACTGCCGCCGGAAAAATTCCGCGAAGCTGGCGCCCTTCAGGTCGCAATCGTCGATGAACTTCCCATAAAATCGCTTCGCGCGATCGTTGTTTCCCTCAAACGTCAGCACCGGCTCGCGCCGGAACAGTGTCGCCGTATACCAATCGATGATCGATCCGATATAGTTCTCGTAAAAGCTCCGGCTCAATCTCTCGGCATAAACATCCAACGGCTCCTTTTGACGTCGCACTAGATAGTGATCTGCACGCGTTTTGAATTGCTCCCCGCCGACATACAGATCGCGGTACTGGTGCCACACTCTGCGGTGTGCCGCGTATTCCGGATGCTCCTGGCTGATGTCGAACCCGCTGGCCGTGCTCGTCTGTGTTAGTTGCATCAAATCAATCGCCTGTTCTGCTCGCCAAAACTCACTTTCGGCCGGCATTCTTGCCAGACCAGATAACCAAGCGCGTCCGACAAGTGCGTCCGCCGCGGATCTCTGTCCTTGTCGATTACGCTGCTGTCCGGTTTGTACATCACTTCCTCGAAATCCGTGATCAGCTCCTTACACCGCGGATGCACCCACAAGTGCACTTCCTCGTTAGCCGAGAACAATTTCGCATTAACCAGCGCCACACGTTCCCGCACGCTCGGATTGCTCGAAGGAACCCGAAACTTCACCGCCTCATACCCTTCGCGCCGGAAGAACTCCCGAATGATCCGGTAGTCGGTCGTGCCTGCCGTTTGCAGCCTCTGCCCGGATGCGTCCCCATATATCACGATCCCTGCCGCATGATTCGGATACCGCGCGTGAAACTCCTCGCACGCCTGCAGCGTGCTGGCCCGGTTCAATACGATTTCGTCCAGCACATGAATGTCGTCCCCGACTTGTTGCGCCACAATCGAGCTCATAGGATCTACATTGAAATCCAACGCCCATAACAGTCCCGCATTCGGATCTACCGCCGCTTCCCGTAGGTTTCGCGTACGCTTGAACCCCTCATAGACAACTCCAGCCTGGACGCTCAGGTACTCGCCCAGAACCTCCTGTTCGAAAAACTTCGGATCGTAGCTGCTCTTCAGGCGTTCGTAAAAATCCGGAATGCAGTCCAACACATACCGGTTCTCATACGGCCGCGCCAGCACCGCATCGTATCCGTCCACCCTGTCACGGATGAAGCGCCTATATACCCAGTCAAATCCTTTCGGCGTCCACACCGCGTAACCGCACAACCGCTTCGCCGCTGGATCCCGCAGCCGCCCTTCTAATCTCAACCAGGCTTCTTCGGTCGTGTAAGTCAATTCATCCACGCCGAACCACGCCAGGTTTGTCCCGCGCAGTCTTTCAAAGTCGTCCACGGCGCGGAAATGAATCCGCGATCGCGTGTCCTTCATCACCAGCACCAGTTCTGATTTGTTTAGCTCATGCCGGATGCCGTTACGGTTGAGAACCTCTAGAAAGCTCGACAGTGTCGCGTCCCGCAGCATTGGATACGTAGGCGCGCCAATCAAGCCCTGCCTGCCGGGATTCAAGTAACTCAGCCGGATTGCCTCTTGGCACAATGCCTGGCTCTTACCAGACCCAATCGGCCCTGAAAATCCCTTGAATCTCGCTCCCGAATCGTGAAACCTTCGCTGCGACGGCAGCGGCACATAATCTATTTCGAGTCGGACCGTACCACCGATGCCTCTTTCCACGTGACGATGATCTCCCTCGGCTGTTCTTCCTCCTCCAGCTCCCGTTCAAGCTGCGTCAGCCGGATGAAATCTGCCAGCGTGAACTTCATCTTGTTCACATCTATCTTTTTCCCCATCTTCTGCAGCATTTCAGTGATTTGTCGCCTTCGCGTCCCCGATGCTCGTTTTGCTTGCGCCACAAAAAAATGGGCGCCCCTTTTCGGAGGCGCCCCAAACAACTCTCTCCTGCACAAAATCTATCAATGGCTATTGAACACGCATCAGCAACTGGCTCCTAACCGCTTGAAAACGCGGAAAACATTCTTCGACACATTCTTGTGAACGCGCGATCGCGCCCGTCTTGCACCTACACCATCACGCTGTCTGAATCTGCGCTGCCGCTTCTAACCCGCGCTCCTGAATCTCCACCTCCCGCATCCGAAACTTCTGGACTTTGCCTGTCACCGTCATCGGAAACATGTCCACAAACCGGATGTACTGGGGAATCTTGAAATGCGCGATTTTCCCGCGGCAAAAATCGCGAATCTCTTCTTCCGTCGCCGGCTCCTTTAAACGAATCCACGCTGCCACCGACTCTCCTAACTTCGCGTCCGGAACGCCCAGCACCTGCACGTCCGCGATCTTAGGATTCGTATACAGAAACTCCTCCAGTTCCCGCGGATAGATGTTCTCTCCGCCCCGGATAATCATGTCCTTGGCCCGCCCAGTCACGCGGAAATAGCCGTCCGGCCGCATGGTCGCCAGATCGCCCGTGTGTAGCCACCCGTCTTTGTCCACCGCGCGCCGCGTGGCCTCGGGCTCCTGATCGTAGCCCTTCATTACCAAATACCCGCGCGTGCACAGCTCGCCTTGTTCGCCTACGGGAACCGTTTCGCCGGTCCCCGAAACGATCTTCACCTCCGTGTTCGCGCACGCCTTTCCTACCGTCGAAACACGCCGCTCCAGGCTGTCGGAGACATCTGACATCGTGATCACCGGCGAGCTCTCCGTCTGCCCGTACATGATCGTCATCTCCGGGCAATGCATCTCGTTCACAACGCGCTTCATCACCTCGATTGGACACGGCGCGCCCGCCATCACGCCCGTCCGCAGCGAAGTGAAATCGAACCGCGAAAACTCGGGATGCTCGAGCTCGCCGATAAACATCGTCGGAACACCGTATATCGTCGTAACGCGTTCTTCTTCGATCGCCTGCATGGTTGCCAGTGGATCGAACGTTGGTGCCGGCAGAACCAGCGTCGCCCCCGTCACCACGCAAACCAGAGTGCCTCCAACACATCCAAAACAGTGATACAGCGGAACCGGTGCGCAGATCTTGTCTTTTTCGGTGATCTTCATTCCGTCTGCGATCACCACCGCGTTATTCAGCAAATTGCGATGCGTCAACAACACGCCTTTAGGCGATCCGGTCGTCCCCGACGTGTACTGGATGTTCGTGACATCGTCCGCGCTAATTCTCTCCTCGGCGATGTCAATTCCCTCCCGCAACAGCGCCTCCCATTGGTTCGTCCCGAAATAGACGATGTGTTCCAGCGCCAACTTCTGCCCGGCAGTCGCCTCGCGCAATATCGCTGCGTAATCGCACCTCGCATCGCGTTCCCACAAAAACATCGCCTTCATCCCAGACTTTCGCAGCACAAACTGCAGCTCGTACGCTCGATAAGCCGGATTTACGTTGACCAACACCGCTCCGATTCGCGCGCAAGCCAGGTGCAATACCACCCATTCGACGCAGTTCGTCGACCAGATTCCGATCCGGTCCTGAGCGCCTAGTCCCAACTTCGCGAGTCCGCGCGCCGCGCGCTCCACCTCCCGCTCTAGCTGGGCGAAGCTGAATCGAATCTTCTGGTGCCGTGCAACCACTGCATCGTTGCTCGGATATTGGGCCGCCGTCTTGTGAAAAATCTCCGCAATCGTAGCCTCGATAAGCGGCGTATCCGGCCCTTTTGTGTAGCTCAACATGGAACTGACAGCCTCCAAATCTGCGTACAGTGTATAACAATTAGGCTATGAGCCCCCGCATCCTTCTGACCTTCGTCGCCGCCGCCCTGCTTGCCTCCGCCGCGCCGTCCCCGCGCTTCACGCTGGAGCAAATTATGAGCGCCCCGTTCCCCAGCGACCTCACCGCCGCGCCTAAGGGCGGCGCAGTGGCTTGGGTGCTGGATGAAAAAGGAGCCCGTAATGTCTGGGTCGCGGAGCCACCTGCCTACCAAGGCCGCCGCCTCACCGCCTATCGCGCCGACGACGGCCAGGAAATCGATCAAATCACCTGGACCCCCGACGGCCGCTCGCTCGTCTTCGTCCGCGGCGGCGACTTCGAGATGCGTCGCGATAACCCCAATCCCGCCAGCCTCCCGCAAGGCGTCGAACAGGATGTCTGGATCGTTCCCCTCTCAGGCGGCTCGCCCCGCAAGCTCTCCGAAGGCAACTCCCCCGCCGTGTCCCCCAAGGGCGACCGCATCGCGTTCTTGAAAAAAGGCGAAATCTGGTCCGTCGGCCTTGACGAGAGTGCCAAGCCCGCTCTGTTGCTCCACGCCAAGGGACAAGCCGACGAACTCCGCTGGTCACCGGATGGCTCGCGGCTCGCGTTTACTACCAGCCGTAACGACCACTCTTTCGTCGCCGTCTATCGCCTGGACCCGCCCAGCCTCGTCTATCTCGATCCCAGCGTGGATCGCGACTCCGGCGCCGTCTGGTCGCCCGACGGCCGGCAGGTCGCATTCCTCCGCATCGCTGCCTCCACTCGCGCCTTTTCTTTCGGCCCCGTCCGCACGGCCGAACCCTGGTCCATCCGTCTCGCCGACCCCGAATCCGGAAAAGGCCGCGAGCTTTGGCGCGCATTCGAAGGCGTCGGCAGCGCGTTCCACGCCATGGTCGCCGACAACCAATTATTTTGGGGTGCTGGCGATCGCATCGTTTTCCCTTGGGAGAAGACCGGTTGGATGCACTTGTACTCCATCTCCACCCACGGCGACACGCCCACGCCTCTGAACCCCAACGGGCAGTTCGAAATCGAACACGTCTCGCTCTCCGCCGACCGCCGCACCGTCCTGTTCTCCTCCAACCAGAACGATATTGATCGCCGCCACCTCTGGCGCGTCTCGGTCACCGGCGAGAACCTGACCGAAGTCAGCCCCGGCGATGGCCTCGAGTGGTCGCCTATCGAAACCAGCGACGGTAAAGCGGTCGCCATGCTTCATTCCGACGTCCGGAATCCGGCTCGGGCCGCCATCAAAGTCGGCAACGAATCCATCCGCGATCTAGCTCCCGATTCCATTCCCGCCGATTTCCCGGCCTCATCGCTCGTAGTCCCGCAGCAAGTGGTCCTCTCCGCCGCCGATGGTCTCCTCATCCATGGCCAGATTTTCCTGCCCCCCGCCCTCACGCCCGGCGAGAAGCGCCCGGCGCTGATCTTCTTCCACGGCGGATCTCGACGCCAGATGCTGCTCGGCTGGCATTATATGGACTACTATCACAATGCCTACGGCATGAACCAATATCTGGCAAGCCTCGGCTTCATCGTTCTCGCCGTAAACTACCGCAGCGGCATTGGCTACGGGCTCGACTTTCGCGAAGCCCTGAACTACGGCGCAACCGGAGCGAGCGAATTCAACGACGTCATGGGTGCTGGCCTGTATCTCCGCGGCCGCCCTGACGTCGATCCCAAGCGCATCGGCGTCTGGGGTGGTTCCTACGGAGGGTATCTCACCGCCTTAGCCTTATCTCGCGCATCCGACCTTTTCGCCGCCGGGGTCGATTTCCATGGCGTGCACGATTGGAACGACGTGATTCGAAACTTCGTACCCGCTTACGACCCTGGCAAGGATGCGGACGCCGCCCGTATCGCGTTCCAATCCTCGCCCATGTCGTCCATTAGCACGTGGCGCTCCCCCGTACTCCTAATTCATGGCGATGACGACCGTAATGTCCCCTTTCACGAAACCGTCCGCCTCGCCGAAGCCCTGCGCCAGCAGCACGTGGAAATGGAAGAACTCATCTTCCCCGATGAAATCCACGGTTTCCTAACGGAAAAGCGCTGGCTGAATGCCTATCATGCTACCGCAGCCTTCCTGAGCAAGCATTTGACCCCCTAAGCGCGCACGCGTGCGTGCCGTGTCCCCACTCGCGTAAACGCTACGCCTGGTAACGGCACCGCGCAACTGCTCGCTTCCAGCCCTGATACAGCTCTTCCCGCCTCTGTTCTTTCAATCGAGGCTCCCACACCTTCTCGGCTCTCCAAAACTGCTCCAGTTCCTCGATGCCCTTAAAAACTCCTGTCGCCAATCCCGCCAGGTACGCCGCCCCTAGCGCGGTTGTCTCCGCATCCATCGGCCTCACGATCGTCCGCCCCAAAATGTCGGCCTGAAACTGCATGAGAAAATCGCTGGCCGCCGCCCCACCGTCGACACGAAGCTCCTTCAACTTCTCGCCGCTATCGGCTTCCATGGCCTCCACGAGTTCCCTGGTCTGAAACGCGATCGCTTCGAGCGCCGCCCGCGCGATGTGCGGCCGCCCCGTCGCCGCGGTCAGCCCCGTCAGCAGGCCACGCGCCGATGAATCCCAATGCGGCGCGCCCAAACCAACAAACGCCGGCACAAAATAAACACCGCCGGTGTCCTCTACCGTCGCGGCCAATTCTCCACTCTCGGCGGCACTCCCGATAATCCCGGCCTTGTCACGCAGCCATTGCACGACAGCCCCGGCAATGAAAACGCTTCCCTCAATCGCAAATTGCGGCCCATCCATCGTCGCGGCGCGCGTCGCCAAAAGCCGATTCCTGGAAACAGGCCGATTCGATCCTGTGTGCATCAAAGCAAAGCATCCCGTCCCATACGTGTTCTTCGATAACCCAGGCCGGAAACAAGCCTGCCCGAATAGCGCCGCCTGCTGATCCCCCGCGATCCCCGCTATCGGAACTTCATATCCCAAGTGTTCCGGCGCGGCTACGCCGGCAATGGCGCTCGACGAACTAATACGCGGCAACATCGCCCTCGGCACGCGGAAAATCTCCAGAAGCTCGGAGTCCCACTCGCCCGACGAAAGATTCATGAGCATCGTTCGCGAGGCGTTAGAGTAGTCCGTCACGTGCACCGCGCCGTTCGTCAATTTCCATATCAGCCATGCGTCGATGTTGCCGAACAGCAATTCACCATCCTGTGCCTTCTTGTTTGCGTCCCGGACGTTCTCCAGAATCCAGCGGATCTTGCTGGCCGAAAAATACGCATCGATCACGAGCCCGGTCTTGTCGGTAATCGCCGCCGCGTGCGGTCCGGATGCCAGCTCTTCGCAAAACTGCGCCGTCCGCCTGCATTGCCACACAATCGCAGGCGCCACTGGCCGCCCGGTCTTGCGCTCCCAAACGACCGTCGTCTCGCGTTGGTTCGTGATCCCTAGGCCCGCAATCGACCGCGCCCCGGCCGGCGCTCGTTCTAACACTCGCCTCGCAGATTGGATTTGCGCCCGCCAGATCTCTTCGGCATCCTGCTCCACCCAACCGGGCTGCGGGTACCGGCACTGAATTGCCGCCGATTCCATTCCAAGCCGGCATCCCCGCTCGTCATAAAGCGCCGTACGCGCGCTGGTCGTTCCCTCGTCTAAGGACAGTAGAAAAGGCACTCTGGCATTATAGTAAGTACATGTTCTTCCGTAGAGAGAAACCGCACGAACCGACGTTTAACGAACGCATCGCAGGACTGAAAAGCCTCGGCTTCTCCGCCAAGTCGCTGGACTCCAGCCGCTCCCAACTGATGCGTGAAGGCATCGCCGCTATCGTCGAGGATCGTCCCTCGCATCGCCCGCACGTCAATCGCGCCGGCCTGCTGATCGGCGGCGAAGTCGGCCTGCTCGTGAATCGCGGTTATCAGGTCTTTTGGAGAACACCGTCCGGCAGGCAAATGCCTGCGCTCGCTACGCAATTGAAAGCCCTGCACGCATTCGAAGAAGATCTGAAGGAAGGTCTCGGTTTGCCGAGCCTCTACAACGAGAGCCTCGGAACAACTTCCGATCTGCATCTCTACGACCGCGTCGAGGACCGCGACAGCGGGTTGCATAAACCCTGGCAGCAGAAAACCGTCAACGCGTCGTAAGTTACAGCTGCGAGAGATTCTTTCGGGCCGTCGCTTCTTCTCCGAACGTGTCCGGTGCGTCGCCCGTGTATTTCAGGAACAACTCGTAGGCGGTTTTCGCCTCCGCGCGCTTGCCTTCGCTCTGCAGAACAACTGCCCGAACGAACAGGTATCGCGGGAATACCATCGACACGAACACCTCGTCCCCGGACGACAGCGGAAGAAAGTAATTCCCGATCAGGCTTTCCGCCTTCCCGGCACGGTTTGTCTCCACATATGCCCACGCCAGTAGTGTTCGAATCTGTCCGTCCACATGCGGATTTGTCTCTCGGTATGCCTTTTCGAGCAGCGGCGCCGCGTCTGAGAACTTCCGCTCAAACAACAGTGCATATGCGTCCCCGAGTTGCGAACCGGAAGAGCCTGACGCCGGCTGAGAAATAGCCCGGCACGCTGCGCTGAGATTGCGCGCTGCAGGACCCGTCGCATGCGCTTCAGCCGCGCTCGCTAACGCCGCAGCCGCATTCTGATCCCCACTCTGCATCTTCCAGAGCGACAACTGACTTAAAGCGAGAGCCTCTCCATCGCCTTGCAATTGCGGAATCAATTTCTCCAAAGCCGCCATCGCGGCTTTGCGTTGCCCCGTCAAAAACTGCCATTGCGCTCGCACGTATGCCGCCCTGCCGCTATCCCGGACCTGCACAAACGTCACGTATTTCTGGAATAGCCCATTACTCCCGGCGAGATCTCCCGTCATGAGCCGCGCCTGCGCGGCCTTCAAAAGATCTACGCCCGCAAACTCCTCGCGGTTCTTCTGATCCGCCTGCAAAAAGTACCGCTCCGCGGCGGCGAAATCACCCAAATAAAAGCTGACCTCGCCCAAAGAATCCAAGGGATTGACGTCCTCGGCCGGCGCCAGCTTTTGATATTGCCCCTCCGCGCTTTGCGCCCCGTTCAAATCGCCCGCAAATGCGCGCGTATACCCCAGTTGATTCCAAATCGCCGGATTTTCAGGATCCAACTCACTGGCCTTCTCAAAGTTCTGCACAGCCTCGGAAAACCGCCGCGCGCCCGACTCGAGATCGCCTAGTTCCTGGTATACCTTCGCGTCCGCGGGCGTCAGTTTCTCGAGAGATTCCAGCGCTTTCTCCCGCTGAATCGGATCCTCGCGCGCCACCGCCGCCGAGTATTCAAGATCTGCTGTCTCGACGGCATCGGGATGATTGCGCAGACCTTGTTGGATGACCTGCAAGGCCTGCTCCCGGCTTCCAATCGAAAGCAGTAGTTTTGCCCAATCGATATAGGCCAGAGCGAATTGCGGATCGCTCTGGGCGGCCCCCTGCAGCCCAGCAATCACCGCAGTTCCATCGGAGGAACTGATCGCTTGCCCGTATTCCCGAAATGCGTTTTCGCCAACAACGGCCATCGCCTGCGCCGCGGGGCTTAGCTGCTTTGCAGTCTCGTTTGCCGCCGCAATTGCGCCCGGCGCGGCAATAGCCAGGGCTTGCACCGTTCTTCTGCTCGTGAAATCCAGAACGCTGGCATGCACCTCGACACGACCATTCCGCTCGATGAAATACCCTTCCATCACACGTGACGGATGCATACCATACGCGCCATCGAAGGAATCGACCGCTTGCGCATACAGGCCCGGCACCCCAGCCAGGTCATGGGCCACCACCTGGATCAGGGCACGCCGCATCCAGTCCAGATCCGCGCTGGAATTCAGATTCTCAAATGGGACAAGCGCGAGCCGCTCTGGCGCGCCGCTCGTCCGGCGGGCACAGCCGTCGAAGCTAACGATTAAACCCGCCGACAAAATTACGTATATCGCTGGAAAGTAGCGAAGAGTGGGACGAGGCAATCTGTTTGTCTGCGTGGATCCGCGTTTGCCTGCGGCCAATAAACTAAAGCACCCGCGGCTCGGCCGCCAACAGTTCCTTGAATTCCGGGAGATCTTTAATCGCTACAAATGCGGGATCATCAGCGATCTTCTTCCGCTCTTTGTAGCCTTCCTCCAGAGCCTTGCGGATATACTGCAACGCGCGATCGTTCATTCCCTTCTTGGCATACTCCTGCGCCATCATGTAGTGAAACTTTCCGCGTTCCTCGACGCTGCGTTCCTGTAGCAGCACTCCTTGCGTACTGCGGCTCTCAAAAACTTCCGGATCGATCGCCAGCGCCTCCTCCCAAGCCTCCGCCGCGCGTTTGTAATCTTTGCGAGCAAAATATCCGGTCCCCAGGTTGCTCAAAACAGACGCCGACTTCGGGCTAATTCGTAGAGCCTTCTTGTATTCATTCACCGCCCGCCGGTAGCTCTTCCGCGCATAATAAACCGTGCCGAGATTATTGATCGCTTCCGAGTAATGCGGATTCGCCTTAATCGCAGCGCGGTAATATTTTTCCGCCGTAGCCAAATCCAGCATCTGGTGATAAGCAATCCCGGTCTTGTTTAGCAGCACCGCGGAATTGCCGCCTTCCTTGTAAACTTCAGCCGCCTCCCGGTACATCTTCCGGGCCATGAAAATATCGCCGCGCATTTCGAGCGTCACGGGACTGGCCGGCTTCTGCGCCTCTGAGCCCGTTGGCGCCGTTCTGGAAGCCGGACGGAAGGTGTTCTCGGATTGCGCGCTTTGACCCGCCGCGGCCGCGCCTGCGGCGGCTGCGCACAACAATGCAACGGAGCAGAAAGTAGAAGACACGGCCAGCCTCCTTAGATAACCATCGGCTGCTGTTGGACGGGACATAAATGCCCTACCCTGTTAGCTCCTAGACTAGCAGGTCCGCAGGAATGTTAGCGGAAGATGCCGCGCAATTTCTCGAAGAAGCCCTTCTTCTTTTTGGGCTGTTCCTCTGCCGTGGGGATTTGGTCGCCGTTCGCTGCCGGTGGCGCGGCTTGAACCATGCGCTGCTGGCCGGAAGGAACGGCCTGCACTGGGGCAGATTCGGGCGGCCGGGTTCCCGGCGTGGTCTCCCAACTCGCCACCTGTGTCGCGCCTCCGCCGTGTAAACGGCACAGCTCAACAGGTTGCGTGCCCTCGATAAAATACTCGGTCCGAACTTTCGGGCAAGCTGCCGTCGCAATCTGCCCCGAGGCGGGATCGATAGGGACGCTAACTACGCCAGCCGGAGCCTCGAAATCGCTCACATTTCGATACTCGCGATGCTCGTGCGCCCGCTTCATGAATTCCGCCCATATCGGCAGCGCTGATTTAGCGCCTTCCAAGTTCAATTCGCGATTGTCGTCGAATCCCACCCACACGACGCAGATCAGCTTCGATGTGAAGCCCGCAAACCAGCCATCGTGCGATGTGCCCGTCTTCCCGTACACCGGGAAATTGATCCCCCGGCCCCATACCCCCGCGCCCGTTCCGCTCTTCACTACTTCGCCCAACAACTGATCCATCAGGAACGCAACCCGCGGGTCCAGCACCGTTCGATGCTCCGGCTCGCTGTCGTAAATCTGGGAGCCCCCGCCGTTGGCAATCGTATTGATGAAGTGCGGCTTGGTGTAAATGCCGTGATCGACGAAGATCGTGTACGCGCCTGCGATCTCCAGCGGCGTCACTTCGTACGATCCCAGCGCCATCGCCGGAGTCGGCTGGATATCCGCGTTCAAACCAGCGCGTCGAGCCACATCCAGCACCGCCGGATAACCGGCCTCCTCGGCGACCTTGACCGTGGCGACGTTTAAGGAGTGCGCCATCGCATCCCGCAGCGTTACCGCGCCGTAGAATTTGTGCTCGAAATTGCTCGGCTCATATGGCTTGCCGTCAAACCAAAACGTGGTCGCTTCATCCTGCACCATCGTGGCCGGCGTCAGCACTTGGCTGTTGCCCGACAGGGCCGTGTTTAACGCCGCCGTGTAGACGAAGGGCTTGAACGACGAACCCGGCTGCCGCTTCGCCAGAATGCGGTTTAACTGGCTCATCCCATAGTTCCGGCCGCCAATCAGTGCCCGAACCTCGCCAGTGAGCGGATCCAACGCAATAAGAGCGCATTGCGGATCCGGATACTTCGGATCCCGCTTCTTGCGGTTCTTCATGTGCTGATCCACTTCCTGCATTCCAATCCGCACTGCCTCGGCGGCGTCCCGCTGCAGGTTCATGTCCAGCGTGGTGTAAACCCGGTACGTGTTGGACTGGAAGTTGTAATCCGGAAATTTCTCGAGCAGTGTGTCGTTCACCAGGTCCACGAAATACGGTGCTTCCGCCGATTCACTCCCGCCCGAAGCCACCTTCATCGGCGTGGCCATGGCCTGCTCCAGTTCTTCCGTGCTGATGTACTTGTTCTCCCACATCTGCTTCAGCACCAGGTTGCGGCGCTGTTTGGCTCTCTCCGGCCATCGGTAAGGATTGATGTAGCTCGGCTGCTGGATTAAGCCCGCCAATGTCGCGGCCTCCGGCAGCGTCAATTGAGAAATGTCTTTACCAAAGTAAACCTCGGCGGCCTCGCCAAACCCGCGAATGCCAAAACTTCCGCGATTCCCCAGCGGCACCTGGTTGGCGTAATACTCAAAGATCTGCTCTTTGCTGAGCTTCTGTTCCAGGTGCAGCGTGATCAGCACTTCCGGGACCTTGCGCCGCCACGAACGGTCGCTGCGATTGAGCAGCAGCATGCCGGCCAATTGCATGCTAAGTGTCGACGCCCCTTGCGCGTTCTGCCCCCGCTTCACGTCCACATAGGCCGACTTGATAATGCGAACCGGGTCGAATCCGGAATGTTGGAAAAACCGCTTGTCCTCGGCCGAAACCACCGCGTGCACCAGCACAGGCGGGATATCTTCGTATCTCACCAACCGCCGTTTCTCGCGATTTTTGTCGAACAGGTTCGATATGAGTTCCGGTTCCAGCGTGTACTCGGTCCGGTCGGTGTTGTCCGCGAGTGAAATGATCCGCGCCACCTTGCGCCCTTTGAACTTGATCACTCCCTCGTCGCGCTTGAAGTACGAGTCCGGCCCCGGATAGACGTCGATCTCGTCCGGCTTCAGCGAGAAATATCCCATCCGATTCTTGGAAGATTCACTGTACCCGCTGCGCCGAAGCTCGTTCGCAATCTCCATCGGGTCGGCCACATCCCCGACCGCCAAAGTGCGTGGCGCCGCGAACAGCTCCGATGTATTCGCATACGGCCCCGCCGCCAGCTTGGCCTCGATCCGATGCGAATAGAAGGAATAATAGTAGGTGAAGACTCCGACAGCGGCGGTGATCAGAACCGCCAGGATCGCAATGAGAATCTTCCCCGCAGGCCTCAGGAAGAAATGGACGGCAGAAGCTTTCTTGGGGACCTGAACTTTTACTGCCACTCGACTACTATCTTCTCATGCCCCGCCAGGCAAGCGGCAAACAGATTGTTAAAGCCCCTTCACGTGCCTCAAACGGCCGCAACTGCAATTACCGCCTTCCCCCCGGTGTCGCCTCTCTTTGACGTCCGGAAGATCGTGCCAATGTCGCAACCTTGCGCCGCACCATAATTTCAACGATCGGCACAATCACCTCGTCCGGGTTGCCGACGCCAGTCACGCGAACCTCCGGATCGACGGGCGGCTCATAAGGATCGCTCACGCCCGTAAAATGCTCGATTTTACCTTCATGCGCCAGGCGGTACATCCCTTTCACGTCCCGCGCTTCGCACGTTTCGAGTGGCGTATCGACGTAAATTTCGAAGAAGCACGCTTCGCCGATCACCTCTCGCGCTTTCCTGCGCGACTCGCAGTACGGGCTCACGAGTGCACAAATGGCAACCGCGCCCCTTTCTACCGCGGCGCGCGCCGCCGCAGCCACCCGCAACGCATTCGCGTGCCTGTGCTCGCGTGAGAAGCCTAAGTCGGAGGAAACATCCATGCGGACAGCGTCGCCATCAAAAATGACTACTTCTTCGCCGCCACGCCTCAGATACTCCGACAAATGGTCGGCCAACGTCGTCTTTCCGGCACAAGGCAAACCCGTGAACCATATGCAAACGCCTGTTGGCACCTGCCTAGCACTCCCCACCCAGCGCGTCGTAGAAAATGTTCGCGCGCCGGTGTGAATCGCACGGGCGCTTAGTCGCCAGCAAGCGGTTCGCATCACACCGCAGCATCGGCACAATCATCGCTCAGTAATCCCCCAACTTTCGCAGTAAAGTTTTGCGAAACGACTCACGCTTAGCGAAACTGACCCAATATGTACGCCCCAGACTCTACTGGGCCACGGAAAGCGTCTTCACCAGATCGTACAGGAACGTCTGACCTTCATAGAAGGATTGCACCAGCATGCGTTCGTCCCGTCCGTGCGCGCGGTTGTCGCCGCGCTCGCCGAAAAAACCCCGCACGCCGTACGTCGGAATGCCCGCCAGCCGCAGCATGCGTCCATCGCTTGCTCCTGTGCTCATGGTTGGAAGGACCACCACGCCCGGCCACATCGAGTCCGTTATCTTCGATACCGCGCGCATTAGATCCGGACGCAGCGGAGAGCCCGGCGAGTTTTCTTCCTCGTTCGTGACGGAGATCTTGACTTGGTCGTCGGCGATGGTCTGGTTGAGCGTATCCATGACGTACTGCAGCGAATCGTCTCCCTCAACGCGGCAGTTGACGTTTGCCGCCGCCAATTGCGGGAGTGCATTGAGGGCGTGGCCGCCTTCCAGCATCGTGGCTACGCACGTGGTCCGGAGCATGGAATTCCAGGCCGGCGACTCGGCGGCGATTCGCTTCATCGCGTCTTGATCGCCTGACGCGACCTTTGCGAGATCGGGACCGGCGCCCGTCGTATCGATCTTCGCCATACCCGCGAAATACGCCTTGGTCACCTCGTTCACCTTCATCGGGAAGTTGAACTGGCTCAGCCGCACCAGCGCACTCGCAAGGTGATAAATCGCGTTGTCCGGAACCGGAACTGAGCTGTGCCCACCCTTGTTGCGCACTTCCAGGCGCAAATCGAGGTACCACTTTTCGGCTGCTTGCACGGAATTTGAAATGCGTTTGCCGTTCACCATCTCGCCGCGTCCGCCCTCGTTAAGGCACAGCTCGGCGTCGATGAGGTTCTTATGGTTCTTAATTAGCCACGCGACGCCGTTGTAAGGTCCGCCGCCCTCCTCGTCGGCAGTCAGCGCGACAATGATGTCGCGATCCGGCTTGAATCCTTCGCGTTTGAAGCGAATCAGTGTTGCCACCCAAATCGCGGCTTGCGCCTTATCGTCGGAAGTGCCGCGGCCGTAGTAGAATCCATCCTTCTCGGTGAACGTGAACGGATCCATGCTCCAGTCCTCGCGCTTGGCCTCCACCACGTCCGTGTGAGCCAGCAGCAGAATCGGCCTGAGCTTGCCCGTACCGTGGTAGCGGACCACGACGTTCGCCTTGGTGGGGATCGCGCCGCCGACGAAGATGTCCGATTCCGGAAAACCAGCCGCGCGTAGCCGCTTGACCACCGCTTCCACAACCGGCGTCGTGGCTCCAGTCGAGAAGCCCGATTTGATCTCGATCATCTCTTTGTAAATGTCGTGGGCCAACCGCTGGTCGGCTTCGGGAGGCATGTTTGTGGCTGCAATACAGGCCAAAGGGGCGATCAGGAAGAGCGCGGCGCGAACCATCCGGTCATTATAGCTGTGTGGAAACGGCCATGCGCGGAGTTCACTACTCGCCGGTGGCAGCCATCAATGCCCGCGCGCCGCTCCAGTCCCATTCCAGCGATGTTACGCTCAGATTTGCTCCTATGAAAAGCTACCGCCTCACTGCTTTTAAGAACCCCCTCGAACTGCACACTGGCCCGATTCCGGAGCCGAAGGACCGGGAGGTCTTGCTGAAGGTCAGCGCCGCGGGTATTTGTCATAGCGACATCCACATCTGGGAAGGCGGTTACAACATTGGCAACGGGAAGATGTACAGCATCATGGACAAGGGTGGCATTGCGCTTCCATTGACCATGGGCCACGAAGTAGCGGGTGTCGCTTTGAAAGCCGGTTCCGAATCCGCGCCCGTTACCTTGGGCCGCCAGTATCTCGTGTTTCCCTGGATTGGCTGCGGGCAGTGCGCCACCTGTGCCGCCGGCGATGAGCATCTCTGCAACAAGTCCCGGTCGCTGGGCATTTATCAAGACGGCGGTTTTGCCGACCACATCCTCGTGCCCGACGCTCGCTACCTGCTCGAATTGGACGGGCTCGACCCGGTCACGACGGCGCCGTATGCCTGCTCCGGGCTCACTGCTTTTAGCGCTCTCAAGAAAGCGGGTGACATCATTCACTCGGAACCCATCGCGGTGATCGGAGCCGGCGGCTTGGGCCTGATGTCGATCGGACTGCTGAAAGCTCTGGGCGGCAAGGGTGCTGTGGTGGTCGACATCGATGAAGAGAAGCGCAGAGCCGCGCTCGCCGCGGGCGCGATCGCCGCCGTTGACGGCCGCGCGGGCGACGCTTCCAGCCAGATCGCGCGCGCGGCTGGTGTGCGGCCGCGCTTTGTAGTCGACTTTGTCGGCAGCGAGAGCAGCACCGCGTTGGCCTTCAACGCCGTCGCCAAGGGCGGCAAAATCGTGATTGTCGGCTTATTTGGAGGCGCGGCTCCCTGGTCGCTGCCAATGATCCCTCTCAAGTCGGTCACGATTCAAGGCAGCTATGTCGGCAATCTGGCTGAACTCAAAGAGCTGGTGGACCTGGTCCGCTCGAAGCAAGTGCCCCCGATCCCGATTGCGCGCGCCCCTCTGGAGCGAGCCGACCAAATGCTGGGCTCGCTGCGCGAAGGCAAGGTCGTTGGCCGCGTTGTCTTAACGCCGTAAAACTGTGGCGTACGGCTCGACCAGCGTGCCGCCCACGACTACTTCGAGGCGACTCCGCGATCGACGCACGAGAAATTCGCCGCGTCATCCGTGCTTCCGCTGCCGTTGTATTTCGCCACCGTCGGATATTTGCACAGCGGGCGCGTACGCTCCACACCGGTCGCAGGCGTCATACCCTTGTACTTGGTCGCGATGATCTGCTCGGGCGCCGTTCCCTGCTCCACCCAGCGCTGGATGGCGGCATCCACATCGTGCATTGGATCGCCGCCCGTAACCGCGCCTTGCCCGAAACTGTTCGGCCCTGGCCCGCCTCCGCAGTGCTGCATGCCGGGAACCATGAACAGCCGCACGAAGGAGCTGGTGTCTTTCGGCCCCATCTTCGAGACCACGTTCTTGTAGTACTCCACGGTGCTGAGCGGCGGAATCGCCGCGTCGCTCCAGCCGTGATACAGGATCAGCTTTCCGCCGCGATCCTTGAACTTCTTCAGATCCGGATTCGTGGCATTCAGCGCCCGCGACAAGCTGTCATCGGCGACCTTCATATCATGATCCACGCTGAACGTGTGGTAATCCCACTGCGGGTTCGAGTACACCATGTTCTGAAAGAAGTTGATGCCGAAGGCGTACTGCAGGCTCTTCTCGCGAGCCGGGCCGGTGATCCAACCCGCCCAGCCAGTCATGCCCGTTTCTCCGCCCGGCTCGAATCCCGGAAAGACCTGTTCGCCTTTCAGATTGTGAACGCCGCCGTAGATTTTCTCGAGAGCCGCTACCTGGGGTGCGGTGAGGCACGTATCGTTGTCAGCGCCCTTGCAGAGCAATTTCGAAGGCGTGAAGTGGCACATGGTCGGATCGTCGATCACTCCATCTTTTACCCCGTCCAACGCATCGCAGGCTTCCAGATCGGCTGCTTCGATCAACTTCAGCTTGCTCGCCGGGATGTAACTGGCCGGATCGTCAAGCAAAGCCGTCATGTCCCACAATGCGGCCGTCAGCAGATGCGTCCAATAATACGCCGGCGCGCCGGCCACGATTCCGTCGTAGTCGCCCGGGTATCTTTGCGCTTCCATGAGCGCTTGCCGACCGCCGTTCGAACAGGAACTGAAATAGGAACGCTTTGGACCTTCGCCATAGAACGCATGGATGATCCCCTTGGCCTTGTCGGCGGTTTCGTGGATAGCGCGATAGCCGAAATCGGTCACCTTTTCCGGATGCCCGAGCGCCCATGCCGCGTCCGTGGTGCCTGCGTGGTGGCCGGTGTCGGTGGAAGCAGTCGCGTAACCGTGCGCGACCGCCGCACCCATCTGCCCATAACCGATCGACCCCGCGTAGCCGCCGTTGCCGATCCCTTCGAACTTGCCATTCCATCCCGAGCTGGGCATCCATACTTCGAATTCGATATCCGAGTCGGCCGAGGGCTTGATCACTCCCGCCACACGGCAGAAAGCCGGCAAATTGTGGATGGCCGCGCCACCCGGCGGAGTGAACGCGCCCGCTGTGACAGCCTCAGCCGTCTGTATGGTGGTGTTGGCTAGGTTCAGCTTGGCAAGTCCCTCACAAGCGGTGGGTGCTGCCTGCGCCGCGAAAACCCCGAGAGCGAGCAGGCTGACAACAACAACGTGGCGAGTCAGATTCGTCATTCCTACATTATGCCCCGACGCGTGCGACCTGGGAGCGTACGGTGCCCGAGCGCGAAATAGCCGCATCGGGCCTTTTAGTAGACTAAAATTTCGATCCCGGAAGGCTATTTGCAGCAAGCGGAAAAAGCACCTGAATTTTCCCGGATCCTGGTTCGCGCCACGAACTGGATTGGCGACGCCGTGATGAGCCTGCCCGCACTCCAGGCCCTCCGGGCCCGCTTCCCGCGCGCGCACATCGCGATCCTGGCGCGGCCTTGGGTAGCGGACCTATACGAAGACGAACCCTTCGCCGACCGCGTAATCCGTTTCACCACGCCCCGCGGAGCCCGAGATTTGCTGGGCAAATTGCAAGTCGCCCGGACGCTTCGTAAAGAACGCTTCGACTGTGCCATCCTGCTGCAGAACGCCTTCGAAGCAGCGCTGATCGCGTGGTTGGCGGGAATTCCGCGGCGCATCGGCTACGCGCGGGACGGCCGCGCGCCGCTGCTTACCGATGCGATTGCTGTACCCGCGGCCGGCGAGATTCCCCGGCACGAACGGTTTTATTATCTGGCGCTGCTGCAGCGCGCAGCCCTGATTGACGACCCAGCAGGAGACGCGCCAGTCGCGCTTAGCAGGTCCGCCGATCTGCGCCTCTCCGGCGCCCGGCGGCTCGCGGAATACGGGCTGGCGGGTCCGGTGATCGGAATCAGCCCCGGCGCGGCGTTCGGCGGCGCGAAACGCTGGCTGCCACAAGGCTTCGCCGAAGCGGGCGCGCGCCTGGCTCGCGAAATGGGCGCTAGCGTGGCGGTATTCGGCGCCGGCGACGAGCGATCGCTTTGCGAACAGGTGGTCCAAGAAATCCAACGGCGCGGCGCGCCAGTTCACAATTTCGCCGGCGAGACTTCCTTGCGAGCTTTCGTCGAACTGGCCGCCGGATGCACGTTATACTTGACCAACGATTCGGGCGCTATGCACGTAACCTGCGCGTTGGGAGTGCCGGCCGTAGCCGTTTTCGGCCCAACCGACGAAACTGCCACTGGGCCTACCGGTTCGCTCGCGACCATCGTGCGAGAAAAGGTGGATTGCAGCCCTTGCCTCCTCAGAGAATGTCCGATCGATCATCGCTGCATGGCGCGCGTCAGCGCGGATCGCGTCGTGCAGGCCGCATTGGGAAAGTTAGCCGCAAATGAACGCAGATAAAAAAGCATTGGATCGGCTCCCTTCCGGCGCACGAGTCCTCATCGTCCGCTTGAGATCCATGGGCGATTGTGTCCTGACGACGCCGGCCATCCACATTTTAAAGACAGCACGCCCCGATCTTCAAATCGGAGTCGTGGTCGAAGACCGTTTCCGCGCCATCTTTGACGGCAATGCGGATGTAGCGGCCATTTTGGATCCAAGCTTTGCAACCGTGGTGCGTTGGCGCCCGGCGCTGTGCCTGAACTTTCACGGCGGAAGCCGCAGCATGCTTCTAACCGGCGCTTCTGGAGCGAAGATCCGCGCCGGATTCGGACACCACCGCGGCGCCGGCTTGTACGACATGCGCATCCCGCGCGCTCAGGAGATTTTCGGCGAGGATCGGCCGGTCCACACTGCCGAGCATCTCGCTTCGGCCATGTTTTACCTGGGTTGTCCCATCCATGAGATCCCGCGCGCGCGACTCTTCGCGGAGCCGCATCGACAGCCGCATCCTTACGCGGTGTTCCATCCGATCGCAGCCGCGGAGTACAAGACGTGGCGCGCCGACCGGTTTGTCCAAGTTGCTGAGCACGTCCGCGGCGCGATGGCGCTGGAGCCGGTATTCATTGGCAGTGAAGCTGACGACTTGAGTCCATTTCAATCCTTCCGTGTCGTGAAAGGTGCTCCACTGGCCGATATCAAGAGCCTGATCGCGGGAGCATCGCTATTCTTCGGCAACGATAGCGGACCTGCACACGTTGCCGCGGCTTTCGACATTCCGCTGGCCGTGGTTTTCGCAAGGCTGGACCACGCGGTAACCTGGGCGCCTTGGCGGGCCACTGCCGCCAGTTCGCTGGTCAATCCCCGAGGCATGTGCGCTATCTCGGCCTCGGATGCGGTTTCCAGGTTGGAGCACCTGTTCATTACGCGCCGTTGAAGGCTGGATTGCGCCGGCATCGGTTACATGCGCGATCACGCCTTCCCGCGCCGACGGGCCTGTCGGCGCGCCGACGCGCCCGTCGCACCCGGATAGGGTGATTAGACTGGAAAAATCTACCCTGCCATTCCACTTCCGCGCGCCATTCGGTCGCCTGCAGTGCCTCCGCTGGCAAATGTTACAGACTAGTACGTTCATAAAGGCCCTTAATTTCACGAGGGCCATGCGCCTCTCCTTTTGGAATCGCGCTTGCAACTCTAGATGACTGATGTACTCGTCCTAAAAGGAACGCCGGCTGCCGCTCGCAACGTTCGGAAGCGGGCTGCGTATCATTGGGGCATCGATAAGCATTCTCAGAAGGGAGTAACAGGTATGAAGTATGCGATTCTCACGTTGGCGTTAACGCCGGCGCTGCTGTTTGCGGCCCGCGGCGACGAGATGCAGCGTGTAACCGACGCGGGAGAAGTCTTTCAGGACATCATGAGCGCGCCCGATAAGGGTATCCCGCAAGACATTCTCAACAAAGCGCAGTGCGTCGGTATCATTCCGGGCGTTAAAAAGGCCGGATTTATTGTCGGCGCCAAGTACGGCAAGGGTATTCTGGTCTGCCGCACTGATCATGGATGGAGTGCGCCCGAGGTCGTGAAAGTTGAAGGCGGCAGCGTTGGGTTCCAGATCGGCGCCAGTGAAACAGACGTGGTGTTCGTCGTTCAGAACAGGAGTGGCGAAGACAAGCTGATGCACGACAAGTTCACCATTGGCGGAAGCGCGGCAGCAACGGCGGGCCCGGTCGGCCGCACGGCTTCGGCTGAGACCGATGCGCAACTGCACGCGGAAATCCTGTCATATTCACGTTCGCGCGGCCTGTTTGCTGGTATAGATCTAGGCGGCGCTACGCTCCGTCCGGATAAGGATGCCAACCGCGATCTGTATGGGCGCGATGTGACGCCTCAGGAAATTCTTACGGGCGCTGTACCTCAGCCCGCGGGCGCAACCGCGCTTTACACGGAACTAAACCGGTACGCTGGACCGGCCTCCGCCCGCCGGTAACTGAATTCGGCGGCGTTTGCCAGTCCTACGGGGCGCACTGATTGTAGGGCGAAGGACAGGCGATGCGCGCGTGGCGCCCCGCGCGCATCGCTTGGTGATTTTCCTGCTATTAAGAAGGTATGAAGACTGTCTGCGCTAGGGCGGCGGCTCTGTTCGGGGCCGCATTAATTTTGGCGCCGGCCATTTCGGCCGACGAGGGCATGTGGCTGTTCAATAGTCCGCCGGCGGCGCTCCTGAAGAGCAAGTACAACTTCGATATTTCTCCCGTCTGGCTCGACCATCTCCGCAAAGCTTCGGTTCGGTTCGATAACGGCGGCTCCGGCTCCTTCGTGTCGCCGCACGGGTTGGTTATGACTAACCAGCACGTGGCCAATGACTGCGTTCAGAACGTCAGCAGCCACGCACACGACTACATCAAGACCGGGTTTTCTGCCGCCGGCAACTCGGAAGAGTTGAAGTGCCCCAACATGGAGTTGGACGTCCTGATGAGCATGGAGGACGTCAGTGCGCGCGTAAACGCAGCCGTTCCGGCTGGCGCGAGTCCTGCGCAGGCGGAAAAGGCGCGCCGGGCGGCGATGAATAGTATCGAGAAAGAATCGCTCGACAAAACCGGCTTGCGCAGCAACGTGATCACGCTCTACAACGGGGGCGAATACCAGCTCTATCGCTATAAGAAGTACACGGATGTGCGCCTGGTCTTCGCGCCGGAAAAACAGGCCGCCTTCTTTGGGGGCGACCCGGACAATTTCGAGTACCCGCGCTACGATCTGGACATTTCCTTCTTCCGCGCCTACGAAAACGGCCAGCCGGCCAATACGCCCGATTATCTGAAGTGGAATCTGAATGGCGCAAACAACGGCGATTTAGTCTTCGTGTCGGGCAATCCGGGGGCGACCTCGAGACTCGACACGGTTCAGCACTTGCGGTTCTTGCGCGACCGGTCGAACCCGTGGGTACTGCAACTGCTGCGCCGGCGGGAAGTGATGCTGCGCGTATTCAGCGAGCGCAGCGAAGAGAATGCGCGGCGCGCCCTGGACCCGTTGCTCGAGATCCAAAACAGCCGTAAAGCGTACACCGGCATGCAGGCCGGGCTGCAGGATCCCGCGCTGATGTCGCAGAAACAGACCCAGGAGACACAGTTGCGCGACGCGGTGGGTCGCGATACCGCGCTGCGGGCCGCCTACGGCAATGCCTGGGATGAAGTAGCAGCTACACTGCGGACGGTGGACGGGATTTATGTGGACTTGTCGTTGCTGGAGTCCGGCCAAGCCTTCAACAGCAAGCTCTTCGGCATCGCACGGACGTTAGTCAGGCTCGCGGAAGAAACGCAGAAGCCGAATAACGAACGCCTGCGTGAATACTCGGACGCCAGTCTCCCGCAGCTGAAGGAAGAGCTGCTCTCCTCCGAACCCATCTATGACGATCTGGAAGCCCTAGAGCTGGGCGATTCCCTGGGAATGTACGCCGAAACGAAGGGCATGGGCAACGAACTCGTGCAGAAAGTGCTGGCGGGCAGCTCTCCCGACGAGCGCGCTGAAGCGCTTGTCCGGGGCACCAAGCTCAAGGACGTCGCTGAGCGCAAGCGCCTCGCCGACGGCGGGATGAAAGCGATTCAAGCGTCGACTGATCCGATGATCCTGCTGGCCAGGCTGGTCGATCCCGAGTCGCGGCGCCTGCGGTCTATCTACGACAACCAGGTGCTGGAGCCCAGGCGTCAGGCGTACGGCAAGATCGCTCAATCGCGTTTCAAAATCTACGGAAACAACGTCTATCCCGACGCGACCTTCACGCTGCGCCTGTCATTCGGAGAAGTAAAGGGATACGAGCAGGACGGCAAGCAGATTCCGTGGATGACCACCATCGGCGGCGCGTTCGAGCATGCGGCGAATCACGACCACCAGGCGCCGTTCCAGCTTCCCGAGAGTTGGACGCAGCACAAATCCGCCCTGAATCTTTCCACACCGCTCGATTTCGTGAATACCGCCGACATCATTGGCGGAAACTCCGGCAGCCCGGTTGTGAACCGGGCCGGCGAGTTGGTGGGCATCATTTTCGACGGGAACATTCAATCGCTCGTGCTGGACTATATCTATAACGATCGCCAGGCGCGCGCGGTCGCCGTGCATGCAGCCGGCATCGCCGAGGCGCTCAAGAACATCTATCATGCCGCCAATCTTGTTTCTGAATTGGGTCTGACCGCAGCACACGCTACGTCCAGCTTGACTCACAAGCGCTAGCATGCCGAACGTCAGCAGCAACGTGCGGAACGTCACCAAGCAGCAGTGGAAATTCACGCTGGGTTACCTGATCTGGGTGATTTTCATGATCTGGGTCACGCGCGGGATGTTCGCCCAACCGCAGCCGCGCCAGATGTCCTACAGCGATTTCCTGGAGCAAATCAAAGCTGGGCACCTCGAAGAGGTACAGATTGATGAGCGGCAGTTGATCGGTATCCTAAAGCCGGATCAAACTAAAGGCAAGAAGAACGCCGAGAACCGCATCGAGTGTACGCGCATTCCGGGGCTGGACGCGGGACCACTCGTTCAGGAATTGCAGGCGCAACACGTGAAGTTTTCGGGCAACATTCCTGCCCCCTCGTGGTGGACGGGACTGCTGCTCTCCTGGGGCCCGCTGCTGTTGCTGTTCGTCATCTATCTGGTCGCCATGCGCAGGATGCAGAAGGGCGGCGGCCCACTCAACATCGGCCGCAACAAAGCTAAGATCCACGACGAATCCAGCCGTTTCGATACCAAGTTTTCCGATGTTGCAGGCGTGGAAGAAGCCAAAGCCGAGCTGAGCGAGATCATCGACTTTCTGAAGACGCCCGAGAAGTATCAGAAACTGGGCGGCCGAATGCCGAAGGGCGTGCTGCTGGTGGGGCCTCCAGGAACCGGCAAGACACTGCTGGCGCGGGCGGTGGCGGGCGAAGCTGACGTCCCGTTTTTCTCCATCTCCGGCTCGGAGTTTGTAGAGATGTTCGTTGGGGTGGGCGCCGCGCGTGTCCGCGATCTGTTCGATCAGGCCAAGCAGCGCGCTCCCTGCATCATTTTTATCGACGAGCTGGACGCCATCGGGAAGAGCCGCGCGGCCGGACCCACATTCTTCAATAACGACGAGCGTGACCAAACTTTGAATCAACTCCTGGTGGAGATGGACGGCTTCGACACGTCCAAAGCCGTGGTGATCATGGCGGCCACGAACACGCCGGAAGTGCTGGATCCGGCCTTACTGCGCCCCGGCCGCTTCGACCGGCAGGTGGTGCTCGACCGTCCCGACCTGAAGGAGCGCGAGGCGATCCTGCGGGTGCATGCACGCAAGCTGCGGGTCAGCCCTTCGGTGGACCTGCAGAGCATTGCGGCGGAAACGCCCGGCATGGTCGGTGCGGATCTCGCCAATATTGTGAACGAGGCGGCGCTCAATGCCGCGCGCCGCAACGCCGTCGAGATCGAGATGCGCGATTTCGAGCAAGCCGTAGACCGCGTCACCTTGGGATTCGAGAAAAGGGGGCGGCTCATCAGCCAGGAAGAAAAGGAGCGCGTCGCTTATCACGAGGTGGGGCATGCTCTGGTGGCGCTATCGTCGCCCAACGCGGATCCGGTACGGCGCGTATCCATCATTCCACGCTCGATCGGCGCGCTCGGCCATACGCTGCAGCTGCCCGGAAAAGATCGCTACCTGATGACCGGTCCCGAGCTGGAGGACCGCATCGCGATCATGCTGGGCGGCCGCGCGGCAGAGGAGATCGTATACGACGGCGTGGTCTCCACAGGAGCGAGCGACGATCTGGAACGCGCCACAGAAATCGCACGCCAGATGGTGAAGCGCTACGGCATGAGCAAGCACCTGGGCAACGCCACCTATGGAATCCCGCACGACCCTCGGTATCTCAAGACGCCGTTCGGCTCCGAAGAACAGAATTACAGCGAACGGACAGCGGAACAGATCGACGCGGACGTCCGCGAGATCATGGATCGCCTGTATGGGCGGGTGAAGTCCATTCTTACCGGCCGCCGTGCTGACTTGACGCTGGTCACTAACGAGCTGATCAAACGCGAGACGCTGGAGCGAGACGAATTGGACAGACTGCTCAATCCGCCGAAGCCCGCGCCGCAACCCGAGCCGGTCAGCCCCGAGCCGGTATTGGGCCGCTAGTATCCTAAGTCGTAGCACATTAACGGCACAACCGGCCCGAGGCCGGAAGCGTCTTCAATAAAGAGAACCATGGTGACCCAGCTCCTACGTTGGCAGGCACTGATCGATCTGTTGGCGCTCACGCTCGCGATCTACTTTGCCCTGTCGTGGGCGCGGCGGGCGCGGGCATTGAGGATCGTGCTGCTGCTGCTAGCGCTTTACGCGGCTTCCGTTGTCGCGCGGCAATTTGAAGTGATCATCACCAGTTGGGTTTTGGAGGGCGCGGCGGTGGTGGTGCTTGTCGTTCTGGTGCTCGCCTTCCAAGCTGAGGTGCGGTACGCAGTGATGCGTCTGGAAAGCGGCCTACGCTTCTGGCCTCCAGCCACGCCGTCGATCGAGCCGTCAATGGTGATCGCCAAGACCGCATTTGCGCTGGCTGGTTCCCGGATCGGGTCGCTGATCGTAATCGTGCGCAAGAACCCCGTCAACGAGTTGATTAACGGCGGAGTGCTGCTGGGCGCGAGCATCTCGCAACCGTTACTGGAGTCCATTTTCCAGAAGGAGTCTCCGCTGCACGACGGCGCCGTGGTGATCGAAGCGGCGCGAGTGGTGCGCGCCGGTGCGTACTTGCCGCTTGCCAATCGGAGAGACCTGCCGTTGTATTTCGGCACGCGGCATCGCGCGGCTATAGGGCTGGCCGAGCGATGCGACGCGCTGGTGGTGGTCTCGTCAGAAGAGCGCGGCGAGGTGAGCCTAATGCAGGGTCATACGGCAACGCTGATCACCGCACCCGAAGCCCTAGCCGACGCTCTGGAGCGCGGGCAGGTGCGAACGGAGGCGGGGCTGCAACGGGGCGTAGCGGGGGTGCTGTTCGCGAACCTGAAATACAAGCTGGCGGCGCTCGGGCTGGCGCTAGGAATTTGGATCATTACGTTCCTGCTGGCCGGTACTGCTCTGCGATCGTTCGAGCTGCCCTTGGAGTTCAGCCGGCTGCCGGGTGATATGGAAATCGCAACCTATTCGGCAGATCACTTAGACGTGCAGCTTCGCGGGAATACCTGGATCTTGGACTCCATGGCCACGGACCGTCCGTTGGTGCATGTCAACCTGGCAGGGACCAAGGCGGGCGCAAATGTGATTCGGGTGCGCGCGGGCGACATCAGTTTGCCTCCGGGAGTCACAGTGGCCAGCATTACGCCGCCGAGGATCACTGTGACGCTTGCAAAAAGGCCGTAACGGCCACGCGCCGGTGCAGCTGCGTGCCTGCGCCTCACGTGGGACCAAAACGTCCTGCTTATCTGGCGAAGACGAGGAACCACTTAGTGCCGGGAAAAAGGTCGGGGTGTTCTTCGGCCAGCTTGAAACCGGCGTTCGACATCCACTGCAGGATTTCATCGCGGCCTACCAGCAGTTCGGGCTGGTTGCGATGCGGCGTTTTCGGATCGTCCTTGTTCATTTCGATAATGGCAATGCGGCCGGTGGGCTTGATGTACGTGCCCAGCGCTTTCAGGTACGCGGCGCGATTCTGGATGTGGTGCAGAACGTCGTTGATAAACGCCAGATCGACGTTGCGGGCGGGCAGCTTGGGATCGTTAAACTCACCGAGGACGGTCTGGACGTTGCGGATGTTCTCTTCCTTATCGCGCTTGTCGATGTAATCCAGCAGATCCTGCTGGATATCGACGGCGTACACTTTACCACCGGGCGCAACGGCCTTGGCCAAACGGCGCGAGAAGAGGCCGGAGCCCGCTCCGATATCGGCGACCACCATGCCGGGTTTCAGCGACAGGTCCGCCAGCACTTCATCGATCTTCTGGCCGGCAATGCGCTGCGGGCCTTCAAGGGTGTTGACCCACTCATCGGCTTTGCGCGGGGCCAATTGCGCGAACGACTGGGTGAGTCCGCCGGCGAGCAGGATGCCGGTTAGCAGCCACACAGCGGAGCAGTTTCGGCGAAACATGAGCGTTCTCCGTTAAGGACGCTGCGCGCCGGCGCTCATGAAATGGCGACTTTGCGCGGGAACTGCGAGTTGTCCTGAAGGAAAGTCTTCTTGCGCTTCAGTTCTTCGGCGGTGGGCTGAACCTGGCCCTCGGCGTCGGTGACGCGCGAGACCAGCGTGTGCTCGCCCGGTGTTGCACCCTCCCAGCGAAAGGTGAACAGTTTCCAGGAGTACTGCGAGTTGGTGGACGCCAGCGTCGCCTTTTGCCAGGCGCCGCCGTCGACCTGTACTTCGACAGACTTTAGCGGTGTGCCGTCATTGAGAACAAACCCAAGGACCTCATACGCGCCACCCTTCTTTCGGACGCGCGCGATGACAGACTTCAAGTGGATGCGCGTGATCTCGTTTTCCACCCACTGCGTTTGCGGATCGGTGTCCTGGCCGTCTCCGCCAACGCCGACCAGCGAACGATACCAGCGCGCCTGATAATTGCCGAGATAGCGATCTTCCTGAAGGTGAATTTCGGAGAGCCACTTCACGTTGCAGACGCCGTACCAGCCGGGCATGATTACGCGAACGGGGAAGCCTTGGCCGCGAGTCAGCGGCTCTCCGTTCAATGCATAGGCCAGGAACGGTTCGGGCTTCATCGCGTTTTCGAGCGTGATGCTGCGTCCAAACTGCTGGTCGAGCTTGAAGGTCTGCTGGCGGAAGACTATTTCCTGCGGGCCGCGGTCGGTTCCGAAAAAGACCACTTCGCGAGCTTTCGGATGCACGCCGGTCTTGTTCAGGACATCGCGCAGGCGGACGCCCTTGAACTGGCCGCACGAGCAGAGGCCTTCGACCGAACGGGGGCTGTTCCCGGAGCATTCGTAGCCGATTGCCAACTCGACCGGCTTCATGCCGCGCAACTCGTCGAGAGTTAGCTCGGCGGGCTTGTTTACCAGGCCGGTGAGCTTCAGCCGGTATGCAGCCGGATCGATTTCGGGCTGATTCATGTGCTGCAGGGTGAAAAACTGATCCTTGGGCGTAAACGGCCCGTCGATCTTGCGGATATCGTAGACGCGCGTGGGCGCGTTGGGATTGGCGCCTGGGTTGAAGCCTTTAGGCAGATCGGTGAAGGGTACATCGGTTTCATCCTGCGCCAGCGCGGGGATGGCTCCTTCCGGGATTAACGCGAGAACGCTCGCGGCGGCAAAGGCTCTTTTCAGGGTTTCCCTGCGGGTCATTGCTTCGGGTTTCGATTCAGGCATGGTTTCCTCCCACTCACGCTCGATCACTTGACTTTATTACATTCCGCGGCGGGGATCAACGTGGCGAGTTTGGCGAGGCGTCGGCGGGATCAGCAAAGGGTGTCATCGGTGAGACCGGTCACATCGTTGGGAAGGCGGTTTAGAGGATGGATCGATGCCGGCCGGCTCGAACACACACGGGCTGTCAGGGCGGGCGCTGGCGACCGACGCGGATTGGGGGTGCTTGAAGCGGGCGCGGCAGCATCCTCCCGAGTTTCGGAGGAAATGCCAGGCTGTAACGCACACGATCCATTGGACTGGGCGGGGCTGATGGGTTCGTTTGTGCAAATTTTATTTTCGAAGAGGGGCTCAGGCGCGGACGGCGGAACGGAGGGGCCGCGGCGGCCTTGAATGTCGAGCAGGGCGCGGAGCGCGCGGAAGTAGGTGCGTTCGAGGCGCGCTTGGACGCGGTACAGGAATGAACAAGAGCCGGAGCAGTTTTCGAAGCCCTTAGCGAGGGCTTCAACCGGAGTGAGCGGCTCGTCTTCATCGCCGTCCTCGTAATTGTCCTGATGGTCTTGCTCGATTTCTTCGATGGAGTTGGCCAGGAGCTGGGTTTCTATGAGGATGAGGCGGTTGAGGCGCCATTTTGAGGCGACAATTTCGTGGACCAGGTCGAGTTCGACTTGACCAGCAGGGCGGAACTGCTGAAGGTAGCCGTCCAGCAGGCGCTGGTAGTCGGCTGGGTCTTCGGAGGGGAGGACGATGGTTTGGGCGGTGAGGCCGTGGCGGATCGCATTCTGAGAAGAGCGCATTTTGCCGGCTTCGGTTTTGGGGCCGCGGGATTTGGCGCCGTTTTCGCGTGCGGACTGGGATTTTCGAAGTGAAGGCATGTTGGTGGACCTCGGTGAATCAGGGTAGCGGGGCCGTTCTTGGCGGGAGCAGCAGGGCAACGGCAAGCGGTTGGCTGGTAACAAAATCGAGCGGTGGGAGGCGAGTGATTGGACTGAGGGCGGTCCGCACTGCTGTTATCGGCCGGGAGGTAGTGTCGCGCTAGGTGGGGCGAATATCGTAAGTATGCCACTGAAGCCTGGCGTCACCGCGAATGATGCGGAAGCGGTGGAAAGCATGCTATTCCAGTGCTTCGCAAGCAGAAGGGACTTGTGGAGCAACTCTCGTTACTAATCGAAGACGGTATTCAGTATTGGCATCACTCTCTGGGAGAGCAAGAAAGATGCGGAAGCGTACGGACGCTCTGCGTTTGCCGGTGTAATGAAAGCGTTGGATGCGGTAGCCGCTGGCCCATTCGAAGTAAAAGTTAGCGAGGTGACCAACTCCACGGCTCAAACATCGCAGCTGCTCTATGGTTGCGTAAGTCGCTTACCTGAGAGAGGGGCCGATCGCGGTTTGGGAGGAAAAGCTGTTCTCGCCGCCCGAAATTTCGACTTCTCGCGATCAAGTGCGGGTTGTATGCTGGGTGGTCGCCGTCGGCGATACGACGCTCCATTCCCATACCGACAACTGAAACATTTGCCGGACCGATTACAACGGCATGGTAACAGCGCCCGGCGGCAAAGTTTTCAACATGCGAGAAAAAGCTGGGGCACTGAACTGGCGCCAAGGTGGCGAGCATGCGGTGGCGAACCTTGGCAAGCACCGGTAGTTTGCTAGGATTTTCGCGTAGCTCTGAAGCCCGGTCAGGGCGATGGCTACGCCCGCGCGATAGAGCAGAAAGTTGTTCCCATCCGAGAAAAATTCAACGGTTTCCGCGACGAAATGCGATAGTATCCGCGGATGGGAAGATGGGATCGGCATCAGCTTCTGGGAACGCGAGGAAGACGCACAAGCTTACGACCGGTCGGCTTACGCGGATGTCCGCAAAGCACTCGAGCCGTTCTGCGCGGGCACTCTGGAACTTAACAAGTGTCGCATAACAACGTCGACAGTTCACGCGGCTACCGGAAAGAAGTGAACTTCGGAGAAGGCGATGTATGGTCGGGGTGTAAAAGTGCGACTAGCGTGGGGTGAGCCGATAAGCCTCAGTCCAACGGCGCGGTCATCGATGTGTCTGATAAAGCAATCAATTACTGGAGTTATGGTAATACTAAGCATGCGGGAGACAGTAGATACCCGGAATTCATGTTATACTTGCCAATCCATTTTATTAAGTGCTTTTTAGCGATCAAGCACAGGCATATGGACTTGAATGCTGCCGCTGGCTGACGTCCGGAGAACTTCTGGCGCTAGCTGGCGCAGGTGTAAATACACGGTCCGCCCGGCTTGTTTACCAACTTCGATGAGCGTAAATCATGCAATTCAACATAATAGGGCGGGCACGACTCGTCTTGCGCTCATGTTGCTGTGTGCATCCTGCGCATTTCCCGCTGCGCCGGTCCTGGTGAATTCAGGTGGAGGAGCTTATACGGATTCGCATGGCCAGGTTTGGTCGGCCGATTTCGGGTACGTGGATGGGGGAAGCTACTGCACCACGGCGGCGATCTCCAATACCGCAGATCCCACTCTGTATCAGTGCGAGCACTGGGGTTCCGGATACTTGATCAGCCTGCCGAACGGAAGCTATACGGTAACGCTGAAGTTCGCCGAGATCTTCTACACCGGCGCGGGCCAGCGCGTGTTCAGCGTCGCGTTGAACCAGACCACCGTTGTAGAGTCCCTAGACATTTTCTCGGCCGCAGGCGGTGCGAATCGGGCCTATGATGTGACCTTCCCAGTGACGGTTTCATCGTTCGGGCTCTCGGTGGCGTTTCGTGCGCTTGCGGGAATCCCGAAGGTCAACGCCATCGAGATCGTGCAACAGCAACCGCTGTTTTCAAGAGGAACTACATTCGCGACGGGGAACGGTCCCCAATTTGTCGCAGCAGCCGATTTTAATCAAGACGGCTTTCCAGACCTCGCAATTGCCAATACTCCTGATAAGACGGTAACAATCATGCTCGGCAACGGAGCAGGTGGGTTCGCGCCTGGTTCCGTTTTGCAAACTGGATTTATTCCATACTCGCTGGCCGTAGGCGATTTTAATAACGATACATTCGAAGATTTAGCTGTAGTAACAGACGGCGATGTCAGAATATTCTTGGGCGATGGCAGAGGTGGCTTCAGCCCTTCGGGAACTCCTTACTTAACAGGGATTTCACCGCTGTTCGCCGCCGTCGGCGACTTTGATAAAAACGGGAATTTGGACATCGCTGTGGTGAACGCCGGAAGTAATACGGTAACGCTCTTGCTCGGTAACGGTCAAGGTACTTTTGTGCAAAGCGGGCCATTTTCGACTGGAAGAAATCCCTATGGCATAGCAGTGGGAGACTTCAATGGCGACGGCAAACCCGACCTGGCTGTTGCAAATTGGGCCGAAAATACGGTAACGGTTCTGTTAGCAGACGGCAAAGGCGGATTCACAGAGTCGCCCGGCAGTCCCTTTGCAGCCGGTTCAGGCCCGATTCAGGTTAACGTATCTGATTTTAATGGAGACGGAGTGCAGGACTTAGCAATCACGAACTATTGCAACGCGGTGCCAGGTTGCACGAGTGCAACAATCTTACTGGGTGACGGCAGGGGCGGATTTTCTCTTTCCTCTCAGCCGGGGTCCGCCGGTGCTCTAATATTGGGCACGGCCGTCGCAGACTTCAATGGCGATGGAATACCAGATCTTGCCACTGTGAACTTCAATGGCTTGTCAGTGCTTCTCGGCACCGGTTACGGAACCTTCATTGCTCCAGGACAAAATATGTTTGCCGCAGGGGCCAATCCTTATGCGTTGGCGGTCGCGGATTTCAACAGCGATGGAAAGCTCGATATTGCTGTTGTAAACCAGGGAAGCAACAATTTGGTCGTTTTTCTTGGAACGCAATCGACGCTTGCGAGACCTAATTTGGTATCGCCCACAATTGGGGCAACCGGCATTGACGTGTCCGCGGCCTTGCAATGGAATGCGTCCAGTGGGGCTACCTCCTACGACGTATATTTCGGATCGTCTTCCACGCCACCATTCGTTGCCAACACGACGGCGACTGCGTTTCGTCCCCCGTCTGTTGCACTGTCTACTACTTACTACTGGCGAATAGTGGCTAGGAACGGCATATACTCGGCGAGCTCGCTCCTCTGGTCATTTACGACTCAGGGAACCAGTGTGCCCGCCGCCTTGATAATCAAAAAGACCCATTCGGGAAATTTTACGCAAGGGCAACTGAACGCATCATACGTTGTTACGGTATCGAATGCGGGAAATGCCGGTTCGACCCGTGGGAGCGTGACGGTAAGCGAGGCGATACCCCCAGGGCTCACATTGATCTCGATGTCTGGTTCAGGCTGGTCTTGCGCCGCTAATACCTGTACTCGAAGTGAAGAGTTGAACCCCGGAATGAGCTATCCAGACATCGGCATAGTCGTCAATGTAAACAACGATGCACCGGCAGAAGTCACGAACTCTGTGACGGTTTCAGGAGGAGGTTCTGCTCTTGCTAACGCGAGTGACGTTACCCCGATAGAACCTGCTCCGACAGGTTTGCCCATCCGAATAAACGCGGGAGGCGGAACGTACACGGACTCGCTGATCCAGACTTGGTCGGCCGATTTTGGGTACGTGGACGGGGGAAGTTACTGCACCACGGTGTCGATCTCCAATACAACGGATCCGAAGCTGTACCAGTGCGAGCATTGGGGCTCCGGGTATCAGTTCAGCGTTCCCAATGGAAGCTATACGGTGACTCTGAAATTTGCCGAAATCTGGTACACCAGCGCGGGCCAAAGGGTGTTCAACGTGGTGTTGAACGGAACGACGGTGCTTTCGGGCTTAGATGTCTTCTCAGCGGCGGGTGGAGCGAACCGGGCCTACGACGTGAGCTTCCCGGTGTTGGTGAGCAACGGGGAAATTTCGATTGGCTTCCAGGCCGTGATTGGACTGCCGAAGGTGAACGCCATTCAGATTGTGCAAGGGCAGAGCACGTCGTTCCCCCCAGTCCGAGTGGACTCGGGAGGCGGGACGTACGCGGACTCGCTGAACCAGACTTGGTCGGCCGATTTTGGGTACGTGGACGGGGGCAGTTACTGCACCGCGGCGACGATCTCCAATACCGCGGATCCGAAGCTCTACCAGTGCGAGCATTGGGGCTCCGGGTATCAGTTCAGCGTTCCCAATGGAACCTACACGGTGACTCTGAAATTTGCCGAAATCTGGTACACCAGCGCGGGCCAAAGGGTATTCAACGTGGCGTTGAACGGAACGACGGTGCTTTCGGGCTTAGATGTCTTCTCAGCGGCGGGTGGAGCAGACCGGGCCTACGACGTGAGCTTCCCGGTGTCGGTGAGCAACGGGGAAATCTCGATCGCATTTCAGGCCGTGATCGGACTACCTAAAGTCAACGCGATCCAGATCGAGTAATCCGCCCGTCAACCTTCCGCAGCAATCAGCTAAGCACTACATTTTTTTCGTATCTTCGACATTGTTTACCAGATAAGATCGCTTTGCGCAAAAGGAATGATATTCGAATGATTTTGGTTAAGGGAGCTTAAGCGACGTGGACAGTTCCGGTTTACATAACATCACTATCGGGAACGGCCCGGCGGAGAAGCGATCAGGAGCAGGACATAAGCAGGGCAGGTCATTGGGATCGGATCGTACCTGTTTGCGCCGGCGTTAATCGGTCGATGGGGCGCGTTAGTGCGCCTGATATCAGGCATGAGAGCAGATCAATGGGAGCCATCGGTTCGGCCGGAGCCTGCTGGAGCCGGATCTCCAAAACGGCGGCCATGCCACCGAGCCGTAAGTGCGTAACGGCCGGTGAATGCTGATCGTTGCAGGATCGCCTTGGCGTTTCGGCCTTTGCAAAGTGAAACTTCGATGAACTCGCGAAACGGGTCGCACCGGCTGGCTTGGGCGTCGACCGCTCTCCGGCGATGCGCTGGAGTCGGGGGACACCTCATTAGCTGGTCTTGCCGGTTCGGAATGTTCGTTGGCCGGTTTACCGGGCGGGCGCCGCCCCAAGCTGCCGCCAGCCGGACAGGAGTATCTGCGGCGCTCAGATCCGCACCCGCTGTTCGCGGCGAACTCCGGTCTCTCTCAATGCGCCGCAGAGGCCAGCCCAGAGGCCCAGCGCAATCACCTGCTATTGCTTCTCATCGCTCAAACATTGCTCACGTCGAGCGAGGGCAACCCTCAATCTCGCACCAATGTTCTGCCCTATTCCCGCTGGCCGGTTTTCACATGTCCCTCATGGGCCGGCAGGTCGAGAGTGCCATGACGCGTAATGGGAAGGACACGTATGTGCGCTGCATGGGCGTGTATCAATTAGAGCAGCAAGGTCATGACTGTAGCGCGTCCTCAAGAGCGCTGCTAGTTCGGACGATAGAAAGGTGTGCGGGTTTTCGCGATATTTCTGCTTACTGCCGTTTGCTGGGCGCAGGCCGAGGACAGCCAGGTGGAGGCCGTGCTCAGTCAAATGGAGCACGCCGAACAAACCGGCGACTTCAATGGGTGGTTGGCGCTATGGACGCGCGAGAAGGCGGTGGAACTTGAAAGGCTCCGGCCGTACGCACAATCGCATCCGGATGTTCGCTATCGCCCCTTGAGAGCGTTCGTTTACGGGGATAAGGCGGTGCTGCTGGTTGAAGGCGGCTTGAACTCCTACGCCACGTTTAAGCTCCGAAAAGAGGGCGCGCAGTGGAAGATTGAAGACGAAACCTTTAGAGACACCGCGCCCAATCCGAACGCAGTATATGCATTGCTGCCGCCCGGCCCAGGGGCATTTGCACGGGCGGGCTCGCCTTGGGACCAAGTAGCGCCGGCGATGACTTCCAGTAATGCGGCGCGGCTCGGCTGGCAGATGAAGGCGGTGTTCGACGAGGCGTACTTATATATACGGCTTGAGTCCGACACGGAGTTGCCTGCTCCAGGAAGTACGATCGCGAAGCCACCTGGCGGTTGGCCCGTTCTTAAGATCGACGCTTCGGACGCGGGGGAGTTTGTATTGTATGACGCGGTCAATGTGGGAGACCAGGCGACGTTCGATCGAAGCGGCCGGGCGAACAGCCATCGGGCCTACGCGGCATATATGATCCGGCTCGAGCGCAATGATCATGAGGTGTTCTCGGCGTCGGCCGATTTGGATCCCAGCCCGCTCCTTGAAGTGGCGGGGCGGAACTATGACATTCGGATTCCACTGGCAACGATGGACATCATGGATTCGCGCGCAACCCGGATGACGATCGGGGATGCGCAGTGGCCGAAGAGCGCCATTGTGAGCATGACGGTCCAGCGATATCCGCGCTAGGGTGCGAATCGCCGCGAGTCGCGTTACGCGCTGGTTGGGCGGTTCACACACGAACGCTACTGGATTCCGCGGCCTGGGCGGGCTTTGTCCGTTCGGTGGACACGACTGATCTACTTGCCCGCTCGCGCTCCGGCTTCGTCAGCGCGCGCACCAGCCAGGATGCCCGCTAAGCCGATGTTGCCCTCGTGGCAGGCATACTCATAGACCGGCTGGGCCGAACGCTGTAGCGGAACCATGAGGCTCCACGGCTTGGTCCAGGTGTCCGGATCATCGATGGTAATTCCCCATCGAAGCGTCTCGGCGTCCTGTCGCGAGATGCGTTCTGTGACGTGAAGCTTGTCGCTCGAGATACCCTGAAAGGCCAGCGGCTTATAGTTGGTGGTATCCACCACCAGCGTGTTGCCTTCCCAGTGCCCTCGCGAATCGCCCATCCACTCATGGACGTCAGCGGGTGGATGCGGCTTGTTGTCGACTTTGATGACTCGCACATCGTGGAACATTTCGGTCATGATCATGACCGCGGAAGGCGTCTGAACGACCTGGAAATAGCTCTGGTAACCGGCCCCGATCGCCGGCGATCCACGAGTGATGCAGCGTTCGCCTAAAGAGCGATCTTCCGGGCCCTGCGCGGGACGCTGCCGGGCGGTCCTCTGCTGTTCCCGGAGCTTCTTTGCGCGGTCGGTCAACGGCGGGATGAGTCCATCCGGCGGGTCCGTGATCAGCGAAGTCCGGTTGTCCCACACTCTGTGATCGTTCCATTCCGAGCCGTAATCGCCGGTCTCGCCGTCGGTACTGATGAAGCCGAGCTTGACCCCATGCACATTGGCCCAAACGGTCCGAAACATTTGATCGCCGAACGCGGCATCGAATTTTCCGCTGACAAACATCTCCTCAGCTTTTTGCCGCATGGCCTTGACTTCAGCGTCCGTCAGCACCGGATGATTGGCGAGTTCTTTGGGGCGTTCGACCGGCGTGGCATTGTTGTTGGCCCAAAAACCTTGCAGGTCGGGATGCCCATCCCCAGCCAAAGGCGGCTTATACTGCTGCGCTTGGGCGAACGCTGCCAACGCGGTGGCAGAAACAACCAGAACGAAGGATCGCAAGCTCATTTCTCGCTCCTTTCGCGCTAAAGCATGCACCGTAAGGATGTTACAGCCAGCTGATGGGGAGGTCAAGGGGGCCTGCTCCTCGGTGGCCGTAGCCCGGCGCGCGTCGTTCGGCCGAGCCGGGAGAGTTGCAGCACACTTGCTCCATGATTCATCAGATCGCGCCGCAGTTCTTCACCACGGACATCGCTGGTACGGTCGGCTACTACGGAGATAAGCTTGGCTTTGAATGCTTGGGCACGTGGCAGGATCCGCCGATATACGCGATCGTCGCGCGCGATCAGCACACGATTCATTTCCGCTGCGCCGCACCGCCTATGGCCAACCGTGACAAATATACGGACGAACTGCTGGACGCCTATCCCTATATCGAAGATGCCGATGCGTTCTATGGCGAGTATACGGCCAGAGGCGTGGAGTTCGTGCGGGAACTGGCCAACATGCCGTGGCGCGCGAGGGAGTTTGTAGTTAAGGATTGCGACGCCGGTTGCTGGCGTTCGGGGCGAGGTTGTAGTGCGTTGTTCATCGTACCGGATCAACCGGACGGATCGGTACAGGTTATCGTCGAGCCTCTGAATATTCGATTATTCTGGCTGTATGGGCACTCGAAAGTCTCCGTCTCTTCCTTTCACTGTGTTCCTGGTGTCGCTCTGCTACCCGCAGGCCGTGAACGGTCAAACTGCGCCGTGTGCTCTCCTCACACCAAGTCAAGTGAGCGCCGGGATTGGGGCGAGCGTTGGCGCTGGGTCTCCGATTGCAAATACCGGGTGCAGTTGGACAACAACGGGAGGACCGAGGATCGTGGTCACGGTTTCGATGCAAAGCGAGAAGATGTTCGCGGCCGCAAAATCTTCGATGCCGCCGAACACGACCAGGACTCAGATCATGGGGGTTGGCGACGAGGCAGTCTTTCTGGGTATGCAGAATTTCTCGAGCCTGTGGGTGAGAAAGGGTACGAAGTTCCTTCTGGTTCGCCTTTATGGGCTGCCGGTCAGTGAATCGCAGACGAAGCTAAAGGCGCTGGCCACAAATGCTGTATCGAAGCTGTGAGCCGGTTTGACTGGCGCTCTCGGTTTGTACCCTAACGCAGGTGTGCGTGTGCGCCACGACTATACTCATTTCGCGGTTTGGAGCGAGTAGCGGGCATATGGCGCGTCTATGAGCGCCGGTTCAAAAGGCCTCAATCTGAACGATCGCGGCGCTGGCCGGGCGCAGCTCGACTCTGGCTTGCGAATTGGCCACCGGGATGCGCTCTGGTCTGGCGGGTGTCCAAGTTCCAGCCGGCGTGACCTCACTTCCGCCTAGCGTGATGCCCGATTTTGCATCGAGAGACGGTCCTTCCAGCCTGACCGCTGAGGCGTTGCGGATTTGAATCGGACTGGTAGCGGCGAGCACGGTGACGGGCTGGGATCCTTTGTTGATTACGGTGAGCAGCGAAGTGTTGGGATTCGGCCGGGTGGCATACGCCTTGAGGCCGGACGAGGCGGTTTCCAGATCGAGATTCAGCAGTTCACCGCGAGCGGCGCGCGAGAAGGCCAGCATGCCGTAGTATTCCGGCTTGGCAGCATAGTGACCCTGCTCGTCATCACCGATAGGCGAATAATAGCTGACGAAGCCAAGTTGATTCACGCCGGTTTCCATGTTTACACCGGAGCCGCCGGAGGCCAAGATCGTGAACATGTAGTCCAGTACCCAAAGCGCGCTTGCCAGGGTATCGCTCACGCCGGGCCTACCGCCGCCGGAAAAAGAGTTCACTTCGCAGATGCGGTACGGTGCGCCACAATGTTGCGAAGCCGCGCGCAGTCGATCGAGCTTAGGCTGAAGGCTCGGATCGGCACTCAGCAATTTTTCGATGGTGCTGGTGGGATTCTGGTTCTCGCGGTAATAGTGATGCGTCAGAAGCACGGCGTCCTGACCTTCATCATCCGCAAATTCAGTGACCCAATCGGTGAGTATGGCGACATCGGGACCGGCCAGCGGAATGGTGGGTATGCTCTGGCGCAGCGCGGCCTTGGAGCGGCGGTAGTCGGCAAGCCAGCCTGAGTAGCCGTATCCGGCTGCGCGGTGGTGGGCATACTCGAAGAGGTCCGGTTCGTTGCCGATTTCGAAAGCGAGCAGCCGGTCGCCGGCAGCGGCGAGAACAGCCTTTGCGGCATCGACCGCGCCGGCCTCGGTTCCGGTTCCGAGGTTAAGGCCCCAGATCAGTTTCCAGCCGCTGGCTTGCAGGAAGGCGCCCAGATCGTGGAGCACAGCGTCGTTCACTACGGTTGCGTTTGGAGATGAAACGGCGTTACCGGCGGGCGAATAGCTGGCGTAATCTGACGTGTTACCGCCCACGCGGATCACACCGCGCGGGCTGAGAGTACGCAGCAGTTGCAGATAAACGCGGTTGGCAGGATGCAGCAGACCCGGCCGGGCGACAGAAGAAATTTCGTAACCCAGTCCCATGAAATCGGGTGGGATCGGGAAGGCGGGGCGATCGGTGTGGATCAACACACGAGCGGTTGGATCGGCGTCGTTCTGCGCGGAAGCGCACAGTGGGGATATCAGGGCACCGGCAGCACGCACGCTGTTTGTCAGAAAGCTACGGCGATTCATCGCAATCGTGGTTGCACGTAAGGCCTGAACACATTATCTGCAATCGCTCGCACCCGGGATTTATCGCTTTTGCGCGAGAAGGAGCCGGTTTGCCGCGCTAGGTCAGGGGCGGTTCTGAAAGGCTGAAAGCTGTGGAAACTGCTGTGGGGTGAGTGGTACGCCCGAGAGGATTCGAACCTCTGACCTCTTGCTCCGGAGGCAAGCGCTCTATCCAGACTGAGCTACGGGCGCCCTGTGGGTATTATAAGCCCGCTTGCGGCCAGCAGCGTACGTTCACGGAGCTTTCTTCGCGGTGGTGGTCCGGTGCGGCGCGGTTTTCGGGGCCGATGTAGTGGTTGGCTCCTTGGTCAGGGTTTCGATCATCTGGCGCCAGTAAGGTTCCTGGTACATCTTGTTGTCCGTACCCATCGGATTGGTTTGAGCGCGGATGTTGCCCTTGCGATCGATCCAGACAATCTGCGGCACCACATAGCGGTCCATGATCGAGTAGCCCAGAAAAGCCATCACGTTTTCCGGCGTATCGAAGCCCACCGGATAACTGATCCCGTTGTCCTTCACGAAGTCGCGCACGTAGAGATTCGCCATCGTATTGAAGGCGACGTCGATGGGCTGGAAGCCGCGGGCTCCGTACTCGTTGGCCAGCCGCGTGAAATTCCTGGAGGCTTCCTGGCAATGCGGGCACGTGGTGTGCACAAACAAAAGCGCCACCACCTTGCCGCGAAAACTGCTCAAGGGCACCTGAGTCCCGTCGATGAATCGGATCTTGTAGTCGGGGGAAGGCCGGACAATGGGCGGCTCTTGCGCCGGCAGCACCAGAGCTGCCGTAAACAGGAGGGTGGCTCCTACGATCAATCGCATCGAAAGCTCCTTTAGTTTCTAGTGTAGCGGAGATCGCCAGCCTTCGAGGTGTTTGACGGTAGCTCCGTCCAGCCAGACCCGGAAATAACCTGTGTTCGAGTGGCCTTCCAGTTTCGAGGCGGTCTGCGCGTTAAAATCGAGTCCCTCGTTTTTGCCGCGCAGCACTTGGGTGTACATTTCAAAAAACTTCGCCGCGGATTCCGGCGAGTCCCAGGTTGACGAATAAGCCAGCGCCGCCCAACCATCGTGCTTGTGCTCCAGCAGTTCGTAAGAACTGCCGCTGAGGTGCGCGGCCATCTCTTGTCCAGGCTCCTTACCTGCATACTGCGACACAAGGATACGGTAGTCCAGTTCGCCGAGCGTGCCCTCGGCGAGCTTGCGAAATTCACGCGCGGCTGGAATCTCCGGCGCATCGGGGATCTGGGGCTCGGCATGGGCCAGATAGCGGTCCGGATGGATGATCTGCTGGGTGCTGGAAGGCGGGCGGCGGAAGACCTCCGAGAAGCCCTCCTGCCCCAGCTTTTGGAAGACCGCGTTCTGGAACACCATGCCGTCGGCATACGGAAACACGAGCATGTCGCGAATGTAGGCCGGGGACTTGGAATAAACCGGGTACTGGTCGGGCGAGACCTCCATGGTGTGAGTCATTAAATCCAGCACGGCGTCGGATACTTCGCCGCGGCCGCCTGCTTTTTTCGACAGGTATGCTGTCATGAGCCAGGACGCCTGTCCTTCCATTACAGCCTGGCGCGCCGTGGCGGCATCGTCGCTGCGCATGCTTTCAGAAATGTACTTCCCCAGGCGGAAGTGCTGGTCCGCCAAGCCGTGAGCCAGCTCGTGAACCAGGGCGATTTCCTCGTCGGCGCCGCTGCCGTCATCCAGCATGAACAGCTTCTTCTTGTTGTAGTCGTAGAAAGCGGCGGCCTGTTCGGTGAGCAGATCGATTGTGTTTTGCCGCAGATCGAAATCGGCCGGGACCAGCCCCAACAACTTGAGCGTGAGTTCTTCGCCACGGATGTCGGCCGGCTTGATCGTGTCTTTGACGCGCTGTTCCAGATAGCGCCGCAGCTGCTCCTTATTCATCACCGAGTAAGGAATCATCCGGCGGAACTGAAGGCCGGTGATCTCCGACAGTCTTTGCTCCATCGCGCCGATTTCGGAAAACATCGGCGGGGCAGCGGCGACCGGAGCCAGCGAGGAAACCAAGAAAGCTACAAACAGTCGTTTCATGCAACAATGGAACCTTAATGGCAAACGAGAAAACCTATTCAGCAGAAAGCCACGGCAGTGGAACGTTTATCATTAGCAAGCCTAAGCGGAAGTCCGGCAAGCTGCGGCAATCGAGGTTGAAGAAGCCGAGGCGAGGCGCAAGGAAGTAAACACACAAGAGGACTTTTCCGCTAAAGATCGCCGCACGTTCCCGCGCGGCCTAAAAAATGAAGCTGAGCCCACCTCGCAATGACCGCGGGGTCTGGATGAGAAGAATTTGCTGGCCGACATGGGAAACCGGAAGATAGCCCTGCGCGAGCCCGTTTCGTAGCTCCGCGGTGGCCTCCAGCCGGCCGGGCATTCCAGGAAAAGCGGGAATAGGTTGGCGCACCTGGATGTTCAGACCGGCCTCCGGATAATTGTTCTGCGTCAGGTAGAAGTGGTCCGGCATGATGGCCGAGTAGTCCATCCACTGGTAGCTGGCGTTTACCACTGTTCCCGATCCGGGTAAGCGCGCCGAGGCCCGGGCTGACACCCAGAAGCGCTGCGTGCCCGCGAGGTGTGTGCGCAATTCATCGCCAGTGCTTACGGGTGAATTGCCATTCAGGGCCAAAGCCCCGCTGCGACCGAAAGACGCGCCCAGGATCAATCTGTCGCCCAAGGCCTGGTTCACTGCTCCGGCGAACCCGCTGCGCTCATAGCTGCCAGCGTCCACGATGCTGCTCTTGGAGGAAATGTCTGGCAGCAAATCGCCCCCAGCGAACGCACCATCGGGTGCGACCATTGTCATGGCAGCGTTCGTAACCGACTCGCGGTAGACGCTCAGATCGAAAATGGTGCTGGAAAGCCGTTTCTCATAACCGACCTCGACATTCTGGGTCCGCTGAAGTGCGGCGCGTCTATCCAAAAGCGATAGGCGGGGCAGCTGCGATAAGGCCGCGACACCTTCGGCCAGCTCTGCATCGCTGTCGCGGACCTCGCCTTCGCCGCCGTGGGCAGGAGCCATTAACTCGGCAGGGGGCGCGCCCGAACTAAAGGCGATCCGAAGCGAGCTGTTGTGACCCAAATCGTATGTCAAGCGACCGAACTTATTGGAATAGTCCAAAGTGCCCAGAAAACTGAGGGAGTCGAGAGAACCGCCGTAGTCCAACCGCAGCTTGTCCGTCAGAGCCATGCTATCGTGCATGGTCAGGGACACGTTTCGGAGCGCGGGCGTGCCCTCCGGCTGTCCACCGGTGACGTTGAGGCCTGGCCGGGCGGGAAGATAAACCTGCTGAACCGTCATCGCGATCTCCGGGCCGGCCCCGTCGCGGCTATAGCTGGTACGGAATCCGGCCGAGGGCATCGCAGTGCCTTGGTTGTAGCCGACGTTGCCGCTGACCTGAAGCTGGTTGTGGCCGAGGAACGAGGTGGCCACCGCGAACGCTGTCCCCAGGTCGGCCTGGGAAGAAGCGCTGCCTAAAGAGCCAGGATCGCCGGCTGAGACATTGAAGATTCCACGTGTTTCCGAGAACATGCCACTGACTGCGCCCACCCGGCGGTTAGTATCGGAAGCACTCACTTCCTCAGGCAAAACGCGCAGCACAGAGCGAGTGGCGGCCGCGCCTCTCAGTGTCCATTTCCAGTCATCGCTCATCAGGCCGCCTTGGCCGGGGGCGGCGTACACTAGCTCAATCGAGCTCAGAATGCTTGCCAGGTCCACATACAGCAGGCTCTGCATGCCAGGCTGCACTAGGATGCTGTGTTTGACGGCCGGCATGAAGCTGGCCAGCGAGACGCGAATGGAATAGGTATCGGGCCTCAGCGCGTCGAAGCCGAAAATGCCGCGCTCGTTGGTTAGAACTTGCTGGACCAGGCGTTCCGAGCGGTTGAACAAAAGCACGGTAGCGCCCATCTGAGGTACCCCCGATGCGCTCCGTACGTAGCCTGCGATGCTGCCTGAGAGTTTGGTTGCGGGAGCTGGTAGGGCAGTGGGCGCCGACAAAGTCAGCGCGACGATCAGGCTGGCGGCGAATTTGGTGCGACCGATCTCCATGCCTTGCGGTCTACCTGGACGAATCCCTTACGCCCTTCTTCACTTTACCGTAAATGTGGCCGTCGGTGTTAAGGTCTGGTTACGGTTCTTGTCTGTTACCTTCAGCTTAAGCGTGTACTGACCGGGATCCAGCGACTGCAGGGGCAGCAATTTCTCGATGGTTACCTGCTGGGCCGAAGCGCCGGGCAGCGCAGTCACTTCCTCGGTGTAGTCCAGGACCGCTTTATCGGCTCCGTTTTTCATGATCTCGTATTCGATGGTTCCGTTCGGCTTCCTGGTTTTTTCGTCGGGGCCGAAATTGTAGAACTGGGTGTATATTCCGAGCTTCTCATTGCGCTCGAAGGTATCGCTGATCCTTGGCCGGACTTTTGTATCACCCACGACGAAGGGCCCCGAACCAATGCTGTTGGTCGGGACTTTTTCGATCAGGTCCGCCAAAATCAGGCTGCTCTGCCCTAACTTCTCATCGTCAAAGTGCGGAACATTCAGAGCCATAGGATAGGTGGTCATGTTGCCGCCCACGACATCCTTGCAAACCAGCGTCAGCCGGTACATGCCCGGGGCCAGGGGGATCGCCTTCGAATAAATCGAAGAACCCTGGATGGCTTTCCCCAGCATGTTGGATGGCACTTCTACCGTCACCGGATCTTCGAACGTATTCACCACGCGCCCGGCGATGGAGGTCACGCGTCCGAAAATGTTCACAGTCGCTTTGGCGACGTCATCTTTCTGCTGGAACTGAAGGTCCTTACGGTCAAACTGCAGCGCGACCAAGGCCAGAACCGTCGAGTCAGTCACTTTTACGAAATCGGCCTTGACCTTGAACGGAAGCGCGTTGTAACGAATGCTGGACGTAACGGCTTCTTCAAGATCCTTAAACTTCACCTTAGGCGCAGCCTGCAATTTGGCGAACTGCTCCAGCCGCTCAAACTCCTGCATGCTCACCGGCAACGGGTCGCCACCGGTACCGAGGTGGGTACCGTCCGTGCGGTTGAACCGCTGAGTCTTATCCGCCAAGCCCATCTGTTCGGCGAGCGTCAGGCCGGCGTTCGGAACGTACAGCAGCGCGTCTTTTTCCGATGGGTCCATGGTCATGTGATATTCGCCGCTCATGGTGGTGTCGACGAACTCGATCACGATGTTGTTGCCGATGCCATCGATATAGCGATAACGCCATTGCTCAAAGGGATACGTGGATGTAGTGCCGCCGCCCTCTTCATAAGGCCGCTCATAAGTGCCACCCGACGGATGCGACTCGATCTCGTCCGGAGGCCCATACACGATATAAATCCGGCCGCGGTCGGTCTTCCAGCCGGGAATGCCGGATGCGTAGTGCTCGTTGGCGTAGGCGATGCGGCGGTAGTGCTCTTCTTTATATTCGTTTTCTTCCGTATCGGGGGTTGGGTCGCGGCGCAGCCAGAACTGCTCAATAAACTGCTGCCGCTCGTCGTCGGTGCTGAGCCGCGAAAACGCCTTCTTCTCCTCATCGGTGATGATGTAGACGACGTCTTCGTTTAGCCATTTCTTGTAGGGCGTTTCCAGCTCTTTACGGAGCTTTTCTTCCTGCTTCCTGCGCTGCTTGTCGGTCATCGGCTTGGCGACCGTTTCGCGCGCCGAATCCGATGGCTTCTTATCCTTATCGGATTGAGGCGCTGCGTGGATCAACACCGGAGTGGTGCATAAGGCCGCCACCGACACCGGAATCAAAAACAGCTTTGTTTTCATGCAATTCACCCACCTTAGCATGACTCTAGCTCAGCTATCATTCTAGGCCCTTCCCTGTCTGGGGTCAAGAAGGGCTATTTCGGCACGGTTGTGCGCGCGCTTCACGTCGCGCGGGTCCGCACCGATTTAAGGACGGTCACCGGCTGTCCTTGAACGATTTGAATGTCATAGACCGCCTCGGAAATGCGGGATGGACAACATAACGGATCCTGGGGCCGGTAGCGATCGAACTCGGCAGCAATCGTCTTACCGCGGAAGAAAACCCGCCCGAGCGCGCCATCGGTCCGGGCACCCATCAACATCGGCGATAGGGTACCCGCATACTTTCCCGCCACGAACACGAAACCCTGATATCGATTAGGACGGCACATTCCGTCCAAGTCGCTGGCTGCAAGCACGACGGCGCGATCGGCGCTTCGATCGGAACGGATCAGCAGCCACCCTGCCTGGACCACTTCGCGTTCCTCGGCTGTTTGGGGCGTCCGCGGTTCGCTTCGGCAGATATCGGGGATTTCGTCCCAGTTCACTTCGGGCGCCATCGGCAAAACGCCGCCGGGATGATTCCACTGCACCGCTGGGCCATCCAGCCACGCAACCGATTGTGCTGGCGCCGCCTGAGCCAATACGATGAGCGCTACCCCAGCGAAGCGGATCATTTGGGGGCTTGCCTGACGTTGAACTCCAGTTTCCACCGGCGGCCGTCGCGCGCCACGGACCACAGCTCCAGCATGCCGGTTTCCGTGATCACGGTTTCCATGGTGACGGGCACAAACTCTCCGGCGGTGCCGGGCAAGGTGACCTCCACCGGGGAAAGTTCCTCTAAGTCGTCGGTGATGGTTTCGAGCATACTGCCAGGCGGATCGTTTTTCCGGACGGCGGATTGGAAGAAGCGGAACTCGGCCGGTTCGCCGACCACCAGGCCGAACTCGCGATCGCGCATTTCGGCCGAAGTGCCCTCTTCCATTCCGAAAGGAGCGACGGCCAGTGCCTTCACCGGAGCCTGCATTCCCGGAACGGCGGGCATGGCGCTCTCGATGCCGAGATAGTAGGTGCGAGCAATGCCGCCGCGAATCCGCACGCCTCGGCCGGCGCGGGCGAGTCCATAATAAGCGGCGCCGCGTGCGACCGCGTGCATGAGATCTTCGCCGACCAGCGGCGTAACAGGCGCGGCGCCTTCCTCTTTGAGCCAGCCGTTCAGAACATGAATGATACGTTCGCGCACCAGGCCGGCGCGGAGCACACCGCCGTTGAACAGGACGTGCGTAGGCGCGGCCAACCCGCTCGCGGTACGCCGCACGGCGCCGTGTTCGGATTGCGCTGCCTGCTGCCGCAGGAACCGCGCCAGGTGCCGCGTGATGGCTGCATCGGCCGCATAAGGGAGGCCCAACTCGGCGAAACCCATGCGGCGGCGTTGCGGCATATCGTGGCTTGAAACCGCCGGAAGAAAGCCGTCGGCCAGTATGCGATCGATATCCTCGCGCAGCAGCTTGGCCTTGATGGTTCCGCCGACCAGCCCCGTACCGCGCCCGAGAATGGTCACGGGTTCTTCGCGCTTCTTGTTATCCGGTTCCAGCAGCCGCTCCTTGGCGAGCCGGCACTGCTGCCACAGCGCGTGCAACTGCATCGCGTCCAGCTTGGTGCCCTTCTCGCCGAGCTGGTGCTCGAGATGGCGTGCGAGCGCCAAATCCATGTTGTCGCCGCCAAGCAGAATATGCTCGCCCACGGCCACGCGCTCCAACTGCAGGTCCCTGGCCTGTTCGGTAACCGCGATCAGAGTGAAATCGGTGGTGCCGCCGCCGATATCGACCACCAGGATCAGATCGCCGACATGCACACGCTCGCGCCAGTCGGGATGGCGTTCGAGCCAGGCGTAAAACGCCGCCTGTGGTTCTTCGAGCAGACGAAGATTCTTATAGCCTGCTTTTTCGGCGGCCTGCAGCGTCAACTCGCGCGCCACCGCGTCGAAGGATGCAGGTACGGTGACCAGGATCTCCTGCTCGGCAAAGGCCGCATCCGGTGTCTTAGAATCCCAAGCCTGCCGCAGGTGCTCCAAATAGCGTTGAGAGGCCTGCACCGGGGAGAGCTTGTTGACGCCCTCGGGCGCGTTCGGAGGAAGGATCGGCGCGGTGCGGTCGACGCCGGAATGAGAAAGCCAGGATTTGGCGGACGCCACCAGGCTGCTGGCCACCTCAGTGCCGCGTTTCTGTGCCAGCGCGCCGGTGATGTAGCGCGGGGCCTCGTCCCAAGGCAGGCCGAGCGATCCAGCGGGGAAATCGTTGGCCGCCGGAATATATAAGAAGGACGGCAGCAGCGGCTCCTCGCGGACTTCGCCGGGGTTCACCATTTGGGGGATCGGAAAGACCGTGACGGGAGGCATCTCGCGCGGATCGCCGCCGGCGGGCGCATAGGCGAGCGCAGAGTTGGTGGTTCCAAGGTCGATACCGATGACGTAATGGCTGGGCAAGTGTTTTGGCGGGTGTGAGGCTGCGATTCAGCCGTCACTTCACCAGTGTAGCGCCCTCACTCGCGACGATGTTCATTGCGTGACGGATGTTACAATGATGTCTTCGTTTTCGCCAGGATCCCTCGTTACGCGCTGATGCTACGCACTGACACAATGATCGATTCCGCCGGCCGGTGGTTTATCGAATCCGGAATTCAAGAGCCGCACGGTGGAGTGGCGCGCTATTACCGGTCGGACCTCGAAAAAAACGCTAACGTATCGACGGAGATCACCGGCTACGCCGCCAGCGCGTTGTTGTTCCTCTATGAGCGGACACAGAACGTGAAATATCTCGAGGCCGGATTGAAAGCGGCTCGTTTTTTGACCCGCACGGCGTGGGACTCTCAGCTCGGCGCGTTTCCGTTTGAATATGCTCTGAACGGCACTGCGGATGCCTACACATATTTTTTCGATTGCGGGATCATCGTGCGGGGGCTACTGGCTGCCTGGTGGACGACTGGCGAAGCCGAGTTCCGGGACGCGGCGGTGGCGGGCGGGCGCTCAATGCTACGCGATTTTTGTGGGAAAGATGCGATCCATCCAATCCTGTCGCTTCCCGCAAAAAACCCGGTTCCGTATCAGCCGCGCTGGTCGGCATCGCCCGGTTGTTATCAACTGAAATCGGCTATGGCGTGGTTCGAGCTGCACGAGGTGACCGGAGAGGCAGAGTTCCTTACGGCATACCAGCACGCGCTGGAGGCCGCGATGTCTTCCGAACGCCGCTTTCTCCCTGGCGACGCCAACTGTGAAAAGGTGATGGATCGCTTGCATGCCTACGCTTATTTTTTGGAAGGCTTGCTGCCGGCTCTCGGCCGGTCCGAATGCGCGCTAGCGTTCAGCGCCGGGGTGGATCGCATGGCCGGCCTATTGCGCGAGATCGCGCCACAGTTTGTACGCTCCGATGTTTGCGCGCAACTGCTGCGTGTGCGACTGCTCGGCGACAGGTTAGGAGTTAGTCCGCTGGATTGGGACGCTGCCGCTTACGAAGCCGACCGTACCGCTGCGTTTCACCTGGAGTCGCAAGATCCGCGGATCGCGGGTGGATTCGGCTTCGGCTCCAAGTTCGACCAGCCGCTTCCTTACGTGAATCCCGTGTCGACGACCTTCGCGGTGCAGGCGCTCGCGTTTTGGAGCGATTCTGAAAACAACGCCTTTCAGGCACCCCCGCGATCCCTCATTTGAGCCCGGATGTGCGCGAAACGGTTAAGGTGCTGTTCGCGTCCGGGTCCGAAGACCTGATTCCAACCGCGATCGAGCACATGCGGGAACTGCTTCCCGAGCTTCCGCTCGTGGTTGTTTCGGAATTTCCCCCGGAGCACGAACGCTGGATTGCCTTCCCCGTCGCGCGCGGTTTTTTCGAAAATTTCTCGCTGCTGCGATGGCACTTCCGCGATAAGCACGTGCGGCTCTCGGCGGTGATCCTGCAGCCGCGCATGCCGTATTGGCGCATGCGGCTCATCGGCTTTCTTTTGTCGCCTTGGAATTTTCTCGCAATGAACGAGAGTTTCGGCCATTTCATGCTGCGCCCGCGCTCGGTTCCGACCATTCTCCGGCACTTATTGTGGAGGACGCGCAATTTTTTGGTGTGGGAATTCTCGCCGGGCGGCGCCGTATACACGTTCCTCTGGCGGCTGGCTCACCCGAGTGCGTTCGGACGCCCCCTGCGAGCCGCCGCGGCGCGAGTGGCCGGCCTGTTCGCCGCAATACAGAAGCGCACGGCGGCAGGGATCCAGCCGGCAGCCGATTCGCGCCTCCGAGGAGTTTCCGTTGTGATTCCTTCGCGCAATGGCAAGGAACTGCTGAAACGCCTGCTGCCGGGGCTGGTGCAGCAGGTTGGCGCGGCAAGCGGCGAAGTCATCGTTGTCGACAACGGCTCCGACGATGGCACGGTCGATTTCCTTCGACAGGAATATGCATCAGTTTCGGTTGAGGTGATCCCGGCGCCGTTGTCCTTCGCGCGCGCGGTGAATATCGGAATTCGAAAAGCGCGTTTCTCCTACGTCTGCCTTTTAAACAACGACATGGTTGTCGAGGAGGGATTTCTGCCCGCGCTTCTGGCAGCGTTCGAGAAGGTTCCGGATCTCTTTTGCGCTACCGGACAAATCTTTTTTCCTGAAGGCCAGCGGCGCGAGGAGACAGGCAAAGCCGTTATGCCTTTCCCCCGCGATCGCAAGCCTGCCGACTTTCCTTTGCGCTGCGACCTTCCGGTTCCGGGCGAAGATCTGAGCTACGTCCTGTACGGCAGCGGCGGATGTTCGCTGTACGACGCGAAAAAGTTGCAGGCGCTGGGCGGCATGGACGAGGCGTACGAGCCCGCATATGTCGAAGATTTGGATCTCGGGTTCCGCGGCTGGCGGCAAGGCTGGCCGACGGTCTTCGTCGCGGCCGCGCGAGTGGAGCACCGGCATCGCGCTACTACTTCGCGCTATTTTACGCGCGAATACCTGGATGAAGTGCTGGAGCTGAACTATCTCCGGTTTCTCGCGCGCGCGGTCGGCGACAGGCAGATGTTCCGCAGCCTGTGGCGCGAGGCGGTCCAGCGGTTGAACATTGTCGCGGCCGCCCAGACGCCAAACCGGGCCGCGGGGTCCGCTTTGGCCAAGGCCTGGCGCGTTCCGTTCTGGACGACGCCGGTTCCGCGCGCCGTAATTCCCGAACGGGAGATTCTGGCGCTGGGCAGCGGGTCCATCGCTGTGACGCCCGGCCGAGCGCCGCGCAAGCGGCCTGTCGTGCTGATTGCCAGCCCGTATTTGCCGTTTCCGCTGGCGCACGGCGGCGCAGTCCGCATGTACAATCTGATGCGGCGCGCCGCCGCCGATTTCGATCAGGTGCTGGTTGCGTTCGCGGGCGAAAAGTTCGAGACTCCGCGGGAACTGCTCGACATCTGCAGCGAAGTGGTGCTGGTGAAGCGCCCAGGCACGCACCTACTGCCGTCCACGGCGCGCCCCGACGTTGTAGAGGAATTCGACTCGCCGGCTTTTCACGCCGTGCTGAGGCAAACTGTCCGGAAGTGGAAGCCCGCGGTCGCGCAGCTCGAGTTCACTCAGATGGGACAATATGCCGCCGGCTGCGCTCCCGCAAAAACGATTCTGGTCGAGCACGATGTCACGCTCGACCTTTATCGGCAACTCCTCGATCAGGGCGACGACTGGGAATTGCGCCACCAACTCGAGCGCTGGATTCCGTTCGAAACGGCGGCCTGGCGCCAAGTGGACTGTATTGTGACCATGTCGGAGTCCGATGGTAAGCTGGCTGCCTCACATGGGATCGCGCCGCAGAAGATAGCTTGCCTGCCCAATGGCGTCGATCTGGAGCGCTTTCGTCCTGGGAGCCCTGCCCCCGAAGCTGGACGCCTACTCTTCATTGGATCCTTCGGTCATCTTCCGAACGTGCTCGCTCTGGATTTTTTCTTGCGCGAAGTTTGGCCGAGGCTCGCGCCTCTGAAACCGACACTGCACGTGATCGCGGGCGCGCGCCATCGTTACTTCTTAGATCGATATCGCGACCGTGTTCAGTTGGATCTCAGGCAGCCTGGGATCGAAGTGGAAGATTTCGTCTCAGACGTGCGGCCCGCTTATGAGCGGGCGGCCATTGTCGTTGCACCGCTGGTCGCTTCCGCGGGAACGAACATCAAGATCATGGAAGCCATGGCGATGGGCAAGGCGATCGTGAGCACTCCGGCGGGCATTCATGGCCTGGACCTGCATCCGGGCCACGACGTGTTGGTGGCGCAGACAGCGGAGGAGATGGCGTGCGCTATTACCACGCTCATCGAGAATCCCGCCAAACGCACGTCGCTGGAAGGTGAGGCGCGGCGCACGGTGGAACGCGATTTCGATTGGGACGCGATCGCACTGCGTCAGAAGCAACTCTATGAGCGCCTGTGCGCTCAACCAAGCTTGACCGCGAAGGCTATATAGTCGAGCCCGCCAAAAAACTCTTTTCGAAACGCTTCCGGCAACGCCGCGAGCGAGGGTATTGTGTCGAGCGCAGGCGACAACCGCTCGATTTCTATTCGTCCAAAGCCTGCCTCTTCCAGGTAGAAGCCGGCAAGGGCGGGCGGAATGGGATGCCGATGCGTCGGGTCGATATAGAAATGCGTCGCAAAGATGGCCAGGCATTCCGGATTCGGCGTTTCCAGTGCGAACAGCGCGCCGCTCCGCAGCTTGGCATGCGCCAGCCGGACCAGTTCCGGCACGCGCTCCCGCGGCAGGTGCTCGATGACCTGGCAGCAGACGATTCCTCCCAGCGACGAATCGGGCAGCGAGCCCAGATAGGTAAACAGGTCGGCCTGCTCGACATCCAGGCCTTTGGCGGTCGAGACCGCAACCGAATCGGCATTGGAATCCACGCCACGCGCCGGGATTCCCGAGTCGCGCAAAACCTCCAGCATCTCGCCGCGCCCGCAGCCCAGGTCCAGCACGCCCGCGGCATGTCGAAAACGCGTAACGTAGATCTGCTGCCGCTGCTTGATGTCGGCTTCAGATCCGCGGAAGCGGTCGGCGAAACGCAGCCAATCGATGCCGTCGAATCCAGAGGCCGGCGCCGCCACATGCGAAATCACCTGCTCGGCAGGCCTGGCAGAGGACATCTTCTGGCGCAACACGCGCAGCTCGGAATGCACCACGGCGTCGTATTCGCCGCGCAAGCGGGCCAAGTCATCCCACAAACGCTTCTGAATCTCGTCCAGGCTCGTCCAAACGCGTTTCTGGATCTCGTCGATGCTGCGCGCCAACGCCTGCTCAAAGTCGGTATGCTGGGCCTTGATCTGCTCGCGGTGTTGGGAATCCATTACAGTGACCCGGTAATGAAACGAGTTCTGCAACTCAGCCACGCTGCGGAGAAACTGAATCTCGGTATCGGCCAGCGTTTTTTCCCAATGTACGTGCCACTCGGACCAGCGCAGTCGAATGTCTTTCAGCTCCTGCGCTTCAAGCCGGAGACCGTGGGTTTCGTCGCGGAAGGTTTGCAGTTCAGAGCGGGTCTGATTCGAGGCGTCATGGATACGCGCCGAGAGCGCGGTGATTGAGCGGTTGGTCTCGGCGAGAGCTTCGAGCGTGGATTGCACGCAGGCCATGACGGCGCGGTTGAACTCAACCTGCTCGCGCACATGCCAGTCGAGCGCGCGCGCCACCAGCCGTTTGACGGTCTGGACAAGCGAGTTGACCAGCCCGCGGGGGCGCGGGTTCACGGTGCCGATGCTGGCGACTTTCGCGTCGGCGGCGTCGCGGGCGTGCAGCAGCGGCATGAGGTCGGGCAAAGAGACATCGCCGGCCGAACCGTTGGCGTTCCGGGCGCGCACGCGTTGACGGATTTCGGCGATGACCGCCGAAAGCTCTTCAGCCTTTTCGTCCATTTTTGGTGTTTCGATCCTTGCTCCAGGCGGCGGTGATCTTGGTGAAGACGCCACCGCGCGGCGTAAACTCGCCCGTGACGCTGGCTGAAATGGGCCGACAGGCCTTCACGACGTCTTCAAGAAAACGATTCACCACGTTCTCCTGAAAGATGCCCAAATTGCGATAGGCGAGCATATACATTTTGAGCGACTTCAACTCCAGGCAATGTTTGTCGGGAAAATAGCGCAGCGTCAACTCGCCGTGATCGGGAAGACCGGTTTTCGGACAGACGGAAGTAAACTCCGGGAGCACGATCTCAATCTCGTAGCCTGGATATTGGTTCTCCCAGGTTTCGATCTCCGGCAGTTTGGCGTGAACTCCGGCGCGGGCGTGCTCTTGGGTATAACTGCGCTTCATCGTGCCGCGACCTGAGCAGGCTTCAATGTGCGCGCCAGTAGATCGAGAAACAGGCCGACATCGGTGACGACGCCGACGGCCTGGCCGGTGCCGCGATCGCTGACTTTGGTCGCCACGGCCGGATTGATGTCGACACAAACGATCTTGACCCAACTCGGCAGCATATTTCCCACGGCGATCGAATGCAGCATCGAGCCCAGGCAGAGCACCAGGCCGGCGCCCTTCAACACCTCGGCATAGGCATCCTGAGCCTGGTTCATATCGGTGATCGTGTCGGGCAGCGGGCCGTCATCGCGCAGGCTGCCTGCCAGAATAAAGGGAATATTGGCTCGCACGCACTCATACATAACGCCGCTGGTGAGACGGCCGCTCTGGACGGCGCCGCGAATATTTCCGCATTGATAGATTGCATTAATAGCGCGCATGTGATTGCGATGGCCATGTTCTTCCTGCCGCCCATCGCTCTGGCGGATACCGAGAGAAGTTCCTAACAACGCCGCTTCGATATCGTGCACGCCGAGCGCGTTTCCGGCCAGGAGGGCCTGCACGTAGCCTTCTCGAATCAGCCGGGCGAGTGAGGGGGCGCCGCCGGTGTGGACGACCACCGGTCCGGCGACGACGATGATGTTCTGCCCAGCCGTGCGCGTGTGTTCGATCAGTGCGGCAGTCTGCTTGACGGCGGTCTCCACCTGGCGCTCGGAAGAAATGCCGTTGCTCATGAACGCAAACGCCAGGCGGTCGCGTTCTTTCGATTCGGGGACGACGCGGATTCCGCGCATGCCGGTGACCACCCGGTCGCCCGCACGGATGTCGCGCAGCCGCCGGCAAAACGCCTGGCCCTGCTCGACTACGATTAGTGCGTCCATGCGCTGGTTCTGCACCTCGATCCATTGCTGGTTGTGCCGGACGTAGGTGCGGTGGTTGGTGGTGGAATAAAAATCGTCGGGCGCGCAACGGTCGCGATCTACCGGGGTCAGGTCTGCATCGCCGGTGTCTACGAGCGCGCAGCCCAGGCCGAGGAGCTGCGACAGGATTTTTTTCATTGCGTCCGCGTCGTCAGCGGTCACTTTCAGACGCAAGTGCGACGGATCCGAGTTGGTTCGTCCGATGCGAAACTGTTCTACTTCGAAGCGCCCCTGGTACTCGACCACGGTGTCGAAGATCTGCTCCATGATGTGGGAGTCAATCAGGTGACCCTGGGCCTCCACGCGCTCTTCCAGCGGGAGGCCGGTGCGTGCCGGATTCATAGCTTACTTTACAGGATACCTGCTCTCTGTTTGGCGCCGCCTGGCGTGAGGGGCGGGTCGCGCTCACGCCATAGCTGCAGCACGAAAGCGTTCAGGCAGGAGTGCGTGCGCGGCACGAGGCGTGCGCGCGCTAGGCAGACGCCCAACGGCGCAGCTTCACGCCGCCGCCGATCATGGCCTGGGCGCCGGGCTGGAAGAACGTATACGGATGGCCCAGCGGCGGCACGGTTCCTTCGTTCAGGCGCGCCCGCAGCTCGGCCGGAATTTCAAAATCGAGCGACGCGAGATTGTCTTCGAGCTGCGGCAGTTTGGTGGCGCCGATGATCGTGGAGGTGACGCCCGGCTGGGTCACCACCCAGTTCAGCGCCACCTGCGCCGGGGGCTTGCCCAGCGTTCGGGCGACGTCCAGCAAGAGATCCACAACCTTCCAGTTCTGTGCGTTAAACCGGTTGATGATGGGATGCGATTTGGTTTTCTCCAAGCGTCCGTCACCGGTTCCGCTGTCGCCGTCGCGACGGTATTTTCCCGTCAACAATCCACCGCCGAGCGGGCTCCAGGGACAGAGGCCGATGCCGAGCTCCTGCGCGACCGGAATGTGTTCCCGCTCGATATTGCGCTCCACCAGCGAGTATTCCAATTGCAGTGCCGTAATGCGCTCCTTGCCTTCCTTCTCGGCGATGGTCTGGGCGCGCGCGATATACCAAGCGGGCGTGTCCGAGAAACCGTAGTAGCGGATGCTGCCGCGGCGAACCAGATCGTTCAGTGTGGAAACCACTTCCTCGACCGGCGTGATCGTGTCCCAGGCATGCAGCCAGTACAGATCGATGTAGTCGGTTTTGAGGCGGCGGAGGGAGCCTTCGAGCGCTCGATAAATGTTCTTGCGGCCGTTGCCCCCGGCGTTGGGATTGCCGCGCGCCGCGTTGAACGTGAACTTGGTGGCGACCACCAACTGGTCGCGGAGGGCGCGCTCGGCGACGAACTTGCCCACCATCTCTTCACTTTTTCCGAGCGTGTACATATCCGCGGTGTCGATAAAGTTTCCGCCGGCATCGACGTAGCGGTTGAAAATAGTGCGTGCCGCATCTTCTTCGCTGCCCCATCCCCATTCGGTTCCAAACGTCATCGTGCCGAGGCAAAGCGGGCTGACGCGCAGGCCGGATCGCCCGAGCGTAGTGTAGGTATTCATGTCCAAACTCATGTGTTCTCCTCCAATGCGCACGTTTCGCGTGCTAGGCCGTATATGGCGGCCGACACTTTGATGGTACCGGGAGCGGAGCCTGGAAATCGGACACGTTTCGCGATCGATCCGTTTTCGGGCTTCTTCTGGAACTACTGAAGGTCCGCGACCTAGCTGATCAGGCGCTCGCTCGAGCCATGCGCCGGCCCGCGCGGCGGAGCAGCGGAGCCAGCGCAATGTAGATAATTCCGATGACAAGCGGGCTCAGGATTGCCCATATCGCGATGGCTCCTAGGGTCGCGCCCGATAGCATTTTGATGAGGCGCCAGGGATTGGATTGGATCATTCCGAAAACTTGTTTCATCGTTAGTGCTATGGGCGCGGTCCTCATGATTCGGCTGCCGGCCTCGAGAAAGGGCAGGAAAAGGATCACTTGCAGCGGATACATTAGATAGTTCACAAGCTGAATGGCGGGTAGATTCAGCCGCAGAACCAGGGCCGCCGCGGCGCAGAGAAGGGTGGTGGATCCTAAAACCGGAAAGACTCCGATGGCCGCGCCCAACGCAATGCTGAGAGCGATTTTTTCTGGCGTGATCCCCTGACGCAGCAGCTCAACGATAGGCAAAACAATCTTGCGATAAAGCCAAGCTCGATTCACGATGTCTACTCCACAAGGATAGCTTCCAGAGGCGCGCTGCGGCTGGGCCGGACTATTTACCTCTCAACACGGAACTGAGGCGTTCCAATTGTCGAAACGTTCTGCAATCACGACGCGCGGCACGGTGTCGGGGTTTGGCGCCGAAGCAGGAGCATCTCGTGCCGGTGGACCTATTGCTTTCCAATACGACCTGTGTCATATTGGAATCCCATATGGATAAGCTCGACGTATGGCAGGGGACGCTGGCTTTGATGGTTCTCAAGACCCTGGAAACGCTCGGCCCGCTGCACGGTTACGGAATCGCGCGGCGCATCGAGCAGACCAGCGGCGATCGCCTGCGCCTCAATTACGGAACCGTATACCCTGCCCTGCTGAAGCTGGAACAGGAAGGCGCGATCGCGTCCGAGTGGAAACCTTCTGAAAATAACCGCAACGCCAAGTACTATCGCCTCACCAGCGCCGGCCGAAAGCGGCTGACGAAAGAAGAACGCGAGTGGGGCCAGACGACCGCTATTATTTCCCGTTTCCTAAATCCAGGGGAGCAAGAGTCGTGAGAACGTTGCGACGGATTCTGTTTCGCCTCACCGGCTGCTTCCGGTCGAGCCGTCGAGAGCGAGACTGGAGCGCGGAACTCGAAGAGCATTTGCAAATGCACATCGAAGACAACCTACGTACCGGGATGAACGCGGAAGAAGCCCGGCGACAGGCCATGCTGCAACTCGGCTCGATGGATTCAGTGAAAGAGTCCCTGCGCGACCAAGCGAGCTTAGCGTGGGTCGACACGACGGTGCGCGATGTCCGCCACGCGTTGCGCGGCCTGCGCCGCAGCCCTGGTTTTGCCATCACAACGGTTTCCTCGTTGGCGATCGGTTTGGGAGCAAGCCTGGCGATATTCACGATTGCGGACAATCTACTGATTCGTCCGCTGCCGTATCGCGATGCGGCCAGGCTAGTCATGGTGTGGGAGGCCAATCCAACGATTGCTAATGTGGAACGCAACGTGGCCTCGCCTGCCAATTTTCTAGATTGGAGGTCTCAAAACGACGTTTTCGAGCGACTAGCGGCCGTGTCGCCGGTACGTTCGGCAGTGCTGGTCGAAAATGGCCGATCCGAGGAATTCGGCTCCCAGAGTGTAACTGCCGATTTTTTTCCTCTGCTTGGCGTCCGTCCGTTGCTTGGACGATTATTTACGCGCGATGAAGACAAGCCCGGAAACTCCAATCCACCCGTGCTGATCAGCTACCGGCTATGGCAGAGCTGGTTCGGCGGAGACGAACACATTGCCGGCCGCAAGGTGGCACTGAATTCACGCCCGGCGACCATCATAGGCGTTCTGCCGCGGGAGTTTTATTTTCTAAACCGCCAAACGGACCTATGGGCTCCGCTTGGTCTCAATGCTTCCGCCGATTACCGCAAGACATCCGGACGGTGGCTCCAGGTTGCGGGCCGATTGCGCGGGGGCGCCACAATTTCGCAAGCGCAGTCTCACATGGCCGCGATTGCGAAGCGCCTGGAACGGGCCTATCCAGCGTTCAACACGAACTGGACGGTAAGTGTAGAGTCGATGCGCGATGCCCTGTTTCCGGAGACCAAAACACCACTCTTGGTATTGGTCGCTGCAGTTTTGATGCTGCTGACGGTAGCTTGCGCGAATGCCGCGAATCTACTGTTAGCGCGCTACACCTCCCGCAGCCGCGAGGTCGCCATTCGGATGTCGCTGGGAGCGGGCCGTGTGCGAGTGATGCGGCAGTTGTTGGCCGAAAGCCTGATCCTAGGCGTTGCCGGAGGCGCATTCGGTTTGGTCCTGGCGGATTGGGCGGTCGCCGGGCTGCTGCGGCTCGCCCCTAAGGATCTGGCGCAATCGACAAGCATTCAAGTTGATATCCGGATGGTGGCGTTCGGGTTCGGACTCTCTGTATTGACCGGCGTGCTCTTCGGGATTGCGCCGGCACTGGTCACGACAGGCACCTGCTTGGCCGGCAGGCTACACGGCGGAGTTGCTGCCTCACGCAGCGGCAACGCTCTGCGAAACTGGCTCATCGGATTGGAGGTTGCCCTCTCGGTAATTCTCATGGCAGGATCTTCGCTGCTGCTTAGGAGCCTGATGGGGCTGGAAGACGTCAATCTGGGCTTGAACCCCTCCAACGTGCTTACCTTCCGAATTTCTCTAACGCAACCGCGCTATTTGCAAACGCCACAACTGCGCACACAATTCTTTCAGCGAACGCTCGACCGAGTGGTCCAACTGCCCAGTGTGCGTGCGGCGAGTGCGGCAAGTTATCTTCCCTTAGATGGTCCGGGAGCGGGCACAGCGGTGACGATTGAGGGCCGTGCTCCTGTTAAACCGGGACAGGACCTGATCACGTTAGTTCAAACTGTGATGCCGGATTATTTTCACACGCTGGGAATTCAGATTCAGAGCGGCCGAGACTTTACGCCCGCCGACAACCTGCCGGCGTCACCATACCGATTTATCGTGAATGAGGCGTTTGTGCGGAAGTTTCTCAGGGGCGAACAGCCGCTCGGCAAACGGATCAGTGCGCTCATGGACACGCAAAACCCGTTCGGAGAGATTATCGGTGTCGCCGGAGACGTGCGGGAGTGGTGGATCGACCGGGAGCCGCAGCCCACTGTTTATTACGTTCACTCGCATCTGAGTTTTCCCCGCATGACATTTCTTGTTCGCACCGATCGCGATGCCAAAGGTATGGCCGCGGCGATACGGGAGGTGGTCCGGGACCTGGATCCGGAACAACCGATTGCAGAGGTTAGAACTCTCGAAGATATCCTCGGCGAAGATTTCTCGCGCCAGCGATTCAGCGCATGGCTGGTGTCCGGTTTTGCCGCTGTTGCGTTGGTTCTAGCCGCGGTTGGCATTTACGGCCTGCTGGCCTACGCGGTGACGGCACGGACGCGCGAATTTGGAGTGCGGTCGGCGTTGGGCGCGGACTCGAAACAAATTACCGGCCTGGTGCTAAAGACTGCCGCGCGGCCCGTGGTGGGCGGGTTGCTGGCAGGCATCGCGAGTGCGCTTGCGTTTTCAGGACTGTTGAAGGCTCTCCTGTTCGGGATTCCTCCGCGCGATCCAGTGAGCTTCAGTGTCATTGCGCTGCTCTTTGCGGCGGTCGCCTTCATTGCGGCCGTAGTGCCGGCGCGCCGGGCTGCGAGGCTGGAGCCGATGCAGGCTTTGCGGACGGACTAGAGAGCGGCGAAATCGCGGACTCGGGGATTGTCCCGTCTCGGTGCGTGCGCCACGAGGCTATTTCGCGCTGAGAATGTCCACCATCGCGTAGTTGCCCTCATGACAGGCATATTCGTACAGCGGCCCGGGTACGGAGGTAAAAGCCAATTCAATGGACCAGGGTTTTGTCCACGTGGAGGGATCTTCCATGGTGGCGCGATATTCAATGGTCTGGTCGCTAACGCGCGTGAAGCGTTCGGTGACCTTAAGATCCTTGGTGGCACCCCGGTAGTGGGTCTCGTCGTTGAAGTTAGTCGTTTCGACGACCAGCGTGTCGCCTTCCCAGTGGCCAATCGAGTCGCCGAACCACTGGCGCACGGCCGGGGGCTGGTGTTTGGCGTTCATGTGGACAATGCGGGCGTCGTGAACCATTTCCACCTCGATGAGAATGGAATCGCGGGACTGCACGATCTCGAGATTGTTGTTGTAGAGGGCGGGCACCAGCGGTACGGAGGGAGTGTTGCCGACCAGGCAGCGGGTGTCGTTGGAAAGGCTCTTGTAATCGCCGGGGACAATGCGGCGGCGCTGCGACAATCGCTCGCGTGCTTCCGGGAGCATCGGAGGGACGTGGCCGTCCGGCGGATCGACCACCATCGAGGTCCTTTTCTGCCCGCCGATGCGCGACAGTTCCCGTCCATTGTCGTAGAAAAGCACGTTGTAGGCGCCGCCATCGATTGAGACGGGGCGGCCGCCGTCCACGGTTGAACCTTCCTGCCACCGCTCGTCTTCTCGCGCTTCCCACTTCCTGGCTTCCTCATCGGAGATGGTCGGTTTTCCTTGAAAGACCGCGGGACGCTCGAAGGGCGTGCGAGTGGCGTTGGACCAGATGCCTGAGAGATCCGGGTGCCCGTCGGCGCTACGAGGAACGGCGCCTGCCTTGGGAGCGGACACGCGCGCAGGGGCGCTCTGGGCCGAAAGGGACGTGACGGCCAACAGAGAAACAAAGCTGGATTGGATGAAGGTGCGGAGTTTCATGCTCAGCTAGCGATTATATAGCGCCGGGACGTACTGTTGCGTTTTGGTTACTGCAATGCGCCGCCCAGCCTACATATCCGACTCGTTGGAACTACGGAAACTTCGGTCACACGATTGGATGCGCGAGATGCGCCGACTTACCGCTTTACAGGAATCATGGTCTCGAAGACGCGCCTGCCACAGTGGCGACGACCGGATGATCTGCACCGGCGAGTGCAGGGATACCTGGCCGGCCACGCCGTAATGCGGGCTGCTGCCGGTCTGGTGAAGGCCGCTACAGGGGGATCAGTTCGCCGGCTTGTGGCCCAGGTTGATCCTGTAGCGCGAAGCCGGCGGCGCGAGCGTCGTCAACGAACATTTTGACGGTTTCCAGCGAGTATTTCGTCAGGTCTTTGCCAAGCAGGGGCAGCTTCTTAAGTAGGTCCGGGGTGACGGTGATAATGTGGCAGCCGATGCTGTCGGCCTGAACGATGTTGAAAAGCTCGCGCGGGCTGGCCCAGATCAGCTCCATCTGCGGGTGGTCGTACATGCGGGCTAGTGCGCCGCGCAAAATCGGCAGCGGGTCCACTCCGGCGTCGGCGATGCGGCCGGCAAAGATCGAGATATTGCTGGGCGGCCCGTCTTTCAGGCTTTCGAGAATTTGGTCCACCTGCTGCAGGGTCATGATCGCGGTCACGTTGACCTTGACCCCCTGATGAGCGAGGCGTTTCACCAAAGAGGCGGCGCTTTGACCATAGGTATCGGTAATGGGAATCTTCACATATACGTTGTCGCCCCAGGAGGCGATGCGCCGCGCCTGTCGCTCCATTTCGGCGAAGTCGTTGGAGAGAACTTCGAAAGAAAACGGGCGGTCGGGAATGCGCTCGACCAGCGAGCGGCCGAAGGACTCATAATCCCGGACCCCGGCCTTGCGCATGAGTGTGGGATTCGTGGTGAATCCTCGAATCCAAGGCTGGCGCGCCAGTTCGACGATATCGGCTTGGTCGGCGCTGTCGGAAAAAATTTTGACACGTAGAGCGGAAATTCGGTCAGCCATATTGCAGTGCTCCCATTTGCACGGTTCGTACAATCCAGTTGGCGGCTTCCACTAGCGAGTGCACGCGCTGATACGGCCCATCCGGCTGGCGTTCACGATAACCGCGGTCGACGAATATGCTCTTGCAGCCCGCGCGCTGCCCGGCTTCGATATCGCGCCAGCGGTCGCCCACCATGAAGCTCGATTTCAGGTCGATGTTGCAGGCGCTGGCGGCTTCGATCAGAAGGCCCGGTTGGGGTTTGCGGCACCCGCAGCGGGCGTCGTCATCGTGCGGGCAAACGCGCACGTCATCCAGCTGTAGAAAGCGCCGCAGGCGAGCGTGCATTTCGCCGATTTCGGTAACGCTGGCCTGGCCGCGGGCGATGTCGGGCTGGTTGGTAATCAGGATCAGGGCGAAACCCGCTTCGCGGAGCTTGCGGCAGGCCTCGCGAACACCGGGCAGGAGCCGGAAATCGGAGAGGGACGGAGGCGGGTATGGTTTCCCTTCCCGGATGAAGGGGCGGTTCAGCACGCCGTCGCGATCCAAGAATACCGCGGGCCGCATCCTGTCAGAGCCTCCCTAGCCGCGCATCGGCCAGCATTGCGTTCAGGGCCAGGCAGAGCGCCTGACGGGAGTTGCGCCGGCAAATCCAACCCAGACTGCGGATGCGCTCCGTGTTGAGCCGTACGATCGGCACGTCGCCTTTCCAACCGCGGTCGCCGCCGGTGTACTCGATGCGCACCTTGTCCTCCGGCAAGCCCATTACTTCAATCGCGAGCCGGGCAATTTCGGTGACGGTGATGTAGTCGCCGGTGGCGACGTTGTAGACCTGAAAGTTTTGCGGCGTCAGTTTATGCGCGAGCAAAACAGCATCGACCACATCCTCGACATGGATGTAGGACTTACTTTGCGAGCCATCGCCGAGCACGCGCAGCCGATCCGGCTGGGCATGCAGCCGGCGCACGAAATCGAAACCGACCCCGTGGGTCTGGCGCGCGCCGACCACGTTGCCGAAGCGGAATGCGCAAGCCGTCAAGCCGAACATGGCGCAGTAGGATGCGATGAGAGCTTCACCGGCCAGCTTGCTGGCGCCGTACGTGGACACCGGTACGAGCGGACCGTAGTCTTCTTCAGCCTCGTAATCAGCCAAATCGCCGTAGACGCCGCTTCCAGAGGCGTACAGCAGCCGCGGAACGGTGTTGCGCCGCATGGCCTCCAGCACCTGCTGCGTTAAGAATGTGCCTTCGCGAAAGTCGATGTCGGGTTCGGTGGCGGCGCGCGCGATGTCGGGATTGGACGCCAGATGAATCACTACGTCGTGACCCGCCATGGCGCGTTGCAGCGCGGGCAGGTCCTTGACGTCGGCGCGGATGACGCTCAGACGCCGATCATGCTCGTGGTGGGCATAATGCCACTCGCGCCCTGATGAGAAATTGTCGTAGAGGGTGACCGCTTCCACCCCGCGGTCGCACAAGAGCCGGTCGGTAAAATGACTGCCAATGAAGCCGGCGCCGCCGGCGATAAAAAATCGGCGGCCTTTCATCGCGTTGTCTCCACAACCGATTCCCACTTAGTGGCCGCCCGCTGCAACTCTGGATGGCTGACCAACAAGTGCCAGATGACCGCGCACAGCCCTTCGGTGTGCGGCGTGACGCGTTCGGGCGTCAAAGTTGGCACCACCACGCACGCTTCCGCCACTTCGCGCGTGAAGCCGCCGTTGCGCCCCACAATCCCGAAGATGTGCGCGCCCGCCGTGTCGGCCGTTTCGAGCGCTCGCACGATATTCACCGAGACGTTATTCCCGCGGCTGCCACCGCCGACCGAAAAAACCAGCACCGCGTCGCGGGAGTTGATCCTGGAACCGGTGAGCCAAGCAGCGAAACACGTTTCCCAGCCCTCGTCGTTGGCGCGCGCAGTTAGTTCGGACACGTTGTCGGTAGGGGCGTAAGCCTCAAAGCCGCACAGCTTGCGAAAATCGTTGACGGCATGGCTAGCGTGTCCGGCCGAGCCACCAACGCCCAAGATGAATAGCCGCCCGCCGCCGGCCCGGACGTGCGACAGGGCTGTAGCCATGCGTTCCACTTCGGCGAGGTCCAATTGCTGCAGGATGGCGATGGTTTCGGCGATATAGGTGCTCGCAAAGCCGCAAGTCGCGACCGCGACCGGCACCGGCGTTGAGGCGGTGTGTTCGGTGACGGCGTTCAGAAGGTCGGTAAGGCTGGTCAAAGGGCGCGCGAACTCCTGCTAATAGTTCGGATTACGGAGCGCTTTCCGATAGAGGTGATTTCGCCTTAGTGGCGCCTTTCCAACTTCTTGGCGCCGAGTACCGGCGGCATTCTTCAGAATGTGTTCCGCGGGCAGCGGCTTTAGGCCGGGAGACGCCGCGCCGTTTTGTGGGCTGGTGAGAACGCCAACCGGAAGATACGGCGGAACGTCCACACGGTGGATTCAAACCGGCCCAACGTAGTAACTCCGATGCGTTCGCCGTAAGGAATGAACACCTCGCGGACGCGGTAGCCTGCCAGAGCGGGCTTAAGGAGCAACTCGACCGGAAGCGCCGGACCGTTCGGATCAAATTCCACGCGCTCTATGATCTCGCGAGAATAGGCGCGCATGCCGGAATGAAGATCCGTGGATTTGACGCCCACCAGAATACGGCCGGTGAGCGCAAAAAACCAGTTGGCGATGTAGTTCGGCCAGGGCATGCTGGCTGGTTTAGAGGGAAGCCGGGAGGCGTTCACGAGATCGCACTCGCGTTCAAGCACCATGTCAGCTATTGGCGCTATCTCATTGGCAGGATAGGTCCCATCACAATCGAGAGTAACCACAACTTGACCGAGCGATTCTTTCAACACACGGGCCATAGCCCGGCCGTAGCCTTGCGGCGGAAACTGCCGTATGACGCGGGCGCCGAGTTCGCGGGCGATCTCGGGCGTCCGGTCTTTGCTGCTGTCGACGATCACGATCTCGTGCTCACGACCGTCCATGGCGGCGCGGATATCGTGGATCACCTGAGCGACCGCATTTTCTTCGTTCATGGTGATCATGGCGACCGAGATCATGCGGGCTGTGTCAACCCTCCCCTCGTTTCTTCGGACTTTCATTGATTTTCTGTAGGGAGTCTATTCGTTTAAAACCACTGATTGGCCAGTTTTAGGGTCGTTAGGCCGATAAGCGGATAAGCGCCAGTGATGAGGACTCTAGAACATACTCCCGTTTGGAAAACGATCGAGCGGGGCAGAATCGCGCATCCGAGGCTGACCGTTTTTGCAGCGGCCTTCCTCGTAAGGCTGTTATTCGGCGCATTATTTTTCGGGTCCGTGGATATAATCAACAGCTCCAACGACACCGTGGCGCTGTGGGCAGGCCGGCCGGTCTTCGACATGCCTTATTTCCCAACAATCAATGCATTACTTTGGTTTGCCGGCGCGCTCTCGAGTCTCTGGGGCTTACCGCTTCCGTTGGCGCTGAAAATCGGGCCAATCCTATTCGACTCACTTTCGGCCGTGCTGATCTACGATCTATTGTCCACCCAGATTCCGGCGATTGCATTGCGGGCCGGCATACTCTATGCTCTAAACCCGCTCGCCCTCCTGATTACCAGCTTTCATGGACAATGGGACTCTATCGCGCTCTTTTTTCTTCTGCTTGCCATCTCTGCGCGAGACAGCAATGGAACTGCCGCATTACGAGAGGCGAGTTTCGGAAGCTTGCTTGCGATTAGCCTGCTAATCAAACCCATTACGTTGCCCTTCCTGGCGCTTATCCCACCGCGTAAGGGCGATGGGGCGCTGTGGTGGCCAGCGCTGGCAGGCCTGATGTTTACCTTCGGCGCTGCTTTCGCTCTTTTTAGTGTTTTTGGCTATTCGCCAATAGGCGCCTTGGCCAGAATCGGCCTGTATAGCATGACAGGCGTACAAGTGTTCGGGTTGCCGTTCGCTCCCGGTCTCGCTCGCTTCGGATTACTGACGCATCGGCTGGCATTGGTATCGCCGGCCATGTTGGTCCTGGCCCTTCTATATCACAGGCGTAGACTGCCCGCTACGGACGCGATGCTCCTCTTCTATTTAGTGACTATTGCGACGGTAGGTCTTTCACCGCAATATCTCCTGTGGCCGCTCCCGCTGTTGGTACTCTCCGGACGGTTTCGCATGGCGACGGTATACACGACGATCAACAGCGTGTTCTTGTTGCTGTATTACATGAACCCGGCGGCGAGTTATTATCCATTTGAAAATCTCACCGTATTTGCGCCGCTTCGCGTGTTTGAGTGGCTACTACCGCCGCCACTGTTAACCAGCGCGGCCCTGCTCCCGGTTGTGCACATACTCGGGAACGTCGCGATACCGGTTTGTGCGGCCGCGCTTGCCGTACTGCTTCTGAAAAATGCCCTGGCCCAGCCGCCTCGTTCCCCGGAAACCGGGCGATGGACCTTGCGGAACACCGCCTCATATACCCTTCCCGCAATCCTGCTGGGGCTTTCGATCTTTGCAGCAAAGCTGGCAATTTCAAACCATGAGCTTGGGTCGCGCTTATCTGCGATGTGGCATTCAATGCCGGCGCTTTACGCGATGCACGTACAGTCCTTGGAGCCAACCGTCATTTTGGTCGCGGATTTTGCGGGCCTCAAGCCATTTAACGTGATCGTCTTGCTCACGTTATTGATTGTTATCTGGGCGGGAGCGGCTCTACGAGATCCGCCAGCCCCAGCTCCAGCTGAGGTTCCAGAGTAAGCGCACCGGGAACGCCGTTAATTCTAATGACCTGCCAAACGAGGTCTTAGCCGGCAGTGTAAAAGAACGGGACAAAACTGTCGATTGTCCTATCGAATGGTCTCCCAGGCCCTCGACCACCATACTGTTCCGGCGGATTTTAGTAAAAGCTTAGATTCGCTCGGCAAGGCGGCCGGGGCACGTCGTCTCGCAGGTGAGTCCATCGCGATTCTCGGAGGTGGACCGACCGGACTAGGCGCCGCTCACCGGCTGGCTGAGATTGGCGCGGCCGACTTCCAGGTTTTCGACGAAAATTCGGAGGCCGGCGGCCTCGCGTCTTCCTTTGTCGATGAACACGGCTTCACCTGGGACATAGGCGGGCACGTCCAGTTCTCCCATTACCCCTACTTCGATCAACTCATGGAAGACCTGCTGGGAGGCGACTGGTTGGAGCATGAACGGGAGTCGTGGGTTTGGATGCGCGATCGGTTCATACCGTACCCGCTTCAGAACAACATTCATTTGCTGCCTCGCCAAGAATTCGAGCAGTGCGTTCGCGGTTTGTTGGATGCGATGAAACGGGCTGGAACGCCGTTGCGGAATTTTGAGGACTGGATCGAGGCCAGCTTCGGCCAAGGGATTGCCGACATCTTCCTGCGGCCGTACAATTTCAAGGTTTGGGCACACCACCCGTCCATGCTGTCCTACCAGTGGGTAGGCGAACGCGTTGCTACGGTCGACCTGTTGCGTTTGCTGTCAAACGTGCTGGACGGAAAAGAAGACCGCGGTTGGGGTCCAAACAACCGCTTCCGTTTTCCCCGGCGCGGGGGAACTGGACACATCTGGAGAACGCTGGCCAGCCGGCTGCCCGAAGGGACTTTTCGCCCGAATCGCCGCTGCGTCCACATCGAAACCGCCAAGCGCGCAATTCATTTCGAAGACGGGTCCCGACAAAACTATGACCGCCTGATCTCGACCATCCCATTGGACGTTCTCCTGTCGGTCAGCGACTTCAAACCGCTGAAGCCATGCGCAGATCAGTTTCGATATTCCACGGTACACGTGTTTGGGATCGGCCTCAAAGGCGAACCGCCCCCGCATTTGAAGACTAAATGCTGGATGTACTTTCCCGAGGACAACTGCCCCTTCTACAGAGCCACCGTTTTCTCGAACTACTCGCCGAATAATGTGCCCGACATCAGACGATTCTGGTCGCTGATGGTAGAGGTTTCCGAGTCGCCATACAAGCCCGCGGATCGTGCCGGGCTTCCTGAATCGGTTATACGCGGACTGGTCGCGGCGAAACTCATCGAGTCTCCAAACCAAATCGTCACCGTCTGGATTCATTCGGCGCGCCACGGATACCCGACACCATTTCTTGGCCGCGACGGCATAGTCGAACCCATTCTTGGCGAACTCGAGACGTTGGGGATCTACAGCCGTGGCCGCTTCGGAGGATGGAAATACGAAGTGTCGAACCAAGATCACTCGCTTATGCAAGGAGTTGAACTCGTGAACCGGCTCGCGTTCGGCACGCCAGAAATGACGTACTGGTATCCGACAGTAGCGAACGGAATCCGCGGAGAGCGCAAATGATTTCGGTCGTGATGCCCGCTTATAACGAAGACGAGGTGATAGAACGCACGGTCCGTGAGTGGTACGCAGAGGTAATCGACAGAATACCCGGTGCCGAGTTCATTGTCGTGAACGACTGCAGTAAAGACCGGACCGGCGAGATACTCGCGAGGCTCGCGGCGGAAATCCCCGCCCTTCGGCCATTAACGCCCGAGCGGAACGGGGGCCATGGGAAGGCCCTCCGGTACGGCTTCGATCATGTGACGCAGGATTGGGTATTTCAAACCGACAGCGACCGCCAGCACGTGCCGTCCGATTTCTGGAAGTTGTGGAACGTGCGGGAAACGAGCGACTTCGTTCTGGGTGTCCGCTCCAGCCGGGCCGATGGGGCGGTACGCGTATTCATCACCACTGTAATGCGGCTGGCCAACTTCGCCGCGTGGGGATTATGGATAAGAGACGCGAACTGCCCATTTAAGCTCATGCGCCGAGAGCCCTTGCAAGACGTGCTGGGGCAGATCCCGCGGGACTCATTCATTCCGATGGTCATGTTGTCCATTCTCTGCCGGAAACTGAGATACCGGGTACGAGAGGTAAACGTCGATCATTTGCCGCGCCGAGGCGGCGAGCAATCCTTGGCCGGACTATCGAAGTGGCTTAAAGTGGGATCGCGCTGTCTGTGTCAATTGTTGATGTGGCGCATCAGCTTGCTCTGGCCGGCTCACCCGCGAGCTACACAGTCACTTCCGGGACCAGCACGGGAGTAGTGGCCGCTGCATTATTCAGGCGTGCGGCGAGCTTCATCGCGCGCTCGATGCAAACGTCCATATTGATGTATTCGAATTCGGCTACGCGTCCACACAGCGGAATGCCGATCTGCTCGAAGTAGGCCTTCGCGAATTTCACGTGACGGCGGTAGTTGTCATCCTGGACCACGTAGCCGTACTTAGTGCGTAGCACGCGGCCGTAGCAGACCTCGCTCTTGCGGATCAGTTGCATGTCTTCGAGGCTCGAGATAGTGTCGGCCAGGATTGCGTCGTCAGACATTTCGTGGGTACCGTCGCCGGGATTGGTGGTGATTTCAGCTTCGACGATGGATTTGCCCGGCGGCGCGTTGTGCGGGCTAAAGATGGCCGGAAAGGACAGCCGGTGAAACCGCAATTTCGGATCGGGAACATAGATGGCGGTGTAATCGGGCAAGCGCGCGGAGTCGAGGCCGACGGCCACCGTGATCAGGGAGTTGTAGCGCAGCGAATCGACCGCGGCGACTACCTCGGGCGGCGTCCCGCTGACCGCGCGCGCCAACTCTTGGATTGGAATCGTGGAGACGATCTGTTCGTAGCGGCGCGTGGTGCGGCCATTGGTCACGCACCAATGGCCGTTTTCCTTCCAGACTCGACCGATGTTGAACTCCGGCGTAATTCTTCGAACCCGTTTCGCCAGGGCGCGCGGCAGCGCCTCGATACCTCCGTGGGAGGGGTAGTTGTAATAGAGCTGGTGCGTATAGCCTTCGGTTTCGACGCCGACCGCGGCTTTGATCACGTCCTCGACCGGCGGTTTAGGGACTCGGCCTTCCACCCACTCCAGCCCCAGTTCCTCAGCCGGTACATTCCAGATTTTCTCGTTGTAGGGGATGAGGTATTTCTCGGCTAAGCCCTTGCCGAAGTGATGGTAAATCCACTCTCTGAAATTGGTCTTCGGTGGCGGATAGTCGTTCTTGATGTAGTGATAGAGACACTCGAAACGATCCTGGGGGTCAAGATCATACAGGCCATTCTCGAAAGGGTACTTTACATACCGGTCTTTATAGAAAATCTTGTTATTTCGGCGGGCGCGATGAACATTGCCGCCCAGGAGCGACACCATGTAATCGACCATCGGCTGGTTGCGGGAGAAGATGATGTGGGGTCCGCCGGCATCGTAAGTGAAGCCGTGCTCTTGGACGGAGAGGCAATGCCCGCCGCCGCGGGTCTCTTTTTCGAGAATTTCGCAATCCTGCTCCAGGTGGGCGGCGATGCTGATGCCGGCCAGCCCTCCGCCTAAGATTCCAATGCTCAAGGTTCCTCCCGATCGGCCTTACCTATTGAAGAATCGGAACTTTGCGGACGGTTCTATAGGTAGACAAGGCCTGTTTCGGTGACCAGTCTGTCGGCAATCGACTAGCGCGTCGAGGATCTTCAGCCTCACGAAGCGATTGGCCGGGATAACGTTACGGCGCTTGACGCGCCCACAGAACTGGACCGTGCTACAAATTGTTGGGATCTAGCAGCGAGAATCGCCAAGTTGGAAGCGATAGGTCCGCCGGACACGTCGTTGCGTCCAAAACATTGCTCAACTGTTGAGGCAAATGTGCCGGCGGATTCGGTGCAGGCGCATTCGAGTATGGGATCAGTGTTGGCGGAGAACTGTCGGGTTCCAGGATCCAAGCCGACCGGTCCCGGTAGTTCTCGACGAATGCACGATCCCAAGCCGGTCCCATTTCGTGCGCCCAAATGACGCGCTGCCGGTCAATGCTAGCCAGATTGTAAACCCACTCGCGGTGCACGCAGTGAGACGACGCGTAGCGAACGAGCACGACATGTTTGCCCGGCAGGGCCATCAACCGGTTGACAACATCTTGCCGCGCTACGACGACCGGTCTAAGGTAGGAACCGTGGCGAAGTACCATGGTCACGTATTCGGTAAGAGCGATCGGGAATAAGGCTATCGAAATGACCGCGAGAGCAAGACCCCAATTCCGTCCACCGAAGCGCCATGTCCTCATCCGATTGATACCTTGCACAAAGAAAAGATAGAGTATCGACGTGCCCGCCGCTGCATAATGTGCGTTGAATCCTGTAAGCGGCGCTAGCGATATCAGAAAACCTCCCAACAATGCCAGGGCCATACGCTCCTCGCGCGTGTTTAAGTGTCGGATCCAGAGCAGCGGCAGAATCAACAATCCCCACATCCCGAAAAAGAACCGGTACACGCAGATCATTTGGACGGCAAAGCATGTTAGAAAATTATTCCGAACCAACGCGACTACAGGAATGCCCCACTCGTGCCAATAGCGCCACATGATTTCATGCCGGTAGGTCTTTTCCGGATGCATCGCGCCCCAGACCAGGACCGGGGCCGCCGCGTATTGCTTTTCGTGCTCCTGATAGGGCAACTCGAAAGCGTTCCCAGTAACCCGGTAGTTGAAATAGGCCATCAAGAGCCCGGCAACGAACAAGATGCCGGCAATGGGCAGGACCACCCGCCTGAAAGCAGTACCAAACGTCACTCGGCCTGTCCTGAGCAGCCACCAGGCAAGACATAGGCCGGCTAACACGGTCAGCACCGCGCCGTCATATGGCCGCGAGTTGATCAAAACCACGATGCCGAGCGCGAGGGTACCAGCGTGTCTCCACTGTTTGCGAAGCCCGATCCTGGGGAGCGCGCCGAATATCAGCGCACCTCCAATTGCAGCCACGGAACCACCCCAGTAGGAATTCATCCAATAGCTGAAAATGCCGATCCGGAGGGCGAGCAAAACAGCTCCCAACAGCGCCCAACCGGGAGCCAGCCAGCCCTGCAACATCCAGCAGGTGAGCCCGCACATCAGGCCGATGCTAATCCAGACTCCGATCCAGGGTTCGCCAAAGAACTTCTCGCCGAACGCCATCACGAGCCCTTGCACCGGCTGGTATTTTGAGGCGTAGGTAGGCTTCATGATGATATGGAACGACTCGAAGTGCTCCCAGAAGGGCGGCGTCGGGTTGGCCAGGCGGCCCGAGGTGTAGGTGTCGGCGGCTAATAAATAGCTGAATTCGTCCTGAAACACAGGTTTAGGTACGTGTACCCAGGGCAACAGGGCCGCACGCGCGGCCAGTGTCAAGACGCAAACGGCGATGCAGGCAACGAGACGCCTTTCGGCCAAGCTTTGGTAGGCGCCACATACGCCCGCCAAAAGCAGGCGCAGACGGGTGTTTTGGGGGGAAATTGGGGACGGCGTAGAAGCAACTTCAAGACACTCGGACACGCTTTCTTGCCCTCGCATTCACGTCGTTCCACTAAGTTATTCGGGGTTTTTGGAACTTTTCTGTAGGGAATCGCCTGACGCGCGGCGAGCATGGGATGCGCGGAGGGTCTACGCCCGTTAAGGCAGATTTGCGGCTTCTGGCGGCGATTAGCGGGAATTATCTGGCCGGCTTACGTCCGGCAGGGAAGTCCGGGGCTTGCGCATGATGATACTCAGCACGCGGAAGCGGGCGGGCTGTGGCGCGGCCGAGCGTTGCCGGATACTGCTCCAAGTGGGCTGCGGTTCCGGAGCGGCGGCGCCGTGCGTCACTCCCCATACGCAGGACAACAGCGACTGACCATGGAAAGTCATAACAACAACCTATCGGCAACTTGCCGTTGAAGTGTTAGGCGCATGATTCTCCGAATAAGTTTCAACTTCGTGGAAATTGTCTCAAAGCTGGCCGCGAGCGTTTGGAGGCGACAAGGCGCACGGGAGAAGGAACAGCCGTTTTTCCTCGCGAACCCGCTCGCGGCCTGCCAATCGATGGATGCCACGCTGGCTGGAATCCGTACCTAGCAAAAGTGCTGGCAACTTCGCGGAAGTCCGGCGGGCGCTTGCGGGCCGCGGCAGTACCTGTGCTCGTCGTTCAACCGGCGGTTTGGTTGAGGCCGGCTGCTTGGTTCAAACTAGAAGAACGGGCCACGATGGGAATCCGCAGGCAGGTAAAGAAACTGAACCGCACCTTCCGCGAGGTCCGGATGTTCGCGCGGGCGATGCAGTCGCCCTCCCACCCCATCCTGGTTCAGATCGTCCCGATCCGCCGCTGCAACCTGGACTGCGCGTATTGCAACGAATATGACCGCACGTCGGAGCCGGTCCCGCTCAAGACCATGCTGGCGCGTATCGACCGGCTGGCAGAGCTCGGCGCTACCATAATCACCCTGAGCGGGGGTGAGCCGACGCTGCACCCCGGCTTGGACGCGATCATCGGCCGGATCCGGGAGCGTGGCGCTATCGCCACTCTCATTACCAATGGCTTGCTGCTCACTCCCGAGCGCATCCGGCGGTTGAATGGCGCCGGCCTGGATTACCTGCAAATCAGTATCGACAACGTCAAGCCGGATGAGGTTTCCAAGAAAAGCCTGCAGGTGCTCGACCGCAAGCTCGAATGGCTCGCCGAACACGCCGAGTTTGGCGTCACGATCAACTCGGTGCTGGGCGCGGCGATCCGAGATCCGCAGGATGCGCTGGCCGTATCGGCTCGCGCCCGCGAACTAGGCTTCACCACCACGATGGGTATCCTGCACGATCAGTCCGGCCAGCTAGCCGCGCTCACATCGCCCCAACAGTCGGCTTACGAGCAGTTTCGGCGCCGCAAAGCTTCCCTGTTTTCATTCGCACATTTCGACAGCTTTCAGGACAATATCGCGCGGGGACTGCCAACGGATTGGCACTGCCGCGCCGGGGGACGTTTTCTATACGTCTGCGAAGATGGCCTGGTACACTACTGTTCGCAGCAACGCGGCCGGCCCGGTATCCCGCTTGAACGATATACGCTGCAGGACATGCGGCGCGAAGCCGCCCAGGTGAAAGGGTGCGCGCCGTTCTGCACCATCTCGTGCGTGCACCAAACCGCGATGCTGGACGACTTTCGCGAACGGCCGAGGGAGACGCTCACCGGAATCCTGGCACGGCGCCGCGAAGTGGACCCGGCATTTCAGCCCCCCGCCCTGGTGGGCGTCTTATCCTGGCTGTTCTTAGATCAGAGGCGGCGGGGAATTTTCGGCAAGGTGATGCTGGGCGCGTTGGGTTTGAAATCTAAAGGGAATCAGGCCGAAGCCGGAAAGCAAGGCGCTTAGCCGATTACGGCGTAGCTGCCGCGCGAACCGATTCAGAAACTTTCCGGCCATCGCGCTGGACCACTTCCATACGAATGGTGACGTCGTTGGTCCGCCGACGGTACACCAGCGATCCATCCTGAAGCTGCCGCCCGTCGAAGGGAATCACCTCGGTCAGATCGCCGTCGCTAATGCGCAGGCTTCCCTTCTCCGCGTCGCGAATGGCGGCGGAGTCGTGTTTCCAGAACACTTCCACCTGCTGTGGTTTGGAAGCGACTCGGAGTCCCAGGCCGGCAATGCCTGCGGCCGTGTCGACGGTTGGCTTCCGCAGGTCATGAACCCGTTGGACGTCCAGAATAAAGCCGGCGAGAATGATTGCCAACATTGCCGTTCCCGCGGTAGGAAGGAGCCGCAGCCATCGGTGTGCGTCCGCATGCTCCAGGTAATCTGCCATCCTGCCTCTATGATTATCGAGGGCTCAGGCGCGTCGAAAGATGCGTGAGTACCCGTACGTCCTACGCTGGCCTGACTAGAACCGAGCGTGGTTCACGGCTATAGTCATTCCGGTATTAGGGACCGATAAACCGGACGGACTCCGCCCTCGTCGCACCTTCCAGTGTGCGGACTTCCAAGCGCACACTCACGTCGGCCGTCGATGGCTGATAGGCCACATAGCCGTCTCGAAGCTGAGTGCCGGTCAATTGCGTTACGCGGTTTTCGCGCTTATCCGTAATTTGTAGCTCCGCAGCCTCCGCGTCCAGGATCGTCGAAGCGTCATGATTCCACTCGATAACAAGCTGCCCTCGCTGCGCTGCGACCCGCAACCCTAAGGAATGTTCGTGCAAATCGCCATCGATTACACGTTGGGGCAGAGCCGGCGTGGGCGTCGCGGTGTGTGAATCGCCCAAAGCCACCAGGCCCGCCGCCGTCAAGATCATCGCGACTGCAGCCGTACGAGCCAGAGGGATCCAGCGGACCGGCTGGGGAGTTTGGTTCGCTGGCGGATTCAAAAGAGGTATGCGCGGCAGGCAGTGATGTTCCCTCAGCCTATCCGCATGCAAGGGGAACTCGTAGGACGCGTCTCGAATGGCGAGGCGGCCGCCTTCGCGCCAGAAGAAAGCTCCCTGCTGCCCCCGCCAATCAGCGTGACGAATCAACAGAATGACGTCATGCGGATCGGAAAAGAATCGATCTGCGGCCTGGGCATCGGCCTCAGAAAGCGTTAGCCAGCCGCCTCGCTGCCACCGGAAGAATCCGACCGGCTTTTGCTGCAGCGCCGTTCGGCGCGCCAACGCGCCCAGGCTTTGAATGAGTAGCTCGCCTCGGAAGCAAGGGCTCTCGTTGTCGCGTTCCTGCAGCAAAACGAAATCCTCGATGAAAGTAGCCGCCTGGGGCGCATTCACCGAATATCCCAAGAGTACGCCGGCCGCCTGTTGCAGGCTTGGCTGCGCAGCCAGGCTGCGGCAATGCTCTTCTAAACGCCGCACCACAGCGAGGCCCAAATGAATCGAAAGGTCTCCAGTTGGGGGAGTCCACGCGTAAAAGTCGGACGGATCGCGACCTAAGTAACATTCTGACGGCATGAGCGTAGATCTATCATTGCCCTCTTTTGAGGGTGCACTCATGGTACGCCGATACTAAAACGTTCTGTCTACGATACAGCCTCACCGCCAGGGTGAGACGTTGGTCCAGCTCCGTAATGCGGCTTCGGCCCAGTCCGTTGACTTGTCCTTGTGGCACGTGTTGCACGCGTTCGGTATCTTGTACTGCTTCGTCTGCGACGGGCCAATGAACTTAAATGTATGGCTGTGGACCATGACGTCGGAGATTTCCGCCTGGATGGCGGGCATGTGGCAGCCGACACAATCGCTACCGGCGCTATTCGGTGCATGATGCGTGTGCTCCTGGATGGTGCCGGTATGGGGGCCGTTAGGCGAGCCAGGTCCGTGGCATTCCAGGCACATATCGCTGGCCGGCTTCAGCAGTTGGGCATAGTTCTCGGTCCCGTGCACATCGTGGCAGGCGGAACATTTCACCCCGCGCGTGTACATGACACTTTGGACAAAATCGTTGCCCTGCATCCGGTTCTTGTGCGCGGTGCCGTCGGCATAATGCGTGAAGGTGGTTTCGCCGAGCTTGTGCTCTTCCAGGCCCCAGAAATCCTGGAGCTTTTTGCCGGGTTCGTAGCCAACCGGCCAGTCGTAGTACTTACCCTCAATCGGGTTGGTCAATGGTCGGCCCTGCGAATGGCACTGGATGCAGATGTCATTGGCGGCGATGGGCTCCAGGCGCGCCGGGTTAATGATGTTCGCGCGTGCCGGATGCGCGGCGTGATCGCTGCCCGGGCCGTGGCAGCGCTCGCAGCCGACATTCCATTCGGTCACCTTCTTCGTGTGGATGTCGAAATTGACCGAGTGGCAGCCGTCGCATAAAGCGCTGGTCGGGCGTTTCACGTTGTCGGGAGGATAGAGCGGCGCCCACCAGTCAGTTCCATTAGCCACCATATAAGGGCGCCAAACCTGGTGGGCGACGTCCCATTGTGCGGGCTCGACATAATAATCGTCGCCGATCTTGGTGAAGTAGCGCTGTTTCCAGAGACTGCCGTATACGAGCGCGATGTCGTTGACCGTGAATTTTACCATCGGATTGGGCTTTGACAGATCGGGAATGACAACCCCCGGAGACTCGTGCGGGTCACGCACGATGTTCGCCATGGGCGTCTTGCGCCACCGCTCATAAATTTTGGGATGACAGGCGCGGCAGGTATTCGAGCCAACGTAGTCCGCGGCAATGGCGGCAGGAGCGGCAAATAAGGCCGCCGCCAAAAGCACCGCCGGAAGAAAATACTTTTTGCGCACGAAGACTATTTTACGTGAGAGCGCGGAGACGCCGGAACATCGCCCATGGTTTTACCGGACTGGATTAGAACTCCCACTGAAAACTGAATTGCACCTGGCGCGCATTCAGAGTTTCGATCAGCCCGGTCCTGTAAAGGTCAGTCGTGACAATAGCGCTCGGCTGGGATTACACGGTGGCGGCCGCCTGGACGGCGACAGCGGGCAAGGCAAAGTAGAACGTGGCGCCCTGCCCCTCGCGCGAGGCCACCCACATCCGCCCGCCATACCTCTCGATCACCCGTTTGCAAATCGGCAAGCCGATTCCCGTGCCGGGAATGGTTCTGCCGTGCAGGCGTTTGAACACTTCAAAGATCTGCTGGTGGTATTCCGGATCGATGCCGATTCCGTTGTCCGCAATCGAGAAATGCCACTCGTCCTCGATCTTCTGGGCGGAAACGTGAATGCGGGGCGGCTGCTCGCTCCGGTACTTAATGGCATTTCCTATCAGGTTCTGGAAAAGCGAAGTGAAGTCACTGCGATGCGCATAGAGCGGGGGGAGTTCGTCCGAGGTAATGGAGGCGCCCGTTTCCTCGATGGATGCCATCAGGTTCGCTTCCGCGTCCTCGAGAACGGTCTTAAGATCTATCACTTCGGCTGGCTCGCCCGGATCAACACCAACCTGAGTATAGGCCAGGAGATCCTCAAGCAGTTCGCGCATGCGTGTGGTTCCATCCACGATATTGGCGACATACATGCCGGCCCGCTCGTCGAACTGGCCCGGATAACTTTTCACAAGGAGCTGCGAGTACACCGAGATCATCCGAAGCGGCTCCTGCAGATCGTGACTGGCGGCAAACGCGAAGCGCTGCAGGTCATCGTTGGATCGGGCCAACGCAGTGTTGGCCAGGTGAAGCTGTTCTCCATGGATGCGCAAGCCTTCCTCGGCCAGCTTGCGCGCGTTGATGTCTTCAATGACGGACACATAGTGCAAAGGGGCGCCTGAGGCGTCACGCACCAGCGAAACCGTCAAATTCACCCAGACGACGGAGCCGTCTTTGCGTATGTAGCGCTTTTCGAGCGAGTAGGTCGGGACCTCGCCGGCGGCGACGCGGCGAGCTAGTATCCAATCGGCTTCGAGATCGTCGGGATGAGTGATGTCTCCGAACGTCTTATGGATCAATTCCTCGCGCGAATAACCGGTGATCGTGCAGGTCGCATCGTTGAACCGGACCCAGCGGCCATCCAGCGCTACATGAGCGATTCCGACGGCCGCGTTATCGAAGGTGGCGCGGTATCGCTCCTCGGATTCGCGCAGTGCGTCCTCGGCGCGGAGCTTTTCAATCAAGTCCGCGGCCTGCCGTGCAAGCAGGTCCAGTAAACGCAGATCTCGCTCGGTCAGCCGCCGAGGCTCGCGGTAGTGTGTGGAAAGCATTCCTACCAAGTCCCCGGTTCTGGTGCTCATGGGAGTGCACTGCACAGCGTGGGTGCCCTCGGCCAGCAGTACCGGCAAGACGGGACTGCCCGCAAGGATTTCGCTACGTGCCACATCTTCGATGACGACCCGCTCGCGCCGCGACAGCGCCGTTGCGCACGCAGAATTCTCGCCTTCCTTCACCGCTGAGAAGAACTCCAGGAACTGATCGGAGAAGCCATGCTGGGCCTCGATTCGTAGGACGCCATCGCTGCCCAGTAGCTGAATATTTCCCATGTCGGCGCCCGTGATCAGCTCAGCGGTACTCAGGATTTCGCCCAGGACAACGCCCAGATCCGTCTGCTGCATCAAGCGCGTTCCCAGTTCGTGCAGCCGGCGCATGCCGGACAGTTCATCCTTGAGTTGCCCTTGTACACGCGAAAGTTCACGCTCGGCTTGTTTTCGCTGCTCCATCTCGTGCCGGACGCGCTCCAGTGTCCTGCGCTGAATATGCACAAGAAAACTTGCGGCTAGAGTGGCCGTGACGTAGCCCACAACGCTGACGCGGGCCACCGAACCAGGCCCGCCGTAAAATGGCGACGTGGTCGAGCTGGAAATGAACAGGTACGCGCCGACGGCGGCCGAAATCGCGATGTTCAGGAGCGCAGGCCCGAGGCCGTAGTACCACACGACGAATAGCGAGCCAACGAAATACGTAAGGAATGGAACCGCAGCCCCGGTCAGCGGCGCTACTGCCACTCGCAGCAACGTGGCAATAATTACGGCGGCCACAGCCATCCCGTACGCCAGTGCGAGTGGCTGGAGTTTCTGAGTGCTGGGTCCCGTGAACTTCATTCGGGTTGCGTGATCGGCAAGGCGATGCAGGTGAACTAAGCTGCGTGTTCTGAAATTTTAACAGGATTTCCGCTCAGCGTTGATGAGGCACGCACGCCACCCGTTTCCATGACGCCGAACCGCTGCAAAAACCTGAGTTCTACCGCGCCGGCCTATGCGAGGGCATGCGCCACGGGGTCATCTCTCGCAAAAACGCGGCAAAGCCGTTCGGGAACGTGTACCCGTGCCGCTGGTTGACGCGACGCCAAGCTTCCCACACATTGGCAACCAGAACCCCGGCCAGCAAATAGTACACTGCGCCCACCCACTCGAATACCGCGTACGCAACCAGTGCGGTGATGACGCCGCACCACAGCTGGTCGGGATATTTGGTAGGCGATGTGGGCGGATCGGTGAGAATGATGAAGGCGAAGAAGAGCGATGCCTGGAGGTCGGGCGTCCGGAAGATCTCCGCCACCTTTGCCGGATCGCCCAGGAAGGCCGTCGCCGTGAACAGGAGATAGTAGCTTCCTAGGAACGCCAGCACCATGGGCAGCTTATTGACGCGATCGGCCATGAAGAAGCCGGCGGCAATCAAGACCAGCTGGATCAGCGGCGCAACTTCGGGCAAAGCTCCCCACCAGTTCTGGCCGGTGTGAAAAACATAGAAACTGGCAACGATGGCCAGCGCCGCGGGATTGAAGAGATTCGCAGAGCGGGAACGGAAGATATATTTGCTGAGCACCGCGGCCACAGACGTAAGCGCAATCACATACCAAGGCTCCTGCGCGCGCAGCACCATGCTTACGATCATGGCCGTGAGCACCGCGCCGCTCGGAAATTCCCAGATCTTTTTTCGGGCGCGCAGAACGACCAGATCGAAAAGACCAGCCGCGACGATCGCGCTTAGCAAGCCGGGCGCGACCACTCCTAGACCTTCGTGCGGCGCGGCGATCGCGATCAGGAGCGAAAGAATGATGGTCAGCAGCCCTTTCGGGGTTTTGAAGAAATTTTTCGCGCGCCGGGTCTTACGCCGCATGGCGCAATCCTTCGGTTTCGAACCTCTCGAGGTCCGGTGTAATGACAAACCCGTCCACGCCCATTCGTTCAAGCAAGGCTATGCCTTCAGCAGGAGCCAGAACAAATGCCGCGGTGGAGAGAGCATCGGCCAGCATCGCATTGGGCGCCACTACGGTGACACTAGCGGCCGAAGCTGCCGGCTGGCCGGTACGCGGATCCAGAATATGCCGTCCACGCTCGTAATCCCCGGAGGTGCACACGGCCTGGTTCGTGATCCGCAGTTGATAGATGATCTCGCCTTCGCGGCGCGGGTGCCGGATCCCAATGCGCCAGGGCTCGCCTTCCGGGTTGCATCCGCCGGCATACAGGTCGCCGCCCGCATCGATCGAGAAATCAGAAAAGGGCTGCAACTCGCGCGCCGCGAGGTCGATGGCCAGGCCTTTGACCACGGCGCCCAGATCGAGGATAAGCGGACGCTGAAGTTGGATCGTTCTACGATCCGGGTCGAGACGAATATCGCGGTAGGTGGCCGGCTCGGGCGAAATCGGCGTGCGGACGGTTTGACCGGTGCGATGATTGCGATTGAAGCCGCGGCGCTCCATCTGGTGCCCCACGGCCGGATCAAACGCCCCGCCGGATTCTTCCGCCACTCGGATGGCAAACTGTACCGATTCGAACAGGATCGGGCTCACCGGCACAGCCACACCCGCGCAAGACGTCAGCCGCATGAGTTCACTGTTTGGATCGAATCGGGTGCAGCGTTCTTCGATATCGTGAAACCAGCCGAACGCGCGTTCGATTGCGTCGTCGGCTCCGGCGCCCGCGACAGCGATCGTCACCAGCGTGTCCATCGCCAGCTGTTTGCGAACGGACAAGCTCACTTCGAGGCCTGGTCTAAAGCCCAGTACACCGCGCCGTAATAGGCGTAGGCGCTTTCCGTAGCGCCGCCGATGACGTCGAATTTGTTCTTCTGCCGCGTGATGACTTTGGGCGGAAGACTTTCAATGATGTCGCAGGAATAGCGTGTCTGGCAGTCGGTGATATCCGCCGACACGATGCGTCCGCCCTGAATCACAACCGTGGCTTGAATGTCGCCGTGACGGCAGGTGCCCCAGGCAGTGTATTTGCCGTCTTTCCAGACAGGCTGGGCTGGCGCGGCGGGATTCGAGGTCGCGGCGGGAGCAGACGTTGCAGCGGGAGTGGAGTTTGCAGCGGAACTAGACGCCACCGCAGGACTCGACTGACCCGGACCACTTACAGTGGAACCTTCCCCCTGCTGAACGGCACTCGTCACCGCCGAGGCAGACGTGGTGGAAACACTATTCACATCAGCGGCCGCCGCTGCCGTGTTCACCGCAACCGTAGCTTGCGATGTTGCTTCGGCCTTTCGAGTATTGGCTTGCTCCGCAATCGTTTCTTGCGGCCGACCTGGAGTGGCCGCCTGCGCGCTAGCCGGCGGATGCTTGACCTCCTCATGCGCCGGCAGCACGTGCACGGGCGCGACGGCAGGACGATTCGGCGCAGCAGGCGGCATGCCCGCATCGGCTGCGGCTCGCTTGGCCGGAACCTCAGGCGCGAGCGGACGCTCGTACACCTGCGCATCCAACCGGCTCGCCGCCGGACGCGTCCGGACATAACCGGCGGCGTAAACCGCAAGCACCGCCGCCGAACTCATCGCTACCAGACCGTTAGCGACCTTCTTGTTGGACTTGTTCTTGGCCACGCTCCACCTGGCTGCTCAATATTCCTTCCTTTTTACCACGTTCAGAAGTAGCGTATCGCCGTGAAACCGCAGCTCCTTGGCCCCTTAGCACTTCTGACGCCGAAATCGAACGTAAGCCGATAGAATGATTACATGGCGGAAGAAGGCAACGGCCACGGCAGTCCGTCTCGATTGGACCGGATCGAACGAGCGATCGAGGCGCTGATCGACGGCCACGAGCGGTTGATCGCATCACAAAAACAACTGCTCACCGCGCAGGTCCTCATGACCGACACCGTAACAGCCCTGGCTAAGAAAGTAGAAGCGCACGAGGACCGCATTCAGGCCCTAATCGATAGCCAGTTGCGTGTCGACGAAACACTCGCCTCGATCAAGAAACTTCTCGACCGCCCGCGCGACCAGCGCTAGGCCACCATCGTTTGCGGCTTGACATGCCGCCTGAAGAGCGCCACAATACTGATGGCGAACAAAAGGCGAATAGCATGAACCCTACCGCCGTTCTCCCCATCACGCCCGGATTCCGCCCGGAGGCCAAATCCCGCGAGACGCTGCCCACCGGCATCGGCTCGCTGGATTCGCTCACGGGCGGATTCCCGCGCGGCGCGCTCTCTGAAATCATCGGACTCGATAGCTCCGGCCGTACTACGGTAGTTCATGAACTTCTAGCCGCATCCACTTCAAAATACGAGATCTGTGCTTATGTAGACACGGACGATTCTTTCGATCCCGTCTCGGCCGCCGCAGCCGGAGTTGCGCTCTCTCAGTTGCTATGGATCCGGTGCGGCCATAACGCCGGCCACGCGCTCAAAGCGACCGATGCCCTGCTCCACGCGGGCGGTTTCGGCGTGGTAGTGCTCGATCTTTGTCAAATCACCGCGCGCATCGCCAACCGCATTCCCATCTCTTATTGGTACCGGTTCCGCCGCGCGATCGAGAACACACCCACCCTCCTGGCGCTGGTCGAAAAAGAACCGCTAGCGAAATCCTGCGCCTCATTGATGCTCGAAATGAAGCGCAAGAAAACCGTTTGGAAAGGAGCGCCCGGCTTCGAACTGTTGCGCGGCGTCGAATTGGAAGCCGTATCGCGAAAGCCGGTGCGTCCGCACGCCGCCAATTTCGAAGCGAGGGCTATCGGCTGATGTTTGCGTGTCTTCATGGCCCCGCGGCCGACCTGCCCAAAATTGTCGAGGCGTTCACGCCCTGGTTCGAAGAGGCCGCGCCCGGCACCCTTGTCTTTCCCATTGACAAACTGAAGCGGCTTTACGATTCGCCGCACCAGTTGGCGCAGGCGATCGCGCAGCGCGCTGGGTCCGGCGTCAACATTGCCATCGCCGGCACTGCCGAATCCGCGATTCTCGCCGCGCGCAATTTGTCCGGCATTACGGTCGACCCCGAGTTGGACCACCTGGACATCTCCAGCCTTCCCGTCCCTGAAGAAATGCTGGAAATTCTCGACGCCTGGGGCATTCGAGATCTCCAGCAACTGGCGCAATTACCAGAAAGCGGCATCGCCGAACGATTCGGCGAGGCGGGCGTCTACCTGCAACAGCTCGCCAAAGGCGCACTCAATCGCCCGCTGCGCGCCTTCCAACCCGCTGTCACATACGACGATCGTATCGAGCTGGATTATCCCGTCGAACTGCTCGAGCCGCTGCTGTTTCTGATCGCGCGTATGCTCGGCGATCAATGCCAAAAGCTCGAAGCGCACGGCATGGCGGCGGGCGAAGTCAGCATTCGCCTGGAACTCGACGATAAAACCGAGCACCAGCGCACTCTGCGCCTGCCGATTTCGATGCGCGACAGCAAAGTGCTCTTGAAGCTATTGCAAATGGATCTGGAGGCGCATCCCCCGCAAGCCGCAACTCACGCGCTTTCGGTGAGCATCAAGCCGGTGCAGCCGCGCACGATCCAGCACGGTATTTTTCTGCCGCTCGCGCCGGCGCCGGACAAGCTGGAATTAACACTGGCGCGCATCCGCGGCATCGTGGGCGAAAACAATGCCGGCGTACCCGAACTGCTGGACACGCATCATCCGCACCCGTTTCGCCTAACGCCCGCACAGCCGCAAATCGCTAGCCCGTGCCAACCTGCCGGATGCCAGGCGTTCCGTTATTTCCGGCCGCCGCTGCGCGCAAAAATCGAATTTCAAAATGACCGCCCCAGCCGCCTCACCGCCCCCGGTATCCACGGCAAAGTCCTGAACGCATCCGGCCCGTGGCGCACCTCAGGCGACTGGTGGACAGAGACCGCCTGGTATCGCGACGAATGGGACATAACTCTGAATAACGGCGCGCTCTACCGCATCTACCAGGAACCGGATCAACACTGGTTCATCGAGGGCAGTTATGACTGATATTCTTGTGGCGCACGCATTCATGCGTGCCGTGCCGGCACAAGCTGGTCGTACCACCACCCATTGCGTTCACACGAGCGCACAGGACGACGCGGCGTCATCGTCCAAAGAAAGCGCGCTGCCGCGGCGTTCCGTTGTGCGCGTTCACACGAATGTGAGCCCGGCACGCACGAGTACGACTGCGTGCGCCACATCCTAAAATGTACGTCGAGTTGCACGCCCGATCCGCTTTCAGCTTTCTGGAAGGCTCCTCCGTCCCCGAAGAACTGGTGGCCCGCACCGCCGAACTGGACCAACCCGCGCTCGCCATACTGGATCGCGATAACGTTTCCGGCGCCGCCCGCTTCCACATGGCCGCGAAAAAATCGGGCATCCGCGCCCATATCGGCGCCGAAATCACTTGCACCGACGGTCACCGCTATCCGCTGCTGGCGGAAAATCGCAAAGGCTATCAGAATCTCTGCCGCCTAATCACGCGCATGAAGATGCGCTCTAAGAAAGGCGAAGGCGCGGCGGCGCCCGAAGAATTTCCCGAATTCGCTGAAGGCCTGGTCTGCTTGCTCGACCGCTGCGATGAGCGCGCACTCGATCTATTCGGCGCGAAAAACATCTTCATCGAACTCCAGCGCCATCTCAACCGCGATCAGGAAGCCCGCAATCAATCTCTGATCGATTTCGCGCGCAAACACCGGCTGCCGCTCATTGCCACTAATGGCGCCAGCTACGCCACGCCGCATTCCCGGGAAGCGCTCGACGTGCTCACCTGTGTTCGCCACAAGGTCAAGATCCAGGACGCCGGGCGGCTGCTCTGCATCAACTCCGAGCGTCATCTTAAGAGCGCGCAGGAAATGGCACGCCTGTTCGCCGATCTGCCCGAAGCCATCGCCAATACGCACGAGCTGTCCAGCCGACTGCAGTTCACCTTGGCCGATCTCGGCTATCAGTTTCCGCGATACCCGGTGCCGCCGGGCGACACCATGAATACGTTCTTGCGCAAACGTGTCGAGGAAGGCGTGGAACGGCGGTATGCCCGCAATGCCTTCACGGCCGATCTGTACCGCCGCGCGCGCCGCCAGGTGGAGCGCGAACTCGCGCTCATTGAAAAACTCGATTTGGCGGGCTATTTTTTGATCGTCTGGGACATCGTCGACTTCTGCCGCAAGAACGACATCCTGGTGCAAGGCCGCGGCTCGGCCGCCAATAGCGCTGTCTGCTATTCGCTCGGCATCACCGCAATCGACCCCATCTCGATGGACCTGCTGTTCGAGCGCTTCCTATCGGAAGAGCGCGGCGAATGGCCCGACATCGATCTGGACTTGCCCAGCGGCGATCAGCGCGAGCGCGCCATCCAGTATGTCTACGAACGCTACGGCAAACTCGGCGCGGCGATGACCGCCAACGTCATCACCTATCGCGGCCGCTCGGCCGTTCGCGATATCGGAAAAGTGCTCGGCTTCGAAGAGCCGGACCTGGCACGCATCTCCGCCCTGATTCCTTCATGGGGCTGGACCGATCCCAAGGAAACCGCCGAGCGCCAGTTCAAGGAAGCAGGTTACGCGCCCGACAATCCTTTGATCGCGAAATTTCTCCAGATCTACACCACCATTCAGGATCTGCCGCGGCACTTGGGCCAGCATTCCGGCGGCATGGTCATTTGCCAGGGCCAGCTCGATTCCGTTGTCCCGCTCGAACCCGCCACCATGCCAGGCCGCGTCGTCATCCAGTGGGATAAAGAAGACTGCGCCGATATGGGGATCGTCAAAGTGGACCTGCTCGGCCTCGGCATGATGGCCGTGCTCGAAGAATCCATCCAGCGCATCCGCGAATCTTACAACCAAGAGGTCGATCTCGCGCATCTGCCGCAAGACGATCCGCTGGTGTACGCGGCATTGCAAAAAGCCGACACCATCGGCTTGTTCCAGGTGGAAAGCCGCGCGCAAATGTCGTGCCTGCCGCGCCTGCAGCCCAAGCGTTTTTACGACATCGTGGTACAGGTCGCCATCATCCGCCCCGGCCCCATCGTCGGCCAGATGCTGAACCCGTTCCTGCGCCGCCGCCAAGGCCGCGAAAAGCCCGAATGCCTGCATCCGTCGCTCGAACCCGTACTGGCGCGCACACTGGGCGTTCCGCTGTTCCAGGAGCAGCTTCTCCGCATGGCCATGATCGTCGCCAACTTCACCGGCGGAGAAGCCGAAGAACTGCGCCGCGCCATGGGATTCAAGCGCTCGGAGGCGCGCATGCGCGACATCGAAATACGGCTGCGCTCCGGCATGACTGCCAACGGCATCGCCGGCAAACAGCAGGACACCATCGTCCAGTCCATCACCTCCTTCGCGCTATACGGATTCCCTGAATCGCATGCCGCCAGCTTCGCCCTCATCGCCTACGCCAGCGCCTATCTGAAATGCCGCTATCTGGCTGCCTTTACGGCGGCGATCCTCAACAATCAGCCGATGGGCTTCTACGCGCCCGCGACCTTAGTGAAAGACGCGCAGCGCCATGGCCTGCACTTCAAGCCCATCGACGTCACACGCTCGGATTGGAAATGCACCATTGAAGAACACAATGGCGAAAAATGCGTGCGCCTCGGCTTGAACTATGTGAAAGGCTTGCGCGAACAGGCCGCTCAAGCAATCCTCGGTGCGCGTGCCAACCGGCCGTTCGAATCCATTCAGGATCTGGTGAATCGCGTCCCGGCGCTGCGCAAAGACGAGTTGCGCAAGCTGAGCGAGGTCGGCGCGCTTAATTTCATCCCGCAAACGCCGACGCACCGCCGCGCCGCGCTGTGGGATTCCGAACTCGCCATCCGTCCCGGCGGTCCGCTGTTTGCCGAAAACCCCGGACCCGTGCCCGAATCTCCATTAGTCCCGATGAACGCCACCGAACGCCTAAACTCCGATTTTCGCGGCACGCATCTCACGATCGGCAAACACCCGCTGGCCTTCCATCGCGAAAATCTGAATCTGATCGGCATCACGCGGGCACGCGATCTTCAGTTCGTTCCCAATGGCTATCCGGTCCGCATCGCCGGATGCGTTATCTGCCGCCAGCGCCCCGGCACAGCCAAGGGCCTGCTCTTTCTCAGCTTAGAAGACGAAACCGGGGTTTCCAACGCCGTGGTTATGCCCGATATTTTCGACCGCGAGCGCGCCACCATCCTGAACAATCCCTATCTTGTCATCGACGGCGAAATGCAGAACATCGATGGCGTGTTCACCGTCCGCGCCAGTCATTTCGAACCGCTGGAAGCGGCCGAAGAAGCCGTTCCCTCGCACGATTTCCACTAGTACTGAGCCGACCCGTTCTCCTAGTACGTACAGCAAATAGTTTTGAAACGAACTCCTCATCACCGGCGCAGCGCCAAGACGCATTCTGAATCCGGTCCAACAATATGCAACGAATTCTAGCTTCGATGCTGTTTGCCGCCTGCGCCGTTTCCGCCAGCGCAACCACAATCACGATAATGTCTGCCAGCAGCATTGCCAACGCCCAAGCCGAGGAAAACGCCTGGGTCACATCGACTTTCGGCAATAACTGGGACCCGCAGATTCTGGAGACTTTCGAAGGGTTCAAAGCCAGCAATACCAGCGGCTATAACAGTCTGGCCACTGGCGTCGGCACCTTTAGTGTCATGCCAGGCAGCCAAGCCGGCGACCCGGTGCAAAGCAATGGCACCAAAAAGGACCAGTTCACAATTCTGAACGCCGCCGATTCGCCCTTTTCTGGACGCTACGACACCACGCCAGGTGGAAACAACTGGCTCGACTCCAACGATATTACGCAGATCCAACTCAACACATCTCTGACCACACTGCTCTTCATGATCACGGACGTGAACGACTGCGGCGGCATCCTGACACTTCAGACCGGCGATGGAACCACCTCCAGCGCCTTCGCGCATGCTCCCACGGCCAGGGACGGCAACATCTATTTCGTAGGAATCACGTCCTCGAACGCGCTCGGCACCGTAAAATGGCTGAACAACTCCAGCAACGACGGCTGGGGTATCGATGACCTGGGTAGCATCGTCGACCCGCCTCCGCCGCCGCCGTACCAACCGCCGACTTCGCCGGTTCCCGAGCCGTCGGCTTGGCCGATCTTGGCAGCGGGCCTAATCGCGATTCCGCTGATGAGAAAGTATCGGAAGCCGCGCATATCCCAGGTGCTCGGGTAAACGCTACGGCCGGCGATGCGGTCACGCGCCGGTGTACAGGCCCATGTGCTCTTTGGCCAGCCGCACAGTCGAGTTTGCGATCGGCGATACGTGCTCGGCGCCCTGCTTCAGCACGGCATCCAGATAGCCCGGCTCGGACGTGATCGCGCGATAGCGCTGCTGAATCGGTTCGATATTAGCGGCCACTATCTCGGCGACCTTTTTCTTTAAGTCGCCGTAGCGCAGTCCGTTGAATTCCGCTTTGCTTTGCTCGCTTGTCCAGTCCATGAACGCCTGCGCGATCTCGATCAAGTTCCGGACGCCTGCACCCAGATGCTCGAAGTCTACGCATGGCTGTGAGTCCGTGGTGGCTCGCATAATTTTTTTCCGGATCTGATCCGGCGCGTCGAGCAGGCCGATTGCGTGACCTGTTCCGGTAGCCGACTTGCTCATCTTCTTGTCGGGATCATCCAGACCCATGACGCGCGCCCCCACTGCCGGCATGTGGGTGGCAGGCATAGTGAATGTCTCGCCATACAGCGAGTTGAATCGCTGGGCAATGTCTCGCGTCAATTCCAAGTGCTGCGCCTGGTCGTCGCCCACCGGAACAATCGCCGCCTGGTAAATCAAAATATCGGCGGCCATCAAGACCGGGTACTGTAGCAGCCCGTCGCCAACGGTCTCCTGTGCTTGCGCTTTGGCCTTGTATTGCGTCATGCGCTCCAGCCAGCCCACCGGCGTTACGCAGGTCAGCATCCAGGCAAGCTCGGCATGTTCGGGCACCGAAGACTGGACCATGATGCAGGATTGTTTCGGATCGATGCCGGCTGCCAAAAACAGGCCCGCTGTCTCACGTATCTTCTGGCGCAGCTCGGCCGGATCTTGATAAAGCGTGATCGCGTGCAGATCCACGATGCCGAAAATGCTTTCGTAATCGCCCTGAATCCGCGCCCAGTTTTTGAGCGCTCCCAGGTAGTTCCCAATGTGCAGGTTGCCCGTCGGCTGAACGCCGGAAAAAATGCGAGCCTTCATGTGAATCATCCATGGTAGCGTAGGGTAGAATTGCCCACCCACGAAACGCTCACGATAGAAAAACTGGTGTACGGAGGCGAAGGACTGGCCCGTCAAGAGGGCAAAGTAGTGCTGATCCCGTTTGTCGCTCCCGGCGAGGTGGTGCGCGCCGAAGTCGATCGCGTAAAGAACGATGTATTTCGCGGGCGCCTGCTCGAAGTCCTCTCCCCGGCGGCGGCCCGCGTCGAGGCGCCATGTCCGTTTTTCCTACGCTGCGGCGGCTGCCATTTGCAGCATCTCGACTACCGGACGCAAGTGGAACAGAAAACGGCCATGCTGCGCGAAGTGCTGCGGCGCGTAGGCAAGCTCGATATCAGCGGCGAAATCGGGAGTATCACGAGCGAGGCCTGGCATTATCGCAACCGGGTTCAGCTACACATCGATCGCGGCGCCGTTGGGTATTTCGAGCACGGCTCCCGGCGCTTGTGCCCCATCGATCGTTGCCCGATCTCGTCGCCTGCGCTGAACCAGGCCATCGCTGCGCTCAACGTGCGGCTCCCGCAGCTTGGCTCATTTTCCGGCGCTGTCGAGCTGTTCACCAATGAAACCGAAGTTCAGGTGAATGTGCTCGATCGCGCGCCGCGCTCGATTTTCGCCGCGATCGAATCCATCGGAACCAGCGCACCCATTCATTACCAGGGATTTCGAGTCAGCCGAAGTTCTTTTTTTCAGATAAACCGTTTTTTAATCGATCGCCTGGTGGATTGCGCGGTGGGAGAAGCGCAGGGAACATCGGCGCTCGATCTGTACGCGGGCGTGGGCCTGTTCTCGAAAGCGTTAGCGGCGCGGTTTGGCCAAGTAACCGCGGTGGAGGCGGGACACAGCGCCTTTCGCGATCTGACGCACAATCTGGGCGCCACAGCCCGCGCGGAGAACGCGACAGTGGAAGATTATTTGGGCACAGTTCAAGCGCCGCCCAGCCTGGTGCTGGCCGATCCGCCGCGCGCCGGCCTCACCAAAGCGGTTGTACTTCAATTGATCCGCATCGAAGCGCCGCGCCTGGTCCTGGTCTCCTGCGATCCGGCCACTCTGGCGCGCGACTTACACGGATTAGTCGCGTCGGGTTATCAAATCGAGAAACTGACATTAGTGGATCTGTTCCCGCAGACGTTCCACTTGGAAACCGTGGTGCATTTGCGGCGGTGAGCCAACAAACGTGCAACGGCTGTAACGGGCATTCAGAACAACGATAAGGCCGAGACTGTCGAGACGCGCGAGCACGTTCGCAAGAGTGTTATTCCTCCGGCGGTTTCGCATGGATCGTCAGTCGCGTCGGTGTGATACGATGGCCCATTCACATGAAGGTTAATGTCGCGGCGAGGACTACTCTCCTCGGCATCCTTGCGTTGGCCCACGTTTACGGGCAGTCAACGTGCATCACTTTTCCGAATAATTTCATTCCTTTCTCTTCGATCAGCTACGTGACGGCGGCGAATGCAGCGGGCGATCATCTCGTGGCCGGCTCGCTCGCGAATGGGGCGGCCGGAGTGAGCGCGATCAAAGCGAATGTTCCGCTGCCCGCGTTCGCGAACCAGATGTTTTGCGGACAAGTGCAGCTCGCGCCGGGACAGTATTACAGCAACGTGTATGTTCCGACCGCCGCGGAGCTGTCGGGGAACTTCAGCGCGTTCTCGGGGCTGCTGGTAAATCCGGCTAACAACCAGCCATATTCTGGCGGGATCATCCCAGCGGCGCAACTGGGCGCGGTGTTCGCCTGGCGCATCGGTCCAACTCAAGTAGCGTCCCCGTTGCAAGGCTGGAGTCTCACCGGATCGCTGTTGGTGGAAGGCACCGACCTCGCCGCTATTCTCCTTCCGACTGGAAAAGTACTCGTAATGGGTAGTGGCCCACCAGAACTTTATGAGCCCAAGACGGGTACGTTCGCGGGCATTGGACCAGCTCTATTCAATCATGGCTTCGACGTGACGATGACGCTTCTGAATGACGGCCGGGTGTTGATTGTAGGTGGAGGGGTAACGCCTTCAGCCGCCGAACTCTACGATCCAGTCGCAAATCGATTTTTACCGACGGGTGCTCCACTCCAGCCGCACGGCTATCGTGCCACCGCCACACTGCTGACAAACGGTCAAGTCTTAGTCGTGGGCGGCGCCACAACGCCCGGTGTACCAACGGGTGTCTACGCTGGGGCAGAACTCTACGATCCGAGTAAGGGTATTTTTGTAAAAGCCGGTCCCATCTCAGTCAACACCTCTGATCACCGTGCAACCCTTTTGCAAGACGGCCGAGTGCTCATTACCGGCGGGTACGCAGGCGCGCCACCATCACAACCATTGACGAGATCAGAAGTTTACGACCCAGCTACTGGGATTTTTTCTCCTGTCGGGCCGATGCAAGTTGGACGCAATGCCCATACCTCGACCCTTTTGCCCGACGGCAGGGTTCTGATAGCCGGCGGTTATGGCGACCCGCTGGGATCCGCCGAACTGTTTAATCCCACGACGGGGGTATTCACCCAAACCGGGAGCATGAGCACGCCGCGGGCCGGGGCCAGTGCCACGCTTATCTCGAATGGTGAGGTGTTGGTGGTGGGTGGTTTCGGGGTGGGCCCAGCGTACCTCGCCGTAGCGTCCACGGATTTGTTCAATCCTGCTACAGGGACATTTTCGCCAACGGGTAATACGATAGTGGCGCGCGGTGGACCAGGATCGGCGCTGTTACCCGATGGGCGTGTCCTCATTGTGGGGGGAAACGGCCGTTCCGGAACTGCTCCTTATTACTCGTCCGCGGAGATATACACACCGCTGACGCAAGGCCTCGTGACGTCGCAGACCGGCCTGACATTTCGCGCGGCGCAAGGGGCGAGCACGCTGGCGGCGCAGAGTGTGGCGGTGCTGAGTTCGACGGACACCCTCCCCTGGACGGCGTCGACGCACACCTACACGGGAGGCAACTGGCTGAGTGTCACGCCCTCGAGCGGCACGAGCGCGCCGGGGACCACACCGGTGGCGCTTTCAATTAGCGCGAGTCCGTCAGGACTTGCAGCGCGGGATTACTATGGCTCCGTCACGCTGACGCCGACCGATGGGAAGCATCCGCCGGTGACGATTGCCATCGTGCTGAGCATCGTGCCGGCGGGGACGGCGGCTCCGCCAGCGGTGACACCCAATGGTCTGGTGTTTCTGTCGGCGCCGGGCGCAACGGTGCAGCCGCAGTCGTTCACCATCTCGAACTTGACTTCGAGCGTGATCGGATTCAACGCAACAGCGACGGGGACGCCCAATTGGTTCACGTTCACTCCCAAAGCGTCCGGGATCTCGCCCGGCCAGAGCGTGACGGTAACGGTAACGCCGGTGCTGACCGGTCTGACGGCGAGTGTGTTTCGCGGCTCGATCGTGCTGAACTTCAGCGATGGCAGCAGCCAGGCGGTGGATTTGCTGTTGGTGATCTCTTCGAGCGCCGGCGCGACGTCAGGGCATGCCGAGCCAAGAGCGGCGCCGACATGCAAGCCGAGTACGCTGCTGCCGGTGTTCACGTCGCTGGGGACGGGATTTACGACACCGGTAGCGTGGCCGACGCCCTTGGCAGTACAAGTACAGGATGATTGCGGAAACCCGATGAACACCGGGACCGTGACGGTGAGCTTCAGCAACGGGGATGTGCCGCTGTCGCTGCTGGGGATCGGCAACGGAGCGTGGACGGCGACCTGGGTGCCGACCAATTCGACGGCAACGACGTTCGGAGTGCGGACGGATGCACAGTTGGCGCCGCTGAGCGGGACGGTGCAGGTACTGGGACAGGTGAAGAATAATCCGAATGTTCCGCGGGTAGCGTCCAGCGGCGTGGTGAGTTCGGGCGATTACTCAGGGGCGCCGGCGCTGGGGCTGCTGGTGTCGATTTTCGGCTCGGCACTGGCGGATGGACAAGCGCAAGCCGGGAGCCTGCCGCTGCCGGATCAGTTGGGTTCAACCAGCGTGGTGGTATCTGGGGAACAGTTGCCGGTGCTGTTTGTCAACGACAAGCAAGTCAATGTACTGATCCCGTACGATCTGGCAGTGAATGCCCCGCACGAGCTGATCGTGCAGCGTGGCAATGCGATTTCGGTGCCGGTGCCGTTTGCAGTGTTCGATTCGCAGCCAGCGATACTGGCGACGGCCGGGAACGGGATGGGACAGGGACATGTCTACAAGATCGACGCGTCCGGGAATCAGATTTTGGCGGATGCTAACGCTCCGGCGACGGCTGGCGATTACCTGGTGATTTACGCGGTGGGATTGGGTGCGGTGAGTCCGGCGTTGACAGCGGGGGATCCGGCCTCGGGGACCAATCTGAGTCAGACGGTGGCGCCGGTGACGTTGACGATCGGAGGACAGCAGGCGACGGTGTTTTTCGCAGGATTGACGCCAGGGTTGGCGGGACTGTACCAAGTGAACGCGTCGGTGCCGGCGGGGATCGCGCCGGGCGCTCAGGTGCCCGTGGTGCTTTCGGTGGCGGGCAAGAGCAGCTCGGGCAATATCTTTATGGGGATTCAGTAGGCCGCTGCAATAGTCCACGATCGTCGTGAAGCATGCAGCAACCGGTAAGAATTTGTTCACGATCTGGAATCTGAACTGTCGACGGGAGTGCGGATCGCATCATTCGCGGGATTTCGCGTTCTGCAATCCCGCTCACGATGCTCGCACGAAAACAGCGCCAGACGCATCGTGCGCCCCAGGCACAGAGTCGCGCGCGGTATCAAAAGTACACTCGTAGGTGCGCTGTTGGGTGGTCATTAGGATTTCCATGGACCGCCCCGCTGGTTCATCAATCCGCGGGTCCGTCATTGCGGCGCGTGATCAGCGGCACGCCGCTATAGGCGCTGCGTCTCGATGGGATGTTTGCGGAATAAAATCGAGCGAGGGGACGCGTCTTGTCGAAGAATCAACGCCTTCTCCGGCAATATGGACCAGCCATCCGTTTGGCGCGGTTAAAGAGCGGCCGGCCTTCGTAAAATGGTTAGAAGTATTCAGGGCGCATAATGATTGAGGCGCTCTCTGGGATGTGAGACGCGACCTTTGGGCCCGCGAGGCCATCTGGATGGACGAATCGAAACTCTCTAACGAACTGCCCGACGAGCTTTATCCCAAGCTCAACAACGAGCAGATTGCCCGGCTTGCTCAGGTGGGCACGCGCCGGAGCGTTCCTGCGGGCGAGAGCCTTTTCGATCAGGGGACGATCCGGCGCCATTTCTACGTGGTCCTGCAGGGCGCTATCGAAGCCGTGCTTCCCTCCTCCGAGGGTGAAGTTCGCTTGCGCCTGCATCAACCCGGTGACTTTACGGGCGAACTCGATATGCTCTGGGGCCGCCCCAGCCTGGTGAGTGCTCGGACCGTTGAACAGACAGAAGTTGTGGAACTCGATCCGGCCACCCTCCGAAATCTCCTTCAGACGGAGCCGGAACTGGGCGAGTTCGTGCTTCGCGCATTCGTTCGCCGGCGCATGGCGATGATCTCCCGCGCCATGGGAGATGTGGTCCTGATCGGCTCACGAAATTCGGCGGACACGCTTCGCCTCAAGGAATTCCTCGCGCACAACGGGCATCCGTTCACATATTCCGAAGTGGGCCAGGATGGGCCGGCCGAGCAGCTGCTGCAGCGCTTTAATTTCGGTCCTGAAGACGTCCCAGTGCTCATAGGCCACGATGAGTCTCCGATGCGCAATCCAACTAATGCGGAGCTGGCCGCGCGTCTCGGGCTGAACGCTGAAATCAACGGCGAGCGGGTCTATGACCTGATTGTGGTTGGTGCTGGGCCTGCGGGTCTGGCGGCAGCAGTATACGGTGCTTCTGAAGGGCTTAGCGTGCTGGTGCTGGAGGCGATCGCTCCGGGCGGCCAGGCTGGCTCCAGTTCACGGATCGAAAATTACCTGGGATTTCCATTGGGAATTTCGGGGCAGGAGCTTGCCGGCCGCGCGTTCGTGCAAGCCGAGAAATTCGGGGCGCAAATTGCCGTTGCCCGTCGAGCAGCCGCCATAAGATGCGGTAGCACGCCGTTTAACATCGAGTGTGACCGCGAACGTCCCGTTCGCGGCCAAGCTGTCGTTATCGCCTGTGGCGCCGAGTACCGCAAGCTGCAAGTCGCGAACCTCGCGCGATTCGAAGCGGCCGGGGTATACTACGGAGCCACACCTATGGAGGCGCAGCTCTGTAAAGACGAAGACGTGATCGTAGTGGGCGCGGGCAATTCGGCAGGCCAGGCTGCGATGTTCCTCTCTACCATTGCAAAGCACGTCTACATCCTAGTGCGCGCTTCAGGCCTCGCAGAGAGCATGTCGCAGTACCTCATCCGCCGGATCGAAGAGTGCAGCGACATCACCCTCCGGGTCCGGACAGAAATCGTCAGACTGGACGGCGCCCGAAATCTTGAATCGGTCACGTGGAGAAATCTGGAGACCGGCGAAACCGAAACGCACTCAATCCGGTATATCTTTTCCATGACTGGCGCAAACCCCAATACGGCGTGGCTCAAGAACTGCGTCGCGCTCGATAGCGGCGGGTTTATAAAGACCGGCGCCGATCTCGCTGCTGACGATATGGACCGTGCAGGTTGGCGCCTTGGACGGGATCCTCATCTGTTCGAGACCAGTGTCCCGGGCGTGTTCGCCGTCGGAGACATCCGCTCGGGCAGCGTCAAGCGCGTAGCGTCAGCCGTAGGAGAAGGGTCAGTCGTGGTGCAACTTGTGCATCGCGTCCTGGCCGATCGTGAAGGCCGCAGTTAGCGGAGGCGCAGATTAAGCCGGGTCGAGAGCGCCGAAGACCCGCGCGTCCGGATGGTTGCCCTCACTCTACGCGGAACCCAAACTTCAAACGTGGTGGGCCCGAGAGAACTCGAATCTCTGACCTCTACCGTGTCAAGGTAGCGCTCTAACCAACTGAGCTACGGGCCCGAGGCAGGAACTTTTTCAATATAGCATCCTGGTCGCGATGTTCCCACGCCAGCCTTTACAGTCCGGCGCTGTGGCGGCGGCGTCGGTCAGCGCCCAGCACGCCGTGCAGAGGCGCAAGCGTTCCGCCGATAGAAGAACGATATGTCTTCGAAGCTCTTCAAGTTGGCGGCGCTGGCGCTCAGCGTTTTGCCGGGCACGATTCTGGGCCAATCGGACGCTGCCGGCCCCTGGCGCTTCGTTCCGCCGAACGCCAAAGCCGTGGTCAGTATCGACTGGGCACATATTCGCAAGTCGCACGTGGCGGCAATGGCGCGAGAGAAATGGGTGAACGGCGCGACGGTCCCGGGCAGCGAATTTCTGGATGACGCCGACCGGTTCATCGTCACGTCGGTGGGACGGACCGCGGATGATCCCAACGCCGAAGCGCCCCTGTTGATCGTGGTGAGTGGGCACTTCGATCTGGTACGAGTGCGGGCGGTGCTCACTGAGCATAAGGCTAAACCGCAGAAATACAACGCATACCAGGTGTACCGGCCGCAGGGCAAAGACGCCAAGGACCTCGCTTTCACGCTTGTCGACGCACAGACTATTCTGATCGGCGATTCGCGATCGATGTTCGCCTGCCTTGACCGTACGTCGTTTCCTCAGGGCGAACCTGCCGCCGGATCGCTGGCCAGCCGCGCGGCCGATAAGGATTCGAGCTATGACGTTTGGGCGATCGTGAACACGCCTGGTGCTTTGGGCGGGGACAGGCTGACCGCGCTGCTGAGCGGATCGGACGGGGACGTGGCGATACAGGGATTAGAGTTCGGCCTGGCTTTGCGAAATGGGCTTGCGGCGGAGACAACCCTGACCTTCAACTCCGACTCTGTAGCCAAGCGGATGAGCTCGGAGCTGTCGCGCATGTTCAAAATGGCCGTTAAGGACAAAATCGGAGAACCGGCCCTCGTCGATCTGGAAAAGAAGATGAAGTTCACGACAGAGGGTTCGGCCGTCAAGATTTCGGTGCGGCTGACGGCGCAGGAATTGGAGAAGAATTCGCAGATATTTGCCGCCTCGCACAAGGCGCCGGCGCCAGGCATCGCACAGGTCCGGCCGGTGGTGAAGCCAGAGCCGCCACCGCCGGCCAAACCGGAAAAAAAGGTGATTCGCATCGAAGGCTTGGACGACGGGCCGCGCGAGATCCCCTATCAGGATCGCCAGTAGCGCCTACGGACTTGCAGCGCCGCGGCAGAGCCGATGCCCGCAGTGCTAAGATTCCGTTATGGGAAAAAGCAACCGCGAGCTGATTGAAGTCCGTTGCCCGTGTTGCGAAGCTACCCTCAAGATTGATCCGGAACTCAAGGCGGTCATCAGCCATCAAGAGCACGCCAAACCGCGATCCATCGAGGACATGGAAACGGCGGTGCAGAAGCTGAAAGGCGAGGAAGCGCGCCGCGCCGAAGCTTTCCAGAAATCGTTTGAAGACCACAAGAGTCATCAAAAGGTTCTGGAACGCAAGTTCGACGAACTATTTAAGCAGGCCAAGGAAAATCCGGACGCGCCCGCGCCCCGCAGACCCTTCGATTACGAATAGCCCCGCGCTCACGAGATAAAATCGCGCGTAGTATCGGCCCGTCTTTCGCCGGCATGCGATAGAATCAAACCGATGAGCGAACTTGTACAAACCAGCAAAAACGGTGAAATCGGCATTCTTACAGTCAATAATCCGCCGGTGAACGCGTTGAGCCCCGGGGTTCCGGAAGGAATTTTGGCGGGCATCGAGCAATTTGAAAAGGACGATACGGTAAAGGCAATCGTGCTGATCGGCGGCGGCCGCACTTTTATTGCCGGGGCCGATATTCGCGAATTTGGAAAGATTACTTCTGGCGGCGATCAAAAGCGCGGTCCCGGGTTCAACATTATCCTGAACCGCGTCGAGGCAGCGACTAAGCCGGTAATCGCCGCAATTCACGGGACGGCGCTGGGCGGCGGACTGGAAACCGCGATGGCCTGTCACTACCGCGTGGCAGTACCGTCTGCTCAAGTGGGGCAACCTGAGGTTAAGCTCGGAATCATTCCGGGCGCAGGCGGAACCCAGCGCTTACCGCGCCTGGCTGGCATTGCCAAAGCCGTGGAGATGTGCGCCGCCGGCGATCCGATCAGCGCGGCGGAAGCGCTCAAGCACGGTATCGTCGACAAAGTCATCGACGGCGATCTGCTGGAAGGCGCACTGGCTTTTGCGCGGGAGAAGGCCGGTTCCCCGCCCCGCCGCACGCGCGATGTGACCGAGAAGCTCGGCAACGCGGAGACGAACGCTCCCGTTTTGGCTGCCGCACGAGACGGCGCCCGTAAACGCCAGCGCAATCTAATGGCGCCGCTCGCCGCGATCGACGCCGTGGAAGCCGCCACGACCTTGCCTTTCGACCGGGGGCTGGAGCGCGAGCGCGAACTTTTCCAAAAGTGCCTCTTCTCGGATCAGTCCAAAGCCCTGATCCACGTGTTCTTCGGCGAGCGGGAGGTGGCGAAGATCCCTGGCATCTCCAAAGACACGCCGCAGATTCCCGTCCAGAAGGCCGCGATAATTGGGGCAGGCACCATGGGCGGCGGCATCGCAATGGTGTTCGCCAATGCCGGCATCCCGGTACTGCTGAAGGAGACCGATCAGGCAGCGCTGGACCGCGGGCTCGCAACCATCAAGAAGAACTACGCCAATTCCGTCGCCAAAGGGCGGTTCACGCAAGAGCAAATGGACGAGCGGATGGCTCGGATAACGCCGACGCTCAGCTACGACGGTTTCGCGGACCGCGACATGGTTGTAGAAGCTGTTTTCGAGGGCATGGCGCTCAAGAAGCAAATCTTCGGCGAACTGGACAAAATCATGAAGCCCGCCGCCATTCTCGCGTCCAACACCTCGACACTGAACATCGACGAGATCGCTTCGGTGACATCGCGGCCGCACATGGTCATCGGCACACACTTTTTCAGCCCCGCTAACGTCATGCGGCTGCTCGAGCTGGTGCGCGGCAGAGCGACCTCAAAAGAGGTAATCGCCACGTGCATGTCGCTTTCCAAGAAACTCGGCAAAATCGGCGTGCTGGTAGGCAACTGCCGCGGGTTTGTCGGCAATCGGATGTTTCATCCGTACCGGCGGGAGGCGCAATTCCTGGTGGAGGAAGGGGCGACACCGGAAGCCGTGGACACGGCGCTGTATAACTTCGGCATGGCCATGGGGCCGCTCGCCACGGGCGACTTGGCCGGACTGGACGTCGGCTGGCGTATCCGCAAAGAGTTTGGCGACGCGCGCAACACCAGCGTGCGCCAGCCGCTCATAGAAGACCGGCTATGCGAAGAGGGCCATTACGGGCAGAAGACCAAGAGCGGCTGGTACAACTACGACGAGAACCGGAAACCGATCCACAGCCCGGATGCCGAGCGCATCATCGCCCAGGCACGCAAGGATTCGGGTTTGCCGCAGCGTTCGATTTCCAACGATGAGATCGTGGATCGGATCATCTACGCCCTGGTCAACGAGGGCGCGCGCATTCTGGAGGAAGGTTATGCATTGCGCGCAGTCGACATCGACATCATTTATTTGAACGGCTACGGATTCCCGGCCTATCGCGGCGGCCCGATGTGGTACGCCGATACGGTCGGCTTGAAAAAGGTGTACGAGCGGATTCTTGAGTTCGAAAAACAACACGGGGCGCTATGGGCGCCGGCGCCGCTGCTGAAACGGCTGGCGGAGGAAGGCAAGACGTTCGCCGATTTCGACAAGCAGGTCGGTCAGGCAGCGAGCGCCGCGGAGGCGAGGAGCTAATCATGAGAGAAGCAGTTGTAGTCGCCAGTTCACGCACTGCGCTGGCGAAGTCGTATCGCGGGTCGTTCAACATGACGCGGCCCGACGATCTCGCGGCGCATTGTATTCGAAACGTGCTGCGAAAGACGCCGCAGCTCGATCCCGCCGAGATCGGCGATGTCATCCTGGGCTGTGCGCAGCCGCACGGCGCTCAAGGAACTAACGTCGCGCGCGTGGCATCGTTATTGGCGGGCCTGCCGCCGCGCGTCGCAGCAACCACCGTAAACCGATTTTGCTCCTCCGGACTTCAGGCCATCGCGATGGCGGCGCATCAGATCCTTCAGGAAGGCGTAGACGCGGCCATCGGCGGCGGCACCGAAAGTATTTCGTTGACCGAACGCAGCACCAACAAGAATCCATGGATTGAGAAGCACTATCCGGGAATCTACATGGTGATGGGCGACACCGCGGAGGTGGTCGCGAAAAGGTACAAGATCAGCCGGCTTGTGCAGGACGAATATTCCCTACTAAGCCAGCAACGCACGGCGCGGGCCCAAGCCGAAGGTTTTTTCGAAGGCGAGATCGCGCCGATGAAGGTGACCCGCGCGATTCTTGACAAGAAGACCGGACAAGTGGCCGGGACCGAAGAAGTATGCGCCAACAAGGACGAGTGCAATCGCGCGGACACGACTTTGGAGGGCTTGCTGGCATTGAAACCGCACTTTGACCAGACCAGCGGCCAAGGCACGGTGACGGCAGGCAACGCGTCGCAGCTTTCCGATGGCGCGTCGGCGACGCTGCTGATGTCGCACGAACGCGCGGACCAGCTCGGTATTCCTTACAAGCTGATATTCCGCGGCTTCGCGGTGGCCGGTTGCGAGCCGGATGAGATGGGTATCGGCCCGGTGTTCGCCGTTCCGAAACTGCTCACGCGGCATGGGCTCAAAGTGGACGATATCGATCTGTGGGAGCTCAACGAAGCATTTGCCGTGCAGGTGGTGTATTGCCGAGACCGGCTGGGATTGGATCCCGACAAGCTCAACGTGAACGGCGGATCGATTTCGATCGGACATCCGTTTGGGATGACCGGTTCGCGCATGGTTGGAACGCTGGCCAATGAAATGGAGCGGCGCAAGGCTAAGTTGGGCGTTGTCACGATGTGCATCGGCGGCGGCCAGGGCGCGGCGGGGTTGTTCGAGCGCGCAAATTAATTGCCGCGCATGCACAATTGTGCACCGCGCCGAATCAAAAGTATCTCCCCATTTGCAGCACGCCAAAGCTATAGCATGCATCCGATATTCGGCGAGATGGGTGAGAAGGACTGACTAAGCCAAGCCTCCCGCCACATCGGTGATCATTTGCGCCACTTCGGCGTTTAGCTGGTGCCTTGCGGGCGTACACTAAGATAAATCTGCGCGAAGCCGGACTGGACCGGTATCGCGCTGCCAGGAGGCTCTCATGCGAAAACTAGCTCTCACTGCCGCGGCTTTGACTGCCTGCGCGCTTAGCCAGCCGAAGGTCAGCGCCGATAGGGAGGCCGCCATCAAGGCGGACCTCAGCGGACAAATCGATGCTATGAAGAAGCAGGCGCAAGTCATGGTCGATAGCGTCTTCAGCTTCGGGGAGCTTGGCTTCCAGGAGTTCGAAACGTCCAAGTATCTGACCGGCATTTTAGAGAAAGAAGGCTTCAAAATCGATCGCGGCGTGGCGGGCATTCCCACCGCATGGGTGGCATCGTGGGGGCAAGGCAAGCCGGTAATCTCGCTGGGATCAGATATCGACGATATTCCGCAAGCTTCGCAAAAGCCCGGGGTCGCATGGCACGAGCCGCTCATTGAGGGCGCGCCCGGCCACGGTGAAGGCCACAATTCCGGAGTCCCGCTCAATATTGTCGCCGCGTTGGCGGTTAAGAAGGTGATGGAACGCGAGCATCTGCCGGGCACCATCCGGCTCTGGCCGGGCGTTGCCGAGGAATTGGTCGGAACCAAGGCGTACTACGTCCGGGCGGGGCTCTTCAAGGATGTTGACATTGTCCTGTTCTGCCATGTCGCCAACAATCTTGGCGTCTCGTATGGACCCAGTCCGCAAAACGGCTTAGTTTCGGTGGAATATATGTTCAAGGGCGAGAGCGCGCATGCCGCGGGTGCGCCGTGGCGAGGCCGCAGCGCGCTGGATGCGGTTGAGCTCATGGACGTAGGTTGGAACTTCCGGCGCGAACACCTGCGGCTGGCCACACGTTTGCACTATGTCATTACGAACGGTGGGGACCAGCCCAACGTCGTGCCACCCAATGCAGCCGTCTGGTATTACTTCCGCGAGGCGGATTACGACCACATCATGAATTTGTGGCAGATCGGCGACAAAATGGCTCAGGCCGCAACCTTAATGACCGATACCAGCTACACTTCGCGCTTGCTCGGCTCGGCCTGGCCCGGCTACTTCAACCAGCCCATCGCCGAAGCGATGTACGAAAACATCAAGAAGGTCGGATTGCCGCAGTGGTCCGACGACGATCAGACGCTGGCTCGCGCGTTCCAGCGCGAACTGAAAGTTCCGGTGCGCGGTCTCGCGGCCAAGGTCCAGGAACTGCGGCCGCCGCGCGTCGAGACCCAGGATTTTAGCGGTGAAGAAGGCCAAGGGATAGGCCCGACCGGGGGCGGCTCAGATGACATCGGCGACATTTCGTGGAATGTTCCAACGGTGACGCTCCGGTATCCATCCAATATCCCCGGGGGTCCCGGCCACAACTGGGCCAATGCGATCTCCATGGCAACACCGATCGCGCATAAGGGCGTTATCGCCGGCGCCAAAGTGCAGGCCATGACCATGCTGGATATTCTTCTGCATCCCGAACTGGTCCAAAAGGCGTGGGATTACTTCAACAATGTCCAGACCAAGGACGTTAAGTACAAGACTTTTCTCCGCCCTGATGACAAACCTGCGACTTGGATGAACGCGAAAACGATGGAAATGTATCGCGACCGGATGAAGGCGTTCTATTACAATCCCGACAAGTACGGTACGTACTTGGAGCAGCTCGGGATCAAATATCCGACCATCCGCCCTGGTACCGGCGGGCAATAAGCGGCCCGGCAACCGGCCACGCGCCATGCTTTTTCTACAGGCGTAGAATCAAGGCATGGAACTGATCGTCAACCAAAAGCGCTACCGCATCGCGCTCGATCCGAACCGCATGCTGCTTTGGGTTCTGCGCGACGAGATGGATCTGACCGGGGCTAAGTACGGCTGTGGCGAGGGCCAGTGCGGCGCCTGCACGGTGCTGGTGGACGGCACGCCGGTCCGCTCCTGCATCACCCCTGTCTCGGCGGTCGCAGGCAAACCGGTCACCACCATCGAAGGGCTGGCGCAAAACGGAAAGCTCCATCCTTTGCAGGAGGCCTTCATCGAGACCGATGCTATGCAGTGCGGCTACTGCACTCCCGGCATGATCGTTTCCAGCGTGGGGCTGCTCAGCAAAAAACCGCAGGCCAGCGTGGAAGAGATTCGCGCGGGATTGCAAGGCAACGTCTGCCGCTGCGGAACGTACCCGCGAATCGTTGCCGCCGTTAAAATGGCGCAACGGCAGATGAACCTGGAAGCACTGAAGGGAGGCCCTCATGCTTGAATACGAACGCTACGAACTTCGCGAGGGCCCAGCCTACCGGTTCGATTTGGAAAGGCGCGCTTTCTTCAAATTGCTGGGCGGAGGTTTGCTACTCTTCCTGGTGTTCGATCCGGCCAGTGAGGCACAAGAGTCCGGACGCGCGCAAGGTATGCGCGGGGATGCCCGGCCGCCGGAACTGGCCGCCTGGCTCCACATCGCCGAAGACGGAACTGTCACGGTGTACACAGGCAAAGCGGAAATGGGCCAGAATATCCGCACGTCACTGACGCAGGCCGTAGCACAAGAACTGGATGCTCCCCTGTCATCGATTCAGCTCGTCATGGGCGACACGCAGCTTACACCGTACGATATGGGAACGTTTGGCAGCCGCACCACGCCCACCATGGCGCCGCAGCTCCGAAAAGTTGGCGCGGCCGCGCGCGAGATGCTGATTGACCTGGCCGCGGAGAAATGGAAAACAGATCGCGCGAACGTGTCCGTGGCGGAAGGCAAGGTCAAGAACAAATCGACTGGCGAGGCCGCCGGATTCGGCGATCTGACGAAAGGCCGCCAGATCAGCAGAACCGTGAACGGCGCCGTGGTAACGCCGGCGGAGCAGTGGACCATAGCCGGTTCCTCTCAGCCGAAGATCAATGCGCGCGATATCGTCACCGGCGCGCACCGCTATACCAGCGACATGAACCGGCCGGGCCTGCTACACGGGCGAGTTCTCCGGCCGCCGGTGGTAAATGCGAAACTTACCAGCCTGGATACTTCGAAAGTCGATCAAGCGAAAGGCGCCACCATCGTCCATGAAGGCGATTTCGTTGGGGCTGCGGCGGCGGACGAAGCCACGGCCGCCCAAGCGGTTTTTGCGCTCGGCTCTAAGTGGAATTTTCCAACACAGCCCTCGAACAAGGAAATTTCCGATTACCTGAGGAACCACACCACCCATAGTCGCGGCCCGGGATCTGCGCCCGAACAAGGCTCTATAGACGAAGGCCTCGCCGCGGCAGCACACAAGTTGGACGCGACGTACACCGTGGCTTACATCGCGCACACCCCGCTTGAGCCACGCGCAGCCGTGGCCGAATGGAACGACGATAAATTGACGGTGTGGACCGGCACACAGCGGCCGTTTGGAGTGCAGAGCGAACTGGCGGAAGCCTTCGGCATTCCCGAAAGCCGCATCCGCGTAATTGTGCCGGATACCGGCTCAGCGTACGGCGGCAAGCACACGGGCGAGTGCGCCATCGAGGCCGCCCGTTTAGCCAAGGCAGCGGGAAAACCGGTGAAGCTGGTCTGGACGCGCGAAGAAGAGTTTACATTCGCTTATTTCCGCCCGGCCGGCGTCATCGATGTGCGAGCCGGCGTTTCTCCAGACGGCCTGCTCACCGCGTGGGAGTTTCACAACTACAACTCCGGCCCGTCCGGGATCGAGTCGCCGTACGAAGTTGCCCATCGCAAAATCCAATTTCACCCGTGCGATTCGCCCCTGCGCCAAGGTTCGTATCGGGGGCTGGCGGCGACTGCGAATTTTTTCGCGCGCGAGTCGCATATGGACGATCTCGCCGCCGCAGCAAACCTCGATCCATTGGAATTCCGCCTGAAAAACCTCAAGGACGAACGGTTGCGCGCGGTGCTGGAAGCCGCAGCGGACAAGTTCGGATGGCGGAACTCGAGGAGCCAGCCAACTCGAGGCTATGGTCTGGCGTGCGGGTTCGAAAAGGGCGGCTATATCGCTAGCTGCGCCGAAGTTTCTGTCTCGCAACCGGGCGGCAAGGTGAAAATTGAGCGGGTCGTGACCGCGTTCGAGTGCGGCGCGATCGTTAATCCGGAGCATCTGAAAAACCAGGTGGAAGGCGCGGTCGTGATGGGAATCGGCGGCGCACTGTTTGAAGCGATCGAGTTCAACGACGGGCGCATTC